>Ga0302319_10000002_pt1 | contig 421596 bp, 355 predicted proteins | sample Bog_T0_2_FD_203319 | JGI IMG/M metagenome (GOLD analysis project Ga0302319, IMG submission 203319) | Peat permafrost microbial communities from Stordalen Mire near Abisko, Sweden - Bog_T0_2 | ecosystem: Environmental > Terrestrial > Soil > Wetlands > Peat | place: Sweden: Abisko, Stordalen... | reverse complement strand
CGCTCAAGACATTGCTCACATTGACGGAGGGTATCGCCCTCGCGTCGAGATTAATGTCCTGAACGCTGCTTATCGTTGGCCGGTTTTCAGGTGATCACGTATGGCCGGTTTTGGGTGTTCACCGAGGGGAACGGTGGGAGCGGCGAGCCGAGCAGGGCCGCTGCCGCGCCACCGCGCGATGAATGCTGCGTCCGCAGAATCGAGCGGGCAGTTCTGCCGCCGGCGAGCTTGTGGGCGGCGATTTCCGAGGAGTGTTACCACGGATGATCGCTGCTCGCACTTGGTTCATTGATGCCCGGATGAAAGCCGACTTGTCGGGACCTATTTCCGTGACCGGCGTGTGACGGGACGACTTGTTACTGGCGAGCTGCCGCTGAACCTGCACGAAGCCATCCAAACTCATCCGAGTCATTCGGGCACCAAGAGGCTTACCGCAATTGGCCAAACGGCTCCGATCCAGTTCCCGGCTTCGTCTTTAAGGGTCGCCTCAAGCTCCAGGCGCAACATCCGGTCCACGTTCACAATGCTCTCCAAATCGGTCGCCGTCAGTGCCGGCACGCCCCGAGAAGAGTGATCCTTCCCAAGCTGAGACCACAAGACTTCCTCGACGAGTTCCCCCTCCGAGCTAATATCAATCGAATCGCCCCGCCTCGGTGATAGCGCATAAACACGCAAACGGTGATTGAAAAACTGCTCACCGTTGTTATACGCAGTTACATAAGTCAATATCGCGATAGGCTCTGCCTCAGCGTCGCCAAGAACCCGCAATAGCGATTTAGAGTCGTAGCTACCAATTCCAATCGCCACACCGTGAAACTCCGCAGTATTGCTGGGTGTTCGTAGACTCCTCAGGGCGAGAGCAATAAGCTGGTGATTAATGCCCCCAGTCCGCTCTTTCGTGACCTCCGGCGACATCGCTGCCGCCTCACGGTCAAAGACCACCCAGTCGCCACCTGCGTTCGGTGAACCGTGATTTATCCGGTAACACCGCCGCTTGACCTCCTCAGCGATGAATGCCTCGTTGTCTGGGTCGAACCTAATCCGAGTGAACTTGACATCATGATTAATCGGGCGAATCTTGTCGGATGCCTCTAGCAACTGAACGAGCTTTTCCATTGTGGCTCTACCCCGCTCTTCGCCCGTTAGCTTCACGCGATCTTGAAGGAGTTCCGCGTCAACAAGAGCAACTGCTTGCTTGCCTGCCTCTACGGCTCCAGCGATCGCATCATCATCACCACGCTGGCCGCTAAACAGAGTTCGCAACGTCTCCAGGGGGATACCGGCGAGGATCCGCCTGAAGTACGTCGTTCGATCCTCTGGATTTTGCGCCAGGGCTCCGACGATTCTGTTGAGGCGATCGAATAGATGTCCGCCTCCCGCGAGCCCTCAAGAAGGATAGTGTGCACGATTACCGTATCTATAGTGCCAATTCGGTGGATGCGCCCAATCCGTTGTTCCAACACCATGGGGTTCCAGGGCAAGTCAAAATGTATGAGCCGCCTTGCTATCTGCAAGTTGATGCCTTCTCCGCCAGCGCTGCTTGAGACCAACGCCCGTCGCCCTATGCGTCCCGGCTCGAAAAAACACTCCTTCTCTCGTCTTCTCTCGGCCGGGTCTTGACCGCCTACAATAATACTGCAGGGAATGAAAAAGTCTCCCAGAAAGCGCTTGATCTCGTACACGGTATCCACGCTTTGAGCAAAGACCACAAATGGTTCGTCAGCCTCGTCGAGCAGCCGTTTCAATAATCGAAACTTGGCCTGCATATGCGGGCCCCTGAGCAGACGCGCATACTCATCAAGTAATTGACCCAGCCGACGAGGCTCCAGTTGCCGCGCCTCACCGGTCGCGATTGGGCCAACCGCTTCGGCCAGAGCGCTCTCATTGTCCTCCGGGTCTTCCTCCTCCACTCGCTTCACAGTTTCTGTCAAGTACTCCAGAAGCTCGCTGGGCTTCTCGCGGGCGGACCTGTTGCGGTAAGGTATCAGCAGGCTAGCCCAGTTTTCCATCCTGTTATCGTTTCCTTCTTCCGCGAAATTCCTTAGGTAGCGACGGAGCAAAAAGGCGAATCCCGCTTTGGGGGAGCTCGCGGCATACTGCAGCGCATTGCTTTTTACGAAACCCAGTGCATGGCGCGTGTCACTCTGAACGTGTACACCTTCCGACAGCAACCAATCGAAATAGTCTGCAATGCTCGAAAGAAGAGCATTATACTCAGGCGGCGTCTCTGCTAGATCTGGGTCACGAATATCCCTTTTGGGGAATAGTGGATTATTGTCCCAGTCGTAGATCTCCTCTTTAATTCGATAGATCACGTGTCCGCTAAGTGCCCGACGCTGTTCCTCGGCGGTTGCTCCCCGCTTCAAACCGCAGAGTAGTCCCGCCAGATTGAGGAAGACATCCGGGTTTCCCTGATGAGGGGTACCGGAAAGGAAGTAGACCCGGCAATTGTCGACTATGTGCGAAGTGAAGATTTTCTCGACCACACGGAACCACTTCTGTGCCTTTTTGTCTTCACCGGTACCATACATCCGCAGCCGGTGACATTCGTCAACAATTACCACGTCCCATTTGGTGTTCTTAAGTTTGTCTTCCCAGCTCTCTCCGAAGGCGAGGCGGTGTAACGAGGCTATTACGCGTGGATCGTGGTCGGCGCCTCCCAGCCGCGCCTGACGGTAGCCCTCCTGATACAACGCTTGGTTTCCAAAGACGTAAAAGCGATCAAGCCCCATGACCTCAAGCTGGTCCGCGACGTTAGAGACCAAACCGCCCAAAGTTACATACAGAACCCGGGCGTCGGGGTTGGCAGCCTGAAGCCTCTCAATAAGCAGCCCTATCTCCACCGTTTTGCCGAGCCCGACCTCGTCTCCGATCAACATCCGCATCGGTGTCTCACGTCGCATGAGGTACTCAACCAGACTGGCTTGATGCCGCAGTGGAAGCACGCGGATGGAGTCGAGCTGGCCCTGTCGGTTTTCGGCTTGCAGCCAGTACGCACAAAGTCGTAGAAAATGATCCCGTGCCCGGTGAGGATCTGGAAGCGTACCGGCGGCAAGGCGAGCAGCAGGAGTTTCCCAAGCCACTGGTTTGGCGATCTCAATCTTCGGTTGTGGCACCTGGATCTTCGCCGGGAGCCGCTCGGGGTTGTCGGGCCCGATATCAGAGAGGGCCAGCCAGAGTGCTTGACCGAAAATGCCGCCCCCGGTTGTCTGTAGCTGACCAATGCCCCAAATTGGGCGTTCATTGAACACGACGTATTCAGGCATAACCGTCTCTCCCGCCGGCTGATCTTCCTTTGCCGAAACTTCTATAGGCTTGCTATTGTCCCACCATCGATCGAAAGCCTCTCGCAGGGACTCAATGGCTCCTCGTACAGGCTCACCGCGGATGCCTATTGCCATTTCACAGTGGTGCGGCAGAATGTTGAGGCCGAGCCCACGGCCGGTCAGGTTTGCCGAGCCGACCACCGCTGCTTGATCGTCGAGGAGAAGCACCTTTGGGTGAAAATACCCGGCCTCTTCCAAGGTGCCTCCCGGCCGCGGTGGTAAAACGTGCCACTGAGCGCGGCCCGTGCTTAAGAGCTGCCGAAACTGAGCTGGCGCAACACTGGCGTCTGTTCGTCCAACATCCGACAACAGGAGGATGTTGGCGTTGCACTGGCGTGCTAGGGCGGTGAGCCAAAGAAGCCCCGGTGACCCAATACTGAATGTGGCGCAGCGGATGCATTGAACCCGAACGCTCCGGAGCGTGTCTAAGACCCAACAACGCAGGCCGCTGCCGTTCTCCAAGGCGCTCACAGAGACTCTCTCTTTGCCCGCGTCGGTCACGGAGACGATGGGTGTTGTGGGCACTTTTTCAGCCATAGCCATTCTGCCACATCAGAGTGCATCAGTGCGGGTAATCAGTGGGGTGCGCGACTTTAGAATGGCGGAGCGATCGGTTTCCCTTTTTTGCGCCACTATTCTGAGTGTTGATGTACACTCAGAGATGGGAGGCCAACTCGATGCCGAATTCTCTGCTGGGACTGGAAGCCGAACGCTCCAAGATCCTTCGTCAACTCACCACCCTCGGCGATCTGCGCACCGGTTCGATCTGCGCGGTTCCTCGCCGCTGCGGAAAACCAACCTGCCACTGCGCCAAGCCGAATGACCCCGGACACGATCCCCAGATTCGCCTGACACGCAAAGTCGACGGAAGAACCGTGGCGGAGTCGTTTCCTTCTCCCTCAGTTTGGCGGAAGGCACAGGCCGAAATCGATGAGTACCATCGCTTCCAGAAACTGAGTGCGGAATTGATAGCGATCAACGAGAAAATCTGCGTGCAGCGGCCGCTGGAGTCGGACAGTGACGCGTGGACTCCAGAGGGAAAAAAACGGCTGCTGCGGTCCTTGAAGAGGTCGCCCGCGAGGTAGGCCAGTGGTTGAACGTCCTGTTCCGTGGCCGGCGCAAGACGGGGCATATGGACCTGGAAGCCAGCGAAATCATGATCCGCTCCGCCATGCATCGGGTGGGAGCCGTGGGCGTCACGCAACTGCTCCAGTTTCCCGTTCCGCCTGCTGAGCAACGTACCGTGCCTTGCTTTTGCGGCCATACGGCTCACTACCAGGAGTTACATTCCAAATCCGTTCTCACCGCCGTCGGCCCGGTGGAAATCTCGCGTCCCTACTACTTGTGCCCGCACTGCCACAACGGCCGGTTCCCAGCCGATGTCGAGCTGGACATTGAAAACACGGAACTCTCTCCTGGCGTGCGCCGCATGCAAGCGGCGGTAGGCCAGGAGACGCCATTCGATCACGGACGCCAGCAGATGAAACTACTCGCCGACCTGGAGGTGACCACCAAATCCGTGGAGCGGACGGCAGAAGCCATTGGGGCCGACATTGCGCAGGGTGAGCGGCAGGAGATCGGGCGCGCCGTACAACTGGATCTGCCGATCATTTTGGGCAAATCGGTTCCGATCCTGTATGTGCAAATGGATGGAACGGGAATCCCGGTGGTGAAGAAGGAAACCCTCGGCCGACAGGGCAAGACGGAAGGTCAGCCATCCCATACACGTGAGGTCAAGTTGGGATGCGTCTTCACCCAGACCGCCTGGGACAAGAAGGGTTTCCCTATCCGCGACCCCGATTCGACCACCTACACCGGCGCCATCGAGACTGCCGAAGAGTTTGGCAAGCGGCTCTACGTGGAAGCCTGGAAGCGCGGCTGGAGCCGTGCGGAGAAGAAGGTCGTCATGGGCGACGGCGCCGAATGGATCTGGAATCTGGCGGAACAACATTTTCCCGGTGCGGTCCAGATCGTGGATCTCTATCACGCGCGCCAGCACCTCTGGGATTTGGCCCGCAGGTTGTACCCCAATAACGAAGCGGGCCAAAAGGCCTGGATGAAACTCCACCAGAAACGTCTGCTCGACAAGGGGAAAATCGAAAAGCTCGTGGCGGCGATTCGCTCGATCCACTCCACCAACTCCGAGGTGGCCGACAAGATTCGCATCGAAGCCGACTACTTCGACAGGAATGCGGACCGCATGTGCTATCCCAAGTTCCGCAAGCAGCGCCTGTTCGTTGGCTCCGGCGTCATTGAGGCCGGCTGCAAGACGGTGATCGGCTCCCGCCTCAAAAAGTCCGGCATGTTCTGGACTGTGCGCGGCGCCAACGCCATCATCGCCCTGCGCTGCTGTCACCTCAACGGCCGGTTCGAGGACTACTGGGAGCAGCGACTGGCTGCCTGACTTCCACTTCTAAGTCGCGCACCCTAATCAGTGCGGGTATTCGTTGCCTGTCGATGTCCTGGATACCTTGTGATCTCTAGGAGTTTGTTTGGAGCAACCGCGGGATTCGACATCGGCCTGCTCAGGGAATGCGCCCCAAGAATCTTCCCGATTTGGACACGCACTGAGCTCTTGACGAAAAGGCCCTTCTGCGCCCTTGTGGAATTGTTCGGCATCTGCCGCTCGGTTCCGCTTGACGCGATCAGCCCGCAGGATCCAGCGGAAGCGCATGTGGCTATACTGGGGTCCGCAACGGTAGTTAACCATCATTTTGGTGGGCGGGCTACTTTGGGCGTAAACGTCATACTCTTCGGTGCCACCCCGTCCTGCCGGTATCCTTCGCCAGTTTATCCCGCTTAGCGTCCTGCACCGCCCAGCGAGCATCGTTGTGGAACCGTGGCTCGTGGGCGGCTTGTCCCCGAGCGCAACACTCGTCGGGAAAGCGTTCCTTAAGAAACCTGTACATTTCCTGGTTATTGAAAACCCTGCCTTTGGGTAAGTCCCGAATCCAGCCAAGTACCGCTTCGCGAAGTTCAGTGTTTTTGAGCATTCTCTGCTCCCGAATGGCCGGCCAGTCCAGGGTAGCCCACTACCATCATTTGGGGTCTGGGTACTTCTTTCGCCCGTTGACAGTGCCCTGGCTGTGGGCGGTGGGAACCTCCACGTCATAGTTCGGGCCGCCCGGCGCCCCCGGTCTGACTCCTGTACTATACGACGCCAAAAAGGCATGTCGCAAGATCATTAGAGGGTAATGCCCTGTTTTTCCAAAGGTCAACGGTTGTCAGTAACACAGCAGGATGGTTAACGCTATCTTTGCCGACAGAATCGCACGACGACGCGCGAACCGTTGCGCAAAGCGATTTACGGGAGCGGCGGCGGTCATTTCCCACCGGGGATCGCCTCCGATGACGACAGACGATATCGAACAGGAAAGCACGTCGATCGATCTCGAAGACGAGACTGGAGGCCGCCTCACTGACATCGAGAAACGGGCCGTCATGCTCGACCTTCGGCCGGAGGAATGGCAGTCCAAAACTTTAACTGGGGAGTTTCGACTCTGGTATGCGAGCATGGCCCGGAAGTATTAACCAAAGTAATTAGATCCGGGCGACTCGCAGTGACTTGTAATCCGGACGAATGGACGCTATACCTGAAGAGCGGTACTCGCCGTGGAGGCTGATTGCATCGGCGCGTGCCGCCGCGCCGGTTGCGAGGTGGAAGCGGAAGGATTCTTGCTGCTGCCGCACAGAAAGGAAGGCTAAAGGGTGAATTCGAAATTCAACCCGCCCGAGATTATGGACCATCCGGCGACGGGAGAAAGGAAGGCCTGTTCGGTGTTTACAGACGAACTTTATGCTTCTCCTGGTACCATGAACGCCACTGAGATGCTAACACATTTCAAGAAGGCACTCCAAACCTATTGCGAGCCACACGGAATCTCAGTAAGCAAGCATAGGGGCAGCCATACAAGTGAAAATGTAGTGAAAATGGTTAGTAACACTGGCCGGAACATCATCCGAGTCTTGTACGTTAGGGTTCGACGGTCCGGCGCGGGTTTCTGGGGGATAACCACAAATCAAGTATGTGCGTTCCACGGGCAAGGGCATCAATGGGATGTTGTACTTCTGCTGGGCCCTGGCGAGCGCAGCTATCTCGGAACATCCCAGAAGGTGGAAGAAGGCTTTAAGAAGCCGTGGTCCAGCTCGGCGTCCGAGTATAAGGTGCACGAAAGTGAACTTGAAGGCTATTTTGCTCAATTCGACAGCTACGCCGAACTCTTCTTTCGATTGCTGCCGCCAGCCACGCTAAAGCAGACTGCGGCGTTAGATCGCACATCTGCGCGCACCTTGGGGCCCGGAGTGGCGCGTGGTGAGTCAGGCGGTAACACAGCGCAGGTTTCGAGAAAACACTGACGTTGGCGCATCATCGGTTACCTGCCAGAGACACATGAGGTAATTGTTCGCTTAAATGAGCCAAACCGAACGCGTGCTGCGAATCCAGCAGATGTTGCAGGTTAGAAAGGTCATCCCGCGGGAGGAATTCCTCGGCGAGTTGGAGGTGTCGCTTGCGACCTTGAAGCGTGACCTCGAATTCCTGCGCAGCCGGTTCCAGGTCAACATCGGATGGAGCCGGGAACGCGGCGGATACTTCTGCGATGATCTCCGTTCCGGAGGCGGGGCAAGGAATATCCCGGGGCCAATGTACAGCGCTAGCGAGATCCATGCGCTGCTGCTCATGCAGGATCTTCTCATCCAACTCCAGCCCGGTCTGCTCGAAATGGATCTCACGCCGCTCCGGCAACGACTACAACTGCTACTTGGCACCAAGCATTTTGAACCCGATCAGATTCGGCGCCGGATTCGCATCCTGCACATGGCATCCCGTCCGGTCAACGCCAAATGCTTCCAGTCAGTGAGCATGGCGACATTGTCCCGGCGGCGTTTGCAGCTGACATACTGCAGTCGTTCGCGTAACGAGGAAACCGTTCGCGAGGTCTCACCACAGCGTTTGGTTTACTATCGGGCGAACTGGTACCTGGATTCCTGGTGCCATTTGCGCAACGGCCTTCGCAGCTTTGCCTTGGACATGGTTCATGACGCCGAAATTAGCGATATTCGGGCAGACGAGATCCCTGATGACGCACTCGATGCACACCTTGGCGGTGGCTATGGGATCTTCGCCGGTGCGCCCCAGAATACGGCTGTCTTGCGCTTCGAACCTCAAGTCGCACGCTGGGTCTGCCGTGAGGTCTGGCACTCCAAGCAGACTCAGCACATCGAGGCGACCGGCCATCTTGTTCTGTCCGTGCCATACTCGGAGGATTATGAACTCACCATGGACATCCTTCGTTATGGCGCCAACGTCGAGGTGCTCGCGCCTGACCACCTCCGCCACCACGTGGAAGAGCAACTTCGAGCCGCTGCCAACCGGTACCTAGTACCCTCCGTATAAGCATCCGCCATCTAGCTCACGCCCTGAGCTACCCCTTCCATTAGAATTGGTTTTGTACTGGCATCCATAGGCACAGTTACTTGCCCTGAAGGAGCGTAAGCCAATGCAAATTAGGTTGAGAATTCTTGAGCACGAGGTACAACTCGGGTGGGAAGCACTCGAGTCGTTGATCGGCAATCTTCCGGATGACGACGAATCGTTGGCCGACCTTTTCCATGAATTGGCGCAATCGAATGTAGCTGCGGTGCGAAGGGGCGTGGCCTGCAAGGCCGTCATCTCGAAGGAGACCGTGGGAATCCTGGCATCCGACTCAAGTCCAGAGGTCGTCGAGGCACTTGTGAGTGCGCAGTGCCGTAAGCTCAGCGAATCTGCACTTGCCCAGATCATCCAGCGCAATTGGAGTGGGATAAACCGGCAAATTGCACAGAACGTGGAGGACTACTACGAACAGTGCGACATAAGCGCAGTAGCGAAACTCCTGGCAGGCAGCGGTGATCCATCTGTCCGTGCCACCCTTGCGTCTAATTCCAGGACGCCCAAGCATATTGTGAAGGAGCTTCTCAAGGACCCCGATCCCGAAGTCCGCCGGTTGGCCCAAAACACACTGAGGCAGCGTTAAGGTCAGTCATTTGCCCTGAAGGAGCGTAAGCAGATGCAAGTCATGTTGGTAGTTGATGAACACGAAATACAACTCGGGTGGGAAGCACTCGGTTCGCTGATCCGCAGTCTTCCGAATGAAGACGAATCGTTAGCCGACCTGTTCCATGAATTGGCGCAATCGAACATAGCCACGGTGCGAGCCGCCGTGGCTAGCAAGGCCGTCATCTCCGAGGAAACCGTCGCAAACCTGGCATCCGACTCAAGTCCAGAGGTGATCGAGGAGCTCTTGTGTGCACAGTGCCGTAAGCTCAGCGAATCGGCCCTCGCCCAGATCATTCAGCGCAACTGGAGTGAGGCAAACCGGCGGATTGCACAGAGCGTGGAAGGCTACTATCAGAGCGATATCACGGCGGTAGCGAAACTCCTGGCGGGTAGCGCTGATCCCTCTGTTCGTGCCACCCTTGCGTCTAACGGCGACGTGCCCAAGCCTGTTTTGCGGCAGCTTTTGAAGGATCCCGATCCCGAGGTGCGCCGGTTGGCCCAAAATACCCTAAGCAGGCGATATTAACTTCTATTTTGGATGAAAGGACGCGCCACGTAAATTATGCGACGAAACAGCGGCTTCCAAACGCCGGTACGATGCTTGGTTGCTGTGCGTCCTGGTGATCGGTTCACTATCACCGGGCTTGCTGGAACTTTCCTGAAAATCGGCGCGGCCAGCCTGCTGGTTCGAGCGGTGGTCTCCGCTGCGCTTATGACGCTCTTCCTGATTTTAGCGGCAATCGCATACATGGCTAGGTAGCCCTGAGGTCTTGTTGGAAGACATTCAGGGCAGAATATCGATTTCAGAACCGGAGCTAACTCATGAGATTCACAACTGATGGCACGTCCAAGGGAAGTCTTGCTGCGGGAACGCTACAGTCCGGAGGGCTGTTGTCTCCTGACGAACTGGCGCTGTCCGCGATCTGTGGACAGACCGGTAGACTGTTTCTGATGGTGGTTCGGCGACAGGGGCGCGTGGTGCTCGAACTCGTTCGAGCGATCGCCATTGACCCCGAGCCTTCGGTAGCGGATGTACCTGTGGCAGTGCACCCGGCGACTCCCAGGTGCATATCGCGGGATTTCTGTGGCGGCTGTGGACATAAGTTGGAGCCCAACTGGACTTTCTGTACGGTGTGCGGCAGGAAGTTCTTGCCCCAGCCGCGGGCCCATGCGGCGCCGAATGGCGGCGCGCGTGGAGGAGTGTCAGGGGACCCGGGCGTATCCTTCCAGGAACTCACTATGAGCGCCAGAATCGATATCGGCAGCCTCTACCGCGGTTGTCCGTATTGCAGCGCGCTGGGCTATTTTCGTTGTGGCAAATGCAGGCTGTTCTCCTGTTGGAACAGCTACAACGACAAACTCCACCTCGATCACAGCGATGTTTGGTGCGCCGCCTGCCAGTTGTGGAGGTGCACCTCGAAACGAGACGAGACCGATGATTCTTTGAGCGAGCTGACGGCTTACGCTGCACATGAGAAGAGGGTTAACCTCCCAAACCGCATTGCTCCTGGATCAGCAAGGCGGGACCAGCTTAACCGGCCACCTTCGATAAGAGGCTACTTGGGTTGGTAGTTAGGCGCGCAGGTGTGCCGGGAGTTAGTGGCCATGGGTTTGCAGCCAACAGTGAGACCGGTGTAAGGGTCGCTATTCAATATGAGTTCGATCTGATCGAGGTCGGAGGCAATCAACGGTGTGCCTCGTGAATGTTCTGCAGCCTGTCCGGCTGACTGCGCCCGGACTTCGTTGCGACGAGCCCGTACTGCCCGACCCGTTGCCGGCCAGTGTGGGGTCCCCGAGCGGGTGGCGCGGCTATAAGCCGCTCGATGGCAGTGGCCTGCTCGGGCGTGAACCGGAAGCTCCCTCTGACGCGCGCTTTGAAGAACTGGGGCCCCGCCATTTCTGGCAATCCATAGATGTCGCGGCGGGCGACCGGTACATCTATTATAGAAGCGGCTCGATCTTAAGCCGTACCGAGGCGGCTTCTCTGCCTTTTCATCTGCCGGTTGGGGCCCTGCCGTCGCGTGCTTTTGTCGCCGGTCTTCGGGGGCATTCTTCCATTTTTCGATAATTGAGGCGGTTGCGCGGGTCGGACCGGATTAGTACCGGGAAACGCGTCAGGATCCGCGTATAGGCGGTCAGCACTTGCGGACTAATGTTGTCCGCCTAAACGGGCCACCAGGACTGCGCTTGGGTTCACTTGTCTGAGGCTGGTTTTTCCGGCGTAATCAGCCGGAGCGGTTGGGCTGGGTCGAAATCAAAGTTGTCTAATGACGGCGCGACCGCCGACTTGCGAGCCTTGAGCGCCGCAATTCTCCTGCGGATCTCTTCGTCATCAGCAGCCCTCTGGCCAGAACCCACGACTCCGGCCTTGGGCTCAATCCTTGCTGCATTCGAGCCATCAGGGGCAGCTCGCTTGGCTGAAGTTCGCTTCCCCAAGGATCGCAGCCGAACGAAATCGTGAAGCGTGCTGATCGAGACAGTAAGCTGGCACTTATCGGCGAGGATTCCAGCGATATCCCGATACGTCCACTCGCGCTGTCGCAACTCGTCAATCAACTCGCGGTACGTCTCCAATCGGGAGCGCGGTAGTTTCTCGGGCAGGGTGTTCAGGATGTCTTGAAGCTTGTCCTGCACGTTGTGAGACCTTCCAGGCCTAATCTCAATTCAAATGTCAGCCGAACGGCTAACGAACGACCACCGAAAAACACCGAACGAATGCCGAATATTCCCCGAATAATCTCCGAACATCTGCCGAACAAGGACCGAATGAAACCCGAACAGACAACGAACACAAGCCGATCAAATGCCGAACAAATGGCGCGCCCGGCGGGCCTTGCGAACCTAAGCCGACAGGCTTAGGGATGGTGTCTCTACCTCTCTTGACTTCAGCTTTTCGAAAACACGTGCGCGCTCCATCACTCGGTTTCCATCTTCCGAACCACGATCTCGCGAATAAACCGCCCCACCTGGCCGGGAAAATGCTCGCACCGTCCACTCTCCTGAATGCGCGCGACTCGATTAGCCGCGATTGCGTGCAGCAATGGACCGAGTCCAGCGCCATTCACCACCACATCGTGGCTGGCAAAGGCAATTCGCACCTCGTCGTCGCCGCCTTCTGCGAAGACGAACTGATTCCACGACAGAATCACCGTCTGGCGCAGCAGCACAATCTCCAACGCCGGCGGTTGGTCGGCCGCGCTGATGAACCATGGTGCTTTATCGACCGAGGTCGCGTTCACGGGTCCGCTCCTTTCGAGGTTGAATGATTGCTTGCTGGATTTGCTTCGAAACGGACGTGAGCAACCGGGCCGCCCTTCGAACCATGTTTCGCGCCGCTGCCAAACCTCGATGAGCGCCTCGATGCGAATGCGTCCCCTTACCGCGCATAAGCTCAGACGCCGACGTCCGCGCCATGGACTGTGCAACAGTAGCGTGGAGCCGCTCCTTGTCGCTTGTAATCACCGTGACGGTTTGGCGGCCACGCGACGCGGCAACGTAGAACAGCTCCTTTGGCATGCCGTCACCGGATATGATCACCGAATCGACGGTCTTGCCTTGGCTGCGATGGGCGGTGACCGCGTAACCGTGGGCGAAGCCGCGATAGCTGGAGGGCAGCGTCCGGCCATCGTCAAGTTGGATTCGACCGGTGACGTCCACGGCGGACACCGTAACCAGTTCGCCGTTTGTGATCCTCAGCCCAGGCTCGCGCCGGTTGGCGGTCAGCAGCAGTCGATCTCCGAAAGACACCTCAATCGGCCGCGCCTCAACGACATCAAAACTCGCGACTTGCCTCTTTGAAATGGTGTGTTCGGTGCCGTCTGCACATCGGACCACCAGACTGCTGGATGCGACACGCACGATCTCCACCGTGTCGTTTCTCGCGATTGACTTCACAGCCTTGTGAAAGCCGAGGATCTGCCCTGCACGATAGTTCCGGAAGTCGGTTTTCTGTGCCGCAGTCCAGTTGAGTGAAACGTGGCGCGTCAGGGCTACACCCTCGCAGACCTCCCCGCGTGTCTTCCGGCGCTCGCGAATCGCATCGGTCACGCGGTCAATCTCGTCGTGCGTCGCGCAGACAACCAGGCAGCTTTGGCCGGAGCGGGCGTCATACGCGTCGGCGATGGCTGCGGCGCGTTCGGAATTTGCGACTTCACGAACGGCGCCCATCGCAACCAACTTCGCGAATCCGCGCTCCGTGTTACGGCGGAGTTCTTCGATTGCGTCCCGGTAGTCATTCCTGGTTTGGCGCTGGACCTGCGTCAGCGCGACGCTCTTCAGCCGGGACTCCTTCTCCAGTATCCGCAGTGCATCGCCCGCTTCCACGCTTCGGATTTGCTTGGTGTCCCCGCTGAAGACTACGCGCAGGGAACAGTCTTCCACCAAGCGGAGCAAGTCCGCCATCTGACGCGCCGAAACCATACCAGCCTCATCGAGGATGATCACCTTGCCATGAACGTCGCCACGGGTGCGCGGGTCCTGCAGGAGGCGTTCGACGGTGATGGCGTCAGCGAAGCCGACCTTCTGCAATTCCTCGACGGCGCTCATCGTCGGCGCTACTGCCAGTACATCGCGACCCGATTCCATCAGGCCGCGTCGCAGTTCCCTGAGAGTCGCGGTTTTGCCGGTACCGGCCGCACCGCTGATGCTCACCGCTCGGTCCCGCGAGTGAAAGACGAATTCCACCGCGTGCTTCTGCTCGGGGCGCAAACGGTCCGAGACAACAAAAGAGTTGGTGCTGCCGAGCGGTTCGAATGCGCCGAGGCCTCGGTTTACGGCGGCGATCATGTTTCGCTCGCGGTCCAGACTAGCCGCCGTGGCGATCTCGCGGCCCGAGCGCAGGACCTTGCCCGTGGATTCCTGGAGACTCAGCTCGCCCTTCAAGTCGGCAAGCCGGATTCGTCCCCGGCCGTGTCGCAGGGCCTCCGTGAGCAGTTCATGGTCCGGTGCGACAGAAACGCGCTCGAAGATGTGCTCTGCGGCATACTCCAGCGAAGGCGCACTCGAATCCACAACCACTGATCTGAGCCGCGCGGCGCCCCTCGCGGCCCCCAGTGCCTGTGTTTCGTCCGGAGTGAGCCGCTTCTGCTGTTTCTCCCGGAGTTCGCGCGTCGAAATCTCGGTGAGTTTGTCGGCGCGCGATTCTCGAACCAGCACCGCGATCTCGTTGTCCGTGGGCCGCCGCCCGTGCTGCTCCACGAATGCGGCGATAGCCGAATCGCGCTGACGGCTCCGCTGGCTGAACTTCGCCAGCAGTTCCGCAGGGACGCCGCGAATCTCGAAACCGAAATCACGCCCCTTCGCATCACGTTGGCTCTCGATTTCGTAGCCGATGGTCCTCACCTCGTGCGCCAACACATTTCGATAGACCTCGGACAGGTAGGCCCGCCGCTCGTAGATGCCCGAGGCCTGCAGCGCCTTCCAGCGGCCTTCCGCGCCGTCGAATGTCAGGTTGGCCGCGACAGCGTGCGTGTGCAGTTGCGGGTCGAGTTCGCGGCTGGTGTCGTGATGGTAGACCGCCAGCACCATGTTGGCGGTCGTCCTATCCTCATTCGCGCCGCCTTGCCGCACCCGGCTCGCGGCGCATGCCTCGGTCTCTCTTAATGCTTCCGCGACGGCGGCGCGGTGCGCGTCGACCAGCCGGTAGTCGCCTCCGACAATGGCAAGCACCGAAACCGATTTGGGGGCGGAGATCGTGAAGTCGTACAGGTTCCGTCCCTGTGCGACCTTGGTTCCGTCGGCGCCCATGCGGTCCGCGCTACGGCGAACTCGCAGAAACTCGGTGGTCCCAGGGTTGTGACCTTGCCGCAGGGCTTCGAAATCCCCCGTGTCCACCGGGCCGCTCAACCCCAGCAGCTCTGCGCCGCGCCCGTGCCATTCGCCCACCACACGCTCGCCCTCTGCATAGTAGTCGCTGTGTTCGAGATGCCTCGACGAGTACCCTTTGCCGTCGGCCATGGCGCGTATCGTTAGCATCGTGTCGACCTACGGCTTGGTCCTCGGACTGCTGGGCTGAACGCGCTCGACCGCGGGCGCGCGCTCGGCCGGTTGCGACGGCGGATCGATCCACCGCTGATACCACATGCCGACCCCGATTCCAATCAAGAGGGCGAGGCCGGTTAACGTGTAGACCGACCATCGATACTCTTCGCGGAAGACACTCACCAGCTCTTCCGCCCCGCGCTTGGTGCTGGCGACCGCGTGGGAGCAAGCCGATTCAAGCCTGGCGATTGCGTGGCCCGCGTCTTCCGCCGCACCTCGGTACGAGTCCCCAAGCGTGCTCGCGCTGCGCCCGAATTCAGCCGTGACCTTCTTTATCTGCGCGGCGGCCACCGCCAGCGCTTCCGCCGTGGCAGGGATCGTCGATTGAACGAACTGTTGACGCAAACTCTCGTTGATTGTGGCAGCAATGGCTTCCGGGTTGATCCCTTCCGCGATGTCGGCCGGTAGTTGCACCAACCGCTGATCGAGTTGCGCTCGATTAGCGTCACTGGATCCGCAGATCTCCTGAAGGGTTCTCAGCGCATCAGCCATGGCCTCTTCGAGCCGGAGCCTCTCCGTCGCCATGCGCTCCGGAGCCTGTACCATGAGTAGAACCAAAAAGCCCATGGCCCGCAGTATCCGCAGCATCTCATCGTTCTCTGCCAGCGAACGGCAGTGGCGCATTTCGCGGTAATAGTCAGCCCTCACCTCCACCGGCAGCGCGTTCGCGATGCGGTCGATCAGATCCGGTTCCTGAGCCGCCGAGGATTGGTTTGACGCACTCACGGCAGTAACAACTCCTTAACCCTGTCGAATTCCGCGAACATGCGTCGCCGATAGCTCTGCGCGCGCATCACCAGCGATGCCTTCTGCAGCTCCGCCGCATCGGTCGATCTGCCAGCCACCGCACCCAGCGTCACGCCGTGATTCCTCGTGGCGTTTTCGAGGACGGGCAACCGGTAGTCCATCCGTATCACCGCTGGTGCGTACTTCCGCTGGAACCACAGCGCCTGCTCGCTCTCCCGCCAATACCGGAAGTCGGTGTGCTCCGCCGTCGAGTTCTCGACGATCAGGTAAGCCGCTCGATCGCCCAAACGCGATGCCCAGGCCAGAACGCTCTCAACGCTGGCCGGATCGGCCGTGACAACGCCAACGGCGGTGAACGCTATGCCGGCCTCGGTTACGTCCGCGTACATCTTGTCGAACCAGTCATAGGTGACCTCGCCAGCTCCCGCGCCCATATCAGCGAGGATCACTGGTGGCCCATCGGTGAGCTCGTCGACAAACGCGTCAAGCCCGGCCGGCGTATGGATATTGACTTTGGGCACCTGACCACCAAAGAAGTGAGTTAGTGATCCGCGAGCTTTGTTTTCGGTGTCGAGGTCGAGCAGCTTGACCGGAATGCCGTTCTCCTGAAACCATTCAGCCAGGGCAGTCATCACGCTCGTCTTGCCGACGCCGCCCTTGCCGCCCATGGAAAGAATCACGCGTTTTTCGACGGCGGACGCCGCCGCGGGTGACTCCGGAATACTCTTCGCATTGCTCATTTCGAACCTCCTGAAGTAAAGCCGCAATTCGGCACGATGCGTTGACTGGTTCCGGCGTCCGAGCCGTCACACTTGCGGGTGTAGAAGTTGGCAGACAAAAATGCCCCCTATATTTAAGGGAATGGGAGAGGCACCTTGGGACAGTTAATTAACAACTTCTTGGGCGCTGGGTCGCTCGAAGCGCCTGGCGACTCTGGAACGACGTACGATCGGTCGATTGGGACCGCTTTTTGCGAGAATTTGTAAACTTGATGTCCCACAGTGCCCTTCCCATTGCCTTATATGTAGAGGCGGTTTTTCGAGGGAGATTGAGCAGAGACCGTTGCGATTCGGACCGATTTTGGGGCGAGACCTTACTCGGCGCCCAGTATCCATCTGTCTCGGCAGAAATGGGCGTACGCCGAGATACGTCGGGCAACTGGAGCAGACGATTATTGCTCGCAGTTTGCAGCACTACAAGAACAGGGACAGAGAGTGAATCACGATGCAGCATTGCGGCCCGTGTTCGATCCAGCAGGATCGGAGCGGCTCGACTCAACTTTTGAACCGGTCCTGACTACGGACGAAGCGGCTGTTCTTCTGCAAATCCACCCGAAGACTCTCCAGAGAATGGCCCGCCAAGGTGTCGTTCCAGCGTTCCGGATCGGAGACCTTTGGCGATTCCGTGCCTCCGATCTTGATCGGTGGCTTCGTTCTGGATTATGCTCGAAGGGCCACTCGTGTCGCTAAACGCGAAAGGTAGGTATTCGTTGTTCATGCGCACGCGATATCAAAACGGTAGTTTGAGAGTGAAGAAGAGAAAGAACGGCATGAGGGTCTGGGAGTTCCGCTACGCCGAAGCCGGACCAGATGGCAAGCGCAGAAGCCGCGGTGTCACGATCGGCACGGTGCAGGAGTATCGAACCGAAGCTTCTGCGCGGAAGTCCCCAACTGCGCAGGCCCTTGTACTACAGATCAATGCAGAGCATCCCCTGGGGCCTGTCACGGCTTCCACCATTGGAGCGTTGATCGCACGCTACGAAAAGGAGGAAATGCCCGCCCGCTACTCAACGCGGGTTTCGTATCAATCGTTTATTGACCGATACATCCGCCCACGCTGGGCTGAAACGCCGATCACCGGGGTAAAGCCGATGATGGTTGAGGACTGGCTGAAGCAATTGAAGCTGGCTCCGAAGACCCTAGGCCACATCCGGGGTCTGATGTCCCTGTTGTTCAAATGCGCGCAGCGTTGGGAATTGGTCCCGAGCAACCCGATGCAGTTGGTACGAGTGAAGGACGTGAGCAAGCGAGTCGAAAGACCTTCAGTGCTGACCGCAGAGGAGTTTCACAAGGTGCTGCCGTATGTTCGGGAACCGTACCGCACTATGGTATTGATCGCGGGTTGTCTGGGCCTAAGGGCAGGTGAGATCGTGGGCCTACAGTGGGCCGATTTTGATTTCGACAAGTTGACCCTACTGGTGCAACGCGGCGTCGTACACGGTCGCGTGGGCGAGGTAAAGACCGAGTACTCGCGCGACTTCGTACCACTGGCACCCGAGCTGGCGGGTGAGCTGCTGGCGTATCGGCAGCATTGCCACCAAACACAGGAAGGATGGTTGTTTGCCAACCCCGCAACCGGTAAACCATACCATCAGGAGGAAATTCAAAAGAAGCACATCAAGCCAGCAGCGAAAGCAGCGGGGATCACGGCCACGGTGGGCTGGAAGTCCTTCCGGCACAGCTTCCGGTCGTGGTTGGACCAGACCGGAGCACCAATTGGGGTACAGCGAGAGTTGATGCGCCATGCCAGCATTCAAACCACAATGAATGTCTACGGCAGGGCAATGACGGACGGCAAACGGCAGGCACACGGGAACGTGGTCGAGATGATTTTGAAGCCAGCCGGTAGCCCCACGAATGAGCCAGAAGCAGAGACCGCGAAACCGGGACCTGTGGCTATCGTGGGCTAAAGTGGTCTTGGGATTTGCGCCGGAAGCTCGTAACCTATTGAAAGAATTGGTTGCGGGGGAAGGATTTGAACCTTCGACCTTTGGGTTATGAGCCCAACGAGCTACCAGACTGCTCCACCCCGCACTTCTATCCTAACGTACGGCTGGGCTTCCGGTCAACGTGCGGCACACGCCTTGTCCGCGCGCCATCCAGCGCGAATGCGGTGAGTGGAAGCCGGAACGCGAACCAAGCAGGGCGCGCGCCGCGTTCCGTCAGTTAGCGGCTTTCCGGCTTCGGTTGAAACTCGGCGATCTGGAACGACTGGCGGACGATCTCGCGAGCCTCGTCGATCCCGCTCACTTCGCCCGCGCCGATGGCCTGCACCAGCAGGTTGCCGGCGGCGGTAGCTTCGATCGGGCCGGCCACCACCTTGCGGCCGGTCACATCCGCCACCAGTTGGTTGAGCAGCGAGTTGCGCGAGCCGCCGCCCACAATGTGGATGGTGTGAATCCGGCTCCCGGTGAGGCCCTCCAACCCTTCGAGCACATCGCGGTAGCGGTGCGCCAGGCTTTCCAGAATGGTGCGGCAGAATTCGCCCTTGGTTTTCGGCGCTTCGAGCGACCGCCCGCCGCACCAGGCCGCGATGCGCGCCGGCATGTCGCCAGGCTGCAGGAAATCGTCCGGATCGACGATGGTCCGCGCCGGGCCGGCCGCTTCAGCCATCTGCATGAGTTCGTCGTAGCCGAAGCGTTCACCCTCCGCCGCCCAGGCGCGGCGGCATTCCTGCAACAGCCACAGGCCGGCGATATTCTTGAGCAGCCGCGTGCGGCCGGCCACGCCGGCTTCGTTGGTGAAGTTCAGTTTGTACGATTGCTCGTCGATCACCGGCGCGGCGGATTCAACCCCCATCAACGACCACGTGCCCGAGCTGATATAGCACCAGCCATCGCCGCGGGCGGGAACCGCCGCCACCGCCGACGCTGTGTCGTGCGATCCCACTGCATGCACGGGTACGGCGCCCAGGCCGGTCGATTCCGCGAGCCGCGGCAGCAGCCGCCCGAGCGTGCATCCGGGTTCGATCAGCTCCGCCAGGATGCGGCTCGGAATGCCAAACCGACGCAGCATATCGGTGGCGAAGCAGCGCGCCTTGGGATCGTAGAATTGCGAAGTGCTCGCGATCGTCACTTCATTGCGCTCGACGCCGGTCAGCCAGTAATTGAGTAGGTCCGGCATGAACAGCAGCCGCCGGGCATTTTCAAGCGCCGCCGAGTTCGCCAGCCGCATCGAGTACAACTGGTACAACGAGTTGATCGACATGATCTGGATGCCGGTGCGCGCGAACACCTCGGCGCGCGGCACCGTTTCGAACAGCCGTTCCGGGACGCCATTGGTGCGCGGGTCGCGATAATGGCGCGGGCAATCGATCAGGCCGCCGTCGGCCGCCAGCAGTCCGAAATCGACGCCCCAGGTATCCACGCCGATCCCGGCCGGTTTCACGTGCCGCTCGCGCCCGGCAATCGTGAGACCCTCGACGATTTCATGGAACAGGCGGAAGGCGTCCCAGTAGAGGCCGGAGGGCAACTCCACCGGCTGGTTGGGGAAGCGGCGGATTTCTTCGATCTCCAACCGCCCGCCCACCAGGCTGCCCAGGATCACCCGCCCGCTTTCGGCGCCCAAATCTGCCGCAAGATAACTCGACATGCTGCGGGCCATTGTAATTCCGCGCAGTGGTGGATTCAAATTCCATCCGCTTTGCCATCGCGCGACCCGCTTCCACTGAGAATCACGCGCGGGCGGCCGAAGGAGAAAGAACCGTCGGCAGTCGGCTCGGGTGAACCCGCGGATCGGCCTGCGCTGTTTTGAAGCGGGCAGTCGTGGAGCAAAGCTTATCTGAATAAATCACGCAGTTCACGGCTGTCCAGGATTGATATCCAGGATTTGATGCGGATTGATGTGGTTCTTCCGCATCGAGCGTACCGTATTCGTGAGCCCCAAACTCCTGAAAGCGGCCGTCATGCCAGCGATACCGAAAGCGCACAAATCCTGATGAGCAGCAATCACCCAACATTTTCTCAGGGTCAAGTAACTCGAAGACCAGCTTCCCACGTTCGCCGTAAACCTTATAGAGGCCGGAATGGGCACGGTCGCCGGTATGGCAATACGCTAGCAAATTCGGTTTTCCTTCAATAAATGAGTAGATATACACGTAGTGGGTATTCTGGGTTCCCCCTGTTCGGTAGAGCAGCACTACTATTGCGTCTTCTTTGCCGTCTCCCGTCACGTCGGCAAACTCCACGGACTGTAACGAAAAACCTGCATACTGGGTATACTCGCGTCCGTCCATAAAGAAGCTTGACGACTTCGTAAGGTCTTCTCCGTTTACTAAATGGAAAGGCTTTCTCTTCGAGTACCCATCCTTCGGATTTCCAAGCCATTTCAGCTCGCCATGCCCAAGAAGAGGGCCACTGAGCGGATAAGAGAAGTTCTTGAAGTCGACCTGACGAATGCCATTCTGAGCAGCGGCCAATCCAAAGGAGACACAAAACACTATTACAGACACCAGAGAACGCATCGCATCCTCCATTTCAACACCCGTTATAACATGCAGGTCTCTAACCACGAACCGCGACCACGAACCGGGGAGAGGTTACGCCTTTCCATCTTCCTGCCAGAGCGCAGACGAAGGTAAAGGGCAAAAGGGGGCAGCCCGGTCTGCGCGCTCGCCTGCCCCTTGCCGCCGATGCTTCAATCCAGTTAGAATCCCCAACCATGAAGCTATCCCTCCTCGTCGTGCCGTTGCTCTGCTGCGTGCTCGCCTTCGCGGCGCCGGCTCCGCCCATCCCGGTCATCTTCGACACCGACATCGGCAACGATGTGGATGACTGCCTGGCGCTGGCCATACTCCACGGCTTCGCCTCGCGTGGCGAGATCCGTCTGGCCGCCGTCACCATCACCAAAGACAATCCGTGGGCAGCACGGCTGGCCTCGGCCATCGACACCTTCTATGGCCGCCCCAACGTGCCCATCGGCGTGGTTCACGACGGCCAGACCAAGGATGATGGCTATCTCAAGAAGGCGCTCGATGCCGGGCACTACCCTTATCGCGACCATCCGGAAGACGCGGTCACCGTGCTGCACCGCGTGCTCGAGTCGGAATTGGATTCCAGCGTGGTGATCGTCCAGGTGGGCTTCAGCACCAATTTGGCGCGCCTGCTCGATTCGCCGAGAGGCCGCGCGCTGGCCGCGCGAAAAGTGAATCGCCTGGTTTTGATGGCCGGCGATTTCGCCGGCCATGGACCCGAGTACAACGTCAAGACCGATATTCCCTCCGCGCAGAAACTCGCCGCCGAGTGGCCCGGCCCGGTCTATTGGAGCGGGTTTGAGGTGGGCAGCACCATCAAGTACCCGGCGCGCAGCATCGAGCGCGACTTCGGCCCGCCGGGCGCGAACCCGGTGGCCGACGCCTATCGTAACTACCTCACCATGCCCTATGATCGCGAAACCTGGGACCTGACGGCCGCGCTCTATGCCGTGCGGCCCGCCGATGGCTACTTCACCGTCTCCCCGCCGGGCCGGGTCACGGTGGATGCGCAAGGCAAGACCGCCTTCACGCCGCAGGACGGCGGCCAGCATCACGTGCTTTCGGTCAACGATGCGCAGCGCGCGCGGATACTCGAAGCGTTCCTGTGGCTGTGCACGCAGCCGGCTCGCGCGCATTAGGGCCGCGCCACGAGCTCCAATCAGATTTTGACGCCGGGATATCGCGCCGCCATCCACTTCACGAATTTTTCCGGCGCGGCCATGGTGGAAAGCCGGCCTTGCCGCACCAACGCCCAATCGTCGAACTTGCCGGATTGCTTGATTTCCGCCAGCGTGGTGGGCGGCTCCAGGCGCCTGGTGAACTCCAGTTCCACTATCGCGGATTTCTTGTTCTTCGGATCGGGTCGCGGCTCGCCGCGTACGGTGGCCAGACCTACTACCGCGGAGTTGCCGCCGCTATGATAGATGAAGACCCGGTCGTCGGGCCGCATCTCAAGGATGGCGCGCACCGCCTGTGGATTAGTGACGCCATCCCACACAGTGCGCTGGTCGCGCTCCAGGTCGTCGAGCGAATAGGTTTCCGGATCGGTCTTGGCGAGAAAAGAAGCCATAGCCAACTCTAGCAGGTCAAAAGAAGCCCGAAAGACGGTACCTTCAGCGCCAGATCAGATTTAGTTGTAGCGTCAAACTATATGGATGCTGTAAAGTTGTAGGCATAGCGCCCATGCAAATTCGCGACATTCGCGCCACCACGGTGACGGTTCCGCTGGAAGCGCCGCTGCGCCACGCCAATGGCTGCCACTGGGGCCGCTTCGTGCGGACCATCGTGGAAGTGGAGACGGATAACGGGCTGATCGGCCTGGGCGAAATGGGCGGCGGAGGCGAATCCGCCGAAGCCGTGTTCCGCGCGCTGAAGACTAGCCTCGTCGGACACGATCCGGCGCGCCTGGAGGAAATGCGGTTTCGCGTCGCCAATCCCACGGCATCGCTGTACAACAACCGGACGCAGGTGCTGGCCGCCCTCGAATTCGCCTGTCTCGACATCCTGGGCCAGGACTGGGGCGTGCCGGTCTCGGAAATCCTCGGCGGCCGCTTGCGCGACCGCGTCCGTTTCGCCACCTATGTTTTCTTTCGCTACCCGAATCCGCGCACGGGCGCGGGTGAGGTCCGCACCATTGACCAGGTGATTCGCCAGACGCGCGAATGGAAGCGGTGTTTCGGTTTCACCACTCACAAGTTGAAGGCCGGCGTGTTTCCGCCCGACTATGAGCTGGAAGTTTACCGCGCGCTGGCGGCCGCGTTTCCCGGCGACTCCTTGCGCTTCGACCCCAACGGCGTGTGGAGCGTGGAACAGGCCATCCGCTTCGGCCAGGCTATCGAAGATCTTCGCAACGACTACCTGGAAGACCCGGTTTTCGGCTTGAACGGCATGCGCCGCACGCGGCAGATGGTGCGTGTGCCGCTCGCCACCAACACCGTAGTTGTCAATTTCGAACAACTGGCCGCCAACGCGCTCGATACCGCGGTGGACGTGATTCTGCTGGACACCACTTTCTGGGGCGGCATACGGGCGTGCCTGAAGGCCGCCGCGGTGTGCGACACGTTCCAGTTGGGAGTCGCGGTGCATTCCTCGGGCGAGCTGGGAATCCAGCTTGCAACTATGTTGCATCTGGGCGCGGTGCTGCCCAACCTCACCTTCGCCGCCGACGCGCACTATCATCATCTGACCGATGACATCATCGAGGGCGGCCTGATGCACTACGAAGACGGCGCCATCCGCGTGCCCGAAGGCCCCGGCCTGGGCGTGCGCCTCAACCGCGAAAAACTGCGCGAGTACGCCGAACTGTACCGCCGGCTGGGAGGCTACCCGTATGACCAGGACCCGGCGCGCCCCGGCTGGGCGCCGACGGTTCCCAACGACCGCTGGGCCGACCCGGCCGACGGCCGTCCGGTGGAGATTCCATATTGACCGCGATAAATAGAGACTGCCATGCTGCCAGAACAATGGGAAATATTTAAACGAGCCGCCCGCCTCGAGAAACTGGACAAGATTCCGATGGCGTTGATCGTCGACAGCCCGTGGATTCCGGGTTATCTCGGCATCAAACATCTGGATTACTATCTCGACCGGGAAGTCTGGTTTGAGGCCAACCTGAAGATCATGCGCGAATTTCCGGACATCATCTTCATCCCATCCTGGTGGATGGAATACGGGATGGCGGCCGAACCATCGGTGCTCGGGGCGAAGATCAAGTTCTGGCAGGACAACACTCCCAGCGAATACCACACGCTGTATCGCCTGGAAGATATCGATCAGTTTCCGGAATATGAAGTGGAGGCCGACGCGTTCGCGGCCCTCACGCTGCACCGCATCGGCATGGAACGGCAGCGCATCCTGGACCACGGGTATATCCTGCCCATGGTGACTTCGCGCGGACCGCTCTGCACGGCCGGGTTCGTGCGCGGCACCACGGAGTTCATGATCGACCTGGTGGAGAATCCCGAGGGCGCGCACAAGCTGATCGACCTGTGTACACGGGTGGTGATCGACTGGCTCAAGGCGCAGCACAAGGCGATGGGCGACACGGTGGAGGGCATCTTCATCCTCGATGACATCGTGGGCTTCGTCAACGAGGATCATTACCTGGAGTTCGCGCATCCATATCTGAAGCGGATTTGCGATGCGTTTCCGGCGGACTGGGTCAAACTCTACCACAACGACGCCGAGGTGGATGCCTGCCTCGACCACCTGCCGGACGCAGGTTTCAATATGCTCAATTGGGGCAAGCAGCGCGACATTCGGGAAGTGAAGCGGCGGGTGGGCAAACGGATGTGCCTGATGGGCAATGTCAATCCTCTGGAGATCGCGGTTCGCGGAACGCCCCGGGAAGTGAAGCGAGCGACGCTCGACGTGTTGGATGGCGCCGAGGGCGAGGGCATCGTTCTCTCGGTGGGCGGGGGAGTGAGCCCGGGCATGCCGCGCGCCAATATCGTGGCCATGCTGGAGGCGCTCCAGGAATTCAACGCGAGCCGCAACGGCGGAGGAGCGCGGCATGGTTGATTACGCCCTGATGAACCAATGCCTCTATGAGGGCAAGGCCAAGGAAGTCGAGCAGATGACCAGGGACGCGCTGGCCGAGGGCCGCGCCGTGCAGGAAATCCTGAACGCAGGTTTGATTGCCGGCATGAGCGTGGTGGGCGAGGATTTCAAGCACAACGTGCTCTATGTGCCGGAGGTGTTGATCGCAGCGCGCGCGATGAAAGCGGGGATGGCGGTGTTGAAGCCTCTGCTGAGCGCCAAGGATAGCGGCGTCAGCCGGATCGGTGTGCTGCTGATGGGCACCGTGCGCGGCGACCTGCATGACATCGGCAAGAACCTGGTGTGCATGATGGCGGAAGGCGCCGGGTTCGAAGTGTACGATATCGGGGTGGATCAGAGCGTAGACAAATTCATGGCCGCGGCGGCGAAATGCAGCCCGGACATCATCGGGATGAGCGCGCTGCTCACTACCACCATGACGTATATGAAGACGGTGATCGACGGTTTTGAGGCGGCCGGCCTGGGGAACATCAAGATGGCGGTTGGGGGCGCGCCGATCAGCCAGATGTTCGCCGACGAAATCGGCGCCGATGGATACGGCGCGAACGCTTCGGCCGCGGTCGACCTGTTTCTGCGGCTGGCCGCATCGAGGAAGCAAGATGGCGACCTACAAAATTCTGTACTGGCAGGAAATACCGGCACAAATCAAGGCTGAGGACGATGCCGACGATGTGACCGTCGAGCTCCCCGCGAAATTCATGGAGCGCATCGATCGGCTGGCCGCCCAGCGGGGCCTGCAAGCGTCCGACGACTATCTGGCGCAATGGCAATGGAGCGAGGAAGAGGAACGCGCGGGCTCGGCGCGCGAGGTGGCCGAAGCGGTGCGAGCCGAACTCGAAGCACAGGCCACCTGGTAAGACTCTCGAGTCATGGCAGCGACCCTCATCATCAACGGACACGCCATCGAGGCCAGCCCCACGGCATCGATTTTCGATCACGCCGAAACCCTGGGCGTCCGCGTCCCCACTTCCTGCCACAAGCAGGGCAAGTGCCGGGAGTGTATGGTCGAGGTCACCGAGGGCGCCGAGCTTCTGTCGGATCGCACAGAAGAAGAGCGGCACCTCAGCGGCAAGTTCCGGCTCTCGTGCCGCACCCACGTGGCGGCGTCGAGCGGCGAGGTTCGTTGCCACACCATGCGGCGCGGGAACATGCGCGTCGAAACGGAGTCAGCGGGTCTCCCCGAGGGACTGCGCGGCGTCCATATCGATCCGGCGGTGGTTCGTAACGGGGAGCGCATCCTGCTTGACGGCGAAGAGATCGAGCGCGCTTCGGGTCCGCTCTACGGCCTCGCCATGGACCTGGGAACCACCACCGTGGTGCTGCGCCTTTTCGACCTGGAAACCGGCGCCCGCATCGCCGACGCGTCGTTCGAAAACCCGCAGCGGTTCGGCGGTTCCGACGTGATGTCGCGCATCCATTACGATTGCTCGCATCCGGGCAAGCTGCTGCGGCGGACGCTGGCCGGTTACCTGAGCCACGCGATCGAGGAATTTCCGGTCGACCCGCTCAGCATCTACGAGATGGTGGTGGTGGGCAATTCCACCATGCGCGATCTGTTTTTCGGTCTCAGCGTGTATTCGATCGGGCAGAACCCGTACCGGTCCATCACGGAAATCGAAATGGCCGAAGGCAAGCGCGCAACCACCAGCCTGAGTATGACCGGCCGGCGTGCTTTGCTGCCGATTCATCCGCGGGCGCGCGTTTATGGCGCGCCGATCATCAGCGGCCATGTGGGCGCCGACGCTGCCGCCTGCCTGCTGGCCGTCGACATGGCGCACGAAGACCGTTTGATCGCGATCATGGATATCGGCACCAACACCGAATTGATTGTCGGCAATCGCCATCGCATACTGGCGGCGTCGTGCCCGGCGGGACCGGCCTTCGAGGGTGGCGCGATTGCCTGCGGCATGCCGGCGCTCGACGGCGCAATCGAGGACGTGACGGTGGACGCCGCCGGCGGTATTCAAGTGCGCGTGATCGGCGGCGGGCCACCCCAGGGCATTTGCGGGAGCGGACTGATCGCGATCCTGAGCGAGTTGCTGCGCACCGGCCGGATGAACGAACTGGGGCGATTCGTAGATGGCGGGCGCATAACACTGGACCCGCAGGGTGCCGTATTCTTCCTCGAGAACGACGTCAGCGAACTGGCACAGGCTAAGGGCGCTCACGTGGCGGGCCTCCAGGTGGTGGCCGGCAGTTACGGCGTCGAGTTCGGCGATATCGAGGTCTTCTACCTGGCCGGAGGGTTCGGGCGCAACCTGTCCGTACCGGCGGCCACCCGCATCGGGCTGATCCCGAATTTGCCGGCCTCCCGGGTGGTGCAGGCCGGGAATGCGGCCATCGAGGGCGCGTCGATGATGCTGCTCTCGATGGCCAAGCGCAGCGAACTGGAGGAAATGGTCCGCAGGGTCGAGCACTGTCGCCTCGAAACTCATCCGCATTTCTTCGATTTCTTCGTCGAGGGATGCCAGTTCAAACTCCTCGAAGCGGTCGAGGTGCCCGGATGAAGCTCCGCAAATCAGGTAGGACAGACGATCGCCTTTTGTCGTCTGTCAGGTCGCGCGTCCCCTCGCCAGGTGCGACAGACGACGGAAACCGATCGTCTGTCCTACCCCCGAGGTTGGATCTCGCCGGTGCGGTCCCGGAAGTCGACGTCCTCGATCCGGAATATCACCGGCTGCTGGGCTATCCGCGCGGTGCGGTGTTGAGCGAGCGCGCTCAGGAGTTGGCGGGCTGGGCGCGCACGTGGTACCGCGCCAACGGGCAGCCGTGGGTATACGCGCGCGAGGCCGGGGATCTCGAAGTGGTGGGCGACATCGTCCGGCTCGAAGGCGTGCCGTTTCGCAGCTTGCGCCTGCGGGGGCTGCTCGAACAGGCCGCGGCCGGCGGCGCGGTTCTGGTGGCGGCCAGCGCTGGCAGCGCGCTCGAAGAGGAAGCCCAGCGGCTGTGGCGCGAAGAGAAGCCCGACGAATATTTTTTCCTCGAAGTGTTCGGTTCGGCGGTCGTGGAGTGCCTGATCACGATGGCGGGCGCTCGTCTTTGCGACTGGGCCGAATCGCGCGGAATGGCGGTGCTTCCGCATGACAGTCCGGGCTATCCGGATTGGGACATCGGGGAACAAGCGCGGCTGCTCGAGTTGCTCCGCCAGGGCGGCCAACAACCTTTGCCCGGAGAATTGGAGACGCTCGATTCGGGCGCGCTTCGTCCCAAGAAGTCGCAGCTTGCGGTCTTCGGGTTGACTCGCCACACGGAGCGTGTGCGCCGGCTGACCGAGCTGTCGCCCTGCGAGAACTGCTCGTATTTGCCCTGCCAGTTTCGCCGTGCTCCGTATGTTCGCGGGACCGATGCCGCGCCTATCGAAACCGTCCGCTTCGTCACTTTCAGCGCCGCTCCTGTTTACTCCACCAATCGCAAGGCTCTGCGGCGATGGGCGGCCGAGCGGCTCACCATCACGTACCGCGATGACGGCACCAGCGACGCACGGTTCCGCTACCAAGGCACCACCTGCACCAACATGGGGCGCCCTCTCGAATTCGATTACCAGGTGAGTCTGGGCCGCCGTGAGGAAGGGTACCCCATTCTGGAAGCCCGCTGCGCCCCGGCGCCGGGCGACACCGGCCACACATTCATGTGCCAGTACGATGCCGATGGCAAGTTGCTGGCCGCGGTGGACGCCGAGAAACCGCTGCTGGGGCACCCGCTTCACGAGGTGCTCGCGTGGCGCCGTCCGCCGGACGCCGCCGGCTGCTACTGCGAAACGGCCAGCCGCCAGCACAAGTGGGGTCTGGTGCTCGAAACCATTCATTACGCGCTGCTCGGGCCGGAAAGCCCGGCGGGAGAAACACCCATACGAAAATGAAGCTACGCCTGCAAGACGCGATTCGCACGCGCCCGCTCCTCGGCGACGGAGCCATGGGCACGCAATTGATGCTGGCCGGACTCGAACAGGGAAACTGCGGCGAAGCCTGGAACCTGGCGCATCCGGAGCGGGTGCTGGCCATCCAGCGCCGCTATGCCGAGGCCGGTTCCGATTGCATTCTCACCAACACGTTCGGCGGCTCGCGAATCATGCTCAACCGGCATTCGCAGGCCGGTCGAGCGGTGGAGATCAATCGCGCCGCAGTGGAGATTGCGCGGCAGGCCTTCGACGGCCGGCCCGGCTACGTCATCGGCGACATAGGACCGTTCGGCGGGCTGATGGAACCCTACGGCGATTTCACCGCGGCGCAAGTGCGGGAAGCCTTCCAGGAACAGGCCAAAGCCCTGGTGGACGCAGGCGCCGACGCCATCATCATCGAGACCCAGACCTCGCTCGAAGAGCTGGGAATCGGCATCGACGTGGCCCGGGAAGCCGGCGCGCCGTGCGTGATCGGCTCCATGGCCTACGATGTGACTCTCGATGGCTCGACCTTTCGCACCATGATGGGGATCGACCCCGAACGGGCCGCGAAATTCATGCAGGAACGCGGCGCCGATATCGTCGCCCTGAACTGCGGCACGGGCATGGACATGGAGCACGCGCGGCAAGCCGTGGAGCGATACCGCGCGGTGTCCGCCCTCCCGGTGATGGCGCAGCCCAATGCCGGCCAGCCCAAGCTGGTCGATATGAAAGTGGTCTACGACGAGACGCCGGAACAGATGGCGCGCGGCGTCGAGCGGCTGTTGGCGGCGGGCGTGAGCATTCTCGGGGCGTGCTGCGGCAGCACGCCGGAGCACATTCGCGCGTTTCGAAGCAGGATGGACACGTATTTCGAATCTCAACGGCGCCGGAGCGAACTCGAACATGAAAATCAAACTCTGTGATGTGAATGCCGCGGCGCTGGAGAAACTGCCGCAGTTTACCGACGACAAGTCCGGCATCGGCGTGCATTACGTGGATGCGTACATCAAGCCCATGAACCAAAAGCTGGAGAACGGCACGCCCGTGAAGTGCAAACGGCGGGGGCTCAAGATCGTCTTCAACGTCGGTGCCCGGAAAGGGGAAGGGCTAATGCGCCGGCTGGCGGTCGGCGCCGACCCGGTGGCGATGCTCGACGCAGCTTTAGCGGAGGCTGCCGCGGCGGCCGGGGTCGGGTTGACGGTTGAAGACAACGCTCTGTTTCTCAGCTACGAACCGGAATGATGAGGAATTACCTGGAACTCACGGATCGGGTCGCCGTGGTAATCGGCGCCACCTCGGGCATCGGCCGCACGCTGGCGCTTGGCCTGGCGTGTCACGGTGCGAATGTCGTTCCCACCGGCCGGCGCGAAGACGCAGTGGCATGCGTTTGCCGTGAAATCGAGCTGGCCGGACGCCGGACTCTGGCGCAGGCCGCCGACATCACCAGCCGCAAATCCATCGAGGAGCTGCGCGATCGGGTGATGGAACATTTCGGCCGCGTCGATATCCTGGTCAACGCGGCCGGCATCACCTTTCTCAGGCCCACGCTCGAGGTGGCGGAGCACGAATGGAACGAACTGTTCGACACCAATCTGACTGGCGCATTGCGCGCTTGCCAGACCTTTCACGCGCCGCTGAAAGCCAGCGGCCGCGGGCGCGTCGTCAATATCGCGTCGCTCGGCAGCTTCGTGGCATTTAGCGAGGTGGCGGCCTACTGCGCGGCCAAGAGCGGGCTGCTCTCGCTCACGCGCAGCCTGGCCTGCGAGTGGGCACAAGACAGGATTTCGGTGAATGCCATCGCGCCCGGGATCTTTCCCACGGAAATGAACGAGGACCTGGTGAGCGGCACCGCCCGCGGGCGCGAGATGCTGATGCGCACGCCGATGCGCCGCTTCGGGAAGCCCGAAGAACTGGTGGGCGTGGCCGTCCTGCTGGCGTCGGACGGCGCAAGCTTCCTCACCGGGCAGTGCATCACCGTCGACGGAGGCTACCTGGCCTCCGGCGTCAATTCGTAAAGGAGTAGCCGCGTGCGCGATACCTTGGTAGGGCATGCTTTAGAGCTTGCTGAAAAACAGCCAAAAGCATCATGGCCACGGATGAACACAGATGAACACAGATTGAAAAGAATTGGCTTATCCGTGTTCATCTGTGTTCATCGGTGGCCCAAAGGTTTTTTTCGGACTTTTTCAGCAGCCTCTTTAGCTTGCCCAAATAATAATAAGAAGCTAAACCCCTCCCGCTTTCCCCTCGCGCTGAAATCCATCCTCACCGCCGCCTTGGCCCTCGTCTGCCTCCACGCCGAATCCGGCTACGATGCCTGGCTGCGCTATCAGCCCATCGAAGGCCCCGCGCTGGCTCCTGTTCGCGCCAGTCTGCCGGCGGTCGTAACAGCCCTGAATGACGCCGATCCGGAGGCCGCCGCGCGCGGCGAGCTGATCCGCGGCTTGCGCGGGTTGGTCGGAAGAACGTTGCGCGCCGAAGCGCAAATCCCGCGCGAAAGCGCAATCGTATTGGGAACCCTGGACGAGCTGAGCCGCGCCGCGCCGCAATGGCGCCTCGAAGCCCCGCTCACCGAGGACGCTTACTGGCTGAAGACCGTGGTCGATCATGACATCCGCTACATCGTGGTCACGGCGTCCAACCCTCGCGGCGTGCTGTACGGCGCCTTCGCCCTGCTGCGCAAGATCTCGCTCGGCCAGCCCGTCGATTCGCTAGATGAACGCAGTACGCCTTACGCGCCAATCCGCTGGGTGAACCATTGGGACAATCTGGACGGTTCCATTGAGCGCGGCTACGGCGGCCGCTCCATCTTCTGGGAAAACGGCCACGCGCGCGCCGACCTGGCTCGCGTCGCGGACTACGGCCGGCTGCTCGCTTCCATCGGCATCAACGGCTGCTCCATCAACAACGTTAACGCCGACCCGCGCCTGCTGACCCCGGAGATGATCGCGGAAGTGGCGCGCATCGCCGCCGCGTTCCGCCCCTGGGGCGTGCGGGTGGTGCTATCGGTCGATCTTTCGAGCCCCAAGATTCTCGGCGGCCTGGATACGTTCGACCCGCTCGACGCCGGCGTTGCCGCCTGGTGGAAACAGAAAGCGGATGAATTGTATCGGGCCATCCCGGATCTCGCCGGCTTTGTGATGAAGGCCGATGCGGAGGGCCGCGCCGGCCCGTCGAATTACCACCGCACTCACGCCGACGCGGCCAATATGGTGGCGCGCGCGCTCGCGCCGCACGGCGGCCTGCTGTTCTACCGCGGCTTCGTCTACGACCATCACATGGACTGGCGCAACCCGAAGAACGACCGCGCCCGCGCGGCCTATGACAACTTCCACGCCCTGGATGGCCAGTTCGACTCCAACGTGGTGATCCAGATCAAAAACGGGCCTATCGATTTTCAGGTGCGCGAACCCGCCTCGCCGCTTTTCGCCGCGCTCGAGAAAACCAACCAGGCCGTCGAATTGCAAATCACCCAGGAGTATATGGGCCAGGCGCGGCACACCGTATTTCTGGTGCCGATGTGGAAAGAGACTCTCGATTTCGACTTGCAGGCGGCCGGCGCATCCACGCTTGTGAGAGCGCTGGTGGCGGGCAAGACCTTTCATCGCCCGGCCGGCGGCTTCGTCGGCGTGGCCAACGTGGGGCTCGACGATAACTGGCTCGGCAATCACCTGTCGCAGGCCAACCTATACGGCTTCGGCCGCCTGGCCTGGAATCCCGATCTCAGCTCGCGGCAGATCGTCGAAGAGTGGACGCGCCTCACGTTCGGCGGCAATCCGAAAGTCGACGCGACGGTCGAGGCCATTCAGCTCAACTCCTGGCGCACCTACGAGAATTACACCGGCCCGCTGGGACTACAGACGCTCACCGACATCACCGGCAATCATTATGGCGTGAACGTCGAAGCCAGCGAACGCAACGGCTGGGGCCAGTGGCATCGCGCCGACGAAAAAGGCGTCGGCATGGACCGCACCACCGCCAGCGGCACCGGCTACATCGGCCAATATCCGCCCGCGGTGGCGAGCGGGTGGGAATCGCTTGCCGACTGCCCCGACGATCTGCTGCTCTTCCTGCATCACGTTCCGTACACTCACGTGCTGCACAATGGCAAGACGGTCATTCAATATCTCTACGATTCCCACTACGACGGCGCGAAGGCAGTTGCCGGCTACGTGAGTCAATGGAAAACGCTCGCCGGGCTGGTGGACGAGCGCCGCTACCGCGAAGTGCTGGCGCAGCTCGAATACCAGGCCGGACAGGCCGTGGTGTGGCGCGACGCGGTGACCGAATGGTTCCGGCGCACTTCCGGCATCTCCGATGCATCGGGCCGCGTAGGCCACTACCCAGGACGCTTCGAAGCCGAGGCGATGCATCTCTATGGCTATCAGGTCCGCGACGTGGTGCCCGCCGAAGACGCATCGGGCGGCAAGGCCGTCGCCTGCGCCGCCGCCGAGTGCAGCGCCTCGCTCAAATTCGATGGCGCGGCCGGCTGGTACACGCTGCGCGTCGAGTATTTCGACCAGCGCAATGGCGTCTCGCATTACCGGCTGCGCGTGGCCGGACAAGTGATCGATGAGTGGGACGCCGATCTGCCGCTGCCCACCGTCAAGCTCGATTCCACTTCGTCTACCCGCCGCGAAATCCGCGGCGTGGCATTACGCCCCGGCGACGAAATCCGCATCGAAGGCCGCCCCGAGGGAGGCGAGCCGGCGGGACTTGATTACATCGAGATCGTGCCGGACCGCTAGATTCGGTGCTAACGCGAAACCGCTGGGCGGTCGGGCCGGTTGACAGACGAAAGCGTCTGTCCCACTTTGCTGTCGAAGGATTCGCAGGCAAGTGGGGCAGGCGCTTTCGCCTGCCAACGGCTCTGAACGGAGCCGCGACCGGAGCGAGCGGTCCACCTCAACAGCACAGCCTCGCACCGCCAAGTTCTCACTTCGGCGTAAACGTCGAATCCACCGCGAATCTTTTGTAGTTGCTGTAAGAAATGCGCAGGCGCTCGCGCTGCGGGCCGGTGCGGAACTGCAGTGTATCGTCGGCCAGCGTGTAAACCGGGAACCAATACTTGCCGTCAACCGGCTTGCGCACCGTGGTGAAGCGGGGAAACAGGTTTTCGCTCTGGGTCGACCGGATCTGCGGCACGGCTTGCCCTTCGATGCGCACAATGTTGAACTCTTTCTTGTCCGCCCAGATCAACCCGTCGAAAAACCGCTGCCCCTCCAGAATCTGCCGTGGTTTCACCTGCAATACCCAGCAGTCCACGCCATCCACGGTCTCATCGCCGCGGCTCTTGGTCTCGTAGTTCCACAAGCGGTCCTCGGTCAGCACCAGCGGCTGAATATCGCGAAAGTCGCGAAAGTCCTCTGGCGTCAGCTTCAGGTTCGTGAGCCCCTTCTCCGGCTTGCCGACCAGCACCTCGGTGCGCTCTTGCTGCGGAGAGAAAATAATGTCTCGCACCTCGCGGTACTCGCCGCGCAGGATGCCGCGCTCGTCCAACTGTTCCACGGTGAGGGTCTGCCGGTACGTGTACTGGTTGCGCTCGGCTTCAGTTTCACTTTCGCGGTGCGCCACCAGTTTGGCCAGGTTGGGAGGGGCCTCCTGCGCGCGCGCGTCGGGCAGCCACAGCAGCGATGTTAGAATGAGGCCGATGGCCAAATCGTTCGGCGGCTTCCGGGCGGCTCTGCTGGCCGGCTGGGCGGTGCTGGGCGTGGCGGGGTTGGTATTCGCGCGGGCCAAGGGCATTCCACTCGCCGCGGCGTTGCCGGTCATCGCCGCTTTCCTGGCGGAATATCCATTCTATCTGGTGGCCGGTTTCCCGGCAGTGCGCCAACGCCTGGCCGGGCTTTGTGTCGTGTACCCGGGTCGAGCCTCGTCCGCGCTGCCCGCCATTCTCACCGGCTCATTGCTGCTTCCCTATCTGCTGTGCTGCTGCGGAGCCATCCATTTTGACGCGTTAGCTCTGGTCCGCCTCGCGTCGCTGGCCCTGGCGATCAGCCTGTGGTATGTGATTCTGCCGGCGGCCATGCTGCTCGACGCGGCATTCCTGGCGCTGATCGGCTGGGTCACCCTGGGCCATTATTTCGACGGCATCTACCCGCGCTTCTTCGGCCAGCACCTGGACATCCTCGGGGCGATCGGCCTGCTCCATGTCGTCGCGCTGGCGTTGATGCTCCAACGCCCTGTCGCGGAAACCGGCTATGGCTTTTGGCCGAACCGGCGTGAGTGGCTCATCGGCGCGCGGCACTATCTGCTCTTCCTGCTCGTCGGCGGTCCACTGGCGCTGGCGCTCAGAACCGCGCGCCTGGCGACTATCCCGGCTCCGTTGTGGATCGTCATCGGCACCTTCTTCGGTTCTCTCTGGGTGAGCTCGCTGGCGGAGGAATTCCTCTTCCGCGGTGTGTTGCAACAATGGATGGGAGACTGGACCGGCAATGCGCGCGCCGCATTGCTGCTGACCTCGATCGTTTTCGGCCTAGCCCATCTTTGGTTTCGCGGCTTCCCTAACTGGCGCTGGGTGCCCGTCGTCGTAGTGCTCGGCTGGCTGTGCGGCCGCGCACGCAACCAGGCCGGCAGCATTCGTGCCAGCGTGGTGACGCACGCGCTGGTGGTGTCAACCTGGCGCGCGTTCTTTGTGTAGCTTCGTTTAGCCACGCGGCGCACAAGCGGTACAATCCTCTCTATGGCAAAACTTGGATTCCTCGGCCTCGGCATGATGGGTTACCCGATGGCGCGCAACCTGCTTCGCGCCGGGCATGAAGTTGCACTCTGGTCCAACCAGGGGGAAAAGGCGCGCAAATTGGCGGACGCCGAAAAGGGACGTTGCTGCGCCACACCGAAAGAAGTGGCGGAGAATGCGGATTGCGTTTTCCTCTGCGTGGGCAACACGCAAATGGCGCGCGCCGTCATCCTCGGACCGGATGGAATCGGCTCGGGCGCACGCGCGGGCACTGTGGTCGCCGATGCCAGCACCATCAGCCCCAGCGAAAGTCGCAAAATCGGCATGGTTCTCAAGAAGAAGGGTATCGAGATGCTCGATGCGCCGTGCACCGGTTCCACCCCCGGCGCCGAGAGTGGCAACCTGACCTTCATGATCGGTGGCGATGCAGCCGTCTTCGAGAGCGTGAAGCCTTACTTTGAGCCGATGGGCAAACGCCTGTTCTATTGTGGCGGCGCTGGCATGGGCCTGCAAGCCAAGCTGACGCAGAACCTGATTCTTTCGAACCTCATGATGGCATTCAACGAAGGCATGGTGCTGGCCGCCAAGGGCGGCGTCGATCCCCAACTGATGTTCGAAGTGCTGGATGCCTCGGCGGCCAAATCGGGCCTGGTCTCCTATAAAACCCCATTCGTCTTCCGCCGCGACTTCCAAGCCAACTTCGCGACCAAGTGGATGCATAAGGACATCGGCCTCATGCTCGACTCCGGGAAGGAACTAGGAGTACCATTACCTGTGACCTCTCTCACACAACAGATCTTTCAGATGGCCATTTCCTCCGGTCTCGGCGATGAGGATTTCTGCTCTACTATCAAGGTGTTAGAGAAACTGGCCGGAGTCGAGGTCAAGGCATGAGGCCGATAAAATAAAAAAATACAGATTTCTATTGCTTCCAAAATCAGAATCTACTATTATTGGAATTAAGCCGGGGAGGCAACTCCCACCAAAGCGAGACTAACCTCTAATATAGACCCCTGAAGCAACCTCCCCGGCGCCCGAAAGGGTCAAGAGGTTCTTCCAGAAATCACATAAACTGAGCGGGAGTGTGTTGGGGTTGCTCCGGCGTGGGCGATTCGCACCCTCGCGTGGTGCATCGGGAGAAATCGCTAAAGTGAAGTGTTGTGGCCCGGAGGCTGGCCACAGATGTTTCCCTTGCAGGCTTTTCGGTTGCGTTTATCCGTATTATCCTTAGACGTCCATTGTGTAAATTTCCGGGCCTCCGGAATGCCTCGTGATATCATGACAGTTACGTCCCCGCAGGCGGCTGAATGAGAACGTTAACCGTACTGGGCTCAACCGGGTCCATCGGCACGAATACCCTTGATGTGGTCCGGCGCAACCGGCAACTGTACCGGATTTATGCTCTGGTGGCCGGGCGCAACGTGGAGACGCTCGCGAAACAGATCGTCGAGTTTCGTCCCCAGGTTGCGGCGGTGGCAACCCCCGAAGCGCTGGCCCGCCTCACCGAACTGCTGGAGTCCTCCGGATTGCCGCGCGCGGAGTGGCCGGAACTGCTTGCTGGCGCGGCTGCGCGCATCCAGGTCTCGAGTGCCGGCGAGGTCGATACGGTGATTTCCGCTATCGTCGGCGTTGCCGGGCTGCCGGCCACCTACGAAGCCATCCGCCGCGGGAAGCGAGTCGGCCTGGCGAGCAAAGAGGTCCTGGTGTGTTCGGGCAAGCTGGTGATGGAAGCCGTGCGGGCTTTCGGCGCCGAACTGGTTCCCGTGGATAGTGAGCACAACGGCGCCCACCAATGCCTGCGGGCCGGCAATCGGGAGCAGGTGGCGCGGCTGATTCTGACCGCTTCCGGCGGACCGTTCCGCGAGACCCCGGTCGAGGCGCTCGCTTCGGTGACTCCCGCACAGGCCCTTAATCATCCAACATGGCGGATGGGCAACCGCATCACCATCGATTCCGCCACCATGATGAACAAAGGTCTCGAGGTGATTGAAGCCTGCTGGTTGTTCGATTTCACGCCCTCCCAGGTCGGCGTGGTGATCCATCCGCAATCCACAGTGCACGCCATGATCGAATACACCGATGGCAGCGTGCTGGCGCAAATTGCCGCCACCGACATGCGCATGCCCATCCAGTACGCCCTTACCTATCCGGAGCGTGCCGAGGCGCCGGTGCCGAAGATCGATTGGAACCAGGCGCGGCGATGGGAGTTCTTTCCGCCAGACATGCGGAAATTTCCCTTGCTGCGGCTGGCGTATGAGTGCCAGGAGATCGGCGGTTCGGCCGCCTGCACGTTGAACGCGGCGGACGAAATCGCGGTGGAAGCCTTCTTGCAGGAGAAAATCGGCTTCCTGGGAATTCACGAAGTGGTCAGCGAGTGTCTTTCGAAAATGCCCGTCCGGTGGCCCCGGTCGGTGGAGGAAGTGCTGGAGATCGACGCGGAGTCGCGGCGCGTGGCGCGGGAATTGACCGTTCATCGCGCAGTGCCGGCTTAGGAACACCATGGTTGCAATCGCCGAAAACATTCTTTGGCTGCTGGTGCTGATCGGGGTCATGATCATGATCCACGAATTCGGCCATTTTTGGGCAGCGCGCTATTTTGACGTCAAAGTGGAAGCCTTTAGCCTGGGCTTCGGTCCTCGGCTATTCGGTTTCCGCCGCGGCGAAACCGATTACCGGGTCTCCGCCATTCTGATCGGCGGTTACGTGAAAATGGCCGGTGACGCGGCGGTGCTTGAGCAGGTGAGGGCCGACAGCCCGGCCGCGCTCGCGCTTCCGGAAGGCAGCTCCGCCGATTCGCGCAGCCTGCTTGCCAAACCGCGCTGGCAGCGCGTCATCATCGCGGCGGCGGGCCCCATCATGAACGTGGTTCTGGCCATCGCGATCCTGACCGGCCTGTACATGTTCAAGTATCAGAAGATCTCCGACGAGGACCTGTACGCCATGATCGACCACGTCGCCACGGGCTCGCCAGCCGCTCAGGCAGGGATCAAGGACGGCGACCGCATCGTCAAGCTCGACGGCAAGCGCAACCCCACCTGGGAGGACATCGGCGAGAAAGAAGTCACCGGCGCTTACCAGCCCCTCTACATCACTGTCGAGCGGAATGGCAAAGAGCTCGATTGCATCGTGACGCCGACGCTCAGCGAGCGTCTAGGCGTGGGCTACGCCGGCTGGGATGAGCGCGGCGAGCTCCAGCTCAGTTTCGTCGAGCCCGGCTACCCGGCGGAAAAGGCCGGTCTCAGAAAAGGCGACCTGATCCTATCGGTCAATGGCCAACCGATTCACTCGCCGACCCGGTTTCAGGAGGCAACCCGCAATAGCGGCGGCAAACCCATCGAGATCGAGTACCGGCGGGACGGCCAAACCTATCGCGTCTCCGTGCAACCGGTGATGGCCGAATTGGATGGCCCGAAACACTGGATGATCGGCGTGGGGCCGCAGCAGAAGCTGCATTTCACCACCATCCAGCTCGCGTTCCCCAAGGCGTTGCGGGAATCGCTCGTGGAGAATGGCAAGGGCGCCTTTCTGCTGGTCAAAGTGATCCAGGGGATGATCGAGCGGCGCATGTCGCCGAAAAACCTATCGAGCCCTATCGGCATCGCCCAGATGTCCGGCGCAGCGGCCCGGGAAGGCGCCGCGGAGTTTCTCGGCTTCATGGCCATGATCAGTCTGCAACTGGCCATCTTCAACCTGCTGCCCATTCCGATCATGGATGGCGGCGCCATCCTCATGCTATTGATCGAAATGGTGATGCAGCGCGATCTGAGCCTGAACGTGAAGGAAGCCGTGTTCAAGGTCGGTTTCGTCTTCATCATGATGTTGCTGGCATTCGCCATCTTCAACGATATTTCCCGGTACGCGCGTGGCTGATCGAATGGGTTGCATCCGGAAGCCTCACGGAATCATCAGGTAAATGACTCCAGTCATGCCCTGTAGCTGCGTCCGCCAGACCGAACTGCCCGGTGTCACGCGTCTGTCCACGGACATTTCATATCATCCGGATCGCACCGCGCGTTTCTACCACCACCCGCTGCGCGATCTTGCGGCGTTTCAGGCTGCGGCTCGCGCAGTGGACTTGGCGCCGGAGCGGCGCGCCGCGCTGGTGGATGCCTTGCGCGTGCAGAATCCGCCGAGCCCGGCCCTCGAGCGGCTGGCGCAGCCCGGCACGCTGGCCGTTGCCGCGGGCCAGCAGGTCGGGCTGTTCTCCGGCCCCGCCTACACGATTTACAAAGCGCTGCACGCCGCCCGCCTGGCGGAGTGGCTCACCGCACAAGGTCTGCCGGCCGTGCCCGTGTTCTGGCTGGCCACCGAAGACCACGACTTCGCCGAGGTCAACCATACGTGGGTCTTCAACGCCCAACACCAGCCGGTAAAACTCGAAATGCGCCGCCAGACCGGCGCGCAGCCGGTGGGCGGGATCGAACTGGCTGCGCCTCCAGTCGACGAGTTGCGCGCCGCGCTGGCGGGCCTCCCGTTCGCCGACGAGGCCGTCGCCCTGGTCGTCGAAACCTATGTAACGGGCCGGACCATGGGCCAGGCCTTCGGCGATCTGCTGCGGCGTCTGCTGGCGCGCTTCGATATCCCGCACGTCGATCCCATGCTGCCCGCCTTCCGCGAGCTCGCCGCGCCCGTTCTGCGCAGCGCCGTCGAGCGGGCCCCGGAGCTGACCGCCGCGGTACTCGAGCGCAACCGCGAACTGGTCGAAGCCGGCTACCACGCGCAGGTCCACGTCGAGCCGCAGAACGCCTTCTTCTTCCTGCTCGAGAACGGCAAGCGCCTCGCTCTGCGCCGCAACAATGGCGATTACCAGCTCAACGGCCGCCGCTTCACCTCCGCGGAGTTGGCCGACCGCGCCGCCGAGCTTTCGCCCAACGCCCTGCTGCGGCCGGTGGTGCAGGATTCGATTCTTCCCACCGTGGCCAGCATTCTCGGCCCCGCCGAGGCCGCGTACATCGCGCAATCGGAAGTTCTGTACAGCCGGATCCTGGGACGCATGCCGGTGGCCGTGCCGCGCGCCGGCTTCACCATCCTCGATAGCCTGAGCCAGAAACGCATCGAACGTTATGGCGTTTCGCTCGCCGATTTCTTCCACGGCAAAGAGGCTTTGCGCGAACGCATGGCCGCCGCGCTCATCCCGCCCGATCTGACGATTCGTCTGCATGACACCCTGACGGATGTGGATGCCGCCGTGGAACGGCTGCGCGCCCGTCTGCTGGCTTTCGATCCGACGCTTGAAAAAGCCCTGTCCACCAGCGCCCGCAAGATCCGCCACCAGGTCGCCAAGATCCAGACCAAAACCGGCCGCGAAACGATGCGCCGCGACGAGCGCGCTAGCCGCGACGCCGCTTCGCTATACGGCCTGATCTACCCGGAACGGCATCTCCAGGAACGCCTTTACTCGATCCTGCCCTTCGTCGCCAAACACGGCCTGGATTTGATCGACCAGATCTACGATTCAATCCAGCTAGAGTGCGCGGATCACCGGGTGCTAGTGGTGTGAGGCGCGCGCTCAGGCAGACGGCGGTGGCTGCATGAGCATGGGCGCGAAGGCCGGTTGGGCGGCCCTAACAATCGCCTCGTCCCGGGAGTTGTAGAAGAGTTTGAAAATCCCGCTGGTAGCAAAGACGACATCGATTGCGCAGTAGACATCCCAGATCCTCCTGTGAAGTTCGATTGGGGTTCTCGCGCTCGACACTTTCAAACCGAGGTTCCGCTCTTGGAGATCCTTAAGCCTGATGCAGCGCGCATGGGACTTGAAGTTCGAATGCTGGCCGAGAAACCTGGCGATAGCATCTGCCTTCTGAGCGGCTTCAGGATCGCCGTTGAACATAAATCTGGTCAACCACTGGCGCACAAGTGTTTTTGACAACTCGATGGCGTTGTCACATTGAATCAGCATCGACGGTCCCATTTGCTGGAGAATGGGAAGCCAAACGCTTAATCGCTTCGGATCCGCAGAGATTTCCTGTCCGGCTTTGAGAAACTGCTCTTTGATGGCCTCGGCTGGGCTGAACCCGTTTGCAGTTTGCATCTGGGGATCGATCGGACCGAGTTCCGCGTCATCGTCCAAGAGTATCTCGTCCGCCGCCATCGACATCATTGTGGCTGCGCTCTTCGCGAAGCTCGGGACGATCACACGGATGTGTGGAAATTTCGCGCGCAGCGATTCGACTATGCTCTCAGCCGCTTCCGGAACACCGCCTGGGCTATGGAGCATGAGGTCAATTGGATTCGCACCGAGGGACTGTGTTATTACCGAGAATCCGATCTTGTCGGAAAAATCGATCTGGAGAGCGCCGGGCGGAAGTTGCTTGGCGGACGTGGTGCAGGCTGTTGCGTAGATTATGCACGGACGCCCACTCAGGTCGGAAAGGGCTTTCACCCTCTTGTAAAGAACCTTGGCCCAGGACGCCTTGGATCCGGGCCGATCCATTCGGGCCTCACGCTGCAGCTCTTCGAGTGCCTCGTCCCATTGGGATTGCGGTTGGTGAGACACCCTCAGGAATTCTCTTGAATTTGAAGAGGAAGCGCTACATATGCGGACGCCGTGATGATTTGGCCGCCGCGAATCGACTCCATGGCGCGATAGTAGTCAGGCATCGTGACGCTCATGACGGCCATGGCTTCCGCAATCGTTGGATTTTCGGCCGCGAAATCCTTCATGCTTTGGATTATTCGGTCCTGCATACACTGGCGCTCGCTAGTTTCGTCAGGCATGTCTTTCCTCCCCACGTTCAGTATAGTTGATCTTATCGGCCGTTCGTGTCGCCGCTTTGAGGGTAATTCAATCAATGTTCTTGCCTCTTCAACGCCACCACTAGATATGGGGGCGTTTAGCGGTTAGACCACCGGCGCTGGCGTCCGTGCGGCTGGTCTTAAAAGACCCCCCGCGAACGGGCTGGAGAACGTGGGCAGGTGACCCGCCTGCCGCTCCGTTCAGCAACCCCCGCACCCTCAGCCAATCGGCCAGGCGGGCAGGCCAGGTGGAGAGCGCTTCGTCAGTTGTCGCCAAGCCGACGCCGTGCGGTCCCTGCTCGTAGATGTGCATCTCGGCCGGCACGCCGGCCTTGCGCAGCGCTAGGTAAAAGAGCACGCTGTTCTCCACCGGCACGACCGGATCGTTGCTGGTGTGGAAAAGGAACGTGGGCGGCGTCGCGGCGGTGACTTGCAATTCGTTCGAGAGGTTCTCGACCAGCTTGGGATCGGGGTTCGGCCCCAGCAGATTGTCGCGCGAGCCGCGGTGCGTGTACTGCGTGGTGAACGAAATCACCGGGTAAACCAGCACAGCGAAATCGGGGCGGCTGGAAACGCGGTCGATCATGTCGGCGGCATCGGGCTTGCCGGGATCGAAATGAGTGGCGGCGGTGGATGCCAGGTGGCCGCCGGCGGAAAAGCCCATGATGCCGATGCGGTCCGGCAGCACGCGGTATTGGGCGGCTTTGGCGCGCACGGTGCGGATGGCGCGCTGCGCGTCGCCCAATTCGATGGGATGATGATAGCGCGGGCCGAGCCGGTACTGGAGCACAAAGGCCGCGACGCCGATCGAGTTGAGCCACTGCGCGACTTGCGCGCCTTCATAGTCCAGCGCCAGATGCGCATACCCGCCGCCGGGGCAGATGACGATGGCGGAGCCGGTGCCGCGGCCTTCGGGCACCAGGCAGGGCGTGAGCGAGGGCTTATCGGCGTCGGCGGTGCCGAGCGCGCCGGGAGCGCCATCCGGCCAGAGCAACTCCGCCTTGGTCGGGTTGCACGCTTGCGCGAACATGGCGGTCGCCAGCAGCGGGATAAACAGAGCGCGAATCATGGGAATACGGTACCACTTGGTGGGGCGAGCTTGGCAACGCCCGCTTGCGGGCGCGTTTTTTCATGGCTTCTCAGCGAGCGGTTTCCCGGCAACGCCAATCTCGCAGTCATAAAGCCAGGTGAGACATACGATCGCTTTTCCTAGCCCGCCGTCAGGGATGGCCCTCGCACATCGGCGGCAAACCGAAGGCAAGGGAGTTTTCGAGAGTGCTTCGGCGGTCCCGGCCCAAATGCGTGTCTCCAAGGCCGTGTGAATCAACTGTGCTTCGCCACGTACAGCAGCAGGCCGAAGATCGCCACCGGAATCAACGCCATTATGGTGTAGAAAAAAATCTGCCGCAGCCACGGACGGCGGCGTTTTCGCCACTCGATCAGTTCGGGACGCTCCGCCGCGCCCACCTGGTCCAGATGCGCCAGGTCCCAGGCCATCTCGCGAGCCTTGGCGTAACGGCTCTTCGGGTCGCGCTCCAGCGCGCGGTAGATGACCTCCTGCAGCTCGGGCGAAATCTCCGGGTTCAACTCGCGCGGCGGTACCGGGTAGTTCAGCAGGCGGTCGTTCATGATCGCGAACGGATTGTTACCGGTGAATGGGGTCTTACCGGTCAGCATCTCATACAGCATCGCGCCCAGCGCGTAGATATCGCTCCGGCCATCGCCGCGTTTGCCCTTCACCTGCTCCGGGGAAATGTAATCCGGTGTGCCCATCACCTGGGAGAGCTTGGCGAAGGTCAGGCGGCGCGACCCCTCCTTGCCCGCGATGCCGAAATCGATCAGCTTGATCTGGTCCGCGTCATCCACCATGATGTTCTCCGGCTTCAGATCGCGATGCACGACGCCCTGTGCGTGGATGTAATCGAGCGCCCCCGCGATGGCTATCGTGATGCGGACCGCGCGGTCGATGGGCAGCTTGACTTGCGCACCCTGGATCTGCCGCAGCAGCCGCCCATTCACCCACTCCATCACCATGTAGACAGAGCTGCGGTCGGGGTCCTCGAAAACCTTCATCACGCCTGGATGATCCAGCGCTTTGCCGATGGCCTGCTCGCGCTGGAAGCGGTCGTACAGAACCGGGTCGGCTTCCATTTCGGGGTGTGGAACTTTGATGGCGACTTCGCGGCCGTTGCGCAGGTCCACGCCGCGGAAGATCGAGGCCATGCCGCTGCGGGCAGCCACGCTGTCGATACGATAGTGGTCGAGCTGCTCGCCCGCGCGTAGGGAACTCATGCGAGTTGTGGATGGGTGCCGATCAGGCCAGTTTGTAAGGGCGCCCGCGATACATGCCGATGCGCTCCACCTGGCGGACGCGAATGAGCTGCACGCTCACATTATCACCGCCATCCAGCTCGTTTGCAAGGTCGATCAGTTCCCGGGCTACGTCTGGAAGTGCCGCGCGGCGGCTGACCATCTGAGCGATCGCGTCGGCGTCCACCGGCCCGTGCAGGCCGTCGGAGCACAGCAACAGCACGTCGCCGGGAATGATCTGGTAGTCGCGGGTTTCCACCGCCACAATCATGGCCGGCCCCAGCGACCGGCTTAGCACGTGGCGCGTTTCGGCGCTGGAGGCTTCGCCCGCCGTGATCAAGCCCAGGCGCATGTGCTCGTTCACCACCGTGTGATCGCGCGTGAGCGCCTCGGCGTGGCCATGCCGGATGCGGTAGCAGCGCGAATCCCCGACGTGCGAAACTACCACCCGGTCATAGCGGAGCGCGCAGGCAACCAGCGTGGTGGCCATGTTGGACCCCCCCGGGCCGCTGGCCATGCCGGTTTCGAAAACCCGTGTGTTAGCCTGCTGCACCAGCCGCGGCAGCAGCGAGGAATGCGGAACGCCCGCCGCCGTGCGCCGGAAATCCTGGAGCAGCGTTTCTACCGCCAGTTTGGAAGCGACTTCTCCATCGTCGCCGCCGCCCACGCCATCCGCCAGCGCGAATAGATAACCTAAAGTTCGGGCCTCGGCTTCCGCCTCAGGCGCGAAGCAGCCCAGATAATCCTCGTTGTGATCGCGGACCCGGCCACAATCCGAGGCTTGCGCGAATTCGATTTCCAACATAAAAACAGATCCGGGCGGCATTGATCTGCTCCGCCCGGATCGTATCGCTCCTGTCGAAAACTCGGGGTCAGGCTTCCGCTCGACTCGTCACCAGTGTAGTACGGCCGGCTTTCTTGCCGGCACGCGTGAAGTAAATGCCGCCGTAGATCGCCCAGACGGCGGCGATCCCCAGCGCCAGCAGTGGCTCCATCTTTGTGCCATACCCCATGAACGGTCCCACCAAATAGAAAGCCATGCACGCCAGGTTGGCCACCAGCCCGAAGATCGGAATGGCCAGATGCCGGATGATGCTGAAGTTCGGGTGCTTGTGATAGGCCACGAAGCAGATCACACAACTCAGCCCATACAGCAGGAAGGTGCCGAAGTTCGATGCCAGCGTCACCGTCAGCAGTGAATTCGGCATCGCCGCCATCCCATCGTGGGTCGTGTAGCCGAAACTCGACCAGATGCCCTGCGGCAGCGCCTTGATCGAGGCATCGGTCGGCGCAGAGCCGTCGCCGAACACCATCACCACCGCCACGCAGCCAACGAACGCCGAAATCGCGGCCAGCGTCCAGATCGCGCGGTGCGGGGTCAGGTTGTTGGAATGAAGCATACCGAAATGCTCCGGCACTTCCTTGTCCTTACCCATGGCGTAAGTGACTCGCGCGCCGGTGTTCATGCAGGAAAGGGTGGTGCCGATCAGCGCCAGGAACACGGTGAAGGCTTCCACCAGCATGAAAATCCGGCCGCCACCGGCGCCGAACGTCGCGTTGCCGATGACGATCATCATGTCGCCGATGGGCGCCGCCGAATTCGACGCGTATTGCATGGTGTAGCCCGAGTTCAGAAAGTAATTCGCCGCGAAGTATTCGAACAGGTAACAGACCAGCCCCTGTATCAGCAGCGAAACCAGCACCGCAATGGGAACGTCGCGCTTGGCGTTCTTCGCCTCGCCTCCCATCGATGTCACCGATTCGAATCCCACCAGAATCAGGATCGCCACCGTCGCCTGAATGAATGCCCAGCTCAAATTGTGGACTCCCACCACCGATCCGGCACTGCCGTGCGAAAGGAAGTTGCCCTTGTCGTCTTTCTCCGGATACGCAACCAGGAACGGCACTACTTTGCCGGCCGCGTCCAGTTTCGCCTTCGGCACCCCCGCCGCGTCGCGAACAACGGTGTCAGTCGCAACACCGCTCACCATCGTCTTCTCAGTGGCGAATTCGTAAGTGTACGCCTCGCCGGAGTTGGAATCGAACTGCCAACCGGGCGAGCCGGCGGGATGGCTCGAACGGTAACCCAGCGCCATCACCGCGAACACCACCAGCGCCGAGATCTGGATCACGTTGATCGCGATATTGACTGACGTCGCGCCCACAACGCCACGGTGGGCGATGTACGCCACCGCGAACGAGAACACAACCGCCACCGCCATCATGAACAGCACGCCCGGATTGGACGCGTTCATGAAGTTAGGCCACAGCGTACCCACCAGGTAGCCCACCAGGATGCCCATCACGCCCACCATCACGCCCGGATAGATCCAGTAATAAAGGTGCGACGCCCAGCCGACGATGAACTTAGCCAGCCGCGCGAAACGCCACACCGCGTCGTGGTTCAAAAACGACTGCTCCGCGAAGTAATACGAGCTGCCGGTTCCGGGATACAATTTCGCCATTTCCGCATAACAAACGGCGGTCGCCAGGCACAGCAGCAGAGCGACCACAATGCCGATCCACATGGAAGGCGACGTAGATCCGGTGGTCGCCTGGATAAAGAAGGTGAGCCAGAGAAACGCGCCCGGCGCGATCAGCGCCATTGCGTTGAAGGTCAGGCCCGTCAGGCCCAACGTCGGTTGCATCTTAACTTCAGAGTTGTCTGCCATTCGGTTGCTCCTCTCAGGTGTCTGACGCTGCTACTTCTTGGGCCCAAAATAGGCGATCATGCCCAGCAGTATAGTCGGTTGGTTCTTGTTCAAACCGCCGCTGCTATTCTCAAAAAACGGCTGGCTCGACCAGTCGTCGCGGAACTCCAGACGGCTCGTCAGCCAATCGGAGAGCTTGTACTCGCCGGTGAGCGTGAATTCCTTGACAGCCTGCGCCACGCCGGTCGAAAAGCCGTTGACGTCGTCGAATATCTCGACGCGTCCGGCAAAGGCGGCCTTCTTGCCGACTGCGCGCCGCGCGGCAAAGGCGATGCCATCCCATTGCGCGGTGCCCGGCCCGATGTTCTTATTCCTGCCGTAATCGGCGTTGACGTAGAGACTGAGATTGTCGTTCGGATTCACCTGCACCACCGAATCGATTAAGTTGCGCCAGCCGGGGCTATTCTGATCGCGCTCCGGACCGCCGTACCACACTTCAGTCCAGGTCACTTTCTTCCACGCGTACGCGCCATTCAAGCCGATCAACTTACCTTGATCGCTCGCGTAGACGTTGTTCCAGCCGTTCACCAGTTGCACGCCGCCGGTGAAATGCGGGCCAATTGGGAACGAAGTGCGGAGGCCGAAGTGGTAATACGGAATCGCCCACGCAAACAGCAGCGAGCGGGAATAGTTCCAGTTCCCGTTGACGTCGATCACCTCGGCGCCCGCCGACGTGACGAATTCGCCCACGTCCACTTCCACGCCCTTCCACGACTTCGGCTTGAAGTCCACATACGCCTGCTCAAAATACTTCATCGCTTCGGGCGCCGCATCGGTGACATGAGTGGCGGAGAATATCTCGCCAAACCCCACGTCCAGATGGAAGCCAATCGGCCCTGGTGCACGGTCAATCGTAATCTTCCCCATGTTGAAATGTACGGTGTCGGCGCGGTAGTCGAAATTGCGCAGCCCGTTCCAACCCGAAGCCGGGTCGTTGGCGTTTCCGTCGACGTAGCCGTCTAGCAGGAAAGAGAAATCCATGCCCGCCTGGTGATAAGCGGAGGGAGGCGCTGGTGCGGCCGGCGCCGCGGCAGGCGCGGCTTGGTCGGCGGCCGCCGGCGTGGTCGCTGTCTGAGCGTCTGGCGGCGTTGTCGTTGCTGGTGCGTCCGGCGGCGTGGTGGTCTGCGCGAGGGCAGTTCCAGCCATCAGGCACGTGGCGACAAATATAGTTGCTCCGGTGTATCGCATCATGTTCCTTTCGTTTTCTTGGTATGGACCCAGCGAGCGGAGCTGGAATAGGCCAAGCCGGCTAGCACGGGGCCAGCTTGTTTCTCGTGATTTTACATTTTTACGACTTTTTGATGCCATAAGGAAATAGATAATTTCTATCGCCGGGATTGCAAAAATTACACGCCGTTAACATATTAGCCGCCATCGCTAATCGGTTATGCTGTAACCAGTTGCGTTCTATGCGGGTTGCCGGTTTGCTATTACTCGTTGCAGGATGGGCCATCGTCTTGGCCGCATTCGTGATGCTGGGCGCCGCGGCTCCCCGGGCGGCTTTCGTCGCCGCGGGCGTCGCGATCGAAATTCTAGGCCTCGGCCTGGTGGCCCGCTCTCATGTTTCCCCTCGGGAGTCCAAACGATGAATCCGTCCGCGCCGCCGCCTTCGGAAGCAGCCACGGTGCTCGTGCTGGCCTGCCTTCTACTGGTACCTTTGGCAATCGCCGGCCTCGCTCTCATCAATACCGGACTCGGCCGATCGCGCAGCGCGTCGCACGCCATGCTCGCGGCGCTTTGTGCCGTCTCGGTTGCGGCCGCCGCCTATTTCGTCTGCGGCTTCGCCATTCAGGGCTTCCCCGGCGGACCCGCGCACACCATCACCGCTGCCGGCAAACAATGGAATTGGATCGCCGCCCAGCCGCTCTTCTTGCGCGGCCTCGCGCTCGACGCCTCCCCCGCTTGCCTGATCCTCTGGCTACAACTGTTAAGCGTTGCACTGGCCGCGCTGATTCCTCTCGGCGCCGGCCTGGACCGCTGGCGGTTGGGCGCCGCATCGGCCTCCACGGCATTGCTTGCCGGATTGGTTTATCCCCTCTTCGCCCACTGGGTGTGGGGCGGCGGCTGGCTGGCCCAAATCGGTTTCGTCGATGCCGCCGGCGGCGCGCCAGTGCAAGCCGTGGGCGGTCTCACCGCGCTTGCCATCGCCTGGATTCTGGGGCCGCGCCGCGGCAAGTACTCGAGCGAAGGCGGCCTGCCCGCAGCCATCCCCGGGCACAACGCCGTGCTGGTTCTGTTTGCCTGTTTTCTGGTCTGGACGGGATGGCTCGGTCTGAACGGCGCCGGCGCCATGCTTTTCGGCGGCGCCCCCGTAGGCGCGTTGGTGCGGGTGGGATTAAACACAACTCTTTCCGCGGCCATGGCCGGCCTGGCCGCGGCCGCCATCACCCGCGCCCGTTTCGGCCGGCCCGACGCTTCATTGTGCGCCAACGGCTGGATCGGCGGCCTGGCGGCATCGAGCGCCGGCTGCCTCTTCTTCACGCCCGCGGTGGCTGCGCTGGCAGGCCTGGTGGCCGGCGCATTGGTCGTCTTCACGGTCGAGTGGCTCGACATCTACGGCGAAATCGACGACCCCACCGGCTCGGTTTCCGTACACGCCATCGGCGGCATCTGGGGCGTGCTGGCGCTCGGCTTCTTTGCCCGCTCCGGCTCCCCCGTGCAGCCGCTGGCGCAAATCGCCGGCGTGGCCACGCTGCTTGGTTTCGTGCTGCCCCTCGCTTACAGTCTCAATTGGCTCCTGGATCGCTTGAGCCCGCAACGCGTGGCGCCCGAAGGCGAACGCCAGGGTCTCGATCTGCACGAGCTCGGCGCCGGCGCTTATCCCGAGTTCGTGATCCACCGGGAGGACTTCCTGCAACGGTAGCGCGGTCCCTTGCCCGCACCGGCGCGGCGGTTCGAGGAATTCGGCGCGCTAAGGTACACTGGGATTATTCTAGGCGGACCTTGTTGAAGCGACTTGTCTTCCCAGCCTTGCTGGCCATCACTCTGGTGGCGCGCGCGGACCAGCCCGAACCGGGGCAACTGGACGCCAGCCCGACGCTGTTTACCGTCATGGCGGCGCTGAACGCCGCCGGTTTCGACGCCGGGTTGGACGCGCCCAATAGCCACCCGCTGCGCAAGGAAGTGCGCGAGGAACTGGCCCGGCGCGAGATCCCGTCGCTCGCGGCGATCAAACAATTCGTCGCCGAACACCACCAGGGGAACGCTACGGCCGAGTTGGGCCAGTATATCTCTTTCGCGCTGACCGTGGGCGGCCCTCCCGATTTCGTGCAGCGCAAACGCGATGTGGAGATCCCGCCGGAGGCACTGCGGCTGCAGGAGTTCTCCAAGCTGCTGGCGCCGTTTTACAAGGAAGCCGGCATCGCCCAACTGTGGCAGCGCGCGCAGCCGGAGATCGACGAATACATTGCGCGATACCACGCCCCGGTAACGCAGGCGGTGCTGCAAGTGAACGCATATTTGCGGCAGCAGACCTCCGGGTTCAAGGGACGGCATTTTCAGATTTTCATCGAGCTGCTGGCTCCGCCCGGCCAGGTGCAGCGGCGCAGTTATGGATATGAAGACACCGTCGTGGTGACGCCCTCGGCCGAGCCGCGTTCGTTCGATATTCGCCACGCCTATCTGCATTACCTGCTCGACCCCTTGTCCACGCAGTACCAGGAGATCCTGGACCGCAAGAAGTTCCTGGCGCGACATGTGCAGCGGGTGGGCCGGCTGGAAGATTCCTTCCGGGACGACTTCCTGGCGCTGACCACCGAGTCGCTGATCAAGGCCGTGGAGTCGCGCCTGGATCACGATCCCGGCGCGATCGAGCGCGCGCTGTACCAGGGATTCATCCTGGCACCCTACTTTTCCGAGGCCCTGCCGCTGTACGAGAAGCAGGAACAGTCGATGATGGTCTATTATCCCGAAATGGTGGGTGGGATCGATCTGAAAACGGAAGACGCGCGGCTTTCCCGAGTGGATTTCAATGCCGGGCCGCCACGCGCGGCGAAGCCCGTGGCGGCCGCGGCCGCCGTGCCCGCCGTGCCTGCCGCGCCGCTGACCGGGGCGGCCAAGACGCTGGACGATGCCGAGCGGCTTTACACGGCGCGTGACCTGGATGCGGCGAAGAAGAAGTACCTGGAAGTTCTGGAGCAGACCGACGAGAAGCTGCTCCACGCGGACGCGTATTATGGGCTGGCCCGCATCGCGGCGCTGAATAGGGATCCCGAGACGGCTGTCCGGCTGTTTCAGAGCGCTCTCGATCTTGGGCCCCGGCCGGCCACCAAGGCGTGGGTGCTGGTGTATTTGGGCAAGCTGACTCTCGCGGCCGAAGAGCCCGAACAGGCGCAACAGTATTTTATCGGCGCCCTGAAGGTGGAAGGCATTTCGGACATGGCGCGCAAGGAAGCCGAGAACGGCCTGCGCGCAAGTTCCAAGCAATAATTTCGAAGGAGCGATTTGGATGATACGAACGTTTTTGACCGGCGTCCTGGTAATGGCCGCCGCTGTCTCTGGGCTGATGGCACAGTTAAAGCCGAAATCGAACGCCGAGGCCGAGGCCGTGCGGGCGCTGTTCGCGGCGCGAACGCAAAGCCCGGACGCAACCATCAAGGCGGCCGAGGACCTGCTCGGCAAATTCGCCGACACGGCGTACAAAGAGGTTGCTCTGCTGCTGGAAGCCGACGCGTACCAGCAGAAAGGCGATTACGTCAGCGCGGAAATCACCAATCAACGGGTGCTGGAAGCCAATCCCAAGAACCCGCAAGCCTCGATGCAGTTGGGCGAGCTGATTATGCAGCACGTGGGCGAAAACGACCTCGACAAGGAGGAGCAGCTTTCGAAATCGGAAAAGGATTTCAACCAGGCGCTCGAGAGCCTCGACACCAGGCCGAACACCGGAATATCGGATGCCCAATGGGAGGAGGCCAAGAAGTTCATGCGGGCTGAGTTGCAGAACGATCTGGGCCTGGCGGCGATCAAGCGCAAGAAATACGACGCGGCGGTTGCGGATTTTAAACTGGCGATCGAGGGCGACCCGCAGCCGGCCTACCAGGTGCGGCTGGCCATGGCCTACCAGAAGACCGGCAAGAACGACGAGGCTCTTGCCATTTGCGACAAGCTGCTGGCCGACCCGCAGCTCCACCCCGCCATCAAGCAGGTGGCGCAAGGCGTGCAGAAGATGGCGACGCAGGCCAAGGCCGCCGGCGGGAAATAGCCGGCAGCCATGCGCGCGGAGTTGGGCACGCTCGAATTGAGCATCAACCACCGGTTCTCCAATCCGGCGTTGCTCGGCCACGCGCTGACCCACAGCTCGGCGGCCAACGAGTCGCGCGCCGGCGCCGGGCCGCCGCTCTGTGACAACGAGCAAATGGAATTCCTGGGCGATTCGATCCTGGGATTTCTGATTGCCGAAGCGCTCATGCTCCGGCAGCCGGATGCGCACGAGGGCGAGCTGTCGCGGCTCAAAGCGCACCTGGTGAGCGCGGCCCATCTGCATGGCGTGGCGCGTCGGCTCGACTTGGGCAGTTATCTCGAGTTGGGCCGTAGCGAAGAGATGAGCGGCGGCCGCAGCAAGAAGACCCTGCTGGTGGATGCGCTGGAAGCGGTGATCGCCGCGGTTTACCTGGATGGCGGCATCGACCCGGTGCGCCAGTTCATCGAGGCGCATGTGCTCGATGCACCGTTCGCCGGCGACGAAGAGGCGGGCACCGACATCCAGCCGGCGATTACCAACTTCAAAAGCGCCTTGCAGGAGCTGGCGCAGTCGCACAAGCTGCCTCAGCCGCGATATGCCATCGTGCGCGAGCGTGGCCCGGAGCATTCCAAGACGTTCACCGTGGAAGTCCGCGTGGGCAAGGATTGGATCGGCCAGGCCGAGGGCCGCACCAAAAAGATCGCCGCGCAGCGGGCCGCCCGCGGCCTCTTCGACAAGCTGCTCGCAGCCGGCGCGGAAGCGCAAGCGGAGGAGTAGCGCTTGAGCGATCCGGTACGAGCCCCAGAAGACTACGATCTTGGCTTTGTCTGCAAGGCGTGTGGCAGTTGGTTTAACCACGTGGATACGAAGGAGTGGGACACCAAGTGGTCCGAGCCGGACGCCGAAGGAGAGCGCTGGCCACTGGAGCTCATTTTCAGGTGCCCATTGTGCGGCGAGGTCCGCAGCTACGTTCCGAATGAAGGCGTGTTTCGCGGAATATGGCTCGGAAAGCCCTGAGTCGGAGCGAGCCGAACTCGAGTCTCGTTACTCGCGTCCGCGGCTTGCAGAGGCACTTCGTGTCCACACGGCTTGCGCCGTGGGCTACTATCTTCCGCCCTCCGGGCTGACGACGTGAAAAAGGGCTGTTACTGGACGACGGTTTCGACGGGTTGCGGCGCGGGTTGCTTATGTTTGCACTCGGCGTTAGGGCATTGCCAGACCGTGCCGGCTTTTAGCCATTTTTCGATCATGTACGGGCTGCCGCACTGGGGGCACTTTTCGGGTACCGGCTTGCCCCATGCGACGAAATTGCACTCGGGCCAGCGGTTGCATCCGTAGAATGTCTTGCCGCGCTTGGAGCGCCGCTCCACCACTTCGCCTTCGTTGCACTCCGGGCACTTCACGCCGATGGTTTTCTGCTTGACATACTTGCAGGTAGGGTAATTGCTGCAGGCAGTGAACTCGCCAAAGCGGCCGGTCTTGAGCACCAGGTTGTTGCCGCACTGCGGGCAAATCTCATCCAGCTTCTGGTCGGGTTTCTTCTGCTGGCCGCCGATTTGCTTGGTGGTCTTGCAATCCGGATAGCCGGTGCAGGCGAAGAACGTGCCGAAGCGGCCCTTCTTGAGCACCATGGGCCGGCCGCAGTTCTCGCAGTACTCCTCTTCGCCCTGCTCGGAAAGATCGGCCTTATCCACGTCCGGCAAATCCACCGTCAGCTCGCGGGTGTAGGTGCAGTCCGGGTAGCCGGTGCAGGCGATGAAGCTGCCGTGCTTGCCCCACTTGATCACCAGCGGTTTGCCGCACTTCTCGCAGGGCAAGCCGGTGGGCTTTTCCATCCGCTTGATGTTCGTCATGTGCTCTTCGGCGTGCTTCAGGTCCTTGTCGAAGCGCTCATAGAATTCCTGCATCGCGACGCGCCAGTCGATCTTGCCTTCCTCGATCTCGTCGAGCTCCGCTTCCATGCGCGCCGTATAGGTGACGTCGAAGATGTCGTCGAAGCTTTCGAGCAGCAGGTCGGTCACCACCATGCCGAGTTCGGTGGGAGTGAATCGGCCGCCGTCTTTCTTGACGTACTCGCGCTCCTGAATAGTGGAGAGAATCGAAGCGTAGGTGGAAGGCCGGCCGACGCCGTCGGATTCCAGGCGCTTCACCAGCGTGGCCTCGTTGTAGCGCGGCGGCGGCTCGGTGAAGTGCTGCTCCGGCCGGATGGCCTTGAACCGGAGGCTCTCGCCCTCGGTCACCAACGGCAGGTGATGCTTCTCCTCTTCGTCTTCCTCGTCGAGTTGGTCCTTGCCTTCCTTGTAGACCTTGCGGAAGCCGTCGAACTTCTCCACCGAGCCTGTGGCGCGAAACAGATAATCGTCGCCGTTGTTGCCTTTGGCGCTCACGTCGATGGTGGTCTGATCGTAGAGCGCCGGCATCATCTGGCTGGCCACGAAGCGGTTCCAGATCAGCCGGTAGACTTTTCGTTCGTCTTCCTGCAAGTACTTGTCCACCACCTCCGGCGAGTAAGCCATGGAAGTGGGACGAACCGCCTCGTGGGCGTCCTGCGCGCCCTTCTTGGATTTGTAGAAATTCGCCGAATCCGGCAGGTACTCGCGGCCGTAGCGCTCGCCGATGAAGTCGCGCACGTCTTTGATGGCGTCTTCGGAAACGCGCGTGGAATCCGTGCGCATGTAAGTGATGAGGCCAACCGTGTCTTTGCCGACTTCCACGCCCTCGTACAACCGCTGCGCCAGCATCATGGTGCGCTTCACGCTGAAGCGCAGCTTGCGCGACGATTCCTGCTGCAAGGTGGAAGTGATGAACGGCGCCACCGGGAAACGCCGCTTCTCGCGCGTCGAAACCGATTGCACCGTGTACGCGGCGTCTTCGAGCGCCGCCACTACGCCGTTGGCCGCCTCGGTCGAGCCGATTTCGGCGGTCTGGCCGTTGACGCGCGCCAGGCGAGCTGTCAGCCCGGGCGGCTTCTTCGCCGCCAGGTCCGCATCGATGGTCCAATATTCCTTGGCAAGGAAAGCGCGGATCTCGCGCTCGCGCTCCACGATCACCCGCAGCGCCACCGTCTGCACCCGGCCGGCGGAGAGACCGCGCCGCACTTTGTCCCACAGCAGCGGCGAAATCTTATAGCCCACCAAGCGGTCCAGCACGCGGCGCGCCTGCTGCGCATCCACCAGGTTCACGTCCACCTGGCCGGGCTTCTCGAACGCCTTGGTGACCGCCTTCTTGGTGATCTCGTTGAACATCACGCGGTAGATCCGCGGCCCGTTCTTCTTCTCGGAAAGCTCTTCCTGCAGGTGGGAGCAGATGGCTTCGCCTTCGCGGTCGGGGTCGGCCGCCAGATACACATCCTGCACTTTCCGGGCAGCTTGTTTGAGCTCGGCGACCAGCTTTTTCTTGCCTTCGATGACTTCGTAGCGCGGCTCGAAACCGTGCTCCACGTCGACTGCCAGATCCCGTTTGGGTAAGTCCTTAATATGACCGAGCGAAGCCTTAACGATAAAGTCCTTGCCCAGGTATTTGTTGATGGTCTTGGCCTTCGCGGGCGATTCCACGATTACCAGAGCTTTTGCCATATATGCCGTTCTTTAAAAAGACAGTCTGTCCCTGCCGCCCGAGAAAATGGATTTGCCGACGACCCAGACAGTGCTACCACACTTTAACAAAGTTTTTGCCGGGAAGTTGCCTGACCAGTCCCATCATCTCCAGTTCGAACAGCGCTGCCAGGAGTTCGGAGGTCGAAGTGTCCTCTACCGTTGCCAGCAGATCGTCCAGGTGCGTGGCGGTGTCTACCTTGAGGGCTTCGAGCGTGCGGCGGGCCACCAGTCCCAGGTCGGGACCGGGTTCATTAAGATTAGATGCTTCAGGCGCCGCGGCGGTTTCGCCGCCCTCCACCAGAATGCGTTTGCGCCCTCTATCGATTAGATGCCGGCGGGATTCGGCGGGCAGTTGGGAGACCACGTCGTTCCAGTCCTGCACCAGGCGCGCGCCCTGCTTGATCAACAGGTTCGGGCACCAGCTCAGCTTCGAAGTGATGTTGCCGGGAACGGCGAAAACCTCGCGGCCCTGGTCCATGGCCAGCCGCGCCGTGATGGCCGATCCGCTATACTGCGCACCCTCGACCACCAGCACTCCCAGACTGATGCCGCTGATCACGCGATTGCGGATGGGGAAGTTCTGCGGGAACGCCGTAGTTTCCATGGGGAATTCGGAAACGATCAATCCCTGGCGCGCCAGGTCCGCCATCAGCCCGCGATTCTCGGATGGGTACACCACGTCCACGCCGCAGCCGAGCACCGCGATGGTGTCGCCGCCCGCCTGCAACGCGCCCTTGTGCGCCGCCGTATCGATGCCGCGCGCCATGCCGCTCGTGATGGCCAGGCCAGCGTGCGCCAGGTCCGAGGAGAGCCGTTCGGCCACCGCGATACCGTACGGCGTCGCGCGGCGGGTCCCTACCACGGCGAGCGAAAGCGCACTCAGCAGTTCCACTCTACCGCGCGCGAAGAGCACGATCGGAGGATCGAAGATCTCGCGTAGCGCCTGCGGATAGCGCGGATCTCCGATGGTGACGGCCACGGCGCCGGCTGCCGCCATTTTCTCCTGCTGCGCCACGCCGTCTTCAAACGTGCAGCCGCTGGCGATAGACTGCGCCACCGCGCCGCTCACACCGGCGGCTTCGAGCTCGGTGCGCGAGGCGCGGAAGATGCTGGCGGGCGTGCGGAACCGGTCGAGCAGCTTGCCGGCGCCTCTGGCGCCCAGACCGGGAACCAGTTGCAATGCCAGCCAGTAGAGTTCTTCATCGCGGCTGATTACGGGAGGTGACATGGAGGGCCCAAGTTTCCGATCACGACGATAACAACCGTGCAGTGGGCCGCGCAAGTAGGCCTGCCGTCCGGGGCCTTTGCGAAGCCGGGCCGGGCATGCCCGGCCCCTAGGCGAGCGGGAAGGGAGGGCGCATCCCGTTTACACTGGTAGCGAACGCCCATGAAACAGGAAGCGGCCTTTTTTGACGGCAAAGAGCCGGTGCTGATTTATATCGCCAAACGGCTCCGCGACGCGCTGAAGCTGGAAACGCTACTCACCGAGGCTAGCCTGGATTACGGCGTGGAAGCCGACGAGTACCGCGGCGGCATCATCTTCGCCACCACGCGTACAGGGGCGTTCTTCTACGTGCTGCCGGACTCCGAACCCGCCGCGCTCGAAATCATGCGCCGCGGTGGCTACAAGCCGTACGCCGGCGCAGCGGGGCGGGCGCTTCCGCCTGCCAACCGTCCGGGAATTTGAGTGGGCGAGAGGCGTTGGCAAGCGAAAGCGCCTGCCCCACCTTGCTTAATAGGCCCATCGCCAGAGGCTGGCGCCTACCGTGTAGCCGGCGCCGACGGCGGCGAACAGGACCAGGTCGCCTTTCTTGAGGCGTCCCTGGCAGATGAAATCGCGCGCAGCCAGCGGAATCGTGGCCGCCGTGGTGTTCCCGTAACGGTCGATATTGATCGAGACTTTTTCGGGCGCAATGCCGAGGCGCTCGCCGGCTCCATGTATGATGCGCAGATTGGCCTGGTGCGGAATCATGGCTCCCACGTCCGCCACGGTAAACCCGTTGCGCGCCAGAAGATCGCGGCAGGTTTCGTGCATCTTGCGGACGGCGTATTTGAAAACCTGCTGTCCGGCCTGGTGGACGTAGTGCTGGCGCTTCTCGACGGTTTCATGGGACGCCGGCAAGCGGCTGCCTCCCGCCGGCATGATCAGCGCATCGCCGCCAGAGCCGTCGATCTCGCCCAGGAAATCGATGAAGCCCAACTGGCCGTCGCCATCGTTGGTCGGCTCAATGAGAACCGCTCCAGCGCCGTCGCCGAACAGGACGCAGGTGGCGCGGTCGGTGTAATCGATGATGCGGCTCATCGTGTCGGCGCCGATCACCAGCACCTTTTTGTGAGTGCCTGCCATGATCAGGTTAGCGCCCGTGGTGGTGCCATAGACGAAACTCGAGCACGCCGCAATCAGGTCGAACCCCCAGGCGCCCTTGGCGCCGAGCCCATTCTGCACCAGGCAGGCAGTGGAGGGAAACATGTAGTCCGGTGTGACCGTGCAGACGATGATGACCTCGACTTCCGAGGGATCCATGCCGCGCTGCTCCAGCGCGCAGCGCGCGGCCGCCACCGCCATATCGGAAGTGGCCACGCCAGGGTCCGCGATATGACGCTCGCGGATGCCGACGCGCTCCATGATCCACTGGTCGTTGGTGGCGACCATCTTTTCCAAGTCTTGATTCGTGAGGACGCGGGGAGGCGTATAGCACCCCAGCGCCGTGATTTTGGCCCTTGGCAATGTTTTTGTCCCTTTAAAGAGTTCAGGGTAACCCACTTGGGGTACACCGCGCACAAGTCGGGTTGCGGGTGGGTGCGCGACGCAGGAATGGCGAAACCTCGCATGAATCTGAACGTAGGGGTACGCACGGCTTCTCTCTTTCAGGATGATTTGTATCAGGGCACGGCTTGAGCCGTGCCGAAGGATCGAGAGAACGGTTTGGGCTTCAGCCCCTGGGGGACGCAGAAAAGCCTCAGAGGCTAAAGCCTTTAACTACCGATGCGTTGCGGCACGGCTGAAGCTGTGCCCTGATACAGAGCCAGCCGCCCGGTTCCCGCTTCCATGTCGCCGTTTTGCGGTCCGCGGTTCGCTTGGACGGGCGTTATCGTGCGGGGCGCGAGGCTTTGGCGCGCGCGGCGCGTTTGCCGGCTGCCGCCAGCTCCCCGGCGTGCCGTTCGGCCCACAGGCCCAGCCCGAGTATCGGTTCTTCGAGCGACCGGCCGAGCGGCGTGAGCCGATATTCCACGCGCGGCGGCACCTCGGGAAAAACCTTGCGGTGGACCACGCCGATTTCTTCGAACCGCTTCAGGGTGAGCGAAAGCTCGCGCTGCGTTACGCGCCCGATGGAACGCCGCAAAACGGTGAACCGCAACGGCCCCGGAGAGCGGAGCAGGTTGTAGAGCACCGGCATGGCCCATTTGGAAGCGATCACGCCGATCAGCCGCGTCATGGGGCAATCGCCCGCGGCGCCGGCCGGCGGCCGTCCTTTGGTTGGCGCTGGCATACCAGATATGGTATTCATCCCTACTTGCAAATTATAGCATGGTATGGTTAGCATACCAATAGAGAGGACAACATGGCGCAAGAAAAGTGGAATTTCGATCCGGTGCATTCCGACATCGGGTTTTCCGTGCGGCACCTGATGATTTCCAAGGTCAGGGGCCATTTTCAGAAATGGAGCGGCGCGCTGCTCGCCGATGAGGCCGGCCTGGCCGATTCCAAAGTCGAGGCGAGCATAGAAGCCGCCAGCATCGACACCAAGGAGCAGCAGCGCGACGACCACCTGCGCTCGCCCGATTTCTTCGACGCCGCCAACCACCCGGCGCTCACTTTCCAAAGCACCCGGGTGGAAAAGGCGAGTGAGGATGAGTACAAGGTAACCGGCAACCTGACGATTCGCGGAGTCACCAAGGAAGTCGCGCTCACCGTCGAGTACCTGGGCCGGAGCAAAGACCCGTGGGGCGGGCTGCGGATGGGCTTTTCGGCGAAAACCTCGATCGACCGAAGCGATTTCGGCCTCAAGTTCAATATGCCGCTGGAAGGCGGCGGCGTGGTGGTGGGCGATCGGGTCGAAATCGTGCTGGAGATTGAAGCTGTGAAGGAAATCCCAGCCGTGCAGGCGGCCTAGCGGCCGAGACCGCAGACGCTGTTTCTTTGTGGGCAAGCTTAGTACGCCCGTTCGTAAATACGGCGACGTATTTCCGGCGGCGGCCGAGTGCTTCGCGGCGGGCCGGGCATGCCCGGCCCGGGCCGGCAAGCGCCTGCCCCACGACGGGCCGGTCGGGGACCGGCCCCACGAAGCATGCTATTCTAGATCTCCCAAGGTTACAGAGGCGCTAGCGTCCGCAACTGGACCGAAGGCAGCTCGGCGGTCCCGCTGAGCGCGGCACTCCGGCGTGCCGGCTTCAAGCGTGCCCGTACACTCCCGGGAAGAGCCAGGTTGCCGCCCCGGGGTTCCGAGAGCCGGCCTGCTGCCTGCTCCGGCCCGGCTGCACAAGAAAATCGCAGTTCCGCTTCGCCATCGAGATGACAACCACAACAGACCGCTCCCAGCCGCCCAGCCACAGCCCTCACTTGTTAAGGTGGGTGGAAAAGACGGCCGAGCTCACCCGGCCTGCCGCCATTCACTGGGTGGACGGCAGTGAAGAGGAGCACGCCGAGCTATGTTCCCAGATGGTGGAGAGCGGCACCTTCATCAAGCTGAACCAGGACCTTTGGCCCGGCTGCTACTACGCCCGGTCCGACGCGAGCGACGTGGCGCGCGTCGAATCGCGCACATTCGTCTGTTCGCTCTCGAAGGTCAATGCCGGCCCTACCAACAACTGGGAAGATCCATTTACGATGCGGCACAAGTTGAAGGCGCTATTCCAGGGGTCGATGGCCGGCCGCACCATGTACGTGCTGCCATTCTGCATGGGACCGGTCGGATCGCCGATGGCGCAATACGGCATTGAGCTGACGGATTCGCCATACGTGGTGGTGAACATGCGCATCATGGCGCGCATCGGCGCTGGGGTCCTGGAAACGTTGAGAAGAGACGGGAAGCGCGTGGTGCCCTGCCTGCATTCGGTGGGCGCGCCGCTCGCGCCGGGGCAGAAGGATGTCCCGTGGCCTTGCAATCCGACGAAGTACATCGTCCACTTCCCGGAGACGCGCGAGATCTGGTCGTACGGTTCGGGATACGGCGGCAACGCGCTGTTAGGGAAGAAATGCTTCGCGCTGCGGATTGCCTCCAACATGGCGCGCGACGAGGGCTGGCTGGCCGAGCACATGCTGATCGTCGGCATTGAAGATCCCAAGGGCGAAAAGACGTACCTCGCGGCGGCTTTTCCCAGCTCCTGCGGCAAAACCAACCTGGCCATGCTGGTCCCGCCGAAGGGAATGGAAGGCTGGAAGGTTTCGACCGTAGGCGACGACATCGCGTGGATCAAACCCGACGAAAACGGCCGCCTGCGCGCCATCAATCCCGAAGCGGGTTTTTTCGGCGTGGCCCCAGGAACGTCGGTGAAGACGAATCCGAACGCGATGGCGACGCTCCAGCGGAACACCATCTTCACCAACGTCGCCCTCACGCCCGAAGGCGGAGTGTGGTGGGAGGGCATGACCGAGGAGCCGCCGGCCGAGTGCCTGGATTGGGAAGGGAAGAAGTGGACGCCGGAGATCGGCAGAGAAACCGGCGCCCTGGCGGCGCATCCGAATTCGCGCTTCACGGCTCCCGCGTCACAGTGCCCGGTAATCGATCCCGATTGGGAGAATCCGAACGGGGTTCCCATCAGCGCCTTCGTTTTCGGCGGCCGGCGCGCCAACACCACGCCGCTGGTTTACCAGGCATTTAATTGGAGCGCAGGCGTGTACGCCGGAGCCACCATGGGATCGGAGACGACCGCCGCGGCCACCGGAGCCGTGGGCCGGGTTCGCCGCGACCCGATGGCCATGCTGCCCTTTTGCGGCTACAATATCGGCGACTATTTCCGGCACTGGATCACGATGCAGCATTCGCTGAGCGAAACACCGCGCATCTTTCGCGTCAACTGGTTCCGCAAGGACGCGCAAGGGAAATTCCTGTGGCCCGGGTTCGCCGAGAATCTGCGAATTCTGCGCTGGATGATCGACCGGGTACACGGCCGCGCGCTCGGCAAGGAAACGCCGATCGGCTGGATGCCGCGCTACGACGACATCGAATGGAAAGGGCTCGATTACCCGCGCGAGAAGTTCGACCACTTGCAGGCGTTCGACCGGGAGGCGTGGCACGGCGAAGTGATGGAGCACGAGGAGTGGCTGATGGGCCTCCGCGACCACCTGCCGCCGGAAATCATTTACGAACGCGAGTTGCTGATCTGCCGGCTGCAGGTCCCCAACCAGCCTGGGACCGGCGCGCAATAGCGGCCGGATGCTTGGCGCTCACTTGCGGCGCCACAGGATCCAGTGGCCGGTTTCCGCGACAGGACGGAAGCGCTGTTGGAGCGCTGGCCCGTAAACTCGCAACAGGCCCTGAATAAAGTAATCCTCGATCGGGAAATCCCCGGCTGCCTGGCTGTACTTGCGCACGAGCACCCATCGCGCGTCGCCGAAAAAGCGCCCGGCGCTGGGGTGGGCAGCGTCGCTGAACGTCATGTTGTAGCTGGCGGTGGCCATGCCTCCCCGCGGCGTGGGGCGGTCGAGAAGGTAGTTGAACGGATTGAACTGGTCGATCGTCATCACCCCATCCGCGGCTTCGGTGTGCGTACGAATCAGATCCAGTCCATCGTTCAGCGCTTCCGCGTAGGCTGCGCCACCGGTCTCCGTTGTCAACGCGGATTCGACCGGGCCAAGGGCGATGGATGCGCCCCGCGCCGATTGGATGCGTACGACGGGGGTTTCCGGACCGCGGTATCGCTCCCAGGCCGCCGCCGCCAGCGATACGCCGTTCATCAGGGTGAGCGGCAGCAGGCACAGCGCTCCCAGGAACATCGCCAGCAGCCAGCGCGTCCGATCATCGCCGCCGCGGGACTGGCGCCGCACAACGGTGTCCACCAGTACCACGGCTGCGAATCCATCGAGCGGCAGCGACATCGCCTGGTGATTGGTCGAGAGCAGGAGTCCGCCCACGCAAACCGCCGCCAAAACGAACAACCACACACGCGCCCGCCGCCACAACGCATCGCGAGAGCCTGTCTCTCCGGTTCCGGCGGCCGACACCGCCGCCAGCAGCAGCAACGGAATGCTCTCGATCACCACCACGGGGCTGAGCGTGGACCCCAGCCGCCAGGTGGTGCCACGCCCGATGGCCGCGTAGGCCAGATCGCGAAACATGTCGGCAAGGTCGAAGCGCAGGTAGCAGAGCATGATCGCGGCCACCATGCCAAACCCGCCGCACAAAGCCAGCAACCGCCTCCGGCGGCCCACGCCGCAGCAAACCCAAAGGAGCAGGAACGGGACGGCAAGAATCGCATACGAAATCTTTAGAAACAGGAGCAGCGCCCACGCCGCGCCGGTGGAGAACCCACGGCCGGCGCCTTGCACCTCTCCAACAGGCGCTCGCAACGCCTGTAGCCCGCATTCCAACAGAATGATTCCCAGCAGCGCATAGCCGTAGCGGTTGTAGAGCATGGCATAGGTGAATGCCAGTGGAGAGTACCCTAGCGAAAACGGAGCGGTAATCAGCAAGACCGCGTAGACACCCAGCACGAACGCGCCGGCACCCGCCAGACGCCCTCGCGCGACCCTATAAGTCCAGAGTGCAATTACGGCGCCGAACACGGCGTTCGCATAACCAATGCCCGCCGGCCGCATTCCGGAGATCGCCAAGCCGGCGGCCTCGATCAAAAAGAGCAGCGGTCCAAACGAGGAAGAAAAATCCCGGTGCGGGATCTGCCCCTGGCTCACCCGATATGCGTTGCTCAACGCGTTGAGGACGTCGTGTTCGAACTCCCGCAAAACCGGCATGCCGATATAGGCGGCCAGTCCGCAAGCCAGCGCGACCGCCGCGATCGCCGTCCAGTCGTTCCAGGAAAAAGCCAGCCGGCGCATTCCCGGTCCGGACGCAACAGCACTTCCGGCGATTGCCGTTCCGCCTCTGCTCGCTCGTGGCACGTCCCTGTCGCGATTCATCATCCGACCTTCGCTAGGCAAGAATAAACGCCCTGGCGGGTTGCCGGTTGGGGGCCGGGCACGCCCAGGCACGCCTTCCCAAGAAGCGCTCGACCACCGCTCGGGAATCCGTCACCGTATTTACAAAAGCGTATCTACGAATGGGTTGCCTTAGCCGCGAGCGCCGCGCTGGGCCAGCACGCGCTCGACCTGCTGCATCAGGGATTGCGCCCGAGGCATGCTTTCGGTGGCCTTCTTGATCTCGGGGTCCTCCTGCCAACGGGCGCGGTCCGCGGTGTCCTTGTCGAAGGCGCGGAAGTAGAGTTCCCAGCGGATCTGCTCCTTCAGCCAATCTTTGCAAGCTTCGAAATCGGCGTCGGTGAATACCACCTGCTGAGCCTTCAGGAACGCTTTGAAACGGCTCAAGGTGTCATCATCCACTTTCCAGCCCGTGGGCAGCGTGGGCTTGGCGCCATTGAAAAAGGTGTTGCCGAAGCGATAGTAAACCGAGACGCCCTGCGTCCATGCCAGTCCCAAGCGGCGTTGGAGAAGAGTGTAGTGGGGATTGGGATACTTCTCATCGGGGGTGATGCCGCCGCCGCCATATACTTTGCGTCCGCTGTCGGTGGTTTTCAGGTCGTCCTGGTTCTGGGTGTCGGAATGATGCGCATAGTAATAGTCGAAGAACGACTGATGCGTGTAATCGCGCTGGATGAGACGGCCGCTGGGAGTGAAGTAGTGGGCGATGGTGAGCAGCAGGGCGGCGCCCTCGTTGAGCGGGAACTGCTGCTGGACGAGGCCTTTGCCGAAGGTGGTATCGCCCAGCACCCAGGCGCGGTCGTGATCCTGCAGCGCGCCGGCGACAATCTCGGATGCCGAAGCGGAATCGCCATTCACCAGAACCACCATCGGATAGTGCTGGGCGGCGGCGACGGCGCGGGCGCGGAACGGCTGCTCGGCTTCCGCGCGGCCATGGTGGGAGACCACCATCTGGCCGTCGCGCAGGAAACGCCCAGCCACGGCTACCGCTTCGTTGACCAGCCCGCCGCGGTTGTCGCGCAAATCCAGAACCAGCCCGGCGGCATTTTGTTCGCCCAGCTTGGCCAGATCGTCTTCCACGTCCTTGGCGACGTTCTGCGCTTCAAAGCTGTTGATGTTGAGATAAATGATGCCCGGCTTCCACCAGAACGCGTCCACCACACTGGTTTCGATGGCGCCGCGGGTGACATCCACGGTGACGGGGTCCGGCACTCCTTCGCGCCGCACCGAAATCCGCACCTGGGTGCCGCGCGGCCCGCGCAGCAGGTCGGCCACGGCGGGCGATTCCAAGGCACTGGTGTCTTTATCGTCCACGGCCACGATCACGTCACCGCGGCGCAGGTCCGCTCGCGATGCCGGCGAGCCCGGGAAGGGGCGTATCACCACCACGTGGGCCTGATCCATGCTGATCTCCATCCCCACCCCGAAATACTGCGCCCGCTGGCGCCGCTGCATCTCGCGATACTCGGCCGGATCGACGAACACCGAGTGTGGGTCGAGGGTGTGCAGCATGCCGGGAATGGCGCCCTGGTAGAAGGCCTTTTCCGAAGACACCGGATCCGCGTAGTTCTTTTCCACCAGCGCGAACACCGCGGCCACCGAGCGCATGGTGCGGTCCAGTTCCTCGCCCTGCGATGCCGCGTGCACACGGCCGGCTGACACTCCAACCCACGCCGCAAACCCCACTAAGGCCGCCAGCAACGAAATCCCAACCGTTTTTCTGATGTTCATGTTCCTACCCGGCCGCCCAGAGTGATTCCCGCAGACAGCTCTCCGACGCGCTCCCTATATTGGACGGCCGAGCGGACAACAAGTACCGCGGCCGCTTCACTGCACGCCCATCCCTGCAACCATGATAGCGCGGGTGGGACCTCGCGCTACGCCTGGTACACGCCGGTGTGTGACGTAGAAATGGCGAAACTCTCCGTTCCTAGTGAATTCGCCTGAAACGGAACGTAGGAGTACGCAAGGCTTTGGTCTGTCAGGAGGCTTTGTATCAGGGCACGGCTTGAGCCGTGCCGAAAGGTTTGGGCTTCAGCCCCTGGCTACGCAGGAAGGCCTCGGCGGCTGAAGCCATTGGCTACCGGTGTTGCGGCACGGCTGAAGCCGGTGCCCTGATACAGAACCAGCCGCCGGATCCCCACTTCCGTGTCGCTACACCTGGTACACGCCGTCGAAATCGAAGAAATAGCGCTCGACGGCGAGCGAAGGTTGCGCGGCGCGGATCACCTCGGCGGCGCGCGCTATGTCGGCGATCACCTCTTCCGGGGGGCGGCCGATGTACGCGCCGCAATCGTTGTGGCCCGTCAGGATCATCCGCGCCGAGCCGTGGAGCGCCATCGAAGTGGCCAGCATGCGCAGCACGAAGTCACGGTCGCCTTCGCTTGCCGGTCGAGCGAGCGCCTTGGCTGCACCGGGAATCTTGATCTGGTCGCAGAGCGCCACGCCGCGGCGCCGCAGAAATTTCCGCACCACCAGCTCGAAGCGCGCGTCAAAGCAGGTCAGCACGCACGCATCGGCCCGGTAAACCTCGACCGGCGAATCGAAGTGAAACAGCTTCTGCATCGACTCTACACCCGCGCCCTCGTCAGTGCCTGCCCGCGCCGGCGCAGGTGCGGCGTGTGCCGCGCCATATCCTGGAAAAATGTCGACGGATCTTGTGGCGCCAGCCAGATCTCGCAGTTCGGCCCGCACTCGATTCTCACCGTCTCGGCCGAAAGCGGCGGCGGCGCCGTATCTTCCGCATCCTCGCCGATGTAGGTGATCGCCCGGTAGGGGATCAGCCGGTTCGCCAAACCGGCGCGGATCAGCAGCCCATCCGGCGTGGTGACATATCGCTGCGGATAGGCGCGGATCAGCAATACGAGCAATACCGAGCCGGCAATCCAGTGGTTGCCTCCCACCAGGATCACGACCAGGCTGAGGCCGATCGCGGCCAGAATCCACCACTCGAATTTCGCATCATGAGTCATAAACTTCGTATCGTGAGTCATAAATGAGGTTCCTGTTTGGGCTGGGCGGAATGGACAGACAAGCGGCTTTTGCCCGCCCGGCGCCGTGCGGGCGCCGGGCCCGATCCATTTTCGCCCTATGATTGGCAGTTACCCGGCCTTGCGCTTGGCTTTCAATTCGGCCAGCAGCCGGTCTATTTCGTCGTGCTTCTCCATCGCCTTGAACTGGTCCTCGACGTTGTCGGCCATCAGTTCGGCCGTGGCCTGCGCGGTCGCTTCGCTGTGCTGCACCTTGTTCTTCATGCGGTCAAAGGCAGCGGTCTTCGATTGATCGCCCATATTCAGCCCCGCCTGGGTGGCTTTGCCGAGCGCGCGGGAGCGCCGGTGCTGCGCGATCAGCATGTCGCTCTTGGCTTGCGCTTCCACCAGCTTCTGTTGCAGCTTGGTCAGCGCGCCCTTCAGGTTCTCCACCTGCGTTTTCTGATCTTCCACTTGCTGCCGGAAGCTCTCGGCCGTCGAGCGGTAGGTCATCGCGCGCTCCACCGCGGTGCGCGCCAGCTTGTCGTCGTGCTGGTCGAGGGCCATATCCGCGCGCCGCATCCATTGCCCGTCGTTGTCTTCGTTTTCCTTGAGTTTCTTCTCCAGCACATGCTGGTCGGCGATCGAAATCGCCACCTGGGTCTTCACCTGGAGCAGTTGATTCTCCATATCGAGGATCACCTGCTTGATCATTTTTTCCGGGTCCTCGGCCTTGTCGACCAGATCGTTGAGGTTGGCCCGAATCAATGTGGAAACGCGCTCTAAGAGTGCCACTCGAGTTCTCCTTTCCTGTGGGCCGCGCACACGCGCACGCGGCCCGGTTACCCAAAGTCCCTATGGCGCCGCCGGAGCCTGATCGTCCGGCTTCGGCGCCTTGTCCCCAATCGTCCGCACTTTGGCGAATAGCTCGCTGAACGGCATGCCCGAGAGGGTCTCGAACAATGCCGGAACCTGCGCCGCTATCTTCGTCATGTCGCCGGTGATCTTGCTCATCCCGGCCGTATCGCCGTTGCCGGTCGACACAATCGTGATCTTGTCGACGTTGGCCAGCGGCGCCGCCAGCGCTCTCACCACCTCCGGCAAGCCGGTGATCAGCTTGTCGATAATCGCCGCCTGGTTGAATTCCTGGTACGCCGCGGCCCTCAGGTTCATGGCCTTGGCTTCGGCTTCGCCCTTCTTGAAGATGATTTCCGCTTCCGCTTCGCCCTGCGCGCGAATGGCCGACGCATGGCCTTCGGCTTCGATGATCAGCCGCTGCTTTTCGGCTTCCGCCAGGGTCTCGATGCGCTGCCGCTCGGCCTCGGCCGGCTTCAGCACGGTGGCCGTCAGCTCGCGCTCGCGCCGCTGAATCTCGGCCTCTTGCACCTTGACTTCGTGCTCTTTCTCGACCTGGTGAATGGTGACTTCTTCGGCGCGCACCTGTTGCTGCATGATGTTGGTCTGGATCTCGTAGGCTTTGTCCGCCTGGGCCTGTTGCTTCTTCACGGCCTCCAGGTACAAGGCCTTCTTGGTCTCCAGGTCGCGCTGCGCCTCGGCCTGCTTGGTCTGGGAAAGGGTCTCCGCCAGCACGCGCTCCTGGTCGGCCTGCGCTTTGGCGATGGCGGCTTCGCGCGATGCGTTCGCCCGTTTGATCGCCGTGTCGCGTTCGGCTTCGGCGGATGCCACGTCGGCGTCGCGCTTGATCCGCGCCACGTCCGGCCGGCCCATGTTGGCGATGTAGTCGTTCTTGTCGCGGACCTCTTTGATAGTGAAGGAAATCACTTCGAGGCCCATCTTGGTCATGTCGTCGGCGCAGGTGGAGCGCATCCGCTCGCCCACCATCTCCGGCTGCTTGACGATCTCTTCCACCGTCAACTGGCCGATGATGCCGCGCAGGTGGCCTTCCATCACCAGCCGGATCAACCCTTCGCGCTCATCCGGCTGTTTGGTCAGGAACTGCTCCGCCGCGGTGAGGATCGATTCCGGATCCGACTTCACCTTGATCTGCGCCACCGCTTCCACCGTCACTGCAACGCCCTGCCGCGTGTACAGGTCCTGTTTGGGCGCCACGTCGAACGACATCAGCTCCAACGACAGTCCGCGCGCGGCTTCCACCATCGGAAAAATCAGCGTGCCGCGGCCCTTCACCACGCGTGTGCCGCCCAATCCGTAGACGATGATGGCTTCGTGCGGACCGGCCTTGCGGAACAGCTTGGCAAACGCCGTCAAAATGAACAGCAGGACCAGGACTCCCAAAAGAACGAAGATCACAATCGGGTTTTGGATAATTTGCTGCATTTAACTCTTCAACTCCGTTTCTCCGGCGAAGTCTTCCCAACGCCGGACGTAAGCAATGCCCTTTTCGTAGCGCGTGACCACCACTTCCGCGCCCTTGGGGATGGCTGCGCCATCCTCGCTGCGCGCGCCCGCAACGTGGCGCGTGCCCTCCTGCGAAAAAACCAGTTCGCCCGTTCCACCGTCGCGGATCCGGATGCTCAGCTTCCCCAGCACCCCCACCATGTCGTAATCCGCCGGATCGAGGGGCGCTTCATGCGCCATCAGCACCTTGGCCAGAAACACGAACACCACCGCCGCGGCGCCCAGCCCGCAGAACGTCGCCACCACGAAAGCCACGAAATACCAGACGTGGTAGTAATGCTCCAGCAGGTAACCCGCGCCGCCAAACCAGGCCAGAAAGGCCGATATGGTTCCGAAATTCAGCCACGGCAGTTCGGCACGCCCGCCGCCGCGCGGAACGTGCCCGTGCGGGATGTGCAACCCATGGTGCAGTTGCAAATGCGGGATGTGCACGTGCCCCGTTCCCGCCAAAAACGACAACGCGCTCAACAGGAAACCCACCAGAAAACACGCGAGGTAGAAATCCGCCCAATTCATTTACTGCCTCCTCGTCTTGCGGGCCGCCGGCGTCTTCAAGACTTCCATCAACCGCTCCGCCAGGCCCGGGTTCTCCAGAATCTCACCCAGCAGGATGATACACATGCGCGTGTCGCTGTGCCGCGCCAGATGGAGCAGCGCCTGCTGCAGTTCCGGGTCGCGGCGGAATCGCTCCGCGCCGCTCACCAGCCACAGGTCCAGCTTGTCTTCGAGCGCCCCCACGTCCGACACCAGCTCGTTCTGAAACCCCTCCGGATCGTCCACCAGGTAGCCCGGATGCACCTTGAAAAACCGCGCCAGCAGCATCCGCGAGGAGTTGGTCAGGTGCGGCCGCGCCCCGCTCTCAATCTGCGAAAGGTAACTCTGACTGATGGATTTACCGAGCTCGCGCTCGATCAGCCGCGCCATCTCCAGTTGCGACAATTCGCGGTCGAACCCGCGCAGGGTTCCTTCCACTTCGCGCAGGTACCGAAGTTTTTCACCAAGTTTCATATAGCAATTTGTAATTATAGTATTGCAATTTGCGATTGTCTGTCAAGAAGAGAATTTGGCGCGTTTTCAATCGGATAGCGGGGGCAGTTTTGGCCGACTCGGCCAAAGGCGCCGAGGCTGAAGCCGTGCCCTAATACAAGACAACACGATTGGGTTGGCGGCTAGGGCCGCCTAATGTTCAAATGTAGCTGCCGCCCGCGCCTTGGCGGGTCCAGAGTACTTGGGCTTTGTTCGCGCCGGGCGGAGGAAGTTCATGCGAGCCGGGTATGCCCAGCGGCGCGGTTCAGGAGAATTATGAAGCTAACGGTGCTTGCAGTTTTCATCATCTCCGCTGCGTGCGCGCTTGCTCAGCAAGTCGACGTGCAGTGGGACAAGGTGGAGCGGGTCTCGAGGACTACCGCGACCTTGCAAGTGGTCGTCAATCCGCCGCTGCGGCGCGGGTCGCCGATTCACGACCGCGTCTTCAGCGAACTGGAACGCGTGGGCGCCGATTACGTGCGCTACGTCCCCTGGCTGCCTTATCCGAAGCTGGCGGTGGCCGAACTGGAGCCGCCGGCGAACGGCGAAACCTCCTGGGATTTCTCTTTGATCGATCCCATGACGCTGGACTTCCTGAACTCGACCAAGGGGCATCCGGCGATCCTCAACTTCAGCACCATTCCGCAATGGATGTTCAAAACCGCCGAGCCAGTGAAATATCCTGCCGACCCGGACGAAGCAACCTGGAACTACACGCAAGGCACCGAGCTGCGCGACGCTTCCGGCAAAGAACTTGGCGATTACTACGCGCGCCTGGTGAGCTGGTACGGGAACGGCGGCTTCACCGATGAGCTGGGGCAACGGCACGAATCCGGGCATCACTTCAAAATCGCCTACTGGGAAGTTTTGAATGAGCCCGATTTCGAGCACGCGACGACTCCGGAGCAATACACGGCGCGGTATGACGCGATTGTCGCGGCCATCCGCGAGGTGGCGCCGGAAATCAAGTTCGTCGGGATATCGGTGGCCGAACCGTCCAAGAATCCGCGGATGTTCGAGTACTTCCTCGACCCGCGCAATCACCGGCCGGGCACACCGCTCGATATGATTTCGTACCACTTCTACGCGACTCCGTCGGCCGATGAGAGCGCGGCGGTGCAACAGTTCACGTTCTTCGACCAGGCGGACCGGTTCATCGCCACGGTGCGCTACATCGAAGCCATTCGGCAGCGGCTGTCTCCGGCCACCGAAACCGCGGTGAACGAGATCGGCAGCATCCTGGCGGGCGATCCGAATCTGAAGATCGCCATCCCGGATTCGTACTGGAACTTGTCGGGAGCTTGTTATGCGTACGTCTTCGGCCAGCTTGCCACGATGGGCATCGATATCGCGGGCGAATCGCAGTTGGTCGGCTATCCCACCCAGTTCCCCAGCGTGTCGATGGTGGATTGGTCGACCGGCGCTCCCAATGCACGGCTCCGAGTGCTGGAACTGCTGAAGAACAACTTCAGCCCTGGCGACCGTATCGTGAAGACATCTCCATCGAGCGCGAGTTCCGCGGTCTACGCGCTGGGGATGATGTCACCCAAAGGAGAGCGCAAGCTGCTACTGGTGAATAAGCGCGACCGCGATATAGAGCTGACGCTCAACGGCCGCGCTGGCGAAGTGCAATACGTCGACCAAACCACGAAGGGCGGCGCGCCGGGCCGGCAAGCGATCGGCACCGACAAGCTAAGGCTGCGCGGATTGAGCGTAGCGGTGGTGACCATGGCGGCGGAGTGAACGGAAAGAGGGAGCTTCCCGATGAAAGCCTTGACGATTCTGAGCGCGACGCTGCTGGCATTTTCCGCATCCGCGCTGGCGCAACATCAGTACCCGTTTCAAGACCCGACGCTGGATGCGGAGAAGCGCATCGATAACGTGCTCTCGCTGATGACGCTGGACGAGAAAATTGCCAGCCTGGGCACGTCCGGCGTGGCCGTTCCGCGGCTCGGCATTCGCGGTACCGCGATCGGCGAAGCGCTGAGCGGCGTGGTGCTCGGCGGTCCCATGCAGACCATACTCGCTGCGTTTCCCGACGTTCCGCCTGAGGCGAGAACGCTGCCTACGCCCACGACGCAGTTCCCGCAGGGGGTCGGCCTGGGGCGCACCTGGGATCCGGATCTGGTCCACCAGGCAGGCGCGGTGATCGGCTCGGAGGCGCGCTACATTTTCGAGAACGGCAAAAACGCGAAGGCATTTCTGGTTTTACTGACGCCCAACGCGGATCTTGCGCGCGATCCGCGCTGGGGCCGCACGCAGGAATCCTACGGCGAAGACCCCTTCTTCAGCGGCACCATGGCGGCCGCACTCATCCGCGGAATTCAGGGCGACAACCCCAAGTACTGGCAGGCGGCCAGCCTGCTCAAGCACTTCCTGGCCAACAGCAACGAACACGGCCGTTACGGCTCGTCGTCGGACTTCGATGTGCGGCTGATGCGCGAGTAGTGGGCAACCATCCCACTTGCGGCCGGACGCCGCAGCAATTGTTGCAGGGCTTGATGCTGACCGGCGGATGCGCCATCCCGAGCGCGGGCATGGAAGGCAGTGACCGCCAGTCGATCGCGCTGGAACAGGAGGACCTGATCCAGGAAGTTTACAAGGCCAATGCGAAGACGGTGGTGGTGCTGGTGGCGAGCGCGCCTTACGCCATCAACTGGACCCAGCAGAGCGTGCCGGCAATTATCCACATGAGCCACAACAGCCAGGAGGAAGGCACCGCCATCGCCGACGTTTTGTTCGGCGATTACAACCCCGCCGGCCGGCTAGTGGAGACGTGGCCGAAATCGATCGACCAGTTGCCGCCCATGATGGATTACAACATCCGGCACGGCCGCACCTATATGTACGCCAAAGAGGCGCCGCTCTATCCGTTCGGATTCGGCTTGAGCTACACGAAATTTCAATACGCGAATCTGCGCACCAGCTCACCAGCGCTGATAGCCGGCGGCAAAATCACGATCAGCGTGGACGTCACCAACACAGGCGCGCGCGATGGCGACGAAGTGGTGGAGTTCTACGTGCGGCATTTGGGCTCGAAGGTGGACCGTCCGGCGCGCGAACTGAAAGGCTTCGGCCGGGTCAACATTCCACGCGGGCAGACGCGAACGATCTCGGCGCCCTTGAAGGCAGAGTCGCTGGCGTATTGGGATGACAGCCAGAACGGATTCGTCGTAGAGCCGGAATCGGTGGAGATCCTGGCTGGCGCATCGTCGGCGGACATCAGACTGCGGAAGACGATTACGGTCGGACAGTAGGACAGGCAATCGGAATGGCGATGGCCTGCCCTACCTTATGGTTGCTCAGTTCGCGATCCCCAGCGGCACGGCCACCGGCGTTCCGAAAGGGCGCGTGTCGCTGATAAACGTCTGCGTCACGCCGGTTGAAGTGTCAAACAATTCGAGCGTCGGCAGGACGGAGCAGGCGGAGAATGGGATGAATGGAATCATTGTCCCGCTCCCGGCTGGGGTCGGCCCGCTAACGAGCGGATTGCTTTTTACTACGGCGCGGATATCGAGGCGCAGGGCGGTGGGAGCTGCGGCCAAATCGGCGAGCTTCAGCGTGAGCGATACCGCCGTGCCGGCTGGCAGGTTGCTCACCTGCAACGTTTTCAGCACGTTGTTCTGCGCGTCGTGAAACTCGAGATCCACCGGGCAGGTGGCGGCCGGGGTGGTCGAAGTCGGCGGAGTGGCCGAGATGACCGCGACGGCGAAAACTGCGCCCGTATTGAGCACGCTCAGTTGCGCCGTCTGCGTGGCGGGCGCCCAGCCGACGATGCCCGTGGTGACAGCGGATTCATAGGTTGGAGTGGTGGTGGTTTGCGCCGTGGCCAGGCCGGCGGAAATGAGAAGGGCCAACAGCACGCTGGTCCCCATCGAGTTATATTTCATACGGACTCCTTATTCGAACGGAGCTCGGGGGACGCGGGCAGCCCGTGACTCTCAGCATACTCTAACCCGGGTTGGAGCGAAAGGTTGCGATTGCGCGTTCGCAGGCCGGGGGCCTGCGCCACTTACCGCACCAGCGTTTGCACCACGCGCGAGGCCAACTGGTCGAAGGTGAGGATCTCGTAAATGGTGGGATCCGACATGATGCGGGCCACCAGCGCGGCATGCATGGCGTGGCCGGCGCGTTCGGCGATCACGTGGCCGAGCAGCGGCTTGCCCAGCAGCGCCAGGTCGCCAATCAGATCGAGCGCTTTGTGGCGGCAGCATTCGTCCACGGCGCGCAGGCCCGCCTGGTTCATCACGCCGCCGTTCGAGAAGCACACGGCGTTTTCGAGCGACGCCCCGCGAATCAGCCCCATGTCGCGCATCTGCGCCAAGTCCTTTTCCCAGCCGAAGGTGCGTGCGAACGCCAACTCGGAAGCGAAGCGCGCCGGCGTCACTTCCATCTCCAGCGATTGGCGGCCCACCGGCTCGGGATAACTGGTGTCGCAAGTCAGGCGAAAACTGTCGGCAGGCAGGATGCTGATCCGCTTTCCCTTGTCCTCCACCGAAATCGGCCGGCGGATCCGCAGGTACTTGCGCCGGCGGCGAAAATGCTGGATGCCGGCTTCCTCGATCAGGCGGACAAACGGCAACCCGCTGCCATCCAGAATCGGCACCTCGAGGTTGTCGATCTCGACATAGGCGTTGTCGATCCCCATGGCGTAGAACACGCTCAGCAGGTGTTCGGTGGTGGAGATGAGAACGCCTTGGCGCATCAGGCTGGTGGCATAACTGACGCGGGCGACGTGCCGCCAACTGGCGGGAATCGCGAAATTCTCCAGGTCGGTTCGCAGAAAAACAATTCCCGTGCCGGCTGGCGCGGGCACAACCCGGATTTGCACCGGGACGCCGCTGTGCAGCCCCACGCCCCGTGCTTCCACCGGGCGGCGAATGGTCGTTTCAAACCGCAAGAAAATTCCTATCGCGCATATACCCTTTTATGCAGCACGCCAAAACCCGAACTATATATGATTGATTGCAAAAGGTTGGATCAGGTTACACTGTGTCGGATTCGCTACACTTTGCCGGCGGTCTGTGGTGCAAACGCCCCGTTAGGGGGCAGGTAGCGCCGGCGGTCTCGCCGCCGGTGTCTTATGGGCACTGGCTCCGGGACCGCTGTTTTGTACGCAGCAAAAACACCGGCGGCAGAGACCGCCGGCGCCACCCGATGGGTCGCCGCCCGATAGTATGATGGGCCAAGTGCCAGGCGAGCGGCTTTTCCTCATCGACGCGTTCGGCTTCATCTTTCGCGCCTACCACGCCCGCGCCCGCAGCGGGGCTCCTCCCATGCGGACGTCCACCGGGTTTTCCACGGAGGCGGTCTATATCTTCAACAATATGGTCCGCAAGCTGACGCGAGAGTACCAGCCGACGCATATTGCCGCCGTGTTCGAAAGCGGCGAACCGACCCACCGCCTGGAGGAGTTTGCCGAGTACAAGGCTAACCGCGCGGAGACGCCGCCCGACCTGCTGGAGCAAATCCCGCACGTGCGGCGGCTGCTCGAAGCGATGCGCATCCCGGTGCTCGAATATCGCGGTTATGAGGCCGACGATGTGATCGGCGCTCTGGCACGGCGCGAAGAAGCGGCGGGCGTCGAGGTGGTGATCGTATCCAGCGACAAGGACATGATGCAACTGGTGACGGACCGGGTCTCGATGCTCAACCCGGCCAAGGACGATGAATGGTACGGCCCGGCCAAGGTGAAGGAATTCCTGGGCGTGGAGCCGGCGCAGGTGGCCGATCTGCTGGCGCTGAAGGGGGACGCGGTCGATAACATTCCCGGCGCGCCGGGAATCGGCGACAAAGGCGCGCGCGACCTGATCTCGCAATTCGGCTCGGTGGAAGCGGCCATCGCACATGCCGCCGAAGTGCAGCGGAAGATGTACCGCGAGAGCTTGCAGAACAATGTGGACCGCATCCGGATGAGCAAGCGGTTGGCGACGATTGCGACCGATGTGCCGATCGAGTTTTCGCTCGAATCGGCGGCTGCGCACACGCCCGATCCAGTGCTGCTGAAAGCCATTTACCAGGCCATGGAGTTTCACAGCCTGCTCAAGGAACTGGGACCGGCGGAAGACACGCGGACGCGCGATTACGCGACGTTCGGGGATGCGGACGAATTGCGCGCGTGGCTCGCTCAAGTGCCGCGCGGCGCGCCGGTGGCGGTGGCCATCGCCAGATCGGGCGAGGGCGAACTGGCGCTCGACGCGATCGGCCTGGCCTCGAAACCGGGCGAAGCGCGCGCGGCATCGGGCGACCTGGTCTCGGCGCTCAAGCCGTGGCTGGAAGATGCGGGCGTGCCCAAGATCGCCTGCGACGTGAAAGCGGCGCTGCTGACGCTGGAGGAGATGGGAATCGCGGGGGCCGGATTCGATCACGACGTGATGCTGTACGCGTTTCTCTTGGATGCCGATCCGGCGGGGTGTTCGCTCGAAGAGCTGGCGCGCCGGCGGCTCGATCTCAAGCTTGGCGCCGCGCCCGAACAGCACGCCGATATCATTCTCGAACTCTACCGCCAACTGGAGCCGGCCATCGATGCGCGCGGCTTGCGCGAATTGTACTCGACCATCGAACTGCCGCTGGCGCGCGTGCTGGCGCGCATGGAACGCTCGGGCGTGTTGATCGACCGGACTGAATTGCAGCGCCTTTCGACGATGATGGAAGGCGCGATTGCGCGGCTCACCGAGCGGATTCACACGCTGGCGGGCAAGCCATTCAACATCAGCTCACCTCAGCAGTTGGGCCGGGTGTTGTTCGAGGATTTGAATTTGCCAGCGCCGGTGAAATACGGCAAAGGCAAGGTTGTCTCGACGGCTGCCGACGTGCTGGAGACGCTGGCGCCGGATCACGAAATCGTGCGCCTGGTGCTCGAATACCGGCAGCTCACCAAGCTCAAAGGGACGTACGTGGATGCGCTGCCGCTGCTGGTGGACGCGCGCGACGGCCGCTTGCACACCAGCTTCAATCAGGCGGGCGCGGCTACAGGGCGGCTTTCATCGTCCAGTCCAAACCTGCAGAATATTCCGGTGCGCACGGAACTCGGCCGTGAAATTCGTGCGGCGTTCGTGCCGCGTGCGGGCTGGAAACTCGTTACGGCGGATTATTCGCAGATCGAGCTGCGCCTGCTGGCGCATTTTTCCGGCGACCCGCTGCTGGTGCAGTCCTTCCGCGACGGCGAGGACATCCACACGCGCACGGCGTCCGAAGTGATGGGCGTGCCGCCGATGATGGTGACGCCCGAGGCGCGGCGCGACGCCAAGGCGGTCAACTTCGGCATCGTATATGGCATCAGCGCTTTCGGTCTGGCGGCGCAGTTGGGCATCTCGCGCGGCGAGGCGGAACGCTACATCCGCGGTTACTTTACGCGCTACGCGGGCGTGCGCCGGTTCCTCGATGAGACCATTGCGGCGGTGCGCCAGTCCGGCGTCACACGCACGTTGTTCGGCCGCGAGCGGCCCATCCCCGATATGAACAGCCGCAATCCGAATGCCCGCGGCTTCGCCGAGCGCACAGCGGTCAACTCGCCGCTGCAAGGCACCGCGGCGGACCTGATCAAGCTGGCCATGGTGCGCGTGCAGGCCGCGATAGAAAGCGGCGGCTATCGATCCGCGATGCTGCTGCAAGTGCACGACGAGCTGGTCTTCGAATGCCCGCCAGAAGAGGTGGAAGCGGTTTCGAATTTGGCCAAACGCGAGATGGAGGGCGTCCGCGAGCTTTCGGTGCCGCTGGTGGTCGATATCGGCGTGGGCGACAACTGGCGGGATGCGAAGTAGGTAGGGCACGCTTTAGCTTGCCAACTTTCAGTGATTTTAGGGCAAGCTAAAGCATGCCCTACCTGTCCGCGTCGTCCCGCAAACGGACACACGTGGGACTCACGGCAGAGGCGCCGTGCCTGTAATTTATGACTCCGGCGAGTGGGTACTGGCGTGCTTTTCACCGGAAGCGGTGGCTTTGCGCTATCAATAGGATGGAATGAGAGTCGACGAAGACCGCAGGCCCTGGATTCTGATTGCGGACGACCAGACGGACGTGCTCGAAGCGCTCCGCCTGTTGATCAAAGCCGAAGGCTATGTGGCGGAAGCCGTCACCGCTCCCGCCGCCGCCCTTCATGCCATTGAAGCGCGCGACTTCGATGCGGTCCTGATGGACCTGAATTACACGCGCGACACCACCTCAGGCCAGGAGGGGCTGGAGCTGCTGGAGCGGATTCTGAATCTCGATGCCGCGCTGCCGGTGATCGTGATGACCGCCTGGGGATCGGTGGAGCTGGCGGTGGAAGCGATGCGGCGCGGCGCTCGCGATTTCATCCAAAAGCCTTGGGACAACGCGCGCCTGTCGGCCATTCTCAAAACGCAAATCGAGCTGGGCCGCGCGCTGCGCAAAGGGCAGCGGCTGGAGGAAGAAAACCGCGCTCTGCGGGCCGAGCGTTTTCCGCAATTGATCGCGCAATCCGCCGCCATGCGCCCGGTGCTGGACATGATTTCGCGGGTCGGGCCATCGGACGCCAACGTGCTCATCACCGGAGAAAACGGCACCGGCAAAGGCCTGGTGGCGCAGACCCTGCATTCGAGTTCGCTGCGCTCGACGCGCCCGCTGCTGACGGTCAATACCGGCGGCCTGGCGGAAGGCATTTTCGAGAGCGAGCTGTTCGGCCACGTCAAAGGCGCGTTCACGGATGCCAAGACCGACCGCGTAGGCCGTTTCGAAATGGCCGATGGCGGCACGTTGTTTCTGGATGAAATCGCCAACATCTCGCAGGCGCTGCAAGGCAAGCTGCTGCGTACGCTCGAAACCGGCGAGTTTGAGCGGGTGGGATCGTCGAAGAGCCGGCGGGTGGACGTGCGCGTCTTCTCCGCCACCAACGCCGATCTGCACGCCGCGGTGGACGAAGGCCGCTTCCGCCAGGACCTGCTGTTCCGGCTCAACACCATCGAGTTGCGGCTGCCGCCCTTGCGCGACCGGCGCGAGGATATCCCGACGCTGGCCGCCCACTTCCTGCGGCAGCACGCCGGGCATTACCGCAAAGCCATCAGCCTGTTCGACGAAGGGGCGATGAAAGCGCTGCTGGCGCACACCTGGCCAGGCAACGTGCGCGAGCTGGATCACGCCGTGGAGCGCGCGGTGCTGATGGCGGAAGGCGAGACCATACGCGCCGCCGACCTGGGCCTGCGCGGCGGGCGCGAGGCTTCGCTGCGCCTGGAGGAGATGAGCCTGGAGGACGTTGAAGCGCTGCTGATCAAGAAGGCTCTGGCGCGCTTCAACGGCAACGTGAGCCACGCCGCAAACGCACTCGGCCTGAGCCGTAGCGCGCTGTACCGGAGGCTGCAGCGGTACGGGCTCTGAACGCGCCGCCCCACTGATTATGCCGCGCACCGACAAAGGCTCCCGGCTCGGCTACGAAAACCGCATCATGATGCTGGCCGTGCTGGCGGCGCTGCCGGCGGCGGCGTGCGCACTGGCTTTGCTGTGGAGCGGCGGCTACCAGTCGCGCACCGAGTGGACCTTGACGGTGGTGATCGTAGGCGGCTGGCTGGGCTTCGCGGCGGCGCTACGCGAGCGCGTGGTATTCCCCATGCAGACGCTCGCCAATCTGCTGGGCGCGTTGCGCGAGGGCGACTTTTCCATACGCGGCCGCTCGCCGCGGCGGGACGACGCGCTGGGCGAGGTGATGCGCGAGATCAACACGCTCGGCGTGACCTTGCGCGAGCAGCGGCTGGGGGCGATGGAAGCCACCACGCTGCTGCGCACCGTGATGCGGGAAATCGATGTCGCCATTTTCGCGTTCGACGAACACGCCCGGCTGCGCCTGGTGAACCGCGCCGGCGAGCGGCTGCTGGATGCGCCCACCGAGCGGCTGCTGGGCCAGACGGCGGCGGAACTGCATCTCGATCAATGCCTGGACGGACCGGCGCAGGCCATGTTGCACGCCGCCTTCCCCGGCCGCTCCGGGCGTTGGGGCATGCGCCGCACGCGCATCCGCGAGCGCGGGCTACCGCTCGAGCTGGTGGTGATCGCCGACCTCACCGAGGCGCTGCGCGAACAGGAATTGCAGGCCTGGCAGCGGCTGGTGCGCGTGCTCGGCCACGAGTTGAATAACTCGCTGACGCCCGTCAAGTCGATCGCCGGCAGCCTCGAAACCATTCTGGCGCGCGATCCTCTCCCGTCGGATTGGCTCGAAGATGTGACGCGGGGGCTGCGAGTCATCCACTCCCGTTCCGACAGCCTGACGCGATTCATCAGCGCCTACGCGCGGCTGGCCAAGCTGCCGCGTCCGCAATTGCAGCCGCTCGATGCCGGCGATTGCGTGCGGCGAGCGGTCAGCCTGGAAACACGGGTCGCGGTGGATGTGACGGGAGGCCCCGCCGTCAGTGTTCAGGGCGATCCGGACCAGTTGGAACAGGTGCTGATCAACCTGCTGCGCAATGCGGCCGACGCGGCGCTTTCGACCGGCGGCGGCGTGCGCGCCGGCTGGAAGAAGGAAGCTGGCATGGTGGAGATTTGGGTGGAAGACGATGGCCCCGGCCTGTCCGGCACGGCGAACCTCTTCGTGCCCTTCTTCACCACCAAGCCCGGCGGATCGGGGATCGGCTTGGTGCTCAGCCGCCAGATCGCCGAAGCTCACGGCGGCGAGTTAGCGCTGGAAAATCGGGAAGACGCGACGGGATGCATTGCGAGGTTGAGGCTGCCGGGGTAGGGCGGTGATCGATGGCGGGATTTCGCCGGAGTGATGCCGCTGGTATCATGAGACAGGACACTTTCCATGCGGTTCGAACGAATCACGGTTGACCCAGCCGTAGCTACCGGCAAGCCTTGCATCCGCAATCTGCGCTTCCCGGTTTCGCGACTGCTCGGTCTGCTGGCGGCTCGGGAGACGAGGGAGTCGATCTTGAGCGCCTACCCCTACCTCGACGAGGCGGATATCGACGAAGCCCTGCACTATGCCGCATGCCTTTCGGAAGACGAGACCGTTGAGCTGAGCCAGTGAAGTTCTTGGTCGATATGCCGCTGTCGCCGGATCTGGCGCAGTGGCTGCGAGCCGAAGGCCATGATGCCGTCCACGCAGATGAGCTCTCGATGAACCGGAGTCCGGACTCGGAGATTCTTCAGACCGCGGCCCGCAGTGGTCGCGTCGTCATCACGGCAGACCTGGACTTCCCGAGGCTTCTGGCCGGGCTGGGTTCGACTTCGCCCGGGCTGATCCTATTGCGCGGCGGGAACTACAGCGAAGCCGAGAGCCGGGATTGTGTGCGGCGCGTCCTGATGTCGGTTGCGCACGCGGAGTTGCCTGGGTCCGTTGTCGTGGTTGACCTCAAGAGTATCCGGCGTCGCCGGCTCCCCATCTGAGGTTGAGTGTAAGGGCGGGTCTTGAAACGAGTCAGCCCGGACCAGGGCATTAGTCGTGCCATCGCAGGGAATTGCCCAACTGCTCATGTCCGAAACGCTCCACGTCGTCGAGCGTGAGGAACCCACACCAACTGCCGAACCGTTCATCCCCAGCAACCTGAAGCTGAAGATAATAGCACTCGATGGCTTGATCGTCGCTTACTTCCGGAGGGTCCTCGTAGTCACCAGAACCCCACCGAGTGTCGCTCTTGAATAGGCGAACGGCTAAGCTGATTCGGCCATCGTATAACCACTCGCCGACGCGTATCGGTCTGCCAAGGACCTCATCGGGTTTCCACAAGTCTTCAATCGTCATCGCGTCATCCCAAGCAAGAAACGGGTCAGCCTGAACCGGGGCATTAATCGCGCGGAACCGGCTCAGCTGGTTTCGGGAGCGAATGGCCGGTCAGAGATTGCCCTTTCTTACGAACCCGCTTTTCCTGCCAGGCTGCTCATAGCTGTTGCGCCGGGTGAGTCACCTCGGCGGGATGGACCGCGCGGAGACCCTCGAATCGCTGGAAATCTCGGACATTGACGGTCAGCAACTGCGTAACGCCGTGAACATACATGCTCGCGGCCAGGCGAGCATCGTGGACCTGCACGCCCTTGACGTCGTGCGCGACGAGAAGCTGACGCCAACGATCATGGACGTCGCGGCTGTCCGGTAGCAACTCGAAATCCCGTTCGATCACGCGGGCGATGCGGTCCGTCTCGGCGGTACTCAGGCCGAAGCCATTTCGATCAAGGGGGCGAGTGGAAGCATTCCAGAACTCGCCAAGGATTTGGGAAGTAAAACAGAGCCGTGCACCCTGCGCCACCAGCGCTCGGAGAGCCGCTCTAACCGTGGCGTGGTGCGGATCGTCGCTCTTGCTCATCCGCAGCAGGATATTGGTATCGAGAAGCCACGCGGCGGCATGCGGCATCAGTCGTGATCCCGATACAGGCTCTCGCGCGTGAAGGCCTCATCAGGTAAAGCCGGCACCTTATGCGAGAACTCCGCCATTTCCCGGAAGGTGTCTTCGAGCCGATCCTGGCTGAGCCTGCCGGCGCTTGCGGGAAGACGGACGGCCCCTTCGAGCAGGCTCGCGGCGTACGCCTCAACCGCGCGACCGTGGGCGATTGCCTGGCGTGCGAGCTCCGCCTGAACCTCGGGTGTGATGTCAACCTTGATCGTCATGAGTCCTCCCCTCACTGCATGCCCTTAAGCTACCGCGACGCGGCTTCGCGCGTCAACAAAAGAGCCGGGTCCGGTCAGCCGACCCGCATGGGATTGACGACCTTCAGGCCCGCGAAGTCTCTTTCGTTATCCGTGACGAGGGCGCAGTCATTCACTTCGGCGACCGCGGCTATGATCATGTCGAGCGGGTTGCGTGGCCGTCCGGCCACCGTCCCGCCAGCCATCAGCCGCGCCCAGACGAGGGCGGCTTTCTCGTCGAACGGAAGAACTCGGCCGGCGAACAGAGCTTGCGGGCCCTCGGGGCCAGCGAACCAGCGCTCCAGTTCCTTACGCTTCTTTCCGGCAGGCTTCTCCAGTAACCCGCGCCGGATCTCGGCGACAGTCAGAGAGGTGATAAACAGATCCTCGTCGGATTGGCCGGCCATCCACGCTACGAGAGCTTCCGATGGCATGGGTTTGGCGACATTACTGATGATATTGGTATCGAGGAGATACCGGCTCACAAATCGACCTTGCGGGCAGCCGTCACCGGGCGGTGCAAATCCAAATCGGCGCCGACCAGGGGCGAGCGGCGCAATGCACTGAGGATACCGCCCTTCTTCGGCTGTTCGCCTGCGATGGTACGACGCACCGTGGCACGAATCTGCACCGAATCGGGACCATTGCCGGCGAGCCGCCTGGCAAGCGACCGGATCAGTTCGCGATCGGCGTCGCGGCCTAGAACCTCGAACCGGGCCATCCCGCGCTGGCTAAGGCGCTTTCGGTAATTCTTCAGCGCTCGCTTCTGCGGGGTGATCTTCATGCTGGAGTCCCGTTTATATCCAGTAATATATCCAGATTATAGCACCGGGTGGCGCGAGCCGAAGTCCAATTCCGGAAGACTTCGCGGTGTCGCCGCTCGGCGAAGCATGACAGACCACCAAAGGCGATGGTCTGTCCTACCTGCCTGGCCCTTACGGTTGAGCCGGCGGGGCGGCCGGACTCGCGGCTTCGTCGTACACGGCGGCGAAGAAATCGCGAGCGCTGGGCGAAGGGCCGATGTGCAGGCTTTCGCGGCCGACTTCCACGAAGCCGAGGTAACCGTCGTCGCCCAAGTCGTCGAGGATGAAGCGGAGGCATTCCAGCTCCATCGGCGGCAGGCCGGAGTAATCGATATCGAAGACCTGCCCGGAACTGTGCGCCGCCTCGTCGCGCCGGTCCTGCAATTGTGCCAGATCCTCCGGCGCCACCAGTGCCGTGACCGGCAATGGGCGGAACTTTTCCTGGTTCGTGTCCATGGTCTCGAACAGGCGGCGCGTCTCGAAGGCAATGTAGATCAGAGCGCCGAGCGTGGCGGGAGACGCCGCGGCAAGCTCCTCGCGGTTGTCGGCCGCGGCGCCGGGGAAGCGCACAGTGTAACCGAAGAATTCGGGCCGGTCGATAGCCCTGGCCAACAGCTTTCCGTGATCCGCGCGAATGTCTTCGTCCGAATGGAAGATCAGGTCCTCGCGCTTCAGCCACACCGCAAGACGATGCGGCGCGCGGCCGACGCTGTTGAATTCGCTCTTATTCGCGTCGGCCAGCGCGGCGAAAGCGGCCGGGTCGGAACGGTACAGAGCCAGCAGTTGGGTGGCGCACAGGATGCGGAAATAGTAAGTGGGCGAGTAGTCGCGCTGCATTTGCTGCTGGATGGCGAGGTAGAGTTCCCGGTTCCATGCCGGGCTCGAGGAGAAGTACATGCGCGGCACGGTGATCTGGTCCTTGGGAATGCCACGCGCGCGGCGCGTCAGTTCCTGCATTTCGGCAACGCATCCCTGCCCGCAGTGGTACGCGAAGATGGCCCAGTCGCGGCTGCCGAAGGTGCGTTCCATGCCGGCCAGGTATTGGGCCGCGGCGGGAATGGCGCGTTCCGGGATCAAGCGCTCGTCGCGCGCCAGCACGGTGTAGGGTGTGCGACGCCTGACGGTTTTGTATTTCACCTTGCCGCGGGCGCTCTTGACCTGCACCTTCACCTTGACGGTACGGTAACGGGTGACCTGGCCCACTTTGAGTCCCATGGTGCGCGCGGTGGCGAGTGAGATCTGCATGATCCCGCGCGGACTGCCCGCCCAGCTTTCGGCGCTGACGTCGCCCCAGCTTTCCAGATACGCAATCGCCTCCAGTACATCCTGCGGGAAACCGCTGGCCGCAGCGGCGGCGCGAAACACGGCTTGCAGCTTGGGATCGCTGGTCACGCGCTTGGCCCCGGCCACGGCCTTGGGTTCGCGCATGATGATGAACGTCTGCGAATCGACCATCAGCCGTGTGCGCGTGGCCAGTGCGTCATCGGCAAGGCCGTCGCGGTCCACGCCGATGCCGGCCAGCCTGTGCTCGGGCGCAAAGTAGCCGGAGGAGGCGGCCTGGGAAAGCGAGACCAGGCACAAAAGAGAGAGCGCCGCGAATTTCATGGGTACTTCCAGTGTAGTGGGACGGCGGAGAGGCGCGCGGCGGCGGCGCCACCAGGTCGAGCCCAAGAAAAGCCCGCCGGCAAGCGGGCGTTGGCAGTCGGGGACCTGCCCCACCGGGCGTTGGCAAAGCATGCCCCACCTAGCCGTTGGCAAGCTAAAGCGTGCCCCACCCAGGCAAAGTGTGGGTACAATGAGGATTCACGATGAAGCCAAATCTGGTTCTGCTCCTGGCGGCGGGGTGCGCTCTGTTTCAGGCCGCGTGCAAACACGCGCCACCCGCCAATGTAGCCGCGGTGGTGAACGGTCACCCCATCACCTACATGGAGCTCGAAAAGACTTACCAGACGCAGTACCCAAAGCAGCCGGAGGCCGTCAACAAAGACCTGGTGATGTCGCAGAAGCTGGATCTGCTGACCAGCCTGATCACCAACGAGATCCTCATGCAGCGCGCCGAAAAGCTGGGCCTCACGGCGGTGGATGCGGACGTGGATACCGAGATCAACAAGATGAAGGCTCCGTACACCAAGGAGGGATTCGAGCGCCAGCTTGCCGACCGGCACCTGGCAATTGGCGATCTTCGCGCGCAGATTCGGCAGCAGCTTACGGTCCAGAAGCTGGTCAATAAGGAGATCACCTCGCAGGTCAACATCACCGACGCCGACGTGGCGAATTTTTACAACGCCAACAAAGCCAGCTTCAACCTGGCCGAGTCGCAGGTGCATTTGGCGCAAATCCTGGTAACAGCCGATCCCAACACGCCGGTGCGCAACCTGCGGAACAGCAAAGCCCACAGCGATGCCGAAGCCAGGGCCAAGATCCAGAACCTGGAAACGCAGCTCAAGCAGGGCGCCGATTTCGCCCAGTTGGCGCTGAACTACTCCGAAGACGTGGACTCGGCGCCGAACGGCGGCGACCGCGGATTCATCCCGGAATCGGCCTTGGCCAACTCTCCACCCGAGTTGCGCAAGCTGATATTGTCGATGCAGCCCAATCAGATCTCGCCGATTATTCCGTCGCAGGATGGTTATCGAATTCTCAAGATGATTGCCAAGGAATCCGCCGGCCAGCGCGAGCTCAACGACCCGAACGTGCAGCAGAGCATCCGGGAGAATCTGCGCAACGCCAAGGACCAGTTGTTGAAGGCGGCGTATTACGAAGTGGCGCGCAACGGCTCGAAGATCGAAAACTACCTGGCTCGCGGCATTGTGGAGAACACCGGACAGACCAAGTAGCGAAGCACGTCATGCGGGTGTTTGTTTTTGAAGATCGCTTTTCGCTCGACGCGCTCAAGCTGGCCGAACGGCCGGAACCGAAGCCGGGCCCCCGGCAGGCGCTGTTGCGGGTGCGGGCGAATTCGCTGAATTATCGTGACCTCCTAGTGGCGAGCGGCGGGTATGGCCGCCAGGTGAAGACCCCGCTGATCCCGTTGTCCGACGGCGCAGGCGAGGTGGTCGAGGTGGGAGCGCAGGTGACGCGGGTTGGTCCGGGCGCGAGAGTGGCCGCTATCTTCATGCAGAGCTGGCTGGCGGGCGCGCTCACCGAAGACAAAAGCAAATCAGCGCTGGGCGGCGGCATGGACGGGATGCTGGCGGAGTACGTGGTGCTGGACGAAGAGGGCCTGGTTCCGATTCCCGAGCACCTCTCTTACGCGGAGGCCGCTACCCTGCCCTGCGCCGCGGTGACGGCCTGGAATGCGCTGGTGGCGGAAGGCGGAATTCGGGCCGGCGACTCGGTGCTGGTGCTGGGCACCGGCGGCGTGTCGTTATTTGCGCTGCAGTTCGCACGTCTGCACGGGGCTCGCGTGATTGCCACTTCGAGCAGCGACGACAAGCTTGCCCGCGCGATTGCGCTGGGCGCGTCCGATGGCATCAATTACCGGCAGACGCCGGAATGGGGCCGCGCGGTGCTGGAGCTGACAGGCGGCGCCGGCGTGAATCATGTGATCGAAGTCGGCGGAGCCGGAACCTTGCCGCAATCGTTCCGCGCGGTGCGTTTTGGCGGGCAGATCAGCCTGATCGGAGTGTTGGCGGAGCCAGGCGCCCAAGTGGATCCGCGTCCGCTGATGATGAAGGGCGCGCGCCTGCAGGGGATCTACGTGGGATCGCGCGAGATGTTCGAAGCCATGAACCGGGCGATTGCGCTCGATGGGCTGCGGCCGGTGGTCGACCGGGTGTTCCCGTTTGCGGAAGCGCCGGAGGCGTTTCGCTACATGCAAGCCGCGGGACACTTCGGGAAAATCGTAATCAGCCAGGAATGAATCGGGCCGGGCATGCGCGGCCCCTACAGGCGACGGATAAATTCGTGGGACTAGCGCCACCAGGGGCTGACGGGCTGGCCGGGTTCGGGTTTGCGGCGGGCGGGGCCGCTGCGGCGCGCCTCGGCCTTGCGCTCCGCGGCCACGGCCCGATCGGTGGCATAGGCGAGGATGTCTTCGTTGGTCAGTTCGTGGTCACCCTGACGATCCGCCTCCAGGTCGGCGGTTATTTTCTGCGCGCACAACGCCGGGCCTTCCTGAATGCCGACATGGTGCTTCAAGAACAGCTCCATATCCACGCTCACCACGTGCGGGATGGAGGACTTGGTCCCGGCATCGTTCATGTCGAACCGGTACAAACGCCGGTTCTGTTTCTGCTGAAACCCCATGTATCGCAGTTCCACCGCTCGCTCCCCCGGCCGTACCGCGCCACGCCTCGGTTCCGGACTCACTCGGCCGCTCCAATGTTCTCGTCCGCCGGCTGCTGCTTTTCCATCCTGGCGATCTCCTTATTAACGCTTCTTCAATGAGGTGTGCGATCGAATTGGGATGGCTTGTACCTCCGCTCAGCGACCGAAGCCGGCGCCGGACCTGGGCCGGCTTCGGTCACGCGATTTTACCAGCGTGGTTCGCGACGCTGCCGCGGTCCACCACCGCCGCCGCCGCCGCTGCCGCCGCTGCCGCCACGCGGACCGCCGCGGAAGGAGCGTCCGCTGTCGGACTTGGGCCGGGCCTCGTTAATATTGAGGGCGCGCCCATTCAACTCGGTGCCGTTCAAGGCGGCGATAGCGCGATCGGCCTCGGCGCTGTCCGCCATCTCGACAAACGCGAAGCCGCGCGAGCGGCCCGTATCGCGGTCGGTAACCAGGTTGACCCTCTCCACGTTCCCGTGAGGCTCAAAGAGCGCACGGATGGAAGACTCGGTTGCGGCAAAATCCAAATTGCCTACAAAAATGTTTTTCATCTTAAAGGTTCCTTCGTATTTGACGGTTCGGGCAAGAGACGAGGCAGATGGACTCCGGCCAAGGCTGTAGCGGGACGATCAAAGACAAATCCAGTGTACCAGATCTCGCCGGCACGCGCTGTCGCAGCGTGCGAAACGGTACCTTTGGCTCACAGGCCGCATCTCCCCTATCATCCTATTGTCAACCGAAAAAGGCCGGAGCGAAAGACGCAGCGGGGCCGTTGGTCCCAAGACGGCGATCTGCCGCTGGGTGCCACGGCAAAAAGGCTCTGAGCGCAGGCTGGATCCCGGGCCCAAGTTCCGGCGCGCGGCAGTACGGCTGCCGGGTCGTGTTAAACTACCATTTCACCCTAATAATGCTGCTTGCGAGAGAGTTTGTCGCTTACACAGCCCGGCAACTGGTCAGAAAGTTGACGCCGGGCACGATTGAAACCTCCGACCCGGACCTGGTCGCCAATAAGATTGCCGAAGTCCTCACCGAAGAATTGGCGGTGGAGGACCGGCTGAACGACGAAGTACGCGACCTGCTGAATCAATACAGCGACTACATGCGGCGCGAGGGCGTAAGTTACCAGGAGATGTTCCGCCGCATCAAGAACACACTGATCTCGCAGCGCAAGGTGATTCGGGCTTCGGGCCGCGACTCCGGCGACGCCATGAAGCTATCGCGCGACAAAGTCACGGACATGTCCCACAAGATCATCGACATGTTGCGCAAGAACCGTGAACTGCGGCTCAGGAACAAGGACACCAACGCGGTGCGCCTGGAAATTCTGCGGATCATGACCGAACTGCTGCAGGCCGAGGACAAAGTCGATCGCGCGGCGCGGCAGAAGATTCGCAGCCAGAAACGCGAGATTCCGGAAGGCAGCGAAGAGTGGGACCTGCTGCTGCGACGCTACTACGCCGAAGAGCTCAAGAAGCTCGGCATCGATTTGGCGCGGTAGGGGCGCGATTCCTTCATTCATTGCGCGACGGAGAAACCTGAAGCCGTGAATAAACGCGCCCGCAAGCGGGTTGGCAGGTGAAGACCTGCCCCACCTATTGTCCGTAGGTGGCTTTTGGACCGTGCTTGCGGAAATAGTGCTTGTTGAGCTGGGCGTCGGAGATCGGTTTCGCGGCCGGGTTGATGGCGATTGTCTCGACGGCCATGGCGGCGAGCTGTTCGAGAATCACGGCCACGTGCGCGGCGTCCGCCGCGGTCTTGCCCCAGCAGAATGGAGCGTGGCCGGCCACCAGCACCCCGGGGACGGCGAGCGGCTCGCGGCTTTGCATCAACTCGACAATCGCCACGCCGGTGTTGCCCTCATAATCGCTTTCGATTTCCTCAGCCGTCAGGTGCCGCGTCACCGGCACAGGGCCGTGAAAATAATCCGCGTGGGTGGTGCCGAAGCAAGGAATCTCGCGCCCGGCCTGCGCCCACGCGGTGGCATGGCGCGAGTGCGTGTGGACAATGCCGCCGATCAAGGGAAACGCGCGATAGAGCGCCACGTGGGTGGCCAGGTCCGAAGATGGGCGCAGGCTGCCTTCCACCACGCGGCCCTCCAGATCGGCGATTACCATATCGGCCGGCGTCATCTTGTCATAAGGCACGCCGCTCGGCTTGATCACCACCAGGCCCTCGTCGCGCGCCAGGCCGCTGGCATTGCCGAACGTGTAAATCACCAAGCCCCGGCGTACCACCTCCAGGTTGGCTTGCAACACTTCAGAGCGTAGCGCTTCCAGCATTAGGTTCCCGTCCTTGAAGTTCGTGGATAAAATCTCCACGAGGCCATCGTTCTGTCGCAGGGCCTAAAGGCCATGCTGAGTAAATCCCACGTCGGCACGGCTGAAGCCGTGCCCTGATACGAAGCTGCCGTATCGCGTTGCGAACTTGTGAGACAGGACATTAGGTTCCTTGTCTCGATCGCGCAGCGATGCCGCGCAGCTCGGGCAGAATGGCGCCGATTTCCACCGGCTTCGAATGTTTCTCGCCGAACGAAAAATACAGAGTTCGATAGAGCGGAAAGAGCGCGGCGTAAGTCGCGACCGCGTCGGCTTCGGGCGCGACCGTGCGATACGCGGGGCAAAGCGCTTCCTGCGCTTCTTCGATGGTGCGAAACGTGCCCGCCGCCAGGAAAGCGAAAATGGCCGACCCCAGACTGGTGACGTCGCCGGCCGGCACCAACACGGGTTTTCCCAGCACATTGGCGTAGACCTGGTTGAGCACCGGGTTGCGCTGCGGAATGCCGCCGCCGTTGATGACGCGGCGCACCGGCACGCCGTATTGCTCCATGCGTTCCAGAATCACGCGGGTATGAAAAGCGGTGCCCTCGATGGCGGCGAACAGCTCATCCTGCGCGGTGTGGGTAAGCCTCCAGCCGAGCGTGATGCCGCTCAGCTCGGGATTTACCAGCACGGTGCGGTCGCCGTTGTCCCAGGTGAGGCGCAGCAGGCCGGTCTCGCCGGCGCGGTAGTTCTGCAAGCCCTCGGAAAGCGCGGCCACGGTGGCGCCGGCGCGGCGCGCAATGGCTTCGAAAATATCGCCGGTGGCCGAAAGCCCGGCTTCAATGCCGGTGCGCTGGGGATCGATCGATCCCGGAACCACGCCGCACACGCCGGGAACCAATTGCGGCTGTTCGCCGATGGCCATGATGCAGGTGGAGGTTCCGACCACGTTGACGACGTCGCCGAGTTTGACGCCGGCGCCGATCGCGTCCCAATGCGCGTCAAACGCGCCCACCGGCACCGGGATGCCCGTGCGCAGCCCCAGCTTGTCAGCCCACTCCGCGGTGAGGTGGCCGGCGATCTGGTCGGATGTCTCGTATCGGCCAGCCAGTTTCTCGCGCACGCCTGCGAGCAAAGGATCGACGGCGACCAAAAACTCTTCCGGCGGCAGACCGCCGAGCGCGGCGTTCCACATCCACTTGTGCCCCATGGCGCAAACGCTGCGAGGTAACTCCGCGGGATCAGTGATGCCGCAAAGCGTGGCGGCCACCATGTCGCAGTGCTCGAGCGCGGTCACCATCCGCGCGCGTTTATCCGGATTGTTGCGCAGCCAGTGCAGCAGCTTGGCGAAACCCCACTCGGAAGAATACGTCCCGCCGCACCACTCGATGGCCGCCAAGCCGCGAGCATGGGCGGCGGCGGTGATTTCCGCGGCCTCCTTCCAGGCGCGGTGGTCGCACCACAGATAATAATCGTCGATCGGCTCGAGGCGCTCGCCGACGGGGATCACGCTCGAACCGGTGGTATCGAGGGCGATGGCTTCCACGGCCTGCCCGTTCACGCACGCACTCGAAATCGCTTTCCGCGAGGCCAGCGCCAATGCGTTCATGTGATCGGCATGGCTCTGTGTGGCGTGATCCGGATCCTCCTTCTTGCGCAGCAGCGGATACTCAGCCACGCCCGAGCCCAGCCTGCCCTTCACGCTATCGAAAATCGATACCCGAACGCTGAGGGTTCCGAAATCCACGCCCGCTACTAACGCCATGGTTGCTCTCCTGACAGTGGATGCCGTTCCGCGCTACCGACCGCCCAGCCCGCTCCCTCAGGAGCGGGAAAAAAATGGCCACAGATAAACACAGATGAACACGGATCGAAAACAAGGGTCTTATCTGTGTTCATCTGTGTTCATCTGTGGCTCGAAATGAGTTTTTCGTATCTTCCCACGGTTGCGAGCCCCGATCGCAGATACCCAAGCGACTTACTCGTGCGAAATTACGCTCCAACCCAGGTAATTGCTGGTGGCTTCGCGCACGGCGGGTGCGACAGATGCCAGGTTGGCCGCCACGTGATGCTCGAAACCGTTCTCGCAGATGTAACGCAGCAGTTTCTGCAAATGCGGAATGTGTACCACGCCCGCGCCGCCAAAGGTCTCGAGCGAATCGTCGGTGAATTCGCCTTCGCCCACGTAGCCGGAGATGATGCCTTCGCGGTCATTGGTGGAGAAGCGCGCGTAGCTCATCGCTCCCGGCTTCACCAGCCCGACGCAAGTGCCGTAAGTATTGTCGCGGCCCACCGTGCCGGCGATGATGGCCTGGAAGTCCATCTTGACTTCGCGGAAGAAGTGCTTGGGCAGGTTGCTGCAATGGAAGCAGACCGCCTTGTCCGGGTCGTCGCCGTAGTTGTTGTTCCAATCGAGCAGCGCGCTGGGCGTGCCGGACGCCAGTTGCAGGGCGTGCATGCCGATCACGCCGCAGATATCGACTTCGCACGCGCTCGAAATCAGATTGTTGCTCATCATGCTCATCACCGTGCACGGAACCACGCCGAAGAACTCCTCAAGCGATGTCCAGCACTGAATGGCGCTGATGGAAACTTCGGTCTGCGCCATCCACTGATCGATCACCGCCCCCAGTTTCGCCATTTTCATGAGCGCGGCATCGGGCACACCGCTGGTGGTGACGTAACTATGGATGTCGGTGAGCTTGGCGACGGCCAGCGGATCGTCATCCTTCATGCGGTTGATGCGGCCCAGAATTTCGGAAAGGTCGATCGGCTCGACGGAGATGCCCGCGCCTTCCAGCAGCTTCTCGCTATAGCGGACGGTGTTGAACGCCGCCGGCCGCGCGCCGATGGCGCCGATGCGCAAGCGCTTGAGACCCTTCACCACGCGGCACACGGCGCCGAACCACTCCAGATCCTTCCGGAAGAGATCGGAATCCGGCGCTTCGGTGTGGCGGGTGGTCAGTGAGTAGGGGATGCCGTACTGGCTCAGGTTATTGCAGGCCGACATTTTGCCGCAGAAGCTGTCGCGGCGGTCGGTGATCGTCATCAATCCTGGCGCATCCGGCGTGGCCTGTACGAGCACCGGCACGTTGAGCCCGGCCATCCGCAACGTGTCGGCGATGGCGCGCTCGTCGCCGAAATTGGGCAGTGTGACGATCACGCCGTCGAGCGTCTCGCGATGCCGCTTGAACAGATCGGCGCACTGGGCCGCCTCTGCGCGCGTTTCCACAGCGCCATACTTGGTGTCTTCGGGAGTGGGCGCGACCACGGTGTGGCCCGCTTTTTCCAACACAGCGATCATGTCCGCCCGCCCGCTTTTGGCCAGGTGGCCGGGGAAGAAACCGCGATTGCCGACGATCACACCGAACGTCATCGCGCGCGTTTTGCCGTTACTCATGGTGAAATGCCCTCTTTGGTTGCGATTCGAAGCTCGATTCTAACCCGTTTCAGGGAAGGCCGGCGCGAGCGTTCCGGCAGCCGTAGCGCCGGCGGTCTCTGCCGCCGGTGTTCTTCGGAGCGGCCTGGCAGCGCGCCCGAACATCGGCCGTGCGCAGACGCGCACAAGGTACAAGACACCGGCGGCAAGACCGCCGGCGCCACGACTGTCCTGCTACGATGGCGTCTATGAAATCCCGCCTGTTTCGCGCGGCTCTGCCGTGGCTGGCCGCGGCCGTGGCCGCCCTGTTCGGCGCCGTGGCAATCCGCTCGCAAACGCCGGCGCCGGCGCAGACCCGCTTTGCCGCTGACCGGATGGACACCTTCCTTTACGGCGCCGCCTTTTATGAGGAATATATGCCGGAGGATCGGCTGGAGAAAGACGTCCAATTGATGCAGCAGGCCGGCATCAATGTGGTGCGCGTGGGCGAGTCCACCTGGAGCGTGTGGGAACCCGAAGACGGCCGCTTCGAGTTCGCCTGGATGGACCGCATCATCGAGCGGCTGGCGCGCGCGCACATCCACGTCATCATGGGCACGCCCACTTACTCGATTCCACCGTGGATGTTCAAGGCGCACCCGGAAATCCTGGTGACGCGGCTGGACGGCCAGAAGGCCACCTATGGGATACGCCAGAACATGGACATCACCAACGCGGATTTTCTGCGCTACTCCGAGCGGGTGATTCGCAAGATCGCCGAACACTACCGCGAAAATCGGGCGGTGATAGGTTACCAGATCGATAACGAGACTACCTCCAACGGCACGGCGGGGCCCGATGTCCAGGCCGGCTTCGTGCGCTATCTGCGGGATAAGTTCTCGACGGTCGAACGGCTGAATCAGATCTGGGGACTGCTTTACTGGGGGCAACAACTGCACGACTGGAGCGAGGTGCCGCCGCGTAACGGGATCCTCAATCCCGGCTGGAAGCTGGAATGGGACCGCTATCAGGAATCGCTGACGACTCGCTTCCTGGCGTGGCAGGCCGGGCTGGTTCGCGAATATCTGCGTCCGGATCAGTTTGTGATGCAGGATTTCGGCGGCGCGACGCGCGCCGACATCAGTGAACGCGAGATTTCGAAGAACCTGGACATCGTGGGCATGAACCCCTATCACACCACGCAAGACGAATACACCGGTGAAGGATCGAGTTACGGCGGCGACTTCGCGCGCTCGCTCAAACGAACCAACTACCTGGTGACTGAAATCAACGCGCAGACCATTGGCTGGGATTCGCGCTCGCAGTATCCGCCCTACGACGGGCAACTGCGCCAGGACGTATACCTGATGGCTTCGACCGGCGCCAATATGGTGGAGTACTGGCATTGGCACTCGCTGCACTATGGGCAGGAGACCTATTGGAAGGGCGTGCTATCGCACGACCTGGAGCCCGGCCGCATTTACGCCGAGGTGTCGCGGACCGCGCACGAACTGGAGCGGGTCGGCCCGCACATCGTCGATCTGCAGGCGGCTCACCCGGTGGCGCTGCTCTATAGTAACGACTCGCGCCACGGCACCGACTACATGCCGTTCCTGGTATCGCCGGTGGCCGGCGACATGCCCTGGCACCATCCGCAAGGTTACGAAGTGGAAATGCGGCGGCTTTACGGAGCGCTTTACCGGCTCAATGCCGGCGTGGATTTCATTTTCCCCGACACCGAGGACTTGAGCGGGTACAAAGTGATCGTGGTACCACCGCTCTACATCGCGAGCGACGCGCTGCTCGGCCGGCTGGTGGATTACGTGCGCGGTGGCGGGCACCTGGTACTGACGCTGAAGAGCGGATTCTGCGATGAGTATTCGACCGTGCGTGCAACGATGGCACCGGGGCCGCTGCGCGAGGCCGCCGGCATCCATTATCAAGAGTTCTCCAACCTGGCGAAGCCGCTCGATCTGCGCGGCGATCCGCTCCAGGCCGGCGCCCAGAACCAGGTGAGCGATTGGGCCGAAATGCTTCTGCTCGACACGGCCAAACCGGTCGCCTATTACGATCACCCGTTCTTCGGACAGTATCCCGCCATCACCGAGAATCATTTCGGCAAGGGGATGGTGACCTACGAAGGCACGGTGCTGAGCGCGGCGCTGCAACAGAAACTGCTGGAGCGCGTTTTCGAGCAGGCGCAAGTGGCGGGGCCGGACCAGAAGCTGCCCTCCGCGGTGAGGGTCAAACATGGCGTCAACCGCGCGGGCAAAGCTATCCACTATTACTTCAATTTCTCCGCGGCTCCGCAAAGCCTGGCTTATTCCTATGGCCGCGGCCTGGAGTTGTTGTCGAAGCGTCCCGTGGCTCCGGCCTCCTCCCTGACCCTCGAACCCTGGGGCGTGGCTATCGTGGAAGAAGAGTAGGTCTTCGACCGTGGCGCGGGCCGTCGGGCCTGCTGAGCCGAGAGTCGTCGCGGCTTTTCTTCCTGGCGCGAGGCGCCATGAGGGTGAGTTCCGCGGGTCATGCTATTCTAAAAACTCGAAGGCCGCAGCGGCGCACAACGCGCGTTCCGACGAATGCGGAGAGATGGCCGAGTGGTTGAAGGCGCACGCTTGGAAAGCGTGTATAGGGGAAACTCTATCCAGGGTTCGAATCCCTGTCTCTCCGCCAGAATTATCAGTACTTCTTCAGATATTCCAATAGCTCGGCTTTCTGGTCCTCTGCCAGGGTAGTGCCGAACTGCGCTCCTCTGTGGCCGACGTTGCTGTTGCCTGGCTTGGTGGTGTCGTAGACCCAGCTATTCCCGCTGGCTCCGGCGGTCTCGCTCTGGTAGCCGGCCTTGGCGGCGTCATATTCGCGATTGCCGACGAAGAACCTCGCCGGGCGCTCGTCGGGATGCAGCATATGATACAGCGTCGGCACGGAACCATTGTGCAGGTACGGAGCGGTGGCCCAAATGCCGTTCAGCTTCCGCGCCTTGTACTGGCCGGTGGCCCGCCAAACCACCGGGTTGGCATCCATTCCGGCTTGATCGGCCTCGCTGATTCCGTCATCCTGGAAGGCCCTCTTTTTCAGGCCCGCCAGAATCGGCGCCACCGCCGCGGGAAACGGCTTGCCGCCCACCGGTTGGCCGAAGCTGTGGGCGCGCATCGGGTCTGTCATCACCTCGGCGAGCGCACAGAGCTTGTCCTGATGGCAACCCTCGCACTTATCCTTGAAGATTGCTTCGCCTTTTTGCGCCTTGGCCTGGTCAATCGGATCGAGAACGCCGCTGGGCCACGCAGGTGGCTGCAACTTGTGGGTCAGCACTTCCAAACGGTGCAGGTTGCCAATGCGCAAGGTCGATTCGTAATCCTGCGGGTCGAACACCGCGCCCATGCCGAGGGCCTGACCGATGTTCCGTTCCAGAATCGAATTGGTGTTGCCGTCGTAGTGAATCCATCGCGGTTCCTGGTTGGCGTCGCGCTGCTGGGTGGTGTCTGGCACACCCCACAGAAATGGAAAGCTGACCGGCGACTGCATTTTCATCGCCGATTTCGGGAACAAGAGGTTACGTGCGGCGCCGAAGGCGTCGATGCGGCCCGGCCCCGGTTCGGTGCCATCCAGCAGCAGCTTGCCGTTGCGGATGTGAGCCAGGCGCGCCTTCAGGAAGGCGACGCTGGTCTTCATGCGCTCCCGGAAACCCGGTTGGGGCGCCGCAGGCCGGGCCGCGTCGGCTGCCTGGGACGACACGGAATGAAACGACGGGTCCGCGTTGGGCACGGGCTTCACGTCGTCGGCGCCCTGCAACGCGGCATCAGCGGCGTATTGTCCCACGCCCTCGGCGGACGGACTGTCCGCCATATTCTCTTTCTGGTCCATGGCCACAACCAGAGCCAGCAGCGCCGGTGGGTCCTTCATCGTGGCGTCTAGCGATTCCTGAAACTCCACCTGATAGGCTTCGAGGTCGATCAGGCCGGGCGCGCCATCGATACGCACGCGCTTGCCATGATAGGTCAGCTCGCCCACATGGCACGCCGCACAACTGAACCCTACCATCTCGACGCCTCTGGCGCTGGCGTTGCGGGAACGTACCACGGTCATCCCGACCGGCATTCCGTACGGATTCGTGCTGCTCTTGGCGTCAGGCAAGAACCCGAACCTTTCCATGCCTTCGAGAAACGGTTTCCCGGTCTTGCTGCTTTTCAGATTGGCTAGCAGCGTGTAGGGCATCAGTTCGCTGCCTTCCGCGAGATGATAATACTCGGCCCGCTCCGCGCCCGACCAGCCGTTCGGCGAGTAAGCTACAGGCGAGTCCGGAGAAACCGCCGGCGACGATTCCGGTTTCCTGGAACAACCGGTCAGCAGAACAAAACAGACAGCAGCGAAATACGCGCGCGGTGAAAGCATGTGGAAGATTATATCCCCGGACAGTCAATCCACAGGCAGGCTCCGAAGAAGCCCTATCTTTCTCCCATCTTTCGCGGGGCTTGCCCCGTTTACTGGCTGACCACCAGGCCGTCGCGCAGCACGATGCGCCGGTCGGCGCTGTTGGCCAGCGATTCCTCGTGGGTGACCAGCACCAGAGTGGCGCCATGCTCGCGATTTTGAGCCAGCAAAAGTTCCAACACCGCGCGCCCGGTGGCCGTGTCCAGATTGCCGGTGGGTTCGTCGGCCAGCAGGATGGGCGGGTGCAGCGCAAAAGCGCGAGCCAGCGCCACGCGCTGCTGCTCGCCGCCGGAAAGCTCGACGGGGTAGTGATCGTGGCGGCCCTCGACCCCGACGCGGCCGAGCAGCTCGCGGGCGCGTTCCCGCCCGCCGCCGTCCTGGCCCGCCAGTTCCATGGGCAGCAGCACATTCTCCTCGGCGGTGAGCGTGGGGATCAAGTAGTACGACTGAAAAACGAAACCGATCTTGCGGCCGCGCAGCAACGCCATCTCATCTTCGGACAGCCGGCCAATGTCCTGGCCGTCGAGCAGAACCTGTCCGCTGGTTGGCGAGTCGAGGCCCGCCATCAGTCCCAGCAGCGTGCTCTTCCCGCTCCCCGAAGGACCCATGATGGCGGCAAACTGGCCGGTCGGGATTTCCAGATCGATACCTTTGAGGATATCGACACGATGGGAGCCGGTGTCGATGGACTTGGTGAGATCGCGGATCTGAATCAAGCTTGTATTATGGCATTCCGCCCGGGTTTGACAGGCGAAATCCGCGTCGGACCCGAAAACCGGGGCGCCTGTCCCACGGGCGCGCGACACAGGAATGGCGAAACTCTCCATTGCTAATGAATTCCCGCGAATCTGAGCGTAGGGGTACGCAAGGCTTCCTTCTTTCAGGAGGCTTTGTATCAGGGCACGGCTTGAGCCGTGCCGAAGGATCGCGGGAAAGGTTTGGGCTTCAGCCCCTGCGCCCGCAGGAAAGCCACAGCGGCTAAAGCCATTGGCTACCGATGTGTTGTGGCACGGCTGAAGCCCGTGCCCTGATACAAAGCCAGCCGCAGAGTCCCCCACTCACATGTCGCACACCCAGGCTCACTCGTTGCGCAAAACAGTGAAGGGCTTCTGGCGAACGGTGCGCAGGATCGACGCCCATCCGGCCGCGACCCCGGTCGCCACGCCCAGCGCCGTCGCGCCGAGCAGCACCCTCGCGTCCCACGCCGGCGCCAGCTTGCGAAAAATCACCGACAACAGCAGGCTCGCAAACAGGCTGCCCATCACGCCGCCGCTGGAGCCGGCCAGTGCGCCCAAAAAGGCGAACTCGGCCAGCATTCCGTTCCTCACTTGAGAGGGCCGGGCGCCTAGGGCTTTGAGGATGGCGATTTCGCGGGTTCTGGTCTTTTCTTCGGCCAACACCATGAGGATCAGGATGCCGGTTCCGGCGATCAGAATCAGCAGGGTAATCTCGCGCAGACTCCAGATGGCATCGGACGCCACCGATTCGATCGCCGCCGCCAGCTCCCGCCGGCTGATCACCGCAATGCTGGGAAAGCTGCCGGAAATCGCGCGCCTGACTGCATCCGCGCGCCCGTTTCTCACCGAGATGCCGGCCCCATAGGAAACGCTCAGCCCGGCGAATGCGGTGCACGGAAAGACCAGCCCGCCACGCTGTTCCTCGATGGCGTCCATGCGGCGCAGACCCACGATGCGAGCCGGAAGGGCTCTGCCGCTCGAGAGGAACTCGACGGTCTGGCCTACTTTCACACCCAGCATGGCGGCCAAAGACTCCGACATCACGGCCTCCGGCGCGGCCGCACCCGGCTGCCACCAGCGCCCCGCGGAAAGCGGCGCGGAAGGCGCGGCGCTGGAACAGGTGGCTGCCCAACGCTCCGGAGCGGAGGCGGGAGCCGGCACGCCGGCAACCTTCGCGAGCCGTAGGACGATCAGCGGAAGGAGTTCGACCGGTTGCTTCACGTCGGGATTGCGGCGCAGCAGATCGATCAGCGGTCCTTTTTGATCGGGGCCGAAGCCGAATACAAATAAATCGGCGCCAGGCAGAGGGAGCGATTGTTCGATGGCATGAATTACCGCCGCCGGAGCGAGCCAGGCGGCCGTGACACCCATGATGCCGACTGCCAGCGCCAGAAATCGGGTTTCGCCATGGAGACCCGGCCGGCCGAGATTCATCGGGCCTTGGATCTTCCAATATCTGGCGGCCCGGCGCATCACGCGTACCAGCCCGCTACCCGCAGCCAGCAGAATCAGCGCGCCGGCGGCCTTGCCAAACAGGTACGCGGCGCCGGCCTTCCACGAGTGGACCATCCATCCGGCCAGCACGACCAGCCCTAGCAGTGACAGCAGCCCAATTCGCCAGCGTCCCGCCGGCCGCTGAACATGCCGGCGGAGCAACAGCAGGGGCGGCGCGGCGCGCACGGCAGCCAACGGCATCGCGGTGGCCATCAGGGAGGCGAGCATACCCAGGCCCACCGCTTCGCCCGCTTGCGACCAGCGCCACTCGATCGCCACGGGAAAGAGCGACTGGCCTCTCGAAAGCAAAAGAAAAATCCGCTCCAGGGGAATCGCCAGAACCGCACCAATGGCACAGCCTGCCAGCGACAGACCCCCGATCTCCAGCAGATAGACGACCAGGATCTGGCTCCATCGGCCGCCTAGCACCTTCATGACCGCAACCGTGTCCAGCCGCTGCTCGATGTGCAAGTAGATCACCATGGCAACTCCCAACGAGCCAAGCACCAGGGCGTTCCAGGCTGCCATATCCAGATAGGTGACGGCAGCGTTCAACGCGGCTGCGGCCCGTGGGTCGCCGCGGTCGCGATAATCCACCACCTGAGCGTCCGGAAACACCTGTTGGAAGCGCGCCTTCAAGCCCGTGGTGTCATGGCCGGCGCCAATCCGAAAGAGCAATCGCCAGGAGATCGAGTTCCCCTGACGGGCGATCTGCGACCGGTCAAATGCGTCGCCGGAAAGCATCACCCGAGGGTAAGCGTTGGGCGCGGCCGCGAAGCGGTCGGGTTCGCCGGCGATCAGCGCGGCGACGCGGAAATCCACTCCGTCGATCAGGATCCGGTTGCCGGGCACTACCGACAGCCGCTCGGCGAGCGTGCGGGATACAACTGCGGTGTCCGGCTGGAGAGCCTCGCCGAGCGGCAGGGCCGGGTCCAACTCCACCCTGCCGTACCAGGGGTAGCGGCGCGGATCCACGCTTTTGATGGAAATCAGCACCGGATCGGCCGCCTGATCCGAGGAGGCCATCGTATAGGTCTCGAGCGACTCGGTCTCTTGGATCCCCTGGCGAGCCAGGTCGTCTATCTCGCCGCGCTGTTCTTCGGAAGGGGGCTGGCGCAACGTCACGGCGACATCGGCGGCGATCCACTGGCGCATGTCGCCGCTGAGGCGGCGGGTAAACTCGCTCGCTACCACACGGGCTGCGCTCATGGCCCCGACTCCCACCGCCAGCGTTGTCAGGGCTACCGCGAAGTGCCGTCGGCCGCTCCACAGGTCGCGCCAGGCGATCTTGCATGCGATTCGCCAGAATCGAAGAGGTCTCATCTCGAGCGGGCCCGGGACGCCATGAGATAGAAGCTTATCACGGGCGCTGATTTCGACGTGGCGCACGCACTCGTCGGTGCCGTGTCGAGACTCTTCTCGACACCTTGGCATGAGGCGCCTGGCGTCGGCACGAGTGCCGACGCGGCACCGACGAGTGCGTGCGCCACGCCGGATTCGGTTTGACAGTACTAAACCGGCCAACCAACGATTGAACAACGGCCAAGAAACCGCTACTGTAGATCCAAGAGGGTGCGATGAAACTGCTGCGCTGGGTTCTGGCTGTTGGCTGCTCAGTTACTGCGCTTGATGCTCAATCCTGTCCGGCATTGAATTTTCTGCAAGGGGCATCGGTTACAACGTACGACTCCAGCAGTATTGGCGGTCTTTACCGCCAACCGGACGGATCGTTCACCGAGTATAACTATGAGGTTCAATCTCCGTTTAAGCTGATCGATTCAGCCACCAACTTCCAAACGGGCTTTCTGTGCTCGGGGGCCGGAGCGCGCATATTCAAGACCCCTGCGGGTTGGGTTCCGCTGGCCGCTCAACCGGGGGCGTCGTCGCAAGTCGGGCTATTCTCCGATTTCGTTGGCGACGGCAATGTGGCCGGGCTGGGCGTCGCTCCCGCCGGCTTCGAGGGTCTTGCCGTCGATAGCCTGGCGATAACGCTCTTCACGCCGGGCGGCGGCCACAAGCCGATCGCCTATTACCCGGTGCCCGCAAACCCGATGGGCCTCCTGGTAGCGGACCTCAATAACGATGGCAAGCAAGATGTGGTGGTCATCAGCTTGGGCACCTATGCCTCCCCCGCTACCGTCGCCGTCTTCCTCGGCAACGGAGACGGAACAGTCACGCCGGGGGCAACCTACGCCACGGGCTTTGGTGCGTTCGCCGCGGTGGCATTCGATTTCAACGGCGACAACAAGCTGGATCTCGCAGTCCTCACCGCTGGCAATGTTGGGATTTTCCTGGGGCACGGGGATGGAACCTTCGCCGCTCCCGTCAATTACCCGGTCGCGCAAGGGGCTCAATCCCTCGTATTAGGGGATTTCAACGGCGACGGGCACGTGGACCTGGTGGCCGGCGCCAGCCAGAATCTCTCGATGCTGCTGGGCAATGGCGACGGCACCTTTCGCGCCGCCGTCAATCTGCCCCAGCATATCAGCGCCTACGCCATGGCTCCCGGCGACTTCAACAACGATGGCAAACTGGATCTCGCCATCAGTGATACGGATGCTGGCACGGTGTCGATCCTGCTGGGAGATGGAAAGGGCGGGTTTGCCGGCGAATATGACTATGTAGCCGGGTTCCAGCCCGGCAGCATCCTCGCCACGGACCTGGATGGCGATGGCAATCTCGACGTAGTCGTCGGCTTGGGCCATCCCGATGTGCTGGCGCCGAACACTTATTCCGACACCGTCACGGCATTTTTCGGCCGCGGAGACGGCACCCTTGTCGGGCCGCCGGCGTACTCGGTGGGCGGCGTCCCCACCTCCATGGTACTGGCCGATTTCAACGGCGATGGCAAGCCCGACTTGGCCGTCGCGGCCGGTGGACTCTGGATCATCCTGTCGCAGGGCGGAGGCAGCTTCAAGACTCCGGTTCAAATCGCCAGCCCATCGAATACCGTAGTCAGTTCGGTGGCCGCGGGCGATTTCAACGGCGACGGCAAGCAGGATCTGGTAATCGGGGCCAACTACGGAAGCGGCGTCTACGTCCTGTTGGGGAATGGCGACGGCACTTTCCAGGCCCCCGTCGCGTACCCCATGGGCGGTTCGATCACCTCGGTCGCGGTGGCCGATTTTAATGGCGATGGCAAACCCGACATTGCGGCTTGCGGGATGGGGGCTGCCGGCGTCCTGTTGGGGAACGGAGATGGCACCTTCCAGTCCGTCAAGAGTCTCACCCAATTTGGCAACTGGCCGTATTGGCTGACGGTGGCCGACTTCAACAAGGACGGCAAACCCGATTTGGCCATCGCCAATAAGGGAACACCCGGCGTCGGCACCGACATCGGCGGCGTGCTGGTCTATCTCGGCGTGGGGGATGGCACCTTCCAGGACCCGGTCAGCTACCCCGGCGGAAGGTATCCCAATTTCATCGTCGCCGCGGACGTCAATGGAGATAAAATCCCGGACTTGATATTGTCCGCTACCAACCCGGACTTCACGACCAACTTCGAATTTGATATAGGGGTCCTGTTGGGCCATGGCGATGGGACGTTCGGCGCAACGTCGCTGTTGCTTACCGACACTGACCCGACCTACATCGCCGTGGCGGATATCAATGGCGATGGCAAGCAGGATCTGGCGATCGCTCACTACGGAGGCAGCACCTATACCAGCTTCATGTTCGGCAACGGTGACGGAACCTTCCAGCCGGAGGTGGACCTCACAGCCACTTCCAATCCGAGCACGGTGCTGGTGACGGACCTGAACGGCGATGGAAAGCCGGACCTCCTGATCGGCCTCCCCGGGACCCTTTCGTTCTACATTTCCGTCTTCCTGAACATCTCCGGACAGCTTAACGACTTGAACGGCGCGAGTTTTCTGTCGGGTCCAATAGCTCCCAATTCGTTCGTTAGCGCGTTTGGCTCCAGCCTGGCTACGGTGACGCAGCCGGCCGCGTCGCCGTATCCAACCAACGTCGGCGGCACCACGGTCACGGTGACCGATGCTTTGGGCGTGGCGCGATTGGCACCGCTGTCTTATGTCTCACCCACACAAGTCAACTACATCGTTCCGGGCTCGACGGCCCTGGGACAGGCCACCGTCACGGTTGCCAATGGCGGTACCACGTCCAGCGCGGCGGCCGTTATCGCGGCCATCGATCCGGGGCTGTTCCTGTTCGAGGGAACCGATATCGTCGCCGCGTATGTGCAACGGGTGAATGCGGACGGCTCGCAAACCGTGGAGAACATTTACACGCTCAACTCGAGCGGCGGAATCGTGGCGGCGCCCATCGATCTCAGCCCGGCCAGTAGCCAGGTGTACCTGGTGCTGTATGGGACCGGCCTGCGCGGTCACAGCTCCGCATCGAATAGCGTCACCGTCACAGCCGGGAGTGTCGCCTTGCCCGCCCCAATATACGCGGGCGCGCAGCCGCAGTATGCGGGGCTGGACCAGATCGATGTGCTGCTGCCGCAAAGCCTGGCTGGAAAGGGCGACGTGGTGATTCAGGTCACTGTGGATGGCCAGGCCGCCAACCCCGGTCACGTTACCATTCAGTAAGGATGCGCGCTGCCGCGGTCCTTATTCTGGCAGCGGTCCCGCTGTGGGCGCAGCCGCCGGCGATCCGTACCGGCGGCGTGGTCAACGCCGCCAGCCGCACGCCGTCCATACTGCCGGGCGGCCCCATCGCTCGCGGCGCGCTCTTCGATATCGAAGGAATCCGGCTGGGGACGGGCGCGCAGACAACTTCAGTGACGGTCTCCGCGCGGGGTTCCTCGCTCCGCGTCCCGTTGTACGCGGTGTCGCCGCAGCGCATCGAAGGGCGGTTGCCGGTGGGCGCGCCTCTGGGCGATATCTCGCTCACTGTGACGGTCAACGGCGTGCCAAGTCCGCCATACGCGCTGAAAGTGGTGCGCGCCAATTTCGGTATCTTCAGCCGCAGCCAGAAGGGCTGGGGTCCAGGCCGCGTGGACAACCAGGCCACCGATGGTTCCCGTTCCCCCAACGGCCTGCGCAATTCGGCCCAGCCCGGTCAGCCGCTGGTTCTGTCGGGAACTGGGCTCGGTCCATCGCGCCCCGAAGTTTGGATAGGCTTCCGCCGCGCGATGGTGGACACGGTGCGGCGCGGCGCTGCGGATACAGCCGATGAGATTGTGTTTCGACTTCCGCCGGACAGCCCGGCCGGCTGTTACGTTCCGCTTCAGGTTCGCCAGCCGGACGCTGCCCCGAGCAATACGGTCACGGTTTCGGTCCACGCCGGCGGCGGAACCTGCGAACCGCCGCCCGTCCTTCCCATGGCGGCGTGGGAAGGCCACAGCAGCGGCCTGGTGGTGATTTCGCGAACCGTGAAATCAACCGACTCAACCATCACCGACGAAGGCATGGCGGTTTTTGTCGCGCATAGGGACCTGGGCCCGACGTTGCATCCGATCCTTTTGATTCCGCCGCTCGGAACGTGCACTGCGTACACCGGTGCGATGGCCTCCGGGCCGCAGCCGTCGCCATCGGCCGCGGATGCGCTGATGTCATCCCCGCATGCCGCCGGGCGCGATGCCGGCCCGCGCCTCAGCGTAACGCTTGGCAATCGGAAACTGCCGATTTCGCCGGTGCACGGCGCACCCGGTGTATACAAGCGGATGCTGGGCGAGCAACGCGGGGAACGGCCCGGGCGCGGCGGGCCGCTCTTTCTGGAGCCGGGCACCCTGGTGGTGGCCGCTCCGGGCGGCGCCGATATCGGCCCGTTCTTGGTCCCGCTGCCGGCGCCGGAACCTTTCGTGTGGGAAAACCGCGATAACACCGGCACGGTGGATCGGCGGCTCGGAGTGACCCTGCGCTGGCGGCCGCTACCCGAAGAAGGCGTGATGCTGATCGGCTTGATGAGTGTCGACTCGTCGGCGTCCGCCTGGGGCGCGTGTTACTGCGCCGCGGCGGGCGCTGCAGGAAGCTTCACCATCCCGCCGGCGATGCTCGCCAACCTGCCAGCTAGCCAGCCCGCACCGACGGTTCCTCCACCGTCGATGTGGGTCTCTTATCTACCCTTCAACAACCAGAAGCCGCTCGACGCCCGCGGCCTCGACAACGGCCTCGCGATCAGTCTGTTCGTGCAAGCGCTGGAAGTGCAGGTTCGCTGACCGAAACTCCCACCCGGAAGACCTTGCTGGTAACACCAAGCGATTCGGCCTCACCCCTGAATCGCGCTTGGTTTTCCGGAACTCCTTTGCATTCTTGGGAGCGAACGGTTATCAGCGCACTCGCGGCGACTCCAACACAAATCCCAGATCGTCGAGCGTCGTCCAGGTGGCGCGCCGGTAGGCCACTACCGCCTTCTGATAATCCACGTAAGCGTTCACCAGCGAAGCTTCCACGGTGGCCAGTTGGCTCTGTGCCGTCAGGAGTTCGAAGGCGGTCACCGTGCCGAGCTGGTACTTCATCTGCTCCGCATCCACGTTTTGCTGCGACAGATCGCGCGATGTCTTGGCCGCTTCCACCGATGCCTGGGCCAGATCGAGCTGCCGGTTGGCGGTCTCCACGTCGAGAATCACCTGCTGCTCGATTTGGCGCTGGCTATAGCGGTCGCGCACGCGATTCACCAGCGCGTCCGTCAGGCTGGCCTGCGCCGCGCTGCTGCGGACCGGGATTCCCAAGGTCAAACTAAAGCCGTAATAGGGCGAGGAAAAACCAAAGAGCTGGTACAGCGAATCCCCCAGTCCGCCGGTCACCAGGGAGGTTGTTCCCCCCACCGGCAATACTACCGGCAGTTGGTTGCCGCCTAGCCCACTGCTTCCCGCTTGCAAGCTCAGGTCCAATCGGGGCGTCATCTGGTCGCGGGCGACTCTCGCGTTCAACTCGTCCACGCCGACGCGACGGCCCGCCGCACTCAGTTCCGGCCGGTCGCGCCGGGCTTTGGCGATGGCCTCGCCGAGCGGCAGCGGATGGAACCCCGCGGGCGTCTCACGCGGATCGTCTTCCAATACAATCTCCATCCCCAGCGTATTCGGCTTCAAGTCCGCGCCGATCAATTGGCGCAGGCCGTCCAGGGCCTGCTGGTAAGCGTACCGGCCCTGAATCAGATCGAGCTTGCGCTGCGCCACCTGCGACTGCGATTGCAGGATATCGAGCTTTGAAATCGCCCCGAGGTCCAGCGACTGGCGGTCCCGCTCGTAAGACTTTTGCGCCAGGTCGAGCGACTGCTCCAGCACGCGGATGTTCTCGCGCGCCCGGATGGCTTCCCAATACTGCCCCGCCGCATTGGCAATGGTGGTAGCGATTTGCGCCTGGCTCTGCTCGGTGACGATGCGAAACTGAGTGCGAGCCACCATCAGCGGCGCGCGTATCTGCAGATTGCCGCGATTCTGCAACAGCGGCTGCGTCACCGTGAGATTCAGGCCGGTAGCAACGCTGGGGTTGAAGAAGTTGAAAGGGCTGTTGGAAGACGAACGGGTCGCGTTGAAGCCGGCCGTCACCGTCGGCCCGGCGCCCAACACCTGGCTGTAGGATGCCGTCGAGGTCTGCTCCAAATCGCTGAGCGATTCCGTTCCGCTGGTCTGGGCGGCTTCCTGCTGCACGGAGCGCTGCGCGTTGAATTGGAACAGCACCTGCGGATCGAACGGGGCGAAGGCGCTGGTGATCGCATCGGCCGCGGTATAAACGTCCAGTTGGGTCAGTAGGATGCCGGTGGAGTTCTTCAGCACCAGGGCGAGAAAGGTCTTCAGGTTCAAAACCAGTTTGCCGTTCTGAATGCGCTGCTCCAGGCCATCCACGTCGCGCTCGACCACGGTATCCGGATGGAACCGGCGTTCATAGCTTCCCAGCAGGGGAAACGAATCGCACCACGCCAGGCGCGCCGCGCCGGCCGCCGCGACCAGCGCCAGCGCGCGCCAACCGCCTCTACTCATAGCGCAGGGCCTCGATCGGATCGATCCGTGCCGCCTTCAGCGCCGGGTAGATCCCGAACACCACGCCAACTCCTACCGACACTCCGAACGCAATCAAAATCGACGAGGTAGTTACGATGGTCTTCCAATCCGCCGCGCGCGCGATGAACCAGGAAAGGAAGTAGCCGAAGGCGATTCCGAGCACTCCGCCGGCAATCGAGATCAACACCGACTCCAGCAGAAACTGCCGCACGATGTCGCTTCTGCGCGCCCCCGTGGCGCGCCGTATCCCGATCTCGCGCGTTCTCTCCAGCACCGTGGCCAGAACGATATTCATGATGCCTATGCCTCCCACCAGCAATGAAATCGCGGCGATCGCCACCATCACGTAAGTGAAAATAACCTGCGCCCGCTGCTGTTCCGCCAGCAGTTCGGCGGGAATCGTCACCGTAAAATCCTGTACTCCGCGATGCGTCGAATTCAGAATCGCCGCCACCACTTTGGCCGCCTGCACGCTGTCGGCTCCGTTCTTCAATTGCACGTCTACCCCGTCCAGCGGATCGCGCAAATAGCCGGTTAAATCCCAGAAGCGGTACTGAAATGTGTTCAGCGGAGTGTAAATCCGGTTGTTCACATCGCTTCCCGCGGCTGCCAGGTTCTGCGATCCGGAGGACGCCTGCCCGCGGAGCACACCCACCACCCGCAGCCAGGTATCTTCCACTTTGATGTACCGGCGCACCCCCGCCTCATAGCCCAGTAAACCGGTTTTGGCGGTTTCGCCGAGCACGCAGACCGCGGCGCTCGACTGCTCGTCGGCCTCGCCGAACGCCGATCCCTCCGCGAAGACCCAGTTATGGATCTGCGCGTAGGACGGACGCACGCCATAGAGCCAGGGTGCTTCGCCCACCGGTTTGGGCAGCAGCCGGGACGGGTGTAGCGTCCTGCGCGGCGACAACACGTTCATGGAATCCAGGTTGGCCTGAATGATACGGACGTCGCGTTCGTTCAGACCTTGCGACGATTTTCGCCGCTGCTGCCTCTCCGCGCTGCTGGTTGAGGGAATCGACTCCACCAGGAGATTTCGTACGCCCAGTTGCTCGATGAACCGCAGCGATTCGTCGCGCGCGCCGGCGCCGATGGCCAGCATCCCAATCACCGCTCCCACGCCGAAAATAATGCCCAGCGCCGTCAGCAGCGTGCGCGTTTTCTGGCTGAGCAGGTTTCCCGCCGCCAGGGCAAAATCGGAACCGTAGCGGCGCACAAAGCCTACCCGCTCGAATCGCGTCTTTCCTGCCGCGGCTCTCGCCTTCATCGCCATGCCCTCGGGTTCCTCATTTCGGTAACGGGGAAGCCGTTCCGGCCGCCTTTTTCCGCGGCGTCTGTTCGGGGTTCGAAAGCGCCACCACCTGGCCCTCGCGCAGCCCCTCCACCACCACCTGGCTTTCGCTGCGCCGCACCAGCTTCACATCTTGCGGTGTGAAACTCGCGCCGGAGGGTGTATATACGTAAGTCCGGCTACCGCCTTCAAATAGCGCCTGGGCCGGGATCCAGAGAATGCCGCGCAACACATCGGTGGTGATCACCAGGCGCACGGTCATGCCGGGCCGCATCTCCGGAGCCGGATCGTCCAGCCGCATCTTGCACTCGAAGTGCCGCTCCCAGGGCGAGCCGCTGGTTCCCCCCAAGTCCACCACGTGCCCGTGAAACGCGCGCCCGGGCAGGGCGATGACCGTCACGTCCACCTTCTGGCCGAGCGCCAGGTGGCCGCGATCCAGTTCGCCGATGGTGGCCGTGATGGCCCAGTTGTGCAGATCCGGAATCTCGGCTATGGCCATGCCGGCCCGCACCGCGTCGCCCGGCTGGAAATCCGGCAACGACATCCCGTCCATGTAGAAGTTGGTCTGGGTGTTCTGCTTCAGCGCCACGTAGCCCGCGCCATGCGCCCGCAGGGTGAGCGCCGCAAGGTTCTTCTTAGCCATGGCCACTTCCACGTCGGCTCTGCCCACTCCCGCCGCCTGCACTTCTACGGCTGCCCGATTGGTGTCCTTGCGGCTCCCTATGTCCTGGCGGATCTGGTTCAGACGGTCCTGGGCGGCCTGCAAAGCCAGGTCGTTCTGCCGGGCCTGGATGGCGGAGAGGATGGGGTTCCTGCGCACATCCAATTCCGCCAGGTGCACCTGATGTTCGGCGCTTGCGATCGAGTACGTGTCTTCCTCCAACTGCGCCTGCGCCTGCGCTTGCGCTTGCTCCACCTTCAGTTTCGCCTCCGCCAGGTCCGCCTCGGCCTGCTCCAACCGGTACTGCTGGTCGGTCGGATCGAACTCCACCACCACGTCGCCGGAGTTCACCACTTCGCCGGTCTTGCGTAGCGTGGTGATTCGCAGTTCGCCTCCGGTGGTCATCGGCGCGCTCAGCACTTCGGAGTTGCCACCCCGCAGTTCGCCGGGCGCCGACACGGTCAGCGTGAGGTCTCCGCGCCGGACCTTGGTGGTGGGAATCGCCGTGTCCGCCGGCGGCTTCACGGCTTTGTACATGCGCTCGGCCTGCCATACCACCGCAGCGCCGATTGCGGCGAGCACTGCCGTAACCACAAGCGCCTTCCAGATGCCGCGCAGGATTCGCCGCGCGCGCCGCGGCCGGGGAGGGCCGGCTGCCGCAGAAGGCGTGGCTGGCGCGGCCGTCGAGCTCATTTCTGGCCTCCGTTGCGCGGCGGTTCCACCAGGGTTACCATGCTGCCTGCCGCCAGGCCCTTCACCGCAACCTCGTCCGGATTGCGCGCTTCCACCGTGACCGCCCGCGCCTCATAGCCGTGCGCGCCGCCGACATACACGATGGGTCGCCCTTTGTAAGTGAACAGCGCTTTGGCCGGCACGCTGACCGCATCCGGAATGCGCGCTGTGATCACGTCCGCACTGGCGTTCATGCCCGGCCGCAGTTGCGCGGCGGGAGTATCCAGCGCGATGTAAGCCGTGAAATTGCGGGAGGGCGGCCAGTCGAAATTCTGCTCGGTGAGCGGCGAGACTCCCGTCAGTTTGCCGGTCCACGTCTTCTCCGGCAAGGCGTCGATCTTGATCACCCCGGCATCGCCAGGCGTAATCTGGCCGCGATCCACTTCGTCCACTTTGGCCTCCACCCGAATGGTGGAAAGATCCGGCACTTCGGCAATCACCGCACCGGGAAACGCGCGGTCTCCCACCTTGTATGGCTGAGCGTTGAGCCAGCCTTGCGAGGTGTTGGTTAAATAGTTGATCACCCCGTTATCCGGCGCCTTTACTTCCATCAGCACTACCTGGTGGTTGGCGATGTCCAGTTCCGCCTGCTCCTGGTCGCGCAGCCTGGCGAGCGATGCGATCTTGGCCTCGGCGGATTTTTGGTGCAACTCCACGGCGGCCTGCTCGACGTGCAGTTTCTCTTCCGCCACGCGAGCGTCGATCTTGCTCTCTTCGCCCTGGATCTCGCTCATGATGGCTTGCTGCGATGCCGCGAGGCGCGCCTTTTCGAGATCGTATTGGGATGTCGCCGTGTCCAGCTTGTCCTGCTCGGCCGTGATGCGCGCTTGCGCCACGGCCTGCTCCAGGTTCGCTTTCGCCTGGCGCAGTGCGGCGGTATGTTCCCGAATGGCCTGCTGGGCCGCGCTGGGATCGAAGCGGATTACGGTTTGGCCCTGGGTCACCGGACTGTTGGGCGGCGCCAGCCAGACAATTTGCAAGTCCGAGACGCGCACCGGCGCAGTGAGCTGGATGGAGCGCTCCGCCGCCAATTCTCCCCGGCAACGCACCAGCACCAGAAACTCGCCCCGGCGCGCCTTGGCCATGGGTAGGTCCGCGGCCGCTTCCACCTTCCGCATCCTGAACCATGCCAATGCGCCTGCCACAACAGCCAGCGCCAGCACTGCCGCGAACCAATAGCGGGCCTTGCCGGCGCGCCTCATTTCGCGCCCGCTTCCGGTGGCAGGATGTCCGCCGCCGCCGTCAGGTCCGGCAGCAGGTGCGGATCCTTGGAATTCAGCAGGTAGCGAGCCGCGAAGGTCTTAACGGGGCTATCCAGTGCGGAGGCAGCCACCGGGCTGGCCGAATCGAAACGCGCCGTGAAGGTCAGCGATGGGTACGCATCCAAATGCACCACCGCCGTCGACCCTGGCACCAATATGGCGCCATCCGCTTCGTTCACCGAAAGCTGCAGCACCATGCTCGCCGGATCGAAGATATGCAACAGGGGATTCCCCGCCCACAGTTGATCGCCCTCCTTCGAGTGGCCCATGGAATTGTTCTTCCAAACGTTGTCGAGCGACACCATGCCGTCAATCGGAGCTTTCACGGTCAACTTATCCAGGTCTCTCTGCAATTGCGCCAGGGTGAGCTTCTGCCGGTCGCGCTGCAGCGTCAGTACCCCGACTTCCGCATGCTCGGCCGCATCGTGGAACTGGCTGGACCGCACCAGACTCTTGACGTGTTCTTCGGCGTCGCGCAATTTCTCGGCGTTCTTGAGCTGATCGAGGTCGCTCAATACCGGCCCCTTGCGGATTTCCAGCTTGGCTTTTTCCAGATCCGCGTTGGCCTGCGCCAGGTCCGAGGCTCGCTTGGCGGCATTGCTGCGATCCTCGGCCATCTTCTGTTCCACCTGGTGGGATAGATCGTCGAACTTGGCTTGTGCGTCGCGTTGCGCTTTGATTTGCGCGGTGGTGTCGAACTCCGCCACCAAATCTCCGACGTGCACCACACTGCCGTTGGGAACCAGTTTCACCAGCGTCATCTGGCCGCCCTGGCCGCTGATCCGCGGAACTTGCACCAGCGTAATCCGCTGCGCGGCAATGGTGCCGATCGTGCGCACTCCGCGCGGCAGGGCAGGGGACACGGCGGCCGCGCTCTGGCTCGTTTCCGGCGCGGAATTCGCCGGAGCTTTGCGGACTCCGCATCCGGCGCCCGCCAGGATCGCCGTCAGCACCGCGGCCACAACTCCCGCCGATGAATTTGTCACTGACCTCCCGGCCAACATTCGACGTTAACACTTAGACGCCGGGAGATTGCAATTTGTTGACCGCTTGTGCCAACTTTGCCAGATGGCATTCTGCCCGGTGCGGCCCGGGAAATGCCGTCACACGTGGGCCGTTGTCGCCTATCGTATTGCCAAAGCTGGTTTTCCGCGGAGGGGCTGCGCTAGCTGGAAGTTCAGGTTCGCTGATCGGTGCCGAGGGGCTAAACCCACTCACCCGCCGCTAGCACCACCCCGACGGAAACATGGATCGACTGCCGGCCGCCGCCCATCGCTACGCCGTTTACCGGCGCCACGTCGGAGTAGTCGCGGCCCCACGCCAGCGTGACATGGCGGCCGCTGACCATCAGGTCGTTGGTTGGGTCCAGGTCCAGCCAGCCCAGACCTGGGAAATAGACCGATACCCAGGCGTGCGACGCCTGGCTGCCGATCCATTCGCCGCTGGTCAGGTAGCCGCTCACGTATCGCGCCGCCAAGCCCAGCGACCGCAGGCACGCAATCGTGAAGTGCGCGAAATCCTGGCAAACCCCGCGCTTCGATTCCAACACCTCGGCCACCGAGGTCGCCACCGTTGTGGCACGTTGGTCGTAGTGAAACTCCGTGTAGATGCGATGGCATAAATCCAGGGCCGCATCGAGAAACGGCCGGCCGGCGGTGAACGAGGTTTCCGCATACGCCGCGAATTCCGCGGCGGGCGTGATGCGGGGAGAGGGAAACACGAACTGGTATGCGTCGAGCGCGTGACTATCGGCGTGACGCCATTTTTCGCCGCGCGCCTCTTCCCAGGCCGGCGTCAGACAAGGTTCGAGCGGGTCGCCCGGTTCCATCTCAATCAGAGTGGCTGCCGAAATCGTCAAAGTCCGGTGAGGTTCGTGGATCGAGAAACAAGTTACGTCGTTGCCAAAATAGTCCTTGTGACTGAAAGTAGTTTCCGGCATCGGATCGATGGAAAGAGTGTGGTCCAGCACTCTCTGATTCGGGCCGTCGCGAGGCGTTAAGTGGACTGCCGTGTGGCAGATCGAGACCGGCTCGGTGTACTGATAAGCGGTGGTGTGAGTAGCACGGAGCTTCATGGCATGGCCTGAGGATCGGAAAACTGGTGGGAAGCGACCGCCTGGCTGAAGTATTGGCGCGTCAGCGTTTCCGACAGCGATTGGAGTTCGCCCGTGAGGCGATTCAAAAGGATCTCGAGATTTTCCCGCCGGCCATCCGAGTTGGTGACTGTGAATTCACGGGCTTCCGCCAGTTGAACCGCGGTAAGCAGCGATATGGCAATGCGCGATTCCGGCGCGCGGTGTATCGGCGACCAGCTCCCGGGCAGACGGTCGATGTGTTCGTGCAGTTGCGCCAGTTGATAGGCGGCGGATCGCGGATTGGCTTCATCCAGCAGCAGCAGGTCGAGCACCAGTTCGGGCTGCATGGAGGTGAGATAACGCGAGCGATAGGTGATGGAGCTGTCCGCGATTTCGAGCAGCACCTCGAGCTGGCCGCTGTCGGTATCGCTCTCGAAACCGAATCCATGGCGGATCAGGTCCACCATTTGGGCGGCCCGCTCGATCCGCCGGCCGATATCCAGAAAGCGCCAGCCATCGCCGCGCGTCATGCTCTCCATCACCAGGCCGCCAAAGGCCGAGAGCGTGCTGATGGCCTGATCTAGCAGAGCCTGCGCCCCGCTGACGCGGATTGGTTCCGGAGGAGGCGGCGCCGACAGTTGCAAATCCAGTTGGTTGAGGATACGCCATGCGTCCGCGGAAATCCGGTCGCGCAGCAGCCCCCCCACGCTGCGTACCCGGTGGATATTAGCTGGAAGGCCGTGGCGCGCCGCGCCGTCGTAAATCATGGCCAGCAGTGCCCGTTCCAGCGAACCGAGGTGGCTGTTGGATGGCTGAAGTTCCTGGCTAATGTAACCCATCCCGGTGAGGATTCGCTCCCCCGCCGCTACGCCCGCCATCGCCATCAGATCCGATTCCTGGATCAGCCGGGGCAAAATGGCGCGCGCTACCCGCATGGCCGGCTCCACGCGTTCCACGTAACGGCCCAGCCAGAAAAGATTGTCGGCCACACGGCTGGGCAAATCGAAGGTCGCCCGGCTGACATCCAACCGCGACGGGGCAGGCGCCAGGAGGCTGAACTGCGAAGTCGGCCCTTCGGCTAACACCCAGGTGTCTTTGCTGCCGCCGCCGCTCTGCATGGATGTCACCAGGTCGTCCAGCGACGCAGTGACCCGTGTCAGCCCGCCCGGCATCACGATGTAGGATCCGGCCGAGGCAACTGCGTAGACCCGGAGCACCAGGTGCCGCGGGCGGAGCACCCCGTCTTCCCATACCGGAACTGTGGACAGCGGCACCTGTTCCTGAGCCACGTAGGCGCTTGGCGTGGCGCGAATCCTCTGCACTAGCGCCGCCTTGTCCGCCTCGCTCAGGAGCGCGCCAAACACCGGCTGCAGGCCCGGCGAGAATGCCGGCTTGATGACCAGCTTCGACAGATTCTGGACAACATAGGAGAGCGCCCGCTCTTCGCCGCACCACCATGTGGCCACTGCCGGCATTTTGAGCTCTTCGTCCAGGAGGCGGCGGCATAGTCCCGGCAAGAAACTCGCTGGAGCGGCCGATTCCACCAGACCGGAACCGAGCGCGTTGGCGACCGTCACCGTCCCCGAGCGAACCGCTTGCATAAGCCCCGGCACACCCAGCATCGAGTCCGGCCGCAATTCCAGGGGATCGCAGTACGTATCGTCCTGCCGCCGCACGATCAGATCCACCGGCGGGAGTCCGCCCAGCGTCTTCAGGAACACCCGGTTGTCGCGGACTGTCAGGTCTCCGCCTTCCACCAGCGTAAAGCCCAGGTACCGTGCCAGAAAGGCGTGTTCGAAATATGTTTCGTTATAAGGTCCGGGCGTGAGCAACACGATGCGCGGATTTTCCTTTTGGCCCGGTGCCAGCGAACGCAGCGTTTCCTTATAGGTTTGGAAGAAAGCCGCCAGGCGGTGAATATGCGCCGTGCGGAAGACATCCGGCAGCACGCGTGTGGAGACCAGGCGATTCTCCAAAGCATAGCCGGCGCCAGAGGGCGCCTGGGTGCGATCGGCAATCACCCACCAGCAGCCGTCCGGGGAACGGGCCAAGTCGGCCGCATAAACGTGCATGTGAATACCGCCGGGCACCGGCACTTGGCAGCAGGGCCGCAGGAATGCCGGATTGGGAAACACCAGTTCCGGCGGCAGACCGTCTCGCAACAGCTTCTGGGATCCGTATAGATCCGCGAGAATCGCATTTAACAGCTTGGCGCGCTGCGCGACCGCGGCAACGATGTACGACCATTCCGCACTGTCCAGAACCATCGGCAGCGGATCGAGCGGCCAGGGCCTGCCGGCGCTTTGTGGATCGCTATAGACATTGTAGGTGGTTCCGTTTTCGTGGATGACCCGCCGGCCTTCCTGCCAGCGGCGCGCGAATCCCGCCTGCCCCATCCGTTCGAGCGGCTCGATCAGCGGCCGCCAGCGTGGCCGCATGGTCCCATCCACGGCCACCATCTCGTCGTAATAGCCGGGGTTCGGCTGGTAGGGCCAGTCGCGATGAAGTTGCTCCCCCGCCTGGCCAGTGTCTGGAGTCATGAACAAACCGGAAACCCTTAATTCTTGCATATCGGCGCCCGCTCACGGATATCGCCTGGTGAGCACCGCGGAGCCTTGAGGCCACTTTTCAGGTTGGGTGAACTTCCCCACAGGCTCATCTTGCATGAGGCAAGCCTGAAACTTCGTCCAGGTGGTTCGTCCTGGTATGATTGATCTCAATGATATGGGACTCCCGTGAGGCGGAAGCACGGAATGGCCCTACGCGTGCTTGTTTCAACCGACTCTAGCTGACTGGCGGCCGTGGGAGCCGCGGATTGGGGTGTTTGCCAATGCAACTCCGGATCGGTTACGAACTGATATACAGCTTTCCACAACCTACGCCGATCATCCTTGTTGTGAATGTGCATGATTCACGCACTGCCGACCTCGTCGTTCCCGATCGCCTCACGGTCGAACCATCCATCCCGATCAACGGCTATCGCGACGCCTTCGGAAACCAGTGCCACCGCATCCTCGCACCCGCCGGCCGCCTCCGCCTTGCCGCCGACGGCGTCATTAGAGATAGCGGCCAACCAGATGAGGTTGTATCCGCCGCCGGGCAGGACTCGGTGCAGGATCTGCCCGAAGAAGTTCTCGTGTTTCTGTTGGGCAGCCGCTATTGCGAGACCGATCTGCTGTCTCAGACGGCCTGGCAACTCTTCGGCGGCATGGCTCCAGGCTACCCGCGCGTGCAGGCCATCTGCGATTACGTGCACAATCGCATTTTCTTCAACTACCAAAACGCGCGCCCGACCCGTAGCGCCGCGCAGGCTTTCGACGAACGAACCGGCGTTTGCCGCGACTACGCACATCTCGCCATCGCCTTTTGCCGCTCGATGAACATTCCGGCGCGATATTGCACCGGCTACCTAGGCGATGTCGGAACGCCGCCTCCTTTCCCTCCGGGCGATTTCGCTGCGTGGTTCGAGGCCTGGATCGGCGGCCGTTGGCACATATTCGACCCGCGCAACAATATGCCGCGCAGCAGCCGCATCCTGATGGCGCGCGGTCGCGATGCGTCCGATGTCGCCATCGCCACCACCTTCGGACCCAATATGCTGGAGAGTTTCAGGGTCTGGACCGACGAAATTCCCGGAGTAGCCTGATGTGTTACCTAACGGTTTACCACTCCACCGTCTACCGTTACCGGGAGCCCGTCGGTCTTGGCCAACATCGCATGATGTTCCGCCCGCGCGCCAGTCACGACCTGCGGTTGATCCGAACCAACCTGGCCATCACGCCGCGACCCGCTCAGTTGCGCTGGCTGCACGATCCGTTCGATAACTCCGTCGCGGTTGCCACTTTTGAGGGGACCACGTCCGAGCTCCGCTTCGAAAGCACCGTGACGCTGGAGCATTTCGAGAACTCCATGCCGGATTATCCGCTCGAAGAGTATGCGCGAACGTATCCTTTTCGCTATTCCGATGAGGACTTTCCCAATCTATCGCCCGCTCTGGCTCACCACTACCCGGGCGAGACCGTGTCCGCATGGGCATTGCAGTTTCTGGATCCAGCGGATACTACGGGCACCATGAAAATGCTGCGGGCCATGACCTGCGGCATTCGCCAAGAGTTCATCTACGTCCGCCGCACCGAGAGAGGCGTGCAGACTCCCGAGGAGACGCTGCGGACACGGCGTGGCAGTTGCCGGGATTTCGCGGTCCTCATGATGGAAGCTACCAGATCGCTTGGTGTCGCGGCGCGGTTTGTCAGCGGCTATATCTTCGTGCCCAACAGTTCCGGCCTCGCAGGCGGCGGAGCCACACATGCCTGGATGCAGGCCTATCTGCCCGGCGCCGGCTGGATCGATTTCGACCCCACCAACAGTATCGTCGGCAACCGGAATCTGATTCGCGTCGCGGTTGCATGGACGCCCGAGCAGGTGCTGCCCTTGTGGGGCACCTACGAAGGTCCACCGGGAGCTTTCCTCGGTATGGACGTCACCGTATCTGTCACCGAAGCGGCGGCGTGACGCTTCGCATGACGGCGTCTCGAATTCTTCGCCCGCAGGGGGCCGGTCGCTTTGTCCTTCTCTGCGATCACGCCAGCAATTACATCCCGGCGGAACTTCACGACCTCGGCTTGCCGGCGTCCGAACTCGCGCGCCACATCGCATGGGATATCGGCGCGGCGGGCGTCACCGAGGCGCTATCGGAAATCTTCGATGCCCCGGCGATACTCTGCGAAACTTCTCGCCTGGTGATCGACTGCAACCGCCATCTCGACGCCGCGGACCTCATTCCTGAGGTAAGCCACGGGACGGTGATCCCCGGCAACCTGCATCTCGACAAGGCAGCCAGAGCGGACCGCATCGAACGCTGGTTCCACCCCTATCACGATGCGGTCGAATCGGTCTTGCTGGAACGCGAGGCGAGAGGCGCGCCATCCATCGCGGTTTCCATTCACTCCATGACGCCTTCTCTCGCCGGCCAACCGAGACCCTGGCAAATTGCTCTCTCCAGCCATCTCGACCGCAGCCTTGCCGACGCAGTGCTGGCTGCCCTGCGCCGGCCTGGCGACATAGCTGTGGGGGACAATCAACCATACGATCTGGATCCGGAGATGGACTTCAGCATTCCATTCCATGCCCTGCGCCGGAGGCTGCCGCACCTCCAGGTGGAATTCCGGCAGGACGAGATACCGGACGCAGCCACCCAGCGCCGATGGGCTCTCCGCTTCGCTCAGGCGTTGCGGTAAGAAGAAAGCCGGAGAGTCCGCGTCGTGGCGCGGGCCGTCCAGCCTGCTGAGCCGAGAGTCATCTCGGCTTTTCTTGCCGCCACCAACGCTGCCTTCAGTGCTCCCTCAGTCCGGCTCGCAAAACTGGTGTCGGGTTTCTCGCGCCCTATTCCACCTTCGTCACCAAGGCTTCTACGTCGAACTTCCGCTCCATCGCCGGGTCGTCAATCGACGCCACCAGCGTTGGGTTGCCGGGCAACATCGTCGCATTCACCTCAATCTTGATGTGCGAAATCGTGGGTTGCAACGCTTCACCTGACGCGTCCGCTTTGTGCGGAACAAACGTGCTCAGGTCGATCGTCGAGTTGATCGCCACCTTGCCCTGCGCCTCGTGGAGCATGGTATCGATGCTGACTCCTGTGTCGACGTAAGTGAACTGGGTGTTGACGAGGACGCCCCCCGATTGGTTCGATCCCGTGGCCACCGGTACCCTATCTCCCACGCGGAAAGAGCCGCGCCCCGTGGTGTCGATCAACATCGCGTAACGGCGTCCGTTCTTACCCGCTGCGCCGCTGCCATCTTTGATCCGGAACTCGACCTTATACGTAGACGAAAGAGCGGCGTCTTTCTTCTCCTGGGCCGGCGCCGGCAACACGGCCACCGCCAGCAAGGCAGGGCCAAACACCATCGCTGAAAGCTTCATGTGTTCCTCCTGACCGGATTGACGCTGAGCGGGCCGCCAGCGTGGTGCCTCATTGGGGCTAGGCTAGCTATAGCTAGCGCCCGCTTTGGCCGCGGCCGACACCGAGTTAAAAGCCGTGGCTGGATATCGGGGGATTTCGGGGTCCAAAACTCTGGAATTCGGCGGGCCTCCTATTTCGGGGTTTCGTAGCGAGTCCTTGAGTTCTGAGTCCCAACACCCGAGCAAGCCTCTCTCGGACAGAGTAGGGGCGCGAGTTTGGACCATTTGGCGCTATCAACGCCGACGCCGGTAGCCGGACACGCGAAAGTTGGTTTGTTCCCGTAAAGGGGGAACTCAGATACCCAACTGTGCGTATTAATGAACGGGACTTCCCGCGAGGCCCACGCGCGTGATCTTGAAGATATTCAAGTATGGTGGGATGCGCTCGCGGCTCGGCGACCTTGTTGGGTTGCGATGGGGTTCTGCAATGATAGGATGCAAGCTATGCTGACCGGAATACCGATTCTTGCCTGTTGGGTTTTCGTTGGGGTGTATTGGAACATCAGCGCGCGCTCCATCAAGCCCACGGCGGAGGGTCAGGACTGGAGCGGCAGGCTCGCCCGGATGCCAATCTGGCTGGGGTACATCCTGTTGATCGTCATCTGGGTGTATCCATTTGGAATGGTGGCGACACGACGCACGGCCGTTTCGGGCTCGCTTGCGGTTGCGATCTGCGCGCTGGGGCTGCTGGTGTCCATCTGGTCACGCAGGGCGCTGGGCAACGAGTGGAGCAGAGATGTCGAATTGAAGCAGTGGCACAAGCTGGTGGAACGCGGACCGTATGCTCTCGTGCGGCATCCGATCTACACCGGCCATCTGCTGTTGGGGCTGGGGACGGCCATTGGCTCCGGCCTGCTGGTTGCGTTCGCGGGGCTGGCGCTGTTCTTCGTGGGCTTCTGGATCAAGCTGAGGCAGGAGGAGAGGCTTCTGGTGAGGAGCTTTCCGGAGGAATACCCCGCTTACCGGGCGCGCGTCCGGGCGCTGGTTCCGTATGTGTTGTGACGCGATTTCGCGAAGCGGCGGGCGTGGATGGCCAAGTTTGGGAATTCCGAATTCCCCCTTCGCGAGCGTGCGCGGGGAGGTCGCAGGAGCGATGGCCGACACGTTGTGTAGATCTGAGGATCTGTGGCAATCCCATCGGGACGTCAGCCACGCATCAGACTCTCGGTCGGCAGAGCGCTGCGGCCTCCCGGATTGAGTGTACCACCCGGCGTATCCGCGATATGATGCGGACATCGCCATGAAACGCCTATTGCCGCTCGCACTCTTCGCCTCCGCCATCGCCGCCACATCAGCCGCCGCGCAACCGCCCGAGGCTAAGCCGCTGCGTATCGCCATCGCCGGCCTGAACCACGGCCATGTTTGGGCATTTCTGCGCGGTGCGCAGAGCCGCCCGGCCGATGTCGTCATCGTCGCGGTTTGGGATCCCGATGCCGCGCTGTTGGCAAAATGCGCCTCATCGAACCACATCGCCGCCGATCGGCTCTTCACCAGTCTCGACGCCATGCTCGACACGGCGAAACCCGAAGCCGTCGCGACCTTCACCGATACTTTCTCGCACGTCAAGGTCGTCGAGGCGTGCGCCCCGCGCCACATACCGGTGATGATGGAGAAGCCGCTGGCCGTGGACATGAACCAGGCACACGCCATCCAGCAGGCTTCGGAGCGCTACCGCACGCCAGTGATCGTCAACTACGAGACCACCTGGTACCGCAGCCACGGCGAGATGTGGAACCTGTTGCATGAGCAGAAGGCCGCTGGTGAGATCCGCAAACTGGTGGCGATGGACGGCCACCAGGGTCCCCAGGAGATCGGCGTGCAGCCCGAGTTTTTCGCCTGGCTGAGCGACCCCGTGAAGAACGGCGCCGGCGCCCTCTTCGATTTCGGCTGCTATGGCGCCAACCTGATGACGTGGATGATGGACAATCAGCGGCCGCTCAAGGTGACGGCGTTGACGCAGACCGACAAGCCCGCGATCTACCAGCACGTCGATGACGAAGCCACCGTGTTGCTCGAATATCCCAGAGCGCAGGGCATCATTCAGGCGTCGTGGAACTGGCCGGTGGGCCGCAAGGATTTCGAAGTCTACGGCGCAACGGGCTATGCCATCGCGACCGGCGGCAACAACCTGCGCGTGCGCCTGGCGGGGGCGCAGGCAGAGGAGACGCGTACGTTGCCGGAGTTGAAGCCGCAAGAGGCCGACTCCATTTCGTACCTGATCGGCGTCGCCCGCGGTAAGTTCGAGCCCGGCGGCCTCTCGTCGCTCGAAAACAACATGATCGTGATCGAAATCCTCGACGCCGCGCGCGAATCGGCGCGCACCGGGCGCACGATTACGCTAAGCCGATGAGCCGGCGTGGCGCGGCTTGCCCGTGCACCATCCGGGGCCGCCAGGCCTGCAGAGCCGAGAGTCATCTCGGCTTTTCTTGGCGTCGCCACGCCCGTCCTCAAACGCTCGCCCTACACCTTCGCCGCCTTCCATCTCCCACGCCGGAACCACACGATTCCCACCACCGCCAGCACCGATTCGGCAATGCAGATGGCCAGGTACACGCCGCGCGGTCCCAGCCCCGCCCGATCAGCCAGCAGCCAGGCCAGCGGAATTTGCAGCAGCCAGTAGCAGAAGAAGTTCATCCATGTAGGCGTCACAGTATCGCCGGCCCCGTTGAAGGCCTGCTCCATGATCATGCCCCAGGCGTAGAACGGGTAACCCAGGCTTACATAGCGCAAGCAGGCCACGGCCACCGGCGCCACCGCGGCGTCGGTGGTAAACAGGCCCACCAGCGGCCGCGCCGCGCTGAAGAAGCACACCGCCACCGCCGCCAGAAACGACATGTTGTAGATTCCGGCCACCCACACCGCGCGCTCCGAGCGCTCCGGCCGCCGTGCGCCAAGGTTTTGCCCCACCAGCGTGGCCGCAGCCGATGCGATGCCCCACGATGGCATAAGCGCAAAAAGTATGATGCGCAATGCGAGCGTATAGCCGGCGATGGCCGCGCTTCCAAAGAGGGCGTTGATGCGCGCCAGGCTGACCCAGCTCGCCGTCGAGATGAAGTACTGGAGCATCGCCGTCGAGCCCACCCGCAACAACCGCCCCATCACCGGCCAATCGGGCCGCACGTGGCGCAGCGCCAGTCGCACGCGGCTCTTGCCGCGGAACAGAACCGCGAGTTGGTACACCACGCCGATCGATCGGCCGATGGTGGTCGCCACCGCCGCGCCGGTCACTCCCAGCCGCGGGAAAAACGCGAAGCCGTAAATGAAGCACGGATCGAGCGCCATGTTGATCAGGTTCGCCAGCCATAGCGTTCGCATCGCGGCCGCGGCGTCGCCCGAGCCGCGGAACACCCCATTGATCAGGAATAGCAGCACGATGGCGACGTTGCCGCCGAGCACAATCCTGGCGTAGCCCGATCCGGCATGGATCACCGACGCCGGCGCACCCATCAGCCCGAGCAGGCGCGCGGCCAGGAATACGCCCGCGAGGCCGGTCGCGATGCCCACCGCCGCTCCGCACACAATCGCTTGGCCGGCCGCAGTCGCTGCTCCCTCTCTATCCTTTTCGCCGATGCGCCGCGCCACGGTTGCCGTGGCCGCCATGCTGAGGCCCAGCGCGATGCTGAAGACCAGCACCACCAGGCCCTCCGTCAGCCCGACCGCCGCCAGCGAATCCGCGCCCAGCCGCGCCACCCAGAATGCATCCACTACGCCGAACGTGGATTCCATCGCCATCTCGAGCATGGTCGGGATCGCCAGCAGCGCGATTCCGCGGCTGAGACTGCCTTCGGTATAATCTTGATCGCTTCCCGCCAGCGCTTCTCGCAGAAAGTTGCGCTGGCGGGCAAATGCACGCTTTTCGATCACCTGCATGGGAATGCCCTCGCGGAGTACAGCTCCGCACTGACCTGGTTTTTGGGTTAACGGAAAATGGAAGCTACCGGAAGCGCCCTCGGCGCTTACCGAATAGCGATGGTGGGATTGGGCATTCGCATGGGCGAAATCACCTGGGAGCTATCATATCACGAGCCTGAAGCGAGCTTCAAGAAGAGCCGCAGGAAGCTGTTGACAGACGAAAACCTCTGTCCCACATTGCTGTGGAAAGACGTGCCGCCAAGTGGGGCAGGCGCTTTCGCCTGCCAACCTTCTTCACCGCTTCCCGCCCGTTTCCTACTTGCGCCACACAACTCCGCCCTTCATCACGAAGCTGACTTTTTCGAGCGTGGCGATGTTCTCGAGCGGATTTCCCTCCACCGCAACCACATCGGCAAGGTACCCCGCCTGTAGCGCACCGATCTGGCCGTCCCATCCGAGCAGCTTCGCGGCATGCAGTGTGCCGGCTTGAATCGCTGCCAGTGGTGACATGCCGTATTTCACCATCAGAACGAATTCGCGCGCCTGCGTGCCATGCGGGAACGGCCCCACGTCCGAGCCCATCGCGAATTCGACGCCGGCCGCCAGTTGGTTGCGGAATTCCGCGGCGTGATATTCGAGCATCGCCCGCTCCCGCGCGGCCATGGCCGGTGAAGCCGCGTGATCGGCGAAGTAATCGACGATGGCGAAGGTGGGCACCGCGAAGATGCCGCGTTCTCGCATCAGCCGCATGGTTTCGTCGCTCAATTGATAGGCATGGTCGATCGACGCCACGCCGGCGCGCGCCGCATAGAGCGTGCCCGGCTCACCGGTGGCGTGCACCGCGATACGCTTGCCCACCCGCGCCGCCTCCGCAACCGCGGCCGAGAGTTCCGCCTCGGTGTACTGGTATGGCGTGGCGAATTTGCCACTCGCCAGCGTGTCGTGCCCAGTCTCGTAGATCTTGATAAAATCTGCACCCTCCTTGAACTGCCCGCGGATGACGCGGATCAAGTCGAGCGCATTATTGGCCCAAGTGGCGTTGGGCAGCACCCGCTGTTCCGGGTTATAGCCGATAGCGTCTTCATGACCACCGAGAATGTCGACCGCGTTGCCGCTGATGCGCAACCGGGGACCCGGAATGGAGCCGGCGTTGATCGCGTCGCGCACCGCCGTGTCGGCCGATCCGGCGCCCTCGGTTCCCATGTCGCGCTCGGCGGTGAACCCAGCCATCAGGTCGTCGCGCGCCGCCAGCAGCGCCGTGATCGTCCGCTGGGGAACCGATTCCTGTACCGTCTGCAGGTCTTCCGCGCCCGGATGCAGAAACAGATGCACGTGCGCGTCAATCAATCCGGGCAGCAGCGTGCGGTCTCCCAGGTCGATCGTCTCGGCATCCGCGGGCCGGCTGACCTTCACGCCGACCTCGGCGATCCGATCCCCGCGCACCAGCACTTCGCCCGGCGCGATCACTTTGCCCGTCTCCACATCCAGCAGCCGGGCCGCGTGCAACACGATCGGGTGATTCGCCGGCTGGCACCATGCCCTGCCGGCCAGCGCCACAACAAGTAACGAGAGAGAACGCAAGAGTTTCATAAGCTGTTGCGCGCCATCATACCACTTGGTGGGGCATGCTTTAGCGGCTTGCCCTTCCATGCGATTGACGCCGTTTCAGTAGGCAGGGCCTGGATAAACCGCCGTATCGGGCGATGTCTGGTATGTCGCCAGTATGTTCCCGTATCGCGTATCAAGGATGACAACGTCGCCCGATGAGCCGGCGAACCAGACCGTCGAACCATCCTGAGACATTTCTATGGACGATGCATCGGTCGAGGGCAGGCCGGAGTTGAACTGACTGGTGATTTGGCGGACGGTGAGGTCGAAGACCTGCAGTTGATTTCCAACCTTCCAAAAGAGCCGGGTTCCGTCCGGGTGGATGAATATCTGGGTGCCGAGTCCCGGATAACCGCCGCTCTTCCCTGGCGTATAGGTCGACGCGGATAGGTCGGCCGTGCCGCTGAGGACGTCGTAGTAAGTGATCATTCCCGAGCTGCTGAGAAGGTAGGCGGTAAGTCCGTCCGGGGACATCACTAACGCAGTGGGAGCATATTTCAACAACAGCGTGGAAGTGAGGGTTTGCGTGACCGCGTCGAAGGCCAGCAACACGCCGAGATTGCCCGCCGAGTCCTTCGTATAATAGCTGACCGCGTAGAGAGCGATCCCGCCACTGTTGGTGAACGCGATGCCCGCGGGTGCGGTATTGTTCGGATCGAGCGTCGAGGTCGGGATCGTCGCCAGCACGCTTTGGCTGTCCAGGTCGCAAATCGAGATTTCGTTGACTGTTTCGGCGTGAGCCGTCCAGACCTCGTTTCCGACGCCCGTCGATGATGGCCGGACGGCAAATACTCTCGCCTGCGGCGGGAGGGCAACCAGGCTTGATATTGCGAAGGTCGTCATGTCGACTCTCAAAATGTTATAACTGAGGCCGTCCAGCATGATCATCTGAGGGTCCGCGGAAGTGGCCGGCGGCACCAGCGTCAGATCGGGGTGAGCCGTCCTCGCATATGGGCCGTATATGGGTGGGAGATGGGGCACACCGGTACTCACGGCAAGAAACTCCATCATTGCCGCTCCAATGGCTCCAATCGTTTCAGCCTCCGATTCCGCCAGGGGCGTGCAGACGGGAGTCAGTAAGGGCGTTACTGCCAGATAAAACGTAATATCACCATCGAAATTCGTATACGTACCGTATTGCGCGTCCGCATAAACGCAGCTTGTTGCGTAAAACTTGAACTCCTTGGTCCCCCCAACATCGCTAATCTGCCACGAGTACTTGATATTGCTCAAGAGGTAGGGCGCGACTGCGAGATTAAGCGTGACGCCGGCGTACTTATTGTCGATTACATCGCCGCCGAAGTCGATAATGGTTGTGCCCGCACCCTGGGCATGCAGCTGGCCCAGAATCAGTAAGAGCAAGCAGAGGAGCTTCATTGGAGGACCACCGATTGAGCCAGCCAACTTGAGTTGAGCAGAATTCCGTTCGCTGCCAGGCCATTCGCGAACGTGGCCGCGTTATCCACCCCCAGCGTTCCGATGAACAGGTTGGCGTAAGAGCCATCGAGGATCAGATAACTCGGCGGCAGGTTCGCCAGCGTATCCGCGGAAATGGTGAACGTGCTGGCCCCGGGCGCGGCGAGGCACTGTACTTCCACCGTGGAGTTAGTAGCCGCTGCGTAGGCATAGAGCAAAATTGCCGTGGGCGCCGCTGGGTCTCCGGGTGTGAACGCGAGGGCGAGCGGTGCGTTCCTCGGCACAACGATGATCTCACTCGGGCGGCTCCAGGCCGGCGGCGGCTCGGGGTTGAGAGGTATCACCGTTTGGTTCGGGCCGGCAGGATCGATGGTGAATGTCCCGTTCGCGCCCAGCAGATTCATCGCCATCACATTCGAGTTGACCATCCCACCCAGGGTGCTCGAAAAGTAATAGCTGCTGGGCGAGAAGGGCAGAGGCTGCGTGCCGTTGTTGTAGGTCTGATTGGGCTGTGGATTGAGGCTGGCGCTGGCGGGCAACGCTCCGCGGAGGCTTTTGTCATAGTAGGAGTCGCCCGAAGTCTGGTTCACTAGACACGTTCCGGGGGGCGGATAGGACATGTAAGGATCGAAGCTATAGGGCGAATTGGGCCGCGTGTAGAACCGCGAATAGAGCTTATCGAGAGTCTTGAGAATGGCCGGGGATGTACTCACATTTTCGACCGTGTCTACCCGCTCCAGATGGATGAAGGCCTGCGTTCCAGGCGTGCGGACCAGTTTCGAAAGCGGGTTGCCCGGGTCGTCGCACGAGTTGGTGCCGGCAGCGGCGATGGCCATGGTGGTGACATTAGACACCGCGCCGCCGGCGTTAACCGACACCGGTACCCAGCAACCGAGCGGGGCATTGGCGGGAACGTAGGCGTTGATCTGATCCACACCGGCGCAGCACGGGCTGCGCCCGGAATAGAGGACGGTTGCGGCCTGGCCTCCGATGGTAACCGTCACCGGCGTCGAGACGTTGCCGGGCGTGGGCGCTACGTTATCGGGAAACGTGACCGGGCCCAGGCCGGTGCCCCAAATCTCAACGATTTGACCGGGCGCCGTAGGAGTCACCAGCGAGTTGATCGGCAGACTGGTCGCGGACACATAGTTCTGGATGCTGCCGGGACCGGCCCCGCCGGCGACTGCGAAGAGGCCCGGCGCCGAGTCTGCGATCTGAATGGTGATGGCGTTGCTGCGGGTGTTCTGATACGTCAAACGCAACGTGGCCAGGCCGGCCGTGACACTGGAAGGCATCACGGCGTTGATCTGTCCCGCCGAGACGAAGAGCGGGAACGCCTGGGTGACCACGCCAATCTGCGTGACACTTAGCGACACTCCGCCAAACGTTGTTGCCAGAGGAGCGGATGCCGTCTGGTATTGGGCGGGGCCCAGGTTCTCACCGTAAACCGTGAACACACTGCCGCGCGCGATCGGCGCGTTGGGCAGACCGAAGGGCGCGGAGGAAGCCGCGTTGACGGTGCCGCGATTGTAGAGGATTGGCTGTTGGGCTAACAGAACGCTCGCAGACAGAACGAGCAGCACGACGCGCATTGGCTCAGTCTACTATAGTCGTGACCAGGATCAAGCAGAATGCGCAGTCCCCAAGGACTTGGAGAAGAAAGCAGTACTAAATCACCCTATTACGTGCTAGAACTGAGTCTCCGCGCAGCCAAACTCACTCGGCAACCCGCCGCTACCCCAACAAATCCCGCGCGTCGATCTTCTTTTCTTTGGGCAACGGAGCATTCAGGAACCGCAGGAACGGCACCATGGCGCGGAAGCGATCCACAATTTCCTGGTACAGCGTGGGCAAAGTGGCGACGTCGGGTGGCAGTTCCACGTACAGGACGAACTGCTTGAAACGCAGCAGGTCGGCCGCCGGATGGTCCGCACAGAACCCTTTCGGCACCCGCGCCAGTTGCTCGCCCTGCAATTCGCCTAGCAGGCGCCGCACCTTCGGGTTCGCCAGGATCCGCCGGAGTGCGGCATGGTTGTCTGCAATATGATTGCGAATCGCCAGCAGCGCAGCCGGTTCCGGCATGTACACGCCGCCGCCCACCGCTACTTCCTTGTGCGAAATCGCCACATAGAAACCGCCGTGCCCATGGGCCATGCCGCCGCGCAAAGGGAAACTGGCGGCGATGTGCTCCTTGTAGGGCTTCTTGTCCTTGCTGAAACGCACGTCACGATAGATGCGGAAGATGGCTTTCTCGGGATCGGTAGCGTACTCCGGCGCAAAGCCGGCCAGCGCCTGGTTCAGCGCCTCCACCAGTTCGCGCATGGGCTGCTTCACGCTAGTCTCGAACACCGCTTTCCGCGGCTGAAACCATTCGCGACGATTGTTCCGCGCCAACCCGCGGAGAAATCCGAGTGCTTCCGGGGGAAAGCCCGCAAAGCCGGAACGCGCCATACAACCTCCCTTTATAATCGAGATAATGCCGACCACCGAAGAGATGCGCGCGCATCTCGCCGCGATTCCCAATTTAACCCTTTCGGCCGACGTCCCGCTGGCGCGCCATACGCGCTTCGGCGTGGGCGGGCCGGCCGATCTGTACGCTGAGACCGGGGCGGAGGATGCCTTTCTCGAAGCGCTCCGTGCGGGCGAAGCCAGCGGCTTTCCGACGATAGTGATTGGCGGCGGAACTAACTTGATCGTCTCCGACCGCGGCTATCGCGGCCTGGTGCTGCGCTACCGCGGCGACGCCCTCAGTGCCGAAGACAACCGCGTCACCGCCGGCGCCGGCGCAGAGTTGCAGCGCCTGGTGGATTTCTCGATCGACCGAGGCCTGCGAGGCCTGGAGACGCTGGCCGGCATCCCCGGCTGGACCGGCGCGGCCATCTACGGCAATGCCGGCGCCTATGGCCATTCGATCTCCGAACGCGTCGCCTGCGTACGCTTCTTCGATGGCCGCCACGTACGCGCCTTCTCCAACGCCGAGTGCCAGTTTGCTTACCGCGAAAGCATTTTCAAACGGCACAAAGAGTGGATCGTCTTCACCGCCGAGTTGGAGCTGGAACCAGCGGATCGAGACGAGCTCCGCCGCACCGCCGACGGCATCGTCAAGGTCCGCAACGAGAAGTTCCCGGTCACCATGCAGTGCGCCGGCAGCATCTTTAAGAACCTGCTGCTGCGCGATCTGCCACCCGCCGTGGCGGCCCAGGTGCCAGCCGAGTCGGTGCGCGAAGGCAAAGTGCCGGCCGCTTGGTTCCTCGATCAAGTGGGGGCCAAGGGCACGCAGCGCGGCGACATCCACGTGGCCGACTATCACGCCAACCTTATCTATAACGCCGGCAGCGGCACCGCCGCCGACTTGTGCGCGCTCATCCGGGATCTGAAAGCCCGCGTGCGCAGCCGCTTCGGTTTTGACCTGGAAGAGGAAGTGCAATACGTCGGCTGATTGCGTTTGGTGGGGCATGCTTTAGCTTGCCAACGCCCGCTTGCGGGCGCGTCTTTTCACAGCCTCTGAAGAGGCGCCCCCAGTCGTTTTTCCCCAACCCTAATTCTTTGGCCCCATCGCGCCGATCTCTTAGTACTAGAGATCGATGCCATCTCACGAAACCTTATTCACTAAGGCGGCCCGGCGCCACGTCGCCCGTCTGGCGCAGGTGATTGCTCCGGCGGCGCCGGGTCTGGAGCGGAAGTTCCTGGCGCTGCTCCGCAAGCGGCGCTATGGCGCCGTGGAGCGGCGCGCGCTGATGGCCATTTCACCGTGCGCGGCGGCGCGGCTCGGATCGATCGAGAGATTCCTCGATCAGGTGGAATATAACGGCCGGCGCCTGGCCAAGTGCAACCTCTCGCCTGATGCGGCCGGCGAAGTGCTGCGGCATTTCGATGAAATGCTGGAGCCTCTCTTGCAGGGCAGATTTGGCCCCTCACTGGAACAACTGCAATGGGCCACCCTGTTGGCGTTAGAGCGCGCTTATTACCGCGTGCGCGAAGAAGAAAGCCAGGCGCTGTTCGGCATTTATCGCGCCGGAGCGGAAGTAGCCGATTCCGGGAAGTTGTCCCAGCGCCTCGTGCGCCTGCTGGCGCACGCATTTCGAGCCCGCGCCGGAGGCCTGTTGGTAAAGGAAGGGGAGCTCGACCGGGAACTGCGCCAGCCGCTGTACATCGAGCAAGGCACCCCCGAGGAACGATGGATCGCCGACCCTGCGCTGCGCGGGCGGTACGCGTCTTACTGGTCTTACCCGCTCAATGGGTCGACGGCGCTTCAGCTCGGTTTCCCGGTTCCGTATCCCTGGCTGCCGCGCGAACTGGAGCTGATGGAGGCCGCGGCGGAGCACTTCCGCAAAGCCCGCGAGCGCGCGCTGCTGTTGGAGGAGGTGGAACGGCTGGCGGCAGCCGCCCGGCAGGCCGAGGATGACGAACGGCGGCGCATCGGCCGCGAACTGCATGACGAAGCCGGCCAATCGCTGTTGTCGCTGCGGCTGCAACTGGAAATGATGGAACGCGGCGCGGACCCGCCCATGCGGGCCAGTCTGCAGGAGGCCCGCGGCGTGCTCGAACGGACCGTCGTCGAGTTGCGGCGAATCATCGCCGCGCTCAGCCCTGCCGTGCTGGAGCGGCTCGGCCTGGCGCGGGCGCTGCGCCTGTTGGCAGGCCGGTTTGGCAGGACTTTTCCGGCGGGCGTCCGCGTCCGCATCGCCGGCCGCCTGGAGGATCTGCCGCCCTCTCTACAACAAGTGATTTACCGGGTCGCGCAGGAGGCCTTACAAAACGCGGCCAAACATTCCCAGGCAACCGTCGTAAGACTTTCCGTGATGCGAGCCGATAAGGTTATCAGAACGCGCATTTCAGATAACGGCCTCGGTTTTGAGGTCGGCGTTACGGCGAAGCCAATGTCATTCGGTCTGGCAGGCATGCGGGAGCGCGCGGCGCTCCTGGGCGGCAAGCTCACCGTGCGCAGTGCGCGCAACCAGGGAACGACGGTGATTTTGGAACTGCCGCTGAACTCGGCTTAGGAAAACTCACATGTCTAAGATTCGCGTATTAATCACAGACGATCATGCAATGTTCCGGCAGGGGGTCCGCACCTTGCTCGCGGCGGAGCCCGACCTCGAAATCGCCGGAGAAGCCAGGGACGCCGCCGAAGCGGTCAACCTGAGCCGGCAGAACCGCCCCGATGTCGTGTTAATGGATATCGGCATGACGGGGATGAGCAGCTTTGAGGCCACCCGCGTGATCCGCAAAGAGCGGCCCGAAACGCGCGTCGTTTTCCTCTCCATGTACGACGACGATGAGTATCTGGCCGAATGCGTCTCTATCGGCGCCAGCGGCTACATCCTCAAAGAGAGTCCCGCCGAGCAATTATTGACCGCCATCCGCGAAGTGCACCGCGGCGGCAGCTACCTCAGCCCGCGCCTCCTCACTCGCCTGGTGGACGATCTCCGCACTCAGGGGCACGAGCCTGTCCGCCAACCGCGCTTCGGCACGCTCACCAAACGCGAACGCGAAATCCTCAAAATGCTCGCCGAAGGCCAATCCGTCAAAGAGATCGCCACCGCCTTCGAGCTCAGCGTCAAGACCGTCGAGGCCCACAAGTTCAACCTGATGCGCAAGCTGGATATTCACAACAAGGCCCAACTGGTGCAGTACGCCATCCAGAAAAAAATCATTCGCCTGTCCGAGCCCCTGTTGAACTGAACCTATGGTGCAGGCCCCGGCCTGCACCTTATCCGTACTACTTGCCAGCGCGCGAGCCCGGCTGGTAGCCTGCACGTTCGTTGTCAATCGGCTCCCGTGAGGCAGGTCCCCGACCTGCCAACAGCGTGGGGCAGGATGATATCCGACGCGCCGCTTGTTCCATCGGCTCGGTGGGGCAGGCGCTTCCGCCTGCCAACCCGCAACCGGTGGGGCAGGTCCCCGACGTCCCCGGCCTGCCAACGCCGGGGCGAAGCCCGGCCGGTTCTTCCCCGCGCTCGTAGGGGCCGGGCATGCCCGACCCAGTGGGGCAGGTCCCCGACCTGCCAAATGCCGACCGCTAGCCCAGCCGCCCGTGCAACCTTCAGTCACAACCCATCTCCCTCACTAACTCAATCACTTACCTCTCAAACCCCTTGACGCACCCCTTATCCTTGAATTGGGACTGTGGCGCCAGGCACCGCTGCTAGTCCTTACTTGCTGGCCAGCAAGCGTTGCACTCAAGTGGTACTGAACTTCCGGCGCCCCTTAAAGGCATGCGGGGTCCCCTACGGGCAGGACTCTCGACGGAAGACTTTGGATTCCGGAATCTATAACCGCCGGCGGAAAACGGATAGCTATCATTGCCGCCCGCCGGATAACAGAGAGTAAGGAACGAATCGACATCGATATGCTCGCCATCAAAGCGGGCCAATACATCGAAGTTTCTACTCAATCCATCGGGTGGCCGATACGCACGGCGATAAGTCCGCGAAGCCCGGCCACCCGCAACGCAATCTTATCTTTTTCATCCGCCCCACTCGGCCGCAGTCTGCCCAAAAATCCCCACGTTTCGGAACGGCCAGGCTCGCGCCCGGCGTTGGCCGGTCGGGGACCTGCCCCACTACGCCTGGCACTCCGCGCAGGGGCAGATGCGGCGGAAGTGATCCCAGGAGTAAATGCCGGCTTTGTGGCCGTCGCTCCAATTGATGCGGATGGCGTAGTTGCCCACCTGTTCGGCGCCCAACATCTTCAATACCGGTTTGAACATCTGCAAGGGATTGGCGGCTTCGGCCTGGCGCGGCGGGGTGCCATGCGCGCCGGTGCAGCCGGCGCAGGGACACTTGTCGCGCAAGTAGACCAGCCCGTATTCGCTGTGATGGCCATCCTTCCAGTCGATCTTGATGCCGCCGGATTTGGAGATGGCGATGTGTTCTGGATCGTTGGAAGGGCTCATGTTTGATTGAAGAGGCGCTCGACGTCGCGCACACCGGAGATGCGGCGCATGGCGGAGACCAGTTTCTCAAGTTGCTTCTTGTCGCGCACGTCCACCGTCATTTCCACCACGCCGCCCACCTGGTCGGTGAGCGATCTGGCTTCCAGGCTGCGGATGTTGGTGCTCTCGTCGGAAAGCACGCCGGTCAACTGATTGAGCATGCCCGGGCGGTCGTCGGTGTGGACCACGATGCGCACCGGGAACGCGTCGTCCACCGCGCGCACCCATTCGACCTCGATCTTGCGCTCGACGTCGTACATCAGGTTCTGCACGTTGGGGCAGGCGCGCGAATGCACGGCCACACCCTTGCCGCGGGTGACGTAGCCCACGATGGCCTCGCCGCGGATGGGGTTGCAGCACTTGGCGCGATAGACCAGCAGGTCGTCCATGCCACGGACCTTGATGACAGCGTCGTGATCCTGATGGCGGCCGGGACCGGCGGGCGCGCCGGCGGCAGCGGGCTCGACCTCGGGCGCGAGGGGTTCGGCCGGTTCTTCGTCCACCTTATCCGGGGCCACCTTGCTCAGCACCTGGCGCGCCGAAAAGCGCCCGTAGCCGAGCGCGGCGTAGAGGTCCTCGGTTTTCGAGTAGCCGTATCCGGCGGCTACCCGATCCAGATCGGCGCGCGCCACGCGGGACAATTGCACGCCCAGGCGGCGGGCTTCCTTTTCGAGGTACTTTTCGCCGATTTCGATCGCCTTCAAGCGCTCGCTGGCGTTGATCACGTGCTTGATCTTATTGCGCGCGCGTGAGGTGCGGACGAAGGCCAGCCAGTCCTTGCTCGGCTGGTGGCCGGGCTGGGTCATGATCTCGACGATGTCGCCGTTGCGCAATTGCGAGCGCAGCGGAACAATGCGGCCGTTGACCTTGGCGCCGACACAGGTATTGCCCACGTCGGAGTGGATGGCGTAGGCGAAATCGATGGGCGTGGCTTCGCGCGGCAGCACGATCACCTTGCCCTTGGGGGTGAACGTGTAAGCCTCTTCCGGGTAGAGGTCCACCTTGAGCGTGGACATAAACTCGCCGGGGTCCTGCATGTCGCGCTGCCATTCCACCAGGTGGCGCAGCCAGGCGATGCGGTTGTCGTCGGCCGCCGGGCCTTTGCGGCCTTCCTTATATTTCCAGTGAGCGGCGATGCCTTCCTCGGCGATGCGGTGCATTTCCTCGGTGCGGATCTGCACTTCGAAGGTTTGGCCCTGCGGCCCCACTACCGAAGTATGGAGCGACTGGTAGAGGTTGGGCCGCGGGATGGCGATGAAATCCTTAATGCGGCCCGGAATGGGGCGCCAGCGGTTGTGGATGACGCCGAGTGCGGCGTAGCAGTTCTTCACCGAGTCGGTGAGAATGCGCAGCGCCATCAAATCATAGACCTGATCGACCGTAATTTTCTGCCGGCGCAGCTTCATGAAGACGGAGTAGGGACGCTTGACGCGGCCCTCGATGCGCGCCGGAATGCCTTCCCGCCGCAGCTCGGCCTCCACCGTGCGGAGGATTTCCTCGAGGAATTCCTCGTTGGAATGGCGGCGGCTCTCGATAGAGGCGATGATTTCTTTGTAGGCGTCGGGCTCGAGGTGCTGAAAGGCCAGGTCTTCGAGCTCGCCGCGCACTTTGCCCATTCCGAGGCGGTGGGCGATGGGCGCGTAGATTTCGATGGTCTCGCGCGCTATGCGCTGGCGCCGTTCGGGAGCCAGATAGCCGAGCGTGCGCATGTTGTGGATGCGGTCGGCCAGCTTGACCATGATGACGCGGATATCCTCCACCATGGCGAGCAGCATCTTGCGGAAGCTTTCCGCCTGGCGGTCCTCGGCGGAAAAGAAATCGAGTTTGGAGAGCTTGGTGACGCCATCGACGCAGCGCGCCACTTCTTCGCCGAACCGCTCGCGGACCTCGTCGACGGTGACGCTGGTATCTTCCACCACGTCATGCAGCAGGCCTGTTTCCATGCCGACCACGTCCAGGCGCATCTCGGCGAGGATGCGGGCCACCATGATGGGGTGGACCATGTAAGGTTCGCCGGAATCCCGCATCTGGCCTTCGTGGCGCTCGCGGGCGAACTGATACGCGCGCTCGAGCGGCGCCAGGTCATCCTTGGGGCGGTACTCGCGGATCTTGGCCTCAAGCTCCCGGTACAACTGCCCCACCGGATCGGACGGGGGCGGCAGAGGCACGGATTCCGAAAGACTGGCAGGTTCGGATGCCACTTTCCTCGATTGTAGCAGGGGCGGCTGCGGGCTCCGCTTCCGGGGCGCGCGGGCGCTTGTCCTAGAAGAGAACCGGCAAGCTAAAGCATGCCCCACCCAGCCATAATGGAGAGGATGGAAACTCCAGTGACGGTTGTGATTCTGGCGGCGGGCTTAGGGACGCGCATGAAATCGCACAAGGCCAAAGTGCTGCACCGCGCCGGCGGCAAGACCCTGGTGGAGCACGCGGTGGATAGGGCGCTCGCGCTCACTTCGGCGGAGCGCGTTTTCGTGGTGGTGGGCCATCAGGCCGAGCGGGTTCGCGCCGCCGTCACCACGCCCGGCATCGGATTCATAGAGCAGACCGAACAGCTCGGCACAGGCCACGCGCTGCTGGTGGGGCGCGATGCGCTTTCGCATCTCGATGGCAACCTGGTGATCTTCTACGGCGATGGTCCGTTGCTGCGGGCAGCCACGGTGCGCCGTCTCATCGAAACCGTGGATGCGAGCGATGCCGCGGGCGCGCTGCTTTCGGCCGACATGCCCGACCCCACCGGTTACGGGCGTGTGGTTCGCGGCACAAGCGACGAGGTGACGACCATCGTGGAGCAGAACGCCGCCACTGCCGAGCAACTGGCAATTCACGAAGCCAACATGGGCATCTACTGCTATCGCGCGGAACTGTTCTGGCGGCACGCCGTCGAAATGCGCCCCGATAATCCCGCGCACGAATATTACCTCACCGACATGGTGCAGATTCTCAACCGCGCGGGACACCACGTGAGGGCGATGAAGATCGACGATCCGCGCGAATGCCTGGGGATCAACGACCGGGTCGAGCTGGCGGAGGCGGACCGCCTGCTGCGCGAGCGCAAGCTGCGCGAGCTGATGCTGGCAGGCGTGACCATAGAGAAGCCGGAGACGGTGACCATCGATGGCGGCGTCGAGATCGGCATCGATACCGTGGTCGAGCCGTTTGCGCGCATCCTGGGCAACACGTCCATCGGCGAAAACTGCCGCATTGGGGCGTCGAGCATCATCGAGAATTCGATCCTCGCCGACGAAGTGGTGATCGGTCCACTGACGGTGGTGACGGCCTCGCGCCTGGAGCGTGGCGCGCAAGCCGGGCCTTTTTCCCGCCTGCGTCCGGGGAATTACGTCGCCGAAGGCGCGCACGTCGGCAATTTCGTGGAGTTGAAAAAGACGCGGCTGGGCCCGGGTGCGAAGGCCAATCACCTGGCCTACCTGGGCGATGCGGAGATTGGCGCCAAAGCCAACATCGGCGCCGGCACGATCACTTGCAACTACGATGGCGTGCACAAGCACCCCACGCGGATCGGCGACGGGGCCTTCGTGGGAAGCAACTCGACTTTGGTGGCGCCGCTCGAAATCGGCGATGGCGCTTACCTGGCCGCAGGCTCCGTGATTACCGAGCAGGTTCCCGCCGATTCGCTGGCCGTGGGCCGTGCGCGGCAGGTGAATAAAGAGGGATGGGCCAAGAAGCGCCGCGCCCGATTGGCCGCCCCGCCCGCGGCCGGAAAGTAACGCCGGACCACGCCATTGAAGGATCCGACGGCCGCTGCCAATGTGGCGGCGGCGACCTAGTACTCTCAGTCGATTCATCGGACCGGTTTGCGGTCGAAAACCTCGGTGAAATATGGGCATATCCGTGAAATTCCTCGCTGCAGTGCCCCATATCGTCTCACTAATTTGGAGCAAGTCCGAATCGTCGGCATAGATCGCGCGGCCGCCATGGGAAGGCGAGCCGGCGGTCCGCTGCTAACTAACTGAAAACAAATACAACAGGCCCTGGTTGGCAATGTGGCAACCGGAATGCCTTTGCCCTTTCGGGACATTGTGCAGGGCCCAGCGCGGGGGATGGAGCAGAAATGCAGGTCACGCCGACTGGGACTCAAAGGGCGGTAGCTTGCGCCAAGACTGGTTTGAAAGGCATCCATGAGCATCGAAAAACCTTTTGAGTCGATTGCGGAACAGTGGTTCGCTCTCCGGGTGAAATCGCGCTCCGAAAAGGTCGTTTCCACGATTGCGCGCAACAAGGGGTTCGAGGAGTTCTTGCCGGTTTACGAGTGCCGCCAGCGGTGGTCAGATCGCTTGAAGTCGGTTGAGTTTCCCCTTTTCCCAGGCTATGTGTTTTGCCGATTGGACCCGCGGCACCGGCTCCCGTTATTGACCATTCCCGGCGTGCTCCAGTTTGTGGGCATCGGAAAAACTCCCGTCCCCATCGACGACGAGGAAATCATCGCGATTCAAAGCGCCGTAAAGTCCGGTCTGTCGTCTGAACCGTGGCCCTTTCTGGAGGCCGGGCAGCGCGTGCGGCTTGAGGATGGGCCGTTGGCCGGCCTGGAAGGCTTCCTGGTAGAGGTTCGCAAGCAATATCGCGTGGTTGTCTCTGTAACTCTTCTGAAACGGTCGGTAGCAGTAGAGATCGATCGTGAGTGGGTCGCGCCGCTCGACCCGAGCGGGCGCCCGATGGCGATCCAGACCAGACACTCGCTGGTCGCAAGTCCTCAGTCCATATAGACCGGGCTTCGTGCGCAATATCAAAAGCTTCTCAGGCAATCCGGCTCTGTCAATGCCGGCAGGGCAAGAAATCACGGAGGATGAACTTGTGTTGAATAACATGCCCCGTTTTAGAGCAAACTCCCCATTAGCACCGCAATCCGTCATTCCTGCCGATGAACCCCAAGACAATGGGATGCTCGCCGAGGAACTGTTTGTGCGCATGCTCCGGCTGGAACGTAAGAGAACCGAGCGTTCCCATCGGCGCTTTGTGCTGATGATTCTCGAATCCGGCGAGCTTATGAAAGCCGGGAACCGGAACGAAACGCTCGACAAGGTTCTGCGTGCGTTGTCGCAGGCGACGCGTGACACGGATATAAAAGGGTGGTACAGGCGTGGCGACGCTATCGGGGTCATTTTCACCGAGATCGCAGCCGCCGAGGAAAAGTCGGTGGTGAGATTCCTGTCGACCAAAGTCACCGACGCGCTATATGACACGTTGAGCGTCGGGCAAATCAACCAGATCAGGCTGTCTTTCCACGTCTTCCCCGAAGATTGGGACAACGACGGTCCAGATGGGCCGGCCAACTCGACCTTGCACCTGGATCTGGCGCGCGACGCGACGAAGAAACCGATCACTGCCGTGCTCAAGAGGCTGATGGACATTGCCGGCAGCCTGGCCGCCTTGGCGCTCTGTCTCCCAGTGCTGTTCGCCATTGCGATTGCGATCAAACTGACCTCGAAAGGCCCGATCCTCTTCCGTCAGGTCAGGCTAGGCCAGTACGGGAAAAAGTTCACGTTCCTGAAATTCAGATCCATGTATGTCGGGAACGACCACGCAATTCATGAACAGTACGTGACGCAATTCATCGCAGGCGCGCAAGGACTCGAGCAAAGTGGACCGGACCAGCGAAGACAATACAAATTAACCGCGGATCCGAGAATCACGCGAGTAGGGCGACTGCTGCGCAAGACGAGCCTGGACGAATTGCCGCAATTACTCAACGTCCTGATCGGAGAAATGTCCCTGGTGGGCCCGCGGCCTCCGGTGATGTATGAATACAAGTGCTACGACCTTTGGCACAAGGAGCGCCTCATTGCGGTGAAACCAGGGATCACGGGCCTGTGGCAAGTTGAAGGGCGAAGCAGGGTGAAGTTCGATGAAATGGTGCGGCTGGACATTCGCTACGCCAGGTCATGGTCGTTGTGGCTGGACATAAAGATCCTTCTTCAGACACCGCTAGCGGTTATCTCCGGAGCGGGCGCGTGTTGAAGGTGGAGGGGTAATGATTCGAGTCGGCATTATCGGTTACGGCTATTGGGGACCTCACATTGCGCGGAACTTTCACGCCGCGGACGATTGCGAAGTCTCTGTAATCTGCGACAAGAGTCCGGCCGCTCAAGGGCGGATTCAACGCGCCTATCCAGGTGTGCGCGCCACGTGCGACGTTTCGGAAGTGTTGTCTTCGCCGCAGATTGACGCTGTCGCCGTGATCACGCCCGTTTGGACCCACTTCGAGTTGGCCAAGGCAGCCCTGGAGAACGGGAAACACGTTTTTGTCGAGAAACCATTTACGTCGACTGTGGCGCAGGCCGAACAATTGATCGAACTGGCCGCGAAGAAGCACCTGACGATCATGGTCGATCACACCTTCCTGTTCACGGGCGCGGTCAAGAAAATCGAGCAACTGACCAAGGACGGCACGCTCGGCAAGCTTTACTACTACGATTCCACCAGGGTCAATCTCGGGTTGTTCCAGCACGACGTTAATGTCATCTGGGACCTTGCACCGCACGACCTTTCGATCATGGACCACCTCGTGCATTCGAAACCGGAATATCTGGCTGCAACCGGGCAAAGCCATTTGAATGGCCACCAGGATGTCGCTTACATCACCGTCTACCTCAGCGATAACGTGATCGCCCACTTCAATGTCAACTGGCTGTCGCCGGTCAAGGTGCGCACGACTCTTTTGGGAGGCGAGAAGAAGATGGTGGTGTGGAACGACCTGGACGCCGACGAAAAGATCAAGGTATACGACAAAGGTGTGGACATCAAGAGTCAGCAAGGCGTTTACGAGTTGCTGGTCAGTTATCGCACAGGCGACATGTGGGCACCCAAAGTCGAACAGACTGAAGCCCTGGCCGCGGAGATCGGCTACTTCATCGACTGCATTACGCGCGACGAAGTACCGTTCAACGACGGTCTCGCCGGTTTGCGGGTAGTCAAGTTGCTCGAAGCGGCGGATCGGTCCCTGGCAGATATGGGCGCGGCGGTGCGCCTATGAACGACTATCTGTGCATCTCGCCGGACGTAAAGCTTGGAACGAATGTGAAGTTCTCCAAGTTTATTAACCTCTACGGCTGTGAGATCGGCGACAACACGAAAATCGGGGCTTTCGTCGAGGTCCAAAAACACGCAAGGATCGGAAAGAACTGTAAGATATCGAGCCACACCTTTATCTGCGAAGGGGTCACGATTGAAGACGATGTGTTCATCGGACATGGGGTTACGTTCATCAACGATAGCTATCCCCGCGCCACCACCACCGAAGGCGGTTTGCAGACTGAAGCGGACTGGATGGTGGAAACTACCGTGATCAAGAAAGGCGCGTCACTTGGATCGGGAGTTACTATCCTCTCCAAGATAACGGTAGGTGAACGAGCCATCGTCGGCGCCGGCAGTGTCGTAACCAAGAGTGTTCCCGCCGATACGATTGTTGCGGGAAACCCGGCCCGTGTTTTGCGAGCCGTGACGTCGGAAGCATCCCGGAGGACGGAATGAAAGAGAAGAATATACCGTTTTTGGATCTTGTCACTCCTCACAAGGAGTTACGGGAGGAACTGTGTGACGTGTTCGCGACTGCCTTAGGCAACGCGGCCTTTATCGGCGGACCGATGGTGGAAGGCTTCGAGGGAGATTTCGCCAGGTTCTGCGACGCTCAGCACTGCATTGGAGTGGGAAGCGGTACCGACGCGCTCAGATTTGCGCTCATCGCGTCGGGCGTCAAAGATGGCGACATAGTTATCACCGTTCCAAACACCTTTATCGCGACCACGGAGGCTATCTCACAGGCCGGCGGCCGGCCGGCATTCGTGGACGTCGACGAGCATACTCAGAACATGGATGCTCAGAAACTCCGGGAATACATTGAGGTTCACTGTTGCGTCGATGGCGAAAAGGGAGAGTTGGTGAATCGGAAGTCCCGCAGACGCGTCGCAGCGATCGTTCCGGTGCACCTTTACGGTCAGACCGCGGATATGGATCCCATCCTGGAGCTCGCAGGCCGGTATCATCTGACGGTTGTGGAGGACGCCTGTCAAGCTCATGGCGCTGAGTACTTTTCGAAAAGAGAAGGGCGCTGGAGGAAGGCTGGGACGATGGGGCGGGCGGCCGCATTCAGCTTCTATCCGGGCAAGAATCTCGGTGCGTGCGGCGAAGCTGGCGCGGTGACGACCAACGATGCGAAGCTCGCGAAGAAGATCCGCATGCTTCGCGATCACGGCCAGGCACAGAAGTACTATCACGACATCGAGGGATATAACGGCCGCCTGGATGGGATTCAAGCAGGCATTTTGAAGGTCAAGCTGAGGCATTTGGCCAGTTGGAACGAGCAGCGCCGGGAAAGCGCGTCCCGATATCGCGAACGGACGGCCCCAATCGGCGAACGCATCCGGCTTCCCCATGAACCGCCGTGGTCCAAAGCGGTGTACCATCTGTTCGTCGTGCGCGTCGACAACCGCGAACAACTTCAGCGGCAATTGGCGGACGCAGACATCGGCACCGGAATTCACTATCCGGTTCCGCTGCACCTACAAAAGGCCTACAGCCACCTCGGTTACCAGCACGGCGATTTCCCCGTGTCCGAGAAAGCAGCGGGTGAGATACTGTCGTTGCCCATGTACCCAGGGCTGAGGGACGACCAACAAGGCCGGATTGCCAGCGAGTTGGGCGTCTTCGCTGCCAACACTCGCGCCGCATCGCTGGCTCTCGCCGCGGGCGCTGGCAATTGGTAGCGCGGCAGAAATCGGACTGATCGGGAACCATCCTTGGATTGGAGCTGACTGTGACATTGTCCATCGTTGTGTTGTGCTGGAATGACGTGAAGGTGATCGGCGATTGTCTCCGGTCGATCTATCAGGAGACGCAGGGCATCGACATCGAGGTCATCGTGTCCGACAACGGATCGACCGACGGCTCTGTCGAATTCATCCACCAATTCTACCCACGCGCCCGTGTATTGGAAAACGGAACGAACCTCGGATTCGCCAAGGGCAATAACGAAGGAATCGCCCGGAGCTCTGGGCGCTACGTCCTCATTCTGAATCCTGACACCATCATCCGGGATCGCGCTTTGGAGAAGTGGGTCGCCTTTGCGGACTGTCACCCCGAAGCCGGGGCGTTTGGTTGCCGGGTTCTCAACCCCGATGGTTCCTTTCAACATCCAGCGCGTCCTTTCCCGACAATTTGGCGAAGCTGGATTGCGGCCCTTTACCTGCGCGCATTGGCGTACGTTTCCGACCTGTTCATTTCCGACACCTACACTGGATGGAAAGGGATGACGCAGCGCCTTATCGACTGGCAATCCGGGTGTTGCGCTATGTTCCGCGGCGAACTGCTGAAAGACCTCGGCGGCTTTGACGGGCAGTTCTTCTATCACTTCGAAGAAGTCGACCTGTGCCGGCGAGTATGGGATGCGGGACATTCCATCATTTACACTCCCGATGCAGTGATTACACACCTGGGCGGGCAGTCCGTCAATCGGTTCCCCTTACGATTCGAGCTGGAGAGATGGCGAAATCGCTACCGCTACTTTTACAAACACTTTGGCCCACAGGGCGCGCGCCGGTGCAGGCTTGCAGTTCTGGCATGGATCAGCGTTCGGCAGCTTGGATGGGGCCTGTGCGGCCTGTTCTCAGCGTCCGAGGTGCTGAAAGCCAGGCTGGACATGTATCGCGTCACGAGGGACTGGAACAAGAGGCTAGACCCGGTTCGATTTGTCGAAAGCGGCGACGAACCAGACATCCCGACGCCAATGGCGCTGCAGCAGTCCTAACGGCACGAATCCAGCGGTCAACTTCTCATTTAGCGCAGGAAAGGCGTTTTTTCGATGTCCATCTCTTTAGTCACCGGCGGCGCCGGCTTTATGGGCTCTCACGTTGCTGAGCAGCTCCTCAACATAGGGCACGATGTGGTCGTGTTAGACGACCTGTCCGGCGGGTTTCTGGACAACGTCCCCGTGGCCGCGGAGTTTGTCCAAGGCTCGGTGGTCGACCACGAGCTACTCACTCGACTCTTCGACAAGTACAGATTCGATTACGTGTACCACCTGGCGGCGTATGCGGCTGAAGGACTCAGTCATTTCATCAAGAGGTTCAATTATCAGAACAACTTGATCGCGTCGGTAAACCTGATTAACGAAGCGGTGAAACACGAGGTGAAGCGTTTTGTGTTTACCTCCTCCATCGCGGTATACGGTGCGGGCCAGACACCCTTGACCGAGGACATGATCCCAGTGCCGGAGGATTCGTATGGCATCGCCAAACTCGCCGTGGAGCAGGAACTCAGGGTAAGCCATGAAATGTTCGGCTTGGAATACGTGATCTTCCGCCCCCACAACGTCTATGGCGAGAGACAGAATATCGCCGACCGATACCGCAACGTCGTGGGGATCTTCATGAACCAAATCCTCAAAGGCGAGCCGGTGACGATCTTCGGCGATGGTACTCAACAACGCGCGTTCACCCACGTTAATGACATCGCCCCGATCATCGCGGGATCGGTGGATGTCGCTGGCGCTCGAAATCAGATTTTCAATGTTGGCGCGGATGTGCCCTATACCGTCAACGAGCTAGCGAAGTGTGTCAGCGACGCGATGGGAGAAGAGTGCCGGATCAGATACCTCGACCCGCGTAACGAGGTGAAGGTGGCTTTCTCCGACCACGGCAAAGCGCAGCGGGTATTCGGCACGGACGTTAAGGTTTCGCTTGAAGCTGGAGTTCGCATGATGGCCGAATGGGTGAAGCAGCGTGGTGCGCGCGAAAGTACTGTGTTTGAGAACATTGAAGTGTTTAAAAATCTGCCGCGCAGTTGGGCTGCGGCGGCTAGAGTCAACGTTTAGGCGCTTAAGACTGCCGACACTCTCCCATGAGTTCCCCAGTGCCGCAACAACAACGCCTCAGAATCTGCATGCTGGCGTACGCCTTCTACGAGAGCGATACGCGCATACTGCAGTATGCGACGGCCCTTGCGAAGCGGGGAGATACGGTGGATGTCCTCGCATTACAGCGTGACGACAGCCACCCGGAGTCCGAGATTCTAGACGGTGTGAATGTCTATCGTATCCAGCCCAGAACAGTCAACGAGAGGGGGCTGTTCGCTTACGCGACCAGAATATTCCGGTTTCTGCTGCGGTCGACGCTGTTTCTGCGCCGCATGCACCGGGAACATCCCTACGATGTCGTCCATGTACATAACGTTCCAGACTTCCTGGTATTCGCCACGCTGTACCCGAAGTGGAAGGGCGTGCCTATCATCCTAGACATTCACGATCTGCTGCCCGAGTTTTATGCCAGCAAGTTTGCCCTGAAGGATCGCTCGTGGATGTTCAACGTGTTAGTGTTTATCGAACGATGTTCGGTTAGGTTTGCGAACCACGTCATCATCGCCAATCACCTTTGGCGGGACCGTCTCGTGGCGCGTTTGAAACGTCCGCAGAACTGTAGCGTGGTCCGCAATCTTCCCGATCTCGACATCTTTGTGGCGCAGCCGAAGGACAGGCAGGAAAAGAGAGACAGGCTCCTGATCTTATACCCGGGCTCGTTGAACTGGCACCAGGGCCTGGATGTGGCCATCCGAGCCTTTGCGCGGGTTGCCGGCGAGATGCCCCAAGCAGACTTTCACATTTACGGGGAGGGGCCGGCCAAGCCAGCGCTGATCGAGTTGGCGAATGAACTGTACATGCAGGGCCGCGTGATCTTCCATGACTTCCTGCCCAGCCGTGAGATCGCTCGGGTGATGGCTGAAGCCGACCTTGCCATCGAGCCGAAGCGCGCCACTTCGGCGTTCGGCAACGAGGCGCTGAGCACCAAGATTCTCGAGTTCATGGCTTTGGGCGTCCCGGTGGTAGCGTCGAGGACCAGGACTCACATGCTTTACTATGACGATTCCATCGTCAAGTATTACGACAACGACGATGAAGCGGCGTTGGCGGACGCGGTGCGCTTGCTCGGGAACGATCCGCTGCTCCGAAGGGAGCAGGCAGCCCGCGCCTCTAAGTATGCGAGTGAAAACACCTGGCAGGCGCGGAAAGACGAGTATTTGAGATTAGTCGATGGATTGGTCAGCAACAACGGCAAGACTAAGGCATCCACACAAACCGCCATAGGGGAACCCGACCAAGCCTCTTACAACAAGGCTTAACCGCCTCACAAGTGTACTTTGAACCATCCAAGTTTACCTACGAAAGGACCTAAGTTATGGCTAAGCATCTAATCACTGGCGGCGCCGGATTCATCGGTTCCCATTTGGCAGATTTGCTAATCAACAACGGCGAATCCGTCACCATCATTGACAACCTCTCCACGGGGCGGTTTACCAATGTAGCGCACCTTGAGCGGAACGAACGGTTCAAGTGCATCATTGACAACGTGTCCAACGAGCATCTGACCGAGGAGATGATCCGCGGGGCGGACTACGTTTATCATTTGGCGGCCAGTGTCGGGGTCCGGCTCGTCATTGAGCGACCGACCGAGGCCATTATCAATAACGTGATGGGAACAGAAATTGTCCTGAGGAACGCTTGCCGCTACCGCAAACCTATTCTGATTATTTCGACCTCCGAGGTCTATGGCAAGAGTCGCGAGCGCGTCTTCAGCGAGGACGCCGACTGCGTGATGGGTCCGACCTCCCGGTCGCGATGGGGCTATGCCACGTCGAAGGCGATTGACGAATTCCTGGCACTAGCCTATTTTCAGGAGAAGCAGTTGCAGACGGTTGTGGTGCGCCTGTTCAATACGGTCGGGCCACGGCAGACCGGCCACTACGGCATGGTCATCCCTACGCTAGTCCGGCAGGCTCTTCTCAATCAGCCGCTGACCGTCTTCGGCGACGGTACGCAGAGCCGCTGCTTCGCGCACGTTTGGGATGTGGTGCCGATGCTGGTGGACCTGCTGGGCCGGCCCGACACCGCGGGACTGGTGTTTAACCTCGGAACTCAGGAGGAAGTGTCAATCAAGCGATTAGCCGAGCGCATTATCGAGCTGAGCGGGTCGAAGTCCACGATTACCTATGTGCCGTACAAGGAGGCATATCCTCCCGGCTTCGAAGACATGGAGCGCCGCGTGCCCGATCTTTCCCGGCTCAAGCGATTCACGGGCTACGAACCAAAGCACCAACTCGATGACATTCTGCGCGACGTCATCCGCCATCTCCAGGAAAAGGTGCCTCAGCAGGACGCGGTTGCGATTGGCGCGTAATTCGACCAAAGACAGCAGGAGCCGTTTACAGTGGTTCAACCCAAAACAGCCGTAACTTCTATTCCCGAAGACGTCCTCGTCTCCGTGGTAGTTCTGAACTACAACAACAAAGAGCTGCTGGCACAGAGTCTTGTCAGCGTTCTCGATCAGGACTGGCCAAAGCTGGAAGTGATTGTCGTAGACAACTGCTCCACGGACGGCTCGCCGGAAATGGTGGCGAAGCAATTCGGCGAGAGGGTGCGGGTAATTCGCCGCACCGTTAATTCGCCGACGGCCGGGCGGAACCAGGGTTTCGAGGCGGCGACGGGCGCCTACATTCTTTCGATCGACAACGACATCACCCTTCCCGACCGGGGTGTCGTTAGGAAGGGAGTGGGACTGTTCCAGCAGTTTCCCAGGGTCGGTGTCCTCGCATTCAAAGTCGGAACATCCGAGAGCCCGAATGAGCCGCTTCCCGAACATTGGTGGTATTCCCGACCCCTGGACACCTGGAAGAATCGGTTTTTTTACACCGACTTCTTCAGCGAGGGAGCAGTCCTGTTTCGCTCGAAGACACTTGTCACCAGCGGAGGGTATGACGACAAGTTATTTCAGTATTTCGAAAGCGTCGATCTGTCTCTGCGGTTGATTCGCGACGGCTTCGAGATGCTGTACTGTCCGGTGCTGGCTTGTGTTGAGTTGCGCGTGCGCGGCCTTCTACCCAAGAAACGGACACGCATCAACTATCTATCCCTGCGCAATCGGCTGTGGATCGTCTGGAAACACTACCCATTTTGGCGTGGTCTCCGTTTCGCCGTGGGCAGAGTGGCAATCGCCTGCTTACGGTCGGTACGCTACGGATGGGTGGATTACTTCCTCCGCGGCGTCGTGGAAGGAATTGCCGCTCCGCGCGCCATCCGTGTGCAGCGTAGGCCCCTCAGCAAGGATATCTGGCACAAGATCCGGGATATCCGCAGCGGGCAAGGTCCCGAAGTCCCAGATGAAGTATTCCCGAAGACACTCACAGAAGCGTAACCCTCTGGACCTCGTCTCACTTCACACATGTGGTTGATCTGCGCAATCGACGTGCTGGTTGTGTTCACGCTGGTGAGGCTCGCTACGAAGCACGGCCTGGAACGCGCCCTGCCGGCCTTCGTGTTCTTTCTCACCCTAATTCCCGGCGAGTGCCGCATTGTCACGGGCGTATTCGACCTCTACACATCCAGGCTGGCCCTGATTGTTCTGGCCGCCTTGTTCTTCACGAAAAGAAAAAAGAGCGTTATCCAGACGTTTCCACTAAAGAACCTGCTCTTCGTTCACGCGGGCTGGCTCTTGCTTTCCACGCTAGTTTCAATCGTAGTCCTGACAAGCGCAAAACAGTTCTTGGCCCAGGTACTCGAATACTACCTCATATATTATATTATTCTGAAGACGGTCACGGACGTGCAGACGATTTCGAAACTCGCCTTCGCCATGGTGGCGGCGGTGGGAGTAGCGTGTTGTTTCGGCTTGCTGGAGATTTATGCTGGGTGGAGCGTTCTGTCAATCTTCCCAGCAGAGCTGCAGCAAACGTTTGGCAGTGGGAACACACTTTACACAGAGCTGATGGACCGTGGAATTCGGGCTCGCTCCACGTTTCCCCATCCAATCCTATTCGGTGCCGCAATCTCGATGGTCCTTCCGCTCGCGATGTATCTGTTGACGACAGTGTCAAGCCGCTTTCAGAAGGTGTTTCTGTATGTGTGTGTGGTGGTCATGTTTTGGAATCTTTACAAAACCAGCAGCCGGGGACCGTGGCTGGCTACGATCGCATCTTTGGCAGTGCTTCTCCTCGGTGCCAACCGCAAGGTGCGGAAGCAGCTTCTGGTGGTAGGCGTGCTCGCGTCGTTAGTGCTGTTGGTGCGGCCCGGCGTCACGGACACGATTTGGAACACTTACTTGGCGACGCTGAACCCAAATACTGGAATGGGGATGTCGTTTGCATACCGGCCTGCTCTTTACCGTGCTGTCACAAAGGCATTAGAAGATCCACTACGCGCCTTACTGGGATTCGGCCTTGGCGCATTCCGGGACGAGGGCCTAATCATAGTGCTGCCGAACATAGCGCCCCACCGATGGTTTACTTGTGACAGCGCATGGCTTCTGTTGACATACGAAACGGGCTATGTTGGCCTGTTGTTTATCGGAGCCTTGTTGATGAAGCCCGCCGTCATCGCTTTACGTGCTTATCGAACGCTACCAAAGCCGGAGCGCTACTTCTGTATCAACTGTGTTAGCTGTCTTGTATCGTTTTTTGTAGTCATGATATCCGTCGCCGCCTACGGCTGGGGTCAAAATGGCCAGATGTTGTGGGTGGTGATTGCGATGACGGTTTCGTACGTTGCTCTAAGCAAGCGAGGGAGGGAGCGCCAGGTCCCGGTTGCATTGCCAGCAATGGAGGAGATGGCAGCGTTTTAGCGTTATGTTTACCAACTTCGACGTTACGTTCGTTGCCGCGGTGAATAGCAGAGAGGTGCTGGAACAGAACCTCTTGGCGTCGCCCTGCCTGCGGTCCACGAGCAGGCATGAGATCCTTATTCAGGAACACTACGCATCCGCCTCGGCAGCCTATAATGATGCACTCCGTAAGGCTGCCAACAATTTGATCGTCTTCGTCCACCAGGACGTGTTTCTGCCCGATGCCTGGTTGTCGCAACTCGGCGAGAATTTGCGCCGCTTGGAAGAGAAGGATCCCGATTGGGGCGTAGTGGGCTGTTGGGGCGCCCGGGCCGACGGCGAGCTGTGCGGACATATCTATTCGTCCGGCCTGGGTGTGTTGGGCCAAGAAGTCGAGCAGCCCGTGACCGTGCAGACGCTCGATGAGATCGTTTTGATCTTTAGGCGGGATTCCGGCCTCAGCTTTGACGAAACCTTGCCTCACTTTCACTTTTACGGAACCGACATCTGCATGAGAGCCGCGGAGCAAGGTCGGCAGTCTTACGCCATCTCCGCATTCTGCGTCCACAATACGCGGCAACTGTTAACGCTTCCGGACGAGTTTTATGCGTGTTACTGGCACATAAAGCGATCATGGAGGAGGCGATTGCCGATTCAGACTAGCTGCATAAGGATCTCACGCTTCGATTCGGAAGTGTACGTGCGGAAGCTGGAAGAGGTTTACCGGAATAGGTTCCCCCGCGCCCGCAAGGCAGCGTCGCGGTGCACGGATCCCCAGCGGATTTTGGAAGAGTTGGAAGCTCAGCAAAGGATCATGGTTCGATCACAGTGAACGTATATAGGTTCAATCCGCTCCAAGACCCGCGGTGGACGGAGTTTCTCCTGCGGCATCCCAAGGCTTCCATATTTCACACCCCAGGTTGGCTGGGTGCTCTATGGCGCACCTACGGCTATGAACCGGTAGTTTTCACGACTTCGGCTCCAAACGCTCAATTGCAGAACGGTGTGCTGTTCTGTCACGTCAACAGTTGGCTGACCGGGCGGCGATTAGTGTCACTGCCGTTTTCCGATCATTGCCAACCCTTGCTGGACGGCGGCGGGGAACTTCAGACGGTCCTCGAGTACTTAGAACAGGAGGCGCGACGGGAACGCTGGAAGTATGTGGAGTTGCGGCCGCTCTCCGATACAGAGATCTGTGATGCTGGGTCTCGCTTCATAAAAGGCGCGAAGTACGGCTTTCACAGCATCGATCTCCGCCCAGCTCCAGAAGCGATCTACCGGGGTTTTCACGATAGCTGTGTAAGGCGCAAGATCCGAAAGGCAGAGCGGGAGCAACTCCTTTACGAAAAGGGCCATACCGATGAGCTGCTGAAGAAGTTCCATTATCTATTGCTTCTGACGCGCCGTCGGCATCAGTTGCCCCCTCAGCCCATGGCGTGGTACCGGAACCTAATTGAATGCATGGGCGACGAACTGACGATTCATGTTGTTTCCAAGGATTCCGCTCCAGTTGCTAGCATCATCACCTTGGCCTACAAGAACTCGCTGGTCTACAAATATGGGTGCTCAGACTCCAGGTTTAATAACTTAGGCGGTACACCCTTTCTGTTCTGGCAAGCGATCGGGGAAGCCAAGCGCGCGGGCATCGAAGAATTCGATCTAGGCCGCTCCGGTCTGGAAGACCCGGGACTGGCGAGTTTCAAGGGCCATCTGGGAGGCGCTGAGTCAGAGCTGAATTACTATCGCTATTCTACGGCGTCGCCGAAAGATCCGTCCGCCCGACGGGAGCGCTCCCGCCTCAGGCAGATCTTTGCCCGCATGCCGGACGCGATTTTCACGGGGGTCGGACGCCTGCTTTACAGGCACATGGGCTGAGCGCCTCAACTCGTGTCTCCTCGTATGAACAAGGTGTTTCTCGACTATTATCGTTGCCCTGAGCGGTATGCCGACCTCCAGTTGCTAAGTGGTGGTGCCGTCGGCCGGCATCCGGGCTACTTTCGGTTCGGTGGCCACCTGTGTTACGGAACGTCAACGGTTGCGGAAGGCGCGGTCAGCGCCAGTGATAGCCTGCCGGACGTTCTTTCCGGTGTCGAGATCGGGGGCTCGACGTGCCTTCTACCGTTCAATCTGAACGAGGTGATAACGAATCTTCGGCAGGAGAGGTATTTAACAGGAACCGCTCGGGCCTCGGCGTTTAAGAGATTGACCCGAAGTGCTTATTACCTGGCTCGGCCCTGGCTGACCGTTTCTGTGCGGCGGCACCTTCAGCGCCTTTGGCTGAAAGGCTGGGACAGCAAGCCGTTTCCACGCTGGCCGGTGGACCGAACGGTCGACCAGCTCTTTGAATTCGTGATGGCACTCTCTTTGAAGGCCAACAAGGCTCTCCGCATACCCTTCATCTGGTTCTGGCCGGAAGGCAAGAGAAGCTGCGCGATTGTCACCCATGATGTGGAAACCAAGGTGGGACTGGACTTCTGCAACACCCTCATGGATATCGACGATTCCTTTGGTATCAAGTCCTCCTTTCAACTGATTCCCGGCGCAAGATATACCGTCTCGACCGACACCCTGGAATCCATTCGGGGCCGGGGCTTCGAGATCAACGTCCACGATTTCAAGCACGACGGCCGGCTTTTCGGAGACTGGAACCGATTTCAGGAACAAGCTCGGCAAATTAATGAATACGCGAAGAAATTCGGCAGTAGCGGATTCCGTTCAGGCGGCCTATACCGAAATCTGGATTGGTATGGCGCGTTTCGTTTTTCATATGACATGTCTGTACCGAACGTCGGACATCTGGATGCCCAGCTTGGCGGATGCTGCACGGTCATGCCATTTTACATCGGTGACATACTCGAACTTCCCTTGACCACCACACAGGACTACTCACTGTTCAACATCCTCAACGTCTACTCAACCGCGCTATGGCAGCAGCAGATTGCCGCAATCAGGACGCAGCACGGCCTGATCAGCTTTAACGTGCACCCGGATTATCTTAACACTCCGCGCGCACGGAATACGTATGAGGCCTTGCTACAGAGTCTGGTGCCGCTTCGTTCCGAAGCGGATGTATGGATCCCTCTCCCCACAGAGGTCGATACGTGGTGGAGACAAAGAAGCCGAATGAGCATTGTGCCCGACGGAGGCGGCTGGCGCGTCGAAGGCGCCGGTGCCGAGCGCGCCACAGTCGCCTACGCCAGCATGGATGGGGATAGCATCGTCTATTCCATCGACTGACTCGATGAAGTCGATCCAAGATGGCGTGCCCTCGATCCGGCGTATCCAATACAATCGTTCTGAATGACGACGCGTCTCGCAACCCCAAGACTTGACAAACCCCATGCGACTTTGGTTGCTTCGAACGGCTAATGTAAAGCAGGCCCTAGCTTGGCTCCGCAAGTTCCTAGTGGCTTGCTGCGTAACCGCATGCTGCCAAGTTTGCTATTCGGCAGACGTTGTCCTTCTGGAGAAAGGAGACGGGCCGTCGCTTTCCAGTCAGCGCGCGGCCGTTGCCGCCGGCTTCTACGGGCTCAGAACAACAGTTTTTCACTTGAAAGACCGGTCGGACGACCTTCCTGCCATCAAGGCCGCAGAACAGAACAGCACGGTGGCTGTCATCATTACCGCCGACGTTCTGCACGCAATCAATTCTGCGCACCTGCTGTCTGCGATCAGGCGGGAGAATGGGCACAGCATCCCGATCCTGATAGACGGAATCACAACGGAGACGGGAGCGGAAGATCTGCGCCAATGGTCGGGAGGGGCCGTCTCAGGCTGCCAGGGGCCCGTGAGCATCACTGAGCAGAGCGTCTACCGCATTTCGACAATCCAAGAGGTGACTCGGCAGCTTTCCGGCCAGAAGTTGAGCGCCAGGACCGGGCAGACATGTGCCCTGATCGTGGACGGATCGAGGGCTGAATCCGTCATCGACCTTTCATCCGTCACTGACGAAAAGCCGGTATTTGTCAAGGCGGACGTTGGGGCGGCAAGGGTGTTCTTAAGCTCTGACGTGGCCTTAGCCCACGTCGAGCCGCCGCCGAGTGCACTGGATGAATCGTTGTACGAATTCTCCGAGGTGGCGCCGGCGATGATGTTTCTCCGGTATGCGGCGGGGGACAGGGCGTGGCACGCAAACGGGCACTACGCGAATCTTACGGTTGACGATGCGTGGCTGAGGGAACCCTACGGATACCTTCAGTATAGCGATCTGTTGCAGGAGATGCGGCGGCATAATTTCCACACAACAATCGCCTTTATTCCGTGGAACTACGATCGCAGTGAACCGGACGTGATATCGCTGTTTCGGGCAAACAGCGACCGGCTGTCGATCTGCATCCACGGCAACAACCATGACCACCAGGAATTTGGGCCGCTTGCCGGCCGACCACTGGATGCGCAGGTCAACAATATCAGACAGGCACTTGCTCGGATGGAGCAGTTCCGGAAGCTTACGGGGCTTCCGTACGACCGCGTCATGGTATTTCCCCATTCGATCGGTTCAGAAGCGGTCATCGGCGCGCTAAAGGGTTTCAATTTCCTTGCGACCGCAAATTCGCGCAACATTCCACTGGACTCCCATGTTGCACTCGATTCCCAGTTCGGACTCCGGTCCTGGACTCTGGCTTTCCGCAACTTCCTTAGTTTTCGGAGGTATTCCGCTGAAATACCAATCGCGATGTCCGAGGTCGCAGTCGACGTTTTTTTGGAGAACCCGCTGTTGTTCTATGTCCATCCCGCTTATTTCGCAGAGGGTATTGGTCGATTTGACACGATGGCAGACACGGTCAACCAACTCCAACCCGGCACGCTGTGGCGCGGGATAGCCGATATCTCCGAGCATCTGTATCTTGAAAAGATGCGTGACGATGGCAACTTCGACATCCAGGCATTCAGCAGCAGTCTACGGATTAACAATGTCCATCGGAAGGACGCGCTTTTCTATGTCGAAAAAGACGAGGACTTCCACTTCCCTTTAGAACTGCTCGTCGATGGGCTGCCGTACAATTACACAAGAATCGGCGCCCGAATCGCCTTCACGTTGCCGGTTGGTGCGGGTATGTCGCGGCAGGTGACTTGTCGATACCAGAACGGTCTGGATCTCAAGAGCGTCAACATTTCCAAGTCTTCATTGCGAGTTGCCGTATTGAGGCATCTGTCCGACTTTCGTGACGATGTGGTCAGCCGATCGCGCATTGGTCGAACATTCATCCGAGTCTATACAGACCATGAGGAGCAGGCAAATGTAGGAATTGCGACAGTTCTCATGGTCCTGTTCTTCACTTTGCTTGTAATTGGCTGGCGTACGTGGAGAACCCCCCACCCTAACCGGGAGCAGCGGCTGGAATAGCTGGCGTGCCTGGCGCCGTCGTTTTCGCTCTGAGCGCTACTGGTCTGGCAAGAGTGCACTTTTGTCGCCAGCGTCGCTCCGCCTCCCCCGTTCCAAAACCCCTTACGAATGGCAGTCTTAGGATGTTAACCTACAGCATCTTGCCGAGGCGTCGTCCCGAAGGCTATAAACAGAGTAGTGGTGCTAGCCATGCCACGCGAGGAATGCCTATGCGCGGCCATGGTGGACCCACCGATTTCGCGCCTGCCAGGCAACGGAATTCGCTGCAGTTGATGTTCTGCGGTTTCGATTGGAAGCAAGTGGAGTGGATGGGCCAATTCGATGAAACCTTTGCTTAGTATTTTGCTTCGATGCTTTTCAGCTTGCATGGCGACCGTTGCGCTTTCGTGTCTGTTATCATCACCAATGACTGCTGCCTGTCATGTTGTCACCGCGGCTGGCGGTGGATCGAAGACTGGCGCCGATTGGAATAATGCTTACGCGGGGCTTCCCGCTACGCTGGTCCGTGGTGACACCTATTATCTGGCAGATGGCAGTTACGGAAGTTATAGCCTCAATACAGCGACTTCCGGCACTACTCAGATCACGATCAAAAAGGCCATTGCGTCTGACAACTGCACAAGTACCGGATGGAATGTGGCGACGATGGGTTCTGCCCAGGCAACGTTCACGCAGATCGCTAATTCCGGCGGCGGCTATTACACGGTCAACGGCCAGGTGGGAACGTTCAACAATAACGGCCTCCCGACCGAAGGCTCATTTGGAATTTACATCAATGGCACGAGTTGTCAATTGGGATCGATGAGCAGGTGCGTGGGGCTGGACATGCCCAGCGCCAGCGGCACTACGCTATCCTACATCGAAGTTCAAGGGACTGGGGCGACTTCAAGCGCCAACACTAACACGCCGGATGACCTGCTTTACTACGGGGGCTCGACGAACCTCACGATAGACCATGTGTTCATGCACGACAGCAGTTGTGACTTCACATTCGGCTACGGCAGCACAAACCTGCTGGTTCAGTACTCGTATTTTTACAAGAACTGGGGCGCCGGTTCCTGCCATGGTCAGGTGAGTTGGAACGGTAGCGCTCACACCGGAACAGTATGGCGCTATAACACCATGCGCACCATCGAGGGAAGTGCGATCTGGACGGCTGCAACGGCCGGCGGAGGTACGACCTACAACGGCGTAGAAATCTACGGCAACGTCATATACTGGGGTGGTACCGCGGATAAGGCGGGTTACCAGTGTTTGGGCGACGGCGTATTCACCTGCCTGAACTCTGGCGTATCCTGCAATGGTTTGCAATTTTACAACAACACGATGGTCAATCTGCAGGCTTCTGGAAGCGCCGGGAACAATTGTGGCGCTGGCTCTGCCGGCATCTACTATGACCCGGCATCAAGCGGAGGCACTGCCATAGCCACCAACAATGTGTGGTACAGCAGTAGCACCAGTGCGGCGGGGCCCAGTTTCTCGGGTGGGACGATTACGCACACCTATAATTCCTCTCTGGGTACGACGGATGGAGGATTAAGCGAAACGGGAGCTGTCAATGATACCGCGGCTGCTAATCCGTTTGTGAGCTGGAGCGGGTCCGGAAATCTCAATGCTCAGTTGGCGGTGAACAATTCGGACGTGAATAATTGGTCACCTTTGTCGGCACCATTTGCCACCGATCCTAATGGCGTCGCCCGCACATCATCGCGGGGCGCCTATCAATTCGTTAGCGCGCAAATGCAGCCGGCGACGCCTCCGCCCAACGTGATTACGACAATTCACTAGGCGGGCTGCCTTCTCGTGTCGCTGCCGGCCTTTGCCGACTCGCAGCCGATCCGGTTACTGTGAAGCGGGCGAGAGTCGAGCCTTTCCACTCTTGCCATGAGCAGATCGACCCACATCGCGAAAGGGTGTGGGACACTTCGGCGCACCCACAAAGTGCACTTCCCCAGCTTAGACTGCCCTCTCCCCACTTGTCATGCAACCGACCATCTCCGTCGTCATCCCTGTCTATAATCGCTTTGACTGTTTGAAACGCTCTGTCGAGAGTGTACTGTCCCAGACATTGCCTGTTTCCGAGGTCATCCTCGTGGATGACGGTTCAATCGACGGCACTTCTGAGTTGCTTCCACGCTACATCGCCGAAAACCAGATGTGGCGCGACCGGGTTTCTTACGTCCAACAGGACAATCAGGGCCCAAACGTTGCCCGGAACACGGGTATTGCACACGCAAAGGGTGACTGGCTCGCTTTCAACGATAACGACGATCTCTGGCTTCCACAAAAGCTGGAATGGCAGTTTCAGGCGCTCGACCAGTTCAAGGACCAGTGTGGCGCTTGCATTACAGACGCCTGGTTCATGAATAACCCGCACATGAAGATGACGCTCTTTCAGCTTGCGGGCAAGGAGCATCGCGAGAGCATTGGTATGATCCCAGATCCCCTCAGGTACATGCTTGGCACGAACTCGGTGGTAGGCGTGCATCCGATATGGCTCCAAAACCTGGTTGCTCGAACGGACCTGGTACGTCGCGTGGGCGGATTCGACCCGGCCTTCCGCTTTGGCGATGACGATGACTTTGCTTTCCGGTTGGCCTGCGAAACGAAGTTCTGCTTTGTCAACATGCCCATGGTCCTTATCGACCGCACCCTGCCGGCTGAGCGCCATGTCGGGGCAAGCAAGAACTGGGACGACGCGGATTTTCGTCTTCGCATGGCCCAAGCCCGCATGGAAAAGCGCCTTCGGATTAGCGACGGCTTGCCGCTTGAGGTTCGCACGATGATTCGACGCGATTTAGCCGCCATCCATAGCGGGTGGGCAAACTGGCTTCTCCAGAAGGGAGAATATGGAAAGGCAAAAACAGCCGTCAGGGAGGCTTTCCGGTATCACGGTACATTCAATATTGCACTCAAATCGGCGCTGATTCGATGCGCGCCAGGGCTGGCCAGAAAACTCGTCCACTCTCGGGAAGACAGTCGAACCCGCAGGACTTTCGGCATCGGGTAAGGGCCGCCACAAACTTCACTCTCGCGCCTCGACATTGATAACATAAAGAAGAACGCACAATGAACTCCCAAGGGCAACCGCTCGTGAGCGTTGTCACGCCGATGTACAACGAGGCCGAGCATCTCGCTGAATGCATCGAAAGTGTTGTCGGCCAAACATATGAGAATTGGGAGTACATTATTGTCGACAACTGCAGCACGGATGGGTCTGTGGAAGTCGCCCGTCGCTATGCTGACAGAGACCGGCGGATCCGCATATCTCACAACACGCAGCTTTTGAAGGCACTTGTGAACCATAATGCCGCGTTACGCCAAATCTCTCTTGCCAGCAAGTACTGTAAGATGGTGTTCGCGGATGACTGGGTCTTTCCAGAGTGCCTGGAACAGATGGTCGCCGTGGCCGAGGCTCACCCCTCAGTTGGAGTGGTCGGCGCATACGGCCTCGAGGGCCCGCAAGTCGTTTGGACCGGGCTACCGTACCCCAGTACCGTGGTCTCAGGTCACGACATCTGCCGTCGCCTGTTCCTCGATGGCCTCTATGTTTTCGGAACGGCCACTTCCCTGCTCTACCGAGCGGATCTTGTTAGAAGTCACAAGTCCTTTTACAACGAAGCAAACATCCACGCAGACATGGAGACATGCATTGCGCTTCTTAACACTTGCGATTTCGGCTTTGTTCATCAGGTCCTCACCTTCACGAGAGTCCGCGAGCAGTCGCGGATTTCGATGTCGAGGAACATGAATACTCTCGCAGCCAGTAACTTGCATCATCTGGCCGCTTACGCCCGGCTTTTCCTCAGCCAAGAAGAATTCGAAGAATGCCTGAGGCGGACACTGGCCGACTACTATCGGTATCTGGCGGCCTGTCTGCTGCGCGGCCGTACCAAGAGCTTCTGGGACTACCACCGTGGAGCGTTCCGGGACGCCGGCGTCGCCTTTAGCCGCGCACGCCTGGCTCGCGAGGTGCTGGCAGCGTTGTTCAACGCCGGCCTGAATCCCAAAGCCAGCATTCAGAGGCTTCTGAGGGTTACACCCGATCAGAGCGTGGCACTTCATACAGAAATGACGCCAGCACAACCGGTCTCGGCTCCCGAGTCCCGAGCAAAACAGCACCGATGACCCAATCTTTGATGACGGAAGTCTCGGTCGGGTCGCCGAAAGAGTGCGTGCGGCACAGGATTGGACTGTTCGGGCATTTTGGAGACATTAACTTCGGGAACGAAAGCACGCTTCAATCGCTCCTCTACCATCTTCGGCGCAACCTACCAAATAGCGAGATCACCTGCATCTGCACGAACCCTAGCGCCGCAGGACGCGCCTATGGCATCGCCACTCTGCCAATGAATGGTCTAGTTCTGAAGCCGCTGTGGCTCCGGCGCAACTCCCTGGCGCGATTCGTCCGGAGGCTGGTGGTCGGTATCCCAAGCGAACCGTACAGGTGGCTCCAGGCCTTACGGGCACTTAAGCGAATGGACGTGCTGATCGTTGCTGGAACAGGCCTGCTAACGGATCTTAGCGGCCTTCTCAACTGGGGCCCCTATAGTGTGTTCAAGTGGTCGCTGATGGCCAGGGTGTGCCGGTGCAAACTGCTTTTTGTGAGCGTGGGCGCCGGTCCGGTATACGGCCCCGCCGGCAGGTTTCTGGTTAAAGCCGCCCTTCGCCTCGCGAACTTTCGCTCTTATCGAGACGCCGCCACAAAGCAGTTTCTGACCGATCTCGGCATCCAGACACGTGATGACAGGGTATACCCTGACCTCGCGTTCAGTTTACCTAAGAGCGCCCTACCGACTGATCCAGTTCGACGAGGGGCACGGCCCATTGTCGGCCTCGGTCTGATGTTGTACGCTGGACGGCAAAGCGTCGATAGGCCCAGTGAGGCGGTTTATGCGGACTACCTCGAAAGTCTTGTCGTTTTTGTCCGGTGGTTGTTGGCTCACGACTATGACGTCAGACTGCTAACCGGTGATATATGCGATCGGCCTGCTGTCGGACATTTTGTGGAACTACTGAAGGAACGGTCAGTCCTGTATGAGGAGGGTCGGATCATTGACGACCCAGTCCTATCTGTGGAACACCTCTTGTGGCAACTCTCGAATACGGATGTGGTAGTTGCAACTCGCTTTCATAACGTTCTGCTGGCTCTACTCCTCAACAAGCCGGCGATTTCGATTTCGTTCCATCAGAAGTGCGATTCCCTGATGAGCGCCATGGGATTGTCGGAATACTGCCAGGATATAAAGCATCTAGGCTCCGAGAGGTTGATAGAGCAGTTTTGCGAGCTTCAGAAGAATGCGCCGTGGCTCAAAAGCTTGATTGAAGAGAAGACGGAACAGTTCCGCAACGACTTGGACGACCAGTACAACGTGATCTTCAAGGAGATTCTGACTGGGTAGGCGAGTCGACACCCTAAGGAGCGGAACGGTGATCGGGTATTGTGTGAAAGGAACATTGCCTTAATGGGACAGGTGAGCGAGACATATCATAAAAGAGACTTTTGGGCTAAGGAGAATCTTCAGTATACGGAGGCGCATTTCCGACTGGAAAAAGTTGCCGGACTTGTAAATGGAATTGCAGGCGACAGGCAGTGGGATCTTCTTGATGTTGGCTGCGGGCCCGCGACTCTGAGGCGAATGCTTCGAACAAACGTACAGTATCACGGGATTGACATAGCGATTCACACGCCGGCGCCGAATCTTGTGCAAGCGGATTTCGTGGAAGGGCCCGTCGCCTTCGGCGATAAGCAGTTTGACATAATTGTAGCGCAAGGTGTTTTTGAATATGTCGGCAAGGTGCAATCGCAGAAGTTTGCCGAAATACGATCCTTGTTGAAAAGCGGTGGCACATTCATTACATCGTACGTCAACTTCGATCATCGAGAGGCGAGTGTTTGGCCTGCGTATAATAATATGCAATCGTTCAACGAGTTTCGAGCGGGGCTGGCGTCTGTTTTCGATATAAACCGTTCTTTCCCTACCTCTCACAATTGGCATCATCATGAGCCACGGCGGCAATATATGAAGAGAATTCAGATGCATATGAACGTGACGATTCCCGTCATCAGTCGCCTGTTCGCGGTGGAATATTTGTTCATCTGTTCGTTGCCGCATTCAAGAAACGCAGTGAATGCCGCGTCAGCCGCTCGCGGCTGAGTGGCTTGAAGGAAGCCCTCTGCATGTCGTTTCATCGAGTGACCGTTTATGACGTTTGAGAAGACGAAGCTGCCAGGGGTGTTCGAGATTCGTATCGAGCCCCGACCGGACGAGAGGGGTTTTTTTGCGCGGTGCTGGTGTCAGCGGGAGTTTGAAGACAATGGCCTGAATGCGAAGCTGGCGCAATGCAGTGTTTCATTTAACGTCCGGAAGGGGACGCTGCGAGGCATGCATTATCAAGCCGCACCGAGTGAGGAGGCCAAAGTCGTTCGCTGCACCAGGGGGGCGCTGTACGACGTGGTCGTCGATCTGCGCCGGAGCTCGCCAACATTCGGAGATTGGGTGGCGGTGGTTGTGACGGCTGCGAGCCGGAACATGGTCTACGTGCCGGAGGGTTGCGCACACGGCTTTCTGACCCTGGAAGACGAGACCGAGGTTCTGTATCAGATTTCGGAGTTCTACAGTCCAGAGTCGGCCCGGGGGGTGCGCTGGGATGATCCGGCATTTCGAATCGTTTGGCCCGACGAGGTGAAGGTGATCTCCGAACGGGATCGGACGTACCCGGACTTCGAATAAACGCTATGTGTTTCCTGAAGAGACTCGACGGGAGAACGGCGGCGGAAACCGGCCGGGACCTGCACCGTTTTGCAACGGAACTCTACCCCACGTGCCGAAGCATCACCGGGGATGGCATCCGGCGGACCTTGGCCTCGATCGCAAACCGGATTCCGTTGCAAACCGTTGAGGTTCCCACGGGCACGCCGGTTCTCGACTGGACCGTCCCTAGAGAGTGGAACATTCGAGATGCCTATATCAAGGCGCCGGACGGGAAGCGGGTTGTGGATTTCCAGCGTTCGAACCTGCACGTCGTGAATTACAGTTCGCCGGTCCACGCGACCATGCCGCTGAGCGAACTCAAGCCGCACCTGTTCACGCTTCCGGAGAGTCCCGATTGGATCCCTTACCGAACTTCCTACTATCAGGAAGACTGGGGATTCTGCCTGTCCCACAACCAGATGCTGGCGCTCGAAGATGGCGACTACGAGGTTTGCATCGACTCGACCTTGGAGGCCGGACGCCTGACGTACGGCGAGTGTTATCTACCCGGGCGCTCGGCCGATGAGATTTTGATCTCAACTCATGCCTGCCATCCATCCCTGGCGAACGACAATCTCTCGGGGTTGACCGTGGCAACCTCTCTAGCCCAGTTGTTGTCCGAGCAGGGTCATCATTACTCGTATCGGTTCTTGTTTATTCCAGGAACGATCGGGGCCATCACGTGGCTAGCGCGAAACCGCGAGAACGTTGGGCGCATCCGACATGGGCTGGTTCTGACGTGCATTGGGGACGCGGGCGGATTCCATTACAAGAAGAGCCGCCGCGGAAATGCCGAGATTGACCGGGCCGCAGCGCATGTTCTGCGCCATCAGAACGAACCATCGGAGGTTCTGGAATTCTCCCCGTATGGCTACGACGAACGGCAGTACTGCTCTCCGGGTTTCAATCTCCCGGTAGGCTGCCTGATGCGGAGTGTTTGGGGAAGCTTTCCGGAGTATCACACCTCAGCCGACAACCTCGCATTTATTCAGCCACTGCAACTGGCTGGATCGCTCCGCGTGTGCGCCGCCATCTTGGATGTACTGGAAGGCAATCGACGATATCGCAACCAGAGCCCCTATGGTGAACCGCAGCTAGGACGGCGAAACCTCTACCGATCGGGCGGCGGGACGCCTGGACTGGAGATATCGGCACGCCTCTGGGTTCTGAATCTCTCCGATGGAGAGCACTCTCTGCTCGATATCGCGGAGCGATCCGGTATCCCGTTCCCGGCAATCAGCGATGCGGCGAGGTTGTTGTGCGAGGGTGGCCTGCTGGCTGTCGTTCCTGACGACGCTGGATGAATGCCCACAGAATTTCCCTCGGGCATACTGGCACCAAGATCCCAAACTTTTGGATCTGCGATCTCCGCGAAACATCGTGGTTGGAGATAACTCCCTTATCGTCAATCTGTTGGCGCGTTGAAACGGATTGGACTTTGGCGTGCTTATCAGCGGGTGCGACATGAGAATACTATTGACTGGGCACAGAGGCTATATCGGCGCAGTGGCGGGACCAATTTTGCGGTCCGCCGGCCACGAGGTTGTCGGCCTGGACACGGACTTATTTGCGGGTTGTGAGTTCGGGCAACCGGCCGAGGAAATACCAGAGGTCCACAAAGACATCCGCGATCTGACGAGAGCGGATCTCGAGGGCTTTGATGCGGTTGTGCATCTGGCTGCGTTGTCGAACGACCCGTTAGGCAACCTCGATGGCGACCTTACTTACGACATCAACCACAGGGCCTCAGTCCGGCTGGCCGTACTAGCCAAAGAGGCGGGCGCGCGGCGCTTCGTTTTCTCCTCGTCCTGCAGCACGTATGGCGCCGCGGGGGACGTGATCCACGACGAGAGTGGCGCGCTCAGTCCCGTGACAGCGTATGCCGAATCCAAAGTCCTGGTGGAGCGTGACCTGGCACTGCTGGCGGATGAGCATTTTAGCCCAACTTACCTGAGAAATGCGACCGCTTACGGAGCATCTCCCAGTCTACGGCTGGACGTTGTCTTGAACGATCTGGTGGCCTGGGCGCATACGACTGGCAAGGTATATATCAAGAGCGACGGGACGCCATGGCGTCCCATTGTGCATATTCGCGACATTACGGCGGCGATCCTGAGCGTGCTCGAAGCTCCGCAGGACGCCATTCACAACGAGACTTTCAATGTCGGGCGGACAGAGGAGAACTACCGCATCCGCGAGCTGGCTGCCATCGTTGCCGAAACCGTTCCGGGTTGCCATGTCGAGTACGCCGCCGACGGTGGACCCGACAAGCGCTGCTACCGCATCAATTGTGACAAGATTCGGCGCGTTCTGCCGAGCTTCCGCCCAGAGTGGACAGCCCGCAAAGGAGCGCAGGAGCTATATGAGGCATACCAAACGGCCGGGTTGCGCTTTGCGGATCTTGAGTGCGGCCGGTACACCCGGATCAGCCACATACAGAAAATGATGAAGGCCGGGCGGTTGGACACGTCGCTGCGATGGATACCCCAGCCCGTCGCGGCAGCAGTGGGTGCCTGATCCGCCGCGCCTTTCCAAGAGAGCATATGGCCACAATCACTCTTCCTACCAACACCCAGCAGCAAGGAGCCTCAACTAAGGTGTGCCGCTTCTGCGGCGCGGGCTTGCAGCGAACCTTTGTCGACTTAGGGATGTCCCCGCTTTGCGAGACCTACCCGTCACCCGCCGACCTCAACCGGGGCGAGGTCTACTATCCGCTCCACGTCTACGTCTGCGAGGAGTGCTTCCTGGTACAACTGGAGCAATACGAGAGCGCGGAGAATATCTTTAGCGACTACGCATATTTCTCCTCCTACTCCGATTCCTGGCTCAAACACGCTGATAATTACTGCAACAAGATGATGACACGAATCGGCCTAAACGGGCAGAGCTTCGTTGTCGAGGTGGCCAGTAACGACGGTTACCTGTTGCAGTATTTCGTCAAGCGCAACGTGCCGGTGTTAGGCATTGAGCCGGCGTCGAATGTGGCCAAGGTGGCCGTCGAAAAGGGAGTACCGACGCTGGTCCGGTTCTTTGGCGCGCAACTGGCGGAAGAGTTAGCCGCGGAAGGCCGTTGCGCCGACTTGGTTCTCGGCAACAATGTATTGGCGCAGGTCCCAGACCTGAACGATTTTGTGGAAGGGCTCAAGATCTTGCTGAAGCCCGATGGGGTCCTGACGCTGGAGTTCCCCCACCTGCTGCGGCTGATACAACGAAACGAATTTGACACGATTTACCACGAGCACTTCTCGTATTTTTCGATGATCTCCACCGTTCGCATCCTGGAGGCTCACGGGCTGAAGGTGTTCGACGTGGAAGAGTTGATGAGTCACGGAGGCTCACTGCGCGTCTACGCCTGCCGAGCGGAGAGCCAGACACACGATATTGAGCCTAAGGTTCGGGAACTGATCGCGGAGGAACAAAGGGCTGGGCTGGCTTCGGTGGAAGGTTACGACAGCTTCGCACGGCAAGTGAAACAGACCAAATTGGCCTTGGTGGATTTTCTGCTGACTGCCGCACAACAGGGCAAATCGGTTGCAGGTTACGGAGCGCCGGGCAAGAGCGCGACGCTACTGCATTACTGCGGCATCGGGAAAGATCTCATCGAGTATACGGTGGACCGAAGCCAGTACAAGCAGGGACGGTTCCTGCCGGGTACGCATATTCCGATTTACGATCCAAGCCGGATTCGCGAGACCAAGCCGGACTATGTCGTCATCCTGCCGTGGAACCTGAAGGACGAGATTATGGAACAACTTCAGTTCATCCGGGAGTGGGGTGGCCGGTTCGTAGTGCCGATTCCGAAAGTGGCCGTCTATTGAGGCGAAACAGGGTGGAGGTGAGTTTATGAAAGTGGTTCTCTTCTGCGGAGGGGCCGGCATGCGGCTCAGGGGCTACGCCGATGACGTCCCCAAACCGATGGTGCAGGTCGGGACTCGACCACTTCTCTGGCACCTGATGAAATACTACTCGCACTTTGGGCACACGGAGTTCGTCGTCTGCCTCGGTTACAAGGGTAACTCCATCAAGGATTACTTTCTGCACTACGATGAGTCCGTCTCCAACGATTTCGTCTGGTCGCAGGCCGGGAAGAAAATCCACTTTCTGAACCGCGATATCGACGACTGGACGATCACCTTCGTGGAGACCGGCGCCAATGCCACCATTGGTGAGCGGCTTAAAGCAGTGGAATCCCATCTGCAGGGCGAAGAGATGTTCCTAGCGAACTACGGCGACGGACTGAGCGACCTCCCGCTCCCCGATATGTTGGGGGCATTCCGCCAGAGCCAGGCTGTGGCTTCTCTACTCCTGGTGCAGCCTACGGCGAGTTTTGACATTGTCAACGCCGGGTCTGGGGGAATGGTCACCAACATTTCCGCGCTGAACCGCACCGACATTTGGATTAACGGCGGCTTCTTCGCGTTGCGCAACGAGATCTTCCGCTACATTCACCCGGGCGACGAACTGGTGCGGGAGCCATTTCAGCGGCTGATTGAGGAGCAGGCCTTGTTGGCGTACAAGTATACCGGCTTCTGGCAATGCATGGACACTTTTAAGGACAAACAGCGTCTCGAGGAACTGAACCAGGGTTCGGCACCATGGAAAGTCTGGCATAAGGCATCGGGACCGGCCTCGACCGGCGCAATGGCGATGTCGGCTCGCGCATGATCCACCTGAACTTGGGCGGCGGTGCGGCTGAAGCGTTGCAGATACTCTGCTTGGGTGCCCATTCCGACGATATCGAAATTGGCTGCGGCGGCACCATTCTCCGCTTGGCCGAGGAGCACCCGGGGAGTGTATTTCACTGGGTAGTGTTCAGCGCAATTGGGGTTCGGGAGACCGAGGCGAAATGCGCAGCCGCCATGTTCGCCGGCCAAACTGGCCTGAGGGGACCGCTGCTGAAAACCTTCCGGGACGGATTTATGCCGTTTGTGGGCGCCGAGGTGAAGGACGTCTTCGAAGAGCTGAAGCAATCGGTCTCCCCGGATCTTGTCTTTACTCATAACCGCAAGGACGCCCACCAAGACCACCGCCTTTTAGCGGAGCTGACTTGGAACACGTTTCGCGATCATCTCATTCTGGAATATGAAATCCCAAAGTACGATGGAGACCTCGGGCAGCCTGGCTTTTTTGTCCCACTCCAGGCCGACGTCTGTCAGAAGAAAACCCGATACATCATAGACGCGTTCCAGTCCCAACACTCCAAACGCTGGTTTCGAGAGGACACGTTTCTCTCCCTCATGCGGCTGCGGGGGATGGAATGCAACGCCCCCAGCGGCTACGCGGAAGCTTTCTACTGCCGCAAGATGGCGCTCTGAATTGAAGCACAACGCACCGAAGGCACTAAAGCAGGCTGAAACCTCCGGCATTCCGAGAACACGATGCACGACTTGAAGGGGAAAACGATCCGTGGTGGTCTCGCAAGACTCTCCGCCCAAGGGGCGGGCTTTCTCCTGCGCGTGGGCTCTCTCATGGTATTGGCCCGGCTCCTCGAACCGAAAGACTTCGGATTAGTGGGTATGGTCACAGCGTTCACGGGAGTTTTGACGCTATTCCGGGATTTTGGGCTTTCGTCTGCCGCCGTTCAGCGTACCACCGTCACGGAAGAGCAGGTTTCAACACTGTTCTGGATCAATATGTTAGTTGGCGTACTGCTCGGTCTTCTTGCAGTAGCAATGGCACCGTTCATCGCGGCCTTTTACCACGAGCCCCGACTTTCTAAGGTGACACTTGTCTTGGCAGCCGGCTTCTTCTTCAACGCCGCAGGCGTGCAGCACTCAGCGCTTCTCCAACGCCAAATGCGTTTCACTGCCTTATCGGTTATCAACATTGTCAGTTTGATTGTGGGCACTGCTATTGCGATTGGGGGGGCTAAGGCGGGTTACGGATATTGGTCTCTGGTGGCGATGACGGTCACGCTTCCGATCACCAGCACGATTGGTTTCTGGCTGACCGCCGCCTGGATTCCAGGGATGCCGCGCAAGCAGGCCGGGGTTCGTTCTATGATCCGTTTTGGCGGCACAGTTACGCTGAATGGTCTTGTCGTCTATGTGGCCAATAACTTCGAGAAGATCTTATTGGGACGCTATTGGGGAGTCGACGCGCTCGGCCTCTATGGACGAGCATACCAGCTCGTCAACATTCCGACAGATAACATCAATTCCTCGGTCGGTGAGGTTGCGTTCTCGGCGCTTTCGCGACTTCAGGACGATCCCCCGCGACTAAAGAGCTACTTCCTGAAAGGGTACTCTCTGGTTCTGGCGCTAACCCTGCCGATTACAACTGCCTGTGTGCTGTTTGCGGATGACATAGTTGTCGTTCTCCTGGGACCAAAGTGGAAAGATACTGCCGCGATCTTTCGCTTTTTGGGTCCGACGATCATGGTCTTCGCTATCGCTAATCCACTATCCTGGCTGCTCTCCTCGATCGGATGGGTCGGACGGAACCTGAAGATCGCTCTGGTTATCGCACCTACGATGATGGCGGGTTTTGTGATCGCGATGCCCTACGGGCCGCGAGGCGTTGCGTTTGCCTACTCGGCAGTGTTGAGTCTGTGGTTGCTTCCGCTCATCGCCTGGTGCGTACGCGGTACGGTGGTATCCTTCTGGGATATTCTGCTGACGGTGAGCCGGCCGCTGGTTTCCAGTGTTGTGGCCGGAGCACTCGCTTTCGGGCTACGGTCGATCTACGGTCCGGCGCTGTCTCCTTTTCCACGGCTGGCGATCGAGAGTACCGTGCTTCTCCTTACGTTCCTCGGAATACTCTTGTTTGTCACGGGACAAAAGGCATTCTATTTGAACCTCGTTCGGGGCTTGACCAAGCGTGAGGCGCCTGAAGAGAGCGCTTTGGTTTCGGTTTAGCAGGCAACCAATGTTGAAGGCACCCCTCCAGAAACTCGGGACGGAACGGACGGACGAAGGTCTTTACGGTGACGGACGGGCTTGCGCCCAAGTGGACCGAACGCAGATCGATGGAGGCAGTGGCCCGGGCCGCGTGGCCGTAGTGACCGGGGCTGGCAGCGGAGTCGGGCGTGCCTTAGCGATCGCACTGGCGCGCGAAGGGGTGGCGGTATGTCTCGTCGGGAGAGATCCGATCAAGCTGGCAGCGACCGCAGCCGTCGCCCGGCCGTTCTCACCGGTGACCGAATTCCAAATCGATTTGACTGTTGAAGACGCTCTCCAGCCGCTCATGCAGCACCTGGAGAGAGGAGCTGGCAGACTGGATGTTCTGATTCACTGTGCCGGCGTGATTCAACAGGATCCGATGGAACGCGCCCGCCTTACCGACTTCGACTTCCAATATGCCACCAACGTCCGCGCTCCATACGCGTTGACCCAGCGCCTGCTTCCTTCGTTGATGGCAGCCCGTGGGCAGATTGTGTTCATCAACTCCAGCGTCGGGTTGACCGCCAAACGGCCGGACATAGGCCAATATGCCGCGACAAAACACGCTTTGAAAGCGATCGCGGACAGTTTGCGGGAAGAGGTTAATCCAAAAGGACTTCGTGTGCTTACGGTATATTTGGGCCGCACAGCCACGCCGATGCAAGAAACCATCAGCAGGCAAGAGGGACGCGCCTATCACCCAGAAACCCTTCTGCAACCGGAGGACGTCGCTTCGGTGGTTCTTAATGCACTGATGCTTCCGCCGACGGCGGAGGTGACGGATATTTCCATTCGCCCCATGGCGAGACCCAAGGGTAATTGAACTGTGAAACGGTGCAGAGTTTCGAGGCGGTGGCCGAGTTGGCTGCGACGCGACCGCCGTTGCCGCTGAATGATGCCGGAAGACGATCGGAGTGAGGTAAGAGAGATGATGAACAATTCGCTGGTCCGTGCGGGTCTCGCGCAGGGCAAGACCATCCGCCTTGCAGTGTGTGGCATTGCGGTCCTTATGTGCTGGCTCAACCCGGCAACGTTGTCTGCCGCGTCTACCATCACCTACGTACAAGGCAATAACTCCGATCCGCAAGCGTCGAACACGTCGGTGAAGGTCACCTACACAGCCGCACAGGTCGCCGGCGACCTCAACGTCATCGCCGTGGGGTGGAATGACAGTACAGCCACGGTCAGCACCGTCACGGATACGACCGGCAACGTATACACCCGAGCAGTCGGACCGACGGTTATCTCCGGTCTCGAGTCACAATCCATCTATTACGCAAAGAACATCGCCGCGGCGACGGCGGGAGCGAACAGCGTCACGGTGACGTTCTCCGCTGCCGCAGCGTTTCCGGACATTCGGATCCTCGAGTATAGCGGTGCAGATCCAAATAACCCGGTGGATGTGACGGCAGCGGCTTCGGGCAACAGCGCTACCAGCAGCAGCGGCGCTGTAACGACGACCAACTCGACCGATCTGCTTTTTGGCGCCAACATGGTTCAAACCTCGACCACTGGTCCGGGCACCGGCTTCGCAAGCCGCATGCTGACGTCGCCTGACGGCGATATTGCCGAGGACGAGATGGTCACTGCCACGGGCAGCTATAGCGCCACCGCTCCGCTTACTTCCGGCCAGTGGATCATGCAGATGGTCGCTTTCCGCACGCCGGCGGGCGGCACAGGTGCGCCTACGGTGAGCAGTGTATCGCCGAATAGCGGGACGACCGCAGGCGGGACAGCAGTTACGATCACGGGGACGAACTTCGCCACGGGAGCCACGGTGACGTTTGGAACGGCGGCAGCGACCAACGTGGCTGTGGTCAACAGCACAACCGTTGCGGCCACAACTCCAGCGGGAAGCGCTGGCGCAGTGACGGTAACAGTCACGGTCAGCGGGCAGAGCGGGAGCTTGGCCAGTGGTTTTACCTACGCTCTTGCGCCGACGGTGACCAGCGTATCGCCGAACAGCGGGTCGACTTTGGGCGGGACAGCAGTCACAATCACGGGGACTAACTTCGCCGCGGGAGCGACGGTAACGTTCGGCGCGACGGCGGCGACCAGCGTGGTGGTGGTCAGCAGCACCTCGATCACAACCACAACTCCGGCGGGAAGCGCCGGTGCAGTTACGGTGACGGTGACCGTTGGCGGCCAAAGCGGAAGTCTAACCAGCGGATTCACCTATGCAGTTTTCCCAACGGTGAGCAGTGTTTCGCCAATTGGCGGACCGACGGCGGGCGGAACAGCAGTCACGATCACGGGCACTAGCTTTGCCACGGGAGCAACAGTGACGTTCGGCGCGACGGCGGCGACCAACGTGGTGGTGGTCAGCAGCACCTCGATCACGGCTACCTCTCCGGCGGGCAGCCCGGGTGCGGTAACGGTGACAGTGACGGTCAGCGGGCACAGCGGCAGCCTGGCTAATGGGTTCACCTATACCGTTGCGCCGACAGTGACCGCCGTTTCGCCGAACAGCGGGTCGACGGCGGGCGGAACAGCGGTCACGATCACAGGAACAAACTTCGCCACGGGAGCTACCGTAACGGTTGGCGGAGCAGCGGCGACGAGCGTGGTGGTGGTGAGCGGAACCCAGATCACGGCGACGACCCCGGCGGGCAGTGCGGGAGCAGTGACAGTTACAGTGACGAATCTGGGCGCACAGAGCGGGAGCCTAGCCAGCGCGTTCACCTATGTGACGTCGGGCACTCCGAGCGCGCCTACCAACCTGACGGTTGCCGCAGGCGGCCCCGGGCCAACCTATGTTAGTGGCCAAGGGTATTACAATACGACATCTTTAACTACCCACACCACTGCATCGTTTAATAGCACCGGCGGCGATCTGGTACTGCTGTTCGCTTCCTCTCATGCCGGCGTTGCGTTTACTCCGAGCGATAGCTTGGGCAACACTTGGATCCCGATAGCTGGGCCGACCAGCACGGTGTTGGGTTTCGATTTGCGTTCGCAGGTGTGGTATGCTCCGCATCCTACGGTTGGCGCCGCTCAGACGGTTACCATGAACCTGTCAATAGCGCAGCCTCTGGTGATGTCGATTGTAGTTGTGAAAGGCTCGAACGGCTCTTCGCCGATTAACGCGATATCCCTCGTTGGCAGCGACAACGGAACCTCAAGCATCAACGTCATCAGTCCGAGCATAACCACCACGGGCACAAACGATCTGCTGGTTGGTTTTGTGAAGACCAATGGTACAGAGACTTTCACCGCTGGGCCAGGGTTCACACTGCAAGCGGCGACAACCGTGTTAAACCTCACCGGCGAGACAGAACTAGAAGCGGCAGCGGGCACTTATGACGCAACATTCACGCTCAGCACGGGCGTTACCTGGCAATCCGTGGTGGGAGCGGTAAACAACAATCCGAACCAGACGACGTTATCCTGGACGTCGTCCACCGAGGCCGGCGGCACCATCAGCCAGTATTTGGTGGAGCGCTGCCAGGGCGCCGGATGCACCAGCTTCGCGCAGATCGGAACGTCTACCACTACCACATACAACGACACGGGACTGACGGCGTCCACCAGCTATAGCTATCGGGTGCGGGCCGAAGACACAGCCAGCAACCTGGGGCCATACTCAAGCGTGGTGACAGCCGCGACTGCGGCTCCGATTCCCTCGCTGCCGGGAAATCTGACCGCAACGGTAGCATCGGGCACTCAAGTCAATCTCGCGTGGGTTGCATCGTCGGAAACGGGCGGGACGGTCAGCAGTTACCTGGTGCAACGCTGCCAGGGCGCGGGTTGCACCAACTTCGCGCAGGTTGGAACGTCCGCAACCAACACATACAACGACACAGGACTGGCAACCGGCAACAGCTACAGCTACCGGGTGCAGGCCAGCGACACGGCCGGGGGCCTGAGCCCATTCTCCAACGTGGTTAGCGCTACTCCGGGTCCGTCGACGGCACCCAGCGGTTTGACGGCGACGGCGGCCAGCATGGTTCAGATCAACCTGAGCTGGACAGCATCAACGAGCAGTGTCGGCCTGGCGAATTATATTGTGCAACGATGCCAAGGGGCAGGCTGCACGAACTTCGCGCAGGTAGCGTCATTTGCGGCGACCACGACGACGTACAGCGACACGGGTCTGGCGGCCGGCACCAGCTATAGCTACCAGGTGCAGGCCAGCGACACGGCTGGGGGCCTGAGCCCATTCTCCAACGTAGCCACGGCGACCACGCTTTCGTCAGCCACGGCGATTACCTACGTGCAGGGCGCCTACACCACACCACAATCGTCCGTGACGACCGCCAGTGTCGCATTCACGGCCGCGCAGGCCGCCGGGGATCTCAACGTCGTGGTGGTGGGATGGAACAATAGCACGGCCACCGTCAGCTCGGTCACCGACACGAGCCACAACACCTACACTCTCGCTGTGGGCCCCACGATCCAGAGCGGAGTCGCGACGCAGTCGATTTACTTCGCCAAGAACATTGTGGCTGCCGGCGCCGGCGCAAACTCGGTCACCGTGACTTTTTCGGCTGCCGCGGCGGAGCCCGACATCCGCATTCTCGAATACACCGGAGCCGATCCCAACAACCCAGTGGACGTGACGGCTGCTAGCAGCGGCAGCAGCGCAACCAGCAGCAGCGGGTCCGCAACCACGACCAATGCGACGGATTTGATCTTCGGCGCCAACCTGGTTCAAACCACGACCACCGGTCCGGGCACTGGCTTCACCAGCCGCATGCTGACGTCGCCCGACGGCGATATCGCCGAGGATGAGATGGTTACCGCCACGGGTAGCTATAGCGCCACCGCACCGCTTACTTCCGGACAGTGGATCACGCAGATGGTTGCCTTCCGCACACCATCCGCAGGCTCAACTGCGCCAACAGTGAGTAGCGTGTCGCCGAACACAGGATCGACGGCCGGCGGGACCGCAGTTACCATCACCGGAACAAACTTCGCCACGGGAGCGACGGTGACGTTTGGAACGGCAGCGGCGACCAATGTAGTGGTAGTGAGCGCCACCCAGATAACCGCGACAACTCCGGCAGGGGCCGCCGGTGCGGTGACGGTGACAGTGACCGTCAGCACGAAGAGCGGAAGCCTGACTAATGCGTTCACCTACGTTATTCCCCCAACGGTGACCAGCGTATCGCCGAATACCGGGTCGACGGGAGGCGGAACAGCAGTTACCATCACCGGGACCAACTTTGCCACGGGAGCGACGGTGACATTCGGTACAGCAGCGGCGACCAACGTAGTGGCGGTGAGCAGCACCTCAATCACGGCTACGGCTCCGGCCGGAAGCGCCGGTGCGGTGACGGTGACAGTGACCGTCAGTGGGGTGAGCGGCAGCCTGGCCAGCGGGTTCACCTATGCAGTCATTCCGGCGGTAACCAGTGTCTCGCCGAATACCGGGTCGACGGCGGGCGGGACAGCAGTTACCATCACGGGAACGAACTTCGCCACAGGCGCCACGGTGACGTTTGGCGCGGCTGCGGCGACCAATGTGGTGGTAGTGAGCGCGACCCAGATAACCGCCACGACTCCGGCGGGAAGCGCCGGTGCGTTGACGGTCACGGTGACCGTCAACGGACAGAGCGGAAGCTTGGCCAGTGGGTTTACCTATGCACTTCCGCCGACGGTGACCAGTGTGTCGCCGAATACAGGGTCGACTTTGGGCGGGACAGCAGTCACCATCACGGGGGCGAACTTCGCCGCGGGAGCCACGGTGACGTTTGGATCAACGGCAGCAACCAGCGTAGTGGTGGTGAGCAGTACCTCAATCACCGCTACAACTCCGGCCGGAAGCGCCGGTGCGGTGACAGTGACGGTGACCGTTGGCGGCCAAAGCGGAAGCCTGGCCACCGGGTTTACGTACGCGGCTTTTCCAACGGTGACCAGTGTATCGCCGAATAGCGGGCCGACGGCGGGCGGGACAGCAGTCACTATCACGGGGACGAACTTTGCCACGGGAGCGGCGGTGACGTTTGGAGCGACTGCTGCGACCAACGTTGTGGTAGTGAGCGCGACCCAGATCACTGCCACAACTCCAGCGGGAACCGCGGGAGCGGTAACGGTCACAGTAACAGTCAACGGGCACAGCGGAAGCTTGGCCAGTGGGTTCACCTATTCGGCTCCGCCGACAGTGACCGGTATATCGCCAAATAGCGGCTTGACGGCGGGCGGGACAGCAGTAACCATCACCGGGACGAGCTTCGCCACGGGAGCGACCGTGACGTTTGGGGCGACGGCGGCGACCAACGTAGTCATAGTGAGCGCGACTCAAATCACGGCAACAACTCCAGCGGGAAGCGCCGGTGCGGTCACGGTAACAGTAACGGTCGGCGGGCAAAGCGGAAGCTTGGCCGCTGGGTACACCTATGTACTCGCCACCATGATTAGCTTTGTGCAGGGCAACTCTGCCACTCCACAATCAAGCCAAACCAGTGTCCCAGTCACCTTCACCTCGGCACAGACCGCCGGCCACCTCAACGTGGTGGTAGTTGGTTGGAACGATAGCGCTGCGACAGTCACCTCGGTCACCGACACGAGCCACAACACCTACACACTCGCGGTAGGTCCCACCATTCAAAGCGGAGTCGCCGCCCAGTCGATTTACTATGCAAAGAACATCCTGGGGGCAGCCGCTGGAGCGAATGTCGTCACCGTGACTTTCTCAGTCGCCGCGGGGTACCCCGACATCCGCGTCCTGGAGTACACAGGCGCGGATCCCAATGCTCCAGTAGACGTGACGGCCGCCAGCAGCGGCAGTAGCGCTACCAGCAGCAGCGGCGCGGTTACCACGACCAACGCGACCGATCTGCTTTTCGGCGCCAACCTGGTTCAAACCGCGACCACCGGTCCGGGAACTGGCTTCACCAGTCGCCTGCTGACCGTGCCGGATGCCGATATCGCCGAGGACGAGATGGTCACCGCCGTCGGCAGCTACAGCGCCACCGCACCGATCAATTCCGGGCAGTGGATCATGCAGATGGTGGCCTTCCGCACTCCCACGGTTCCGCCGACGGTGACCAGCGTGTCGCCGAACAGCGGTACGAATCTGGGCGGGACAGCAGTCACGATCACGGGGGCGAACTTCGCCGCCGGAGCGACGGTGACGGTTGGCGCGACGGCGGCAACCAACGTAGTGGTAGTGAGCGCCACGCAGATCACCGCCACAACTCCAGTGGGAATCGCGGGACCGGCAACCGTGACGGTGACGGTGAACCAGCAAAGCGGCAGCTTGGCCAGTGGGTTCACCTATGTACTTATCCCAACGGTAACCAGCGTTTTGCCGAATAGCGGCGCAACCGTGGGCGGGACGGCAGTCACGATTACAGGAACGAACTTCGCCTCGGGAGCGAGCGTGACGTTCGGCGGTACGGCGGCAACCAACGTGGCGGTGGCAAGCGCGACGCAACTCACGGCCACCGCTCCAGCAGGGACCGCCGGCGCCGTTACGGTGACCGTAACTGTCGCCGGCCAGAGCGGCAGCTTGGCCAGTGGGTTCACGTATCTCATTATCCCAACCGTAACCAGCGTTTCGCCGAGCGGCGGGCCGACAGCGGGCGGGACAGCGGTTACGATTACGGGGACGAACTACGCCGTGGGGGCGACCGTGACGTTTGGCGCGACGGCCGCGACCAACGTGGTGGTGGTAGGCGCCACCCAGATCACCGCGACAGCTCCAGTGGGAAGTGCGGGACCGGTGACGGTGACAGTAACGTCCGGCGGGCAAAGCGGCAGCTTGGCCAGTGGGTACATCTATACCCTTCCGCCGACAGTGACCGCTGTGTCGCCGAATAACGGGCCGACCGGCGGCGAGACACCGGTCACGATCACGGGAACGAATTTTGCCACGGGAGCTACCGTGACGGTTGGCGGAACGGCGGCAACGAGTGTGGTGGTGGTAAGCGGAACCCAGATCACGGCGACAACCCCGGCGGGTAGCGCGGGAGCAGCGACGGTGACGGTGACGAATCTCGGAGTACCGAGCGGGAGCTTGGCGAGCGCGTTCACCTATGTGGTAACTCCGACCGCGCCTACCGGATTGACGGTTGCCGGAGGTGGCCCCGGCCCAACCTATGTTAGTGGCCAAGGTTACTACAGCGATCCCTTTTTGACCGCCCACACGACTGCCCCGTTCGACAGTACCGGTGGCGATCTGATACTGGTGTTCGCCTCCTGTCATAATGGTGTTACCTTTACCCCAAGCGATAGCTTTGGCAACACTTGGATCTCAATAGCTGGACCAACCAACACAGCGGTGGGTTCCGATTTACGTTCACAGGTGTGGTACGCGCCGCATCCGACTGTCGGCGCCGGTCAGACCGTTACCATGAGCGTTTCGATAGCGCAGCCCCTGGTGATGTCGGTCATTGTCGTGAAAGGCTCGAACACTTCTTCGCCAATTGACGCGATATCCCTCATTGGCGCCGACAACGGAACCAATTCCGACAACATCGTCAGCCCGAGCTTAACCACGACCAGCGCAAACGATCTGCTGGTTGGTTTCGTAAAGACCTACGGTGTGGAGGATTTCACCGCCGGCTTAGGCTTCACGCTGCAGTCGGCGGCAACCGTGTTGAATCTTACTGCCGAGACCGGAGCCGCGGCAACGCCTGGCAGTTATGACGCGACCTTTACAACAAGCGTACATGGCAGTTGGCAATCCGTGATTGGAGCGGTAACCAACAATCCGAACCAGACGACGTTATCCTGGACCGCGTCCACGGAGACCGGCGGCGGAACCATTAGCCAATACCTGGTGGAGCGCTGCCAGGGCGCGGGATGCAGCAGCTTCGCGCAAATCGGAACGTCTACCACTACTACGTACAATGACACCGGATTGACGGCATCCACCAGCTACAGCTATCGGGTCCGGGCCGAAGACACAGTCAGCGTGCTGGGCCCGTATTCCAGCGTTTTCACGCTCACAACACCGGCTCAGATTCCCTCGCTGCCGGGAAATCTCACGGCAACGGCGGCATCCACCACGCAGATGAACCTCGCGTGGGTTCCATCGACGGAAACGGGCGGAACGGTTGGCAGTTACCTGGTACAGCGCTGCCAGGGCGCGGGATGCACCAACTTTGCGCAGATCGGAACGTCCGCCACCGCCACGTACAGTGACACGAACCTTTCCGCTACCACCAGCTACAGGTACCGGGTGCAAGCGAGCGACACGGCAGCCAACCTGGGCCCATTTTCCAACCTTGCCACGACCACCACACTAGGTCCGCCGACCGCACCCGCGAATCTGACAGCGGCAGCGGCCAGCATGGTCCAGATCAGCCTGAACTGGACGGCATCCGCAACCGGTGTTGGCCTGGCAAACTATATTGTGCAACGCTGCCAGGGGACTGGCTGCACGAACTTCGTGCAGGTGGCGTCATTCCCGGCGGCCACTAACGCCGTCCCGCCGATTCCAGTCACCACGTACACCGACACGGGCCTGGCGGGCGGTACAACTTACAGCTACCAGATACAGTCCAGCGATACCAACGCAGCACTGAGCCCATTTTCCAACGGGGCTACCGCGACCACGCTTTCGTCGGCCACAGCGATTAACTACGTGCAGGGCGCCTACTCCGTACCGCAATCACCCCAGACCATTGTCACTGTCGGATTCACGGCCGCACAGGCCGCCGGGGATCTCAATGTGGTGGTGGTGGGATGGAGCGATAGCACGGCCACGGTCAGCTCGGTCACCGACAAGAGTGGCAATACTTACACGCTCGCGGTGGGCCCGACGATCCAGAGTGGAGTCGCGTCGCAGTCGATTTACTACGCCCAGAACATTGCGGCCGCCGCTGCCGGTGCAAATTCCGTCACGGTGACTTTCTCGGTTGCCGCGCTGTACCCCGACATCCGCATTCTGGAATACACCGGAGCCGATCCCAACAACCCAGTGGACGTGACGGCCGCCAGCAGCGGCAGCAGTGCGACCAGCAGCAGCACCGCGACTACCACCAGCGCGGCGGACCTCATCTTCGGCGCTAACCTTGTCCAGGGCGGCACCCTTAGTTCGGGCACCGGCTTCACCACCCGGCTGCTGACGGTGCCGGATGCCGATATCGCCGAGGACGAGATGGTCACCGCCGTCGGCAGCTACAGCGCCACCGCAAATCTCAATTCCGGGCAGTGGATCATGCAGATGGTCGCTTTCCGCCTCGTGACATGCTCCGGCGGGGCGCCATCGGCACCAACGAATCTCACGGCGACCGCCACAGGTGTCGGCCAGATCAACCTGAGCTGGAATCCGTCAATTAGCTGTCCTGGCATAGCGCACTACGTGGTGCAACGTTGCCAGGGGGCCAGTTGTACAAGCTTCGCACAGGTCGGGACGCCTGCGGGAACGACATTCAGTGACACTGGCCTCGCCAGCAACACCAGCTTCAGCTACCAGGTGCAGGCCGTAGACAACAATTCGAACTCGGGTCCTTTCTCAAGCGTGGCCAGTGCAACAACGCTGGCACTTTCGATCAGCCCGCGCACGACGGCTCTGACGTTTACGCGGACGCAGCAATTCACGTCCGCCGGCAGCGCCAGCGTCACCTGGTCGGTGGACGGTGCTACCGGTGGGTCGGCGACTTCGGGAACCATTACCACTTCGGGGCTTTACACACCCCCGAACACCGACGGCACTCACACCGTCACTGTGACTACCTCGAATCAACTGTATTCGGCTAGTGCCACCGTCTACATTACGAACTATCCGGGAACCTTCACCTATCACAATGACAACCTTCGGACTGGACAGAACCTTTCTGAAACGGTATTGGCCCTGAGCAACGTCAACCAAAACCAATTCGGAAAACTCTTCTCCTATCCAATAGATGGCATGGCCTTCGCCTCGCCCCTCTATGTCGCCAATGTCAGCATTCCCGGCCAGGGCTACCACAACGTCGTCTACGTCGCCACCGAAAACGATAGCGTCTACGCCTTCGATGCGGACGGACTCAGCACCACGCCCCTCTGGCATGTCAGTTTCCTCAAGTCCGGTGTCACCACCATTCCCTGTGCCGACACGGGTGAATGCGGCGACATTCTAACCCAAATTGGGATCACGAGTACGCCTGTCATCGATCAAACCGGCGGAACAATATACGTAGTTGCGGCAACCAAGGAGGGAACCAGCACCTGGGTGCAGCGCCTGCATGCGCTCGACATCACAACCGGCGCCGAGAAGTTCGGCGGTCCGGTCGTGCTTCAGGCAAGCCTTCCGGGGACCGGTAGCGGATCCTCGGGCGGGAACGTGGCGTTCGATCCGCTGCGCGAAAACCAGCGAGCCGGGCTTCTCCTTAATGGCGGAGTCCTCTACATCGCGTTCGGCTCTCACGGCGATAACAGTCCCTGGCACGGTTGGGTGCTAGGCTACAATTCCACGACGCTTCTGCAAACGATGATGTATGATACAACTCCCAACGGTAATGGAGGTGGTATTTGGCAGGGCGGTGGGGGACTGGCAACCGATGCGACTGGAGACATCTATTACGTTACCAGCAATGGCAACTTTGATGTCAATACAGGTGGCGTGGACTACGGCGACTCGGTTCAAAAGCTCAGTCCCACTGGAACCGTGGTCGATTACTTCACTCCGCATGACCAGCAGAACATGGACGTTAATAACCTCGATCTCGGGGCTGGCGGTCCGGTAATGTTGGTGGATCAGACTACCGGCTCATACCCGCATTTGCTCATCACCGCCGGCAAGAGCGGAACTATTTATGTGATCAATCGGGACAGCCTGGGGCACTACAACGCAAGCAATGACAGTCAGATTGTTCAATCCTTGGTGAGTGTATTACCCAACGGCACCGTGGAATCGGGAAATTTCAGCACGCCGGTTTTCTTCAACGGCTATGTCTATTTTGGCGCCGTCAACGACGTGATCAGGGCGTTCCAATTGACGAACGGACTGCTATCCACGACGCCGACCTCGCAATCGGCCGCGATTTACGGGGTTCGCGGGGCCTCCTTTGCGGTTTCCGCCAATACGACCTCCAACGGAATACTGTGGGCATTGCAGAACAACGGCGCGAGCGCGGACAACGATGTGGGTAATCCGGGAGTGCTTTTCGCGTACAACGCAGACAACCTTGCGATAGAGCTTTATGACAGCAGTCAGGCTGGGAGTCGGGACACCCTGGACAACGCCGTGAAGTTCGCCATTCCGCTGGTGGCAAATGGGAAGGTATTCGTTGCGGGCCAGACGCAGCTCACGGCGTTCGGGCTGCTGCCGTAGTGATCGACAGTAATGTAACCACCGGGGCCCGAGAGGTTTTCAGATGAGGGCTCGGTTTCCGATTGAGCGGCTGCGGGCCGGGCGGGGTTTTTGGACTCTTGTGGTGGGCCTCCTGTTGCCGCTGGCAGATCCCGCATGGGGGCTCGCTCAGGTCACCGCCACGATTTCCGGAAGCGTGGAGGATACGACCGGCGGTGTAATCAGCGGCGCGGCGATCACGGTGCAGAGTCTGGAAACTGGTGCGACGCGGGCGGTAACGACCGACGAAGCGGGCCACTACAGAGTCTTCTCTCTTCCGCTTGGGCTCCAGGAAGTGAAGGCTGAAAAGGCGGGCTTCAGGATTGCGGTCCGAACGGGGATCAATCTGGAGATCGGGCAGGAGGCGGTGGTAAACCTGCGGCTCGAGGTGGGCGACCTGGTCCAGCCGGTGACGGTTTCGGCGGATGCTCCCTTGGTCAACACGACGACCGCGGCGGTTTCCGGAATGGTGGGAGAGCGCGCGGTGAAGGACCTGCCACTCAATGGACGCAGCATCGACAACCTGATTACGCTCAACCCCGGCGCGATCAACTATAGCGCCATGAAAAGCGCTAACACCAGCACCAGCGATGGCAACACGTTTTCGGTCGAGGGGCGGCGGACCGGAGACAACCTGTTCCTGCTGAACGGCATTGAATATACCGGGGCGAGCCAGCTTGCCGTCACTCCCGGCGGCGCGAGCGGCCAACTGCTAGGTATTGATGCGGTCCGCGAGCTGAACGTTCTGACCGATACGTACGGCGCCGAATATGGGAAGCGGGCTGGCGCTCAGGTCAGCATCGTGACTCAGGCGGGAAGCAACGTGCTGCATGGAGCCGTGTTCGAGTTTGTCCGCAACAGTGCGTTCGACGCGCGCAACGTTTTTGACCAAGCCTTCGTCCCACCCTTCCGGCGAAACCAATTCGGAAGCGCCTTGGGAGGGCCGCTCAAGAAGAACCGCCTGTTCCTGTTCGGCAATTACGAAGGATTTCGGCAGGCATTGGCGCTCAGCAGTGTCAGTGTGGTCCCCGACTTGGAGGCCCGGCAGGGCCTGTTGCCGAATGCCACCACGGGCATCTACTCCACGGTCCCTAACCTGAACAAGTCGATGTTGTCCTACATGACGTTTTGGCCCCTGCCGAACGGCCCGGAGCTGCTTTCGAATGGTGTGGCAAGCGGGGCGGCACTGTCGTATAACAACCCCAAGGAATCCATCCGTGAGGATTTTGGCACGCTACGGACCGATTACCTGATACGCGATTGCGACACGGTCTCGGCCGTCTACACAATTGACGACGGCGATAGCCTCATACCCCTGGCGGACCCTCTGTTCGCCTCGCGTACCGATCTGCGCATGCAAGTCGCCAGTCTGGAAGAGACGCACATCCTCTCGCCGGAGATTCTCAACACGTTCCGCGCTGGTTACTCCCGGGCGGCCTTCAATCTCGATTCGGCGCTGCTGGCCTCGTTTCCTGCAAGCCTTTCCTTCGTCAACGGAGCTGGCCCCGGAGGCATCGTCATCAATGGCGGCGTCACGACCACGGGCAACAACGGCACCATCACTTCAGCAGGCCCCAACAATGCGGCTGGGGTCTGGAATCGGAGAAACCTCTTCACCTATTCCGACACGGTGCAGATGAGCAAGGGGAGGCATCAGATCAGCATCGGAGTCTGGTTTCAGCGGCTCGACGACAATGAAAACACTGCGTCGCGCCAACTCGGTCAGGCTAGCTTTTCCAACTTGACGACCTTCCTACAAGGCATCGTGACTACTTTCCAGGCAGTGCCCGACCCCAATGAACTGGGCTGGAGGAGTCTATATGGGGCGTGGTATTTCGAAGATGCCATCAAACTGCGGCCCAATCTGACGCTCCAAGCCGGCATCCGGCACGAATGGAGCACCGGCTGGAATGAAGTTTCCGGCCGGGCTGCCAACTACGTCACCGACTCGACCGGCACTCTGGTGACCACTCCGCGGATTGGTGATTCAGCCTTCACCGAGAACAAGGCGAAGCTGCTGCTCAGCCCCAGAGTCGGCCTGGCGTGGGACCCATTTGGAAACGGAAGGACCGCGGTTCGGGCGGGATTTGGAACCTACTACTCCTTGATAGACGCACTCAGCTTCCTGCTGAATTCGTTGCCTCCGTACAATGGATCGGTCTCGCACTCCAATGTGGCCCTGTCTTCGCTGCTGCCGGTTATGCCGGCTGTGCAGCCACTTCCCTCCTGCGGACCCGGAGTGCCGGTGCCCTGCACTATTTATGCGCCTCAGGGCGTGCAGCCCAACGCAAAAACTCAGACGGTCGAGGAGTGGGATTTCGCCGTCCAGCGGCAACTCGACCGGGACTCGTCGGTTCGCGTTGCCTATGTCGGATCGCACGGATATCATGGTTTGCTCAGCGTAGATCCCAATAGCATTCCGGCGCAGGTTTGCACGAACCCGAACGGGTGCCAATCGGGCGGCGTGGCCCCATCTCTGAGGAGCACCGTACCGCAGGGCGCGCAGTACATTCCGGTGGGAGCCCGGCCCAATCCGTACCTGTCAGCGGGGTTCTTCTGGTACACCGAGGGAAACAGCAGCTACAATGCCCTGCAATCGGAGGTGTCGCACCGCCTGACTCATGGCCTGGAATTTCGGGCAAATTACACTTGGTCTAAGAACCTGGATATGAATTCGGGATTGACTGGAGCCCAGTCCCAAAATCAGGCGCAAATGATATTAGACAGGAACGACCTGCCCAGGGATTGGGGATTGTCGGCCCTGAACGCAGCAAGCCAAGCTAGCGTTTCCGGCCAGTATGAGCTGCCGTTCGGAACAAACAGGCACTGGCTGCATGGGGGCAGCGGGCTGGGAAGCCGGCTAGCTGGCGGCTGGCAGTTGAATGGAATCGTCACCTTGCTGAGCGGTTTCCCGTTCACGCCCCAGATTGGTGCAAATCGTTCCGAGGATGGAGATACGAGGAATCCCGATCGGCCTTCGCTGAATCCGTCTTTCTCTGGGCCAGTCGTGCTGGGAAACCCCAACGAGTGGTTCAATCCCAATGCATACGTTTTGCCAGCCTTTGGCACTTATGGCAACCTGGGAAGAGGAACGCTGACCGGGCCAGGTCTAGCCACTCTGGATGTATCGGTGTTCAAGAACGCATCGATTTCCGAAAAGGTCACCTTACAGTTTCGAGCGGAATTCTTTAACCTTCTGAATCGGGCGAATTTCGGGCCACCCAATGCGACTGTGTTTACCAACGGTACAAACACTGCATCCACTATTCCCGCCATCAGCCCCGCAGCGGGGTTAATCACAACAACCGCAACCACATCCAGGCAGATTCAGTTCGGGCTGAAGATGGTCTTTTAGCGATCTCGCTTGAAACTGTGGCGTTGGACCGGACACACGACGAATAGACTCGGTGCCCGCCAGCCACGACATTGGCCGCCGTCATCTGACTCGCGGTGGGCGGAGCGCCAGATCTGGCCAGGCTGGGGAGTGTCAGAAACTTGCAGCAAATCCAAATCGTCCTCCATGGCATAGTACTTGTTTCGAACGTCGCACTGTGAGAAATACAGCTTAAGTCTTTGAAATATATCATTATCTTCCACAAGGACTGAGTTTGGCGATCAAATTGCCCTTGCCCTTTAGGGAAAGGGGAGCAGGCCGGGTCTTCGACTAGTACTGGGTGTCGTCGGATCGGCCGGGACGCAAAGGGCGGTAGCTTGCACGAGGAGGCGCCTTACCCCTGAAAAAGGACACCCCCGACGAAAACTGGGCCGATCCCCCGCCCACTCGTACTGGCTGGAGCGTATCCGAGTGGTTCGACAGAGTGATATGGAAAGTACAAATAACCATACTACGACCGAAGAGACTGAAGGCAATCTTGGCGAAACGATAGTTCGGTTCGTTGGGGCGTTGATCAGACACCGTTGGTGGTTTCTGCTGACAGCCGCCACTATTATCATTGCCACGGCTTTTGTCCTGACCCGGCTTCCCAACCGGTACACGTCCGAAGCGACGATTATCGTGGTTCAGCAAAGCGTGCCGGAAAGGTATGTCGTGCCGACGGCAACCACTGACCTCAACCGGGTCCTTGAGGCCATAATGCAAGAGGTGTTATCGCGGCCGCAGTTGCTGGCGCTGATCCAGGAGTTCGGACTTTACCGTGAAGAAAGAGAGCACTTGGCTCCTGAGCGGATTCTCTCCCGCATGCGGGAAGACATCGACGTTAGGCCGCTTGATCCCGTGGGCGAACCTTCCGGACAGAAGGACTTGAATGCGTTTAAGATCTCCTTCACTGCCAGCACGCCGCTGATTGCTCAGGAGATCACCAGCCGGTTGACCTCGATTTTCATCCAAACTAACCTCACAGCCCGGGCGCGACAAGCCACGAATACAACCAGCTTCCTTCACGAGCAACTCGAAGCGGCAAAGGCGAAGCTGGCCGATCAGGAGGAGAAACTAAGAGACTTTAAGATGCAGTATCTTGGCTCACTGCCTGAGCAGCAACAAGGGAACCTCGCCATCCTCGCCAGCCTCCAGTCTCAGCTACAGAATACCGAGGACAGCCTCGACCGTGCCCGGCAGCAAAAGGTGTACCTTCAGTCGATGATGGACGGATATCGGCGGCTGGCCTCGCAGGCAACTTCGATGGCGGCGGCAGGTGTCAGCCAGGTGAATGGGATCATTCAGCCCGCAAATCCCCTTGAGGCGGCGCGGGCGGATCTCGCGCGGCTACAAGCCAAAGAGGCGGAGTTGCGGACAACCTATGGAGCACAGTACCCTGAGGTCCTCGAGGTCCACCGCCAGGTTGCGGCGGCGGAAGCTGCTTTCTCCAGTCTAAAGTCTGCGAAATCCATTGCCGGAGGAGAAGATGCGAAAGGCGAAAAGGCCGCGGCACAGAAGTCGCTAATTCCCGGAAGTTCAACAGCCCCATCCGAAGACAACGCGTCAATTGCACAGATCGAGAGCCAGTTGGAGGCTAACCGGCTGGAAATCGCGGATTTTTCTAAGGACGAAACGCAATTAAAGGCAAAGATCACGGCGTACCAGGAGCGCCTGAATTTGACACCTGTTCGGGAACAGCAACTGGCCGGATTGATGCGGGACGACGACCTGTTAAAAAAGGAATACTCGGACCTGCTGAGCAAATCGCTGGAGTCCCAACTGGCGTCAAATTTGGAAGAGCAACAGGGAGGACAGCAGTTTCGCCTGATCGACCCTCCTACCCTTCCGACAGTACCGTCAAGCCCGAAGCGCGGAAAGATTGCGCTCGGCGGCGCTTCAGCAGGCGTTTTTCTGGGCTTGGCGCTGGCATTCCTTATCGATTTAAAAGATCATTCATTCCATGCCGAGAAGGACTTGAAGCTTCAGCAACGGTTTCCGATCATTGTTACTGTGCCATTGGTGTTGACCGATTCGGAACAGAGGTCCCACACTCGCAGGAAAGTCTTCGAGTGGTTCGGCGGGGCTGTAGTGGCGATGTCGGTCTCGGCCGCAGAGCTGTACCTGTATTTACATCGATAAAGTACCTTTGAAGCTTTTTTGGGTGACACTATGGCCGTGAAAATCCAATCGTTCTTGGAGTCCAGTTGATGAGCCGGTTAGTCGATTTAATGCAAAGTTCGGGACGACCTCCGGCTGACTCCGACGAACTCTCTGCGGGGACGGTAGAAAACGCCGAAATCCTGCCCGAAACCAGGCTCGTCTTTCACACAGATCCACGCAGCCCAGGCGCCGACCGGTATAGACTTTTGCGCATGCGGTTGCGGGAATTGGGATCGTCGGGAAAACTGAAGACTCTTCTGATCACGAGTCCACTTCCCCACGACGGAAAATCCACAGTTTGCCTGAACCTCGCTACGGCTTTGGCTGAGGGCGGCAAGAAGAGTGTCCTGTTGATCGAAGCGGACCTTCACCAGCCAATCTTGAATGCCAGACTCCGGCTCAAACCATGGGCAGGTCTCGCAGAATGCTTGGAGGGTACGGTGGATCCGCGGTCGGTGATTCGGCGCGTTCACCCGTTGAATTGGTATCTCTTGCCGGCTGGCGGTTCGCGTGTCAACGCTTCGGAGCTATTGCAGACTGCCGCTCTGGCTGGCGTGATGAGCAAACTCACGCCCCACTTCGATTGGATTATCGTGGATTCTCCCCCCGTCCTGCCCCTGAGTGATGCGACGTCATTGACGCGCTATGCCGACGCCACCTTACTCGTTGCACGGGCCGACCAAACAGTTCGTGAGGCCATAGACGAGACTATTGCCATTATCGGGCGCCAACGCGTCATTGGAATAGTACTCAACGGGGTAACTTCGTTTGATCGCTCGTATTCCAAGCGCTACCAATCCTATTATTCACCTAAGGCACCACGGTCGGAAGACGAAAATACCTAATTGCGCGCAGTGCACATGCAGCCGCTGCCTCGGTTTGTGCAAGGCCAGGAGGCACGGCCACATGAACCGCGTCGCGCGCTGAACTGGATCTCCTATGACACGAGTTCTGATAGCCGATGGTCAGTTGAGCATTCGCCAGCGGTTGCGGCAAATGCTGGAGCGCAACCGCGACGTGCAGGTCGTCGGTGAAGCGTCTGATGCGTCAAGTACTTCCATAGTCACCCGGCAGTTGAAACCGGACATTCTCCTTATCGATCTTGGATTGTGCCAGCAGTCTGTGCCGCTGGATCTCGATGTGGGAGGTTCGGCCCCGCAACGGACCATTGTGATGCTCGCGGCGATCGACAAGCGCTCGATCGTGGAAGCCTTCCGTCTTGGCGCTCAAGGCATCCTTCCGAAAACGGCGGCTCCGGCAATGTGGGGGAAAACCATCCGGCGCGTTATGGATGGTCAATACTGCTTTGAAAATGGCAGCGTGGCGGTTCTTCTGGAAGCATTTCGCGCATCGTTTGCCCTGCAAAACTCCTTCGCACAGCAGGAGTACGGGCTTACGGCGCGAGAGATGGAGATCGTCGCAAAAATCGCCGCTGGCAATTCGAATCGACAGGTCGGGCAGCAGTTTTCGATCTGTGAGCGGACCGTCAAGCATCACCTGACCAACATTTTTGACAAGGTTGGAGTCTCCAGCCGACTCGAACTGGCGTTGTTCGCAGTGAAACATCGGTTGGTTGCGGCTGAGCCGGCCGTCCGGCAGCCACTAGAGGAAGAGAAGGACTTTCCACGTAGATACGGCTCCGGCGCTGCGGCGGCAGGTATTTTCTGAACTGGAACTGCTATTTCAGGGAAAGGTGCTGTGCCTAGGCGCGTTTCTTCTGGGGGACTGATGAGTTTACTGTCTTTGCGATCAATGCCGCGACGCCTGCCATTCTTGCTCGTTTTCCTTGTGTTGCTCGTTCCGTTTTGGCAGCCCCTGAGCATGTTGTTCAGAATGGCGATCGAGAGCGATCGATACACGTATATCGTTTTTGTGCCATTCATAAGCTTGTGCGTGTTCTACTTCGAGCGTAAGGCAATCTTGTCCAACGCCCACTATGCGCCGAGAAGCGGAATCCCATTGCTTGCATTTGGCTTGATTCTATTCTGGCTTCTAAAGCGGCACCCATCGTCGACGGATGCCGGCGGTCTGCTCCGCGTGATGCCCTCAATCATCCTGGTGTGGGCGGCGGTGTTTCTCCTTTGCTATGGCGCGCAGAGTCTCCGCGCCGCGGCCTTCCCGGTGTGCTTTCTTTTGTTGATGGTTCCCATCCCTGTCAGCGTGTTGAACCAGATCACGCTTGGCTTACAGAAGGGCTCGGCAGACGTGAGTTATCTCCTGTTCAAGATCTCGGGCATACCGGTATTCAGGCAAGGTTTCAGGTTCTCGTTGCCCAGTGTTGAAATCGAGATCGCCGAGCAATGCAGCGGCATCCGATCGAGCTTGGCGATGGTGGTCACCACCATTTTGGCGGGACACATGTTCCTCAGGTCCTGGTGGAGCAAGGGTCTGCTCGTTCTTTTCACCGTTCCCGTGGTCATATTCAAGAACTCGGTGCGCATTGTTGTCATTTCGGCTCTCGGAGTATACGTGAACCGGGCCTTCTTATACGGCGATCTGCACCGGCGTGGCGGCCTGCTATTCGCGTTGCTCGGCCTACTGATTTTGGTTCCGGCACTTGCGGTGTTGCAAAGGGCAGAACGCCGTTTCAGGCTGGATTCGACCAGCGCGCGGTGAGTGATCACCATGGTTACCGGTAGCGCGGGCTTCATCGGCACGGCAGGATAACGTTGCTGCTCTCGTGCGGCAAGAACGTTGCAAAAGCCCCCTTCTAGAAACCGAGTTGCAACCGCGCGGTGACGCTGCGGGAGGTGGCGATGGCGGTCCCGGAGAAAAGGCCGGCGAAATCGATCACGTTGATTTCATTGGTGAGGTTCTTACCATCGACTTGAAACCGCATTGGATGTCGTTCGTCGCGGCGAAAGATCACTCCGATAGACGCGTCGAGAGATACCAGCGGAAAGGGCCGATAGTCGGAGAAGTTTACCCGGTTGAGAATGGCCTGCCCGTACTGCGCAGCAGCTTCCTGATAAGTTCCGTCGAAATCGATCGGCAGGCCGCTGTCATAAGTTCCGCCAATCGCCGCCCATAGCCGCGGTGTAACATCCCAGCGAAAGCGGGTCCGGACGGCGTTGCGCTCGTCCTGCGACACTGGAAAGACGCTGCTTCCCGCGCTGTTGGCTTGCGCCGCTGCATCCCCCAGGAACAAGCCGCCGGTAACTGGAAAGTAGCCATTCCCTCTCTCATTGGAGTAACTAACATAACCCGAGAACGGCCCCCAGCGTGGGAGATCGAGCTTTACCTCCGCCCCATAGATGTTGGCGCGCGCAAACGTGATCGGAAAGCTGACCCCTGTGTTCAGCAGCAGGTCGTCATCCGGATAATTGTTGTAGCCGCGCCAGAAGAAGTTTCCGTCGATCTTGATGTGTTGGAAGAAAGGCCGCCCGAAACCAGCTTGATAGTAATTCCCGCGCGCCGGCTGCACGGGCAGCCGCAGGACCTGATCGCTGAGGCTGGCAACCAGCGGAGAGCTCGACACCAGAAGATTCTCAAACGGCGGTGTCTGGAAGACCCTGTCGTAGGAAGCGCGGAAAACGATGTTAGCCCACGGCCAGAAGTATGCGACTCCGATGCGCGGGCTCGCCGCCCTCTGATTGACCAGTAGCGAATAATGATCGAAACGAAGGCCGGCGCTCAGTGTCAAGTGTTTCCAATGGATCTCGTCCTGGGCGAAGGCGCTCTGCTCGCGATCCGGAGCGTGACCGTAGAAATTGAACGAAAGCGGTGTGCTGGGATCGAACAGCGCGGGATCGGTGATCCGGTAGCTGAGCGCCTCCTGAATTGATGCATAATCGAAGTCGCCTCCCACCTTCCATTCCTGAATTCCAGAATGGACGGAAATCGCGCCCTTGGCGTACTGCTCATGATAGGCGCGGGCTTGGCTGGCGATCATAGGCGTAGACAGGTCGTTCGACCAATAGCCGGCAGTGGAATCCCGCGTCATGGCGCGGAGGAGCGCGAGCACATTCGGAGAGAAGATGTGGTCGTATGAGAACTGCGCGGCGCTCTCAAAGCTCTGGCGATCCTGCCGCTGACCTGCTTGCCACTGTAAGATCTCGTCCGGCACCTCGAACTTGGACTGTTCGCGGCGCAAGATGATGCCGATCCGGTCTTTATCGGTCAGATCGCGCTCATAGTGAGCCATCAGGTCGGCCAGCGTGCCATGATTAGTATAGTTCTGTAGCGCAGGAGGATCCAGGTAACGATCCGTTGTCGCGCCGGACCCGCTCAGAGTAAGAGTATTGCGTCCCCAGCCGTATTGGCCCTCCGCATACGTACTGGCGGTGTCGAAGGTGCCGCCAGAAACAATGGCTTTACCATGAAAGCCAAGGCGCGCGTCCCTCTGCGTTTGCACTTCGATGACGCCGCCCAGCTTCCTGCCATATTCGGCGGGGAAACCCGCGGTCAAAATGCTCATTTCCTGCACATCGTCGACATCGAAATCGGGAACGTAGGCAACCGACCTGTTGTCAGTCAGCGGAAGGCCGTCGAGCACATATTGAACCTGATACTCCTCCGCCCGCGGATGAAGAATCCCATTGGCTTCGAATATCCAGCCCGGCTCCTGGTTCACCAAATCCGCGAGCGAGCGGCCGGGCATGGCGGCAACACGGTCCTCGATTGCCGCAACTCCAATCCGGTTGGCGGAGCCATAGTTGCCTGTATCGAGGAGAGTGCCCTCCGTACCAACACTCACCGCGGTTCTCAATTGCGCGACGCCGAGGGTGATCTTCAACTCTATGGGGATTGCCGAATGAACGTCCGCTAGTTGGGAGATTGGAGCAAGGCCTGGATAGCTGACGCTCAGAGTGTAGGTGGCATAGGGGAGGCGCTTGGCAACCACGTGGCCCTCGGCATCGGCGAGGAATCTTCGAGCATAGTGGCTAGCCTGGCTAGCCACATCCACGCGGCCGCGCACGGGCAAAGCACTGGAATCGGTGATGGTGAGCCGCAGTTCACCAAAATCGCTCTGAGCGAAGCCGGGACCCGCGAGCAGCAGAAGAAGGAGCGGTCGAAATTGCATCTCTACCAGTGGCCGAGCGCGGCACGGGCGACCGGAGGGGCAACGGCTGGCCAAGGCCCACGATTGGCCCGTAACTATAAGTATAAACCGGAATCTCCAATTTGGCTCCCGGCTTCAGTATCTATACGCGGTCGGCTTTCGTTGTGTTCTCTCAGTTGCGGCTTTCGATTCGGGAGACGTCTTCAGCTCCACCAGGCGACGATTCGCAAACAGTCCGGTTACCCGGCAGGCCAGTGCTCGTAAACCTCGCGGGATTGTTTATTCTTGGACAGGGGAGGCGTCGGTGATCCGCGAAAACAAAGGCTGCGAGCAACCGGAAAGCGAACTGCAACCGCGGTTGCTTGGCTAATTCCAACTGAGAATGCATCCGCCCACTCTTTCGTCGCGCAACTGGGTTGTTATCGCGGCGGTAGCGCTCGCTTGCGGGCTGATCGCTTTTGTCGGGAAGCCGGTCCTGCGGGTGTTCGAACACGTCATCTTCTTCTTGCCGGACAGCGCCCACCGGGTGAACGAAAGGCAAGTCCGGTCTAAGATCGTGTTCTCGCAGTCCGCCCCGGCAGTATCGGCTTACGATTTCGTCGAAGTTTCCGTATACATCGACTCACCGCGCGCGCGGAATCCATTCACCGAGGCCTCGGTCGCCGGTTCCTTCGGAAAGGCCGGTTCCAGCGAACGGCTCCACGTGGACGGCTTCTGCGATTCGGCCGACGGCAGCATGTTCCGCATCCGCTTCATGCCGTCAGCGCCGGGTGAGTACGCCTACTCGGTCACCTACTACGAAAATGGCGCCGAAAAGAGTTACGACGGGAGGTTTCGGGCCACCGACGGTCATCGCCGCGGCCCCATTCGCGTCGACCCTCGCTATCCCTGGCACTTCCTCTGGGAAGGTACCGGCGAGCACTACTTCTTCAACGGCACCACAGCTTTCTGGTTGATGGGCTGGCGCGACGAACGCATCATTGCCGACAGCATCGAGCGCCTGCACCGGCTCAAGGTCAACCGGGTTCGAACACTGCTTGGCGGGCGCACCTTCACCATGTACGGCGAACCGGTGGTGAACACCGATGAGTTCACCACCTACCTCACGCCGTGGCCCGCCGCCAGGCTCGACGACTTCTGGCATCCCAGCTTCGACTACTCGCGCTTCACCCTGGCCCACTGGCAGAGATACGAGCGCATGCTGCGCATCGCGCGCGAGCGGGACATGGTCATTAGCGTGATTTTCGACATCGGCGATGGCAAGCTCCACCCTGGCCCCGGCAGCGACGACGAACGCCGCTACTTTCGCTACGCCGCGGCGCGCTTGTCAGCTTTCTCCAACATCACTTGGGACCTCGGCGATGACCTGGACAGTTTTCGCGACGCCCGGTGGACCCGCGAGATGGGCACGCTGCTGGAAAGGTGGGACCCCTATCGCCACCTGGCCACGAGCCATCCCGTTCACCCCGAACACCAGGACCGGGCTGCAGAATGGTTCGGGTTCACGTCCATCCAGGACTGGTCGCGCACCCAGCATGCACTGATGCTGAAACAGCGTCGCATCCAGATCAAGACCGGACGCATCATTCCGCAAACCAACGAAGAGTATGGGTACGAAGACCACTATCCGCGATGGGCGCCGCCGCCGCCAGGAGATTCCGCCGAAACGCTGCGCCGGACGGCCTGGGAGATTGCTATGGCCGGAGCTTACGGCACCGCCGGCGAATCCGCGCGGCGTGGCACCGGCATCTGGCCGGATACCGGCGGCGGCTGGATGAATGGCCGCGGCGACGAAACTATGACCATGCTGGCCGGGTACGCCCACATGGTCGATTTCTTCACCAGCTTCGAATGGTGGAAAACCGAGCCGCACGACGAGTTGGTGAACACCGGCGCATACTGTGTCGCCGAGCCTGGCAGAACCTACGCCGCGTATCTTCCCAACGGCGGCACGGTCACGCTCAAACTGGACCGAGGCAGCTACCGCGCCGAATGGTTCAGTCCATTAGCTGGCGCAATCCTGCCCATTGGAACGGTCGCGGCCGGCGCTTCCTGGACTTCACCGAAGGCCCCGGACGGCAACGATTGGGCGCTGCTGCTGCAGCGCAACTAGTGTCATCCAATCCCCATTTGGTGGCTGAGGCGATCGTCCGGCTCCGCCACTTAGTCCTATTTGAAGGCCGAGGCCATGGAGGACCAGGACCCCGCTGCCAGGGAGTTCGAGAGAAAGGTCCATGTAATCGGCACAGCGTTTGTGCTGGAGACGACGAAGTGTCCCCAGCCGTTGTTCTCATCCACCGGCTCGGGCCCTGACAGGGCTTCGCCGCTGAACATATCGGCGTCGTTGAAACCATTGACGAGACCCGTCACGGTATTGTAGTCCACCGGCATCATGGCGAAGATGAACTCGGTCGAGGACGTGCTGGGAGTGATCGAAAGCGCCGTCAGGTTTCCCGCCGTGCTTTGACTCCCGGTGGCGCTCGCCGTCGTGTCAAGCGGGGACGCAGCAGCTCCTGCCACGTCGTAGAACATGATCGTTTGATCGCCATCGGTCGAGTCCCATTGGACGGTCACCGCGAGGGTGCTCGAGCAACTGGCGTTGGCCGCGTAGAACGTCTGGAGGTCCGTATCGCCGTACGTGACATTTTGCCCGGCCTGCTCCCAGCTATTGCCGTTCGAATCGGTCATGCCGGTGATCAGGTTGGGTGGGTTTCCGCCGCCCATTAGCGCAACCTCCAGGTTGCCGGAGCAGGGTAATTCCAAAGTCAGTGGGCTAGGGAAGGGATTCCCGCTGCCACCGGAGGACGTGTGCGTCGGAATGTTTTCGTGATCCAGGTGGACGATCCTCATTCCGGACGGAACGCCCCCGGCGCTTCCGGTGTTGAGAAGGACCGCCGCCGAGATCCACGTGCCGCCCTTCCCCATGGTCATGGTCGGATCGATCGCACTCGTCGAATTGTAGACGCCATACTGTGCCGCCAGGCCGTCCATCAAATCGGCGCTCAGCAGGCCCCAGGCTGCGCTGGCCTGCGACCCGGCCGTAAAGCTCGATTGATTCTGATTCGTCGTCATCGCATACCCGATCTGGTAAGCCAGTTCGCCGCTCGCGGAGGGCGTGACGCTTCCCGCGGTCAGCGACGTGCCGCTACCTCGAACTCCGGCGGATGATACGTCCACGCCGGTCACGTTGCTGAATTCGGTCGCCATGGACTGGACGTAGCCGCCTGGACTGCCCGCAAAACACACGGAGATTTTCCGTGCGCCCGGCGCGACGTTAAATGCCGCGGCAATGGCAATGGACTGCGTGTCCGTGCTGTCGTAGTAATTGGCCACCATCTTAAAGGCGTCGTTCATGTCGTCCGTGACCGTCGCCGCGGCAGTGCCGCCTAAAGTGAATCCCACCACCACTGCGTTTCCGGCGGTCGTGTATCCGGGAAGCCACAAGTAGTAGCAGTATGGGTTTGAAAAGCTGTTGTTGCGCGAGTTCGAGCCGCTGACGTGCTGAACCAGCTCCGGCGCAGCCGATGACGACGACGTAGCGGTGAGAGTCGTGGAGCCGCTAATGGAACTCGAAGCGGCCTCAATCGTCGAGGTTCCCGTACCCGCAGCAGTCGCCAGACCACCCGCCGCGATCGTGGCGACGTTCTGGTCCAAGGACGACCAGCTCACCGATGCTGTGAGGTTCTGCGTGCTGCCGTCGCTATACTTTCCCGTTGCCGTGAATTGCTGCGATGCCCCGTTGAGAATCGTAGGATTTGCGGGCGTCACCGAAATCGACGTCAGGCTGGGAGTTCCGGAAGAAGTGTAGGTGAACCCACTGGCTAAGCTTCCGCTTTGCCCGCTGACCGTCACCGTCACCGTCACCGCTCCCGCGCTTCCCGCCGGAGTCGTCGCCGTGATCTGGGTCCCGCTTACCACCGCCACGTTCGTTGCAGCCGTGCCGCCTAATGTCACCGCCGCTCCAGCGGCGAAGTTCGTCCCAGTGATCGTGACTGCTGTCCCACCCGCCGTTGAACCGCTGTTTGGCGATACGCTACTCACCGTCGGCGGAGTTGTGACTCCTGTCGGAGTGCGGAAAGCCACCATCTGCATGATCCACTCGCCCGATGGACTGGCCGGTGCAGTTGCGCTATAGCTGCCCGTTGCCGTCACCATCTCGTCCTCCGCTATGTCGCCGTCCGGTGTTGTCATCAGCCGTCCGGTGAAGCCGCTGCCCGCACCGGTGGTGCTGGTCTGGACCAGGTTTGCTCCAAAGATCAGATCGGTCGAGTTGGTTGTTGTCGCCGAGCCGCTGCTGCTGCTGGCACTGTTGCCGGAACTCGCAGCCGTTACATCCACTGGGTTGCTAGGATCCGCACCCTTGTACTCGATTATGCGAATGTCGGGGTTTGTCGCGGCACTCGCAAAGGTCACGGTGACGCTATTTGTCCCGGCAGCCGCCGATGCGATGTTCTTTGCATAGTAAATGGACTGCGAAGCGTATCCACTCTGGACCGTGGGACCCACGGCGCGTGTGTATGTGTTACCGCTTGAGTCCGTAACTGCACTGACGACGGCCGTGCTATCGTTCCACCCCACCACTACCACGTTGAGGTCGCCGGCAACCTGCGCGACCGTGTACGCGACCTTCACCGTGCTCTCGGCTGTTTGCGGTGTCCCGAAATTGCCCTGCACATAAGTAATCGCTGTGGTTGCGACCACCACATAGGTGAACCCGTTCGCCAAACTCCCGCTCTGCGCCCCGGGATTTGTCACCGTCACCGTTACCGCTTCCGCACTGCCCGCCGGCGTCATAGCAGTGATCTCCGTTCCACTCACCACTGCCACGTTCGTCGCCGCCGTCCCGCCAAACGTCACCGCCGCTCCGGCGGCAAAGTTCGTCCCGGCGATTGTGACTGCTGTCCCGCCCCCCGTCGACCCGCTATTCGGAGACACACCGCTCACCGTCGGCGGAGAAGTGGGAGATGCGTAGGTGAACGCATTGGCCAAGCTTCCGGTCTGCCCACCAACCGTTACTGTCACCGTCACTGCGCCCGCACTTCCCGCCGGCGTCGTGGCCGTAATCTGCGTTCCGCTAACCACCACAACGTTCGTCACCGCCGCCCCGCCAAACGTCACTGTCGCTCCGGTCGCAAAGTTCGTACCGGTGATCGTGACTGCTGTTGCGCCCGCCGTCGACCCACTATTCGGAGACACACCGCTCACCGTCGGCGGAGAAGTGGGAGAAGCGTAGGTGAACGCATTGGCCAAGCTCCCGGTCTGCCCACCAACCGTTACTGTCACCGTCACTGCGCCCGCGCTTCCCGCCGGCGTTGTGGCCGTGATCTGCGTTCCGCTAACCACCACCGCCTTGGTCGCCGCCGTCCCGCCAAACGTCGCTGTCGCTCCCGCGGCAAAGTTAGTACCCGTGATCGTGACTGCTGTCCCGCCCGCAGTGGATCCGCTATTCGGGGATACGCCGGCCACCGTCGGGCTACCTGCGAGGCTAGTTACATAAGTGAATCCGCTGGTCAGACTTCCGCTCTGCCCGCTAACCGTTACTGTCACCGTCACCGCGCCCGCGCTTCCCGCCGGCGTTGTGGCCGTAATGGTGGTACTGTTCACGGCTATTACGTTCGTCGTTGCCGTCCCGCCAAACGTCACTGTCGCTCCCGCGGCAAAGTTAGTACCCGTGATCGTGACTGCTGTCCCTCCCGCCGTGGATCCGCTATTCGGGGATACACTGCTCACTGCCGGCGGAACTGTGCCTCCTGACGGAGTGCGGAAGGCGACCATCTGCATGATCCACGCGCCCGATGGACTCACCGGCGCACTTGCGCTATAGCTGCCGGCCGCCGTGAGCATCCGGTCTTCCGCGATGTCGCCGTCCGGTGTTGTCATCAGCCGTTTGGTGAAGCCGCTACCCGGGCCGGTGGTACTGCCCTGAACCAGATTCGCACCGACGAGCAGATCGGTCGCGTTGGTCGTGGTCACGGCGACGCTGCTGCTGGTAGCGCTGCTGCCTGTACTCGCAGCCGTCACGTCCACCGGGTTGTTAGGATCCGCTCCGCTGTACTCCAGTATGCGTATGTCGGCGGATGTCGCGGCACTCGCAAAAGTCACCGTGACGCTGTTTGTCCCGGCAGCCGCCGTTGCGATATTCTTCGCATAGTAAATGGACTGCGAAGCGTACCCACTCTGCACTGTCGGGCCCACCGCGCGTGCATATGTATTACCCTTCGAGTCCGTAACTGCGCTCACCACGGCCTTGCTGTCATTCCAACCCACCACCACCACGTTGAGATCGCCAGCAACCTGCGCGGCTGTATACGTGACCTTCACCGTGGTCTGAGCTGTTTGCGGCGTGCCGAAATTGCCTTGGACGTAAGTCACAGATACAGGTACCGCAGCCGCCAAGCTAGCCGGATGCAGCCACCAAGCAAGCGCCACAGTCGCAAGCAGCACCAGGCGCACAGAAGTGCCTATAATGTTTTTCATGCTCACATGATCCTTAGATTGAGCACTAAGCACGCATTTGGCCAACGTGCTTGTTAGGCCCAAAAGAGGCGGGATGGCAAATGACTTGCACCGCCAAGTGCAGATACTAGCCTTCGACAGTGCAGGTTTTGCTACTGTGACACATCGGCGACCGTTGACTCGTGGCTGATTGTGGATACTAACCTTTGGCGGTTTCGCTTTTACGACGGAAGTATGTCAGCGCTCGGTTGACTCTAACTTGTTCCGTCGCCCTGAGACAGTTGTATTTGGCAATGAAGCCGTTAGTGGTAAATGCGAAATGCCCAAAACAGGTTTTCGGATTCCGAACACCTATTCAGCTTCCAAGCACCCTCCAGGCACCCAGCGTCTGGCACGAAGTGATCCGCGCTCGATTGGCGTCCGGTCAAATATCCCCTGCGGAAGTGGGAACTGCGTCAAGTCGCCCAGGGCTACGTGGAATCGCGGCAGGATAGCGCCCAACGGGCCGAGCAGGGAACTCGAGGAATACACGCACAGCTTGCCCGAGGAAGATACCGAGCGCTAGTCGGATCGACCGCAGCGTGGGCAGAAAGCCGCTTCGCTGGTTCCCCGGCGAAGGTCGGGCAGTGGGGAAAAACGAGTGAAAAAGTGAAAATCGGCAACGGCGCCGTCGTCGTCGTGGTGGAAATCGATCCCGGGCTGGATCCCGATCCGCAAGGTGTGAGGCCGTGCGTTTGCGGTCCGTAATCCGACGTCGATCAACAACCGGCGCTCGTGCGCCTGTAGGGACTTGACGGGAGGGACTACTTGATCCTCCCCGCGCACCTCGCTAAAGCGGCCTCACCAAGAATTCCCTCTTCGCTGGCCGAAAACCTGGATCAATCGACATGCGCGAGATTCAGCTCGTGTTCGGTGAGTTTACGCGAGATGAGATGACTGCCATCTCTTGAGGGACTGGCGATCCCGGCTTTGGCGATCGTCCTCATGAGTACGACCGGGCCTTCAGCAGCCAAGGAATCTGCACTCCGCCCAAAAAGCAGCCGCTGTCACGAAAGCGCGCGGGTTTCGCCATCGCGCACCTTCGTTCAAGCGTGGCTTGACGTGATCGCTCGTCTTGCGGTCTAAGCCCGGACCAGCCGGCGGCGCATCAGGAAGATTCCGCCGACAAGGGCCACGAGTTCAAACCCTAAGGTAGCTGGTAGCGACGCCTCGGGTGCGTTGACGACAAGGAACTCCTGCGCTGCACCCAGCGGGTTCGGCGTGTAAATCGACACGTCGAGGCCCGACGCCCCTCCGCTTGCGGCTTGGGTTAGAGCTGCGGTTCTAAAGCTGTTGACCGCACTCTGCTGGGAACCCGTCAGGGAATTACCGCCGTATCCATCGATGGCGGCTGGGTCGAAGAGGGTCCAGATTGCATAAGAGTATTCGCCGGCCAGGGTCGCATTGCCTATATTGGCCATCACGTCTTCGGCCAGTACGGCTGCGGCATCGTACTCTTGCTGGATCGAGTACGGCGACCAGTCCGGCGTCGTAAACTTCTGAGGACCGCTCGACCCTACCTCGGACAGGGTGTACTCATTCGCCTCCCAAGTGTCGCCGACCCAGACGTCAGTCGTGAAGTCGTCGCATATTACGTAGGTCGATACTCCATTTATCGAAGCCACATATGGACTCGTGTAAACTCCGCCCATGTTGGCACCGGTGCCGACGCCCGTGAGCGTCATATTGACTTCGGCGATAGCGCCGCCGCTAAAGCAGAACGCTCCCGCGATTCCCCAAAAAGCTAGCCTTCGAATCAGTTTCATAGTCATCCCTTGTCGATTCCGCGACTTCCTTCCCCTAGTGATATGTCGTCGAGCTGCTACTCGAAACCCCTCATAGACAAATGTCCTCGTCACGCCGCAGCCGTAACTGCTTTGTGAAGCTTGATCAAGATTACAGGCCGTTGTAGACCTGGTCAATGGCACGAAAGGGCAATCCAAGCACACAAGAACCAGTGAATGGTCCCCGGGCATTGTACCTAAAGCACTTGGCCAATCGAAAAGTCCTGGTACTGATAGCAATGTGTGAGACTGAATACCTTGGTAATATTGTGTCAGGGGCAACCGGCGCAAACACCGGTTCGCTCAGTCATTGGGTGAGGGGAATGCAACTAACACGTGGTACCGCGCTACATCGAACGTTTCTTGTGGCCTTCCTGGCAGTCGCTTTGGCAGGCTGTTCTTCGGATCCCGATCGGCGGAAACTCAAATACCTTAGTAGTGGTGAAGCGTACTTCAACGCCGGCAAATACCGCGAGGCAGTCATCCAATTCCGGAACGCGGTGCGTCTCGATCCGAGGTTCGCAACGGCCCATTCGCGGCTCGGTGAGGGCTATCTAAGGTTGGGCAACTCCGAAGCCGCTTACGGGGAGTTTATGGAGGCCGCAGCCCTCGATCCCAAAGATACCGGCGCGCAACTGCACCTTGCGGACCTGCTGATCTCGCGCCGGCAGTTCGACCAGGCTCAATCTGCCGCGCAGGCCGTCCTGAAATCCGACCCCGCGAATGACCGCGCCCACGCGATACTCGGCGAGAAGTTCGTTTTGACCCGCGACGGTGCGAACGCGCTGCGCGAATTTCAGGAGGCCATCGATCTCGCTCCCCAACAGGTCGAGCACTATGCGGCCCTGTCGGCCGTCTATCTGTCCGCGGGACAGGCGGCGCAAGCGGAAGCTGTTAGCCGCAAGGCAGTCGAGGCCAACCCGAAATCGGTCGACGCGCACGTCAGTCTGGGGCAATTCTACTTCTCGCAAGACAGGCTGTCTGAAGCCGAGGCTGAGATGCGGCAGGCATCCGAACTGGACCCCGGCGCGATTCTGCCTCGGGTTTTCTGGGCCCGGATCCTGGTCCGGGCGGGAAAACCGTCTGACGCAGAGAGACTCTACCAGGGGATCAAAACTATTGCCCCCGACGACCCGGAGGCTTACCAGGCCCTCGGGCAGTTTTACGTATCCACCGGCCAGAAAGAGAAGGCGGCCGCCGAATTCCGAATCCTGATGACCTCCAAACCGAGGGACGCTTCAGTCAAGATGAGCTTGGTCGAGGTTCTGATCGACTTGAATCGCATCCAGGAAGCAGCCGCCTTGGAACAACAGGTCATGAGTATTAGACCAGACAGTCCGCGGGTACTTCTCTCAAATGGTCGGATACTGCTCGCAGAGGGCAAGCGGCAGGAAGCGGTCTCGGCTCTCGAGAAGGCGGTTCAGGCCGATCCGCAGTCCGCCATCGCATACTATCTCTTGGGCGTCGCCCAAAGGACACTCCGCATGTCAGACTTGGCCAAGGCCTCTTTCACTCGGGCACTTGCCCTTTCTCCAGGGATGACCGAGGCTCAAGCTGCGCTGGCGTCGCTTACGGTTGCAGCGGGAGACAACGACGAAGCCCTGCGATTGGCCGCTGCTGCACTGCAGGCACGCCCGGGTTTGCCTCTGGCGCAGCTTGCGAACGCTCAGGCACTGTTGGCGACGGGTAACCCCCAACAGGCCGAGGCCGCGCTTCAGGACCTGCTCAAACAAGATCCGACGTCGCTTCCCGCCTTGGCGCAGTTGCTCAATGTGTATATGGTTCAGGGCAAGACCGCCCAAGCCGTCGAGCGAATTGCAGGCTTGGTTCAGCAGAACCCGCGGAATGCCGGGTTACACTTCCTGCTGGCGCTAGGCTACTTTAACCTGAAGGACCTGGATAAGTCCGAATCCAGCCTGAAGCAGGCGATTGCGCTTGATCCGAAAACGCCCCAGGCTTACAGTCTGCTCGGAAACATTCATCTCGCCAGGGGCGCCGTTGACAGCGCCAAGCAGGACTTCCGCCAGGCAATTGCGGCCAATCCCCACAACCTCTCAAACTATCTCGTCCTAGAGGCTCAGTATGAGCGGGAAGGCAATTGGGAAGAAGCGAAAAAACTCTGCGAAGAGGCGCATGAGATCGATCCGGAATCTGCCGTCGCCGCCGGATCGCTGGCTGTTCTTTACCTGGATCACGGCGGCGATGTCAACCTGGCGCTATCTCTCGCTCAAAGGGTGAAGCAGAAGATGCCCAGATCCCCGCTTGCCGCCGATACGCTTGGCTGGGCCTACTACAAACTGGGATCGTTCGACTCAGCCGTGGCGCAGTTGCGGGAGTCCGTGAAGGAAGCTCCGAACAACGCCATGTTCGGATTTCACTTGGGAATGGCCTACTGGGCCGACCGCCAACCCGACGCAGCCCGAGGGACCTTGCAAAAAGCCCTCCAAGACGATCCGCGATCACCCTTCGCCGCTAACATCAGAGAGACGTTGGGGAGAGTCGCGGCCGGCACCAGATAACCGGTATGTGCGCGCCGTAGATCGGATCCGCAGGAGTGCGCGCGGAGCGTCTCGCTCGCATCGCGCCTGGCTTGACCTGCAAGAGCCGACGGCTGTGCCGTAGCCGATGTGCCGGCTCTGGCCGGCCGTTCGCTCACAAGCGGACGATTTTGGAGGAGCTAAACCGCTTCAAAGCGTTGCGCGTGTCAACGATCAGCTTTGACTGATCGACTATCGCCGCGTAATCGAATTCGGAGTGGTCCGTGACAATCACCACGCAATCGGCGCGCGAGCAAGCCGCCAAAGGCTCTTCGGCAAAATACTCCCCTCCGGCATCCAACTGCAAACGGCGGACTCGCGGATCGCTGTAAGTCACCCGTGCGCCACGCTGAGATAGAACATGGATGATGTCCAACGCCGGCGATTCCCGCACGTCGTCGATGTCGCGCTTATACGCCACGCCCAGAATATGCACGTGCGAATTTCGCAGCGGCTTGGATTGCTCGTTGAGAGCGCCCTGAATCTTATCCAGCACGAAGTGCGGCATCTGGCCGTTGATGTAGCCCGCCAAATCGATGAAGCGCGCCTCGATTCCCGCCTGCCTCGATTTCCACGAAAGATAGAACGGGTCGATCGGGATGCAGTGGCCTCCCAGCCCCGGGCCAGGATAGAACGGCATGAACCCGAACGGTTTGGTCGCCGCCGCGTCGATCACTTCCCAGACGTTGATGCCCATGCGATCGCACATCATGGCGATTTCGTTCGCCAGCCCGATATTGATCATCCGGAAGGTGTTCTCCAGCAATTTGACCATCTCGGCCACTTGACTGGAACTGACGGGCACTACCGTCTGCAGCGCCTGCGCATAGAACAGAGCGCCCATTTCCGTGCACTCCGGCGTAATCCCTCCCACTACCTTGGGGATGTTCACCGTCTGGAAGTTCGGATTCCCCGGGTCCACGCGCTCGGGAGAGAAGCACAGGAAGATATCCCGCCCCACCCGAAGGTCCGCCGTCTCCAGCAGCGGCAATAACACCTCTTCGGTAGTGCCTGGATACGTGGTCGACTCCAGCACGATGAGCATCCCCGGATGCGTGTATTTGGCGAGTTCCTCACACGCGGCTATGATGTAACTCATATCCGGGTCTTTGGTCTTCCGCAGTGGAGTGGGGACGCAGATACTGATCGCATCCAGTTCGGCAATCACGGAGAAGTCGGTCGTGGCCCTAAGCTTCTTCTTCTTTACTAAGTCACGCACACGGCTTGCAGGAACGTCTTGAATATGAGACTGACCGGAGTTGATACCGGCGACTTTGCCCTCTTGAACGTCAATGCCCGTGACGGCGAAGCCCGCACGTGCGAATTCGACGGCCAACGGACATCCGACATAACCGAGGCCGATGACTCCCACGCGAGCCGAACGGGTCCGGATTCTCTCGGCCAGCACTTCGGCCACGCTGAGCGGTTGTAATGCAGCGGCTGACATAAGATTAGACTCCGTAATAGACGGCTTGAGCGACCCGCACTTCCGGCATGCATGCTAAGCCGCGCTTACAGTAAGCATATTGGGGGCCAAACCGCCTTCGGGCGGCGGCCATTGCTTCATAACGCGTTACGAGCCACGACCTCCCCGGAAAGTCCAACTCTTTTGGCTTTTTCTCCCCTTCGATTCGTCTTCGCTCCCGATTGCAAGGGGGTCTGGGCTGGCGCCGGGATTGCCGAGTGTGACAGCGGCTGCGCCCGGCGACGCCGCAAACACAAGTGCAGCCGCCATCCGGATCGCGTTACACTTCAAGAGAGGGGACGTGGTTGCAGAATTGCAGTGGCCACGTTTGTAGATATGTACACCGCCTTCTTCGGATTACAGAAGCTGCCATTCAACCTGACGCCAGACCCGGCGTTTCTCTTTCTGTCCTCGAAACATCACGAGGCGTTCGCCGGATTACAGTACGCCATTCTAGGCCGAAAGGGTTTCGTGGTTCTGACCGGCGATGCTGGCACCGGAAAAACAACCCTCCTGAGCTCTGTTGTAAGTCAGTTGCCCACCGGTAAAGTCCTGTCCAGCATTCTGTTGAATCCAACCCTGACGCCATCCGAGTTCCTTGAGCTTCTCATGCTGGATTTCGGAATCACCGACATTCCCGCCAATAAAGCGCAGCGTCTCTGGACGTTGCAGGGGTTCCTGTTGGAGGCCCACCGCAATGGCCGAATTGCGATCCTGGCGATCGATGAAGCTCACAAATTGAGTGCGGAAGTCCTGGAAGAGATTCGCTTGCTCGGGAACTACGAGTTTGGCCCGGACAAATTCGTGCAGATCGTGCTCTTAGGTCAATGTGAGTTGGATGATCTCCTGGACCGGCACGACTTACGCCAATTCAAACAGAGGATCGCGTTGCGCCTGTACATCGATCCGCTCACCGCCGCGGAGACCGCCGAGTACATACGGTTCCGTTGGGCAAAGGCGGGCGGAACCGGCGAGCCGCCGTTTGCTCCGGAGGCGATCGAGGGCGTGGTGCTATGGTCGGGAGGAATTCCCCGGCTGATCAACTCCATCTGCGATTCGGCGCTGCTGATGGCTTACGGGGATGGGTGTTCCACGATTGATGTGGGCTACATCCGCGATGCGGCCACGAATCTGGCGCTGATACCCTCCCGCACCGCTCCGGGCGTCCCCGCGCAGCCACTGGTAGCTTCCGTTCCCGCCGACGAGGTTCTGTCCCCGAAATTGGGGCCGGTTGAGGTCCCGCCCCGCCGGAATACGGATTCCGATTTGTCCGAGGTCGACTACGATATCCCTGCCTTCGCGCGATATGGTCTCGCCCGGAAGAATTCTTCCATATTGAAGCGATTGGCCGGGAAGTTCGGATTTCCCCAGTGAGGCGAGCCGAGCCCTGCCACCTCCTCCCGCTCGATGGCAATTCGCCCCGGTGCCGTCGCTCCTGGGTGGTCCAGCCCGTGTTATCCTGAGCCCGAATGTTTCGTCACCAGCGGAGCGCCCGTGCTTTGTACGGATTGTCGGACCTGATCCTGGCCGCGCTCGCCTTTGAGATCGCCTACCACGCACGCGCCATTCAGCACTGGCATTTCCTGTTTTACCTTACGGCGGAACAACAGGTCCTGGTGCTCGGCTTCTCGCTTTTCGCTTGGGTAATGATCGGATTGTGGCTCGGGGTCTATGACAAGCTCGATTCCGCCCACCCGGGCGCCATCCTCCGTGATTCGGTGCGGCAATGCGCCTATGGCGGACTCTGCCTGCTGGTCTTCGAGTACGCGCTGCGGATGGATCTCAGCCGTTTCTTCCTGGCTCTTTACTCCTCTGTAGCGTGGGTGCTGTTCTTGGTCTTCCGGCTCACTGCCGGCCGCGTGGTTGGCGCGATCCGCCGTGAATTTGCCGCCCCTCACTATTGCATGGTGGTTGGCACCGGCGAGCGTGCGATCCGTTTGGCGGGCATTGTGGAAGAGTCGGCCAAGTATGGCGTTCGCCTGCGCGGATTTTTTAGTGAGTCGGGTGGCGGCCCGCTTGAGATAACCCTTGGCGCCGTCCACAAGGTGTATCCCATCGCGGAACTGCCATCCTTCTTGCGCCAGCACGTGGTCGACGAGATTATCTTCGCCGTCGGCAGCGAGAGTCTGGCTGAGTTGGAAGAGGTGTTTCTCCTCTGCGATCAAGAGGGCGTCCGCACACGAGTGGCAGTGGATTTCTTTCCTCACGTCAACAGCACGGTTTCCCTCGACCGCCTGGAGTCCACCCCGCTGCTGACATTCACCGCCGCTCCCGACGACGAGATCCGCCTGCTCCTGAAACGTGTGACCGATGTTGCCATCGCCGCCGCCAGCCTCCTGGTCCTGGCGCCCTTCATGGCGGCGTTCGCGGCCCTCATCCGGCTTACATCGCCCGGCCCAGCGATCTTCACGCAAGTGCGTTGCGGGCTCAACGGCCGCCAGTTCCGGTTCTATAAGTTCCGCTCGATGTGCGAAAACGCCGAGCAACTCAAGCCATCGCTGGCCCACCTCAACACGCGCCAGACAGCCTTCAAGATCCCGGACGACCCTCGCCTCACCTTCGTCGGCCGGTACTTGCGCAAGTTCTCCATCGACGAATGGCCCCAACTGTGGAACGTGCTGCGCGGCGACATGTCGCTGGTGGGCCCGCGTCCGGCCGTCCCGAGCGAAGTGGAAACCTATCAGCGATGGCAGCGGCGGCGCTTGCGCATGCGGCCAGGCCTCACCTGCCTGTGGGCCGTTTCAGGCCGCGACAACGTCGATTTCGATCGATGGATGAAACTGGACATGCAGTACATCGACAATTGGTCGTTGGCGCTCGATTGGAAGATCCTGCTGCAAACCATCCCCCGCGTACTTACCGGCCACGGGGCCAACTGAGTCTAGGTCCTCGCCTCCGAACGGAAGCCGCGGCTCGGAAGCGGTCCTTTCGATAGAACCGAATCTGCCGGCCGAAAGGTCGAAGACCTAGCCCGCCACCCATCCTGCGAGACTTGTCCGCCCACTCTGGAACTGCCCTGCCCTCAGGCGTTAACCGGGAATCTCGCTCCAGCGAACCGGCAACCGTCCGGGTTATGCTCTGCCACCTTGCCGAGGTTAACAAGGCAGTATGAACCAAAGGTGGGATGGACCGCACCAGAGCCTGACCGTAGCATTACAACGTATGCGAAGCTCGACCGCATCGGAGACGCTCGCCATGGATCGGTCCGGCGAGCACACGTCCTTGGACACCGCGGTCACCGTGGCAAGCCAGGTTGCGGAAGCAGAAATCTCCCAGCCCGAGCACCGCCGCGCCGCCCGGGGTGTCCTCATCGGCATCTTTCTGGGCGCGGGCGCTTGGGGCGCGATTTGGGTCGTGGCGTCGGCCCTTTGGCATCGCGGCTAACCCGCAAAACGAATACTCCCAGCTCATAACGGAACCTCCGCTATAGCCGAGTTGTCCCCTCGCGTTTAGCCTGCGCCGTTGTCCAACCGGGCGAGCGGTCGCGCGGGATTTCCTCCGACGACAATCCCCGGGGCAACCGGCTTCACGACGACCGATCCCGCCGCGACCGTGCTTCTGTCGCCGACATTCGCCAGCACCACGGCGGAAGCTCCGATCCAGCAATGCTCGCCGATCACGATTTCCTCAAACTTCCGGCCTTCGTCGGTCAACCGGCCCTCCGAATCCCTTTTGTGTTGTTGGCCTCCGCTCAGGATTTGCACGGCGGGTCCGAGCCGCGTGCCCTCCCCAATCACCGCGCGCCCGATCACGCAATATGGTCCGATCCCGGCCCAGCGTCCCACAGCAGCCTGCGAGTGGGCAAAGAAAGCGCCAAAACTGATCTCGCAGTCGCGCGAGCAACTCCGCAGCGTCATCCTGTAATACGCAACGCGCACATAGTCGCCCACCACCCCGGGGACCAGCGCACAGAGATGAGCGAAGAAACTGAAGACGCCAGGCTGGCGCCCGAAACCTGAGGCTATCGCGCAAGGGAACAGGAGCGCGAGGAACACTCCGGCGGCGAACCTCTTCACTAACTCCCTCTTAGACGAAATTCCCACCTTAGACGGACCCTCCATTTTAGACTCTCGGGTCCTGTTTTAGTCTACACCGGTGCCAGAGTCGGCCGTGGAGACCGCGGGATGAAGGTCTTCAAATGCCGGTGCCTGGTTTTTCTTCAGCCAGTGATCCAGGACGAGCAGACGCCACAGTTGGACCGGGATCCACCGCCGGCCCAGCGCATCGCGAAGCGGCGCTTCGAGCGAGCCCCTGCGTACCCATCCGTCCCGCTCCAGCGCCGTACCTTGCCGCAGGCCGTCCAGCATGCCGCTCCAGCGCTCTGCCAGCCAACGTTCGACGGGGACTGTAAATCCCTGCTTTTCACGGAACGCTACGTCGGACCCCACGCGCCGCCGCACAATTTCCCGCAGCACGGCTTTTAGGTTTCCCCCGTGGAACCGCACCTGGGCGGGGAGAGCCGCCGCATACTCCCAGATTTTCTGGTCGAGGAACGGCGCGCGCGCTTCGAGCGCGTAGTGCATGGTGCCGCCGTCTATTTTGACCATGAATTCGCTCACGAAATGCTGGTTGCGGTGATATGAGAAGAACTCCCACAACAGCCGGCGCGCGGAGGCAAGCGACGGTGGAAGCTGCCGTTGGGCCAGTTCGCGTCCGGCCAGTGGTTCCCCTAGAATTCCACGCTCCCGATAGTATGGCAGCCCGTCGTGCGCCCGGATAAAAGGACCAAGCCCGCCGCTGGCATAACTCAGAAAGTGCTTCGCGCTGCCCAAACGCCCATAGTCCGGGATAACAGAGCCTGCCTTGTTCCAGGCCGCCGCAATCGCCGGTGGCAGCCGCCGGGCAAGCCTTTGCGCCATCCACGCATTCCGGAAAAACGGGTAGCCGAAGAAGACATCGTCTCCACCGTCGCCGGTCAACAAGACGGTGGCCAAGCGCTTCACCGACCGCGAGACCCACAACATAGCCAAGGCCGACTGACAACTGAACGGTTCGCTGTAGGCATCGGTGAGCTCGTCCAGCGAGAAATCCGTGTCCGGCATGTCGACGATCTCGTGCGAGATCCCCAGCTTCCGGGCGGTGTCCGCTGCCGCGGCGCTCTCGTCGGAGTCGCTGCCGGGAGCGCGCACTGTGAACGCCCTGACGTTGGCATTCAGTTGGCGCAGGGCCCAACAGACCAGCGTGGAATCGATGCCGCCACTCAACAGCGCGCCCAGCGGCACGTCTGAAATCAGCCGGAGCTTGACCGCCTCCAGTATCAACTGTTCCGTTTGTTCGACGGCCTCATCGAAAACGACCGGGGCGGATTCTCCGGTTTCCGGCAATGACCAATACTGCCTGCGCTCCATGCGCCCGTCGCACCACTCCGCAATCGTCGCCGGGGCGAGCTTCTCGATGCCTTGGAAAATGGCGCGAGCCTCGGTCACATACCCGAATTCGAGGAACTCCAGGACCGCTTGCGGGTCGATGCCGCCGCCGAATCCCGCCGTTCGCAGGGCCGCGATGGTGGACGCGAAGGCGATCTCGCCAAGGCGCTCGCAAAACACCAGCGGCTTGACGCCCAGCCGGTCGCGCGCGAGCGTCAGCACGCGCCGCGGATTATCCCACACGGCGAAAGCGAACATGCCGCGAAGGCGGCTGACCAGAGCGTCGATTCCCCACTCCCGGTAGCCGTGCAGGAGTACCTCGGTATCGCAATCCGACCGGAACCGATTGCCGCGACTCTCGAGTTCGCGGCGCAGTTCCAGAAAATTGTAAATGCAACCGTTGAAGACAACGCCGATTTGGCGGTCGTCGGAGAGCATCGGCTGACTCCCCGCCTCGCTCAAATCCAGAATCGCCAGGCGGCGGTGGCCCAAGCTGGCGCAGTCCCAGTTCTCCAGGCCTTCCGAATCGGGGCCGCGCCGCGCCAGTGCCCGAACCATAGCTCTGACAGCCGGCTCCGTTGCCCGGGTGCGCAACGCTGCCGCATACCCCGCGATTCCACACATAGCCACATTATTTCAGAAAACGAGGCCTGGAGCCCTCCTCGCCGCCTGACTTTCGTGTTGTGCCTACTCTACACGCGGGCGTAGAGATGCCCTTGCGACGCCGCCGCTGCGTTTTCCGGCGTGATTTGCATTTCCGTCTCCACATGGGAAATCCGCCGGTAACCCAGTGCCCAGAGATGATCCGCGATGGCACGCACACGCCGGCGCTTGTCCTCCGCGTCCGCTCCGTGCATTTCGAGAAACAGGTCGGGCCCGCGCTCCAGGGTTTTGGCCGCGCCCTTCAGCACTTCGAGCTCGAATCCTTCCACGTCGATTTTGATCAGGTCTGGCGGCTCCAGCCCCTGTTCTCCGTCGAGCGTCCGCAGTTCGATAGTTTCGTGCTCGCTTCCGCTGGCCACACCGCTATCCACCGTCGCCATACCTGGCATCAGCGGGTCGAAGCTCATTTCCGCCCGCGCTGCTTTCGACGACAGTCCGTATGGCCGCACCATCACGTTGGAGAATAGGTTCAGCTTCACATTCTCCATCAAGCGCCGCCGGTTCCGGCTGTTGGGTTCCCAGGCAACCACGACCCGCGCATTCCGCGCGTAGAAGATTGTCAAAAGTCCGTGAAAGGCGCCGATGTCGTAGACGACCTTACCGCGTAAGTCCAGCGATTTCCAAAAGCCTGCCTCGGGAGTATCGTGCTCCATGGGGAGCCATCCTAACCCTCCCCTTCGGCGAAGCTCCCGATTCACACCGTTGCGGACCGTGTAGGTGAGGTGATCGAACAAGTTCGCGCTCACCCAGGAGACGACTCGCTGCTTGAAGGCGGGGCCACGCACTCCCGATGGTTCGCGGCGCAACTGGTCGCCGTGCCTGTTCTCAATCGGGTGAACGAAGCCTTCCTCGTCCGCCGCGTCGGGCGGCGCCTCTAGCGCAGCGGGCTCGAAGTTGTGGTGTGGTCCACCACGCAAGTCCTTGGCGTGGCCGTTATCGAGGTAATCCGGCGTATTCTCGAAAAAACCGTTCCCGAGGCGCAGGACGTTCCGGCAATCGTCTCGGCGGTACCCCGCACAGACTCCGCGGACTTGCTCAAACCAGGCCGCGTCCTTGTCGCGAATGACTGGCTTATCGGCGGACGGCTGGATGTCTTCCAGCAGGAGATCTCGGACGTCTCTCCTTTCTTGAGCACTCGATCCGGCCACGCTGATCTAGTAGCCGGAGACCTCGATTCGTCTCGACAAAAACGCCTACCCTCGCTGGCCGAGAACTTCCGCGAAAAGAGCCTCGTAGCGTTCCGCGACCTGGCCGGTCGAGTAGTTATCGATGATGCGCTGCCGTGCGGCCTGGCCCAGGCGGCCGCGCAATGCCGGATCGCGAAACAGCCGAATCAGGGCACCGGCCATGGCGGAATCGTCTCCCACTGGCGCCAACAATCCGTGAACACCGTCCTCAATGAGCTGCACGTTTGCCGGGATCCGGCTTACCACCGAAGCCAAGCCTGCGGACATGGCCTCGGCCAGCGCGCAGGAGAATCCTTCGCTCGGCGACATTAGCGTGAAGACGTCGCTAGCCTGCAGCCACAGCGGGACTTCCGATACGTCTACCCGGCCGCTGAAGAGAACCTGCGAAGATCCGAGGCCCAGCTTTGCGGCCATCGCTTCCAACTCGCTTCGCATTGCCCCATCCCCGACCAAAACCAGCATCGCCCGCGGCTCCTCTCGCGCCGCCAGCGCAAAGCCGCTTAACATCGACGGCAGTCCCTTTTCGTCCGACAGGCGGCCGACATAAACGGCCACCAAGGCTTCCGGCGGAATTCGGAATCCTGCACGTAGGTCGGCAATCTCATCGGGCTGACCCGGCCGGAACTGCTCCGTATCCACCGGATTCGGCATCCACAACATCTGGTCGCGAGGGAACCCGTACTCCATCGCCTCCTGCATCATGCCTTCATTGAGAATTAACAGTCGCGCGGCCCACCGCCGTAGCCAGCCCAACTCCACGCGGCCGATGCGCGAGCTTCTCAACACAGAAATCACGCCGCTTCCGGCGACCTTCATCACGATTGGTTTCTTGAGAGCGCGCGCCACCGGCAGGCCCGCCGCCAGATGCAGGCCCTGCATGAGAAAATAGACGATCTGGTAGTTGCGTCGTTCCCGCCATAACACCCAGGCCACGCGGCACGCAAATACGGTATCCTTCCATCTGCCCCGTGCATTGCGAGTGAGAATCCGCACCGGCACCCCCGCCGGGTCCACCCAGTCGCGCACCGGCGGCATCGGAGACCCGCCTGAAGTCAGCACCAGGACGCGGTGTCCACGCCGGATCATCTCCGCGCACACCCTCTGCGCCTCGGTCTCGGATCCGCCCAATACGGGCGGATAGGAGTCCGAGATCAGCAGCAACGAAACCGGTCTCATCTCTATCTGCTTCGTCATTCAACGCGGACCGCCGCTCGATGGACCCGGGAACCTACGCTCGGCGCTCAGCGATCCCCTTCCGGCGCGAAACTCTCCTGCTGCCCGTCGCCCTCGATCCACCACAGCACAACCCGCCGAATCTGCGCCCCAGCCGGAAGGTAGACCGCGGCTAAAGCAGCAGTAACGATGATAACGCCAGGATATAACAGATCGCTCAGCCGGGCCCAACTCATCGTCGGCTCGCATCGGGCAACAGCGCCGCGCACTCGAAATCATGGTCAATCGAGCAGAGCGGTCTGCGACCGGGCAAGCACATCGCCGCTTTGCGACACATAGTTCATACGGTACAGGTGGCTCCCCTGTCGATCGTCAACCGTCACCTGGCAAGGCGAAACTGAACATGTATAGCTTGTCTGGGCGCCGGACGGCGCCGTGACCACAATTTGCACGCTGCCCGCTGATGCCACGCTGCCCAGATCGAATCCGACGAAGACGGCGCGTGGCCGCGCCGCCTGCACGCCGCCCAGTCGCTGTGCCGGCCATCGCCAAGATGCGCCAATACCAAAGAAGAAGCCGTACCACTTTCCCGCCCCAATACCCCAATTGGTAGCCGCGTTCAGGTTCCCGTTGGCGCTATCGCACGTGTTTCCGTCGGCTGCCGCATAAACCCCGCCCGTCGTAAACACTGGATTGCCCATGCAATTTCCATACATCAGATCACCCCATGCAATCGCCGACCCGCTGCCGCCTTGCGACACATAATAATCAGTCAGTGACATCGAGTTCTCTATCGTGTTGACCCGCTCTGCCGTATAACTATAATTGGCGCCAGGGAGCCCGGTTGGAGGATAACCGCCGTAGCAAACCGAGTTTCCCATCGATGCCAGCGTCATTGGATTGCACGCCGGTTGAACCGCGTAATAGCTTGCTCCCGCAACCGGATCGGCTACACTTCTCTCATAGATGCCGGCCTCGCTTCGCAATGTCGCGAACAGTGCTGACACCGATGGTTGGGTCACCGCCGAGGCTTGTTGTCCCTCTAGCCACGCGTATTGACGAATCCCCAGCATAAAGGGCTGAACTGCGTACCCGGTAACGTTGGCCGTGTAACCATAGTTAATGCTGTTTGTGCCGCTCCAGGGGCGATTCAGTGTGATCGAGGAGGGCGAGTTATAAATGCAGGACCATTCATACTGACTCAGCGGGTCGGCTTCGAATGACATGAACGACGTTACGCCATCGACGTATCCGCCCAACGCACTTCCATTGTCGAACATCACGCTCGCACTGCTGCTCGTGGTCCCCGGCCACGTTGCGCCAAAACTGATTGTGAACTGCGTTGAAGAATTCGGAGTGGCATAAACCCACAGCGTGGCGACCGGATTGCCGTTTCGATCCGTGAGTCCAGGTCCGGTGATAGCCACCCGGTTCCATCCGGTCGTCGGAAACCCGGTTCCCGTTACCGTGCTGGAGCCGTTTGTGACCGTAACGTTCGATGCTTGGCCCATTCCGAAACAAAAGGTATTTACGAGACCCGTGCCGGTTCCCGTGGTCGATCCATTTGTAAGGGTTACTGCATTTGCCGCTGACTGACCGCCGAACCCGTAAAAGGTGCTCCGCCAGGAATTGTCTGTGTTGCCGAACTGGTTGGCGCAGGATGCTTCATTTGTCGCATATTGAGGCAGTGCATTCTGCCAGTACTGGTGCCAGCTTATCCCTCCAGGCGCATACGAAGAGGTAGTGTCTGGATCGAACTCGGCTGCCAGAGCCAGAAAGGTCCCCTGGTATCCCTTTTCTCTGGAATCGTCGTTATTACAATCAGTAGTTGGTGAAGCAGGAGCAGGATAGCCCTTTATAGCACCGAGCGCAAACGACCGGATGTCTTTCCACTGCGTTCCGTGACCCGTATCGGAAAGCATTGCGTTCGCAACACCGCCAATCACCGGACCGCCATAAATCAAAAGGTCGCCGTTGCCCCCATTGGATTTCTGCGGTTGTCTTATCCAGATGTCGCCAATCATCATGGATGAATCGTGAAACTGCTTGAGGCCCGACCGGAGCCACCCAGCTAAATTCGCCAGGTCCTCGGAGTAATAGTCCAGTCCCCCGGTGCTGGATTGGTTATACCACCAGTTGCCCACCATGTAGGTGTACGGCTGTGCGGTGGTGACCGGATTGGACGCTAATGAGCCTGGGTCGTAGGACGGCAGGATGTACGCCAGAGTATCCGACTCACAGCCATAGGATGTGGGCCAGTACTTGGTGAAGGGTACTGCCGGGTTCAGCCCTTGTGACACCGTATATCCGAGAACCACAAAGCTGTTTGGGTTGATGATCGAGTACGTCAGGCCTCCCGCCGTGTCCGCATCTGACGGAAACGGACGTGTCAGTATCAAGTGAGTTGCATCCGTGAGGCTCGAAATTGGCGAGATGAACTGGAACGCCGTGCCCGAATGCGTAGCCGAGACCACCATATCGAACGCGCCGGACACCGTTGCCGCGGTCCAACTGCCTCCGCTCAGGGTGACACTGGTTGATCCTGCTGTCAGCGCCACTGTGCCCGTCGAATAGGAAAGGGTTCCGACCGGACCGGGCGCGCCGGAAGGACACAGCGTGGTCGTGAACGCCGTGCCGGTGCCAACTACTGGGTCGTTGCCTACAACATCGCCTGCGTTCCACCTTTGGGCCGCCAGTCGCGTGCCGTTTGCCGGATCCGCATAGCCGCGGCCGTCGTAGCAAAACGTCAATGTGGCCGGTGATGTTCCGGACACCGAGCAAACGCGGATCTCCTCGAACGTCGGACTGTTGCGGTTGCTCCCTGCGCTCGAAATGTAAATCCTCGCCGGCAATGTCGTTAGTTGCAGTGGCGTCGCACTAGCAACCGTGCACGATGTTGCGCTGCCGGAACAGGCAGCCGTCAACACGGTCTGCGCACCGCCCATGTAGGTTGGAGCCATCCCGACGCCAACCCAGTTATAGCTCACCGTGCCCGCTTGCATCACTTCCCAACTTGCGTAAGGCCAAGTCGGTGACAGACCGGCCGAAACATATTGAGCTTCCCTTTCAATGCTCCCTGCGAGATGCCAATAGTCCGCAATTCCCCAAGGGTTCTGCCCAAATGCAATCATGGGGCCGAGGATCGCATCAGCGGCCGGATTGGCATTCACCACCACGCCATTGTCGTCCGTCGCAACCGCGCCTATGTGTGTAACGGATGTCGCCGCGTTGCCCGCTTGATCGGTCACCGTCAACTCCACGGCATAATCGCCAAAAACGAGCCCGGTAAGCGTGGGCGTCTGCGACCTTTGGTCGTTCCAAAACGGCGGGGCCTGTCCCGGCTGAAGCAGTACCTGCCAGAAGCACGAGACACTCGGGTTATCCGATTGTGAATAGCTGTTGGCGCATGAAAGGCTTGCTGGCTGCCCCGCGCGCATACTTGGCTGGTACCCCGGGATCGACGCGGGCCATGACGGGCTAACATCCGCATTCGCCACCAACGGCACTGCCAGGGACTGCCCCAGTGTCGTAACGTAGCTCGCGCTGCCGCTGGTTAATACCCCGGTGTATCCGCCAGGGCCAGAATCGTTCAGGTTGCCGTCGAACTTCCATTCGAAGACCAGACCCGCGGTCGTGTCTGCCGTCACAGGCGGTCGGGAATTGACTCCCACCGTCGCTGCGTAAATGCGTGCATAGTTGATAACATACCCCGCGCCGTTGCCGTCACCGACACTCACACCATTCGCGTACGCGAATTCCTTGGAGTAAGAAACCGTCGCATTGGCGATTTGGTTCCCGTTTACATCCCACGCCTGACATACGTCTGTCAAAGATGAAGGGAGGTGCTGAAGGCGGAATGTGACGAAGCCTCCCGGCAGGCCGTATGTCTCTATCTGAAAGCAGTTACCATTGTTGTCGCCAGGACAAACCATAAGGATTTGGCTTGTGCTGTTAATGCACAACGGGTATATGTTAGCGCCGACAATGCCAGGATTGAATACATGGTAACCGCAAGACATGTTCTGCAGTGACTCTTCAATCCGATACGGCGTTCCCGAAGGCAGCGCTAGTATCGAATTATTATAGACGTATTGGCCGGAGCCAAGAACGATTCCCTGCCCGGCGAAACAAAGGGAACCGAGGCTTAATAGTAACAGTGTTCTCATTTTAGTGATGCACGCTCGCATGATACAAAGTCAGTTGAACTTGGTCGCCCGCGCTATATAAGGTGCAGCCAATTCCCCAGTAGTTAGGGGATGAAATGTCCGTTGTGTCGCTCTCGGAATACAGAAGTTTATAGCCGGAACCGGAGTTATAATACCAGCCCCTGTTGGTGCCGTCATCCACCATCTCGACGCGCGTAACAGGCTGGCTGATCATACCGGGGAGACCGATGCGGGATCCCCCGCCTATCGCGTTGAATTGAGAAGCGAGTACGTTAAGGGTCGGAGCGAATAAGATGCCATTGCTGAAACTCCACCCGATACCGAAGAATACGGAGGAAGGACTATTTCCGTTCGCTACGCCGAACTGACACGCCGAGTATTGGCCGGCGGACAATTCGTCAAGAGTGAAAGCGATCTCGATGGTGTAGGGCGTTGTCATCGCGAGCGGGGTCATCATGCCCTGAAAGGCATAGCCACTTACCGTTGAATGGTTCGCTGACAATTGCACGGCGCCGGCTACGTTGGCTATGCTCGGAGTATCTGGCCCGCCGCCCACCTCCGTTGACCACGTAAGCGCCGTCGGCTCGACCACCTGCATCCCGAATGCTATTGGCTGCCATGTTGTTCCGTCACACTGCCATTCTTTGTTCGAAATCTCTTTGGCGAAAAACCGCGTCCCGGTCGCGGCGCCGTTGCAGGCCGGACGGTTCGCATAATTGCTGAACACCGGCGCTGGAGCCGTCCCGCTTCCGCCCCCGCCACCACTCTGCTGCGTCCACACGTCCGCGGCCGAGCACTCGTAGATCTGCTGCCCAGCCGCCGCGCCACTAACGAATGCCAGCTCGCCCACCGCACACACCGCCGGTAGGCTGCCAGATGAGCTAACCACGATCATCGGTCTGGTGTGCGCCGCTCCCGAAAAATCCTGCGTGCCCGCCGTGAACGTGTTGCTCGAGTTGGTCGCCACCGCGTTGGTAACCTGAGACGCGGCGTAATCCCCGTTCGCAGCCGTAACTGCTCCCGTCCGTCCAAAGACGCTCTGTACCGGTCCCGATCCGCCTCCCGAAGTCTGTTCCGACCCCGTTCCCAGGAACCGGAAGTTGACGCCATCATACCAGACCTCGCGCATGCTGGCGGCCACAATGTCCGTCGCCGACGGGTCGCTCACACCGTCCGCTTGCTTGACGCTCGTTGCCCCTAGGGAGTCCACATTCAGCGTGGTGGCTCCCCCCGCTCCGTTTACATTGGGTATCCAATGCAGCACCATGCCCAACGTGTAGGCCGTCGCCGTCGGTGTCATCGAGCATTCATAACTATTCGCCGAGCCCCTGGTAGGGCCACACAGAAGGCTGGAACCCGTTTGTTCGCCGGGCAGGGTTGCCACGACCGCCGTATCCAGGGCCGACTGGATATTGATCTCTGTGCCCGTATCGGTAATCACCGATATCAGCCCCACGCCCGTCAGAAAGTTGGTCGTCGGGCGGGATCCTACCGTCACTCCGTTGCTGGCCACTGTCTCGCTCCCGCCTTCCGAGGTCCACGTGTTGGCCGCCGAGCAGCCATACAGATTCGCCCCGGCGGATGCATCGGTGGCGAAATAGGTCTGGCCCGCAGTGCAGGTTTTCGGCGCGCCGGCGAGCGTTCCCTGCATCATGGAACTCGCCTGGCCGCCCTGCGCCGACCACGTGTTCACGGCCGTGCAGCCATACAGGTTGGCTCCTGTCGGCGCACCCGACAGGAAGAAGATCTGCCCAACCGCGCACGTGTTTGGCAGGCTGGCTCCGGATTTGATAGGTACGTTCTTTGCTTGCGTGCTCAGATCTATCTGTGTTTGGCCTGCGGCGATCCAAACCACCAGGACCACCCAAAGCATTCTCGGCATCTGTTCTCCTCGCCCTGGCATCACCGCACTCGCGTTACTCGCCAGCCAATCTGCTGCGATTAAGTTGGGTTGCGCGGTGTTCGGTAACTGCCCGAAGCCAGGGGCTGAGCAGGGCGTGAGAAACACGCCCTGCTCACCCACATTATTCATCAGGCACCTACCAGCAGCGTGCCGCGCACACTGCGGCCTTTGTGGCAACCATTCTGTTTTCTGAAGATTACGGAAATTGCGTCAGCTTGTGACTGGGCCGGCGCTCCTCACCGCCCGGTCGGCGGATCGGGAACGAGCGCGGTAGGACGCCGATGGGAGCAGCGCTTGGAAGTCACGCGCGAAGACGGAGAAATGAAAGCGATTTTGACTTACTATAGATCCGGCGGCGGCTCGGCTTTCCTGCATAGGCCCGAGCCGTCGCGCGAACATCCCCACTTTGATCCGCCTGCCCCGTGGCCAGGCGGGCCCGAAGAAGGAACTACTCTTCTTTCGCCACCACCACCGTTACCTCGGCGATGACATCTTTGTGAAGCTTGACCGGGACCTTGAACTCGCCGAGTTGCTTGATGGGCTCGTCGAGCTGGATCTTGCGGCGATCGATGGTGAAATTCTTGGCGGCCAGCGCATCGGCCACATCCTTGGCAGTGACCGAGCCAAATAACTGGTCCTGTTCGCCGGCCTTCTGTGCGATGGTGACAGTGACACCGGTCAGGAGTTTGGACAAGTCTTCGGCCTCGCCCTTCAGGTGAGCTTCTTTACGCAGGTGCGCCTGGCGTTCCTGTTCGACGATCTTGCGGTTAGCGTCCGTGGCGGCCACGGCGAGGCGTTTGGGCAGCAGGAAATTGCGGGCATAACCCGGCGCTACGCGAACCATATCGCCGCGGTTGCCCAGCTTCTCCACGTCTTCTCTCAATATGACTTCCATGCGAGTTTCCTCCTGACCTAGTTCGCCGCCGCGAAGGGCAGCAGGGCTATGTTGCGCGCCTTTTTGATGGCGTCGGTAAGCCGCCGCTGGTGCGGCGCGCACACGCCCGAGATGCGGCGCGGGACGATCTTGCCGCGCTCCGCCACAAAAGCATGCAGCGTCTTGACGTCCTTGTAATTGATGTCGTCCATCTTCTCGACGCAGAAGCGGCAGATCTTTTTGCGCCGAAAGTACTGTTTCTTCCCCGAAACGACGGCCTTGTCGCCGCCCGTGGGCCGCTGTCCGGCGCTGCCGGGTCTTCCTTTGAATTCCGCCATGGCTAATTCTCCTTGGGCTGGCCGGGCATGGCCGGCGCCTCTCCGGCGTGAGCCGCGCTCTGGGGTGCACCGGGAACGGTGGCGGGCTGCGGAGGCGCATTGGCCGCGCGCTTGGCGGCCCGCTTGTCGCGCTGTTTTTTCCGCTTATCCAGCCGCTTCCGCGTCTTGTCGATGCGCACTGTCAGAAACTTGATCACCATGTCCGAGACGCGCAGCCGGCGCTCGAGTTCCTTCACGGTATCCGCCTCGGCGGTGAATTCGAGCAGCACGTACGTGCCCTCGCGGTACTTATCCACCCTGTATGCCAGGCGGCGCTTGCCCCATTTTTCGACTTTGTCCACCGTGGCGCCCGCGGCCGTCAACTGCGTTCGCAACTGTTCGACGAACTGGTCGACTTCCTCTTCCGGCACATCCGGCTTAATAATAAACAGCTCTTCGTAAATCCTCATGCTTCCTCTATGTTTGAGCCTGGGGCGCGACGATTGAATTTCGTCATGGCCTTAGCGACGCCTTCGGCGATTATCGAATCGACCGCATCGGCCGCGTAGCCGACGAAGTCGTCCAATTCCTTGTCCTGCGAGCGCCGTACCGGCGCCAGCACATATTCCGCACCGCTCCGCAGCGGGCGGCCCGGATGAATTCCCAATCGCACCCGCGCCAAGTCGCTGGTTCCCAGGCTCCCGATCACCGATATCATGCCTTTGTGGCCGGCCGGCGTGCCTTTCGGCTTGATGCGCAGCGACAACCACGGCAGATCCAGTTCGTCGTAAACCACCACCAGGCGATCCGGAGGAACTGAGTGCTTTTCCATCAGCGGCGCGAGCGAAGTGCCGCTGAGATTCATAAACGTCTGCGGTTTGGCCAGCATCACCTCTTGCCCGTCGATTTCGCCCAACCCGACGAGCGCTCTGGAATCTTTGCGGGTGACGCGGATGCCGTGCCGTTCGGCCAGCCGGTCGATGGTGAGAAACCCGAGATTATGCGGCGTCCGCACATACTCCTCGCCCGGATTCCCCAGACCGGCCACCAGAAACATGGAAGCCTACTTCTTCTTGCCCTTTTCCTTTTCCTTCTCCTCGGGCGCGGCTTCGTCTTCTTTCTTGCCCTTCTTGATCACTTCGGGCTCGGCTGCCTCTGCGCCGGCTTCCGCTACAGGCGCGGCTTCCGCCGCCGGTGCGACTTCTTCGGCGCGCAGCGCCACCGCGTGCGCAATCACAGTCTCCGCCGCGCTCACCAGCTTCATCGAGGCCGACAGCGCCACATCGCTTGCCCGCTTGCTTTGCCCGATCATCAACTCGCTCACGTCCACCGAGAAGCTCTCGGGGATCTCGTCCGGCAGACACTCGATTTCAATCGCGCGGGTGATGACTTCGAGCAGCCCGCCCTGTAGCTTCACGCCCGCCGGCTCGCCCACCGTATACACCGGAACCGTGATGCGTATCCGCTTGGTGAGATCGATGCGCTTCAGGTCGGCGTGCAGAAGGGTGCCCTTCACCGGTTCCACCTGCTGATCCACCAACATTACTGGCGTCGTTTCGCCGCCTTCAATCGCCAGGTTGAAAATCGTGTTGTAACCGGTCGAACTGCGGACGATCTTGAGGATCTCGCGCGGGTTGACCGATACGCTGACCGCGTCCTTATATGCTCCGTAGAGTACGGCTGGAATCTGCCCGGCGCGGCGTGTGCGGCGCGCTTCGTTCTTGCCGCGCGACGCGCGCACCTCGGCTGTTACGGTAATGTCTCTTTTCACGCAAACTCTCCTTGATTCTCCGCAAGTCCGGTTCACCCCTTACGGGGTTGACGTGGGTTGCGGCCGGTAGGACGGACCATCGCTTTTCGTGGTCTGTCGCCCCAACTTCAAATAAACAGCACGCTCACCGAAGTCTCTTCGTGAATCGATCGGATGGCTTCCGCCAGCAAATGCCCGACCGACAACGATTTGATCCGGCTCGACCGCTTGGCCTCATCGGCCAGCGGAATCGAATTCGTAAAAACTACTTCCTTCAGCCCGGATGCCTCGATCCGTTCCACCGCCGGACCGGACAGCACCGCGTGCGTCGCGCAGGCCGAAACGCTAGCCGCGCCTTTCTCAATCAACGCTTCGGCGCCCTTCACCAGCGTGCCGGCGGTATCGATCAGATCGTCCACCAGCAGGCAATGGCGCCCTTCCACGTCGCCCACTACGTTCATCACTTCGGCGACGTTGGCCTCTTCGCGCCGCTTATCGATAATTGCCAGGGGCGACGAATTCAGCCGCTTGGCGAACGCCCGCGCCCGCTCCACACCGCCGGCGTCCGGCGAAACCACCGTCACATCCGGCAGGTTCTGCGCCCGGAAATACTCGATCAACACCGGCGAGGCGTACAAGTGATCCACCGGGATATCGAAAAAGCCTTGAATCTGCGCGGCGTGCAAATCGAGCGTCAGCACGCGGTCCGCGCCGGCCGATTCGAGCAGCCCCGCCACCAGCTTGGCCGAAATCGGCACCCGCGGTTTGTCCTTCCGATCCTGCCGCGCGTACCCATAATAGGGTAACACTGCCGTGATGCGCTCCGCCGAAGCCAGTTTCAGCGCCTGCATCATCAGCAACAGTTCCATCAGGTTGCGCTCCACCGGCTTGCACGTCGGCTGGATGACGAAGACGTCGGCGCCGCGCACATTTTCCTGGATCTGCAGGTGGATCTCGCCGTCGGCGAACTGCCGCACCGTACAAGCACCCAGGGTCGTGTTCAGGCCCTGGGCGATCTCTTGCGACAGCGCTGGATTGGCGTTGCCCGTGAATAGTTGTAGCCGGTCGTGACTCATTGCTCTTTTCGGTTTCGGGGAGGCCATACTTTCGCAGTAATGTGCTCTTCGAGTGTCCGCCACCACATCGCGCGGTATCGCGCACGGCTCACCAGCGAAAAGCGCAACGCCTTTTCTTTTCGGAAGACCCTAAAAACTTCAGATGCCTGGGCGGAACCAGGGAAAATCCCATACACGGCCGATCCGCTGCCGGTCATCAGCGCCATCGAAGCTCCGGCGCGCAACATCCGTTTCTTGATCGCGCCGATGATGCCATGCTGCTCCGCGGCCACCGTTTCAAAATCGTTGCAGGCGGCCCTGGAGACACCCCCGTCCCACACTCGAGACTGGAAAGTAACCATTTTATTTTGTTGAGATTCGCTTGTCAAACGCGAATTAAGCCGGGCGTATGCGCCGGCCGTCGAAATATGAATACCGGGTGACACCAGAACGCCGCTCAACGGCCTGCCATCGGGCAGCGGAAACAGTTCCGTGCCGCGGCCTATGCCCACTGCGGCCCCGCCCAGCAGGAAGAACGGCACGTCGCTGCCCAACTGTTCCCCCAGTTGGCGCAAGCGATCCATCGCCAGGCCGCGCCCCGCAAGCACCGGCAGCGCCAGCAGCACCGCGGCCGCATCCGATGAGCCTCCGCCCAGTCCCGCGCCCATCGGAATCCGCTTCTTGAGCCGCATCTCCACGTGCCCGGTAAGTCGCATGGCATCCATTGCGACGCGGGCCGCGCGCGCTGCGAGGTTGTCGTCGAGGTGGAGATCGTCCACCAGCTCGATGATGGTCCGCCGCGCGGGGGTAAAAGCAATGTCGATTGAGTCAGCGAGAGAAATCGTGTGAAAGATGGTGCGCAGCTCGTGGTAGCCGTCGGGCCGCTCGGCCAGCACGCGCAACTCCAGGTTGATCTTGGCGAGTGCGCGCACACGCGCCCGGCGGGTCAGACTCATTTGTCGTACTGGAGCAGCGAGAAGACCTCGCGGCCGGCCAGCCTGGCGCGCCCGTGGAGGAAGGTAAGCTCGACCACGAATCCCAAACCGGCCACCTGGCCGCCGGCCGATTCCACCATGCGCGCCGCTGCGGCCGCGGTGCCTCCGGTTGCCAGCAGGTCGTCCACGATCAGCACGCGCGCGCCGTTCGAGACCGCGTCCTTGTGCATCTCCAACGTGTCCGTGCCGTACTCCAGGTCGTAGGTCACGCTCACCGTCTCGGCCGGCAGCTTCTTGGGCTTGCGCACCGGCACGAAACCCGCGCCCAGTGCATAGGCCAGCGCAGGAGCGAAAATGAAGCCGCGCGCTTCAATGCCCAATACCACGTCCACTTGGGCATCGCGGTAATGGTCTTTCAACCCGTCGATCACCGCGCGCAAACCCGCCGGATCTTTCAAAAGGGTTGTGATGTCATAAAACAGGATGCCGGGTTTGGGAAAATCCGGCACCTCGCGGATCAGCTTCTTCAGATCTGCCATCAAGCCTCAATGCGGAACGAACCCAATTCTTGCACGGCGCATTCCTGTTCTTCAACCCCGCGCACGTCGGCCCAGCGAGGCCCGCGGTACAACATGCCGGCCAGCTCGGCGAGCTTCGCCTCCGCGCCGGCTGCGTACACCTCCACCCGCCCGTCGTCCAGGTTGCGCGCATAACCGCTGAGACCCAGCCCGGCGGCGGCCTTCTGCGCGAACCAGCGGTAACCCACTCCCTGCACTCGGCCGCGCACCAGCCAACGGCGGGCGGTTATTCGCGCAGCCATCTCATTCCCAGCTCAGAATCACTTTGCCCGAGTTGCCGGATACCATCGCTTCGAAGCCGCGCTCAAACTCGGTGTAGTGGTAACGATGCGTGATCACGGGCGTGATGTCCAACCCCGATTCGAGCATCACCGTCATCTTGTACCATGTCTCGTACATTTCGCGGCCATAGATGCCCTTGACGGTGAGCATGCGGAAGATCACGGTGCGCCAGTCGATGGCCACTTCGGCGATCGGGATGCCCAGCATGGCGATCTTGGCGCCATGGCTCATGTTCTCGAGCATGTCGCGGAACGCCGCCGCGGTGCCCGACATCTCCAGCCCCACGTCGAAACCCTCGCTCATCCCGAGCTGTTTCTGCACCTCGCTCAGCTTGGTCCGGTTCGCATCCACCGCCAGCGTCACGCCCAGCTTGCGCGCCAGTTCCAGCCGATATGGATTGATATCGGTGATGACCGTGTAACGCGCCCCGGCATGCCGCGCCACGGCGGCGGCCATAATGCCTATGGGACCGGCGCCGGTGATGAGCACGTCCTCACCCAGCACCGGAAACGAGAGCGCGGTGTGGACGGCGTTGCCGAAGGGATCGAAAATGGCCGCCACATCCAGCGGAACGCTCTCATGATGGCGCCAGATGTTGGCCATCGGCAACGCGATGTATTCGGCGAACGCGCCCGCCCGATTCACTCCTACGCCGCGCGCTTTGGCGCACAGGTGCCGCCGTCCGGCCAGGCAGTTGCGGCAGCGTCCGCAGACCACGTGCCCTTCGCCGCTGACGGTGTCGCCGGGAAAGAAATCGGCGACGTTCGATCCCACCTCCACGATCCGTCCCACGAATTCGTGGCCGATCGCCATCGGCACCTGAATCGTGGCTTGCGCCCACTCGTCCCACTTGTAGATGTGGACGTCGGTGCCGCAGATGCCGGTCCGCAGCACCCGGATCAACACATCGTTGATGCCGATTGTCGGCGTCTCGATCTCATCCAGCCACAGCCCCGGCTCGGGACGGCTTTTCACCAGTGCTTTCACAATCACTACGATAGCCCAGAAAGCCGCTCGCCGCCCCGGTGGCGCCGGTAATCTCGTCACCGGCTCAGCCCCTTAGAGAATCAGGGCGCCCAGGTTCTGAGAAACCGGCTCGGCTCGCTCGCCTTCACGTCCGGCTGCCCGCCCGTTTCGGGCAGCAGCCAGACGTCACCGCGGCGATAGGCCTCGCTGCCGATGGTTCCACTTCCCTCTATGGCAATCCACAGTTGACAGCCACGAGCCTCCGGCATCTCCGCCTCGCCGGCTCCCAGCCGCACCAGTTCGGTGACGAATTGGCGCGCGTGCACCAGCTTCTCGCGGTGCTCACCAGCCCGCACCGGACGCGCGGCTCCCGGATGCAGGCCCAGATCGGCGATCGGCACCGCCTTATCCACGTGGATAGGCCGCGGCCGGCCGTAGTCCCACAGGCGATACGTCACGTCGGAATTCTGTTGGATCTCGCAGAGCACGATACCCGCGCCGATGGCGTGCACCGTGTGCGCCGGCGTGAAGTAAGTCTCGCCCGGCTTCACCTCGATCCAGTTCAACAGGTGCTCCACTTCCCCGCTACGCGTGGCTTCGAGCAGCCGCGTGCGCGTGATCGGTTCGCGAAAACCAACGGCTATCGTCGCGCCCGGCTCCGCTTCCAGGATGTGCCACATCTCCGTCTTGCCGCGCGGCCCATCTTCGCCGTCATCGGGATGCACCTGCACCGACAACCGGTCGGAGGTGAAGATCAGCTTCACCAGCAGCGGCAGTTCGCGCTCAGCCAAAAACCAGGCCTCGCCGATAGGACTGGCCGAATCACGAAACCACGGTTCCAGCCGCGTCTTGCCCCAAATCTTCTCGCGCAGCGACGGCGTGAGTCGAATGGCTTGTGTCATTGTGTGTGGTCTCCCGTGAGGCCGCTTCCTGAAAATCCAGAAAGAGAATAATAGCCACGGATGAACACAGATGGACACAGATAGGTTTTCTTATTCTTATCCGTGTTCATCTGTGTTCATCCGTGGCCCAAATTGGTTTTTCCCTCGCTGTAGTACCCCGCTCTACGCTTTGAGAAATTGTCCGATGGCCCTCGTGGCCTGCCGGATGCGCTGCTCGTTTTCGACCAGCGCGAACCGCACGTGGCCTTCGCCCAGCGGCCCGAATCCGATGCCCGGCGAAACCGCCACAAGCGCCTTTTCCATCAGCAGCTTGGAGAACTCGAACGACCCCAGCTCGCGGTAGCGCTCCGGCAGCGGCGCCCACAGGAACATCGAGCCGCGTGGCTTCTCCACCGGCCATCCAGCGCGTTTGAGCCCCGCCACCAGCACGTCGCGCCGCTTCTGATACACGGCGCAAATCTTGCGCGTATCCGCCTCGCACTCGCGCAGCGCGACAATCGACGCGATCTGAATCGGCTGAAACACGCCGTAATCCAGGTAGCTCTTAATCCGCGCCAGCGCCGCGATCATCTTCGGGTTGCCCAGGCAGTAACCCACCCGCCAGCCCGCCATGTTGTAGCTCTTCGACATGGAAAAGATCTCGACCGCGATCTCCTTGGCGCCATCCACCTGCAAAATGCTGGGCGGACGGTAACCGTCGAAACCAAGGTCGGCATACGCGAAATCGTGGATGATCATGGTGCCGTGCGCAGCCGCCAGCCGCACCACTTCGCGCATGAAATCCAGGCCCACGCACACCGTGGTCGGATTGTGCGGGAAGCTAATCAGCAGCATCTTGGGCTTCCGCGCCGCCGTGCGATAGAAGCCTTCGAGCGCGTTCAGGAACGTCGGCGCGTCCGGCATCGGCAGCTTCTCCGCGCACCCTTCCGCCATAATCACGCCGTATTGATGGATCGGGTACGCAGGGTTCGGCGAAACCACCACATCGCCCGGACCCACGGTGGCGAACAGCAGGTGGGCCAGCGCATCCTTGGCGCCGATGGTGACGATGGCGTCGCGCTCCGGGTCCAGCTCCACGCCGTAATTAGTGAGATAGCGCTTGGTGATTTCCTCGCGCAGCTTGGGGATGCCGCGCGATTGCGAGTAGCGATGGTTGCGCGCGTTGCGTGCGGCCTCCACCAGCTTGCTCACCACCACGCGCGGCGTAGCCCCGTCCGGGTTGCCCATGCCCAGGTCGATGACGTCGATCTGGGCCGCGCGCGCCTTGGCGCGCATCTCGTTAATCACCGCGAATAAGTACGGCGGCAGCTTCTGAATTCGATAGAAGTCTTGTGAAGTTTCCGGCACTGTGATTGTATCTGGCACTGCAATTATTTTACGACGGCGGGAGCAGGAGGCTGCGCGCCGGCGCTGACTTTCTGGTAACTGACGAACGCGAGGCGTCGGCTGTCGGGAGACCACGAGGGAAGTGGCATTGTTCCCCACCCGCCGACCAGCTTGGCCAGCACGCGGATCTTTCCATCGGTAAGCGACATGACGCGCAGCGTAACGAGCGTCAAATTGATAGGGAAGTCCGAATGTGGCGGAGAGGTTAGAAATGCCATCAGTCGCCCATCCGGGGACACGTGCGGAAACCAGTCGCCGACGCCGCCCTTGGCCACCCGTTCCCGCTGCGATCCGTCGGCCCGCATGCGCCAGACTTCCCGCGCGTCCGAGCGATCAGAACGGCAGCCGTAGTAAATGTATTCTCCGTCTGACGAGTACTCCGCGTCCCCGCACCGAGGGGGTAATTCCGCCACGCGCGTTTCCTCACCTCCGGCGACGGGAATCGTGTAAATTCCGGGCTTGCCACGGCGCTCGCCGGTGAACAGGATGGATTTTCCGTCCGGCGCCCAGCCCTGCCAAGTAGTCGGCGACGGTGCCGCGACAGGCCGGGGTGTGCCGCCGCCGATGGGCACAACGTAAAGAACCTTCCGGCGGTCCAGGGATGCCCCACTCACAGCCAACATCGTGCCGTCAGGTGAGATGCCGTGAAAAAGATACGAAAGCATGGCGTCAAGCCCCGTGTCGATGACCTTCGGCTCGCCTCCAGCCGCCAGCACCCTTTTCAACTGGCCTTCGTCGTCGAATACCAGCGATGCGCCATCCGGGGTCCAGATCGGAGCCGTAAGCTCGAACTTGGCGTAGCCTATAGGCGCAGCGTACGCTACGCGCCGGTCAGTGGACGCAACGGTGACGGTTTCGAGAGTGCTATATAACTGCGCGGAAGATTCAGCCGTAATGGGTTCCAGTGCCACGTTCCTGAACTCCGCCGTCTCCACCGCGTCCTTGTTATGAGCGCAGACGCCGAGGCCGACATAGAACGGCCCCGTCAGCGGCACCAGCATCGAACCGCCCGCCATACGGAACTGGTCATCCTCGCCTGCCAGCCACATCGTGAACTCACCGTGGTGTTTTTGTAACCGCAGCCGCTTGGGCGCGGAAATGTTCGATTGGATTTCGTGCGTATCGGTGCCCTTGGCATCGCGCGATTGCAGCGACGTCAACCCGACGCCGTGCAGTGCCACATCGGCGTATGCCGAATCCGCGTCCAGGCTCTGCCGCGCCATCAGCATCGCCTTCTTGTGCGGATCTCCGCCTTGCCCGAGCACCGAAATGTCGGCCGTGAGCGTGAAATCTCCCTCCATCTTTTTCCAGACAAATTGGAACGCGTCCGCCGTAGCCCACACGTTTTCGCCGCTGCCGCTGACCGTGTAGCTGCGCCGCGCCGCATCGTACACCACAGACCCCGGATGCAAAACCGCGCCAACGTCCGTGTGCTCTGCAAATAGTCCGATGGGCTCAGCCGCCTGTGCTCGCGCCGCCGCCAGCAGGCAACCGCAGATCAGCCATCGCACGCTTCGCCACTTCATTGGAAAACACCTCATACTTGAGATTCGCACGCCCACGATCGCGTGGAGCATCTACTTTCCCGGCAGCGCCGGCGGTCTCTTGCCGCCGGTTCTTTGCCAGTATTCGAACACGCCGCCAGTGGGGCAGGTCCCCGACCTGCCAGCGCCCGCCTGCGCGCGCGTTTTCCCCCGGCCCGCGACGAAAAGCACCAGCGGCAAAGACCGCCGGCGCTACCAGCCGTTACCAACCTGCCTCACGAGTATTTTCGGTCAGGATCTGACCGAATTTCTTCGAAAACAAAGGGATTAGCCGCGGCTTTTGGTTGGATTCTTTCCAAAGCCGGCGCTGGCAGGTCGGGGACCTGCCCCACTTCTACTTCCCCGCCACGCAAGCTTCCGGCTTTGGGATCTTCTGGTCGGCGTTCTTCTCATAGCACCAGCCGACCAGCGCGTCCGGGTAGCGGCCGGCGTTGGCGCGGCGAAGGTCTTCCAGGCCGATCTGCCGGAATTCAAATCGAATCGAACCGTCCGACATCACCGTGCCCAGCAGGTAGCCATACACATCGGTGCGAGCGATCGTCCCGCTCGCAACGCCCTCCGGCAGCCGGTAACGCACCGCGCCGGCCGTCCCCACAATCCATCCCGGCAGCACGCGCTCGCCCCAGTAGGACGTGCGGAAGACGTCGTCCATGATGAAGTGCGAATGGCTGGCCAGCACATACACCCGCTTGCCGCTTTGCTGCAAATCCCAGAGCAGGTTGTAGACCTCGCGGCCGGTTTCAATCCCCGCGCCGGAATCGCACATGCTGTGGCTCAAGCCCTTGCTGCCCGGCAACGCTTCATGCATCCCGGCGACCACGGTCGTAACGTCGCTGGATTTCCGGTCGGCTGCCAGGCGCGCGCGGATCCATTTCATCTGCTCCGCGTCGAAGCTGTTGCTGGCGTTGTCGAGCGACAGGAAATCGGTGTGGTTCATGACCCAGTGATAGTACGTGCGAGGGCCCGCCGCGTCGCCATCGGCCCGGCGCTGCGCCGCCAGGCGCTGGCTGTTCAAATAGCTTTCGAACTGAGCCACGTATCTGTCGCGCGTCTGCGGAAAAATCAACTCGTGATTGCCGATGCCCAGAAAAACCTCCAGCTTGCCGAAAGGATGAAGCTGATGCTCGATGAAATCCGGCCACGCTTTCTGCAAGTAGTTGATGATGCTGAGGTGCGGCGCGTCCAGGTGCAGCTCGTGCGGCGGCGCCATGTCCTCATCGAAATCGTATATGGCGCGGAAGTCGCCCAGGTGCCAATAGAAACTGGCTCCGCTCGCCACCACCTGCCCAGCGATGGCCGGCATCACCACATCGCCGCAGTTGCGCGAATCGCCCGAGACGGCAAACTTCAAAACCGGGGCTGTAGGATTCTGCGCCGGAAGGCAAAGAGGAAGCGCGAGCAGCAGAAGTAGCTTCGCCGCAAGGTGGTGGTTCGTCATCACGAAAACCTCCGAGGAGGCGGCGGCAACCCGATCAGCTCGCGCGTCCACCCCACCTTAGCTTTGTAGCACAACGGCGTTGCATCGCAATGGGACGCCGAGGCCAGTTTGCTATGCTGAGACTTGACCCCCTCGATCCTGCTTCGCCTGGCGCTGCCGCTCGCGCTCGCAGCCGCTGCCACGGCTCAATCAACGCTGGTGGATGCCATGAGCCAGGAACTGGCGCGCAACTTTCAGGCGCTCAAGGACAAGGCCGACCCTCCACCTTACTTTCTGAGCTACGAAATCACCCAGGAAGACGTCTACAACGTGTCCGGGACGCTGGGCGCGATCGACTCGACGGGCGGTGGGAAATCGCGAACGCTGGATGTTTCCGTGCGCGTAGGCTCTCCGAAACTGGACAACTACCATCGCGTGCGTGGAGCCGGCGGCGGCGCGGCCCAGTTCACTTCCGGCGCGCAGATCACTTACGAAGACAACGCCAATTCCATCAAGCACCGCCTGTGGGAGGAGACCGATCGCGCGTATCGCGCGGCGGCGGAGCGGCTGATCCGGATTCAGACCAACACGCAGGTGAGGGTGGCGGAACAGGACGCCTCGGCCGATTTTTCGAGCACAGAACCCGCGGTTTCGCTCGCCGCGCCGGTGAAGCTCAAGTTCGACGTCGAGGAATGGACCGGCCGCATCCGCAAGCTCTCCGAGCGGTTCCGAAATTATCCCAGCGTGCTCACCAGCCGGGTGACGGTTTCCGGCCAGGCCGAAACGCGGTACTTCGTGAACACCGAAGGAACGCGCCTGGAATTCGGCCGCGGCTACGCACGCGTTTTCATTTCCGCCTCCGCCAAAGCCGCCGATGGCGCCGACGTCGCCAACTTCGAGAGCTTTGAAGCGGAAGACTCGGGCGGCCTGCCGGACGACAAGACCGTGCTGGCGGCGATCGACCGCGTCGCCAAGGACGTGACAGCGCTGCTGCGCGCACCCGAAGCCGAGCCTTTCGTGGGACCCGCTATTCTCTCCGGCCGCGCGGCGGGCGTGTTCTTTCACGAAATCTTCGGCCATCGCGTCGAAGGCTTCCGCCAAAAGGATGAAGACGAGGGCCAGACCTTTACCAAGAGCGTCGGTACTCAGGTGCTGCCCAATTTCCTGTCGGTGATTTTCGATCCCACGCGGCACTCCGCGGCGGGCGAAGACCTCTACGGCTGGTACGATTACGACGATGAAGGAGTGAAGGCGCGGCCAACCATCGCGGTCGAAAACGGCGTGCTGAAAACGTTCCTCATGTCGCGGTCGGCCGTTGCGGGCTTCGGCGAGTCGAACGGCCACGGCCGGCGCCAGCCTGGGTATGAAGTAGTTTCGCGGCAGTCCAACCTGATCGTGGAATCGACCAAAGCGGTGTCCGACGCCAGGCTGCGCGAGATGCTGATCGAAGAGATCAAGCGGCAAAACAAGCCTTACGGCCTCTACTTCCGCGACATCACCAACGGCTTCACCACCACCAGCCGCGCCGGATTGCAGGCCTTCAGCGTGGTTCCGGTGATCGTGTACCGGGTGTATGCCGACGGCCGGCCGGACGAACTGGTGCGCGGCGCGGATATAGTGGGCACGCCGCTGGCGAGCTTCGCCAAGATCCTGGCCACCGGAGACAAGCCGGAAGTGTTCAACGGCTACTGCGGCGCGGAAAGCGGCAGCGTGCCGGTGTCGGCGGTGTCGCCGGCGATCCTGGTATCGGAAATCGAAATCGAAAAGAAAGCCAAGGCGAACGACCGGCCGCCGCTGCTTCCGGAGCCGGCCAGCGCCGAAAAAGGGGGCGGACAGTGAGGCGCCTGATGCTGGCCGCGGTCGCCGCGGCACTGGCGGCACTGGCGGCGGATGCTCCCGCGCCGGACCCCGTGCTGGCGGCCATGCGCGACGAAATCGCGCGCTCGAGCAAACTGACGGTCTCCAATCTGGATGCCCCGTACTTCATTCAGTACGTGATCGACCAGGGGGACGCCTTCAGCGTCTCGGCTTCGCTCGGCGGCCTGCTGGCGCGGCGCCGCAGCCATATCCGGGAGCCGGAGATCTCCGTGCGCGTGGGCGATTACAAGTTCGACAATACGAACTTCGCCGGCCGCGTGGGTGGCACACGCTATGACTTGGGCCGTTGGCCACTCGACGACTCCTATCCGGTGCTGCGCCGCTATTTGTGGCTGGCCACCGATTCGGCTTACAAAAGCGCCGTGGAGACCATTTCGCGCAAGCGCGCGGCGCGGCGCAATCTCACCGAGAGCAGTCCCACCGACGACTTTTCGCACGCCCAGCGGGTGGAGTATGTTCACGAGCTGGGGCGCCTGGCGATCGACGAAAACGAGTGGGCGGCGCGGGTGCGCACGCTGTCCGCGGTCTTCGCCGATTATCCAGGGGTACTGGATTCGCGCGTGGAACTGGACGCCGAGGCCGGTGGCTACTACGTGGTGAATTCGGAAGGCACGGTGGTGCGGGCGGCCGAAAATGCCAGCAGTCTGCGGGCGCGCGCGGTGGCGCAAGCGGCGGATGGCATGGTGCTGCATGACGCCGTCACCTTCCTCGCGCTCGACCCTGCGCACCTGCCGGGCGATGCCGCTTTGAACGCCGTCCTCCGCGAGATGGCACAGAACCTGGAAGCGCTGGCCAAGGCCCCCAAGGGCGAAGATTATAGCGGCCCGGTGCTGTTTGAAGGCGCGGCTGGCCCGCAGATCTTCGCCGAGTTGCTGGGCCGCAGCCTGGCGCTCGCGCGCAAACCGGAAGGCGGGCGCGCCGGGTTCGACGCGAGCCAGCTCGAAGGGCGGCTGGGCGGGCGCGTCTTGCCCGAGTCGTTCGACGCAGTGGACGATCCGACGCAGCGGGAATGGCGCGGCCGGCTGCTGTTCGGCTCCTATGACGTGGATCGCGAAGGCGTCCGCCCGCAGCCGCTCACGCTGGTGGAAAAAGGCGTTCTCAAGGGCTTCCTGCTGACGCGGCAGCCGGTGCACGGATTCTCCGCTTCCAACGGCCACGCGCGGCTGCCAGGGCCGTATGGCGCCGCTACCGCCGGCATCGGCAACCTGTTCATCAGCTCCTCGGAAACCATTCCGGCCGGCGATCTCAAGAAAAAACTGATCGAGCTGGTTGTTGCGCGCGGCCTCGCCTACGGCATCGTGGTGCGCAAGATGGATTACCCGTCCACGGCGTCGCTCGACGAATTGCGGCGCATGTTCACCACGGCCGAGGGCGCGGCGCATCCCGTTAGCTCGCCGGTGCTGATCTATAAGGTCTATCCGGACGGGCGCGAGGAGCTGGTGCGCGGGCTCCGCTTCCGCGGGCTGAACGTGCGGTCGCTCAAGGACATCCTGGTGGCGGGCGACGACAACACGGTTTTCGACTATCTGGATAATGGCGCCCCGCTGGCGCTGGTGGGCGCGGGAAACTACACCACGGAAAGCTGCGTGGTGGCGCCCTCCATCATCATCGATGACGTTGAGTTGCACCCGGTGGAAGAGGAACTGCCCAAGCTGCCCGTGGCGCCGCCACCGGAGATGGCGCATTAGGAGCCGCCTATGCGCCTTTTGGGCCGCTACGTATTCCGCGAGATCCTGACCAGCGCGGTGCTGGGCACGCTGTTGGCTACCTTCATCATCTTCCTGCGCGAGGCGGACAAGCTGTTCGCGATTCTTGTGGGCGCCAATAATCCGCCCGTCGTCACGGTGGTGTCGCTGCTACTCTGGGCGATGCCGCCGGTACTGCCGCTCACCATTCCGTTCGGCGTGCTGGTGGGCATTTTGATCGGGCTCGGCCGCATGGCGTCGGATGGCGAAATCATCGCCATGCGCGCGGCGGGCGTCTCCAGCCGGCAGGTGATTGCGCCGGTGGTGCTGTTCGCCGCGCTGGGAATGAGTCTGGCGGGCCTGGCGTCGCTGCGGCTGACGCCGCTCGCCATCCGCAGGACCACCGACATCGTCAACGAGCTGCTGCAAGGGCAGGTCTCGGCGGAAATCGAGCCGCGGGTCTTCAACGAAAGTTTCCCCAACAGGATCCTCTACGTGGGCGACGTGGGGACGGGGCCGGTGGTGAAGTGGCGGCCGGTATTCATCGCCGATATCACGCCGCCCGAGCAGCGCGTGTCGGGGATGCGCGAAAAGGCGGAAGGACCGATGATCACCGTGGCGCGCGGAGCCATCGCCATCTCGGATCCCAAGAACAACCGCATTCAGCTTACGCTGTACGACTATTGTTCGCACGAGATGGGCAAGGACCGCGTCGCCAACGACTCATGCGCGCCCATCAGCACGCAGGTGCTCGATGCCTCGCCGCCGACGCACAAGACGCCGCCCACGGCCGCCATGAACACGCGGCAGTTGCTGCGCTATCCGCGCTCCGGCGATGACTGGACGGAGGTGCGCATCGAGCTGTTCCGGCGGTTTGCGCTGCCGGTGGCGTGTATCGCGCTGGCGCTGGTCGGCATCCCGCTCGGCATCGCCACGCGCAAAGGCGGCAAGAGCGCCGGCTACGTCATCGCACTATTTCTCAGCTTCTTCTGCTACCACCTTTCCTCGCTCACGCTGATCGGGTTTGCCAAGCAGAGAACCATGTCGGTGCCGCTGGCGGTGTGGCTGCCCGACGCGGCGTTTCTCGTGGCTGGGGTGATCTTTCTGTACCGCATGGAGCGCCCAGGAGATCGCGACCTGCTGGGCGGCGTCACAGGTTTGCTGAGCCGGATGGGCTCCTGGTTGCGGCGCAATAAGCCGCAACCGGCCGCGCCTGTGGCCCGCCTGCCGCACTGGAGGCTTCCCGTCCTGCCGCAGATCGTCGACACCTATATCCTGACCAGCTTCATGTTCTATCTCGGCGTGGTACTGGCCAGCCTGTTATCGATGATTTTGGCTTATAACTTCTTCGAGTTGATGGGCGACTGGATCCGCAACAAGATCCCGCTCATGGAGATGTTCGAATATCTGTTCTTCCTCACGCCGGAGTTGATCTACGAAACCCTGCCGTTCGCCATCCTGGTGGCGGTGCTGGTCCACCTGGGCGTGCTGAGCAAGCAGAACGAAATCACCGCGTTCCGGGCCTGCGGCGTGAGCCTGTACCGGCTGGCGATGCCGCTGCTGCTGGCGGGCACGGTATTTGCCGGCGGGCTGTTTCTGTTCGACTATTACTACGTGCCCGGCGCCAACCTCAAGCAGGACGCCATGCGCGATGAGATCAAGGGCCGGCCCAAACAGACTTACCAACGCGCGGACCACAAGTGGATCATGGGCCACTCGCGCATCTATTACTACGAATTCTTCGACCACGCGGCCGGCGTTATGCACGGAGTGGATGTGTTCGACATGGACCCCAATACGTTTCGCCTGAAGCGCGAAATTGTGGCGGAGCGCGGGCAGTGGAGCCCGGCGCTGAAGACGTGGGCTTTCGAGAACGGCTGGAGTTGCCGCTTTGCCGGCGACTCGTGCAGCGCATACCAGTCCTTCTCGAGCGAGCCGGGCGGCCTGGAGACCCGCTGGCACTCCGACCTGACCGAGCCGCCCGATTACTTCGTAACCGCGGCGGTGCAGGAAAAGCAGATGAACTTTCTCCGCCTCGACCGCTACATTCGCGATTTACAAGAGCGCGGCTTCCCCACCGGCAAGCTGCAAGTGCAGTTCTACCTGAAATTCGCGCTACCGCTGTTTGCGCTAATCATGGCCATGATCGCGGTGCCTTACGGATTCCTGGTTGGCAACCGGGGCGCCATGGCCGGCATCGGCGTCAGCCTTGGCATCGGCGTGGGTTACAAGGGTCTGGGCATCCTGTTCGAAAAGCTCGGCGACGTGAATCTTCTGCCGCCCGCCATGGCGGGCTGGTCCCCGGACGTCATATTCGGCCTCGCCGGGTTGTACCTGCTGTTGCGGATGCGGAGTTAGCGCATGTTCCGTAATAAGCGCAACGACCTCTCCTTTGAAAATCACGCCCGCGCGGCGGGAAGAAAAGCCGAGATGACTCTCGGCTCTCGAGGCCTGACGGCCCACGCCACGAAGAGTCTGGACATAGTCTGTATTGCGGTTCTATGTATCATCCTGACACTCGGTCTCTGGCCCTTTCATGCGCCCAATAACGACGTCACGTGGCTCAGAGAGCGCACCGGCCTGCGTTTCGGCGGGCACGGCACGGCGATCGGCTCCCGCGCGTCGGGTACGGCGACGCCGCAAGGGAACCAGCTATCCGGCAGCCTGGAGATCTGGTTAGTGCCGGGACGCGTCCCGGACAGCAGCACTCTCCTGGCATTTAGCACGCCTGAAGATCCCTTCGGCTTCTCGCTGCATGAATCGCAAACGGACCTTCGACTGCAAGCTGCGATTCGGGATGGTTCTAATCGGGCGAGAACGGTGAAGCTGTACGTTAACGGTGTGTTTCGCAAAAAGCGGCCGGCATTCATTACGATCACTTCGGGCGCGAGCGGGTTGACGATTTACATTGACGGCGTTTTGGCCACGCAGGCGCCATGGTTTCGCCTCCCCGCGAATCGGTTCTCTGGCCGGATCGTGCTTGGTGATTCACCCGGGCAAACCGATAGTTGGACCGGCCAGTTCCTGGGTTTCGCGGTTTACAACCGGGAACTCACGCCGCAGCAGCTCTTGAAACACTACCAAAGCTGGACCCAAGCCGGACGCCCCGAGATCCGAAACGCTGAAGGCAATGTTGCGCTTTACCTTTTTGACGAGCGCGCTGGAAACATCGTCCACAATCGCGTCAATTCGGGAGTCGATCTGTCGATTCCGGAAAAGTATGTGGTTTTGGATCAAATCTCTTTGGAGCCCTTTTGGAAAGAGTTCACCATGTCCTGGAGTTATTGGGGCTCCGCTCTCAAGAACATCGTCGGATTTATTCCTTTGGGTTTCTGCTTTTGCGCTCGGTTGTCCGTGGCACGCCGGGTCAAGCGGGTGGCACTAATGGCCGTTTTCCTAGGCGCGCTGGTCAGTCTCACTATTGAGATTCTCCAGTCGTATCTTCCGACGCGCGACTCCGGTATGACCGACATCATAACTAATACACTCGGAACCTGGGTTGGAGTCGCGGCCTTCCGCAGCGAGGCTGCGCAGACTTTATTCGCGGCATTGCGTCACTGGAGTGAGGCGCGAATCGGGGGCCCCCGCGGCGAGTGACACGCGTATCGAAAATCTCACAGAGTGTTGCAAAGATTGCACGGTGTAACCGGCGTAACCTGGGCCGCGCAGTTCACGTCTAAGATGGTGATGAGAATGATGGTTACGAAATTCCCCTTGGCTCTGGGATGCTTCCTGGCGATGGTTTTGCCCGCCGCCGGTTTGGCTCGCGAGTCGAAGAACGTCGCGGCTGCAAATTATCCGGCCAACTATGAGGGTGGCACGCTGCCGTTCGATCGCAGCAAAGTAACCGCAACGCTCGGTACGGATGAAGTGGTCCTCGTCCAGCATGGCCGTCGGATCGCCGTGCCCGCCAGCAGCATCACGGAGATCGCTTTCGCAACCGGTGTTCGCCGCCGCCTTGGCGCCTCCGTGCTCGACGTGGTTCCTTACATGCACCTGGGAGAGAGCGAGAACCACTACGTTGGCGTCACGTGGATGAACAGCGGCTTAACAGGCGCAAAAACGCCGAAGGTGGAAGTCCTCTTCAAATTGAACAAGAGTGAGTACAGCGCTTTCCTTTCCGGGCTGGAACGCTTGACGGGAAAGAAAGCCGTCGACACCAATCAGACGCTCACCGCCGTTCACTACAACTGATCGGCGGTTGTCCGGGCTCACCTGCAGCGTTGCGGTGACCGGCATCGTTCGTGCTACTTCGCCGGCGTGGACTTTGGTCGGTCGCTCTTGACCAAACCGGCCATACCCCAGTCCGTTAGCTTCGTTGTCCGGCCCTCGCCGTGCGGCGAACCCAGTTCCTGGATTCGAAAGTCGACGCTGTTGCCGTGTACCACGACCATCGCGTATCCGAAGAACCAACCGTCTTCGTAGGCTCCGGACAAGCGCAGGTGCCCGCCTGAACTCGGCATTGAGACATACGTCACGCCATCGAGCGCGAGATGCAGCATCTGGTGAAGATGTCCGGCGATCACATACTGCACGCCATACCGCCGCGCAAGTTGGTGCAGCGCGAACTTTGGATTCCGCAGCGCCACGTTGACCAACCAGGACGGCCGGTGCGAAACGATGATCTTCAACGGCTGGCCGGCATGGGCTTTCAGGTCCGTCTCCAGAAAGGCCGGTTCCGCCGCGGCCAGTTCGTCGGACCGGCTATTGTCCAGCACCGTGAAATGCGCCTGTCCATAATCGAAACTGTAGTGTGCAGGGTGCGTCGCATACTTCTCGAACAGCCGCTCCGATTCGGCGGACCAGATGTCGTGGTTGCCAGGGACTAGATACAGCGGATAGCGCCGGAAGGGCTTGAGCATCTGCTCGGCTTCGCGCCACTCTGCTTCCGCGCTTCGGTCGTTCATCCCCTGAATGGTGTCGCCCACGCTAAGGACGAAGGCGGGATTCTCGGCTGCCACTTCCTTCCATACCTGCTCGTAGACGCCCGGTTGGGCCTCACCGGTCCGATCGCCTAGAATCGCGAAGCGGAAGGAGTCTGATGGCGGCGCGCCCCGAAGACACAGCAGAAGCGCAAAGAGCAGCCCACCGAAGATGACGGCACGGCGACACTGAGCTCGGATTCGCACGCGATGCAACATCTCCTCTAAAGCGGTAGCGCCGGCGGTCTTTGCCGCCGGTGCTCTCGTCGCAAGACACCGGCGGCAAGACCGCCGGCGCTGCCGTTCAGCCTTTCAGCGCCCAACGCACCGCCTCCGCCAACTTCGGCGGTTTGCCTTGCATCAGGATAGCTACGCGGAAGATGCGGGAAGCGGCCCACACAGTTACGGCCGCGAAGGCCAGTGCGCCCGCCAGTCCCACCCACGGTTGCCACGCGGGAACGCCGCTGGGCAGGGCCTGGCGCAACAGCATCAGGATCGGGGTAAACGGCGGAACGAGCGACATCGCCGTAGCCAGCGCACCGTTGGGCTGCCGCAGCACGGTCACCAGCATGAACGCCGGGAGCAGCACTGGCATCAGCAGCACGATGGCAAAGTTCTGCGCGTCTTGCGGGGTGCCGCAACACGCTCCCAGCGCCGCGGCGAAGGCGCACAGCATCACGACGTCGGTCAACAGGTACGCATAGAACCAAGGGATGATGGTGAGCGGCAACAGGCCGGCGACGCCCAGCGCGTTTACCGCGGCCACGCCGGCAATCACATAAAAAAGGGAACTGGTCACCGAGACTCCAACCGAACCCAGCACCTTGCCGGTCATCAATTCGAACGGGCTGGCCGCGCCCAGCAGCGTCTCCACAATGCGCTGGCTCTTGTCCTGGGTGACGCTTTGCAGCATGGGCGCCGAGCCCACCATCACGATCATGACGAGAACGACGGCCGTGAAGGCGGGCACTAAGACTTCCAGTTCACTGCGTTTGCGCGCTTCCCGCACCGCGCCGGTTTTTTCGTCGCGCTCCAACAGGCTCAACCCATCGATGCGAACCGAAGCCGCCAGGTCCCGGTTGCGCTCGATGTCGATGCCGAATTGCGTGAGGCGCGCCAGGCGAACGCCGTCGCTAATGGGGCCGCTGAGCCACCGGCGCATCTCGTCGATGCCGCCCGCATTGGTGTAATAAGCCACGCCCGTGTCGGGGTTGGTCCTCTTGCTTGTCCCCAAGTCGAAATCGTCGGCGTCGTCGCCGGGCTTGGGCGGCCGCAGCGCGTCCTTCCCTATTTCGAGAAATGCTACCAGGCGCTTGCTGCGAACGCGGCCGGAGAGTGCCAGCAACTGGTCCTTGCTGGAAGCGGGATCGGCGGCCGGCGCGATCACCTCGAAAACGTAGCGGGCCTCGATCTGCCGGTGCGTCTTCTTGTCGAAGAGCTCCCGTTCGTTCTTCTCGCGCACGGCGCTCACCAGCGCGCCGGCCACCACGCCCGTGTGGTCGATGATGGCAATGTGGCGGTCCGCTAAATCCGGTTTGCCATTGAGAAACGACATGCCAATGGATCCGCCGCCAAACAGGATCGGAGCAACCACCAGGCCGAAAAGAAACGCCTTGGTGCGGACCGTCGCGATATAGTCTCGCTTGGCAATGGTGAGGACCTTATGCACTCGCATGGTTCGCCTCCTCGGCCGCCGGGCCGGCAATGCGCATGAAGATGTCGTAGAGAGACGGTTTCGTCAGGGAGAAGCTGGTCACGCGAGCCTTCGCTACAAGAGCGCGCAGCGCCTCCTGCGGGTCCGCGCCGCGCGTCAGCCGCAGCTCCTGCACCTGGCCCAGATCGCGGATCTGCTCCACTCCGGGAAGAGACTCGACCGCCGCAACACCGCCGTCGGCTGTCACCCGTATGGTGTCTTCGCCGTACTGATCCTGAATGGAGGTGAGAGTGCCATCCAGCACCTTCCTGCCGCGGAAGATCATCAGGATGTAGTCACACAGGGATTCCGCCAGGTGCATGTCGTGGGTGCTGAGAATAATCGTGACGCCGCGTCGGCGGAGATCCAGAATGGCGGAGCGGATGGCCTCCGCGCTCACTGGGTCAAGACCGCTGAAGGGTTCATCCAGGATGAGCAGTTTCGGTTCGGGGATCACGGTGGCGATGAACTGGACCTTCTGCGTCATGCCCTTGCTGAGGGTCTCGACCTTATCGGAGGCGCGGCTGGCCAGACCCAGTCTCTCCAGCCAGTTCGCGACTTCGGCTTTGACGCCGTGCCCGGAACGCAGCTCGCCGTAGAATTCCAGCAGCGCCTGGACGGTCATTCTCTGGTATAGGCCGCGCTCCTCGGGAAGGTATCCGATGAAGTCCGTGCTGGTCTCCGGCCGGCCGTCTCCGAAAAGACGGATCTCCCCGCGATCGGGATAGAAGATATTCACGATCATGCGCATCGTGGTGGTTTTGCCCGACCCGTTGGGCCCGATGAATCCGTAAATCGAACCCTGGGGCACCGTGAGCGAAAGGCCGTCTACCGCCGTCACACTGCCGAAGGTCTTGGTTACGTGCGAGATCTGCACGGCGTCCATTGGCTGGAATGGTAACAGATCGAAGGTGTATTCTGTTCCAAGGGGCGCCGAATGTTCCGTTTGCTGTGCTGTCTCGCTATCGCGCTCGCGGCTCACGCCGCAACGCGGTTATTCCAAAGCTCGTTCGATAAACCCAGCCACGGCTGGACCGCCCTGAGCGGAACCGCAACGGCCGACGCGAAGATGCTGCACGGCAAGAGCAAGTCGTTGCGCCTGGAGCCGGCGGATTCGGGCAGCGGACCCGTGGTTCGTTCGGCGCCCATCGCGTTGACCATCGGCAAACGATATGAGCTCAGCGGCTGGGTACTCACCGAAGGCCTTGCGGTGAAGGATCTCGACCGTTCCCCGATCGCCGTGGGCGCCGCGATCGCCATGGCTTCTACGCCATGGGACGTCCACTCGGCCTCGGTGGGCGGTACGCAACCGTGGACCCGGCTGTCGTTGAAATTCGTCGCCAGCCGCGCGCAGGACGCGATCCTGCTGACCGCCGGCGCCGGCGGGTCCGTGCGCGGCAAAGCGTGGTTTGAGGGCGTGAGTCTCGACGAAGCATCCTCCGCCGGCGAGTGGCCGGCGCGCGAGGCCGTCGAGACCTTTGGCCCCGCCTATCGCTATCCGTCCGCGGGTTGGATCTACCTTCATATCGAAGGCGCTCCGTACGAACGCGGTTACCAGCACGGCCACCTGATGGCGCGTGAGATTCCCGAATACCTGGATCGCTGCGCCGCCGAACTCGGTTCCAGTCAACAGTGGGAGCAGTATCGTACCACCGCTAATGCGCTTTTTCTGCGCGGCTTCGACCGCGAAATCCTGGAGGAGATGCGCGGCATCGCCGAGGGAGCATCCGACGCCGGCGCTAAGTGGCTCAACCGCCGCATCGACCTCATGGACATCGTAGTGGCCAACGTCACGGTGGAATTGGGCACGCTCGCCTCCGCCGTAGCCACCACCGCTACCGGCCTGGAAGGGCTTAGCTTCGACAAGCCCGCGTACGCCGGCGGCAAACCCGATCGGGTGGTGGAACATTGCAGCGCCTTCGCCGCCACCGGCCCCGCCACGCGCGATGGAAAGATGGTGATCGGCCACATTACGTGGTGGCCCCTGACGCTCGCCGAGCAGACTAACGTGATGCTCGATATCAAGCCCGCCGCCGGCCATCGCATGCTCATCCAGAGCTATCCCGGCGGCATCGAGAGCGGAACCGACTGGTATCAGAACGACGCAGGCGTGGTCCTCACCGAAACCACCATCAACCAGACGCCGTTCAGCGCGCAGGGGACCCCGATTGCCTTCCGCGCCCGCATGGCCATCCAGTACGGCGGCAATATCGACGAAGTCGTGAAGTACTTGGGCGCCCACAACAACGGCCTATACACCAACGAATGGCTGATCGGCGACGCCAAGAACAATGAGATCGCCATGTACGAGCTGGGCACCAATCGAGCCAGGCTGTGGCGCAGTTCGAAGGACGAATGGTTCGGCGGAACACCTGGTTTCTACTGGGGCGACAACAACCCTAAGGACCTCGACATTCGCCTTGAGAACTACCCCGATCCGAAAGGCGGATCGGACTACATCCCTTATGTCCCTTACGTTCGCGATCTCGCCTGGCTGAATCTCTACCAGACGCATCAGGGTCAGATCGACGAGCAGTTCGCATTTCTGGCGTTTCGCACCGCGCCTCTGGTCGCCTCGAGCACCATGGACGCCAAGGTTGCCACCTCGGACATGGCGAACCGCATGATGGTGTGGGCGGAAATCGGAAGGCCCAACCAGCGCGAGTGGACGCCTCCGGGATCGGGTTATGCCAAGAACGATGGCCTGTACCCTTCGGGCTACGCGCTGTTCCGTGCCGCAGAGTCGGAAAGCTTGCGCACCGCCATTCAGGAGAACGAAAAGACCCGTCTCGCCGGCAAGACGGAACCAGATGCAAAACCGCCCGCCAAGGCGGCGTCCCTGAATGACCGGCTATGGAAGGGCTGGGTGCTGCCGGCTTCCGACGCCGACACCTGGTTTGTCGGAGGCGCGGCCGGTTATTACCCGATACTGGAATCGGACGACGTGGAGAAGCGGTTGAGCGCGCAACGCGCCACCTACCGCAGGCTGAAACTCGGTCCCGAGAATGCCATGACCCGGTTCCAACTCGAGCAGGCCAAGGGCGTTTTGTTCCTCGATTCCCTACGGCGCAAGATGGGCGACGACGCCTTCCTGAAGCTGATGACCGAGTACTTCGCGGCCAACACCACGAAGACCGTGACCGCGCAGTCGTTCCTCGACAAAGCGGGCGTGCAATTCGAGTTTGCCGAGCCCCCTGACGGCCCGGCATATCTCACGAGCGACATCTTGAGCCGTCTTGCTTCCGCCGTCATCGTATACGGCACCGTGCGCGAAGCCGGCGCGAACCGCTACGCCGCCGAGCGGATGCAGGCCCGCTTCCTCGACCAGTATGAAAGCCAGGTGCCGATTTACAAGGACCTTGAAGTGTCGGACGATCTGTTGCGCCATCGCGATGTGGTTTTCGTCGGCCGCCCGGAGGCGAACTCAGCGCTCGCCTGCTGGGCCGAAAAAATCGGCCTCCTCTACGACGGCGCGGGCTTCAAGATCAATGGTGACGTCCACGCGTCGGAACGGGAGGCGCTGGTGTATGCCGCGAGTAACCCCCTCGATGCCTTGCACATGGTGCTCACGGTCGCAGGTAACGACGCGCTCCGCACCGTGAAGGCATCGCGTCTCGAAGCGCCGGCCGAGTACGTACTGCTCGACGATGGCAACCCGCCGCGCAACGGCTTCATCGAACCAGGCGCCGCCTCGGCCGAGACTCCAGGCCAGCACCGGTAACGCCGGCGACTGAGCGCCGGTCTGGGACCTGCCCTCGTCGGATTCGTCCTCGAAAGCACCTCTCTTGCACGAGTCATCGGCTGATCGACTCGAATTGCGGAATTCGCTGCAAGTTGTTAGGATCAAAAGCGCGGGCCACCCTAGCTCAGTTGGTAGAGCGGCTGATTCGTAATCAGCAGGTCGCCGGTTCAACCCCGGCGGGTGGCTCCATATTTTCAAATACTTAAACTCACCCTCGATCACGCGCGCGGCAATCGCAAACTCGCCGCCGGGATGTTGGGGATCAGCCTGCGGACGTTGCAGAACCGGGTCGCCACACTGCGCGAAGAGGCGAAGATGACAACTCCCGGCTCGTCATGGTGAGCTCTGCTCAAGCGACGAGCCCGAGCCTTTTGCACCCAGGCACAGTCGCTTGGCACGTCCAGCGCGTTGTCCCAACACACGCGCCTCCGCCACCCGGCATTCGTCGCAGCCGTGCACAGGCCACACCGGGTCACCGTGCTTCAACCTGCACCAAAACTCCGCGTCTCCCCTCGTGCCTTGCAGCCGCTCACTCCCTCATAGACAGGATTACTTAGCTTGGGCACAATTGCCAGCAACCTGTTTGATGCTCGTCACTTTGAACGTGGCGGTCTGCTCAAAAGACTTGGTTCCACTAACTTGCACCATGCTTCCCAGGTACTTGGCGAAAACGTCCTTATCCGAGCCGGCGGATTGCAGGCTGGTGATCTTGCGCATTTGATCGTCAAGCAATACATATTGCCCATCCTGTTCGTCGATGCACCCGGTCAAAGATTGTTGCACCTTGGAAGCGGATTGCTCCATCGTTGGGACGCCATGGCTTGGCTTGCCGGCGGCTTGCGCCACCAGGCAGATGAGAGCCCCCAGCAGTACGACGCGGAACTTCATCTGTGCTCCTTCTTGGCGGGATGCCCCCACCCGCAAGATTACACCTATGTGCCTTCACGTGCTCGTCCGCGATATAGGGCACGTTGGGTTCCGCTACGATCGAGAGGCGGGCAAGCAAAGTCGCCGGGTAACGGCGTGCTGCAGCAGCGAAAACTGCACGTTCGGGGGCAGCATTTGCACTTGGGCGTAATGCGTCTGCTGCCGCCGCGGCTCTGCCGGGCCGAACCATCATGTGGCCAAGCGCGTGCTCAGTGGGTACCTATCGAGCGGCGCCCACAGAAACGCGTTGCGCCTGTGCTCTGAAGCCGCCCGAAGAAAACCATGACGCCCATCGCGCTCCATGAATCAGGGTCAGACCATCGGCCCCGGGCTGCTGTTGTCGTCGCCCATCCGGACGATGAGACGCTCTGGTGCGGCGGCTACATACTGACCCATCCGGAGTTCCTTTGGCGGATCGTAACCTTATGCAGAGCGGCAGATCCGGATCGCGCGCCGAGGTTTGGCCGGGTTTTACGGCGATTGGGGGCGGAGGGTGAGATGGCGGATCTCGACGATGGTCCGGACCAGACGCCGCTGCCCGTCGAGCAAGTTCAGGAGACCACTGCCCGACTGCTGGCGGGAACTCGCTACAACCTGATTTTGACCCACGGCCCGAATGGTGAGTACACACGGCATCGCCGACATGCGGAGTGCTGCCAAACTGTCGTTGAGCTTTGGCGATTGGGCGTTATCGACACAAGACGATTGTGGCTGTTTGCCTATGACGATGGGAACCTTGCGTACTTGCCTCGTGTTCGTGACGATGCCGACCGGCGGGACGTGTTGACAGAGGAAGTCTGGCTCGAAAAGCACCGGCTGATTACGGATCTTTACGGGTTTCGGCCCGACAGTTGGGAAGCACGCACCACTCCGCGAGAAGAAGGGTTCTGGTGCTTCGATTCCGCGTCAGCAGCGGTGAAGCGCGTGGCTCCCCAGGAGCAACCATCATGAAAGTGCTTGTGCTGACCGAATATCCGCCTTCGGCCGCCGGCCTGGCGACGCAGGGTCAGCTATTGTGCAGGGGCCTGCGCGAGATCGGCGTGGATGTCCACCCAGTGCATTTTGAGTCGCCCCAGGAAAAGGAATGGTACTACCGCTGGTTCCAGCCGGACGTGGTGGTCGGCATAGGGTTCTGGGGCCATATTCCGCACCTGGTTCTTCACCCGCAGCAGTTTGGCATGACGGCAATCCCATGGCTCGTGGCCGATGGTTATATCGCGGCACACCAAGAGGTGTTGAATGCCCTGCCGCTGATGCTGGTCACCTCCAATTGGGTGAAAGAGACCTACATGCGGGACGGCATCAGAGGCGACAACATCGAGGTGCTGCCGGTGGGCTGCGACACCGACCGCTTCACGCCGCACAGCCGCGATGACATTAAGGTCCGGTCGATCCGCGAGGCTTTGGGAGTGGCCGATGACCAGATCATGATTCTGACCGTCGGCGGCGACGCGGCTTCCAAGGGCGCCCAAGAGGTCATGCAGGCGCTGGCGCTGATCGATGCCGAGGCGCCCGGCTGGAGATATGTCTGCAAAGTCTGGCCTCAGCCCCGCACGGCGAAGCAGAACGTGATCGACCTCGAACTGGCGGCGCATCTGGGCATCGATAAGAAGGTCACTTACTCCACCAACGTGGTCTCGCATAACTTCATGCCTTACTTGTTGGCCGCCTGCGATATCTACGCTGCTCCATCGCGGCTGGAGGGCTTCGGAATGATTCACGTGGAGGCCAGTGCCTGCGCAAAGCCGGTGATCGCGATCCGCGCGATGGCATTTCTCGACACGATGATCCACGGTGAAACGGCATTCCTGGCGAAAGTAGCAGAGGAGAGAAAGATCGGGGAGGCGGTTTTCGGGGAAGGCCACGGGATCGACGATAGCCACCGTATCGTGTTTCCAAAGCCGCGAACAGCGGAGTACCGCGCCAGCGTGCCCGACATCGCCAGGTACCTCCTGACACTCATCGAGGACAGCGGTCTGCGGCGGAGGATGGGCGAAGCCGGCCGGAAACACGTAGTAGAGTTGTTCGACTATCGCCAGGTAGCCAAGCGTTTCCTGAAGATCGTGTCCGACCGATTGGGAATACAGTAAGGTTGGCCCTACTTATGGACGAGAAAACGCTTGCTTCCATTGACCAGGCCAAAGCAGCGGCCCTCCGCGTCCTGCTCCACAACGCGCGGGGGCCGTTTCAAGGACTTCCCCGGACCGCCGGGTGGGGATACCCGGAACCTTACACACGGGACCTCATGATTTCAGCCCTTGGCTTTCTGTCCACCGGCAACGAGGAACTTGCGGACGCGCTGCGGCGCACCCTGGTGGCGCTAGCAACCAATCAGACGCCGCACGGCCACATCCCATCACTCGCGCACGATCCGGCCGACCGTGGCGCCAGCGATACGACGCCGCTGTTCCTCTTTGGCCTGGCACTCTACAGGAAATCGACTAACCAGCCGGAGTTCCTCGATGGGGCAGCTCATGACGCATTGAGGTGGATGCAATACCAGGGCCCTGACGACATGGTGATGGTCTCGCAACTACCGACCAGCGACTGGCGTGACGAGCAGTGGGTGATGGGTTTTGGGCTGTACGTGAACACGCTGGTTTACGCATATCTGCTTCTTTATGGTGAGCACGAGTCCGCCGGTCAGTTGCGCGGGTTGATGAATCGTCTGGAGGTTCTTGGCGAGGCGAAGAACCCCCATGAGCACGAGGGTCTGGTAGTGCCATCCAAGCCCTATTACGCGCTCTACTCCTACAAACTCTTTAACAGCGACCGTTTCGACCTACTGGGCAACAGCCTGGCGATCCTGACTGGGATTGCTTCACCCGATCGGGCACGAAAACTGGTGGATTGGATTGAAGCGGAGTGCGACTCTATGAGGGACCGTGGAGAGTTGGCGGTGGATTTGCCGCCTTGTTTGTTTCCGTATATCTTGCGCAAGGACCCCGACTGGCGGCCGCGATACGAGCAGTACAACCGGCCCGGCGAGTATCACAACGGGGGCGTCTGGCCGTTTGTCTGCGGCTTTTATGTCGCGGCATGCGTAGCGGCGGGGCGGATGGGACTGGCGAGGCGGAATCTGCTGGCGCTCACCGAACTGGTCAAACCGTGGCACGAAAACGAGGCGGAGTGGGGCTTCAACGAGTGGATCAAGGCGCAGACCGGTCAGCCCAGCGGGCGGGATTGGCAGACATGGTCGGCCGCGATGTACCTCTACGCTGCCGAGTGTGTGCAGCAGCAGGGCACCCCGTTTTTTGACGAGATGCGCGCAGGCGATCGGGTCGCGACGGCGTAGCCGGTCCCCTGGGGACCGTTTCCACCCGCCTTCCGCAGCGTCGTTAGGGCAAAGAGTTGCGTCCCAAGGTCGGTGGTGTCAAGTTTGCGCAGCTCGCCGAGGCCCAATGCCGGACGAATCTTTCCGGACTTTACCAGCCGGTCCAACTTACTTCGAAACTCCAGATCCTGCTGACCGGGCGTGAGACGTCCAGTCAGATCCAGAATGCCGATCCCTTCACGCTCTCCGACCGTGACTTCTAGCAACATGTATGTGTAACTCGCGGATGGCGAAACCATCCGGATTAACGGAAGCGCCTCTGTCGCCGCTCGAACGCGCGCGTTGCTACTCAAGGACCACTTGCTGCCAGGATTTGTCGGGATTGAAACGCGTCATCTGTCGGGCTTGCACGGCCGTTCCGGCTCCCAGATCTTTTTCGTAAACCACTCCATCGTGATTGATGATAAACGTCCCGACTCCGGACACGCCATACTCCGCGGGCCAGGCGACCAGAGCGAAGCCGCCAATCATCTTACCGTTCACCACATAGTCGACGGCGCCTCCGGCAGCGTCCGGCCCCTGAGATTTCAGCACCCGGTAGTAGTATCCGTGGTAAGGCTCCGCCTTCTTACCCATTGCGGACGGATTCGCGACTGCGGCCTCGGCGAAAGGTTGCGAAACGAGACTATCGGAAACACTACCCAAGTACAGTCCATCCTGCTTGCCAGGTGTGCCGGCGATTTTCTGCGCGTATTTCAGGATACGATCTCCGTCGTGCTCCGCCGCGGCGTATTCCATTTGCGCTTCTGCGTAGCCCCGGCAAACCTCCATGGCATTTAATTCGTTTCTGCCAATCCTGCGGGCGAGAATCTCGACACGCCCGCTGGCAGAATCGAGTTGCCATCTGCCGCTCCTGAGAACGACTGGGACCGGAAACGGCCACTCCTGTTCCCCTACCGTAAATTCCACCCTGTCAGGTCTGAAGGGGTCTCGATCAATCTGGAGCTTTTCATGAGCGGACCGCGCAAACTCGGTCCGAAGATCCTTGTCTTCCGCCGGATCGCCGGATTCGACAATGTCCTTACCCTCAGGTCCGAAAAGCTGGAGGAGAGCCGCCGTGTCATTGCGCTCCGCTGCATCGATGGTCGCCTGAACGGCTTCCTGCGGGGTCGCAAATGTCCGCTGGGCGTCCTTTGGCGCGGCTTGCAGTAGAGCTGTCCCCACCACTAGGCCGACGGCCACGAGCCGCGTGAGCCGCCGTGGGCTATCTTTCGAGTCAATCAAATTGGTTTTCCGCATGATCCGCTCCTATCGATGTCCGCCGCCACCGCCACCGCCGCGCATGCCGCCGCCACCGCCACGCATGCCGCCGCCACCGCCACCTCGGCTGAATCCTCCGCCGCCACTCCGGGCGGCCCCGAGGCTGGAATATCCATGGTCGCTCTGCCCCCGCGCCGCTTTGCCCTCCCGAACTCCGCCGAAAGCGCTACGGTTTTTGCCGGGATTACTCGACGAAATCTGCCGATTGCCCATTCGCTCGCCTCCGGATTGGGCGGCGCCTCGAGTTTGCGTCTGTCCCGCCGATCCACGAGTTTGCAGATTCTGGCGCACGTTGCCTCGATAACGGTTGGCCAGGGCGGCGTTCGAATACGGCACGCCACCGCGATGCGAGGCATCGTGAGCCCATGTGCTTCTTCCACTCAGGCTGGCGCTGCCTCTCGAGTTGAAATTATACCGGTGAATGAAGCTGTTATTGACAAAGATACTGTGGCCGCCCCATCCGAACCCCCACCCCCATCCGCCCCAGCCTCCCCATCCACCGCCAAAATATAATCCCATCGGGATGCCGACGCCAAAGCCGAAGTAATCGCCTGGGTAATACCAACTTGCGTACGGATAGTACAGAGGAGGTCCCCAGATGAAGGTGGGGTCGTAGTATGGCAGGTACATCATTTGCGAATTGGCTGGCTGGATCGCGATGACGGGCTGCCCGGCGTCGTTCGTGGTGCTCACGGTTTGCTGACTCGTCGAGGACAGTTTCCCTGCCTGCTGCGCCTTCAACCGCATTCGCTGCACGGCGTCCATCACGTCGCCTTGCTGACTCAGAAACGCGTTGCCGAGATTTGTCGTCCACGTGATGTCCTGGTTCAACCGTTTGACGAGGTCCGGAAAGACCACTAATGCCTGTACGCTCGGATCCCAGTTTTGCTGCTGTGCCGCCTGCGTCAGGGCAGCGCCCGTGAAGCCCGGGTTTCGTTGGAGCCACTGCGAGGCCTGGACGAGTTCGAGCGGATAGGTAGACGCGACCAGGATCTGGCTTACCAGCGGATCCGGGTAGAGTGCGATCGGCGCTACCAAATCGTCGAGCTGGCCGGGCGCCAATGCCTGACCGGGAGGCGGGAGTTGCGGAGGCTGTTGGGCAGCCAGCAGTGCGCCCCCGGGTGCAAGCAGCAGCGCGGCACAGATAACGGCCCACATTGGGAAAGACGACAGATAAAAGCTCTTCATGGATTCCGATCCTCTCGTTTGTTCACTTCTGAAGGCCACCTGGGCGGGCGCGCAAGCCGTGCGTGGCGCGGAGCCAACCTGCCTGGAAGCGCTTTTGCCCGGGTTGGTGATCTTATTTCTCACGGGCTTCCGCAGCACTACGATGAGCGTGGGCGGCGCTATTGCGCAACTCGTCAGCTTATTGATAGGTTTCGCAACGTAATCCGTTGTTATAGCGAGTAGACATTTAAAGACTCACTAGGGTACCCTGACTTGTACCCACCTTTCACATGCACGAGGCGGACCAATCTTTTCCGGATCGGTGATGTTCCTCTGGGATGACCCCGGACCGCCGTAATCTCGACGAGTGCACAATCCGATGGCCGATTCCAGGCGATAAAGGCCGCCACCTCGTCAAGTAAGTGGCTGGGATTCTTGCATGCAGCTTTAACGATCGCCTCCCGGTGCGGAGTTTGCACTCGCCATGGCAGATTCTGCATCTTTGAGCCAGCGGCACGACGGAATCTTTCTCGCCAAAGCCGCGGAACAACCTGTATCACATGGCCCAGGACCTATCGCGAGGGCTGTTGAAGGACTCTCCGCGATTTGCGTCATAATGTAATTGGCGAGAGGAATGACCGTGGCGGAACAATTGTTGATGAAGACGACCATCCTGCTCTTGGTCTCTGATCCGGTTGTACGTTCCGTTCTCCAGGAGACATTGGAGCGGGAAGGATACACGGTCCGGGCTACCGGCGACCTGGGGCAGGCGGTAGACCGGTTGACGGAGTGCACGCCTGATTTGTTGATAACCCGTACCTATGTTGAGGGCTTGCCGGGGCACGAAGCGGCTATGTATCTGCGCACGAAGTGCCCGACAATGAGGGTTCTTATGCTGGGGGGGCTTCTTGATGACGAACGGCTTCAATATCGAGCAGCGCTGCAAGGATTTGAGGTCTTCCCAAAGCCATATACCGCGGCTGAGCTGCTCCAAGAAGTGAAGGATGTTTTGAGCAAACCGCAGGGCTGAACAAGGAAGAGGCTGTGTGGTTGACGCGAGACTGAGACGGCAAATGAGCCAGTTCTGCCGTAATGATCGCCGTAGTAATCGGCTGTAGTCGCTCCCATAGCGATCTGTTCCCTCGCATCCTCATGGATGGAGAGCAGCCGGTACGCTGACGCCGTCATTGGGACGGCGAGGTTCCGTCAACCGACCCCGACTCGTGCATCTCGGAACTGCTTGTGATACCTTTGGTCCGTTATGGATGCCTTTCTGAAGGAGACATCATGAGCAAGCAGCTAATGCTGCTCAATAGGCTGGCGAAGACGACTCGTCTTTTTGCCGTGGTCACGATGTGGCTCTGCTGCCCTGCCAACGCGAATGCACAGATCAGGCTGTGCGGCTGGGCGGCATCCGGAAGCCTTCCACCGCGCCATCAGAGCAACAAGATTGTCGAATGGGGATCTTTGGCCGACGACGCCGGGCCGGACCTGCTCAACATCTCGAACTATGTAATCAACGTCGACCCTTCTGGTGCGAGGAACATCGATTGGGAAGCAGGCTCCATGCGTGTGGACGCCTTGAGGCCAGACAACATCGCATACCTTTGCCAGGGCAACGCGTTCGGACGTATTGATCGCGATGGGCCTCTTTATTTCGCGCGCGATCGGTCCTCGATTTCGACATTCGTCTATGCCGGCCGGCTTGCTACACCGCGAGAGTTCGTCGCCGGCACTCCATTGAAACTGGATTCGGAATTCATCCTTGCCGGAGACGCATCGAAGGGGGCTAAAGCCACGACCATTCGCGTCCGCGTCTCGACAACACTCCTCAAGACCGGGAAGGGCTATTTGATCACATATACCCTCACGAATCTCTCGCCTTCGGACGTAGTTGTAGATCTGCCTATAGATCCTGCGGCGCTCAAAGAACTGGGCGACGGACGATTGGTGCTGAAGAAAGACGAAACGCGAAACGCCACCGCGACCAGCGACCAGTTTCCACTAGACGTGCGCTTGCCGGTGAGAATCCAAGAACTATCTCCGAAAGGAACGTCCGCGATCGTCTTGGTCCCAACATTCCGGACGCCTCCGCGATTGACCGGACGGTGAGGTGAACCGTGATCGACAGGATCAAGAAGATTATCGAGCTGGTGGGACTCGTCCCCGCCATCGTGGGGTTCTTTACCGTCACGCCACGGTGGTTCAGGCCCTCGCCGTATCTCGAACCGGATATCGAATATGCTGCTGCCTTTGTAGCGTTCGTAACATTTCTCGGGACGTTGGTTTACCTCGAGAGGTCTGGAGGGCCTGCTAGGTGGACTGCGAAAGTCACGAATCGTCACATGAAGGAAGCGTTTGTGGGCGTGATTGGATCGCTGTTGATCGCAGGGATCTACACTTGGTTTGTACGCACGTACCCGCACGCCGGAATGGGCCTGGATCTCTTGCAAATGGCACTGTGGGCTTCTTTCTTTGGCTTGGCATCGTTCTTCTTTACAGCCGTTGCGTGTATCTTCAAGGCACCCTAAGCATCGAGCAAGGTATCGTTGGGCATCAGTGAATAATACAGCGTTGTCTCCGGCAAACGCTCTGCCATTTTTGGGTCGCCGAAAGTCGCCCCGCGTTTACCGACAACTGACGATAACAGCCCTTCCGTCCAACTACCGGATCGGGCCTCGGGAATGGTGTTCTCGGACACCGGCTCTCGGCCAGCATCCGCAGATGGCAGAGTTTCCTCCAACGGGACATCGTGGGCGTTTGGGCCCCATTTTCGCGAACGGGGTTAGCCAGCTGAGATTATCAGCTACAGTCGATTCGATGATGCTCATCGGACATACTTCGACGACAGCTCTGATGATAAGCGGCAGCGCTTTTGCGCTATCGGTGGACTGATCGGGAATCCTACGCAGTGGACTGTGTTTGATGATCGGTGGGGAATTCAGGTCATCCATAGCTCAGGCCGCGCTCCGGCTATCTGCGGGGCCGAATCGGGCGGAGTTCCAGTGTCCGCGGTCTCGCCCGGCATTTTCATTTCGCAGATCGAATCGCAGAAGAAGAGCAAATCGCAGGACCGCATTCCGATTCTGCCCGCGCCGTTTGAGGGAGGCAAGTAAGTATGCGAATCGCAATGCTGCTGTGTTGTTTTGTCGCCGCTCTCCCTATGCGGGCCCAGGACGACGTCCTCATGCGAGCCATGCGCGACGAAATGGCCCGCTCGATGAAGGAGCCGCAGCTCGCGAACCTGGAAAAGCCGTACTTCATCGCTTATCGGGCGACCGAACGCGACGTTAGCAGCTTGCGGATGGCTTTCAATTCCTGCCGGCGTTTCTCGGTGGTCTTGGGATATGCCATTTTCAGTTCGCTAAGTGTATCCAGGACAATTTGGGAAACAATCAGCCGGGCATTCTCCTTGTCGTCGGCGGGTACGGCGTACCAGGGCGCGTGATGGGTGCTGGTCGCGGTCAGGCAAGCCTCATAAGCCTCCATGTATTGCTTCCAGTATCCCCTCTCGTGAATGTCAGCCATGCTGAATTTCCAGTTCTTTTCCGGCTCATCGATGCGCTCGAGAAATCGCTTTCGTTGCTCATCAATCGATAAGTGCAGGAAGATCTTGATGGTCCGCGTCCCATTACGATAAAGATGGCTTTCCAGATCCACGATCGAGCGATACCGCTCCTTCCAGATGGTTTTCTCGTCGCGCAACTCTTCCGAAAGCCCCTGGCTGCGGAGAATCTCCGGATGCACCCGAACAACCAGCACTTCCTCGTAATAGGAACGGTTAAATATGCCGATCTCCCCGCGTTCGGGAAGTTTGCACGTCGTGCGCCAGAGAAAATCGTGTTCCAGTTCGTCGGCGCTAGGCTGTTTGAAATTGAAAACCTGGCAGCCTTGCGGATTCACTCCGGACATGACGTGCCGGATCGCGCCGTCCTTGCCGGCGGCGTCCATCGCCTGAAAAATCAGCAGCATCGCATAGCGCTTGGACGCGTAGTAAAGGCGCTGCCGGGAGCTCAACTCCGCCACGTGTTCTTCCAGGAGTCTGCGATACTGTTTCTCCGACTTGTAAAATGGCTTCACCATCGTCGGCCACTCTTTGAGTGCGACCTTTTCGCCCGGCCGCACACGGAAATCCTTTGTGTTGATTTTCATCTTCATCCCTTCGGCTCACGAGTTGCTTCTTGTGGCGCACACACGTTGCGTGCCGCGTCGAGACTCTTCGACGCCAGTTTGCCGGCCACCCTCGCATAGGTTAGCGCAATCCAAATGAAGCCAGTTTCGCACAGGTGGACCTGTAATCCGTGTGAAGAATGCTTCGAATCCCCAAGCCTTCCGCGACGTCGACGAACATCGGAGTGTTTTCGACATAAACTACCTGCCGGACTGGGGCCTGCACGATGTCCAGCGCCTGCCGGAAGATCTCCGTGTCGGGTTTGCGGACGTGGACGAAGCAGGAGGAAATAAACGCATCCACGAATTTGTCCAGCTTGAACTTTCGAATCCGGTACGCATTCACTTCACGCGCTTCGTTGCTGACCACGGCGATCTTCAGTCCGTGCAGGACTTTGAGCTGAGTGGCCAACTCGATCATCTCGGGGTAAGGTTTCGATTGCGCGAACATGAAACGCCGGAACTGGGCCCGCGTGAAGGGCCGCTTCTGGTAGAAGACCACCCGCCCTAAGTATTCCTCGAGCGTAATCTTCCCCTCCTCGTGGACTTCGAAGGTCAGTCGATGCCGATCTTCCATCTCGGCCCACTCCAGATTGAAGTTCTTTGCCGCCCGTCTGCGGGCATGATGATCCCACCCGTTGTTGAGCAGAACACCGCCGACATCGAGAAACAATGCTGTGATTGGCATTCTCAGATTCTCAGTTCCCGCGAAGCGCCTCGCCGCTGCTTATTCCATTATCGGCACGCTCAAATGCGATCCGTCCGCTCCGCCGCGATACACGCGTTCCGTCGCCTTCTGGAAATCCGCCGGACGGGCGTTCGGAATATCCAGGAACTGTTGCGGGTTCCGATCCACCAGCGGGAACCACGAACTCTGGATCTGCACCATGATGCGGTGCCCGGAGCGAAACGTGTGCAACACATCCGGCATCCAGAACTCGATCTTCTCCGGCTTGCCCGGCGTGAATGGCTCCGGCTTCGACATGTTGTTGCGGAACTTACCCCGAAACGGCTCGCCGCGCACAAGCTGCTGGTAGCCGCCCATGTAGACGGCCTTGACGTTCGGATCCGGGTCGGGAAAATCGTTCGGGTAAACATCGATTAACTTCACGATAAAATCCGAATCCGTGCCCGACGTGGATACCCGCAGCACCGGCGTGATCGGCCCGGCGATCGTGACGTCGTGGTCGAGTGGCTCCGTTTCGTAGGTCAGCACGTCCGGCCGCGTGGCTGCAAAGCGTTGGTCGAACGTCATATAATCCACTGGCATCCCCATACCGGGAGCCACTTCGCCCGTCGAGGGCACCGGTTTGTTGGGATCGCTCGGATACTCATCGAAGCCGGTCGCGGCCGGCGCGCTCCAGGAGAGCTTGCCAGCCTCATCGAAATAGAGCGAGCGCACCGCGCTGTTCTTCGGCGGCCAGGCGTCGAAACGGCGCCACTGGTTGCGTCCCGTCTCAAACACGATCGCCTTGGGAACGCTGCCATCCGCGGTGGCTTTCAGCCCGTTGCCCTTGCCCTTCAGGTTCTCGATGAAGAACGGGAGTTCGATGTTCTCCTGAAAATACTCGGATGTGTTGGCCTTGAAGTTCAAATTGCCCAGCGTATCCCCTGGATCGCGTGCCCAGCCGCCATGCCGCCATGGGCCCATCACCAAAGTATCCGGGGCGGTGGCGCCATTCTTCTCGAGCGATTGGAACAGCTTCAACGGTCCGGCGAGATCCTCGGCATCGAACCAGCCTCCCACCCACATCACCGCCGGTGTCACATTCTTCATGTACGGCGCCTGTGCCCGCGCTTGCCAGTACTCGTCGTAACTGGTGTGCTGGACGGTGTCGTCCCAATAGGCGCTCCTGTGTTTGAGATACTTCTCGTTGGCGTTTGAAATCGGACCCATGCGCAGGAAGAAATCGTAGGCGTCCATCGTTCCAGGTTCGAAGCCAAGCGCCGGCTGCGGCCGCTCCGGATCCCCTTTGCGCGGCAGGAAGCTCGAGTAAAAGCGAAAGTTCGCGGCCAGGTGAAACGCGCCGTTGTGATACGCGTCGTCGCCATTCCCGACATCGCCCATCGGCGCCTGTGGCGAAACAGCTTTCAAGGCGGGATGGGAATCGATCAAACCGTGCGCCGCGAAAAAGCCCGGATAGGAGATCCCCCACATGCCGGCCTTTCCGTTGTTATTCGGAACGTTTTTCACCAGCCAGTCGATGGTGTCGTAGGTGTCGGTGCTCTCATCGGTATCCGTCCGGCTTTCGTAATGCGTCTTGTGCGGGCGCACGTCGACAAACGTACCCTCCGACATGTAGCGGCCGCGCACATCCTCGTAGACGAAAATGAAGCCCTCTTTCTCCGCGGCAAATGATGGACCCACCTGCGGCTTGTAATTGTCGGCGCCGTACGGTGCGACGCTGTACGGCGTCCGCATCAAGATGACCGGATACGCCTCCGTCGCGTCTTTCGGGACGTAGACCGCGGCGAACAACCGCACGCCATCGCGCATCGGAATCCTGTATTCATACTTGGTGTAGTGCGCCAGCGTGTAGGCCAACTGGGTGCGCGTGGCGTCGGTGAGAAGCGGCAACGCGGGAGGTTGCGCCCGCAACGCCGCGCCTGCAATGAGTAAGCCGAGGATCGTAACTTTTCGAATCGCCATCGGCGGTTATCGTATCAGATTTGCCCGCTTCCCCGTAATCTCTATAGCTCTCCATAACTCGGCGTCGCGGGTATGGTACACTGAAAGCGCTGGAAGTTGATCCGCAACCCCTTCTCCCCTGATTGGTAGTCGGCTCGCCGGTTTTCCTCCTCAAACAATTAACGACTCAATGAAAAATTTCTCTGAACTCCCCCTCTCTGCCCTGCTGAAGAGTAATCTCGCGAAGCATGGCTTTACCGAACTAACTCCCGTGCAAGCCCAGGCCATCGAGCCCGCGCTGGCCGGTACCGACCTGGTTGCCACCGCGCAAACCGGCACCGGCAAGACGCTGGCGTTTGTATTGCCTTTGATCCACCTCCTCGGCAAGCTGCCGCCTCAAGCCGGCATCCGCAGCGTGATCCTGACTCCTACCCGTGAACTCGCCATGCAGATTCACGAAACGTTCGTCAAAATGGCCGCCGGCACCGGAATACACGCCACGGTTGTAGTCGGCGGCGTCAGCGAGCGGACCCAATTGAACTCCATTCGACAAGGCGCGCAAGTGCTGCTCGCCACGCCGGGCAGACTCTGCGATTTCCTCAGCCGGCAACTCGTCGATCTCGGGAAGGTCCGCATACTCGTCTTGGACGAGGCTGACCGTATGCTCGATATGGGCTTCCTGCCCACCGTCAAACGAATCATGGCGGCTGTGCCTGCCGATCGCCAGACGATGATGTTCTCGGCAACCATCGAAAGTTCCGTCAAGCACCTGGTCTCGACACAGGTTCGCAACGCGGTCCGTATCGAAGTCGGTTCCACCATCAAGCCGGTCGAGCAAGTGGACTTGCATCTCTACGAAGTGGAGCAGGATCGCAAACTGGGCCTGCTGCAGACCATGCTGCGCGAAGAGCCGGGTTCCTTTCTCGTCTTTGCCCGCACCAAGCGCGGCGCCGACCGGCTGTCGAAGAAGCTCTCGCACGAAGGCGTGAAGTCCGCCGCCATCCACGGCGACCGCAGCCAGAACCAACGCAACCAGGCGTTGCGCGGCTTCCAGGATGGGCAGTACCGCGTCCTGGTCGCGACCGACGTGGCAGCCCGCGGAATTCACGTGGAAGGGATCTCCCACGTGGTGAACTACGATCTGCCGCAAGTCCCGGAAGACTTTATTCACCGGGTCGGCCGCACTGGCCGCGCCGGCGCGCGCGGCACGGCTTCGACCTTCGCCACGCGATCCGAGCGTGCGGAAGTGGCCCATATCGAGCGGACCTTGACCACCCGCCTGATCCGCCGGCCTGTATCGGACGGCGTTCCCCGCGAGCAGAAGACAACCGCTCCCGTCATCGTCATGCCCTCCTCGACACCCGCGCGACAGCGCCTTTCGCGGACCTTCGCGCCAAGAACGAAAACCCGCCGCTGGTACGCGGTCTAGGCGCATTCGCTCCGGGTTTGCGAGCCGAAGTGGGGCAGGCGCTTTCGCCTGCCAACCAACGCAGCAGTTGAGTCCCCGTCACATCTCTTTGCGATCCGCCTTATCCACGTGCGCGTCCGGCACCGACGAACGATAAACCGAGAAATCCTCGACGCTCCGCAACACAATCGTCGGAACGCCGGACGCCTTCTGCGCCTTGACGTGCTCCAGGTCGATCCCCTTGACCGTGTCCAGCACAAATGCCGGCCGGCGGTCTTCCTTCATGTAACCGACTTCCACATTGTTGAGTTCGATTCCCGTGGCGTGGCGGATAAAAAAGCCGTAAGCGGGCAGCATACCGAACATCGAGGGCTCGGGATATTCTTTTTCACGCTCCGGCGTCGCGTACGGTTCGCGCGGTGGCACGCCGCCCGTGGCTCTGAAGAAGAACGTATTCACTAGTTCCGCCGGCTGCTTCGCGACCTGATCCAGCGTCAGACCGCCGCGGTAGAGGATACGGATATCGCTCAGCTTCACATCTTCCACGTCGTGGCCGGGAATGCCGCTGATGATCGAACCATACCGCGGATCGGCATCGTACACCACCACGTTGCTGATGTTCACTCGCCGCAACGAACCGACCGCGGTTCCTTCCGGAGCGCGCATCCGGCTGCCGAGCCGAATGAAGATCGGCGCGTTGGAAACCTCCCGCATGGTGATGTTCGAAATTGCGATATCTTCCAGATGCGCCCCGTCAACCGATTCCAGGGCGAGGCCGCGGGAGCGGTCGAAGACCACGTTCGCGATTGTGATGTTCCGGAAATCGCCCTCCGATTCCGTGCCGATCTTGACTCGCCCCGTGGGGCCGTCGCGGTCGGGCGCCTGCTTGACCGTCCGCTTGTACGTGCCGTCCAGCAGCGATCCGATGTCGTAACCGCTCACCAGGCAGTTCACGATGGTCACGTTCTCCGTCGGACGCGCGAAGCCGAGCGCGTGCGTGCCCTTGAGCACGATGGCGTCGTCGTTCGGCGTGTTGACGCTCGCATTGGAAATCCGCACGTTGCTGCAGGAGTCCACATCGATCCCGTCCCGGTTCGTGTCAATCGTCACGTTGTCGATCGTCAGGTTGTCTACGCCGGTGGCCAGGATGCCGAAGTGTCCGCCGGAGAGAATCGAAAAATCGCGCAGCGTTACCTTGCGGCAGAGCTTGAGAGCGATGGCTTTGTCGCCGGCCGCGCCGCGTTCGCGGGCCAGCGCCTTGCCGCTGATCAAGCCGGGGCCTTGGATCGAAACGTTCTCCAGACCCTCGCCCCAGATGAGGCTGTTATGAAAATGGCTGTGGCCGAAATCCTGAAACTGGTCCCACTGGTTTGGTTCGGCTGCGTCATAGGCCGCCGGATCGGCCGATGCTTCGAGCGTCGTACCAGGCTCGAATTGCAACGCAAGATTGCTACGCAGGCGAATCGAACCGGTCACGTAGGTTCCCGCCGGAAAGTGCACCGTCCCGCCGCCCGCCGCGGCTTCAATCGCCTGGTTGATGGCGGGCGAATCGAGCGCCTTGCCATCGCCCTTTGCCCCATAACTCTTCACATCGAAAACGGCGCTGTGAACTTGCGCCGGAAGCAGCCACGGCGCAAGCGCGATCACAAACCAACATTCCGCCCAAAGTCTCGTCATACATCTCCTTCGCTCAGTCCATTCTGCCACGTGCCCGAACCGGGCAAAGGTGGTGCAAGAAGCGCCCGGATGCGTCTGCTCTCGCCAAGGCACGCACGAGTGCGCGCGCCAGGGACAGCAACCGAGGGAGCCATTTGCGGCAAGCGAGTTTAGTGGCCGGGGGGAGGTGGGGGTGGGGCGGGCGCGCCGGTGGTACCGGTTCCGGTAGCAGGGCCGTTGACAGTGCCCGTGCCAGTGCCGGTGGTGCCGCCGGGCCTGCCCTTGTCGCCTTGCGCGCCGATGCCGCCGCCGGAACCGATGCCCGGCCCGACGTGCCCGCCCAGCAAAACTTGTGCCATGGCCTGCTCGGCGGCCTTCAAGACCAGGCGAAGTGCGGCGTGTTGGTTGATCTGTTGCGGGATCAACGGCATGTTCGGTTCGACGAGAATGGACTCGCCTGGCTTGAGGAGCACGGACGGGCCTGGGGCGGTCAGGTTGCGAACGTCCACCAAACCGTCATCCAGAGTGACGAAGGTGGTTCCCTCGGCATCCTGCACTTCCACGTCGAACACCGTGCCGCGCACGGAAATCACGGCCGTCGGCGTCTTGACGTCCTTCGGGTTCGGCCCCTTGGAATGTTCGATGAATACCTTCACCCGTCCAATGAACAGATCCAGCAAGTCGGTGATGCCGGGAGTTTCACGGAACACCACCTTCGAGTTCGAGTACACATCGAAGGTGCTGCCGTCAGAGAGTTGGAGTCGGGCGAAGCTCTCAGGACCAGTAACAATGGTTTCGTGCAAGCGCAGCCGGTCGCCGACGGCGAGCGGCCGCAGGTATCCTGCATTGTCCAGTACGGACACCCGGTTCAGTTGTACCAGGACTGTCGCCGCACTCTCGTCCTGAGCATGGAGCGATGCCAGCGACACAACGACGGTGGCCGCCAGCAGCAGCGTTGACCGATACCGCATGTGCTTCAAGCGCCGGACCATATCAGATTTCGGGACACGAAAACTCGAAACCAGCGCCCCTAGCCATTTCTCCTAAAGTCTAGCACCAAACTTGCAATGCACATATAGTGCCGGAAGGAAGCATGCGTCACAAATCGAGTGATATCAGCCATTTGATGATTCTTCTGGATCGGGACTTGAGCTAAAATGGAACTGCCCGTGTGTCATAAAGGAACACTCCGCGTTTCAATTTGTTGCGCCGTCGCGGTTTTTCTTGCCGTTCCGGCTGGGTTCGCCCAGACGGCGCCCGCATGGCGAAAGGTAGGGAGTGCCTCGGTCGATTTGCAACTGGCCGGCCCTGCCACCGGCCCAGTGGACCAGGTCTGGTTCGCTCCCGGCGGCGGGGTACTATATGCGCGCGCCGCTTCGGGCGCGGTGTTCGAGACCGCCGATTATGAAACCTGGAGCCCGATGGCGGGCGCGGCTGACCCGCCAGCCAACCGGCGAGCCACTGCCGCACGTCTGCCGGAAGCCTCCGCGCGAATCGTCACTTTGTCTTCCAATCCCAATGTAATCTTTGGTTTGGGCAGACAGCTCTATGGCTCCGAGGACGGCGGCCACGCTTGGCGCAACCTGACCGCGCTCGGCTCACGGTCGGTGATCGGCGATGGCGTGAACAGCATCGCGGTTTCGCCGGCGGACACCGATCAATTGGTGGCGGCCAACGACTTTGGCGTGTGGCGTTCGCTCGATGGCGGCCTTTCCTGGTCGGCTTTGAATCTGGGGCTGCCCAATCTTCCGGTGCGCCGCATCCTTTCGACGGTCACCGGAACGTCGGGGACGATTGTCGAGGTGGAGAACCTGGGCACGCTGGAGTTGCCGCCGAGCGGCTCGCTATGGCAACCGGTGGACGCAAGCCCGTCCGATGCCTTGCTGGAGGAGTTGTATTCGAGCCGGCTGCAGACTGAGATCACCGCTGTGGGCCAGTCGGGCGGCACGGTTTATGCTGGTTCGGCGGACGGCCGCATCTGGGTTTCGGTGGATGGCGGCCGCACTTTCCCTGCCCCGGCGTGGCCGGCCGGCGGCGGCCATGTCGAGCGCATCTTCGCCGACCCTGCCGAGCCACGCATCGCGCTGGCGGCGCTTTCAGGCGCCGGGCCCCATGTGCTGCGCACCACCAACAGCGGAGGCTTCTGGGACGCCCTCGATTTCAACCTGCCCAACCGGCCGGCGCACGCGGTCACCGCGGACCGCACTGCGGGCGCGATTTATGTGGCGACCGATGCGGGCGTGTTTTACGGCGTGGCGGACCTGGAAAACGCGAGCGCCAATCCGGTGAATTGGGTCAACCTGTCGGCGCGCCTGCCGGCGGCGACGGCCTATGATGTGCGCCTGGATCCGGCGGGCGTCCAACTCTACGCCGCGTTCGACGGTTACGGTATATACGCCACCGCGGCGCCGCACCGCGCGCGGGCCCCGCGCATCGTCAATGCGGCTGATTTCAGCACGCGGCCGGCCGCGCCCGGTTCGCTGCTGAGCGTGGTGGGAGCGCAGGTGAGCCGCGCCACCGGCGCCAACCTGGAATTCCCCGTGCTGGCCGCGGCGGAGGGCGAGTCGCAAGTGCAGGTTCCGTTCGAAGCCGTCGGTCCGAGCGTGGGCTTGGCGCTCGATACCGCGGCCGGCAGTTTCACCATTCCACTCGCAGTGCAGCCGGTTTCGCCGGGGATCCTGGTTTCACGCGATGGCGCCCCGGCTTTGTTCGATGCCGACAGCGACCTGCCGCTCGATGCGCGCAATCCCGCCCATTCCAACGGGCGCGTGAAGATTCTGGTCACCGGCCTGGGTAGGGTTCAGCCCAACTGGCCCACCGGGATGCTGGCCCCGCTCGAAGATCCGCCGGCGGTGGTTGCGGCCGTGAAAGTCTTTCTCGATGGAGCGCCGCTCCAAGTGACGCGCGCCACGCTGGCGCCGGGCTACATCGGTTTCTACCTGGTGGAAGCGCAACTCCCCGCCCTCACCAACGCCGGCACCGCCGAGTTGCACGTCAGCGCCGACGGCCAGGACAGCAACCCCGTGCAGATCGTGATTGAGCCGTAAGCGACTCATTTGCCGAACTCAGTGGGTAAGGCTGGCCTTGCCCTTGCGGACAACTTCCGCACCCGGCTCGAAGATGCTCATCAGTTTGCCGACCCACTGAGTGTCCCGCGCCCTGGCTCGGCCGATCATCTGCTTCACGCGGTCAGCCGTTCTTGCCGCCCGCATGGTCTGGCCAAGCAGGGCCATTCACCCCCATTAACAAAATCTATCGGCGAAACCATTGCCAACATGGCGTGTTGCGTCGACAATATAGAAATCGAAATTGAGCGGATTGCACTTTCCGTCGGGCGCGGCCGTCTGTCCGCGAAACAGCGCCTGGGTCCCCGTAGACTTCCGATCGAATAAGATACCTGGAAACCCCAGCCATAAGGAGAGAAATGAGCAACGACCTACAAGACTTTTTGCGGCTCCCCTATGCCGAATTGGAAGAACTGAACTTGCGTGCCAAGGAGCAGCGGATGACACGCGTTCCGATACACCAGATTCAGGAGGAGCGCCTCAAGTACCTGACGGACGAGAAGAGAATCAAGGCCGTGACCTTGCTGTTCAGCGACCTCGAAGGCCGGCTGCACATGCTCGATTACGATAAGAAGTTCCTCATCAAGAATTGGGACAACATGACCTTCGACGGCTCTTCGATTCGAGGCTTCGCGGCGCAGAAAGAGAGCGATTTGCGGCTGGGAATCGATTGGTCCGCCTTCTACTGGGGGCCGGCCGACGTTTTCGGCGGGGGAAAGGTGATGGTCTTCGGGGAGGTCATCGGCAAGGATGGAGGCCCCTATCCCGCGGACCTTCGCGCCGTTCTGAAGGCTTATGCCAACGAGGTCTACAACAAGGATGGTTACACTCTCAACGCGGCCGACGAGATTGAAGGCTTCGTCTTCAAGGGGGTCGACGCCGAGCGGCGCTACCACGAAACGGGCAAATTCGAGTACGTCAGTAATGGCGGCTACTATCACTCACTGCCGGGCGATACGCTCCGCCTGTTTATCGACGCGGCCGCCGAAGTGCAACGGGCCATGGGCTTCCAGAACGAAAAGGACCACCCGGAGGTCGCTCCCTCGCAGTTCGAGATCAACTACGGCTACGCGGAGGTGGTGGCGGCCGCCGATCAGATCCAGATTTACAAGTTGATCTGCCGCCAGATTGCGACGAAAATGGGGCTGACTGCATGCTTCCTGCCCAAGCCGATCGTGGGCGTGAATGGCACCGGTATGCACACCAACGTTTCGATCACCAAGGACGGGAAGAACCTGTTCTGGGATCCGGAGGGCCTGGAAAAAACCAGTACATTTGCCTGGCAGTTCGTCGACCGGATACTCACGCACGGCAACGATCTCTGTCTGTTGATGAATGCCAGCGTCAATGCCTATCGCCGGCTCGACCCGCATTTCGAAGCGCCGAACCAGCTCAAGGCTTCGGCAGTGGACCGCGGCGCGATGGTTCGCATCCCGCTCGGGAATTCCCGTAGCGCCCGGCTGGAAGTTCGCGCGGTTGCTCCGGATGCGAATCCATACTTGGTGCTGTACGGGATCTTCAGGACCGGCATCGAAGGTGACATCGCGCAGATCGAGAATCTGCGGAACGCGCCCCGCTACCTGCCGGATAACATTTACGATGCGATCGAGAACTTCAGCAAGTCGGAGTGGACCACCAAGCTTCTCGGCGAGGATGTGAAGGGCCGGTACGCCGATTTGAAAAGGGCCGCCGCGGACCGCTGCCCGCGTTCGCTCGGCACCGTCGTGAAGGCGCCGGAAGTGCAGTACCACCACGAGGTCTACACGCAATACCTTTGGAACCTGTTCTAGAGGAGATGTTGAGCGATCGCGCAGAGGCCCCGGATGCAAAGCCGGGGCTGCTCGCTTCGTTCATCTCTCACGCCGCAAATCCAGCGTGAACGGGAATTCGGGATTGCGTTCCTCCGGTGGCACAGCCGTCATACCCGGCGTGTGGCCGGTATCCTGAAACCGGGCCAGGCGGCGGCTCTCTGCCTCCTGAGCGTTGACGGGGAACTGCTCGTTGGCCCGTCCGCCGGGATGCGTCACATGATACGTGCAGCCGCCGATCGCGCGTCCGGACCAGGTATCCACGATGTCGAACACCAAGGGCGTGTGTACCGGGATGTTCGGGTGAAGGCACGATGGCGGCTGCCACGCGCGATAACGCACCCCCGCCACAAATTCGCCGCTTTCGCCCGTGGCATGGAGCGGCACCCGGCGACCGTTGCAAGCCACCAAAAAGCGCTGGCCGCTCATTCCGGTCACTTTCACCTGTAGCCGCTCGACCGACGAGTCCACGTTGCGGACGGTCCCGCTGCCGGAAGCCTCTTCGCCTAGCACGTGCCACGGTTCCAGCGCGTGCCGCAGCTCGAGCCGCATGCCCTGCCTGGTTACCGAACCGATCAGCGGAAATCGAAATTCGAAGTGCGGGGCGAACCATTCTGTCTGAAACTCGAAACCGGCTTCGCGCAGGTCCGCCATCACGTCCTCCCAGTCTCGTTGAACAAAGTGAGGCAGCATAAAGCGGTCGTTCAGCATAGTTCCCCACCACACGAGTTCCTGGCGGTACGGACGTTCCCAGAAATGCGCCGTCAGCGCCCGCACCAGCAACTGTTGCGTGAGACTCATTTGCGCGTGCGGAGGCATCTCGAAAGCCCGCAGCTCCAGCAGGCCGAGCCGCGATCCGGAGGCGTCGGGCGAGTAGAGCTTGTCGATGCAGAACTCGGCGCGATGCGTGTTGCCCGCCAGATCGGTCAGAAGGTGCCGGAACACGCGATCGGCCAGCCATAGCGGGCCCGCGGGAGAATCCTTGTCCGGGATCTGGTCGAAGGCGATCTCCAACTCGTAGATGGCATCTGTGCGCGCCTCGTCCACACGGGGATGTTGGCTGGTGGGACCGATGAACAATCCCGAGAGCAGATACGACAGGGATGGGTGATTGTGCCAGTAACCGATCAGGCTTCGCAACAGATCGGGGCGCCGCAGGAAGGGACTGTCCTGGGGAGTTGGGCCGCCGATGACCACGTGGTTGCCACCGCCGGTGCCGGAGTGCTGTCCGTCCAGCATGAATTTCTCCGTGCCCAAGCGGCTTTGGCGCGCGAGTTCGTATAGCGAGGTGATGTTTGCCGTAAGCTCGTCCCAGGACGCCGCCGGATGGATGTTGACTTCGATGACGCCGGGATCGGGCGTCACTTTCAGCACGGCAATCCGGGGATCCCACGGAGGCGCGTAGCCTTCCACGAGGACGGGCATTTTGAGATGCGCGGCCGTATCTTCGATGGCGGCCGTCAGATCGAGATAGTCCTGGAGATACTCGACCGGCGGCATGAAGACGAACAGCTTGCCCTGGCGCGCTTCCACGCAGAGGGCGGGGCGTGTGATCCAGGCCGCCGATTTGCCCTTCTCCGGTGGTTCGGCTTTGTCCGCACCCGGAACGGGATGGTCCGGAACAGAAGGAGCATCGAAAAGATAGCTCTTGCGCTCCTGCCTTGCCGGGAGGCGGCTGCGCTCTGCAAAAGGATCCGGCTCGTAGGAATAGAGCACATCTTCCGGCTTGGTCCAGGGAAGAGATTCGAGCGGCAAACGGTATCCCATCGCCGAATCGCCTGGGATTAAAAACATCTGTTTCGAGGCGAGGAACCAGGGCTGGCTGGTCCAGCCTGGCGTACCCGAACGGGTCGGGCTGCGGCGCAACGGAAGGACGTAGCCGATCGCCTGGCCCAAGCCCTGTTCGAAGGTGTGCGCCAGGCGGTCGCGCTCGATCGGATCTGCGAGCTTGGAATCCAGCGGATCGACGTTGATCGGCAGCTTGCGTTCCTTCCACAGATAATAGAAGACGTCCTCGTATGCGGCAATGGTGAATCGGGCATCCACCTGGAGACGGCGCGTGAGGGCTTCCAGAAACTGCCGCGCATGCTCCGCCGTGTAACCGTAATCTCTGCCGTCCTCGGCGATGAGGCTGGCGTCTTCCCAGATGGGAACCCCATCCTTGCGCCAGTAGCAACCGAATGCCCAACGCGGCAGCGGCTCACCGGGATACCATTTCCCCTGTCCAAAATGCAGCAAGCCACCGGCAGCAAAACGCTGGCGCAGCCTGCCCAGCAGTTCCACCGCGCGCTGGCGTTTCACCGGCCCCAGCGCGGCGGTAGTCCATTCGGCTCCGTCGGCGTCGTCGAGAGAAACGAAAGTCGGCTCGCCACCCATGGTAAGCCGCACGTCTCCGGAACGCAGATCGGCATCCACCCGAGCCCCGAGCTTTTCGATTGCCTGCCACTGCCGGTCGGTATATGGTTTGGTGACGCGGGGAGATTCGTAAATCCGCTGTACCGTCATTTCGTGACGGAATTCCGTTTGGCAGGGTTCGAGCAGGCCGAAAATAGGTGCTGCGCTGCTTGCGTCCGGAGTGCAGGCGAGCGGGATATGCCCCTCGCCGGCCAGCAGCCCGGATGTGGGATCGAATCCAACCCATCCGGCGCCCGGAAGATACGCTTCGGTCCACGCGTGCAGGTCCGTGAAATCGGCGGTGGGACCGGCCGGTCCTTCGAGCGGCTTCACGTCCGCCACGAGTTGAATCAGATAGCCGGAAACGAAGCGGGCCGCTAGTCCGAGGTGGCGCATGATCTGGACCAGCAGCCAGGCCGAATCGCGGCATGAGCCGGTGCGCAGAGTGAGAGTTTCCTCGCAAGTCTGCACGCCAGGCTCCATGCGAATGACGTAGCCGATTTCGTTTTGCACCAGTTGATTGAGGCCGACCAGAAAATCCATCGTGCGGGTGGCAACGCGTGGCACTCTGGCGAGAAAAGCGGAAAGCATGGGCCCGGCTGGCTCGGTTTCGAGAAATGGGCGCAACTCGCGGGCGGCCGAAGCTTCGTAAGAAAACGGGTATTGTTCCGCTTGGGGCTCCAGGAAAAAGTCAAACGGATTGTATACCGCCATTTCGGCAACCAAATCGACTTCCACGAGTAGCTCCGTGGCCGGCTCCGGGAAAACCAGCCGCGCAAGGTAGTTGCTTTGCGGGTCCTGTTGCCAGTTGATGAAGTGGTTCTTGGGAAGCACTTTCAACGAATAGGCGAGGATTGGCGTGCGGCAGTGCGGGGCCGGACGCAGCCTGATTATATGAGGTCCGAGAGATACCCGCCGGTCGTACCGGTAGAGAGTCTCATGATGAAGTGCAACGTGAATGGCCATGGATTTTCCGGATGCCGGCTACTTAGGTTGCTGTTGCCACCGACCCGGACGCTTCTCATAATCGCAGAAGAGCGCCGGCACCGGGTGATCGGCGGATTGGGCGGGCGTGGACACATTCCACGAGGTCGCCTGAACCGGCGACCGTTCGACAGGGAATAGGCCGGAGACAGAGGCTAATGTCATAGTACACTACTCGCGGCGCCGTCCAAGGCCGCGACTTCAGTCGCTGGGCCAAGATTCATCTGACCAACTCGGTCGCACGGTCCTAAGAACGACCCGCCACCGGCGCATGGCGAAACACGAAGGCCAGACACAAATTGAGGAATATCTTCTCGCGGAAGAAAGAAGGAGTCCGCAGTATCCTACGCGTCAGGGTCTATAATAGTCCGCAATGTTCCCCTACGACGCGCAGCCCGCGGCCGCGGTTCAAGCGCCGCCGCAGTCAATTCCCGGCGTGCTCGAAGTTCTGCAAACAATCGAGGCTACGTGCGTAGACGGCGACGGCCTCAAATGGTTCAACTGGCTCTACCTTGCCGTGACGCAGTCGGTGGAAAACCGCGTCAATGCCGGAGGGTTCAACGACACCGCCTGGCTGGCTGAACTCGATGTCCAATTCGCGTCGCTGTACTTCACTTCGCTTTATGCCGCGCTCACCGGCGCGCCGTGCCCCGGCAGTTGGGAGGCCCTGTTTTTGCGTCGCGGCCAAACCGAAATATCCCGGATTCAGTTCGCTCTGGCCGGGATGAATGCCCATATCAACCACGACCTGCCGCTTGCCATCGTTGCTAACTGCAAGGCCAGGAATTCCGTACCCCGGCACGGGACACCGCAGTACGACGATTACACGGCGCTCAATGCGACGTTGGACAGCCTCATCGACATGGCCAAGAAGAATCTCAACGTTCGTCTTCTTGGCGACCCGCTTCCTGCCGTCTCGCACCTCGAAGATCTCTTCGCTTCCTGGGACCTCGCGGACTTCCGCGAAGGAGCATGGAGGCATGCAGAGAGTATCTGGCAGGATTCCACGCTTGCCGCGACCAGTCTTGAGGGTACGATAGAGAAAATCACGGCATTCGCCAGTGAAGCTCTGCTGGTACCGGTGTCTTGAAAGCTTTCCGTTGTATTGTAATTGACATCACCAACAGGAAAAGGAGTTCCTGATGTTCCGTGTTCTAGTCGTCGCGTTCCTGATCAGCCTGATGGCTGGGTTAGATCCGCTCATGGCCCAAGCTCCGACCGCGGCCGCACGCCCGGCGCCGCCGACCCGCGATCCCAACACACCCGGCTATGTCGCGGCGACAGACTTACCTGACGGCGCCAACCCTCCGGCAAAGATCGACGGAAACTTTATCCTTGGCCCAACGCACAATCCCGCACCGGAGATGACCGCGCAGGAAGGCGTGCCGCAGGGATCGGTCTTCCTCTTCACCATGGAATCGGCCGACGGCAGGATCTATCCGGGTATCGCTCGCGAGGCCAACACCTTTGGCCAGGCAGACTCCACAGACCCCGCCAAGATGGTAGTCACCACCAGCCACCCCGTCCCCTATACTCGCCGGGTGACTGTGTATGTCCCCAAACAATACGTCCCCGGCACGGCCGCGCCGTTTATCGTCGGGGCGGACGGACCTGACCGGGCGTTGTTCACGGCCCTGGACAATCTGATCGCCCAGCACCGGGTGCCCGTGATGATCGCCATCTCGATAGGCAACGGCAGCGGCGACGCCCAGGGAAGCGAACGTGGTCTGGAGTACGACACGATGTCAGGCCTATACGCGGAGTTCGTCGAGAAAGAAGTGCTGCCTCTTGTCGAGAAGCAATATAACGTGAAACTGACCAGAGATCCGGAGGGCCGGGCGACGATGGGCGGCAGCTCCGGCGGCTCGTGCGCCTTGATCATGGCGTGGTATCACCCAGAGCTCTACCACCGCATTCTCACCTACTCAGGAACCTACGTGAACCAGCAGTGGCCGCCAAACCCCCAGACTCCCCACGGCGCCTGGGAGTTCCATGAACACCTCATTCCCAACACGCCGACCAAACCGCTACGCATCTGGATGGAAGTCGGCGACAGGGACCTTTTCAATCCGAATGTCATGCGCGACAACATGCACGACTGGGTGGTCGCTAATGAGAACATGGCCAAAGCGCTGGCCGCCAAGGGCTATCACTATCAGTTTGTGTTTGCGCGTAACGCTGGGCACACCGACCGCGCCGTGAAACAACAAACTCTGCCCGAGGCTCTGGAATATGTATGGCAGGGGTACTCTGCCGGGTCGAGGAATTGATTTGTTGCCGTCGCTGAAAAAGCGTCTGGCCTTCACCGGCGGAACTATGCCTACCCACGGTTTGCTGTTTGATGCATCGCGGAACGACGGTGAAATAGCGCCTTAGCCGTCATCTGGTCCCGGGCAGTCAGCCTTTGTGGAGTGCGTTATGGGTGTGGGCATTGTTTAGAATGGTCAAAAGCGTGCTCTTATGACCCTGCCTTCCCTCACTTCGCTCCAGGCCGCGGCGGAACTTGTACATCGCATGATGCCACCGACCCCTCAGATCCGGTGGCCCCTGCTCAGCGCCCGCGTCGGAGCGGAGACGTGGGTGAAGCACGAGAATCACTCTCCCGTGGGCGCGTTCAAGGTGCGCGGCGGTCTAGTCTACATGGATTCGCTCCGGCGGCGCGAACCAAACGTGACCGGGGTGATCGCGGCAACTCGTGGAAATCACGGCCAGAGTGTGGCTTTCGCGGCGAGCCGCATAGGATTACGCTCGGTCATCGTGGTTCCATACGGCAACGGTCGCGAGAAAAACGCCGCGATGCGCGCGCTGGGCGCGGAACTGATCGAATACGGCGCAGACTTTCAGGAGGCTTACGAGCACTCGGCCCAACTAGCGGAGGCTAAGAAACTGCACCTGGTCCGCTCCTTCGACAGCACGCTGATTGCCGGTGTGGCGAGCTACGCGCTCGAACTATTCGACGCTGTTACCGACCTGGATGCTGTGTATGTCCCGATTGGCATGGGTTCCGGAATTTGCGGGGTGGTAGCCGCGCGCAATGCGCTGGGTCTCGGAACCGAAGTCATCGGCGTGGTCGCCGCACGCGCCGACGCATACGCCCAATCATTCGCCGCCGGCCGCCCGATCGCTGCCAATGCTGGGGAGACTATTGCCGACGGCATGGCTTGCCGTGTGCCGGACCCGGCGGCTATCGAGATCATTCTCGGTGGTGTCAGCCGCATCGTCACAGTAGAGGAAGACGAGATCCGGAGTTCCATGCGGCACCTGTTCTCCGACACTCACAATGTCGCCGAAGGCGCCGGCGCGGCTGCGCTTGCGGCACTGCTCCAGGAACGGGACCGAATGCAAGGCCGGCGAGTGGCGGTGATTCTGTCTGGCGGAAACGTGGACACCGAGGTGTTCGCGCAGACGCTCGCGAGCAACTAGCCCCGTGGCTTGACAAAGGACGAACGACGCGGCTCTGCCGGTTCGGGACGGCGTTAACAGTTATTATCGGAAGCCATTTTTGGCGGACGATGCATGCATCGTTTTGGCGCGGTTCTAGGTCGCTGGCTACTTTAGCTCCGGCGGCACCGGGATGGTCACCTTCCCGGAGGCGGCCCATTCCGTGCCCCTCTGCAACGTGACCGCGAATCCCACGTTTTTCATCGCCTCGGTGTCGTGACCCATCGCGGTGACGAACACGCGCCCCTTCCCGTAATCCACGGTCCATAGCATGGGTTCGGCGGCGCCGGGCCCCTCCAGGGGCTGCTTCTCGCCCTGCCGGTAGAGGGAGTGATCGTCCCAGGCCGTGGCCAGGACGTGAAAGCTTCCCGTCGCCTGCCACTTCAGATTCGCGTACAACTCGTCGTTGGCCTCGGCGAAGTTGGTATTGAGGCCGCGCGTGATGGAGTGGTCACGATCCTGGACGGTGACGGTAAAGTCGTGGCGCGCGGAATGGTGGCCGTTGTTGGGGCGCCAGTTTCCGGCGCAGATCTTCTCGTACTCCGTCCAGCCGTCAAACGCGGCCAGCGAAAAATGATAAACCACCAGACCCTTCCCGCCGCGGACGAAGTTCAGAAGAGCATTGTCGGCGGAATCGCCCCAGCGCAGATTGGCGCGCTTGCTTTCGTAGTAGTTCACTGCCACGACATCGTAGGGTGCGAGCGTGTCCGCCCCGGCGCCGCGAAACTCCTCGGTGACGCGAACTTCGAATCGGCCCGAGTCTTCCAGAATCTTGCGCAGCATGGGCGTGGTGGAGCGCCAGTCGTGACTAGTGGTGTTCTGGCCGGTGATGATCAGAGCTTGGAGTTTAGCCGGTGGCGGAGCCGGCGGTCCGCTCTGTCCCAGCGCCAGCCCAACAACGGCGCAGGCAACGGCTATGGGTGGGGAAGGATTCCACGGCAGCCTCCTCATAAGAAGCGATTGTAGCGCGGGTCGCCGCACAACCAAAAACGCCTGATATCGGTAGCCTTCGCTGCCCTCCTGGCAAGCGCAATGACAGCAAGGGAGAACACCCATTCACCAGCGGGTGCAATCGCATCGAAAACAGCGAGCACACAACCAGTCACCCGCCGCCGGACAACCCGCCGCGGCTTGATGTGAGAGCCCTGGACTGCCAGGCCCGGTTCGAGACCGGATTTTTCCATCCTGTCACGCAGTGGACGGCCGCCGGAGTTTCGGTGAACGTAGCCATCACGGAAGGCGCACTCTATAAACTGGGCAAGGTCGAGCTAATCGGCGAGGATCTACCCGTCGATGCGATGCGTTACCCAAATCCCCTATTTCTTGTCCCCAAGGATACCCGCGGTATGAGACAGACACCTGACACGGCCGTCTCCATTGCGGGTTGCCTGGATGGGTGGGACCATATCGGTATGCACACGCGGGTTATCCTCCTGGCCTCGCTGATGGTGCTCCCGGGATTTGCGCAGGGTTCGCGCACCGACCTTCGTTTCGGAGATTTCTCGAGCGAGTCCGCCGCCGCCTTCACCTTCGGCGGTTCCGGCAACGATTCCATCAACGCCGCCGCGGTGGATTCGATCGGCAATATTTACGTCACCGGCACCACAACCTCTTTCGACTTCCCCGTGGCCAACGCCTTTCAGAGCGCTAACCGCGGCACGCAACTGATCTTCAGCAGCGATGCCGGCACAACTTGGCAGCCGCTCCAGACGCTGTTTGCGAACGCCACTTATCCGTTCACTTATCCGATCTCGATCGCGGCCGACCCCACCAACGGCCAAATTGTCTATGTAGCTTCCCAGAGCAGCGTCTGCAAAAGCACGGATGGCGGCCGGCAGTTCGCTTGCGTCACCATCGCCTTGCCTTCGTCGCAAACCTACCTCACCTCGCTCGCCATCGACCCGCGGCAACCGCTGACCGTTTACGCGAGCGCCTCCGTAACCGGCGGTGTATTCAAGAGCGTGGATGGCGGGCAAACTTGGACGAATTCGAGCCAGGGTCTGCCGGCGCAGGGGTACATCGAATCGGTCACCATCGATCCGTTTCACTCGAACGTCGTGTACGCCTGGGCGGGCGACGCCGGCTACGTATCCACCGACGGCGCTGCTTCGTGGACGCTCTCCAGCTTGCCGTGGCCGCAGGACACGACGGAGGGCGGGAGCTTCATCTTCGACCCTGTGGCGCCGGGAATTATCTACGGCCCGTGGTATTCGGGTACCCGAACCGGCGTGCAGAAAAGCATCGACGCCGGCGCCACCTGGACCCCGTTGGACATTCCGTTTTTCGGTTGTTGCATCGTCCCCGACCCCAAGACTTCGGGGGTCCTGTACGGACTTGGTCCGGCCAGCGACAGTCCAACCCCTACCGTCCTGTTCTGGAGAAGCGCCGACGGCGGCAACACCTGGACGTCTAACCCATGCCCCGCCGACGTATTAAGCGTCCTGTCCGTGGATCCGCTGAACCCGCAGAACATGCTGGCCGGGGCGTTTCACAGCCCCGACGGCGGCCAAAGCTGGAGCCCCACGAACGTTTCCCGCGACATTCAGACCGCCTTCGCGCCCTCTTCCGCCGGCCTGGTTTACGCGATCGCTCCGATCACCTCGGACGCATTCGTCGCCAAGTTCCTGCCCGACGGCAAAACCCTGGTTTTCTCCACCTACTTCGGCGGCATGGGAAACGATACGGGACAGGCCATCGCACTCGATAGCTCGGGCAATATCTGGATCGCCGGCAGCACTTCGTCGTACGATCTGCCGGTCACGCCAGGCGCATTCGATGGCAATCTCCGCGGAACCTCAAACGCGTTCGGCGCGAAATTCTCGAATGACGGTCGTCTGCTGGCGGCGACTTACCTGGGTGGCTCCAGCTACGATACAGGCTTGGGAATCGCGGTTGGCCCGCAAGGAAATCCGTGGTTGATCGGCGCCTGGACCTCGATCGACTTTCCTTTCACAACCGCCGCGCCCGAGACGGTTCCCTATCAGCCTTTCGGATTCGTGAGCGAACTCGATCCATCGGCCGCGCGGCTGCTGTATTCGGCCAACGTCGGGGCGGTCTTCGACAAAAACGGCAAAGGCATCGCCATCGATCCTTCGGGCGACGTGACACTGACGGGCACCACCGGCGGCGCTTTCCCCGTCACCCCCGGCGCGTTCCAGGTGGGCGATAACGGCCCCAGTACGCCTCAGGCTTTCGTTCTCAAGCTCGCTCCGTCCGGCAGTGTGATCTACTCGACCTATTTTGGCGGAAGCACCGGCGTGTCTGGCGGGAGCGCCGGCGTGTATTTTTTCGAGTCCAACCAGGCTGGCGTCGCGGTTGCCGTGGACGCAGCGGGCAACGCGTACCTCACCGGCAACACCAGCGAGACCGATTTTCCCGTTACGCCCGACGCATATCAGTCGACCCTCGCCGCGGGGTGCGCGTTTCCGGCCTTTTCGCTGGCCACCGGGTTCATCGGCAGTTTTTATTATTGGTATATGGACGACGTCTTCGTGGTCAAGCTCAGCCCGGATGGCAAGACCGCGCTGTTTTCGACCCTGCTCGGAGGGTCGTGCTATGACCGCCCCACCAGCATCGCTCTCGATTCCGCGGGCCGGGTTTATGTAACCGGAGAAACCGATTCGGAGGATTTCCCGCCGCTTGGAAACCTGGAACCGGCTCCGGCGGATACTCAATTCGCTTCGTTCGTCTCGGCGTTCGATCCAACCGGATCGGCCTTGGAGTTTTCGACTTACCTTTACGCCGGCTCGGCTCCCACCGTCGCCGGCCGCCCCGGCACGACGATTCGCGTCGCCGGCAGCACCGGCTCCGGCGCACAGAGCAGTCCCACCGAAAACACTTGCTCCTTCGGTCCTTGCCCTTCCACCTTTACGCACGGCTATCTCGTGCTCATCAAGCCGCGTGAAGCACGGCGGGCTGTCGACTCTACGCCGGACGCAATCGACCGTGACGGAAGGACGAGACCTTAGCGTTCTGGCAAGAAAGAGGACCGCTAGGATTGCGCCGGTGGCGCGGGCGGAGACTGCGGCGGAGGCATATGCGCGGGCGGCGGCGGACCGGCGGTAGCCGCTTTTCCGGCGGCTTTGACCGGGCTGATCAGAATGTGCGCGTTGCGGCCTTCCAAGCGGGGCATGCCTTCGACCGAGCCATACGCCGTCAGGTCGCCGGCAAAACGCATCAACAGCTTCTTCCCTAAATCGGCGTGGGCAATCTCGCGGCCGCGGAATTGCACGACCGCCTTGACCCGGTTGCCGTCCTGCAGGAAGCGAATCGCGTGGTTCTTCTTAAAGTCGTAATCGTGGTCGTCGGTGTTGGGGCGGAACTTCAGTTCCTTCACCAGCACGACGTGTTGCTTCTTCTTGGCGTCGTGCTGCTTCTTCTTCTGGTCGTACTGATAATGGCCGAAGTCGACGGCCTTGGCCACGGGAGGCACCGCCGTGGGCGCAATCAGCACCAGATCGAGACCCAATTCCTGGGCCTTGCGCAGGGCCGCCGCGGTTGGCATGACCTCGCTCGTGCCGTCCGGAAACACCGCGCGCACTTCGCGGGCGCGGATGAACTCATTCACATTTTCTCTGCGGTTTTGCCTGCGAGGGGGGAAATTTCTTGGATACATTCGTTATGGGTGATTAAGAGATTGCTGGCCAATGGAAGGAGCCGCAGCCGGGCGTTGGAAATCGCCTGACGCGAGCGGCGGGTTGTGAGAAATGAGATGCAAGCGCAAGTAACGTCAGTTCTAGTGTACACCAAAACCGGCGAGCGAAGTGTAAAAAGGGCGCGGGTGTTCAAGTCCGGGCATGCCCGGCCCCTACCGAGAGCGACAGGTGCAACAGTCCCCGCCGGTTGAAAACCCGGGTGGTTGGCAGTAAACGGCCGTTAACAAAAATCAGTAGTGACTCCGCGACCGGCGTGGAGCAGGATTAACAATTTGGAGCCAATCCGCTCCGAAGGGAGGTCCCTGTTTGCACGCCGTTACTCTTATGATGGTGGACATTTCCGCCCCGGCAATGGCTGCGGTGCTGCCGGTAGTTGTTGTACGCGCGAGGCTTGGTCGGGAATCGACGTGCAGTTGAAACGCCGTTCGAGCCTGATTCCCAACCTGGTGGAGACGGTTCGCGGTTACGCCACGCACGAACACTCTGTTTTCACCGAGGTTACCGAGGCGCGCGGCAGCCTGGCCAAAGCCACCGGCCCGGCCGCGGTGGCGGCCGCCGACCAGACGCTGACTTCAGCGCTGGGACGCTTGATGGTGGTGGCGGAAGCCTACCCGCAGCTACAGGCCGTGGCTTCTTTTCGGCAACTCCAGGGGGACCTCACCGACACCGAAGAAAAGGTCGCCTACGCGCGCCAGTTCTACAACCAGAACGCGCTCGATTACAACACCCGCATCCAGACCTTCCCCGGCAACATGTTCGCCGGTTGGTTTGGTTTCCTTCCGGTGGATTTCTTCAATACCGACGAAACGGCCAGACAGGATGTGAAGGTCAGCTTCACGACCGCATAATTATGACGCCCCCGATTGCCCTTAGCCAGCCGGTGCTGGTGTACAACCGCATCGCGCAAAACCGGCGCAAGAGCGTGCTGCTGGTGGCATTCTCGGTCGTCGCGCTGGTGCCCTTCATCGTGGGCATCAGCTACGGGGTTTCGTTTGGCATCATGCGCCAGGTGAGCCCGCCTACGAAGCCCATGCATGCGCGCATCGACCGGGAAGAAGCGAGCTTGCAGGAGTTGCGCTCGAAGATTCCGGATGAGGAGCGACTGGACTTCGACGCTCGTGTCGAGAGCCGCATCGCCAAGGAGCGCGCCGACCTGGCCGAACGGGAAGCGGCGGAAGATCCCAACCTGATGCTGAAGATGATGCTGGTCATCGGTGCAGCGGTGACGGCTGCGCTGGTCCTGCTATTCTGGGGCATCGCCAGATCGCCCGTTGCGAAGCTGCTGAGCGAGGCCGGGGCGTGGCCGGCGGGCAGCGGCGACGCTGAGGCGGTGCGCTTGCTCGAGAACCTCGCCATCGGCGCCGGCCTTCCCACCCCCAAGCTCTACGTGATCGAAACCAGCACGCCCAACGCGTTTGCCGCTGGCATGAGCCCGGAACACGCCGTGGTGGCAGTGACGCGCGGCGCGCTGAGACTGCTGGATCGGCGCGAGCTCGAAGGCGTTCTCGCCCACGAGCTTTCGCACATCGGCAATCGCGACATCCGGCTGAACACAATCGCCGCTTCGGTGACTCTGTTCCTGCGCATCCCTTACCTTACGTTCCGGCGTAAGCTGTCGGGCCGGTCGTCCGGTTTCTCACTCTTGCGGCGCAGCCTCAATCTGACTGACCTTGCGATGTCGCCGCTGGCGCTCTACATCCTGGTGGTGGCGCCTGTGCTGGGGACGCTGGTAAGGGCGGCTATCTCGCGGGAACGCGAGTATCTGGCCGATGCCGATGCCGCTTTGTTGACCCGTTTTCCAGAGGGCTTGATGCGCGCGCTGGCCAAGATCGGCGGCGCCGGCTCCGGGCAGCCCAATTCCAATCCGGCGTTCAGCCATTTCTATTTCGCCGATCCGGCCATGGCCAAGAGCTGGTTCAGCGACAGCCTGCTGGCCACCCATCCGAAGCTGGAAGACCGCATCCAGCGGCTGTTGGCTTTCGGGGGCGCCGCCGCCATGCCGGCGCTCGAAGCGGCGGTTCAGGAAGGCAGGAGCTACACCAGTGCGCGCGTGGCCATGGAGCTGGTGGATTACGCACCCGGCCTAGGCGCGCGTGACGAGTTGGACTCCCTCAACCGGGGCAACCCGATGGGTCGCGTCTTCCGCGTGATCGCTACCGAGCCGGTGCCCGTGTATTACGAAGACGCCCGCGCCGATTCCCGGCCGGTGGTCACCGCCCGCATCCAACCCGGCGCTCTCATCGTGGCTTTCGACGATCTCAGTAAGATGCGGCAGATCAATACGGCCAGCGAGACGTTCGGCTATATTGACCGCTCCGTGAAACTGGTCCAGCTCGACAACGTGATTCCGGCCGAGATCTACGATCCCAAGACACGCGCCGCCGTGGAGGCGAAGCTGCCCCCGCTCGATGCGGTCGCCGTCCGAGCCACGCCGCAGGCCACGGCGCCCAACCCGGACGCCCTCACCAGCACGCACATCATCATCATCGCCGTCGTTTTCGTGGTGGTGCTGGTGGGTGTGTTCATGCTTCTGAAGTTAGCCGGGTAAGGGCGATACGGCCGCCGAGGCTGTCCTATAAAGTGCCCTCTGTGCGACGATGGGGAATTATCATTATCCATGGTCACCAGATCTGAGCTCAGAAAGTGGATCGCGCGGGGAGAAACCGCCCTGCGCGCGTCGACGCGGAGACCGGGAAGAGGCACACGATGAACATACTGTTATGGGTCCTGCAAGTCCTCGCCGCGCTCCTGTACGGATCGTCGGGCGTCATGAAGGTCTTCATGTTCGACAAGGTAAGCCAGGACGTCCCGTCCTTTGGCGCCTTGCCGCGGAAAGCCTGGATGACCCTGGGCATCCTAGAGCTCGTGTGCACGTTCGGGCTCATCGTCCCCGCCGCGTTCCATTGGCAGCCGCCGCTGACGATCCTGGCGGCCACGGTCTTGGCGGTCGAGAGCCTCGTGTTCGTCGGGGTGCACGTCAAGTACCGCGAGGTCTCGCCCATGATCTTGAGCGGCGTGCTGGGTCTCCTCATGGCGTTCATCGTGTATGGCCGGATGGTTCTGCAGCCGATCTTCTGACCGGCGGGCCGTCTCATAAAGGGTAAGTTTTGCGACAGCGCGCGAAGCCTGCGGAATCGCCTTTCCAGAGTCGCAAAAGTCTGTCTCAAAACTCCCGATAAGATCCGGCTTTTGGCCCGTCCCGTCGAAACGATTAGCCTCGCAAAACTCGGGCTCGAAATGTCGCGAGCAGACCGCCCGCGCATTACCGGTAATCCTTGTCGTCGAGCTTGCTCAGGTCGAGCTCGTCGGGCAACACGCCTACCGTCACAATCGCGAATGTGAAAACCTTGGTGCCCGGCTCCAGATGGCCGCCGAAGGCGTTCTGCGGTGTCGCGAGCGTGATGTGCGGGTGCAGGCGGCCGTTCATGATGTAGCCGTTCATGCTGATAAGATCGGCAGGACCGTTGGCCATCTGCTCCAACATGATCTTGGATGGAAACGTGCCGTTGACCACCTGGTGTACCTGGTAGCCGGTCACCGACCCAACCGCGGCCAGGATCACGCCGTTCTGGATGTGATTCTGCTTCACCATCTGCTCCAGCCCGGCGAGCAGATCGGCCTGGTACTTGAAGCGGAAGATCAGCACGCGGTCAAACTTGCCGGCATCCACCGAATAGACGTCGGGCACTTTGGGATCGTTCGGTTTGGCATCGCCCGGCGAATGGCTGGTGACCACGCGGGTTTGCTGCGCCGCGGCGATCGCGAGCGAAGCGAGAAATAAGATGATTGTTCGCATGGTGACAGCATACCCGGAAAGAGTCCGCGTGCCTATAGCTCTTTTCGAAAGAAAAGCCGAGACGACCCTCGGCTCAGCCGGCCTGACAGCCTGCGCCACGGCTGCCGGTGTAGTGTGAAGATATGCGATTTTTCGCGGCGGTCTTGTTGAGCGCCTCGGCCCTGCTCGGCCAGGGCCAAGACCAGGATTTTTCCGTAGATCTCCTGCAAGCGGCGCTGCGCGGGCGCAATGGCCAGGTCAAGGCGTTTCTGGACGACGGCGCCGACCTGGAAGCGGTGGACCGGAACGGCCGAACCGCGCTCATGCTGGCGGCACAGCACGGCCAGGTTTCGACCGTCGAGCTGCTGCTGGGCCGCGGCGCCAACGCCACGGCACGCGACCACGAGGGAGCCTCCGCTTACGTCCTGGCGCTGTTCTCTCCGGTGGGCCACGGCAACCACCAGGCAACGCTGAAGCTGCTCCCCGCGCCGCCACGGCCGAAGATGGCGCTCGACGTCAAGTGGTCGCCCATCATGCTGGTCAGTTCCTGTTTCGCCACCCGTGAGGAGGCGGCGCGGATGGTGGATGGCTTCCATCTCCCCGACCAGTTTCTCCGCGCATTTGGCGCTTACGTGCAATCCTCCGGCCGCAACCTGGTGGAACTGGTGGGCGAGCCCGCGGACGCGGACGCTCTGCTGCGGGTCGAACTGCAGCCGGCATCCGCCTGCGTCGCCCAGACCGGCGACAGCCTGAGTTTGTCCATCGAGGTGCGCGTTTTGCGCGAACCGGGCGGGGAGACGATCTTTCAAAAAACGTTCGGCGGCGGCCTCAGAGGATTGCACGCCCAGACGGCCACCAACCTGGAACAATACGCGCCACTCTTCGAGCCCTGGATTAAGCCACACGCCGGCCCCATCTACTGGGCCGCCACCGGGGAACTCTACCGCCTCACCATCGCTCGCTAGGTGCGGGACAGGGAAGCCCCTCGGCTCACATTTCGCGGCGGCCTTCCATGGCTTTGGAGATGGTGACTTCATCGGCGAATTCCAGATCGCTGCCGACGGGGATGCCCATGCCGATGCGGGTCACTTTGACGCCGAGCGGTTTCAACAGGCGCGCCAGATAGACGGCGGTCGCTTCGCCTTCGGTGGTAGGGTTGGTCGCCACAATCACTTCCTGGATCTCGCCTTCGCCGATGCGTTCCACCAGGTTCTTGAGCTTGAGCGATTCCGGCCCAATGCCGCGCAGCGGCGAGAGCGAGCCATGCAGCACGTGGTAGCGGCCCTCGAACTGGCGGGTGGTTTCGATGCCGATGATGTTATGCGGCTCCTCGACCACGCAGACGACTCTGGGGTCGCGATTGGAATCGGCGCAATAAGAGCACACGTCGCTATCGCTGATGTTGTTGCAGATGCGGCACAGGCCGAGCTTGTCTTTGACGTCGAGGAGAGCCTGGGCGAGATGCTCGGCGTCTTCGCGGCCGGCGCGGAGGACGTGGAAAGCCAGCCGCTGCGCGGACTTTTGCCCGATGCCCGGCAGGCGTTTGAATTCGGTGATGAGGCGGGCCAGCGGTTCGGCGAAATCGGGCATCGTCAGAACATACCGGGAGGCAGGCCGAGGCCGCCGAGCATGCCGCTCATCTTCTGCTTGGTTTCGTCCTCGACCTTCTTGAGGGCCTCGCTGTGCGCGGCCAGCACCATGTCCTGGAGCATTTCCACGTCGCCGGCAACCTCGGGATCGATCTTGACGCTGAGCAGGTTTTTCTGCCCGTCCATCGTCAACGTAATCATGCCGCCGCCAGCGGTGGCCTCCACTTTGATTTGCGCGATTTCCTGTTGCAGGCGCTCCTGCATCTGCTGCGCCTTTTGCATCATCTGCTGCATGTTGCCGGGTAATTTCACTTGGGCTGCTCCTTCAAATTGCGAACGCGGCGGACTTCGCCGCCAAAGACCTCGCGGAAGCGCTGCACCTCCTGGTTGGCCAGCGCGCGGCCGGCGGCCTCGTCGGCGTGCCCGGCCGAGGCTGGCGCTGCCGGCGGCGCCGCTTCCGGCGAATCGCCGGCAGACAGCTTCAGGTTGAGCGGGCGGGAGAAAACCGCGCGCAGCGCTTCGGCGAAGCTGCGGTCCTTCAAATACAGGTGATAGGACTTGGGCGCCAGGATCTGGATGTCGCCGCCAACGATGGTGATGCGCGCGTTCTCGACGGCGTCGGCCAAGTGCGTCAGACCGTGCTCGGTGAGCCAGGCGTGCAGGCGCTCGCCGGGACCGGCATCAGGTAACGGCGCCGGGGCCAGCGCGTTGGCGCCGGAATTCTGTGGCTCGGGAAGGCCGGATTTCTTGGCGCGATCGACTTCGAATGGCGATGGACCGGTGCGCAATGGCGCAGCGGGGACACGCGGCGGCGGTCCGGTACGCGCGGCGGCCGGAGCGGGACGCGATTCGGTTCCGCCCAGCTCCGCGAGCGCCTGTTCGATCGGCAACAGGCGCCCCGCGTGCACCAGCCGCACCAGGCCGATTTCCAGATGGAAGCGCGGTTGCAGCGAGAACTGCAAATCGCGAAACAATTCGAGCGTCAGGTGCAGGTACCGCGTCAAGTCCTCTTCGGAAAAACGCGCTGCGATCTGGGCCAGCCGGTCACGCTCGGCGGCGCTGGCGGCGATCAGCCGCGTATCGGAGCCCGCGATGCGCGCCACCAGAAGGTTGCGGAAGTAGCGCGCCAGCTCGCGGCTGAAGTGCTGCAGGTTGTGGCCGTTGCGCTCCAGCTCGTCGACCACCTCGAGCATCCGGCGCGGGTCGCTATCGGCCAGCGCCGCGGTGACCTGACCCAGCGATTCGAGCGAGAACGCGCCTAAAAGCGCGCGGACGGCGGCCGCGTTGAGCTTCTGGCCGCAGCAGGCGATGGCCTGGTCGAGCGCCGAAAGCGAATCGCGCACGCTGCCTTCGCCCGCCTGCGCCAGTACGGCCAGCGCTTCAGGATCGGCCTCAATGCCTTCCTGACCGCAGATCCAGGCCATGCGTGCGATGAGATCCTCGAAATCCACCGAGCGAAAGCTGAAGTGCTGGCAGCGGGACGCAATGGTGGCCGGGATCTTGTGCGCCTCGGTGGTGCACAGCACAAACACCACCCACTCGGGCGGCTCTTCGATGGTCTTGAGCAGCGCGTTAAAAGCCTCGCTGGTTATCTGGTGCGCTTCGTCGATGATGAAGACCTTGTAACGGTCGCGCGCCGGCCGGTAGCGGACATTCTCGCGCAGCTCGCGCATTTCGTTGATGCCGCGATTGGAAGCGGCGTCGATTTCGATCACGTCCACGGTGCCGCCGGAGGTAATCTCCAGGCAGCTCGCGCACACGCCGCAGGGAGTTGCGGTGGGGCCTTCGACGCAATTCAGGCAGCGGGCCAGAATGCGCGCCACGGTGGTCTTTCCGGTGCCGCGCTGGCCGGAGAAAATGTAGCCGTGGCCGATGCGGTTCTGGGCGATAGCATTTTCGAGGGTGGTCTTGACGTGCTCCTGGTTGACCACGTCGTGAAACGTTTGCGGCCGGTATTTGCGGGCGATGACCTGGTACATGGGGTGGGCGATCCGGCCACGGCCCGGACCAAATGCCAGGCCCCGGGTGATCCGCGGCACACGAACTACACCGCTACCGTTGCTTCCTTCCGGACCTGGCGGGGTTTGCAGCCGCCCGTTGCACGGAGCCCGAGACCTGACAAGTAATTATCGTAGCAAGGTGGGGCATGCTTTAGCTTGCCCGGTTACTTTACCGCGCGGCGAACTTCCTGCCGGCGACGAAAAGAAGCAATGCTCCCAATCCGGACAGAACCAGGATCAGCGAAGATGGCACAGGGCCGCCGGTGTGCCGCTGATGCTGAACACAGGCATCGGAGTCGTCGGCCGAGATGTTAGCACGCAGCAGAAACTCGCACTGCGCATACCCCGCTCCGGTCACGCCGCGGCGCGCAGCTTGTCCAGGAAGTGAAACAGAGACGCTCCGACGACGGCGTTCAGGGCGCCGAACAGGAGCCAGCTCTGGTAATCGAAGGCGGGCTGCTGGGCGAGCAGCATCCGCTGCATCACCCAATACAGCAACTGGTGGAAGATATAGAAAAAGAACGACAGCAGCAATCGGATAACGGTGTTGTCCACATTGAAGTGCACACCGACCGAGGCGGCAAAATATCCCACCAGCGTCTTGCAGATGCCGAACATGCCGAGCGGGTTCTTGGAGAGCGAATCCTGCGCCAAGCCGATCAGGGCTCCGGTGAGGATGCCGCCGACCTGGCTCCGCTGCGTGAGGGACAGATACACCACCACCAGCAGCGGCATCTCCACGAAGCTGAGAATGGGGAAATACAGCCGAACGTAGACCTGAAAGAGGATGGCCAGCAGCGGGATGACAATAAAAACCCAGGCGCGAAAGCGGGAGACCGGGCCATCGCTCTGGCTGAGCATCATGCGCCCGGAGGAGTACGCCATTATCTCTTAGTGCTCCCAGTCGGCTCGCCGTTGGCCTGGTTGGAATGGCGGGTGACTTCGGTGGTCTTGGTGGTAGCGCCGGTGGCCGGTTTGGGGCTCGCGGCGGCCGGCACGGCGGCGGCTGGCACGGCAGCCGGCGTGGCGGCAGCCGGCGCGGGTTTCTGCGGTAAAGTTGTACCGATCCCGCTGAAGTTGGGTTCGCTGTACGCTCCAGAACCGAACTTGTGGCCCTGCGCTTCGCCGGAAGCCTGGTATTCCAGGCGCAACTTGTCTGCTTCGGTGATCGGCGGCGAGGCTGGTGCGGCTCCGGCGCTGGGCGCGGCGGGTTTGGATTCATCCGGCGGCGGAGGCGCGATGTACACTGGCTGGTCGGCGACGGGTGTGAGCGGGATATCCTGATGCACGCCCTGGGTAATAATCAGCACATCCTCGAGGCCGTGCTGCAGCCCCACCGGGTCGAGAAGGATCTCCTTGAATGGCTGCGCGTCGCGCACGCTGCGCACCACGCCGACCGGAAAGCCGCGGGGGAAAATGCGGTCGTCGCCGGAAGTGTAAAACCATTGGCCCACCTGCACCTTCTCCTGAATCGGCACGTAGTCGACTTTCAGCAGCGGGGTTCCCTGCCCTTTCAGAGTGCCGCGGACGCCGCCATCCTGGGAAACCACGCCGGCGGCGAAATCGGCATCGGTGGCAAGCAGGATCTCCGACGCAGTCGGGTAGGCGGCAATTACTTTGCCGACGATTCCGTCCGGCGTCACCACGGCCATGCCGCGCTCGACCCCGCTGGTGCTTCCCGTGTCGACGTAAACCACCTTGGCGTTGGAGTCGGCGCCGGTGCCGATCACGGTGGCGGCCAGTGTCTTCGAAGGGATGCGCGCCTGAAACACGCCGAGCGCCTTGGCGCGTTCGGCTGTGTTCAGTTCGTTTTTGAGAAAAATGTTCTCCAGCTTGAGGTGGCCGACCTGTTCGCGCAGCCGGCGGTTTTCGGCGTCTTCGTCGTGCAACAGGATGTAGTTGCGGAAGAAGCCGACGCTGCCGCCGCGCAGCAACTCCACGACGCGTGCGAAGGGAGTGACGGCGGTCACGGTCCAGACGCGGATGATGCGCACGTCCTGATCGTTTTTCACCTGTACCGCCAACAGCAGAAACTGAGCGAAGATCACCAGCAGGAGGATGGTGAGGTTGCGGTAACGGTTGACGAACGACTCCATAGGCGCGCGCCGCGTCTCTTTTAGTCTATCGAAATCTTACGCAGCAGCCGGAAATCGCTGAGCATGCGGCCGGTGCCCAGCACAACCGACGCCAGCGGGTCGTCGGCGATGGAAACCGGAAGGCCGGTTTCCTCGCGGATCCGCTTGTCCAGATTCTTGAGCAGGGCGCCTCCCCCGGTGAGCACGATGCCGCGGTCGCTGATATCGGCGCTGAGCTCGGGCGGGGTCCGTTCGAGCGCCACGCGAATGGCGTTGACGATGGTGGCAACGCATTCGGAGAGCGCTTCGCGAATCTCGGTATCGTTGATGGTGATGGTGCGCGGCACACCCTCGATCAGATTGCGTCCCTTGATTTCCATGGTCAAGGGCTTTTCCAGAGGGAAGGCGGAACCGACTTCGATCTTGATAGCTTCCGCCGTGCGTTCGCCGATCAGCAGGTTGTACTTGCGCTTGAGGTACTGCATGACGGCATCGTCCATTTCGTTGCCAGCCACGCGCACAGAGCGCGAGTAGACAATGCCGGAAAGCGAAATCACGGCCACGTCGGTAGTGCCGCCGCCGATATCGACAACCATGTTGCCGGAGGGTTCGGTAATCGGCAGCCCGGCGCCGATGGCGGCCACCATGGCCTGCTCCACCAGGTGCACCTCACTGGCCTTGGCGCGATAAGCCGAATCCATCACCGCGCGCTTTTCCACCTGGGTGATTTCGCTCGGAACCCCGATCACGATGCGGGGATGCACCAGCATTTTGCGGCCATGCGCTTTCTGAATGAAGTAATTCAGCATGCGCTCGGTGACCTTGAAATCGGCGATGACGCCATCCTTCATGGGCTTGATGGCGACGATGTTCCCCGGAGTGCGCCCCAGCATCTCCTTGGCTTCCTTACCGACCGCCTCCACTTCGCCGGTAGACTTGTTGATGGCTACGATGGATGGCTCATTGACAACGATGCCTTTTCCGTGGGCATAAACCAGGGTGTTCGCCGTGCCTAGATCGATGGCGAGATCCGAAGAAAACAAGCTAAAAAGAGAACGTAAATTCATTGATAGGGTTAATTCGCGTCAGGAGGACGTGCCTGGGACGCCACAGTGAAGTCCTTTAGAATAATAGCACGATTAGTGTGCCGACATTCTGGCCGCCACCCGGCGTACCCGGCGTCGATCCAGAAGAGTCTCGATGCGGCCCGCATCAAGTGCGTGCGCCACGCTTACGGCGATAGAACGAACAGGAAGCCGTCTGTGACGCCGCCGCCATAGGAGCCTAGCGCAGCGTTGCTGGTGGTGGTGAGGACGCCGCCAGTGAAGCCAGCCACGTAGAGGGTGCCATCCGGCGCCACCGCCAGCGCCTGCCCACTGTTGATGCTGGATCCGCCGAAGTAGGTGACGTAGCCAAATCCGCTCGGGCCAGCCACGTGCGGTATCACCTTGGCCGCCACGATATCGACGCCTTGCGGATAGAGGAGTTCGGGCGCGTTCGCCGTGACCGGAAGATCCTTCGAAAGCGTGTAGCCGGTGACGTAGATGTTATTCTGGGCATCGGCGCCGATGCCATAACCCACGTCGGCATCCGAACCGCCCAGGAAAGTCGAATAGAGTAAGAACTGCGGGGTGAACGGGTTTACCACGCAAACGAAAATATCGCCATTACCACCGTAGGCCGGCTGCGCCGCATCCGGGGTTACCGGGAAATCGCTGGACAGGGTGTAGCCGGTTAACAGAAGGTCACCGTTCCCGTCCACCGCCATCCCGCGCACCTCTTCGCTGGCCGAGCCGCCCAAATAAGTAGAGTAGATCAGCGATTCAGTTCCGAACTGGGTGGGATCTAGCACGGCGACGATCAGATCATACCCTCCCACCGGGCTGCCTTGATAAGAAAATCCGGCCATCGGAAACTCGGTCGATTCGGTGGAGGCGGCCATGTAAACCAGGCCGTTTGGCGCGACCGCGACGGCGCGCCCGTCATCGTCCAGCTCACCGCCCAGGAATGTGGCATAGAAGGGAGCGGCGGTGCTGGTGTTGAACTCGATGAGAAACGTATCCTGCCCTCCCCAGAGCGAGGTCTGGTATGCGTTGGGGGTAACCGGAAAATCGCCGGTCAGCGTGGTGCCGACGACGTAGATGTTGCCGGCCTGATCCAGATCGATGGCATTGCCGGAAGTATTGCCCTGAGTGCCACCGAGAAACGTGGTGTAGAGCAGCGAAACCTCGCCGTACAGCGCGGGGTTCAATTCCAGAACGAACGCTTGCGTCAAACCAGTCGTGTTGGCGATTACACCGGAAGTGGAGATCGTGGGAAAGGTGGCCAGGATGGAATTGCCGACCATGGGAAAATCGAGGGAAGTGGTGGTCCCGGTAAGGTACACGTCGCCCTGCGCATCGAGCACCATCGCCAGCGGTATATCGGCTGTGGATCCGCCGATATAACCGAAATAAGTCGGCTGGAATCCACCCGCCGCGCTGGTATCGAGAATAGCCAGAAAGATATTAGTCGCTCCCGGGAGGGGGGCGTTGGAGTAGGCGCCGTTAATGAACGGCATGTTGCCGCTGTTGGTGGACCCGGTGACGTATAACAAGCCGTTGGCCGTCAGCCTGACGGCGTTCACCTGGTCATCGCCAGACCCGCCAATGTAAGTCGAGTAGACCAGCAGCGGATCGATGACGAGCGGGCGGGTGCGGTCATAGCGGCCGACGCGGAAAGCGGCCAGGTCGCGCGCAAGAAGGACGTATCGGCCCGCAATCGCTACATCGCCCTGCCGCACAGCGGGGCGCTTCTCGATGAGGGTGGCCCCACCGGCCTCGACTTCCAGATCGCCGGCCGGCGTAATACGGAGGCGATCGGCGCCGCGGAACCGCATGCGAATGGCGCCGGCGTCGGCGCCCGGCGCCAGCAGGAAGTCGTACTCCAGGCGGCCCTGGTTTCCGTAGTAGACGGCGTCGATGCCCCGGTACACCTGCGAATAACGCACCCGCGCATAGCTGGTGACACCGGTGTGCCAGTTGGAGCGGGGACCAATGAAGTAATCGGTGCGAACGGCGAGCGGTTCGAGGGGCTGAATGCGAGGCGGGGCTGCGCCTTCAAGCACCAGGTCCACGCGTCCGGCTCCGGGCAGGCCGACCGAGGGGCCGCGATCGGTGAGCGCAACTTTCACGCCGCCCGAGCGCGCCAGATAGCGCACGTCCGGACTCCACTGCCCCTGGTTCGCCTCGAACCGCAGCGGAAGCGCTCCGAGCGCGGCGCGGGCCGCCGCCAGCGAGGCCGCGGGCGGCGCGGCATTGAGGCAGCCAACTGCCAAAGCCAGTAGCGACAGCAAACCTAGGGATCGATACATGAAACCTCTATTAAACCACGCGCGGCGGCACTCGGAAGTGGGCTGCCGTTTCACAGGCGGCGCTTCGGCGCTACAGTGAGGGGATGCGACGTTCTTTGTGTATTGCGTTGATGGTGCTGGCAGGTGCATGGGCGGCGGATCTGGCGGTGGTTCAGCCGAAAGAATTGGCAGGGCAACTGGCGGGCCACCGCGCCACGGTTGTGGTTCTTCAGGTCGGCCCGAACGTGATGTACCGCAGCAAGCACATTCCCGGCGCCATCTACGCCGGCCCCGCCAACCGGCCCGAAGGACTCGATCTGCTGAAGGCCGAAGCCGCGAAGCTGCCGCACGATCGCGAGATCGTGCTTTACTGCGGATGCTGCCCATGGGACCACTGCCCCAATATCCGCCCGGCCCTGGAGTTGATGCGGCAGATGGGCTTTACGCACGTCCGGGCGCTGTATGTGCCGGACAACTTCAAGGCGGATTGGATTGACCAGGGGTATCCGGTGGAAGAAGGCGCCGGCAAACCGCTGAATTAAGTGAGCAGCTTGAAAGCGTGCATCCAGTCGTTGCGCAGAAAGCCCGGGATACACCAGAGCATGCACAGGGGTTCGATGGCGCGGGCGGCCTCCGCGCTGCCCATATCCGCCACTTCCCAACCGAACTCATCCAGAATTCCGCTGACGGACTTCTTGGCCGTTTCACTATTGCCGCAGATGAACATGGTTGGCTTGCCGCCCTTGAATTGCGGATTCACCATTGCGGCCACACCGACGGAATTGAATGCCTTGACGAAGTTCGCGCTGGTGAACTCGCGCTGAAGCCGCTCCATGAGAGATTCATCGAGGCTGGTAAAGAACTTCAGTACACCGTTGACTGGCGGCGCGTCTTCAGTGGGATTGGTCGCGTCGATGACGTGTTTCCCCGCCAGGGCCTTTGCGCCCGCCGAACGAAGCGCTTCCGCCGCTGCCTTGCCTTTGACCGCCAGAACGACCAGTTCGCCGTATGCCGCCGCGTCGGCGAAGCTGCCGACGCTAACCTCGGGACTCTGTGCTGCCCACTCCATTAGTTTGGCGGGCGTCCTGGTGCCCATCATTACCTCGTGGCCATGCTTCAGGAAGCCACCGGCCAACGCCTTTGCCACGCCGCCCGACCCAAGAATTCCGACTTTCATCCCGTTCTCCTTCGACGGCCCGTTGCCGCGCCACATCGCAGCCACTTCTCGACCGTCCTCACAGGGAATTATATCGTCCCAGGATTGCCGTGGAAGAATGCGCCGGCGTGGTACGGAAACCGTTGGCAGGTCGGTGACCTGCCTCACCCGCTTTGCGCGGCCAAGTGCCTTGTCAATACTATGGTGTTGTACCATTAGGGTTTGCCATGAAGGCCTTTCTGGAAACGTTGCGGCCGGAAGATCGCGACTGGGAACTGGCGCAGGCCATCGACCCGGCGCGGCTGCCGGAACACATCGCCATCATCATGGACGGCAACGGGCGCTGGGCCGAACGGCGGCGGCTGCCGCGTGTGGCGGGCCACAAGGCGGGAATCGGCCCGGTGCGCTCGACGGTGGAAGCCTGCGCACGGCTGGGCGTGAAAGCGCTCACGCTGTATGCGTTCTCGGTGGAAAACTGGAAGCGTCCGCGGCACGAAGTGGAAACCCTGTGGCGCCTGCTGCGCTACTACCTGCGGCAGGAGCTGCCCGAGCTGCAAAAGAACGACATTCGCCTGCAAGCCATCGGGCGGTTGGAAGCGCTGCCGGAGCCGGTGCGCGCCGAACTGGACGCGGCGGTGGAAGCCACCGCCAACAACCGCGGCCTGCTGGTGAACCTGGCGATCAACTACGGAGGGCGCGCGGAAATCGTGGACGCGGTGAACGCCGTGCTGGAGATGGCGCGCCTGGAAGGTTCGCTAGCCGCGCTCCGCATGGACGAGGATCTGATCGCCACCAACCTCTACACGGCTGCGTGCCCGGACCCCGACCTGCTGATCCGCACCTCGGGCGAAATGCGCATCAGTAATTTTCTGTTGTGGCAGATCGCCTACGCGGAACTGTACGTCACCGAGACGCTGTGGCCGGACTTCACGCGCACCGACCTGCTGGAAGCGGTGGTGGCGTACCAGAAGCGCGAGCGCCGCTACGGCGGCCTGCGCGCCGGCGCCGCGGACGCGCCGTCCGACGAGACCTTGATTCCCGCGCTCGGCTCGTCATGAAGCGGGTTCTCACCGCAGCCCTGCTCATCCCTTTGGTTGTTTACACGGTGCTGTGGGCCAACCAATATGTGTTTCTAGCGGTGCTCGCATTGGCGGCGGTGCTCAGCTACCGGGAGTACGATTCGATCGCGGCAGACTACGGCTTCGGCGCACCGGGGGTGCTCGGCTATGGTGCGGGTCTGCTCCTGCTGGTTGTCCCCTATGCCAACGCCTGGCTGGTAGTGACTGCGGTTGCGCTGCTGGCGCTGGTGCTGGCGCTGCGCTCGAAAGAATTGGCGCACGCGCTGCCGCGCACATCCCTGCTTCTGCTCGGCCTGATTTACATTTTCGGCTGCTGGCGATGCGCGGTGGTGCTGCGCGGTTTCGGCCCGCACTGGCTGATGTACGCGCTGCTGGTGAGTTGGGCCGGCGACATCGGCGCATATTACATCGGCAAGGCGTTTGGCAGGCACCGCCTCGCCGGTCGCGTCAGTCCAAAGAAGTCCTGGGAAGGCGCGGCGGCTTCGGTAGCCACGTCCGTACTGCTCGCCGGGGCTTACCTGTGGCATTTCGTTGGCGCGAGCATCGCCGAGGCTGTGCTGCTAACCGCGCTGGCCAACGTGGCGGGCCAACTCGGCGACCTGGTGGAATCCGCCATGAAACGCGGTGCGGGAGTGAAAGACTCCGGAGCCCTGCTGCCCGGCCACGGCGGCTTTCTCGACCGCGTGGATAGCGCGCTGTTCGTGATGCCGCTGGTCGCCGGCTGGCTGATCGCGGCCGGTGGGTAGCGCGAGGGTGTGCGGTCTCGCTTACCCGCTACAATGAAATTCTGTGCCTCTAACCTGCTATCTGGACGCATTTTCGGGAATCGCCGGCGACATGCTGGTGGGCGCGCTGGTGGATGCCGGCGCCGATCCGGAAGCCATCGCCGCGGCGATTGGCTCGCTCGACGCGGGCGCGGTGGTGTCATTTGAAAAGGTGAAGCGCAACGGCCTGGGCGCCACCCATTACCGCGTGGCGGTGGAAGAAGCGAAGGTCCACCGTCACCTGTCCCACATCGTCAAGATGATCGAAAAGGCCGAGTTGCCGCCGCGCGCGAAACAGAATGCGATTGCCGTGTTCCGGCGGCTGGGCGAAGCGGAGGCGGAAGTCCATCAGGTGCCGATCGAAAAAGTCCACTTTCACGAAGTGGGCGCCTCGGATTCGATCGCCGATATCGTGGGCGCTTGCCTGGCCCTCGATCTGCTCGACGTGGATACGGTGCTGTCGTCGCCGCTCAATGTGGGCAGCGGCACGGTGGAAACGGAGCACGGGCTATTGCCGGTTCCGGCGCCCGCGACGGCGCGGCTGCTGGAGGGCGTTCCGATTTACGCGCGCGGCCCGGAGGTGGAGCTGACCACGCCTACCGGCGCGGCGGTTGCGGTGACATTGGCCAAACGCTTCGGCGTGCTGCCTGCGATGAAAGTGGTGCGCACCGGCTACGGCGCGGGCAGCCGCGATTTTCCGCGCCAGGCGAACGTCCTGCGGGTGATCCTGGGCGAACCCACCGGCGCCGAAGAGGCGCTCACGGTTTGCGTGATCGAAGCCAATATCGACGATCTCAATCCGCAGGTGCTGGCCTACTCGACCGACCGGCTGTGGGATTTCGGCGCGCTGGACGTATCGCTGGAGCCGATCATCATGAAGAAGGGCCGCCCCGGCCACTTGCTGCGCGTGATCGCCAAACCGGAACACCGCGAAGCCATCGCCCAGTTGATTTTTTCGGAGACTTCGACGATCGGACTGCGCTTTTACTCCGCTGAACGGCGGGTGCAGGCGCGCACCTTGCGGGAAGTGGAAACGCAATACGGCAAAGTGCGCGTGAAGGTCACCAGCGAAGGCTATTTTACGCCCGAGTACGAAGACTGCCGCAAGCTGGCACTCGCCTCCGGCGTGGCCCTGAAGCACATCATCGCGGAAGCGAATTCCGCTTACCTGAACCAGCAAAAATGAAATACTATCTCACTACCCCGATTTATTACGTCAACGCCGCGCCGCACATCGGCCACGCCTACACCACCATCGTGGCCGACCTGCTGAAGCGCTTCAAAGGCATGCAGGGCTATCATGCCGTGCTGACCACCGGCAGCGACGAGCATGGCGTGAACGTGGAGCGCGCCGCTGAGCGCGCCGGCAAAACGCCGAAGGAGTTCACCGATGTCATCGCGGCCGAGTTCGAGCGGCAATGGCAAATGCTCGGCCTGCAGATCGACTATTTCCAGCGCACCACCAGTCCGCAACATGCGCGTGTGGTGCAGGACCTGTTCGACCGCTGCCGGAAAAACGGCTACATCTATAAAGGCTCCTACACCGGCCAATACTGCATCTTCGACAACCTCTATGTGAACGACGCCAAGCCCGGCGACCCGTGCCCGGATTGCGGCCGGCCCACCGAATCGATCACCGAGGAGAACTTCTTCTTCAAGCTGTCGGCGTTCCAGGACAGACTGCTCGAGCTGTACCACTCGCAGCCGGATTTCATTCAACCGGAGACGCGCCGCAACGAGGTGATTTCGTTCGTCAAGGGCGGCTTAACCGACCTTTCGATCACGCGGACCAACATCAAGTGGGGCATCCCGGTGGCCGGCGAAGCGCCGCACGTGTTCTATGTGTGGTTCGACGCGCTGACCACTTACATGAGCGCTGTCGCCGGCAAGACTGTCGACGGCGAAGAGTTGTGGCCGGCGGACCTGCACCTGATCGGCAAGGAGATCGTGCGTTTCCACGCCGTGTTCTGGCCGGCGTTCCTGATGGCGGCCGGGCTGCCTTTGCCGAAACAAATCTTCGCCCATGGGTGGCTGCTGTTCGAGAACGATAAGATGTCGAAATCGCGCGGCAACATCGTGCGCTCCGAACCGATCCAGAAGGTGATGGGCGCCGACGCGCTGCGCTACTTCCTGCTGCGCGAGGTCGTCTTCGGGCAGGACGGCAGCTTCAGCTACGATGCGCTGATCGGCCGCTACAATTCGGATCTCGCCAACGGCCTCGGGAATCTCGCCAGCAGGACGCTGACGATGATTCATCAGTACCGGAAGGGCGTGGTGCCAGCCGGGGCCGATACAGGGTTCAAGCCGCAAGCGGTCCACGCCATGGTAGCTGTGCAGCAGACCTTCAACCGCTTTGAGTTCTCCAAGGGTCTGGAAGCAATCTGGGCGCTGATTTCGACTATTGACAGGTACATCGTCACCCAGCAGCCCTGGAAACTTGCTCGGCAGCAGGACCAGGAGTCGCAAACGAATCTCGACTGCGTTCTCTACACCGCAGCGGAAGCTCTGCGCATCATCACGGCGTTAGTCTCCCCAGTCCTACCCGAGTCCGCACGGAAGATCTGGGCGCAACTCGGCATGAAGGAGCCGATCGAAGACGTCCGTATCTATTCGCTCGCATGGGGCGGCCTGCCGCCCGGCCAGCAGATCGGCGAAGTCTCGCCCGTGTTCCCACGCATCGAGGCCAAGCCCGCCATCGAGCAGATGCGCGCGCTCGAAGAGAAAGTCACAGCCGAGCAAGCCGTGATGATGGGCAAAACGCCAGCGCCAGCCGCCCCCGCCGCGCCCGCGTCGCCGAAGATCCCCATCGACGATTTCAGCAAAGTGGATCTCCGCGTGGGCGTAGTCCTTTCCGCCGAGCGCGTCAAGGGCGCTGACAAGCTAATGCACATGAAAGTCGACATCGGCGAAGCCGAGCCGCGCACCATCGTCGCCGGCATCGCCGAGGCCTACACGCCAGAACAATTGGTGAACCGCAAGGTGGTGATCGTCGCCAATCTGGAGCCGCGGAAACTGCGCGGGGTAGTGTCGAATGGGATGATCGTGGCGGCGTCGGTGGAAGGCGGCAAGCCGGTGCTGGCGGGCTTCCACGAGGACATCCCGGTGGGGGCGCGCCTCAAGTGAGGCTGATCGATTCGCATACCCATCTGGACGACGCCCAATTCAATGAAGACCGCGCGGCGGTGATCGAACGCGCCCGCGCCGCCGGCGTGGAACGCATGCTCGCGATCGGCACCGGCGGCGGGCCGCCCGACCTGGAGGCCGGTGTGCGGCTGGCTGGCGAGTATCCGTTCGTGCTGGCCACGGTGGGTGTGCATCCGCACGATGCCTCGAAAGCGACTGAGGCAACTTTCGAGCGTCTCCGCGAGCTGGCGGCGCATCCAAAGGTTGTGGCGATCGGCGAAATCGGTCTCGATTATCATTACGATTTTTCGCCGCGCGATGTGCAGCGCGCGGTGTTTTCGCGGCAGTTGGCAATAGCAGCCGAGGCGCGGCTGCCGATTGTCATCCACACGCGAGAGGCCTGGGACGATACCTTCGAAATTCTCCGTGGCGAGTGGCGCGGCGAAGGCATCCTGCATTGTTTCACGGGCGATGCCGTGCAGGCGCGGCAGGCGCTGGACGCCGGCTTCCACCTGGCGTTTGGCGGCGTGCTGACGTTTCCGAAAGCGGAACCGGTGCGCGAGGCGGCGCGCACCACACCGTCCGACCGGCTGCTGCTCGAGACCGATTGCCCCTACCTAGCGCCTGTGCCGCATCGCGGCAAACGCAACGAGCCGGCCTTTGTGGTGGAGACCGCGCGCCGGCTGGCCCAAGTCCGGGGCCAGCCGGTTGAGGAGATCGCGGCGCGGACGAAGGCCAATTTCGAGCGGCTCTGTTTGCGGGGCGGGACTCCAAACGGTTAAACTGGGGAACCAAACATGAATTTAGGCAAGCTGGGGCAGGCCCAGGCAGCGCGGGGGATTTTCGATCTGGTCCAGAACGACCTGGAACAGGTGGAGAAGAAGATTTCCGCCGAGTCGGTGGCTTCCGTGGACGCGGTCACCGCCATCGGGCGCTATCTGCAATCGGCCGGCGGCAAGCGGCTGCGCCCGGCCTTGCTGCTGATGTCGGCCAAGCTGGTGGGACACGGCAATGCAGGACCCAGCGCGATTCAGATGGCGGCGGTGGTCGAGTTGCTCCACGCCGCAACCCTGGTGCATGACGACGTCATCGACGCAGCCGAAACGCGCCGCGGCCGCCCTTCCAGCAACGTCAAGTGGGGCAATCACACCTGCGTGCTGGCAGGCGACTGGCTGTACATGCAGGCCTTCCAGATCGCGCTGCGGGAACGCAATTTCCTGATTCTCGATTTGCTGATCGGCCTCACGCAAATGATGGTGGAGGGCGAACTGCTGCAGCTCGAACGCATCGGCCGCATCGATATCACCGAAGCCGATTGCATGGAGCTGGTGGACCGCAAGACGGCGCGCCTGTTTTCGGTGTGCGCTCGGCTGGGCGCGGTGTCGGCGCACAGTGATGCCCAGGCCCAGGAAAAACTGGGCGAATTCGCCTGGAACCTGGGGATGGCGTTCCAGTTGATCGACGACGTGCTGGATTTCACCGCCCGCGAGAATGTGCTGGGCAAGCCGGTGGGTGGCGATTTACGCGAGGGCAAAGTCACCCTGCCGCTGGTTTACGCGCTCGAGAGCGCTACACCCGCCGAACGCCGGCTGGTGGAAACGGTGCTGGAACAACGGAATTACCAGCGCGTGCCGTTCGCGCAGATCCTGGCATTGGTGGAGCGCTACGACGGCATCGACCGGGTTCGCGAGCGCGCCCAGACGTTCACCGAACGGGCGCGGCAGGTGATGAGTGAGTTTCCGGAATCCGCTTACCAGCGGGCCCTGATGGCGGTGACCGACCTGGTGACGGAGCGCGACCACTAGTTAAACGATTTCGAGCCGCGGATGAACACAGATAAGACTCTTTGTCTTCGATCTGTGTTTAGCGGTGTTCATCCGTGGCCATAGTTCTCTTTTCCGATGTCCTTTTTCGCGATCATTTTTCTCGTCCTCGGCTCTTCCCAGTTGTATTGGGGATGGCGGGGAGTGCGGCTGGCGCGGCGGAAGATCTCTTCCCCCACGCTTCGCGGCCTCGCGTGCGCGGCCATTCCCACGATTCTGGTGGCGATGCTCGCGTATACTGTGCGCGAGGTCGGGCGCCGGCCGGACCCGGTGCACCTGACCCTGCGCGATGCGCTGCTGACCGCACCGTTCGCCTGGTGGATCGCTAGTTCGCTGGTCGGATTCCTGCTGGCGATTCCGTTTGCGATTCTGGCCGGCGTGCGCGCGGTGATCCGGCGGTTGCGCGGCAGCGCCGAAATCGCATCGCCGGCGCGGCGCGATTTCCTCGCGCAGACCACCCGCGTGGTGACCGCCGCTCCGTTCCTGGGCGGCGCTTACGGCCTGCTCTACGGTCGCCTGAATCTGGAGACGGTGGAACGGCCTATCCGCCTGGCCAACCTGCCGCCCGCGTTTCACGGCTTTCGGATCGCGCAGCTCTCCGATATCCACATCGGGCCGTTCATGCCCGAAGAACAAATTCGCAAGTTCGCCGCCATCGCCAATGACCAGAAGCCGGACCTGATCGTGCTGACCGGCGACTACGTCACCTTCGACGCGGGAACGCAGTATGCGGTGGTGGATGCGCTGGCCGGGCTGCGCGCGCCCTTCGGCGTCTATGCCTGCCTGGGCAACCATGACGCGTGGGCGCGAGTCGAAGATTCAATCAGCAGCTTGTTCACCGCGAGGGGCGTCCGCATGCTGCGCGGCGCAAACGTCGCCATCACCATGGGGGGAGATTGGTTCAACCTGATCGGCGTCGACTTCCAGAGCCGCCACCGCTTTGGCCCTTCCGCGCCGGTGAGCCACATCCTCGGAAATATCGAGCCCCTGATCGCGCGCGGGAAGGTGAACATCCTGCTCAGCCATAACCCGGACACGTTCGACCGCGCGGCCGCGCTGGGCATCGACCTCAGCATGGCGGGGCACACGCACGGCGGGCAGGCGGCTCTCGAATTCATCAGCCCGGAGATCGCTCCCAGCCGCCTGGCGACGCCCTACGTGGCCGGTCTCTTCCGGAGGCCGGGCGGGCAATTGTACGTGAATCGCGGCATCGGGACCATCGGCGTGCCCATCCGCATCGGTGCGCCGCCGGAGATCACGGTTTACAAACTGGAACGCGCGTGAATCGTCGCGCGCGCAGTCTTGCGTGCTGTGTCGGCAGTCGTGCCGACATTTCTTTGTGACGTTCGCTGCCCCGCCGCCAAGCAACGTCGAGACGAATCTCGACGCTGCAGGCTTGACAGCCCGCGCCACGGCGTCACGCTCTATAGCCGCACAATTTTCGGCGAGGTGAACCCTTTGAGTGCGTTGCGCGTGTCCACGATCAGCGGCGCGCGCTCGACCAGTGCCCGGTAATCGAAACCAGTGTGGTCGGTGATAATGACCACGCAATCGGCGTCGGCGGCGGCGGATTCGGGTTGAGCATCGAGCTGCAAGCCATCCAGGCGCAGTTTGGGAACGTACGGGTCGCTGTAGCTGACGATCGCGCCGCGGCGATCCAGCAGCAGGATCACGTCGAGCGCGGGCGATTCGCGCATGTCGTCGATGTTACGCTTGTAGGCCACGCCCATTACGTGGATGCGCGATCCCTTGACCGGCTTGCCTGCATCGTTCAGCGCATTCTGCACTTTGTCGGCCGCGAAATGCGGCATCTGGCCGTTGATGTATCCGGCCAGCTCGATGAAGCGCGCCTCAATGCCGGCCTGTTTGGTCTTCCAGGAAAGATAGAACGGGTCGATGGGGATGCAGTGGCCGCCCAGGCCGGGACCGGGATAGAACGGCATGAAGCCGAAAGGCTTGGTGGCCGCGGCATCGATCACTTCCCACACGTTGATGCCCATGCGGTCGCACATCAGCGCGATTTCATTCGCTAGGCCGATGTTGATCATGCGGAAAGTGTTCTCGAGCAGCTTGACCATCTCGGCCACCTGCGTGGAACTCACCGGCACTACCTGTTCCAGGGCCTGCGCATATAACAGGCGGCCCATTTCGGTGCAGGCAGGAGTGCAGCCTCCCACCACTTTGGGAATATTGACGGTTTGGAATTTCAGGTTGCCGGGATCGACGCGCTCGGGCGAAAAGCAGAGGAAAAAATCGCGGCCCACTTCGAGGCCGGACTTCGACAGGATGGGCAACACGACCTCGTCCGTCGTGCCGGGATAAGTTGTGGATTCGAGAATCACCAATTGGCCCGCATGAAAGTGGCGGGCAATTTCCTGGCACGAGCTCACGATGAAGCTCATGTCCGGGTCCTTGGTTTTCCTGAGCGGCGTCGGAACGCAAATGTTGATGGTGTCGAGCTCGAGCACGGCGGAGAAATCGGTGGTGGCGCGCAGCTTGCCGGTTTCGACCAGCGGCTTGAGCGTGGCGCTGGGGATATCGCCCACGTAGGAATCGCCGGCGTTGACCTTTTTGGTTTTCTCCTGGCTGATGTCGATTCCGGTTACGGAAAAGCCGGCCTTGGCGAACTCCACCGCCAGCGGCAATCCGACGTATCCGAGTCCCACGATTCCCACGCGGGCGCGCTTCTCCAAAATCTTATGCTGCAGGATTTGAGCAGTTGGGTGATCGGCTAGCAGAGTTTCGGGCATCCAACCGCTATTCTCTCACACGGCAAAGAAGAAACCCTCCGCCACCAGCACCGCCGGGCCGCGCAGGAAGACGCTTTCTTCGATGCGGATGTCGAGCGGCCCCGCCGGGGTAAGGACGCGCAACGGCGATTGCGCCATGCCGCGCTCGACAGCGGCCACCGCGGCGCCAGTCGACCCGGTTCCCGAGCTCATCGTCTCGCCCGCGCCGCGCTCCCAGAAGCGAACGTCGATCGAATGCGCATCCACCGGTTTGACGAACGAGACATTGGTGCGGTTGGGGAAGTGCGGATGGCGCTCGATCTCGGCTCCCATGGCGCGCCAATCGAAATCGAAATCGCCCACCGGGACGGCGCATTGCGGATTGCCGGCGTCAATCAGGGTAACGTCCCGCAGACCGCCCGCAAGCGGCAGGGCGAAGCGTTCGGCCAGGATCGCCGGGCGGCCCATATCCATTTCGAACATGAATTCCGGGCCCGCGCGCTCCAATAACCGGAGCGTCTTGACACCCGCGCCGGTTCGAATGCGGACCAAGTCGGTGGCGTGGCCGTGATGAATCAGGAAAGCGGCGGCGCACCGCGTGCCGTTGCCGGAAATCTCGGGAGCGCTGCCATCGGAGTTATACAGCTCGATCCCGCCGTCCGCCTGCGCGTCCTGCGGCGGATCGATCAGCATCCAGCCATCGGCACCGATGCCAGTGTGCCGGTCGCAGATGGCGCGCGCGATGGCCGGAAAGCCGCCGCCGGGCGCATCGCGCCGCCAGGTAAGCAGGAAATCGTTCTGCGCGCCGTGCGCCTTGGTGAAGGGTATGGTCATTGTGGCAGTTCCGTGACCGCTCCCTATCGTCGCGGCTCCGATGCGCGGTTCATTACGGCAGCGGCTCGACCTCAACCGCGGTGCCGTACGCCAGCACTTCGGTGACGCCCTGCATCACCTCGGTGGCATCGTAGCGAGCGCCGATCACGGCGTTGGCGCCCAACTGGCCGGCGTGCTCCAGCATCAGGTCGAAAGCCTGGTTGCGGGTCTGCTCGCAGAGATTGCTGAATATCGAGATGTTGCCGCCGACGATGGTTTGCAGGCCCGCGCCGATGGTGCCGAAGATGGAGCGCGAGCGGACGATGATTCCGCGCACCACGCCGAGGTTCCGCTTGATGCGGAAGCCCGGCAATTCAAAAGCCGTCGTTACTCTTTCATGAGGTACCATGATTGCCTCCCGTGCGCCGATAGATTTCGATGGCCGGCGCACCCTTCACAAGAACGGTTTTTTCCAGCCGGTAGCGGATGCCATAACGCGAGGCGGTCTGAATCGAGTTTTCGACGTCGTCTCCGGCCATCGCCACGGCCCACTCCTGCCACAAGAACAAGTCGGGGCGTTTCACCGCGGCCAGCCAGGGCAGGCCATTATCGCCGGTGAGGGTTTCGCGCAGCGGTATTCCGGCCTCGCGATAAATTCCAGTAATATCCCCGGACGTTGTGATAATACCCGATCCGTGGACGTAATGCGAGGCCATGAATTCGGCGGCCTGGTGCGTCCAACCGCGCCGCGCCTCGGAGTTGACCAGCGACTCCTGCCAGGTCACCCAGTTCTTCGGCTGTGGCTGGAGCAGCCACGGCGCGGCACACGCCAGCGCCAACGCAGCCGCGCACCAGGCGCGCAGGCCGCGCGGAGCTACGGCCACCAGCGCGGCCACGGCAAATGCCAGCATCGGCATGGCGACCAAGCCGTAACGCGAGTTGTAATAAGAATGCGGCCACAGCGTGGGAATGAAGATGGGCGTGCGCGAACTGTGCATGCTCCAGACGTAAAACACGCTGGGCAGCGCGAGGAGCAGCAACGGCCAGAAGACGCGTCTGGCCAGCGCAGCCACCACGCCCGCCAACCCGGCCAGCGCCAGCACGGGTCCGGCGCCAAGCTCCGCCGCCTGCCGGAAATAGAAGAGCGCAGCCCACCAATCGCCCTTGCCGGGATAGGGCGCATCCCCCTGTGTGGCGAAAGCCGAACCCGGGCCGCGCAAGAAGTAGAGCGCGTCGCCTTGCAGCCACCAGTTGTGCCCCAACCAGTACAGCGGGCCGAGACTGGCGAGGACGCCGAAGACCACGCCCGCGCTGAATTTGCGCCGCGCGAAATAGATGGCGACGAACGGAATCAAAAACCATCCTTCATACCGGCTGAGTGCGGCCATCGACGCCGCCACGCCCGCGCCCACCACGGCGCCCCAGCCACTGGTATCGCGATAGCGGACGGTCGCGTAGAGCAGCGCCATCCAGGCGGCCCAGAAGGCCGGCTCCGACATGGGAATCGACCCGAGGTAGAGCACGTTCGGATTCAACGCGAACGCCGCCGCGGCAGCGAAGGCCGGCGCATCTCCGCCAAACACACGCCGCGCCGCCAGGAACAGAAACACGCCCGCCATTACGAAGCAAATGCCCGATGGAATCGCGCCGGCCAGACCGTTGCGCCACAGGGCGTCATGCGTCACGAAGGGCAGCATCAAAACATGCGGCACCGGCAGCCACGGCGTGCCCAGTTGGTCGTAGCCGGGCGTTTGGGAATCCAATATCCGGCGAGCGATGTTCAGGTGCGATTCGGCATCGCCATAGTAAAGCAGCCAGCCATGTGAATAGAAGAATGCGATGGCAACGGCGCTGGCCAGCGCCGCGAGCGCGATGGCGGCCAGCGCGCCCTTCCACGTTCCCGATTTCAGAACTGGGTGCAGGACTGGAACTCCCGGAAGCGGGCGTCGATTTCTTCCCGCGTCAGAGAGCGGAAGCGATCGACGCCAAACTTCTCGCAGCAAAAGCTGCCCATCACGGAACCGTAGATCACGGCGCGGCGCAGCGTGGCTACGTCCGCGTCCTTGGCCGCGACGCCCTGGCCCGCCAGATAGCCGATGAAGCCTCCCGCGAAGCTGTCCCCCGCCCCGGTGGGATCGAAAACTTCCTCCAGCAGATAGCCGGGGGCGATAAAGTGATCGTCGCCGTGGAAGAGCACGGCGCCATACTCACCACGCTTGATCACCAACGTGCGCGGGCCCATCGCCTGAATGGCAGCCGCCGCGCGGCGCAGATTACGCCAGCCCGAAAGCATTTGGGCTTCGCTGTCGTTGATCAGCAGAAAGTCCCACTGGGCGATGGTCGCCAGCAGTTCCTGGCGAAAGTCCTGGATCCAATAATTCATCGTGTCGCCGCCCGCCAGCTTGAGTTGGTTCATCTGCGAAAGAACGCCGCGCTGCAAGGCGGGCTGGATGTTGCCGAGCAGGAGGTACGGTTCGCCGCGATACGATTCCGGCAGCTTGGGATCGAAATCGGCGAACACGTTGAGATCGGTGCGCAGGGTGGTGCGGTCATTCATGTCGGCGGAATACACGCCGGCCCAGAAAAACGTCTTGCCCCCGGCAACGCGCTCGAGACCGGCCAGGTCGATATCTCGGGAGGCCAGCAGCGCGCCATCCTCCGGCGCGAAATCGTCGCCGACCACCGCTACCAGCTTCACCGGCGTGAAGTAAGCCGCCGCGAGCGCAATATAGGTGGCCGCGCCGCCCAGCATCCGGTCCACCTTTCCGTGCGGCGTTTCCACGCCATCATACGCAACCGAACCAACTACGACGAGTGACATGTCAGACAGAATTGTAACAGCCGGGAGCCGCGGCCACACGAGAGCGGGAGGGCGAGCCGAGTCGTGTTAGAATTGGGATTCCCACCAAGTTGTTCTGTATTAGCGAGCAAATTAAGAAAAAGTACAATCATGATGCAGAAGCAGGAACCGAACAGAGTCCTGGCCGCTGTCAGCGATCTGTTTTTCTCGGTAAAACTCACCGAGGCAGCCAAGCGCGCGGGCCTCGCGCTGGAGTTCGTCAAAGAACCCAAGGAGTTGCTGGAAAAAGCGGTGTCGGCGCAGAAGCCATCGCTGATCATTTTCGACTTGAACTTCGAGGCGCTGCAGCCGTTGAAGCTGATCGGCAAACTGAAGGGGAAGGCGGAAACCAAAGGCATCAGCCTGATCGGCTACCTGTCGCACGTGCAGGCCGAGCTCAAGCAGCAGGCGCAGGAAGCGGGCTGCGACATGGTGCTGGCGCGGTCGGCGTTCTCGCAGAATCTGCCGTTGATTTTCAAGCGGCATTCCAGCATTATCTAACACCGCATTTCTCACAGTTCACCCTGCCAACGTGGCGCTGGCACCCTCGAATTCACAGTTAATTCATCCACGGTCATCCCGTTGATCCCCGGACTCCCCCGGTTGGCCGTGCGCCAGCTTGCCGGGAAATGCGCGACAATTCCAGTTGGTGTCGATTGCGTCTTCCGGTCCACGTTGGGATGGATGACGCCGGGACCAGAGCGAACAATGAAACTGACAACGATTGCAGGTTTCGCGGCGGCCTGTTACGCCACCGCGACCGCGGCCGTGGCTTACGCGCAGACCGCTTCGGACATTCCCCACCTCCGGAAACAGGGAACCGCAACGCAGTTGATCGTGGATGGAAAGCCGTTCCTCGCGCTTGCCGGAGAACTCGGCAACAACACCGCTACCAGCCTGGAGAATATGCAACCCATCTGGCAGCGGCTGGTGGCCGGCAACCTCAACTGCGTGCTGGCGGCCGTATCGTGGGCGCAAGTGGAACCCGAGGAAGGCAAATACGAGTTCACTCTGGTCGATGGTCTCATTCAGGAAGCCAGGCGCAATCGTCTGAAGCTGGTTTTCCTGTGGTTCGGAAGCTGGAAGAACGGGCTTTCGAGCTACGCTCCCTATTGGGTGAAGAAGGACTACCAACGGTTCCCGCGCATCCGCATCCAAGGGGGCAGGAGCATCGAACTGCTCAGCACCTTCGGCGACGCCAGCCGCGACGCCGACGCGCGCGCCTATCGTGCCCTGATGCGGCACATCAAGGAAGTGGATGGCCGCGAGCACACCGTGGTCATGATGCAGGTGGAAAACGAAGTGGGCGTGCTGCGCGATTCCCGCGACCGCTCCGCGGCAGCGAACCAGGCGTTTGCCGGCCCGGTCCCCAAGGCACTGATGGATTATCTACAGATGCACCGCGACACACTCGCCCCGGAACTGCGCGAGGTGTGGGCGGCCAACGGATTCAAAACCGCCGGCACGTGGGAGGAAGTATTCGGGCCGGGAAAGCCGGATAGCGTCGAGATGCCCATCCAGACCACCAGCCCGCCGCTGAGCAAGGAAGAGTACGAGACCGGCTGGCGCAAGCTCCACTGGCCCGTCGACGAGATCTTCATGGCGTGGAACTACGCCCTGTATGTCGGCAAGGTGACCGCCGAGGGCAAGGCGGAGTACGACATTCCGATGTACGTGAACGCGTGGCTCCAGCAGCCGAACATGGCGTGGCCGGGGACGTATCCGTGCGGCGGCCCGCTGCCGCAGGTGGCCGATATCTGGCGTGCCGCGGCGCCCGCCATCGACATCCTGGCGCCCGATCTCTACTTGGAGTATTTCGACCAGGTGGCTGACCGGTTCACGCGCAACGGCAACCCGTTCTTCATTCCGGAAACCAGCGACAACCCCGCCAACGCTCTGGTGGCCTTCGGCAAGTACGGTGCGATCGGCTTCTCGCCCTTCTTCATCGAGAGGAGCGTGAGCGCGGATAGCGAGCTGGCCGCCACCTACGGGCTGATTACCCGCATGGCGCCGGTAGTCTCGGCGCACCAGGGGAAAGACTCGATTACGGCCGTGCGGCTGAACCAGGGCGATGCGCCCGCGCAATTCAAGCTGGGGAATTACACGCTGACGGCGGCGTACATAGGGAGGGGCCGCGTTCCGATTGCACCTCAGCCGAAGCAGCCGGCTCAACCCGGCACTCCAGCGCAGCCAGCCGCGCCGGCGCAGGCTGTGGGCAGGCGGCCAGACGGCACTCCACCGCCCATGGAGGCAGCCGCGATCGTGGTCGAATCCGGAGCGGACGAGTTTTACCTGGGAGGCGGCGGCATCCGCTTCGAATTCACCGCCAACACGCCCGGGCCGGCGACGGTTGGGCTCGGGATCGTGCAGGAAGGCAAATTCGTGGACGGTAAGTGGACGATCATCCGGCAACTGGGCGGCGACGACATAGGGCAAGGCGAGATCCTGACCCTGCGCCCGAATACCGTTCTGCGAGTGCTGCTCTACCGCTACGAATAAGGTGTCCGGTAGCGCCGGCGGTCTCGCCGCCGGTGTTCGTGACACAATACGCCGGCGGCGCTACCGAATACGAGGGAACTACACTGGAGAGCATGGGAGCCAGTCGCGTATTGATCGCGCTCGGCGTGGTGCTGATCGCGGCCGGAGTGCTGATCCGCGTCGCCGGACGGCTGCCCTTCAAGTTGGGCCGCTTGCCCGGCGACATCCTCATCCAGGGCAAGCATTCGAGCTTCTATTTTCCGCTGACCACTTGCATCCTGCTGAGCGTGGCGCTCTCTCTGTTGCTGTGGGCGCTGCGCCGGTAGTTTTTGGCGTGATGCACGCGCTGGTGCGCATCGGAGCCCTACGATCTCGGCTCTGGGCGCATCGGAGCCGCGACCACAGGGAGCGGTCGGTAGGGTCGTTACGCCACTGCCCTCAGTACTTCGGCACGCTCGGGTCGACTTTGTCGGACCATGCCGTTATGCCGCCCACCACGTTGCGGACGTGCGCGAAGCCGGCCTGGCGTAGGATGCCGCAGGCCCTGGCGCTGCGGCCGCCGCTCTTGCAGTGAATCACGATGTCCGCGTCCTTATCGAACTCGCCCACGTGTTTCGAGAACTCGCCCAGCGGAATCAGCTTGGCGCCGGGAATGCTGGCGATCTTATACTCGTGCGGTTCGCGCACATCGAGCAGCACGAACTGGTCGCCGCGATCCAGCTTCTGCTTCAGCTCCGTTACGTCGATTTCGCCGTCGTTCACCTTGGCCTCCTGGGCGGGCGCGGCTTCCTGCCGGGGCACCCCGCAGAATTGATGATAATCGATCAGCCGCGTGATGGTGGGATGCGCGCCGCACACCGGGCACTCCGGATTCTTGCGTAGCTTTAGCTCGCGGAACCGCATGCCCAGCGCATCATAGAGCAGCAGGCGCCCCACCAGCGGCTCGCCAATGCCCAAAATCAGCTTCACGGTTTCGGTGGCCTGAATCAGCCCGATGGTGCCGGGCAATATGCCCAGCACGCCGCCTTCGGCGCAACTCGGCACCAGGCCCGGAGGCGGCGGCTCGGGATAAAGGCAGCGGTAGCACGGTCCGCCCTGGTATGCGAACACGGTGGCCTGCCCCTCGAAGCGGAAGATCGAGCCGTAGACGTTCGGCTTGCCGAGCAGCACGCAGGCATCGTTCACCAGGTAGCGCGTGGGGAAGTTGTCGGTGCCATCCACCACGATGTCGTAATCCTTCAGGATTTCGAGCGCGTTCTCGCTCGTGAGCGCGACTTCGTGCCGGTCGATCGAGATATGCGGATTGATGGCCAGCATCTTCTCCGCCGCCGAATCGAGCTTCTTGCGGCCCACGTCCTTGGTCGAATGGATCACCTGCCGCTGCAGATTCGTGAAATCGACCACGTCGAAATCCACCAGGCCGATGCGCCCCACGCCGGCCGCCGCCAGGTACAGCCCGAGCGGCGCGCCCAGACCGCCAGCGCCTACCAACAGCACTTTGGCAGCTTTCAACTTCTGCTGGCCCTCCATGCCCACTTCGGGAATGATCAGGTGGCGGCTGTAACGCAGGATCTCTTCGTTCGAAAGCGCGGGCGCGGCGTCTTTGGAAAGCGCCGGTGCGACGGTTTCGGCGAGGGTCGCTCCGCCGGCAATCGAGGGCACCAGCGAAATCGTATCGCCTTCCGCCGCCGGTGTCGCTGCCTTGCCCAGGTAGCGTATGTCTTCGTCGTTCAGATACACGTTGATGAAGCTGCGCAGCTTGCCTTCATCGGTGAAAATCTGCTTGCGCAGGTCGGGGAAGCGGCCGGTCAGCGCGTCCAGCGCTTCACCCACGGTTCCACCGGGAACGGTGACGGCGTTCTCTTTGGCGGTGAACTGCCGCAGCGGCGTGGGGATCAGAATCTTCGGCATGTCAGTACTGCAACTCCTCTCTTGCGGCTTCGGTCCGGTCGAAGTTAGGCAGCCAGCTATTGGCGTGGTGGAACTCCCGCTTTTGCACCGATAGCACAACGAACGAATACCAGGGGCAGGAATTCTCCAGATCGGTTTTCGAAAAGTACGCATCGCAGTCCGGATGCGAATGGTAGATGCCGATCAGGTCCATGCCGTGCGCACGCGCGGCCAAGTCGGCGGCGAGCAGGTCTTCCGGGCGCAGCTCATAGCGCGCGGCCTGCGCGCCGGCGAACGCGTTGTCCAGGCGCAGAGCTTCGCGCACCGTCTTTTGGTCGCCATCGGTCACGCCCAGCATCGCCCCGCAGCATTCGTTGGGATAAGTCTCCGTGGCATGCGCCAGCATAGCCTTCCAGGGGACGGGATCGATGCGGATCATTCCTCGTTCCAGAACCGTTCGCTCAAGTATTTTTCGGCGCTGTCGCAAAGCACCGTGACGATGGTCGCGCTTTCGCCGCGCGCCGTGAGTTCGCGCGCCAGCACCGTGGCGGCGTGCACGTTGGCGCCGGAGGAAATCCCCACCAGCAGCCCTTCCTCACGCGCCAGTCGCCGCACCATGCGGTAGGCGTCCTCGGTTTCGATCCACACGTTTCCGTCGGCCAGTTTCTCGTCGTAAATCCCCGGCACGATGGCTGTGGGCATGTGCTTCAGACCTTCCAGCCCGTGGAAGCCGCTGGAGGGTTGCGCCGAATAGCACTTCACTTCCGGCAGGTCGCGCCGCAGCCGCCGCGTGACGCCCATGAATGTCCCGCTGGTGCCCATCGAAGCCACGAAGTGCGTCAGCGTGCCGCCGGTCTGCTCGATGATCTCGGGGCCTGTGCCTTCAAAGTGCGCCTTCCAGTTGGCCGGATTGTTGTACTGGTCGGGATAGAAATATGCGTCCGGATCCGCCAGGTATAGCTTGCGGCACAGCCGGATCGCGCCGTCCGAGCTTTCGTCCGCCGCGCTGAACACCATCTCCGCGCCGTACGCCTGCAAGATGCGCTTGCGCTCCTCGGAGGCGTTCTCCGGCAGGCACAGCTTCACGCGGTAACCGCGGTTCGCGCCGATCATGGCGTAAGCGATGCCGGTGTTGCCGCTGGTGGCGTCGAGAATGATGCGCCGCGGGTTCAGCTTGCCAGACCGCTCGCCATCGAGCACCATGTTGAGCGCGGCGCGGTCCTTCACCGAACCGCCCGGATTGAAATACTCCGCCTTGCCGAAGATCTCGACGTCGGGGAATTCGCGCACGATCTGGTCCAGGCGCAACAACGGCGTATTGCCGATGGTCGCCAACAACGGCTCTGCCTGGGTGCGTGCCAGACGCGGAATGGGAAGCGCTTGGGCCATGCCTGTACTTCAATGGATTCCGTGCCAACCGCTTTGGATTCAATATCCATGTGGCTGCTGGCAAAGGAATTACTGCATCCTTGGGTCGATCCATTGTACCATCTACCCAATCTCTGTCAAGAATATAGGGTATGATCTTCAGACTCGTGAATGATTAAGCGCGCTTACTCGATGGAGGCGAAGGAGATGTTCTGGCTTTGCGAGTAGAGTTGCGGAGCCCTGGTGGCGAGGTCCGCAAAGAACGCCTGCTGGTTTTTCGGAGCGATCAGCAGTTTCCTGGAGCCGTACACGATCTCGACCCGATCCAGGGACATCGCGAATGAACTCCTGGTACTCGATGACGGTCGAGCCGCCGTAATTGTTGCGTAAGGGATACGGCGCGTGATTAATCCGGCGCGGACCACGAGAGCATCCGCGGTGGTTTCGTACCACTGGGGAAAGCAGAAACCGAAAATCAGGAGTACCACAAAAGCCGCTCCGGCAAACTCCCACGGCGACGACCTCGAAAAGGCGGTAATGCTCGGAAGGACGATCGCGCACGCGATCGCCCATCCGATTTTCGAATCCACCTTGGCCGCGTGTCGCATTCGCGCCTCGATTCAAGCGTAGCGCCGGCGGGAGGCCGCGGCAACTCGCCAGGGGCGCGCACGGCGTTGGTAGGGCATGCTTTAGCTTGCCCCCGATTTCCGTCTGCTACGATAAGAAAACACCCTTGATTGATACTGTTCCAGGCATACTGGCGAGAATTGTCGCCCAAAAGCGCGCGGACCTCGCGGCGATGCCGTCCCCTGTCGCGCAATGGGAGCGGCTGGCGGAAACACGCCTGCCCGACCGCCGCGATTTTCGCTTGGGGCTGAGCGCACGCACGCCGGCCATCATCGCCGAAATCAAAAAAGCATCGCCCAGCAAGGGGCTGCTGGCGGTGGATTTCGCGCCGGCGCGAATTGCTGCGGATTACCAAGCCGGCGGTGCTGCGGCGCTTTCGGTCCTTACCGACCAGCGCTTCTTTCAAGGCAGCCTGGCCGACCTGGAGCAGGCACGAGCCGCGGTGAATGTGCCGGTGCTGCGGAAAGATTTCACCATCGCGCCAGAGCACATCCTCGAGGCCGCGGCCCACGGAGCCGATGCCATCCTGCTGATCGCCGCCATTTTGACCGAGCGCGAGCTGCGCGATTTCCGCGAAGCCGCCGCGCGCTGGAAAATGGCCGCGCTGGTGGAAGTACACAACCGGCGCGAGCTCGACACGGCGGTTGCCGCGGGCAGCGACATCATCGGCGTCAACAATCGCGACCTCACCACCTTCGAGGTTACGCTGGAGACGTCGCTATCGCTCGCTCCCCACATGCCGGCGGGCACGCTGCTGATCAGCGAAAGCGGCATTCACAGCGCGGCCGATATCGGCCGGCTGCGTGACGCCGGTTACTCCGCGTTTCTGGTGGGTGAACACCTCATGCGATCGGGCGATCCCGCCGCCGCGCTGCGCGAGCTGGTGGCGTCATGATCGTCAAGATCTGCGGCATCACCAACCAGGCGGACGCCACTGCGGCGATTGAGGGTGGCGCTACCGCCATCGGTTTCAATTTTTATCCGCGCAGCCCGCGCTACATCGCGCCGGAGCGCGCGGCCGAAATTGCCTCGCCGGTGGGTGTGCGGCGCGTCGGCGTGTTCGTCGATGAGGCGCCGGCGCGCATCGAGCAGATTGCCCGCATGGCGTCGCTCGACGTGGCGCAACTGCATGGCGCGGAAACAGCGGACGCTTATCCGGCATCGCTCCCCGTGTGGAAAGCCGTCCGCGTGGGCCCCGACTTCGGTTTCGCCCGCTTCCACGACTGTCCCGCCGAGGCGCTCTTGTTGGATGGACCGGCGGGCGAGTTGTTCGGCGGCGCGGGAGAGACGTTCGACTGGAAACTCGCCCGCGACGCTCCCAAGCCGATCATCGTGGCTGGCGGCCTGGACGCTTCCAACGTTGCGCTGGCCGTGGAGTTGGCGCATCCCTGGGGCGTAGATGCCTGCTCCCGCCTAGAGAGCACGCCGGGAAAAAAGGATAATCGAAAAATGACCGACTTTTTGCGAGCGGCCCTGGAGGCGCTCGGCCGATGAGCCCGCAACCGGATTCGACCGGCCACTTCGGACCCTACGGCGGCCGCTTTGTGCCGGAAGTGTTGATGGCGCCCATCGAGGAACTGGAGCGCGCTTACCTGGAAGCGCGCCAGGACCCTGCGTTTCAAGCCGAACTGAGCGAACTGCTCCGCACCTATGCCGGCCGGCCCACGCCGCTCTATTGCGCCGAGCGGCTTTCCAAAACGCTGGGCGGCGCACGCCTCTGGCTGAAGCGCGAGGACCTGCTGCACACCGGCGCGCACAAGATCAACAACAGCCTGGGCCAGGCGCTATTGGCGCGGCGCATGGGCAAGCGCCGCATCATCGCCGAAACCGGCGCCGGGCAGCACGGCGTGGCCACCGCCACGGTGTGCGCGCTGCTCGGCCTGGAATGCGTGGTCTACATGGGCACCGAGGACATGCGGCGCCAGCGGCTCAACGTCTTCCGCATGCGGCTGCTCGGCGCGCGGGTGGCGCCGGTCGAAGCCGGCAGCCGCACTTTGAAAGACGCCATCAGCGAGGCCATGCGCGATTGGGTGAGCAATGTGGGCGACACGTATTACCTGCTGGGCTCGGCGCTGGGCGCGCATCCTTATCCGATGATGGTGCGCGATTTTCAAAAGGTGATCGGAGAGGAGGCGCGGCGGCAGATGCTCGCGGCCGAAGGCCATCTACCCGATGCCGTTTTCGCCTGCGTCGGCGGAGGCTCGAACGCCATCGGCATCTTTAACGCGTTTCTTGCAGACGCCGCTGTCGCGCTGATCGGCGTCGAAGCCGGCGGCCGCGGCTGCGCGCTGGGCGATCATGCGACGCGCTTTCGCGGCGGTGCTCCTGGCGTGCTCCAAGGCGCTTACAGCTACCTGTTGCAGGATGAAAACGGCCAGGTGTCGCTCACTCACTCGGTCTCGGCGGGTCTCGATTATGCCATGATCGGCCCCGAGCACGCCCTGCTGCACGACCAGCGACGCGCCGAATACGTCGCTGCTTCCGATTCGGAAGCGCTCGCCGCGGCGCTCCAGCTTTCGCGGGTGGAAGGCATCATTCCGGCGCTCGAAAGCGCGCACGCCGCGGCCGAAGCCATTCGCCGCGCGCCCGCCGCCGCCGGCAAGATCTTCCTCATCAACCTCTCCGGCCGCGGCGACAAGGATATCGACATCTACCGCGAAAACTTCCCGGAGATCGACCAGCCATGACGCGCATCGGCCGCATGTTCGAAGAGCGAAAACGCGCCGGGCGCAAGAGTCTCATCGCCTACCTCACCGCGGGCGACCCCACGCCGGAGCGCACGCCCGCGCTGGTCGAAGCGCTGCTGCGCGGCGGCGCGGATCTGATCGAGCTGGGTGTGCCGTTTTCCGATCCCATCGCGGATGGCCCGGTGATTCAGCGCGCCGGTGAGCGCGCGCTCAAAGCCGGCACGTCGCTGCGATCAGTGCTCGAAATCGCGTGCGAGATCCGCCAGCGCTCGGAGGCGCCGCTGCTGCTGTTCACCTATCTCAACCCGGTGCTGCGCTACGGCCTGGAGCGCTTGGCGCGCGACGCGGCCCAGGCCGGCATCGATGGCTGCCTGCTCACCGACGCCTCGGTGGAAGAGGCGCACGAATACATCGGCGCCATGCACGGGCAGGGCCTCGACACGGTGTTTCTGGCCGCGCCCACTTCCACGCCGCGGCGGCTCGAACTGGTGGCGCGCTATTCCACCGGCTTCGTTTACCTGGTGTCGCGCACCGGCGTCACTGGCGAGCAGGATTCGCTGTCCGGCGCGGCCGCGCCGTTGGTGCGCGCCATGCGCGCCATCACCGATTTGCCGCTGGCGGTGGGCTTCGGTATTTCGAAGCCGGAGCACGTGGCGGAACTGGCGAGCCAGGTGGACGCCGTGGTGGTGGGCAGCACGTTCGTCCGTTTGATCGAGCGAAATAGCGACAACCCGTCGCTCGAAATTCAGCTCGAAAGTTTCACCCGCGAGTTGAAACACGGTTTTGGAGCGCAGGCATGACGGAAGACGAAGCGCGGCCCCAACTGGATGAGTTGCGCGTGCTGATCGACGGACTGGACCGCGACATCGTGAAACTGCTCAACGATCGCATGCGCGTGGTGGAGGACATCGGGCGCATCAAGCGGCTGGCCGGCCTGCCCATCTACGAGCCCAAGCGCGAGAGCGAAGTGTTCGCCAATGTGATCGCGTCCAACGGCGGCCCGCTGCCGCCGGATGGCCTGCGCCGTGTTTTCGAGCGCATTATCGACGAAGCGCGCACCGTGCAACGGCAGCGCATGCAATCGGACGGAGACAAGCCATGATCGTGGTCATGCAGGCAGGCGCCACCGAAGAAAACATCCAGGCGGTGATTGACCGCATGGTGGAGATGGAGTTCAACGTCCACCGCTCGACGGGGCACGTCCACACCGTGCTCGGCGGCGTGGGCGGCAAGCAGGAGTTCGACCTGCGTGTGTTCGAGGTGATGGATGGCGTGAAGGAAGCGCATCGCATCGCATCGCCATACAAACTCGCGAGCCGCCATTTTCGCCCCGGCGGGACGGTCGTCAAAGTGGGCGGCTGCGAATTCGGCGGCAGCCGCGTGGTGGTGATGGCCGGGCCATCGAGCGTGGAAAACCGCGAGCAGATCGAGCGGTCGGCCGAGATTGTAGCTGCTGCCGGCGCAACCGTTATCCGCGGCGGCGCCTTCAAACCACGCAGTTCTCCGTACGGCTTTCACGGCCTCGGCGAGGAAGGTCTCGCTCTGCTGCGCGCCGCCGCCGATCGCCATGGCCTGCTGGTGTCGAGCGAAGTGATGGATATTACGCAGATCCCGCTGGTGAGCCGGTACGCCGACATCCTGCAAATTGGCGCGCGCAATATGCAAAACTTCAACCTGCTGCGGGAGCTCGGCGCGCAGCGCAAGCCGGTGCTGTTGAAACGCGGCATCGCTGCCACCATCGAGGAACTGCTGCTCTCGGCTGAACACATCCTGGCCGGCGGCAACTACGACGTGATTCTGTGTGAGCGCGGCATTCGCACCTTTGAAACCTACACCACGAACACGATGGATATCTCCGCCATCCCGGTGGTCAAGAAACTCTCGCATTTGCCGATAGTGGCCGACCCATCGAACGGCACCGGCCGCCGCGACAAGGTAGCGCCTATGGCGCGCGCCGCCGTGGCCGCCGGCGCCGATGGGCTGCTGATCGAAGTCCATCCCGATCCGGACCACGCCTTGAGCGATGGCGCGCAGTCCTTGCGGCCGGAACAATTCACCGAGCTGATGGCGCAGTTGCGGATCATCGCTCCCGCGGTGGGAAGAAGCATTTAGCGCCGTCGGGAAGTGAACGCATCGGAGCCGCGACCATAGGGAGCGGTCGGTGGTGGAACGCCGATAAAACCCAAGAATCCTATTCGTGTTTATCCCTGTTCATCCGTGGCCATCCTTCTTTCCCAGGTTGCTTTTCGCTCCGCAAGTATGCGTAGATGGGCCTGTGACAGCTACGCCACAAACCGAGAACCGCCAGCCCCAGGCGCACGTCGATCTCGCAACGGAGATCTTGCGGCTCAAGCGCGAAATGAATGCCGTCATCCTGGCGCACTTCTACCAGGAACCGGCAATCCAGGACGTGGCTGATTTTGTCGGGGACAGCCTGCAACTGTCTCAGAAAGCCGCGGCTGCCTCCGCCGACGCGATCGTTTTCTGCGGTGTGCTGTTCATGGCGGAGACCGCTAAGATCCTCAACCCAGGCAAGCTGGTCCTGCTCCCCGACCTGGCGGCGGGTTGTTCGCTGGCCGATGGCTGTCCGGCGGACGAGTTCCGGACGTTTCGCGCGCGCTATCCCGATCACGTGGCGATCACCTATATCAACTGCAGCGCCGAGGTCAAGGCGCTTAGCGATATCATCTGCACGTCCAGCAACGCGGAGAAAATCATCCGGCAGATTCCGCCGGAGCAGCCTATCCTGTTCGCGCCCGACCAGCATTTGGGCCGCTTCCTCATCAGGAACACGGGACGGGAAATGCGGCTTTGGCCGGGGAGCTGCATGGTCCACGAACAGTTTTCCGAGCGCAAGCTGCTGGAACTGAAGGAGCAGCACCCGCAGGCAAGAGTCCTGGCGCATCCCGAGTGCCGGGAAGCCGTGCTGCGCCACGCCGATTACATCGGCTCGACAACCGGAATTCTCACCACCGCCCGCGAGAGTTCGGCGGCCGAGTTTATCGTCGCCACCGAAAGCGGCATCCTCCATCAGATGGAGAAGGCTTGCCCGGAGAAGAAGTTCATTGCGGCTCCCACCGAGGGTGGCTGCCAATGGGGCGAGGGCGGCGCGTGCAGCGAATGCCCGCACATGAAACTCAACTCGATGGAGAAGCTTTACCGTTCGATGAGGGATCGCACGCCGGAAATCACCTTGGACGAAGACTTGCGTCAGCGTGCCCTGCGCCCCATCCAGCGCATGTTGGAGATGAGCTAGAGTGGTGGAGTAGGCGCTTTCGCCCGCCAACTGCCAAGTTGCTTCGACGATAGCCGGGTTGGCAGGCGAAAGCAGCGCCTGCCCCACTTATCATGTCTGAATCTCTTGACCCCTCCAGTTACCGCGAGCTCTTGCGCGGATTCCTCAAGGAAGATTTGGGAGATGGGGATATTACAACCGAAACGGTTGTGCCCGCCGGGCTGCGCGCCCGCGGGGAACTGATCGCCAAGGCCCCGCTGGTGCTGGCCGGCCTCGATCCGTTCCTCGAGGTCTTCCGGCTGCTGGACCCCTCGGCGACGGCGGAGATCGCGCGCAAAGACGGGGAGGAACTCTGCCCGGGCGAGAGTCCGGCACGGGTGCGCGGCCTGGCGCGCGCGTTGCTTTCCGGAGAACGCGTGGCCCTGAACTTGCTCCAGCGGCTCTCCGGTGTCGCCACACTCACGCGCCGCTTTGTGCGCGAGGTGGCGGGCACGGGCGCCCAAATCCTGGACACACGGAAGACCACGCCGGGACTTCGCGCGCTGGAAAAACATGCGGTCCGCGTCGGCGGAGGCCGCAATCACCGCAAGGATCTGGCGGAAGCGGTTCTCATTAAGGAGAATCACATACGGCTGGCGGGCGGAGTTTCCCAGGCGCTACACGCGGCGCAGCCTGCCAAGGACCGCGCCGCGTGGATCGAAATCGAAGTGACGAATTTCGACGAGTTGCACGAGGCGCTCGAGCACGGCCCGGATGTCATCCTGCTCGATAACATGAGTCCCGCGCTGGTGCGCCAGGCGGTGGAAAGGGTGAGACGCGCGGAAGACTCGCGCAGAATTCGCATCGAGGCCTCCGGCGGAATTACGCTAGGGAATGTGAGGGAATTCGCGGAGGCGGGCGTGGACTGGATTTCGGTCGGCGCGCTGACGCACTCCGCCCCGGCGGTGGACTTGAGCTTCGAGATTGAACCCCAGTGATCGAGGACACGTTACAGACCGACGTTCTCGTCATCGGCAGCGGCCTGGGAGGCCTCGCAGCCGCCTGGGAAGCCGCCAAGCGGGGCTGTCAGGTCGCTCTGTTGACGCGCGCCGCGAACCCCGTCGAAAGCAATACGGATCGCGCGCAGGGCGGAATCATCTATCGCGCACCAGGCGAATCCCCGGAACAACTGGTGGCCGATATCCTCTCGGTGGGTGGCGGCCTGAGCTCACCCGAAGCCGCCCGGCTGTTGAGCCGCGAGGGCCCGCGCCTGGTGAAGGAGATCCTGATTGACGAACTTGGCGTTCCTTTCGACCCCTCCGCGGAAAATCCCACAGACCTTGACCTGACCCGCGAGGCGGGCCACTCTCTATCGCGCATCATTCACCACAAAGATCAAACCGGCTCCGCGATCGAGCGGGCGTTCCTGGAACGGGTCCGCTCGCACCCGAACGTGACGGTGATTTCGCATGCGACCGCGGTGGACTTGCTAACCGTCTCGCACCACTCGCTCGAGCCCACCGACGTCTATCGCCTGCTGACCTGCATCGGCGCATACGTGCTCGACCGGACGACAGAGAAGATCTTCTCGCTGCTGGCCAAGGAAACCATTCTTGCCACCGGCGGTCTGGGCAGCGTCTTCCTGCACACGACGAATCCCCCCGGGGCGCGCGGCGATGGCATTGCGATGGCCTACCGGGCTGGCGCCCGCTGCATCAACATGCAGTACGTCCAATTCCACCCGACCGCGTTGCTGGCGCCGGATGGCTGCTTCCTGATTTCCGAAACGGTGCGCGGAGAGGGAGGTCGGCTGGTGGATCGTCACGGGAAGGAATTCATGCACAAGTTCCATCCCGACGGGTCGCTCGCGCCGCGCGACATCGCCGCGCGCGCCATTTACCAGACCATGTTGGAATCGGGCGAGCCTTGCGTTTACCTGGACATCACTCACAAGCCCGCCGACCAGCTTCGCGAGCGTTTTCCCGGAATCTACGCGGTGTGCATCGAGCGCGGCATCGACCTCACGCGCGAGCCCATCCCGGTGGTTCCCGCGGCGCACTATAGCTGCGGCGGCATTGCCACCGACGATTGCGGCCGAACCACGGTGCACCGGCTGCGCGCGGCGGGCGAAGTGGCCTGCACCGGACTGCACGGCGCCAATCGCCTGGCCAGCACGTCGCTGCTCGAATGCCTGGTTTGGGGAACGCGGGCCGGAGCGCACGCCGCCGAGCCAATCGCGCGCGGCGACGATTACTACTTTCCCAAAGTGGCCGACTGGCGGTACGAACACGAGCCGGCGGACCCTGCCCTCATCACCCAGGATTGGCTGACCATCCAGCACACCATGTGGAATTATGTCGGCCTGATCCGCAGCGAGCGGCGTCTGAACCGGGCCATGCGGATTTTGCGCGAACTCGACCTCGAGATCGCGCGCTTCTACGAGAAGTGCGAGGTCAGCGATTCCATCATCGGCCTGCGCAACGGCATCCTCACAGCGTTTCTCATCCTCGAAGCCGCTGAACAATGCCGCGAAAGCCGCGGCTGCCATTACCGCATCAATTGAGGATTGGTGGGGCATGCTTTAGCTTGCCTTTTGCTTTCCAAATCCATCGTTGCTTGGCCGTGCTGGTGCCGTCGCTCAACTCCCTGTTGTGGGCAAGCTAAAGCATGCCCTACCAGTGTTACTATCCTCTTGACGTGCAGATACGCGCATCGAGCGACCGGTCTCTGCTGGTCGGCTTTGGCGAAGAGATTTCTCCGCAGGCACACCGCGCGGTGCGGAGGCTGACTGCGGCGCTCGAGGGCGCGCGCGGCATCTCGAATTTGCATCCTGCCTTCGCGTCGGTGTTGGTGGAATTCGACCCGCGGCTTCACTCTCACGCGGAAATCGAAAGCCTGGTACGGTTGTCGTTGGATGCGCCGGAGGAGGAATTGCCAGCTTCCCGGCTGGTGGAGATTCCGGTGCGCTACGGCGGCGCGGACGGCCCCGATCTCGACGACGTGGCGCGCCATCACGATCTCACGCCGCGCCGCGTGGTCGAACTGCACTCGAGCGCGGAATACGTGGTTTCGTTCGTCGGCTTCTCGACCTGTTTCCCGTATCTGGCCGGCCTGCCGGCAGAGCTCGCCACGCCGCGCCTGGCGGCGCCGCGCCGGCACGTCGCGGCGGGCAGCGTGGCGATCGCCGGCAGCCAGGCGGGAGTGTATCCGCTGGCATCGCCCGGCGGATGGCGGGTGATCGGCCGCACGGCGCTCCGTCTTTTCGATCCGGCCGGCGAGCCACCGCCGCTTCTGCGTATGGGCGACCAGGTCCGCTTCGTGCCTATCGAGGAGGGCGAATGTTGAACCGGATCCGCGTACTCGAAGCCGGCGCGCAGACCACCGTGCAGGACCTGGGGCGCTTCGGTTGGGCGCACTTCGGCGTTTCGGCATCGGGTGCGGCCGATCCGCTGGCGCTGCGCGCCGGCAATCTGCTGGTGGGCAACGCGGAAAACGCGGCCGCCCTGGAGATGACCCTGGTCGGCGGTGCATTCGAATTCGAAAACGATGCTCTCATCGCGCTGGCCGGATCGGATTTCGGCGCCGGGCTGCCGCTCTGGACGCCGCTCGAAGTGAAAGCCGGTGGCGTGATCCGCTGCGGGCCCACGCACTCCGGCGCGCGCTGCTACCTCTGCGTGCGCGGCGGCCTGGCCGTGCCGCGCGTGATGGGCAGTGCCTCCACGCATATGGCAACCGGCGTGGGTGGGCGCGCCCTGCGCACGGGCGATGTTCTGCCGGTTGGCGACACGGAAGTGCGCCAGCCGCGCCGCGCAGCCGGGCCCCCACCCTTTCCGCGCAGCGGAGCGCTGCGCGTCACGCGCGGGCCGCAGGCGGAGTGGTTCGGCGAGGAACTCTACCGCCGCGCCTGGACGGTGAGCGAGGAATCCAATCGCATGGGGTTGCGGCTGCTCGGTGAGGCGATCCCCAGCCCCGCCGGCCACATGCTTACCGAGGGCGTGACGTTGGGCGCGGTGCAGGTTCCACCTGGCGGCCAGCCCATCATTCTGTTCGTCGAGCACCAGACCACCGGCGGCTATCCCAAGCCGGCCAATGTGATTTCCGCCGATTTCTGGCGCCTCGGCCAGTTGCGGCCGCGAGAGCGGACCGCGTTCGATTCCGTTACCATCGAACAGGCGCTCGCCGCTCTGCGCGCGGTCGAAGAGTGGTTGTATTCCCTGTGACATTCGATCTCAATTGCGACCTGGGGGAACTCGATGACGCGGCGCTCGAAGCGCGCCTGATGGAGCATGTCACCTCCGCTAACATCGCTTGCGGCGGCCACGCCGGCGATGAAGGCACCATGGAACGCACCATTCGGCTGGCGCTCGAGCGCGGGGTGAACATCGGAGCGCATCCCGGTTATCCCGACCGCGCCAACTTCGGCCGCGTTGAAATCGCCATGAGCGAAGACGAGATCGAGGACACCGTGGCGTGGCAGATCGGCCGGCTGGAGGCGGTGGCAGCGGGGCTGGGCGCAACCATCGTCCACGTCAAACCGCACGGCGCGCTGTATAACGTCGCGGTGCGCAACCACGCGGTGGCGCGCGCGATTGGCGCGGCGGTGCGGCAATGGAATCCGCATGCGAGTGACGGGCTGGCAGGCGGAAGCGCCTGCCCCACGCTGTTCGGGCTGGCCGGCTCGCCCATGCTCGAGGTGTGGCGCGGGATGGGATTGCGCGTGGCGGCGGAGGGTTTCGCGGACCGGCGTTATGAGGCCGACGGGACGCTGCGCTCGCGCCAGCTTCCCGACGCCCTGATTACCGATCCGGCCGAGGCGGCGGCGCAGGCCGTGCGTCTCGTCAGCGAAGGCGGGGTCGAGACCATCTGCGTGCATGGCGATACGCCCGGCGCGGCGAACATCCTCGAAGCTTGTCGCCGGGCGCTGCAATCAGCCTGACTCGGCTCCCAAGTGGAAAGCGGCGTGCTCTTCCCTTGCTCGGAGTACCGGAGGCCCCCATGGAATCAGTTCGATGTACTTCCCGCTCGCTCTCGTCCTCTTTCTGGCGCCGGGTCTCCTCGCCCAACCCTCCGCCGGCAGCATTACCACTCACGGGCTGCCGTTCTCGGCTTCATCCACCTTCATCGATGCCGCGGGAAATGTATACGCTACCGGTTCCAGCAACGGAAACGGCGTGACTCCCGGAGCGGCTCAAACCCAGCCCGGCGGCGGCACTTGTCTGCGCTCCCTTGGCATGGGGCCGGAAGTCCCCGTTCCTTGTCCCGATGCTTACATCGCCAAAGCCGACGCTAATGGCAACCTGGTTTTCGGGACCCTGCTGGGAGGGGACACCTCCGATGCAGGCACTGCGCTGGCGGTGGACGCCGCCGGCGAAGTTTTTGTGGCGGGAAACACCGGAGGGCCTTTTCCAACCACCGCGAATGCCGCGATCTCCACCAGCACCACCAGCACCACATTCGCGGCGAAGCTCAGCGCCGATGGCAGCCGCTTCATTTATGTCACGTATTTGCCCTCGACCGCCCAGACCGCGTTGAGCATCGCGGTTGACAGCCAAGGCAACGCTTACGTGGCAGGCCAGACGCAGACCGGCCACGCATACATCACCAAACTCAACCCCGCAGGATCGGCTTTCCTCTACAGCGTCACGCTGGCAGGCAGCCAAAGCGAAATGGCCATCGCGGCTCGCCCGGATGCCGCTGGTAACCTGCTGGTGGCCGGCTGGACCAGGTCGCCGGACTTTCCGGTCTCATCCGGCGTGGTGCAGCCGTATCTCGCCGGGGCTCCGAATATATTCGTGACCAAGCTGAGCCCAATTGGCCGGATCCTGTTCTCCACCTATCTGGGCGGAAGCGGCCTCGACATACCCAGCGCCATCCAAACGGATTCCGCGGGGAATATTTACGTTGCCGGGATCACCACTTCGCTGGACTTCCCAACAACGTCGGGCGTTTTCCAGATGGCTCCGATCGTGCCGCTCTGGAACACCGGATCGCCGGGTGGATTCATCGCCAGCCTCGCCCCCGATGCCAGCGCGATCCGCTTCGCGAGTTACGTGATGAGCGTCGACAACCCGAATTACGGATCCCCCCTGGGTGCAACTTCACTGGCCGTAACCGCCGCGGGCGAGGCATATGTGGCCGGGACCACCGGGGCCGGCTTCCCGGTGACCCAATCCGCGCCGCAGATTTGTTTTCACGGACCGCTGGACGCTTTCGTGGCGCATCTGGATGCGCAGGGAGCGCTGGTCGAAGCGACCTACGCCGGAGGTGGGGATCAGGAGGCTCCGCAGGCTCTGGCGGTGGAGAGCGGCGGGTCGATACTGCTGCAGGCGAGCTCGTTCGCCTCCGTGGCGGACACGGTTGCGCAAATTCAGTTTGGCGGCTCGGGATTCGCCGCACCTGCGTGTTTGTCGCCCAGCCCGACACACGCAGCAACTATGTTCTCGGATGGCTCGCTGGCGCCCGGCGAATTCCTGAGCTTGACCGGGTTCGGCATCGGACCGGAAACTGGCGTGGCGTACACACCCGCCGGCGCGCAGTGGCAGGCTCCGCTCCAATTGGCAGGGGTGGTGGTCCTCTTCGACGGCCAGGCCGCGCCGCTGCTCTACGTGCAGTCCCGGCAAGTCAACGTTCTGGCGCCGTTCGAGCTGAGCGGGAAGGCGTCGACCACCATCCAGGTGCAGTACAACGGCTCCCTGGTGGGTTCGATGACGGTGCCGGTGAACGGCGCAGCTCCCGGTATTTTCCGGTCGCAGGAAGGAGTTTCGTCGCAGGCCGCGGCGGCGAACCAGGATGGCACGGTAAACAGTCCATCGAATCCGGCAGCGCCCGGTTCGTACGTCAGCGTTTGGGGCACAGGCTTCGGCTCGATCGACCCGCCGTGCGCCACGGGCGGCTTGAATCCCTTCGCGGCGGTAAGCCTCAACTCAAACGTCACGATCAGCGCATACGGGGCGCTAATTGGGGAGACTGTCTCTGCCGAATATGCCGGCAGCGCGCCGGGCATGGCGTGCGGAGTGGAGCAGATCAACTTCCAGGTTCCTTCCTCCGCGCATGGCTCGACTTACCTGTACCCACTGGTCACGTTCGGCAGTGAACTATCCGGTTACTCCAGCTTTCCCGGGGCGACCATCGCGGTGCAGTGAATCTCCCGTGCGCGCCTTCGATCACGATGGTGGTTCAGCAGTCCTGCCGCCGGGCGCTACAATCGTGTGGATGAGGCCTTTATTGCCGTTTGCGGCATTGCTATTGGCGGCGCTGGCCGACCCGCTGGCCGCGCAGCAATGCGCCTGGGCCTTTTCGCCGAATCCGATCCCCACGGTTCCGGCCGCCGGTGGCAGCGGTACACTCACGCTGACGCCAAGTCCGTTTATATGTGGGTTCGTTTTTGGCACGGATTCTCCCTCCTGGATCACTGTATCGGCTGGGCCGGCGGGAACTGGATACGGCGGCGGCAGCGTGAACTGGGCCGCGGCGGCGAACCTGACCGCGGCGCCCCGCACCGGCAATATCGTGATCCTCGACGGCTACACCACGTATTACGAGCCGATCACCGAAGCCGGGGCCGTCTGCTCGCTCTCTCTGGGCGGAACCGGCATGACGACAGGCATCGCGGCCGCCACAGCGAGCCTGGCGCTGCAAACGGGTTGCGTGTGGAACGCCTTCAGCGGCGTGAGTTGGATTACGGTTGGGGACCCCACCCTGGGTTATGCCACCGGCACCGGCAATGGCTCGTTCAGCTTTAGCATCGCGGCGAACTCATGCTATTCGTCTCGTACCGCCGGCGTCACGGTGGAAGCCGGCTGGGCCACGCCCCAAGGGGCTGTAGCGGGATCGCAGCAGTATACCGTCACCCAGTCCGGATCCGATAGCAATCTGACGGTGAGCCCGACCAGCCTCACACTCACCTCGGCGGGTGGGACCGGCACAGTTCAGGTGACCACCGCGGGGACGTGCTCCTGGATCGCAACCAGCAACGTGAGCTGGATGAAGATCACCAACATCTCGGTCGCGTCCGGCAACGGATTTGTGGCGTACCAGGTATTGGCCAACACATTGGCGGCGCGCACCGGCATGCTGCAAATTGGCCCGCAGACGATCATCGTGACGCAGCAGGCCGCGCCGCTGCCAGTGCCGCAGGTGACGGGCGTAACCAGCGGCGCGAGTTTCACCGTGGGACCGGTTTCGCCCGGCGATATCGTCTCCGTTTTCGGCAGCAATCTCGGACCCGCCGCGCCCGGCGTGGGAATGCAGCTCAACTCCGCCGGTACCGCTCTCACCACCAGCCTGGGTAGTACCCAGGTATTCTTCGATGACGTTGCCGCTGCGCTCACGTATGCCGGCGCGGGGCAAGTAAACGCGATTGTGCCTTACGAGGTAGCGGGCAATCCGTCCACCCAGATGACGGTCGAATACCAGGGATCCATCTCCGCACCGGTGACCCTCAACGTGCAGGCAGCGACGCCGGCGGTCTTTTCGCTGGATTTCACGGGCCAGGGCAACGGCGCCATTCTCAACCAGGACAATTCGCTCAACGGCAAATCCAGGCCGGCGGCGCGCGGTTCGGTGGTGCAGATCTTCCTCACCGGAGGAGGCGTGACCAACCCGGCCAGCACGGATGGCTGGATTACAACACTGGTCGGTGGCCAGTGGCCGCTGCTGACGGCGCAGCCCGTGACGGTGACAATTGGCGGGGTTGCCTCGCCGCAGATCAATTACGCCGGCGGCGCGCCGGGCGCCGTGGCCGGGTTGACGCAGATCAATGCCGTGGTGCCAGACAGTGTGACGCCGGGAGCCGCGCTGCTGTTGGTGATTGGGATCGGCTCCGAGCAGAGCCAGAGCGGCATTACGATCGCGGTCGATTAAATCCACTGAACTGCGTTGGGAGAGAACTGATGCGCGTTGTTTCTTGCTTGGTGGCGATTGCGGCCGTGGGATGGTGTGCCGACTTTCGGGTCGCCGATTATGGCGCCAAAGGCGACGGCAAGGCGGACGACACCGCGGCCATCCAGAAGACCATCGACGCCGCGGCGGCATCCGGCGGAATCATCGTCCTCAAGCCGGGCGTGTACCTGAGCGGCGCGCTGTTTCTGAAATCGGGCACCCATCTGCGGCTGGATGAAGGCGTCGTGATCCGCGGCGTCCAGAGCCTGGCGGGATACCCTATCATGCAGACGCGCGTGGCGGGCATCGAGATGAAATGGCCGGCGGCGCTCCTCAACGTGTACGGGCAATCGGGAGTCAAGATTTCCGGCCAGGGCACCATCGATGGCGACGGCAAGATCTGGTGGGACAAGTATTGGAAGATGCGGCGCGAAGATTATGAGCCCAGGGGCCTCCGCTGGGCCTCCGACTACGATTGCCAGCGGCCCCGGCTGATCCAGATCTACAACTCCTCGAACGTCGATTTGCAGGGACTTCGCCTGGAGCGCTCCGGCTTCTGGACGGTACACATCTGCTATTCGCGGAAAGTCACCGTGGACGGCGTGACGATTCGCAACAACATCGGCGGTAAGGGCCCGAGCACGGATGGCATCGACGTGGATTCATCGTCGGATGTGCTGGTCGAGCATTGCGACATCGAGTGCAACGACGACGCCATCTGCCTGAAGGCGGGACGCGACTCCGACGGGTTGCGCGTCAACCGGCCGACCGAGCATGTGACGATCCGGGACAACACGGTTCGCGCGGGCGCGGCGGGCGTGACCTTCGGCAGCGAAACCTCAGGCGGCATCCACGACGTGGAGGTTCGCCGCTTATACGTGTTGGGATCGGTGTCGAACGGGATTCTATTCAAGTCCGCCAGCACGCGCGGGGGCACGGTGGAGAACATCGTCATCCACGACATGGATATCCAGGACGTCCATGTGGCAATCGGCGTCGAGCTGAACTGGAACCCCAGTTTCAGCTACGCGAAGCTGCCGGAAGGCACAACCAACGTCCCCGACTATTGGCGCGTGCTGCTCACGCCGGTGCCGCCGGAGTTGGGGCTGCCGCATATCCGCAACGTGCAGATCTCCGGCATCCATGCGGCCGGCGCCGGGCGCGCGTTCGCGGTGAGGGCTTACGCGGACTCGCCGTTGCAGAATTTCACGTTCCGGGATCTGGACATTGCGGCCAAGGTTGCGGGCAGCATTCAGAACGCGGAAGACTGGAAATTTACGAACACGCGAATTCAAGCGGCCGATGGCAGCCATGTGACCGTAAAAGACAGCCGGGGCGTAACGGGATTGACGGACTGACGGCGATCAGGTGGTGATGCGCTCGCGGCGCGAAGAGTGTGCCAGATTTGCCGGAGACTCTCGCCGGGGTATACTGCGAATGGAAGGCAGCCATGGCCGTCGAGAACCTTGCGGACGCAATCCGCTCATTGACCCCGGCAGAGCAGGAGTCCGTCAGACTGTTCGTTGAGTTCCTTAAGCGAAAAGGCCCGGCTCCGTCGTCCACGTTTCTCGCGGCTGTTGACGAGTTTGTGCAGCAGCATCCCGAACTGCTGCGCCGTCTGGCTCAGTGACCTTCTATCCAACCATGAATGAGTTGCCGAGATCGTTTCCCGTTTAATCAACTAGACGGGAGAATGGCTCAGTGACCTTCTATCCAACAATCGATCAGGTGATCGCGATTCACGCCGAACTGATCGCCAGATTCGGGGGCTCCCTTGGGATCCGGGACCGTGGCGGGCTTGAGTCGGCTCTGGCGCGGCCCCAGTCCGGCTACTACGGCGACATCATTCAGGAAGCGGCTGCGCTTTGGGAGAGCCTCTCACAGAACCATCCGTTTGTGGACGGCAACAAGCGTGTCGCGGTAACTGTGACGGCGGCGTTCTTGAAGGTAAACGGGTACCGGCTGGAGTTCGATGATCTCGCGGCCCTCTCATTCCTGATCGGCCTTTATGAGAGCGGCCGGATGCGATGCGCCGAACTCGAGAAGTGGCTGCGCCGGCACGCCACTCGATACAAGCCTCGGGACTGACCCCGTTCGAGAATCGAGCTAAACCCTCTGGGGGCCATGACGATGATTACTCGTCTTCGTGCTCTGCGGCGGCGGTGGCCGAAGCGGGGCCGAGCAGGCGGGCCACTTCGTCGCGCGTGAGCGAGCGGATGGGGGCCGGATGCTTGCGGTCAGGCTCGCCGGCCGGTTCGAAGCGAAACTCGCGTGCCGCGGCAAGGTCGCTCTCCAGATTGAATTCGGGAGCGCCGCGCAACCCGGGCACCTGCGCGATGCCGTGCTCTGTAATAACGCACTCCAGACCACCGGCCAGCGCAAAATGGATCCGGGTTTTTTGTTTGATGGAAAGCTTGCGCAGATCGGCCAGCTTCATCAAGCTTCCTGGTATTCGTCGACTTCTTCGCCGTGGGCCAGTCGGTCGGAAATCCGCTCCTGGCAGGTTACGCAATAGCGCGCCCAAGGCACCGCATCCAGCCGCTTGGTGGAAATCGGAGCTTCGCATTCCGGGCAGACACCGTAGGTTCTGTTTTCGAGACGGCGGAGCGCATCGGAAATCTCGCGTAACAATTTCATGTCGAGGGTATTGCGATTGAGGAAGATCCACTCCTCGTGGTGCTGCTGGCTCAAGTCCCCTTCATCCGACGGAACATCCAGACGCGCCACCACCTGGGCTGCCTTTTGCGCGGACATGCTGCCGCGGACCTCTTCGGCTTTCCGCTCCAGGAGTTGGCGGTAAGTCGAAAGCTTTAGTTTCGGCCCGTTTTTGTTGTTGGTATTCATCTCGCTTTCACTCACCCGGCTGGCCGGATACACAATAAGACGCACATCCAATCCCAAAAGTTGCACATGCTCGGGGGGAAGGCAGACCGGCGCGGATTCCGTAGTATACCCGGCGGCGGCCGAAAAGTCAAAAAGAAGCCGCTCTGCGAACCCTCCCTGCGAAGCCCGCTCAATGGGGAGGCTTTGTTAGACGATAATCGGTAAATCGACATGAAGGTACTTGCTACCGCGTTTGCGGGGATTTGTTTCGTCGTCCTGGCCGCTGCCCAGGATACACGGAAAGTCGTCGAACCTTCGATTCCGCCCGCTTGCGAGACCCTCAAAGCGAGGATCGGGCGCGCCGCGGCGTCGATCGCACCAGAGGACGAAGGCAAGCTGGACACGACGCGCATCCAGGCGGCGCTGGACGCGTGCCCGGCCGGCCGGGCGGTGGTGCTCGATCGGACATCGGAGCGGACCGACGTGTTTCTCTCCGGCCCGCTCGAATTGCGGCGCGGCGTCGTGCTGGTGGTGGCGCGCGGCGCGTATCTGTTCGCCTCGCGGAACCCGCGCGACTACGATCTGAAGCCGGGCGTCTGCGGCACGATCACCGAGGAAGGCCACGGCTGCAAGGCGCTGATCGATGGCGACGGCGTGGCTGACGCGGGCGTCATGGGCGACGGCGTGATCGACGGGCGCGGCGGGGAGACGATTCTCGGGCAAAACATCAGTTGGTGGAACCTGGCGGACGTGGCTCGCGCGGGCGGCAGCCAGAACAACCCGCGGCTGATCGCGCTGCGCCGCTGCGACAACTTCACCCTCTACCGCATCACGCTGATGAATTCGCCAAATTTTCACGTGGGTTACAACGTTGGCAATGGATTCACGGCGTGGGGCGTCAGGATCTGGTCGCCGGAGCGGGCGCGCAACACCGACGGCATCGATCCCGGCAATTCGACCAACGTGACCATTACCCATTGCTACATCCACACCGGCGACGACCAGGTGGCGATCAAGGCGCCGGCGGGCGCGCCAACCACCCACATGAGCATCGTGCATAACCACTTCTATACGGGGCACGGCATGTCGATCGGCAGCCCGACGGATGGCGGCGCCAGCGCCATTCGCGTCGCGGACCTCTCCATCGACGGCGCCGATAACGGCCTGCGCATCAAGTCGAACATCACGCGCGGCGGGCTGGTCGACGACGTCGTGTTCGAGGACGTCTGCATCCGCGACACGGCCAACCCGATTCTGATGGACACCAACTACAGCGCGCACGTCAGCAAGGAATATAGCAAGCCGCCGGTCTTCCGCAACATCGTCGTCCGCAATGTGCGCGTGGAAGGCGGCGGCAAGGTGACGCTGGAGGGTCTGGATGCGGCGCATCGCCTGGGGATTCGGTTCGACGGCGTCCTGTTCGACGATCCGGCGAATATCCAGGTGTCGGCCAAGCATGCAGAGGTTGATACCGGGCCGGGCGCCTTCAATCTCAAGGTGACGGGCACGGACGTGACAGTCACCGGGAGTGCCGGAAAGAGCGTGAAAAACGCCTGCACCGGCAAGTTCGTCGACTTCGCTTTCCGGTAGCGCACGCACTCGTGCGTGCCGCGTCGGCACTCTTGCCGACGCCCGGCGTCTCACGCGCAGGTGTCGAGAAGAGTCTCGACACGGCACGTGCGAGTGCGTGCGCCACCGGGACTTGGCATAGTTATGTCGTGACGAAGCCTAAGGGACAGCGGACCTTCTGCTACGATGAAATTTCCCTGCAATTATGTCGCTGCGTTTTTATAACACCCTCTCGCAACGCGTCGAGGAGTTTCACCCGGCGCGCGATAACACGGTGCGCTTGTACACCTGCGGTCCCACCGTCTACAGCTACGCCCACATTGGCAACTTCCGCACCTTCACCTTCGTCGACATTCTGCGGCGGTGGCTGCGAGCCAGCGGTTACGGCCTGGATCACGTGATGAACATCACCGACGTGGATGACAAAATCATCCGCAACGCGGCGGCCGAAAAAAAGACCCTGGGCGAATACACCGCCGTATACACGCAAGCGTTCCTGGAGGATTGCGCCACGCTGCGCCTCGAGGTGGCCGAACATCTGGTAAAAGCCACCGACCACATCGGCGACATGGCGGATGCGATCGCGCGTCTCACGGCCGGCCAGCACACGTACACAAGCGACGGCTCAGTTTACTTCCGGATCGCCACGTTTCCAGGCTACGGCAAGCTCTCGCACAACGATTTCAGCGGCAACCTGGCCGGCGCGCGCGTCGACGTGGATGAATACGAAAAGGCCGACGCACGCGACTTCGCGCTGTGGAAGGCGCCTAAGGAAGGCGAGACCAGTTGGGATACCAAAATCGGCCCGGGGCGGCCAGGCTGGCACATCGAGTGCTCCGTGATGGCCATCAAGTACCTGGGCGAAACGCTGGACATACACGCCGGCGGGGTCGACCTGATTTTTCCGCATCATGAAAACGAGATTGCCCAGTCCGAGTCGCTGACCGGCAAACAATTCTCGCGCTTCTGGCTGCATGCCGAGTTTCTGATGGTGGAAGGGCAGAAGATGGCCAAGTCGCTCGGCAATTATTTCACGCTGCGCGATCTCATCGGGCGCGGCTACAAGCCGGAAGCGATTCGCTACCTGCTGGCCTCGGTGCCCTACCGCAAGTCGTTGAACTTCACTTTCGACGGCTTGCAGGCGGCGCAGATGGCCATCGAAAGGCTGCGCAACTTCAAGCTGCGGCTGGACACGGAGAAACTCCCGGAAGGCGGCGACGACAAGATGGCAGCGCGCACCGAGGCCGCCGCGCAGGCCTTTGTCAACAGCCTGGACGACGACCTGAACACCGCCGAGGCGCTGGCGGCCGCATTCGAATACGCGCGCGACGCCAACAGCGCCATGGATGCGGGCCAGTTCGGCGCCGACAACCGGGCCGCGGCGGTGCGGTTCTTCGAGCAATTCGATGCCGTTTTCGACGTGCTGAAGCCGAGTGGCGCCGACGCCGGTGATGACGATTCCAAAATCGAGGCGCGGATCGCCGAACGAAACGCCGCCAAGAAAGCGCGCAACTTCGCGCGGGCCGACCAAATCCGTGACGAGTTGCTGGCCATGGGCATCATTCTCGAAGACACCAAATCCGGCGTCCGCTGGAAAAGGAAATAGCCGTGAAGATCCACACCCAAGCTGTTCACGCGGGCGACCGGCGCAAGCCGACCGGCGCGGTTCCGGTGACGACGCCCATTTATGCCGCGTCGAGCTTCTTCTATGACACCACCGACGAACTGGACCGCGTAATCGGCATGGAGCAGGCCGGCTACTCTTACGCCCGCTACGACAATCCCACGGCGGCGGCGCTGGAAGAACTGGTGACGGCGCTCGAAGGCGGCCACGGCGCGCTGGCCTGCGCCTCGGGAATGACGGCGGTGCAGATGGCGGTCGAGACCGCGCTCACCGACCGGCGCGCGTCCATCGTGGCGGCCGACGCGCTCTACGGTGCGTCCACCAAGCTGCTGCTGAATGTGCTGGAGCCTCGCGGCGTGGAGGTGCGTTTCGTCGATATCTGCAACCTGGACGCACTGAGCGCAGCGGTCAGCCACGCCAAGCCCGGGTGCATCCTGATGGAGACCATCTCGAATCCGCTGCTGCGCGTGGGCGAGATCGACAAGATCGCCGAAATCGCGCGCGCCGCCGGCGCCGCCCTGGTGGTCGATAATACATTCGCCACGCCCCTGATCGTGCGGCCGCTTGATCTGGGCGCGAGCTTTTCCGTGCACAGCCTCACCAAGTACCTGGCCGGTCACGGCGATGTGCTGGGCGGCGCGGTAGTCACGGACGCGGCCCACTTCGATGCTCTGCGCACGCTGGCGCGCATCGTCGGCCCCGTGCTCGGGCCGTTTGAGAGCTACCTTTCCATGCGCGGCATTAAGACCTTTCCGCTGCGCATGGAGCGCCAGTGCGCCAATGCCTGCCGCGTGGCCTCCTGGTTGGGCAGCCACCCGAGAGTGGAGCGGGTGCATTTCCCCGCCGACCCGGCGCATCCCGACGCTCCCGCCATCCGCCGCTTGTTTGCCGCCGGCCTCTATGGCGCCATGGTCAGCTTCGAAATTCGCGATGCCGGCCGGCCTGAGATTTTCCGCTTCCTCGACCGGCTGCAACTGGTGGTGCGCGCCACTTCGCTCGGCGACGTGCACAGCATGATCCTCTACCCGGCCATGAGTTCGCACCGCGATCTGGCCCCGAAGCACCGCGAGCGCGTCGGCATCCGCGATAACCTGGTGCGGCTCTCGGTAGGTATCGAAGCCGTCGAAGACATCATCGCCGACATCGAGCAGGCATTTGCGTAGCAGGCTGAAAGTGGCGCAGGCGCTTCCGCCTGCCAAAGCCACGAAGCCAGCATCTTGGTAGGCAGTTTCGCCTTTGCTATCCTCGTAAATTGACCGGCGGACCGGGATTGCCGCCGCGGCCCCACCATATGTACAAGCTTCTTGCTCTCAATCGCAGCGAAATCGCGATTCGCATTCTGCGCGCAGCCAACGAGCTGGGGCTGCGCACGGTGGCTGTCTACTCGCAGGAAGACAGCCTGGCCTTGCATCGATTCAAGGCCGACGAAGCGTATCTCATCGGCCAGGGCAAGGGCCCGGTGGAGGCCTACCTGGATGTCGAAGGCATCGTGGAACTGGCGAAGGAAAAGGGCGTCGATGCCATCCATCCCGGCTATGGCTTTCTTTCCGAGAACCCGGCGCTGGCGCGCGCCTGCGATCATGCCGGCATCACTTTTATAGGCCCCGGCGCGGAACTGCTGGAACTGCTCGGCGACAAGACTGCGGCGCGGCGCCTGGCGGAAATGGCCGGCATTCCGGTGGTGCCCGGCACCGAGCAGCCGGTGCGCAATCCCAAGCAGGCGGAGAAGATCGCCGGCGAGATCGGTTTCCCGCTCATCATCAAGGCGGCTTTCGGCGGCGGCGGGCGCGGTATGCGGGTGGTGGACCGGCCAGCCGATTTCGCGGGGCGCCTCGAGGAGGCCCGCCGCGAAGCCGGAGCGGCTTTCGGCAACGACGCAGTCTTCCTGGAACGCTTCGTGCGCCGCGCCCGCCACATCGAAGTACAGATTCTGGGCGACCGCCGCGGCAACATTCTGCACCTCTATGAACGCGACTGCTCGGTGCAGCGCCGCCATCAAAAAGTGGTGGAAGTGGCGCCGGCGGTTTCGCTCGATCCGGCCCTGCGCGCCGCTTTGGCCGATGCCGCCGTGCGCCTGGCGCGCGCGGCCGGCTATTACAACGCGGGCACGGTCGAGTTTCTGGTGGATGCCGATTCGGGCGAGTGGTACTTCATCGAGGTCAACCCGCGCATCCAGGTGGAACACACCGTCACCGAAATGGTGACTGGAATCGACCTGGTACGAGCGCAGATCCAGGTCGCGCAGGGCCTGGAATTGCATGGCGCGGAGATGGACCTGCCGCCGCAGGAGAAGATTCCGCTGTACGGCTACGCCATGCAGTGCCGCATCACCACCGAGGATCCGGCCAACGGCTTCGTGCCGGATTACGGCAAGCTCTCCACCTACCGTTCGCCGGCAGGATTCGGCATCCGGCTCGACGGAGGGTCGGCATATTCGGGCGCGGTGATCACGCCGTATTACGATTCCCTGCTGGTGAAGGTCACGGCCTGGGGACGCGATTTTCGGCAGGCCTGCCAGCGCATGGACCGCTGCCTGCGCGAGTTTCGCGTGCGCGGCGTCAAAACCAACATCCAGTTTCTGGAGAACGTGGTCAACGACCGGGAGTTTCAGGCGGGCGGCGCGACCACGCGATGGCTGGAGGAAAACGCGGCGCTGTTTCGCTTCGCACCACGCCGCGACCGCGCCACCAAACTGCTCAGCTACCTGGCGGACGTGATCGTCAACGGCAATCCGGCCGTGGCCGGCAAGCCGCGTCCCACGCGCCTCGATGCCGCGCCGGTGCCGCGGCACGTGGCCGCCGCGCCGCCCGACGGCACGCGCCAGTTGCTCGACAAGCTGGGGCCGCAGGGATTCGCCGCCTGGGCGGCTGCCGAGCGGCGCCTGCTGATCACCGATACCACTTTCCGCGACGCCCACCAGTCGCTGCTCGCCACCCGCGTCCGCACCTACGACATGCTGCGCATCGCCAACTTCGTGGCGCACCGGCTGCACCGTCTTTTCAGCCTGGAGATGTGGGGCGGCGCCACCTTCGATGTCGCCATGCGATTCCTCCACGAGGATCCGTTCGTCCGCCTGCGCCGCCTGCGCGAAGCCATCCCCAATATCTGTTTTCAGATGTTGCTGCGCGCCTCCAACGCGGTCGGCTACACGGCTTATCCGGATAACGTGGTGGCCGAGTTCATTTACGAAGCCTCGGCGCAAGGCATCGACATCTTCCGCATTTTCGATTCGCTCAACTGGCTGCCCAACATGAAGGCGTCGATGGAAGCGGTGCGCAAGACGCGCTCGGTGTGCGAGGCCGCCATCTGCTACACCGGCGACATTCTGGACCCGGCGCGCGACAAGTATTCGCTCGCCTACTACGTCCGCATGGCCAAAGAGCTGGAGCGCATGGGCGCGCACGTGCTCGCCATCAAGGACATGGCGGGGCTGTGCCGTCCCTATGCGGCGGAAAAGCTGGTGAAGGCGCTGCGCCAGGAAGTCGGCATCCCGATCCACTTTCATACGCACGATACCAGCGGCGTCAACGCAGCCTCGATCCTGAAGGCCGCCGACGCGGGCGTCGACATCGCCGATGCCGCCATCGCTTCCATGAGCGGGCAGACCAGCCAGCCCAATCTCAATTCGATCGTGGCCGCGCTCGATCACACGCGGCGCGCGACCGGGCTCGATCTGGACGCGCTCAACCAGTGCGCGGATTACTGGGAAGTGGTGCGCGAATTCTACGCGCCGTTCGATACCGGCCCCAAGTCCGGCAGCGCCGAGGTCTACCTTCATGAGATGCCGGGCGGGCAGTACACCAACCTCAAGGAACAGGCCGAATCGATGGGCCTGGGCGCTCGCTGGCACGAACTCGCGCGCGCTTATGCCGACGTCAACATGGCCTTCGGCGACATCGTCAAGGTGACGCCTTCCAGCAAAGTGGTGGGCGACATGGCGATCTTCCTGGCCACCCACAACATGACCATGGAACAATTCGGCTTCCTCACGCCGGAGCATAACTTCACGCTTCCCACGTCGGTCATCGACATGTTCATGGGTGGACTGGGCGAGCCGGAGGGCGGCTGGCCGAAGAAGCTGCAAACCATCGTTCTGCGCGGCGCCAAGCCGCACAAAGGGCGCCCCGGCGCGCACTTGCCGAAGGTGGACCTGGAGGACACAGCGGCTGCGCTCGAAAGGAAGATCGGCCGCCGGCCGGCCCGTGACGAGGTGCTGAGCTACCTGATGTACCCGGAGGTCTTCGTCAAGTGCGCGCACAATCGACAGGCGTGGGGCGACGTGGACGTGCTCCCGACGCCGCAGTTTTACTACGGCATGGAGCGGTCTACCGATGTTGCCGTCGAACTCGAGCCCGGCAACACCCTGGTGGTGAAGTTTCTCACCGTGGGCGAACCGCACCCCGATGGCACGCGCACGGTCTTCTTCGATCTCAACGGCCAGCCCCGCGAAGTCACCGTCCGCGACCGCAGCCTGGACGTGAAGCAGCGGGCCGTGCCCAAAGCCGATCCGAATCAGCCCGGCCAGATCGGCGCGCCGATTCCCGGCGTGGCATCGACCGTCGCGGTGCAGATGAACCAGGTGATTCAAAAAGGCGACCAACTGCTGGTGATGGAAGCGATGAAAATGCAGAGCACGGTTTATGCGCCGGTGGGCGGCCGGGTGACGCAGGTTCTGGTGCAGCCGGGGCAGCATGTGGAAGCCAAGGACCTGCTGATCGAGATCGAGTAGGGCGCCGTGGGCACCTCGGCCGACGTGGCGCACGCACTCGTGCGTGCCGCGTCGGCACTCATGCCGACGCGGGGCGAGGTAAAGCGAAAGACATGTCGAGACGAGTCTCGACACGGCACGCACGAGTGCGTGCGCCACGGTTCACGACAACTGGGCTTGGCCGGCGCGCATGGCCATAGGGGCCTGGCGGATATGCGAGTGGCAAAGGAATTCGAGAAGGACGATCATTTTGTGTTCGAGGTCGGGGCCCGAACGGCGCGAATCAGCACGCGAAATCTGGAATTCGGCGATCCGCGCTCCCAGTTCGGCCCGCGAGCAACCGGATTGCGGGCCAGCCTCGATAACCGAGGCTCCCAGGAACTCGGCGATGAACCGCATTTCGTCGGTGGAAAGTCCCGCCAGGAAGCGGCGGGCACCGAAACGACGCGATGGATCAGCGCAGGCTGCCAAGGCCGAAACCAGCGTGCTTCGCAAGGCGGATCTCCTCTCGGTGACCGGACATAAATGTAAAGTGGATCTGGCCGTATTATGGCGAAATCCGCACCCGTCCGCAACCGGACGTCTCAATCGGACGTCGCCACCGGCCTCGCTAGTGCGCGATTTGTCCGATCCCATCCATGCGTGAGTTGTCCGCCAATACGGCCGCGGGTGATGGTGGGCGTTCGATTCCCGCCAGCAAGTAGAAGGCGCCGGAAACCAGCACCGCCCAGATCAGGCTAACTCCGATTGCGAAGCGGCGGTCCCAATGCATGCTATGTGAACCTCCCGATTCAGTTCGTAGAGAGTTAAGACGGCCGCGGCGGCAAATCACCGCCGCGGCCAGCGCCGCCACAGCCTCCGGCCCGTGGAGGCGGAAAACCCTGGCGGAAATCACATCCGGCGCCACTCCCACACAAACCAGGAAGTCACGGGGGCGAGAAGGAGATAATGTTCCCCGCGCGAATCCTCCCGGTTGCCGGTATGCCGTCGCCGGTGCGAATATGCCAACCTGCATCTCCATCCGCAACTCGGGCATGGAGCGCATGGAAACGGCAGAGGAACTATCCCGCCCGCCGCCAAGAATTAGGTCCGCTGCCGGGGGCGCCAGCAGCATGCGCCGGGTTAGCAGCCTGCGCCAGGTTAAAAGCTCACTAACCATGGGTTTCACAGAACATATCGGCTGTTACCCAAGTTTCATGAGTGGAATTGATTTGCACGGCAGCTCCCGCGTTATGAATCCGGCCAATCGACGAAACCGCAATGCGGTTAAACTGAACCTGGTGGCGCGCAAAAAGTCCTTCACCGAACAGGCGGCCGAATACAGCACGCTGGCGCTGGTTCTGCCGGTTGCGACCTTCGTCGGCTGGTTGCTGGGCCACCTGCTCGACAAAGGCCTAGGCACCGATTACCTCAACATCGTGGGCCTGCTGCTGGGAAGCGTGGCCGGCTTCGTCCAGCTCATCCGGCAGGTGATGCGGGACACCCATGACAACGATGGCTGACGAGCTCGACTTCGACCGCGCCAGCCGCCGCATTGAGCGCATCCTGGTCTCGGTGGCCGTGGCGGGCACGGCGATGGCCGGGGCGATGGGCGGCTGGAAATGGGCGGTCGGTTTCCTGCTTGGCGCGGCGGCTGCGTGGTTCAACTTCCGCTGGCTGAAACGGCTGGTGCGCGCGCTCGGCGGCGGGCCCGCGCATTCTTCGTTCCGACTGGCGCTGCGCTACTTCCTTTTAGGCGGCTGCGCCTATGTTATAGTACGGTTTTCTTGGATACCGGCGCTGGCTGTGATTGCCGGTTTGTTCGTTCCGATCGCGGCAATCTTCATCGAAATTCTCTTCGAGTTGGTGTATGCAAGAAAGCGAACTCTGGATCACCAGGATCTTTAACGACCGATTCAGCGACTTGGGAAACGCCGCGCTGCAACTAGTCGGGATACACGCCCAGGCGCGGCCCTGGGCCAACTACATCCTGATGCAGTTCCTGGTGTTCGCGCTGCTGCTGGTCGTCTTCGCCGTCTTGCGCGCGCGCCTTTCGGCGACCAATCCGGGCAAGCTGCAGCAGACCTTCGAACTGTTCTACGGGTTCGTGCGCGCCCAGGCGGAAAACCAGATGGGGCACGCGGCGTCACGTTATCTTACTTTTTTCGGAACCATCTTCATCTTCATTCTGGTTTCGAACCTGATCGGGCTGATCCCGGTCTTCGAGTCCCCCACCATGAATGCGCCGGTCACCCTCGGCTGCGCCATGGCGACCTTTTTTTACTACCACCTGATGGGCGTGTCGGCAAACGGATTCAAATACATCCTGCAATTCATGGGTCCAAAGTGGTGGCTGGCCTTTCTGATGTTCCCGATCGAAATCGTCAGCCATCTGGCGCGTCCCCTTTCGCTCACCATTCGTCTCTATGCCAACATGTTCGCCGGCGAGCAGGTGACGATGGTGTTTCTGAGCATGACCTACCTGGCGGTGCCGGTGATTTTCATGGGTCTGCACGTATTCGTGGGCGTTGTGCAGGCTTACATTTTTATGCTGCTCACGATGTCTTATGTGGGCGCATCGGTCGCGCACGAACATTAATTCCGGCTTTATGCCGCTTCGAGCGTGAGTCCGCCGGTCTCCCCAGGCACGGCGGAAACCACCTCCTCGGGGCGATTTCATCAAGGAGAAAACAAATGACGAAGAGGTTGTTTTTCGTGCTGGCTCTGATGTTGCTTGCCAGTTGCGTGCTGTGCGCGCAGACGCCGGGCAATGCGGCCGCAGCCGAGGCCGGACAGTGGAACCCGCTGGCCGCCGGACTGTCGATGGCGATTGCTTCCGGCCTTTGCGGGCTGGGGCAGGGTAAGGCCATTGCCAGCGCCGTGGAAGGCATGGGACGCAATCCGGGAGCTGCCGGAGCGATTCAGTTGGCGATGCTGATTGGCCTGGCATTTATCGAGTCATTGGCGCTGTACACGTTGTTGATCGTATTTGTCTTCGTGAAATAGCTCCCCAAATGGGGGGAGCGGGCACTGGAGCGGGCACTGGTCTCTCCCCCCTGTACTGATGAACCCCAAACTGTACTACTAAACCCAGAATGCTAGTACCTATGGCGGGCGGTTCGAGCTGCGGTCTATTGATTTGTGGGCCTGGACCCCAGTAGCATTTAAGACGACCCTCCCATGGAACACAGAAGAACCAGGCGATTCACGCTCCATCTTCCGCTGTCGGTCGTGCGCTCCGGCGTTGAGCAAACCAGCTTGGCTGGCCATACCAGGAACATCAGTTCGACTGGTGTGCTGTTCACCACTGAGAACGAGCCGCCGGTGACCGGTTCGATTGAGTACGTCATCAGCCTGAACCAGGATGAGACGCGGCCCGTCAACCTGCGTTGCCTGGGCAAGGTCGTACGGTTGGAGCGCGCAGCCAACGGCCGCCACGGAGGTGCACAGGCTTACCATGTGGCCGCCACCTTGGAGCGCTACGAATTCGTGCGCGCCCAGTAGGGTCGCAGTCCGCGCGAGGTGACGACGAGAGCGCGGGATCACGTCGCGGATCAGGGGACCCGCACCAGCTTACTTTACAAAAACCAGGCACACCGGGCGCGGCTGTTCCGCCGGCCGAAACCGGGTCGGCGTCAACTCTCCGCTCCGCTGATGGACGCGGAAGACCACGATGTTGTCCGAATCCTGATTCGACACCAGCAGGAATCTGCCATCCGGGTCCAGCGTGAACTGGCGCGGCGTTTTGCCCAGCGTGGGCGTGTGCTCCGGCTCCGCCAGCTTGAACAGCTCAGGTTGGACATCGAACAGCGCGATGCTGTCGTGCCCGCGGTTGGAGGCATATACAGCGCTGCCCGCGGCGTTGATCACGATTTCCGCGGCGCCGTTCGCCTGCATGAAATGGGCGGGCAGTGTGCTCACGGTCTCGAAATCCTGGAGCGCGCCCTTCGCCGCGTCATAGTGAAACGCGGTGACGGTGGAGGCTATCTCATTCAGCACGTACACCACTTTCCCGTTCGGATGAAAGACCAGGTGCCGCGGACCCGACCCTGGAGCCACCACCGCGAATGGCGGATCGTTCGGAGCGATGGTCCCCTTGCCGGCGTCGAAACGATAGATCAGTATCTGGTCGAGGCCGAGGTCCGGCACCAGCAAATACCGGTTGTCGGGCGAGAAGACCGCTTCGTGCGCGTGCGGCCCTTCCTGCCGCGCGCGGTTGACACCGGATCCATGGTGCTGGTCGAACGCGGCGGCCTCACCGAGCTTGCCGTCGGCGCCCACCGGCAGCACAGCCACGCTGCCGGTTCCGTAATTGGCCACCGCCAGCCAGCGGCCCGTGGCATCGAGCGCCAGGTGGCACGGGCCTCCGCCCTGGGAAGAAACCTGGTTAATCAGCGTCAGCCGAGCCGCCGCGCGGTCGATCGAAAAGGCGCTGACCATTCCTTTCCCCCCGACCTCGTTGACCGCGTACACGAAGTGGCCGCTCGCATCCACCGCCAGGAACGAGGGATTGGTGGTTTCCACCGCCAGCCCTTCCGGCGTCAGCTCGCCAGAGGTGGTGTCGAACCGGTAAGCGTAAATGCCCTTGGCGCCGCCGCCCGGATTCGATCCCGAAAAGGCCAGCAGCTCCGCGCCCTGCGCCGCAGCCGCCGCTAGAAGCAGCATCGAAAGAATGGTTTTCACAGTGGTATTACAGCACAAGTAAGCTAGTCCGGGGCGCCTGGTGAGGCGGCCGGCACGTTGAACAGTAAGGCGGGGCGTGCTACAAACAAAGCGTATGGACAAGTCCATCCGCAAATACACCAGTTACAAGGAAATGAAGGCCGACGAATATCGGTACTGGCAGAGCCGCCCGGTGCACGAACGGATGGACGCGGTTTCCGAACTTACCACCGCTGCATACGCGCTGAAAGGCATGGCCCCGGATGTACCAAGACTTCAAGGACCTGTTATCCGCCTTCCACGCCCACGGCGTTAAGTACCTGATCGTCGGCTGGTACGCGGTTTCGTTCCACGCCCAGCCTCGTGCGACCAAGGACATCGACTTATTCATCAAGGCCGATCCCGCGAATGCGAGAGCGGCCTACGCTGCGCTGATCGCCTTCGGCGCCCCGCTCGCGGACATAAGCGTGGACGACCTCGCCGACCCGCGCCAGTTCCTCCGGTTCGGACGTGAGCCAGTCGCGGTCGATATTCTCCCCGGCATTGACGGGGTTGAGTTTGACGCGGCATGGGAGAGGCGTATTGAGGCAGTCATCGACACGGCAAGTGGTCTTAAGGCATGCTTCATTTCCAAGGATGACTTGATTGCATCGAAGCTTGCGGCGGGCCGGCTGCGCGATCTTGCCGACGTCGAGGAAATCCGGGAAGCGACAGGGAGCGAAGGGCAGCAGAGTAAGTAAGGTACACCGGAAACGAAACCGGGCGGCCCTGGTCAGTAGCCGAAAATGCCGGTTGACGCAACGCCTTAGCGATCCACCTTCACTTTCGGACACCAGCGGCAAAAGCTAGTCTCGATAGTCGACTGTGAGCCGTTCACGTCCACCCGATACCAACGATGCAAGCCGAGAGCACAGAACGCCTGCTTTAACCAATTTGATTCGTGCGTCCGATGCGGCCACAACTTCGCCAGTGACTCCAAATCTTCGGAAGCGTTCAGGCGCGAGAGTGCGTCTCCCTGGTCCATTTACCTTTCCCCTTCGAGTTCCCATTATTGCGCGAGCGCGTAAGCCTGGCCCGTAGCGAAGTGACACCGAGCCGTCCATACGTTGCCGTGCTAAAGTGTTATCAGGTAATACCTTGGAGCACCCGCGATGGCGACACTCTCGACGACCAGTCTGAAGCTCGATACCGCAATAAAGGAACGTGTGCATCGGCTCGCCTCGGCACGTCGCCGCTCGCCGCACTGGGTAATGCGCGAAGCCGTCGAGCAGTATGTGGAACGCGAGGAGAGGCTCGAGCAACTCCGGCAGGAGGCGCTGGCTGCGTGGGCCGAGTATCAGACCACCGGCCTGCACGTCACAGCCAAGGAGGCCGACGCTTGGCTGGCCAAGCTTGAAGCCGGCAAGCACGCCGCAATCCCTAAATGCCACGTCTAGTGTGGTCCCAGCCAGCCCTGCTTGATGTAGCCCGTCTCCATAAGTTCCTGACTCCCAAGAGCCGGGATGCCGCGCAGCGGGCCGTCAAGACGATCCGTCAGTGCGTGAAAGCGCTCGGCAAGCATCCGGAAATTGGCCGTCCTGTCGAAGAGATGTCGCCAGAGTTCCGCGAGTGGGTGATTGAATTCGGCCCCGCGGCCTACATCGCCCTGTATCATTACGACGGGAACGAGGTTGTCATTCTTGCAGTCCGCCACGGACGCGATGCCGGATATTGAGTGCCCGCTCGTCCTGCTTGTTCCGTTTTGCCGGACTCCTTCGCCCGGATTGTTTATGGGGCGAACCCGTTGCACCGGACTATGGTCACCCGGCAAGGGTGCTCCGATCCCCTCCGATTATTCCGCGAGTAACCCCCGCTGCTATGCACTAATATGGAGCAGGAGCCATGCTCGAAAACATCAACCTCAAGAGGAAACTCTCGCGGGAGGAGTACAAGCGGGCGCTGCCTGCGGTGCAGCATCGTCTCTACGATCTGGAAAAGGCGTGCTGGGACCACGGCGTGCCGGCGGTGATTGTCTTCGAAGGCTGGGACGCTTCCGGCAAGGGCACGGCAATCGCCGCTCTCACCCAGCGCCTGGACCCGCGCGGGTTCAAGCTCTATCCCATCACCGCGCCCCGCACCTACGAGCAGCAGCGTCCCTGGCTGTGGCGCTTCTGGCTGAAGGTGCCGAACCGCGGCGAGATGGTGATCTTCGATCGAAGCTGGTACTTTCGCGTGCTGGACGAGCGCGTGGACCGCACCATCCCCGAGAAGGCATGGCGCCAGGCCTACCGCGACATCGTCGAATTTGAGCGCGTGCTGGCCGACGATGGCGCCGTCATCCTCAAGTTCTTCCTCCATATCTCGAAGAAGGAGCAGCGCGAGCGGTTCCGCGCCATCAAGGCCGATCCGCTGGAAGCCTGGCGCGTCAGCGATGCCGACTGGGCGCGCCAGAAGAAATACGACGAGTACCTGGCCGCGATCGAGGAGATGCTGGAGCTGACCGAATCCGAATTCGCGCCGTGGACCATCGTCGAAGCCACTTCGAAATGGTACGCGCGCAAGCGCATCTTCGAGACCATCGTGGCGGCCCTCGAAAAGCGCTTGGGCGCCAACGCGCCGCCGCTCGAAGCGGAAGTCCCGGCCGTGGCGGCCAAGGATGCGGAATTGCGCGAAGCCATGGATTCGCTCGCGGAGGGGAGGCGCTGATGCTCGAAACGCTCGATCTCACCCGCACCCTCACGCGCGAAGCCTACGTCCGCGAAGTGACGCGGCGCCAGATTCAACTCCGCGAATTGGGCTACCAGGTCTACCTGCAAAAACGTCCGGTGATGATTTTGTTCGAGGGCTGGGACGCTGCCGGCAAGGGCGGCGCCATCAAGCGCATCACCGAGAAGCTGGACCCGCGCGGGTATGTGGTCTATCCCATCGCCGCGCCGCAGGGCGAGGACAAAACCCGCCATTACCTGTACCGTTTCTGGCGCCGCCTTCCCGAGCGCGGCCAGATCGCTATCTTCGACCGCTCCTGGTACGGCCGCGTGCTGGTGGAGCGCGTGGAAGGTTTCGCTCCCGAAGACGCCTGGAAGCGGGCCTACAAAGAGATCAACTCGTTCGAGCGCCAGGTGAGAGACTTCGGGACCATCCTCGCCAAATTCTGGATCCACATTTCCCGCGAAGAGCAGCTCCGCCGCTTCGAAGAGCGCAAGGGCATCGGCTACAAAGCCTGGAAGCTCACCGACGAGGACTGGCGCAACCGCAAGAAGTGGAGCGTCTACGAGGAAGCCGTCGAAGAGATGCTGGTGAAAACCAGCACCCGCAGCGCTCCCTGGAGCCTGGTGGAGGGCAACGACAAATACTGGGCGCGCACCAGGGTGCTCTCCCGCATGGTCGAAATTCTCTCCAAGGAACTCGGCTATACTCCCACCAACCCGCTGAAGCGCGGCTCGGGCAAGAAGAGCGTCAAAGCGGCGAAGTGAAGCTGGCAGGTCGGGGACCTGCCTCACCTGGCAGTATCATGGCCATAGTGACCGAAACAAGCACGGGTACTTTCTCACGCGTCTTTCTGGGCAGGACGGGGCGGGAGGTGGCGCGGCTGGGAGTGTCCGCCAGTTACGGGGTGCCGGGCGAAGCCGTCGAGCGCGCCTTCGAGCAGGGAGTGAATTATCTCTATTGGGGCAGCATGCGGCGCGATTCGTTCGGCGCCGCGTTGCGCCGCCTCAGCTCGCGGCGCGATCAGTTCGCGCTGGTGATCCAGTCTTATACGCGGGCCGCGTCCCTGATGGGCTGGAGCCTGGAGCGCGCGCTGCGTGCCTTGCGCTTCGATTACACCGATGTGCTGCTGCTCGGCATGTGGAACCGGCCCGTGGCGCCGCGGATTCTCGACGCTGCCCAGCGGCTCAAGGCGCGCGGCCTGGTGCGATATCTGGCGGTCTCCACCCACACTCGCGCCTTGGTGCCCGCGACCGCGGCCGGACGCGACTTCGACATCGTCCACTTCCGCTACAACGCCGCGCATCCCGGCGCCGAAACCGACATTTTCCCGCATCTGCCCGATGCCGGCCGGCCGGGCCTGGTGGCATTCACCGCTACAAGTTGGGGGCAATTGCTCGGCAAGGCGACGCTGCAAGGCATTGCCGGTTCGCGTTCGCTGCCCAAAGGCGAGCGCATCCCCACCGCCGCCGACTGCTATCGCTATGTCCTGACCCGGCCGGAAGTGGATGTGTGCATGACGGGTCCCAAGGACGCTGCGCAAATGGAGCACGCGCTCGAAGCGCTACGGCTGGGCCCTATGAGCGAGGACGAAATCGAGTGGATGCGTCGCGTCGGCCGCGCGGTATCGGGCAAGTAGGCCCGCGCGATCCACACGCCATCCCGTCGCGCTCGTAACGTCTATTAGAAGACTTTCCGGGCAAGCTAAAGCATGCCCCACCTAAACGTTTTGACGCGACGTGCGTCAGAATATCATCTATGTGGAAGGACTTCGTTTACTCGCTCCGTTCCCTGCGGCGCAGCCCGCTGTTCACCGCGGCGGCAGTGGCATCGCTCGCGCTCGGCATCGGCGCCAACACCGCCATATTCTCGCTGCTCGATCAGGTGGTGCTGCGCTCGCTCCCGGTGCGCGACCCGCAATCCCTGGTGGTCCTGCACACCGATTACAACGCGCCCGGCGGGGCCAACAGCGATAACTACGAGTCGGTCTTCTCCTATCCTCTTTATCGCGATCTGCGCGCCACCGACCCTGCGTTCTCCGGCATCCTGGCGCGCGGCGGGGCCGGCTTGCGGCTCGCCTGGAGCGGAAACACCGAATCGGCCAGCGCCGATTTGGTTTCGGGCAATTACTTCCAAACGCTCGGCGTAGGCGCTGCCCTGGGGCGCACCCTGGCGCCATCAGACGAAGGCGCGCCGGGCGCGAATCCGGTGGTGATGCTGAGCCACGCCTACTGGTCGAGTCACTTCGGTGCCGACCCGGCGATCCTGAACCGGACGGTCGCTTTGAACGGCCATCCGTTCGTGGTGGTGGGCGTGGTTGAGGCTAAATTTCACGGGTTGACGCAGGGCAATTCACCGGACCTATTCGTGCCGCTCACCATGGAACAGTCGCTGATCCCCAATTTCGACGTGCTGTCCGACCGTAGGATGCGTTGGCTCGATCTCTTCGCACGTCTGAAGCCGGGTGAAAGCCTGTCGCGCGCGCAGGCCTCGAGCGACGTGGCTTACCATGCCATTCTGGTTAACGAGCTGGCGGAGATGCGAGACCCCCCGCACGATGAGCGCGACCGCCAGCGCTTCCTCAACCACCGCGCCGCGTTGCGCCCCGCCGCGCAGGGCATCGCCGAGCTGCGCGAGAAATGGGAGAAACCGCTGCGCGTGCTGATCGCCATGGTGGGGCTGGTCCTGCTGATCGCCTGCGCCAACGTAGCCGGCCTGATGGTGGCGCGCTCCACCGGCAGGCAACGCGAAATCGCCATCCGGTTGGCGATGGGCGCGCGCCGCTCGACGCTGGTGCGGCAGCTTCTGATCGAGGGCCTCATCCTGGCGCTGGCGGGCGGCGTGGCCGGCTTGATGGTGGAATACTGGAGCACCGCGGCCCTGCTCAGGGTGCTGCCGCGCGATGAGGCCGGCGGCTGGCTCACCGCCAGCCTGGATCTTCATTTGCTGGTTTACGCGTTCGCCATTTCGCTTGCCTGCGGCCTGCTCTTCGCGCTGCTTCCTGCCTTGCAGGCGACCCGCCCCGACCTGGCGCCGACTTTGAAAGACCGGGCGCTCAATGTCACTTCCGGCGGCCGGCCCGCGCGCTTGCGGCAGGCCCTGGTATCCGCGCAGCTCGCGCTTTCCCTGTTGCTTGTGGTGGGCGCCGGTCTGTTCAGCTCGAGCGCAGCCAACCTCTTGAATGCCCACCTGGGATTCCGCACCAGCCAGCTTCTGTCGTTCGGCGTCAGCGCCACGCTCGACCGGCCACAGGCCGCGGCCGCCGCGGCTTTCTATCGCGATCTCCAGTCCCGCCTGTCTTCCATGCCCGGCGTCGTGGGCGTGGCCGCGGCCGACTGCGGACCTTTTTCGGGCAACGATTCCACCAGCAATATCACCGTGGAAGGCTACCGGGCCGGGCAGGATGAAGAGACCCACGCGCGACGCGTCGCCGTCAGTCCCGCGTATTTCGCCGCGCTGGCCATCCCGCTGCGCGCCGGCCGTGAATTCACCGACCGCGACGACGCCGCGGCGCCCAAGGCGGTTGTCGTCAACGAGACATTCGTCAAACGTTATTTCGGCAACGCGAACCCCATCGGTCGCCGCCTGCAATTCGGCGCCACCACGCCGCCCAAACTGGATCGCGAAATCGTCGGCGTGGTGGCCGACAGCCGCGACGATGTCCGCGATCCCGGCCGGGAAACCATCTACTCGCCTTATGCGCAGTGGGACAATCCTTCCCGCATGGTGTTTTACGTGCGCACGGCGGGCGATCCCGGGCGCAACATCGGCGCGCTGCGCCAGGCAGTGCGCGAGGCCGATCCCAACCTGCCGGCGGTCAAGATCAAGACCGTCGAGGTGCGGATTCGCGAATCGCTGTACACGGAGCGCCTGATCGCGATTCTATCGGCGGCGTTCGGAATTCTGGCGACGTTGCTGGCGGCCATCGGGCTCTACGGCGTGATCGCTTACTCGGTGGCACGGCGCACCGGCGAAATCGGCGTGAGAATGGCGCTGGGCGCGGTGCCGGCGGACGTGCTCCGTCTAGTCTTGTTCGGCGCCGTTCGCCTGGCCGCGATCGGCATTGTGATTGGCCTGGCCGCCGCGCTGGCGGCCGGCAGGCTGATCGAATCGCAACTGTTCGGCATTGCGGCCGCCGACCCCGTCATCTACGCTGGCGCGGCCCTGTTGCTCGCCCTGGTGGCGCTGATCGCCGCCGGCGTTCCCGCCTGGCGCGCCGCCCGCATCGACCCTGTGGTGGCCTTGAAATACGAATGAGGGCTGTGGCGTAACGACAGTCCCAATTGACCGGTCCTTTTGGCCGCGGCTCCGAAAGAAACGGGGCTGTGATCGACGCATCGGAGCCGCGACCATAGGGAGCGGTCAGTTGCTACTTTCGGAGCCGCGACGAGGGGTTGCGGTTGCCGGCGGTTGAACCGAATATTTCATGACAGGCCCTAATGGAAGCAACGAGAGCTGTCGATTGGGTAAAATAGCTGTTTCACATGAAACCTTTCCTAACCATAATCGCCGCCGGCCTCCTTCTGGCCGGCTGCTCAGAACAACCCGCGCCGCCCGCCGCGGCCAAGAAAGAAGAAGCCAAGCCCGAGCCCGCCACCGGCCAGAGCGCTCTGTTCAAGATGTACCAGGTGGCCCGCGCCTGGGCGCCCGATGCGGCAGTACTGAAAATGGATAGCGTGCGCGTGGAGGGCGTTGCCGACCAGCCCGGCAAGTCCGCCGGATGGGAGGCCGTGTTCACCTCCGAGCAGCGGGCCTCGTCCCATGCGTTCACCTGGTACGCCGTCGACCAGGAGCCCACCATCCACAAGGGAGTTTTTGGCGGCAGCGAAGAGAGTTACTCAGGCGCGCACGGCGCAACCACGCCTTTCCTGATTGCGGACGTCAAAATCGACACCGATGCCGCACTGGCCACGGCCAAAGGCAAAGAGGAAGCCTTCGAGAAGAAGAACCCCGGCCAGCCGGTCATCTACCTGCTGGAAAAATCCAGCAGGTTCGCCAATCCGGCGTGGCGCGTGATCTGGGGAGAATCGGTGAGCACCTCGGGCTTTTCGGTCTTCGTGGATGCGTCTTCGGGCACATTCCTCGAGATCATGCACTAAACCAGACGCTGTCGACTTAAATAGTGGCCAAGAAGAGTCGAGATGACTCTCGACTCAGCGGGCCTGACAGCCCGCGCCACGAACTTATTGGCGCTAATCCGGGTTTCCCCGCCCCGGCAGGCGGGCGCGGTTGTGAGGAGCGCCGGCTTCGAGCGCCAGCCGCAACCGCACCGGGATGCGGTTGACCAGCGCCACGACTAACTTGTATCTCCAGCCGGGCACGACGAACAGCTTGCGCCGGCGCAGGCCGGAGAGCGATGCCTCGACCACGTCTTCGGCGGTCATCCAGAATGATTTGGGGATGGAGGCGCGGTCAACGCCTGCCACGTCGTGAAACTCGCTGTAAGTGAAGCCGGGGCACAGCGCCTGCACCACCACCGGCGAGCGCGCGGATTTCAAGTCCAGGTAAATCCCTTCGGTGAATGCGTTCACCCATGCCTTGGTAGCGCAGTAACTGACGCTGCCGGGGCTGCGCGTGAAGCCGGCCACGGATGCTACGTTTATAATGGCGCCGCGACCGCGCGCCACCATCGGCCCCAGCGCGGCATGCGTGAGCCGCAGGATGGCGCCGATGTTCAGGCGATGCATTTCGATCTGCTTGTCGAGCGGCGCTTCCCAGAAGCGGCCCTTGACACCGAACCCGGCGTTGTTGACCAGCAGATCAAGGCGCGGCTCGGCGGCGAGGCGCGCGGCGACGCGGTCCACACCTTCGACCGCCGACAGATCCGCGGTGCAGGCTTCCACGTGGATCTGATGGGCGCGTTCCAACTCCGCCGCAAGCTGCTCGAGCCGGTCGCCGCGGCGCGCGATGAGCAGAAGATCGTAGCCTTGCGCGGCCAGCTTGCGCGCGAACACCGATCCGATGCCGGCTGAAGCGCCGGTAATGGCTGCCAGGGAGTTAGTCATGGGTCTTTAACCGGACACGCGGGATTCGAGCTTACGGCTCAGCCTTCGCTGCGGCGCTGCGACGCGGCGTGCGTGGCTTTTTGGGAGCGCCGACATAAGCGTAGGGGTCCTCCGGCGCCTCGGGTTCCGCGCGCTGGAACCAGCGCTTCGCAGCGGTCCACGTGTCGCGGATGCGGCGGTGAACGGGGCGATCAGACACGGCAGCCCTCCTGCCACGATCATACAACAGCGATGTGATCCGCTTCGGACCTGGGACGCCGCGCAGCCAAGCTTCGACTAAGCTTTGCGGCGCCGAACCAGTAGGCTCCCGCCAGACCCAGACCCGCGAGAACAAAGCTGGCCGGCTCGGGGACTTCGCTGCCCGCTGATCCTGCTGTGGTGTTCAAATAGCGGACGATGCTGTAGCTGGGGTTGTTCTCGGAACTATATTGGCTGCCGGGATTACCGACCCAGAGTGCAGTCGGATTAACGCCCTGCCAGTCCAGAAAGACACGGTATCCGCTAGCCTCCGTCATCACCAGCTCGTTCGCCGGGGCCCCCCCATACTGAGTGGCATCGAAACTGACGGAATCGACAGTGGATGTGAGACCGGAAACATCGTAAACGTAAGACTGCCCGAGGAAGCCGTCGCTTGTTCCGTTGCCTGTGGTGACGTCAGCGGATAGCAGACTCGTGGGCGCCCCGGTGCTGTCATCGTACTCGATCGTAAATGTCCCAGCGAGGCCGCCGCCGTCATTCCAGTAACCGCCGGCCCAATCGAGCGTGAATGTGTCGGCTACGGCCGGCACGGCGGCGACAAAAGTCCAGAACGCGATTGCCGTCAGCAGTTTTCCCGCTCTGCTGCTCATGGGAGCCCGAAGACTGCGCGAGATTCGCGCCACGTCGAAGATAGTCTGTTTCGTCACTTTCCAGATCGAGAGCATCCGCTAACCGATGGTCTGGGCACGTGGGGTACCGTTTTGCGGGGCCCCTCCGGGGACACTCCGTGTGGCTGTGCCCAATGTTCCGATTGCGGACGCGGGCTAGGCATGTGCCCCCACAAGCCTGACCCAATCGGGAATCAAAGGCAGCACAACAAAAACTGCGCTCGCGTGCAAATTCTGCGTGCGGTAATTCGACGAGCCACCGTCAGTGCTAGAATGCACATAGGGGATGCAAGTCTGTGGGGGCCTATGAATCTGGTTCGGTCCGCATGGGAATGGCTACGGCGGCAAATCGTTGAAGATGTTCCGGCAGAAGATGCCCTCTGTGAATTCGACTGCCGGAAGCCCGACTGCAATGTTGGCGAGTGGAAGACCTGCGAGCGGCGGCTGCAAAACGCGGCCGGGGAACTGATGCCGCCGCAAAAGCCGGCTTCGGACCAGACTCCCGAGCAAAGTATAGGGAGCGATCGCGAGCGCGCTTGACCTTCGCCGGGATGACGAACCAGATTGTTAAGGGTTGTTAAGACACAAGACTGTCCCGACTTCTGGCGTTACCTTCCAGCGCCCTCCCGCGTCCAACCTGCACTATGTCGCTAATTTCTCGCACAATGCTGCCTTTTGTCATGGCTGGGGCTCTGTCCGCGCAATTTGCCGGATTGACGCTCCCGCCCAGCGGAAACAACCAGAAAGGCGTGGTGACCCAATATATAGGCCCGGTTCAGGTCACGATCGATTACTCGAGCCCGGCCGTCCATGGGCCCGATGGCAAGGACCGGCACGGCCAGATCTGGGGCAAACTCGTGCCGTATGGGCTTTCGACCACCAGTTTCGGCAACGGAAAACCCGATCCCTGGCGGGCCGGCGCCAACGAAAACACGGTGTTCGCGGTCTCCCACGATGTGACCATTGAAGGGCAGCCTTTGCCAGCCGGCCGCTATGGATTGCACATGATACCCGGGGAAGAGACCTGGACCGTGATCTTCTCCAAGGATGCCGGAGCTTGGGGCAGCTTTTTCTACGATGCCAGCCACGACGCGCTCCGTGTCACGGTGAAGCCACACAAGAGCGACTACCGCGAATGGCTGACCTATGACTTCACAGCCCGGCATCCCGAGGAGGCCACCGTTGAGTTGCAGTGGGAAGACCTCGCCGTGCCGTGGAACATCAAGGTCCCGAATATAGCCGACATCTACATCTCACACCTCCGCGAGGAACTGACGACGGTGCCGGGGTTCAGCTACCAGGCCTACATAGCCGCCGCGCAGTATTGCCTGAAGGTGAATAAGAGCCTCGACCAGGCTCTGCAATGGGCCGATGCAGCCATCAGCATGCCGTTCGTTGGCGAGCAGAATTTCGGTACCCTCAGCGTGAAGGCTCAAATCCTAACCAAATTGGGCCGCGAGGCGGAAGCGAAGCCCATCATGGAGGCGGCCCTGCACTCCCCCACCGCCACGCCGTTCGACATCCACCAGTACGGACGCCAACTTCTCAGTGAAAAGAAATTCGACGAGGCCATGAAGGTCTTCCAATACAACGCCGAGCGCAATGGCGATGCCTGGCCGGTACACGTGGGGCTGGCGCGGGGCTATGCCGCCACCGGTGACGCTAAGCAGGCCTTGGAGCACGCCAAAAAGGCATTGCCGCAAGCTCCGGACGATCTGAATCGGAAGACCTTGGAAGCCATGATCGAGGCCTTGACTAAAGGCAGCACTTCGATCAATTAGCGCGCGCTTAGGGGGCGGCGCTACCGCAGCTTCTCCAACGGGGCGACGTGGCGGCCCGATGGCGCGGTGACCGCCGATGTGGTCTGCGTGAATGACGAGGAGGAATATCGCAACATCCTCGTCGATGGAAAACCAGCCCCCAAACCGGTGGAGAAGACCGGCGCCTGGTCGACCGGCGAGTTTGTGACCACGCTCAGGACTCTCCTTTCGCCCCAAACCGACGCGGCTTTTGTCCGCCGCGGCGATGACAGGATCGTGGGGAGGGACGCGTACCGATACGATTTTAGTGTGCGCCAAGCCAACTCGCGCTGGGTCATCGTCAACCCCGACGGCCGCTCCGAATCGCCCGCTTACAACGGCACCCTGTGGATCGACAAGGAACGCCACCGCGTTCTGCGCCTGGAGATGCGGACCAGTTCGCTGCCGGCCGGCTTCACTTACGACAAAGCCGAATCCACGCTCGATTACGATTTCGTTCGCATCGGCAAGGAAAACTACCTACTGCCCATCAAGAGCGCGAACCTGGCCTGCATGAGCGGCGGTTCGACCTGCATGAAGAACGAGATCGATTTCCGAAACTACCGCAGGTTCGAGGCCGAGTCGGACATCACCTTCGCCAAGTAGACGGACTCCTTTTTCGGTAGCGCCGGCGGTCTTTGCCGCCGGTGCCCGCATTTTGCGCGCTTGACCACGGCCACGGTTCGGGGCACGCCGCCAGACCGCTCCGAAAAACACCGGCGGCCGAGACCGCCGGCGCTACGGCTTCCGCGTGCCGCACTACAATAGCTGCTGCATGGCAAATCCCAGTCCGTCGAAGACGCCCGCCTATGCCTGGTATCGGGATCTCAACCGCTATCAGTGGTTCGTGGTCGGGGTGGCCGCGATCGGCTGGATGTTCGACACCATGGCGCAGCAGCTTTTCAACCTGGCGCGGGTGCCTGCGCTGCGCGACCTGATGGGCGGCTCGGCCGCGCCGGGAGCGGTGGCGCAGCAGGCCGGCATCTCGACCATGGTCTTCATGATCGGCTGGGGACTCGGCGGCGTGGTATTTGGCATCCTGGGCGACCGGCTCGGCCGCGCCAAGACCATGATGCTGACCATCCTCGCCTACACCATATTCACCGGCATGAGCCTGCTTTCCACCGGCGTCTGGGATTTCAACGTTTACCGCTTCCTGTGCGGCCTGGGGGTGGGCGGGCAATTCGCAGTGGGCGTGGCGTTGGTGGCGGAGGTGGTTCCCGAGCGCGCACGCCCCTACGCGCTGGGTATGGTGCAGGCGTTTTCCGCGGTGGGCAACATGGTCGCCGCCACCACCGTGATCGTTTTGGGGCAAGTGCAGCAGGCCGGGCTCATCGCCCACGCCTGGCGATGGGAATTTCTGGCCGGCGCGGCGCCGGCGCCTCTGGCGCTGATCGTGTTCAAGAAGCTACGCGAGCCGGACCAGTGGCTGAAGGCAAAGGCCGAAAAAAAGCGCATGGGCTCGTTCGCGGAGCTGCTGGGCAACCCGCGCTGGCGGCGCAACTCGATCGTCGGGTTGTTGCTGGCGTTCTCCGGCGTGGTGGGATTGTGGGGCATCGGCTTCTTCAGCTATGACCTGTTCCGCCCAATTCTCGAACGAACTTTCCGCGCGCAGGGCATCGCCGGCGCCGCGCTGGCCGGCAAGACCACCATGTGGCTGGGCGTGACTTCGCTGTTGCAAAACGCCGGCTCCTTTTTCGGCGTTCACGCCTTCACTTGGCTGACCCAGCGGACCAACCGGCGCACCGCGTTTGCCATCAGCTTCCTGGCCGCCCTCGGCATGACGGCCTTCACGTTTTGGAAACTCAACACCATCGGCCAGATGTTCTGGATGGTGCCGGCGATGGGCTTCACGCAGCTCGCGCTGTTCGGCGGCTATGCGATTTATCTGCCGGAACTATTCCCCACGCGTTTGCGCAGCACGGGCACCAGCTTCTGCTATAACGTCGGCCGCATCGTGGCGGCCGGGGGTCCGCTGACGCTGGGCCTGCTCACCAGCAGCGTGTTTCACGGCCCCGATGCGATGCGCTACGCCGGTGTCGCGATGTGCTCGGTCTTCCTGGTCGGATTGTGTGCGCTGCCCTTCGCGCCGGAAACCAAAGGCCAGCCGCTGCCGGAGTAGGGATTTGGGGCGGGAGCCGAGTTAGGGCGCAATCCGTGGGGAGTCGAAGCAGTCGGCGCTCTCTGAGCCTACGCTAAGTTCGCCATTCCGCAATTACGATAGCGATTTGTCGCGCGACACGCGGGCGAGGCATCGCTCGCCACTACAGCGCCCGACCGCCGTCCGTAGGGGCCGGGCACACCCGGCCCGGCCTACCGAAACGTGGCCCGCGTTTGCGGATCGTGAATTGGCCCTTTTTGGTCACGAGATCGTCGGCGATTCCTGCTAGACTCCGGATCAGAGAGGTAATCGAAGCAATGCGTGGGCTTGTGATCGTGCTTCTCGCCGCCGTGACGGCATTTGCGGCTGACGAACCCTGGACGAAGGTTCGGGACCTGAAAAGCGGAACCGAACTGCGGATCTTCAAGAAGGGCGGCATGCATCCGATCCTGGCCAAGATGGAAGAGGCCAACCCGGATTCGCTCATCATTGTGCTCAAGAACGAAGAGCTGGCGATTCCCAAAGACCAGATCGACCGCATCGACTACCGGCCTTTGAAGACCGGCGGCCGGGTCACCAAGGAAACACGATCGACGGTCGAAACCGCGGATGCGAAGACGGCTGCCGAGTCGCCGAACAACGTGCCGGGTGAGACTACCAGCTCGAGCACCAACTACGTGTTCAACTCCCAGCCAGACTTTCAAACCATCTACCGCCGCCCGCCGCCAGAGCCGAAGAAATAGGCGCGCGCGGCCAAGCGTGGCGCGGCAAGCGGATTAGCGATCAGCGCGCCGGGCCTTTGCTATAAACGATGTCGTCGATGGACCGCGAAGAACGCGGGTCGCCGGTTTCCACCAGCCCGGCAAATCGCATCCAGCGCCCCTCGCCACGCGGGGCAAAGCGAGTACAGGCACGAAGTTTCGCAAAGGCGGCGAAATTCGTGCCAGTCCCCGCTTTGCGGCAGTCCGCCTGGGTTGCGGTTTTCGTTTTCGCCGAAGAGCGCTCGTGTTCCTCGCCGCTGGCCTTGATCCGAGTCATGCTATGACAACCTTCGATTGATGATAGCGCGGCGGCGCAACGCGAGGACAGTCCCCGCTTCACGGCTGCTACACTCGAACAGATGGCTGTCGGCGCGGCGGACGGGGTGAACCTCAACCAATTGGCGGATCATCGCGGGGTGAAGGAGTGCCTGCAATGGTTCACGCGCGAGAAGCAGTGGATCAGCGAAAAGCACCTGGAGCTGTGCCGCATTCCGGCGCCGACGTTTCAGGAGGCCGACCGGGCGGCGTGGTTTCTGGAGCAGTTCCGCGCGCTCGGTTGGGAGGCTTCGATCGACCGCGTGGGCAATGCGATCGCAGCCTCCGGCGATGGGCCGTACGTGGCGCTGACGGCGCATCTCGACACGGTAATTCCGGCGCGGTCAAAAGACGAAATCGAGGTGGATGCCGACGGACGCTTTCGAGGCCCCGGCGTATGCGACAACGGCGCCGGCCTGGCCGCGCTGCTCGGCTTCGCCCGTGCCTGGAAGTCGGGGCCGCGCCTGCCCGAATTCGCGCTGAGCCCGCTGCTGGTGGCCAACGTGGGCGAGGAAGGCGAAGGCAATCTGCTCGGCATGCGCTATCTGTGCAAGCAATCGGGGCTGGCGCGGCGCATCGCGGCGTTCGTGGTGGCAGATGGCGCCAACACCGATCACATCACCTGCCGGGCATTGGGCAGCCGGCGCTTCGAGGCCGTGTTCAACGGCCCGGGCGGCCATAGCTGGAGCGATTTTGGCGTTGGCAATCCGGTGCATGCGCTGTGCCGGGCGGTAGCTCTGTTCGCGGATACGGCGGTCGCTGGCTCGCCCAAGTCGGCCATCAACGTGGGGCTGATCGAAGGTGGCGCGGGCGTGAACGCGATCGCACAGGCGGCGCGCGCCAAAATCGACATCCGCTCGGAAAGCAACCAGAAGATGGACGAGCTGGTTGGCGCGCTGGAGCAGGCCGTGGAGCGCGCGCGGGAAACCGAGAACCAGCGCGCTTCGGGCGGCCAGGTTACCTCGCGTCTCAAAGAGATCGGCTCGCGGCCGGCGGCGGCGCTGGCCGACGATGCGCCCATCCTCAAATATATCCGGGCAGTGGACGCGCACTTGGGCATTCGGTCGCGTCTCGATTGCGCCTCGACCGACGCCAATATTCCCCTGTCGCTGGGCACGCCGGCCATCGCCATCGGCGCGGGCGGCGTGGGCGGCGGGGCGCACACGTTGCAGGAATGGTTCCGGCCGGAAGGGCGCGACCTGGGACTGAAACGCATCTTCCTGCTGATGTTGCTGTTGCTCGGGCCCCAACTGCCCGAGCCGGGGAGCGATGGCCGGTGAGCCTCGAGTGGGGCAGGCGCTTCCGCCTGCCAATCCCCCAAGTGAGCCGGGAGCGCGCCGCGGAAGCGCTGCTGGTCTGGAACGCGCTGATTTGGGGCGCCACCTTCGTAGTGGTGAGATCGGCGCTGGCGGGCATCTCTCCGCTCTATTTTCTGGCGCTGCGGTTTTCCCTGGCGACGGTCGCGCTACTGGTGCTGTTCCGCGGGGTGGGCAAAAGCGCGCGCGACTGGAAATCGGTGGGCGCGGGGGTGCTGATCGGCAGCTTGCTGTTTGCCGGCTACCTGACGCAGACGCTCGGCCTGCGGCTCACCAGCGCGCCCAAGTCGGCGTTCATCACGGGGCTGTGCTCGGTCCTGGTGCCGGTGCTGGCGGCGGTGGCTTATCGGATCAGACCACAGGTGGCGGAGGTCGCCGGGTTGCTGGTAGCCACCGTGGGGATGGCATTGATGACGCTCAATGGCAGCATCGGAGCCATCAGCCGGGGCGACCTGCTGACGCTCGCGTGCGCCTTCGCCTTCGCGGCGCACATCGTCACGCTGGGTCACTATTCGGGCACGGTGAGCTTCGAGCTGCTGTCGGTGACGCAAATCGCGACGTCGGCCGTGTGGTCCTGGTCGCTGTTGTGGTGGATGGAGAAGCCGCGCGTCCAGTGGCGCCCGTCCGTGGTCTGCGCGATACTGGTGACAGGGTTGTTGGCCACGGCACTGGCATTCACCATCCAGGCGTGGGCTCAGCGGTATACTACTTCTACTCGTACGGCACTGATTTACATGCTGGAGCCGGTAACGGCTTGGCTGACTTCGTACTTCTTGACCGGGGAGGGCCTTTCCGGACGAGCCGCCGCGGGCGCTGGCCTGATTCTGGGAGGAGTGGTGCTGGTGGAGGTGAAACCATGGGCTTCGCGGCCACATCCATCTTAATTAGAGTGACCGGCTGTCCGGTGCGTTTTGAGGCCGGGTGGCGTGTAGCGCAGGAGTAAGATATCCCATGAAATTCTTCGACAGGTTACGAACCGAGAAGCTGCTTTCGTTCACCCTGATTGTGTTCACACTGGCAATCGGCGTGGTGATCGGCACGCTGATCAGCACGGGAGTGAAGGCTGCCCGGCCCAACACGGGCAATTTCGCGCCGGACGCGACGCCGCTGACGATTCCGAATGCGGTTGAGTTGCCCTCCCAGTTCACCCAGATCGCCAAGCAGGTGGCGCCCTCGGTAGTCAGCATTTCGACCAGTTACCTGCCGAAGATGACGCAGAACCCCCACCCGCGGCGGCGCCAGATGCAGCCGGACGAAGGGGAGCAGGGCGAGGGCAATGGCAATGGCAACGGCGGGATGGACGAGTTTCTATACCGCTTCTTCGGCAACCCGTTCGGCGAAGGCGGCCCGAACGCGAGATCGCATCGCAGCGAGGCGTTGGGCTCCGGCGTGGTGGTGGACAGGGCCGGCTACATTCTGACCAACAATCACGTGGTCGACAAGGCTGACCGCATCCAGGTGAAGTTTCACGGCGACGTGGCCGAATACGAAGCCAAGCTGGTGGGCGCGGATCCGGTGACCGACCTGGCGGTGATCAAGGTGACCGGCAAGAGCGGCCTGGAACCGGCGCGGATCGGCAACTCCGACGCGGTGCAGGTGGGTGACTGGGCGGTGGCGATCGGCTCCCCGTTCGCTTACCAGGAGACGGTGACCGCCGGCATCATCAGCGCCAAGGACCGCGAAGTGGATGGCAACAAGCAGTTCCAGCATTTTCTGCAGACTGACGCCGCCATCAACCCGGGCAATAGCGGCGGCCCGCTGCTGAACATGCGCGGCGAGGTGGTCGGCATTAACACGGCTATCGCATCGGAGTCCGGCGGGTATGAAGGCATCGGCTTCGCACTGCCCATCAACACCGCGGCGATGGTGTACAACGCCATCATCAAGGACGGCAAAGTTACGCGCGGCGGCATCGGCATCTCTTTCGGCCAGTCGGACGATCCCACAACCACGGCGAATCTGAAGGCCAGCGGTGTCAACGAGGGAGTGTTCGTGTTGGCCGTGGCGCCCGGCGGGCCGTCGGACAAGGCCGGCATCAGGGATGGCGACGTGGTGGTGGCGATCAACGGAAAGCCGGTTCGCGACGGCAATCAACTGACTGGCATGGTGACCTCGACGCCCGTCGGCAATTCCCTCGACGTGACGGTGGTGCGGGAAGGCAAGCGGCAGAACCTCAAAGTGCAGGTGGCCGACCTGGCGCAGATCTTCCCCGACCGGTTCGGCAATGGCAACGAAGCCGCGCCGGAGAAACAGGAAGGCACTACGGTGAGCTTCGGCATGACGATCGAGACCTTGGCCGAGAGGCAGATCGAGACGCTGGGCATCAAAGAAAAGGGCGGCGTGCGAGTGATCGAGGTCGAACCCAATTCCTTTGCCGAGGACATCAGGCTGCAGAAGGGCGACGTAATCATCGCCATCGCCGGGCAGCATATCAACAACATCGAGGATGTGAAGAAGGTGCAAGCCACGCTGAAGCCCGGTGACGCGGTGCAGTTCCGCGTCCTGCGCCGCGAAGCGCCCAATTCCACCACCTGGACCAATTACTATCTCGCCGGATTCCTGCCGGCCAAGCAGTAATGCAAGATCCGCGCGGTCCTCGGGATAGCCCTGAGGACCGCGGATCCCTGTTAGAATCAGAGCACCAGATATGAGAAGGGCTTCGTGTGCCGTCATAGCGGTAATGGCGTATGCCGCTGCGGCGCCAGCGCAAACGCAATCCAAGAAACCGGCGGCGGCGGTGGCGGCGAAGCCTGCACCGGCGGCAAAACCGGCCGCAAAGCCCGCGGCCAAGACGGTCGCGTCCCGGTCTGTTTCCACCAAGCGACCGGTTACAGCCAGCGCAACACATAGGCCCGCCACCAGAACCGCCGCGGCCGGCAAGGGCACGCCCGCCAGAACCGGCGCGGCAAATGGGAGCCATGCCAAGGCAGCGGCTTCCGGATCTGCCTCCGCGAAGCGCGGCAGGAAGGGGCGGGCAGTGCCCCGGCGGGCTCGGCAAATGGCTCCAGCGCCGGAGCGGTATCAGGAGATTCAACAGGCGCTCGTGTCCAAGGGCTATCTGAAACCCGAGGAGGCAAGCGGGGTGTGGGATCAGAATAGCTGCGACGCCCTCAAACGCTTTCAGAGCGAGCAAAAGCTGCAAGGCAGCGGCAAAATCGATTCGCTTTCGCTGATTGCATTGGGACTGGGTCCCAAGCACGATTCCGCGGCAGCCAGGCCGGCGCCGCTTGCGGTGCCCGGCCAAAGCCCGGTCCAAAACCGCTAAGATCGAGCGCCCTCGCCTGGTCGAATGGGTACGGGGGTGAAACCGCATCCCGATCAATCCCATCTATACTGTAAAGATTAAGGAGTTCAAGACGTGAGCATATCCTCTTACGAGTCGCCCCAGCCCCAGCGATCGGGTTTGGCAATTCCGCTGCTTGCCGGAGGCCTGATCGCCCTGGCCGCAGCTAACATTTACCTTTACGTGCAGTTGGACCATCTGCAAACCGACACGACACAGAAGATAGAAAAGCTGACGGCGGCGGTGGGCGGCGTGCGCGATGCCTCCTCGGTCAGCACGGCAGCCCAGGCGCGGCACATCGACGCATTAAAAGAGGAGCTGGCGAACGCGAATTCGCAAGCGCGCAGCATGTCCAGCCAGGCAAAAGTGGAGGCGCAAGCTCACGCCGACCAGTTGGCCAGACAGCTTCAAGCCGAAGAAGCCAAGATGCAGCAACAGGTAACGGGCCAGATCAGCGAAGTCAACCAGTCGGTGACGGCGGCTAACGCCAAGATCGCCGACGTTTCGACCGACGTGGGCGCCGTGAAGTCGCAGGCTGCCATGACGCAGAGTCAGCTTGAAAAGACGATCGCCGATCTCAAGAGCGTCACTGGCGACCTGGGCGTGCAAAGCGGGCTGATCGCCACCAACGGCACCGAGCTGCAGGCGCTGAAGCTGAGGGGCGAGCGCAACTATATCGACATCAAGCTGGGCAAGGCCAAACAGCCACAGCGCTTCGGCGACATCACGCTGAAGCTGGAGAGTGCCGATCCCAAGCACAACAAATACAGCGTCACCCTGATGGCGGACGACAAGACGAGCGAAAAGAAGGACAAGAGCGTCAACGAGCCGGTGCAGTTCTATACCTCAAAGGGCGGCCACACTCCCTACGAACTGGTGATCAACCAAGTCACCAAGACCGGCATCGTCGGCTACCTGTCAACACCGAAAGACACCTCATCGCGGTAACCACGCCGTTTCGCAACTGCTGTCGCTTGCATGCCGGGCGAGGCATGCCTCGCCCCTACAACGGATTCGAAGGGTCGGGCACGCCCGGCCCGGCGATGGCATTCACGCCTAGTCGGCTACGGCGCCAAGTTCGCCGGGCGATGACAGACTCCAGTTCTGTTAATCCTGAATTCCGAAGCTGGACGCCTTGTATCAGGGCACGGCTTGAGCCGTGCCGCCGACAGTGCACATCCTGATGGGCTTTAGCCCCTGTCTGCCGGCCAGGGGCTAAAGCCCATCAGGTTCATCCCGTTCCGGCACGGCTCAAGCCGTGCCCTGATACAAGACTTGCTTTGTCTTGGCCTTCCGCTGTGGAAATGCAACTTCGCCGAAGTTGACCTCGGAATCCGAGTTAATTGGACTTGGCGGCAGCGGCCTGGGCTGCCAGCCGCGCGCGGACGCCCTTCATGCGCTCGCGCATTGCGGCGACCCGCTGGCGGCCGTCGGGGGAGGCGTCGATCAACCGTTCCAGGTTGACGAGATAGTTCGGCCCGAAGTTGGCCCGTATTTCAGCCAGGAATGGCTCCGCTTTGAGAAAGACGCCGATGTGCTCGCCGTTGGTGTCGGAGAACAGGTCGAGACTGATGGCTCCATGGTTGACCAGCGCGGCGGCCATATCCCAATAGGTCCAGACCATCCGCACATATCCGCTGTGTTCGCTGAACAGCGCCTTGTTGATGTCCTCCATCGACTCGGGATTGAAGTCGCGAAAATACCAATCGCGCGCTTTGCGCATGGTCGCTTCGCGGCGCAGGTCGTAAAGCTTGAGGATCAGATCGGCTTCTTCATGCTTTGACATAGACGGTTCACCTTCTCATGACTCGGACTTACAAAGGCCCTGCAAATCGGCGATTGCAGTGTCATCATAACAGAGTAAGAACCAATCGGCGCACTTTTCCGGGCCACTATGGCAATTCGCCCAGCATGCGGTCGATATCGGCTGGGCTGATGTAGAAATGGGGGGACGTGCGCACCCAGCCGGCGCGCGGGGCGCAGGAGATTCCGGCCTCGCGCAGGCGGCGTACGATCAACGGAGCTTCCAGACCGGGTTTGCGGAAACTGACGATTCCGGAGCCACTTGCGGGCGTTCGTTCGCCTAGCACCTCATACCCTAAAGCCGATACGCCCGCAGCGATGCGGTCCCCAAGATTCTGGACGGCGGGAGCGATTTCTCCGACGCCGACTTCCAGCAAAAACTCAATTGCCGCCCTGAGGCCGAAGCACCCGATGGTATTCAAAGTTCCGCATTCGTACCGGCCCGCATCCTTGCGCAAAGTCATGTCGCGGGACGCGTAATCGGCATAGCCGGCGACGTTGGTCCAGCCGAATTCCACCGGCTCGATCCGGTCTTGCAGCGCCTGCCGAACATAGAGGATGCCGCAACCCTCCGGGCCCAACAGCCACTTGTGCCCATCCGCGGCCAGAGCATCGATATGACAGGACCGGATATCGATCGGAAACGCGCCCAAGCCTTGAATGGCGTCCACCAAAAAGATACAGTTGTTGCGCCGGCAAATCTCACCGATGGTCTCGAGCGGTGCCCGATACCCTGTGAGAAACTGCACGAAGCTGATGGCCAGCAGGCGTGCGCCGCGGCAAGCTGCTTCAATCTGGTCGAGCGGGTCGGTGACGCTCAGCCAGGTGACGGTCACGCCTTTGGCTTCCAGCCGCTTCCACGGGTAGAAGTTGGCGGGGAACTCCTCGCGAAAGCCGACCATGCGGTCGCCGGGTTTCCAATCGAGGCCCAGCGCCACGGTTGCGATTCCCTCCGACGTGTTCTTCACCAATGCGATTTCCGAACGGTCGGCGTTGATCAACCGCGCGGCGGCAACGCGCAGGCCCTCATAGGCGTTCATCCATTGGTCGTAATGCAGGCTGCCGAAGCGGGCGCAGTCGTCCGCCAGGTTCCGCATGGCCTCCGCGGCCGGACCAGCCAGCGGCGCCACGGCGGCATGGTTGAGATAGATAAGATTCCGGCGAACCGGAAACTGGTCCGCATAGCGTTCCCAAAGCGGGGGCCGCTGTTCCTCCACTAGTGCATTGGTCATTGGTTTGAAGAATCGAGTCCTTTCATAATATTAGTGCGGCGGCTATTGCAACTCTTCAATCGCATTCACCACCTGCCGGCGAAATGCCGCCCAATCGTCCACTCCGAACAGGCGGTCGTGATCGCGATCATCCAAATGAAATGCCGCCATCCGCGTGGCGATCAGGCGCTGGGCCGATTTCCCGGCCGGTGTGACGGATTTCGCGTGGGCCAACCGCGCTAGTGTAATGAGCGAGCGGTAATCGTCGAGGCCGGCGCTGATGCGGGCGAATTCCACTGACGGCACGAGTTGGCCGTCCGGAGCTGCGTTCGCCCAGGCATAATCGTCCTCGCGGCAATCGAGCGCGTAGTAGGGATCGCCCGCGACCGCGTTCCAGTGCCAGGCCAGGCGGAACTGCAAGCCGAACTCCTTGGCGGCTTTGTAAAGATGTGCGCCATAGGTCCAGCGATTGCCGCCGTTGTAAGACGCCCACCCGCCACCGCGCTGCCGCAGGAGCCTGAGTTCCCGTTCGCTGTAGGAAGCCAGGGCGGGAGCGTGCAACGTCCGCGCGAGAACGAAATCCGGGTCGCTTTCGCCGTGCCCCCACAGGCTCAATGCCGCGGTGAAGAAAGGAGGTCCCTCGGGAAACGCGCGGCGGTAGGCCTTAGCATTGTCGATCGATTGCTGGATCGCATAGCCGGCCGGCTCGTCGCCGAGGTTCCAGTACACCGGCAGCCAGCCATTCTCGCGTGCGTGGCTCTCTATAGCGGTGTAGACCGCCTTGATAAAATCGCTGTAATCGGTGAAGCCCGCTTCAGCCATCTTCGCCGTGTCCTGACGGTATGGGTCCAGGCCGATCACGCCGGCGCCATAGGAATTCACGGCCAGGAACCCGTCACCCTTGGCGTCTCGCATCTCGCGATCCGCGACATCGAAATCGAGCACTGGTTCGCCATTCGTGAAACCGCGGTAGGCAACATGCGGCACGCCGGAAAACATCGTGAAGCCATGCGCGCGCAGCGAGCGCAGGCTCTTGGCGGTCATTTCCGAGCCGAAGGAGAGGGTGTGCGGATCGTCCGCGAACCACGGTATGCCGATGCCGCCGCCAAATGGACCCACCGGTATGTCCGCGGCGTCCAGCGTTCCCTTGCGGACGGTGAACCGCAGCGGAATCCGCAGCGGCGCGCCCTTCTGCGGCGTGAAAGTCACCTGGCCGGTGTAAACGCCGGGGCTGGCGGTGGCCGGCGCGCGGACGGTCAACCAGAACGTCCGCGCCACGGATTGCGGCATGTTGACGGTGTTTCGCGGAAGGATGAGCCGCGGCGTGATGGTGTAAACAGCGCCATCCGCCGTCACGCGGCTGAGACGGTAAGAGACATATCCGGCGTCGATCGCGGCGGCTGGAATGGCGGCGCGTGGCCCGCTCAATGCGCTCACCGTAACGGTGCTGCGGCCCAGGTCCTTGAGCGGGAGGATCGACACCGTCACTGGCGCGTCCTGGCCCGCGAAAGCTTCCGCTGTCAGCTCATTCACCAATTCGCCGCGGAAGGGCGCGTCGTCATAGTACACGTCCTTCATGAAATCGCGATGGAACACCACATACCCGCGCGCGCGATCCTCGGCGGTTGGCTGGAGCGCATCACCGGCCGGCCGGTGCAGCACACGTTTGTAGGCGTTGTCGAAATAAGAGCGCCGCTTTTCCCGCACAACGTCGAGGAAACGCGCGCCCCGGGCGGCTTGGGCCACGGGAAAGATGACGATGGCGGAAACGCTGCACGCCCACTTCTCGCCCGTGAATTCGAGGTACAGTTGGCCGTTGCTCACGGTCACGTCGAACACCTTCTCGTGAAAGTGCGCGCGGTCGTACTTGTCGAAAGTGTTGTCGGCCGGCAGATCGTCCTGGTCCCAGAATTGAAAGTACTTCTTGCGGAACGACGCGAAATCCTGGTGCTCGGAAACCACCACTTTCCCCTGCGCGCGAATCGAGCGGTCGCGATAGATCTGGTATTCGCCCCAGTATCCCGCCGGGCTGTCCATATTGACGAAGACGCGGTATTTTCCGTTCGGCACGTCCACCGCCAGGCCGCCCGATTCGATGGCAAGAGAACGGCGATACAGTGGATCCGGATCGAGCGAGTTCACCGCCCGCCAGACGCGCGCATCCTTCAGCCCGTATCCGCGGCCCGGATTGTAGAGCGTGGCGGGCGTGATAGCGGTGAAGCCATCCATCGCCGGTCCGCTGCCGAGAGCGAACGCGAGCAGCCCGTCGAACTGGGCCTGCCGGACGGCTGCATCCCGCTCCAGGCGGAGCCTGGAGAGGAAGAGCGGCGCGGCGGGCGTGTCGCCGAGTGCCACCACCACGCGTGTGATGGCGTTGAGCGTCAGGCTGCGGCCGGGGCGGTTCCTCTCGCCGACAGCCAATCCCTGCAAGGGAACGGTCAGCGTACTCTGGCCTGGCGGCGCGACGGCGTTGTAATTTACTCTGGTCCAATAGCCGGTCGTGCCGCGGTCCCAGAATTCAAGCGTCAGCGGCAGCGGGTCGCGCGCGTCCGTGTACAGGTCCATCTTGAACAAGTCGTAGCCGGACCAGTCCTGCGGTTGCCGCATCGCGACGTAGTGGCTGTCGATGCGTAGCGCCTTTCGGCCGTCGGTCGCGTGTTCCTCGACCACCACGCCGCCCGTGAAGGGATTGCTTTCTTCGAAAGAAGTGATGAGCCTCTCTGGCGGCCCAGCAGTTTCCGCCAGCCTGTCTGCAAGAGCGGTGCCGCAGGCGTAGCATCTCTTCCAGGCCGGCATGTTCCGGTAGCGGCATTTGGAACAGCGGACTTCGCCACCACCAAGCGGGCCCGGTGGCGCAATGGGCGCTTCCTGATTACCCCACTCGGCTGCAGCGGTCAACTCGACACCGCTGCCCACGCGCTCGACCGATACGTCGTCAATCCACAGCAAGCCCGGCGCACGCAACGCGAATGACGGGCCGGTCCTGGTTCGTTTCGTCAGCTCGGCGACATAGGTAAACCGCGTCCAGCCGAAAGTGCCGGCTTTCTCGAGGTCCATGCGTCGGCCGTTGAAGGTGAATTCGGTGGCGCGATCCGCGTCGCCGTTCGAAATATCGAGCCCGCGCAGGTAAGCGCTGACCGAATACCGGCCCGGCGTAAGGTCCCGCTCCTGGCCGAGGCGAATCTCGCCGGCCGATGCGCAATCGAGCAGCGCCGAAGTGCGGCCACTGTGCGCCACCAGCCCGACCGCGAACGAACAGCCGCCCTGCGATTTCGAAGCGTCCCAATCCGCGAACATGCCGCCAGCCGCGTCCCGCTCCTTGAGGATTTCAAACGAAGGATTGGCGGCCAGGTTGCCCGTGCCATCTGATGCGTTGTTCTCGGTGGCTAGCGGAGCCCAGAGGACGACGGTCCAGGCCAGCAGCAGAATGCGCAGGGCGGCCAGTGCCCCGCGGGCGAGAGACATGCTTCGATTATAAGGTGGGGCATGCTTTAGCTTGCCCGTTTTTCCCTCTTGACCAACGAACACCTTCGTAGTAAGGTCTTCGTAGATGGTAAAATCAAACGATCTGCCGCGGCCCACCGACGCCGAACTGGAAATTCTGACCGTCCTGTGGAGCCGCGGACCGGCCACCGTCCGCGAAGTGCATTCCACTATTTCCCGCCGCCGCCCGGCGCACTACACCACGGTCTTGAAGCTGATGCAAATCATGACCGACAAGGGGCTCGTGAAGCGCGACGAAAAGCAACGGGCGCACATCTATTCCGCCAGCCGGCCGCGCGAATGGACCCAGCGGCAACTGGCCGGCGACTTACTGGAGCGGGCCTTCGCCGGCTCCGCCAGCAGCCTACTGGTGGGAGCCCTGGCGGCGCGGAAGGCGTCGGCGGCCGAACTGGCCGAACTGCGCAAGCTGGTCGGGGAATATGAGGAGGAGAAGCGATGACACTCGATCACTGGCTCGCCGCTCCGCTGGCTCACGCGCTGGGGCGGGCACTGGCGCATTTCTTGTGGCAAGGCGCGCTGCTGGCCGCGGCGCTCCGGGCGGCCTTGTTCCTGGGCGCGGGGCGAAGCTCGAGGTGGCGTCACCAGGCGGCTACGGCCTGTTTGCTCCTCCTGCCGCTTGTGTTCGGTATTACGCTGGCACTGTCGCTGGGCGCCGGCCCATCGAGTGTGGTACTGCCGCCGGTGGCGCCGCGGATGGTCTTCAATCCAGTGATCGCCCAGGGCGTGCCCGCCGCGCCTGTCGACCGGCTGGCGTGGCTCGCGCCGTTATGGATGGGCGGCGTGATCCTGTTTTACGTTTTTCGCCTCGCGGGATGGGCGCGCGTCGACCGCATGCGCCGGCTCGGTGTTTGTGCGGCGCCCGCTGAGTGGCAACAGCGCCTTCGCGAACTTGCCGGCGCGGTGGGCGTTTCGCAGCCGGTCGAGTTGCTCGAATCCTGTCTGGCTTGCGTGCCGCAAGTGATCGGCTACTGGCGTCCGGTGATTCTGATGCCGCTTGGCGCGCTTGCTGGCCTGAGCGCGGAACAGGTGGAGGCCATCCTGATCCACGAACTGGCCCACATCCGGCGCGCGGATTACCTGGTCAGCGTGGCGCAGAGTCTGATCGAAGGGTTGTTCTTCTTCCACCCGGCGGCGTGGTGGATCAGCGCGGTGGTGCGCGCCGAGCGCGAATTCGCTTGCGACGATGTGGTGGTGGCGCTGCGGCCAGACGCGCGCGCGTATGCCGCGGCGCTGACGACGTTGGAGCAGAGCCGGTGGCCGGCGGCCTACGCCGCAGCAGCGGCCAATGGAGGAAACCTGGTGAGACGCATTCGCAGACTGCTAGGTGAGCCCGCGCCCGCGCGGGTTCCCAGTGCCCGAGCCTCGGCGCTGGCGGGCACCTTAGTGCTGGTGGCCGCCGTTGCTGCCGCTTTGGTGGTGTGGCCACCGGCCCGGAGCTTCGCGCAGCACACTCCGCCGGCCGAATCGTCAGCGGACAAGCAGGAACCGGCCCAGAAAACTGAGTCGGCGCGCCGGAGCCTCGCAGAGTTAGAGGATCTGCTGGCGGGAAAGCAGAAGGACATCCAGGATGCGGAGCAAGCCGCCGCGAAAGCGCAGGAACTGCTCCAGCGCAACGCTGCGGAGCTCGACCGCGCGTTGAAGAACGCCAGCGGGCATCCGCATGATTTCGCGCAGGCGGACGAGCTACTGCGGAAGGCGGATGCCGCGCTCAAGGAACTGGAGTCTCAGGCGGGAAAATCGCAGAAACTTCTCGACGATCAGCGGCTGGAAGCCCTCCTCAAGCAACTGGCGGCGGAGCAGCAGGCGGGAGCATCGCAGCAACTAGTCCAGCAGCAGGAGCGGGCGCTCCAGCAAGCCGACAAGCAATTGCAGGAACTCGATGCGTTGTTCGCCAACGGAAAGCTCGATGAAGCGCTCCGGCAGCGGCAGATGGCACAGGCGGACATGGCGCTGCGGCAGGCGCGGGCGGCGATCGGCGATAGGACGCTCAAGGAAATCGAGAAGCAATTGCAGCAGGCAGAGAGAGAATTCGACCGCGCAGCGAAGTATTGGGGCCAAGGGAACGAGAGCTTGCGTGCGCAGGCCGAGCCGCCGGAGACGCCGCGGCCGCAGGCCCTGGCTGAATCCGGGTCCGCTTTCCAAAAATGGCTGAACGAAGATGTGGCGTACATTATCACTCTCGATGAACGGCGCGTTTTCCTCGCCTTGAGAACTGATGAAGAGCGCGACCAGTTCATCGAGAGGTTCTGGGCGCGACGCGACCCGACGCCAGACACCGCAGAGAACGAGTTCAAGGAAGAGCACTACCGGCGCATCGCTTACGCGAACGAGCACTTCGCGTCGAGCGTTCCCGGGTGGAGGACCGATCGCGGCCGCATTTATATCGTGTACGGGCCGCCGGATGAGATTGACGACCACCGTGGGGAGAGCCTGCCCCGCCAAGCCTGGCTTTACAGGCACATCGAGGGACTGGGAGTTGGCGTAGTGGTAGAGTTTACCGATCCTGGGCGCACGGGAGACTTCCGCATGACTGCGGCGCCGGCGTCGCACGGGTCCTCTTGGCAGGTGATGGCGGGTGCCAGCGATGCCGCGGAATTCGTCGCCCAATCGCTTCGCGCCAAGGGCTTTCCGGTAACTACGTGTCCCGTCCGGGCGGACCGGCCCAGCCTGACACAAGTGCTGGTGGGACCGTTTCCGGATGAGGCTTCCCTCGCCAAGGCGAAGGCAGCGCTCGAAGCGGCGGGCTACCATCCCGTCCGAACGCAGTGACTGTTCTCTCTGTGAGGGCCACGCATGCCCGGCCGCTACAAGCCGGGAAGTGCCGCGATGCGCCTACTGGCCCTTCCCCGCCCGGTCGAAGTCTTCCTTCAACTGCGATGTAATCTTCTCCGCTACGTCGGCGCTGGCGCCGTGGAACCTGGCGCCGAGGCTCTCCTGCGTGGTGGACCAAATGACGTCGCCGTCTTTGTTGACCAGGCGGACGGCGGCGAGCGCCTCATGGCGGCGCTCGGCGGAGTGGTCCGATTCGTTGTCGCCGATCCCCAGGCCGGCTGCGTTGCCCTTGGAGTAATACCCGGTACCCGCGCGCGTGCTCAGGTTCATGTGTGCGTTGATGCCGTCGGACGATTGGTGCGTTTCGGTGAAGACCAGGTCTTCGGCCGCGCCGCGCAGCACGGCGTCGGCACGCTCCTCCTTTTCGGTGAGGACGAATAGCTTGGAAGCGGCCAGGCTGCTGATGAGGATGTCGCGCATTTGCGCAGCGGTATCGCCGCCGGTGAGCCGGTCCACGAAGATGCGGTGCACCGCCAGCAACTGCCGCAGATTGCCGGCTTCAATGGCGGCGATGGCGGCATCTCCAGCAGCGCACACGAAAGAGGCGGCCAACGCGGCCGTTAACAGCAGCAGTGGTTTCATCCTTTACCCGCCTTGCGAGCGTCGTCGTCGAGGAACTCGACGCGCCGGCCGGTGCGCGCCTCCAGACCGGCCAACACGCTGCGTATATCGCCCTTATCCACGCGCAGGACCAGCGCCTGTTGCTTGCCCTCCGCGTCCGTAAACCCCAGGGTGACGAAATGTTTGCGCGACTTGCTCAACAGCAGCACCGGAGAAATCAGCACCGCTGCCGCGTACCGCCGGCTGACGGTCTGGCCGTATTCAAGCGTATTGACTTTTTGATAGGACACGCGCAGCTCGGTTTTGCCTACGCGCAATAGCATCGTCTGGCCGTCGGAGAGGTCCAGACGGATGATTGTCTTGGTGGGGAACTCGCCCGGAGTTCCGCCTACTAGTTCGGTCTTGAAGCCCGGCTCGGCGGCCGCCAGCGCCAGCGGCAACCCCAGGCCGGCCAGCACAACTATCAACGTTCGTAACATTGAATGTAAGCTAGTGCCGCCGCCGCGCGGTGGTTCTCAGTATTAATAACGTGGGGCACGCACTCCTGCGTGCCGAGTGCGCCACGGCGCCTCCACTCGGCCCCGAATCGCACCTGGTCAGTGCGAGCGCGCCCCGAACGTGCTCGTGATCCATCGCCAGGTCATGAAAGACGCAGGGGCCAAGGCACCGAGCATAGCTGGCACCGGAGCGACGGCTGCCAGCTCGTCCCAGAAGATACCGAGCGCCAGCATCCCTGCTCCGGCCAGGTAGCAGAAGGGCATCGCCGATTCAAGCTGCGAAGGCCGGTGCGACCATTGCGGCAGACAGCCCAGCACCATCCCCATCGTTCCCGCAACCAGACAAACCGTCACCCAGACGAACAGCGCCGGGTAGGATTCCAGGCTGGGGTCGCGAAAGAAGTGGATTCGGAACAGATTGAACCAAACCTCTCCGACGAACAGGAGCACCAGGAAAAGGCCGCCCAGCAGGTACGCCCGCTCCGGCCATTTCCTCGGGTAGCGGAGAACGCCGAGGAATACGACGCATACCGGAAGCAGGATCATAACCGGAAACACTAGGTCGATCAGGCCTAGCCCCTCCCTCCATTCGACATAGGGAACCCATGTCGCAATGAGGTTTCGAAGCCATGCCTCGCCATTCATCAGCAGCACCGACCCGGCTCCAAAAGTCCAGGCGAGTTCCACTTTCACGCCGGACGTCAGGTCGATCCAGTCCTGGAGAAATGCGAAAACGAAGGCAAGCGCGGCAAGCGACAACACACAGATGACGCCTGGGTATTGCGACGGAAAAGGGAGATGAGTGTAGTAGACCGGTGATAGACCAACTAACACCAAGCCCGTCCCGCAGTAGGCCCTCTTGGCTGGACCATGCAGCAGCGCGCGAAGCATGTGAAAGAACTCCTAGCCCCGGAAAGACTGTCTCCGTGGCAGCGCGCTAAATTGTAACTCCAGGCGGGCGGCTATCGCGCCGAAGAGGCCGAGAGGCCAGTACCATTGGAGTACTGGGTATGTCTCCACAGGCGCTAACGTAACACTGACCTGGCAAGCCCGGAGGGCGAAAGACCGTAGCCCAAGGCGTGAGCCTTGGGACTCGGGTGAACGGTTGGAAAGCCCCGGAACGGGGCGAAAGGTTTTCTCGCCGGCAGGATTCTTACGCCCCGTTTCTGGGCTTCGTTCGGGTACCTCGGACCCACGGCTATCGCGCCGTGGGCTACTGTCTTTCGCCCTCCGGGCTTAAGAAATGAGCAAAGAGGAAGCGTTCCGGATGCTCTTAAGTTAGCGCTTATGGGGTATTCGTCCGAAGCTCTACTCTGCCCGCAGCGCTTGCATGGGATCCACGCGGGTGGCGCGGCGGGCGGGCAGCCAGGCGGCGGCCAACGCCAGCCCTACTACGGCAACGGCACTGAGCACGTACGCCAGCGGATCGAGCGGCGTCACGCCGAGCAGCATCGAGCCCGCGAACTGGGCCGCGGCCGCCAGCGCGGCGAGACCTATGGGCACTCCGATCGCGGCCATGCGCAGCGATTCACCCATCACCAGGCGCTCGATCTGGCGCGGCCGCGCGCCCAGCGCCACGCGCAGCCCGAATTCGCGCGTCCGCCGGTTCACGGCATAAAGCAGCACGCCGAACAGCCCGCCCGCGGTGAGCAGGACCACGCTGACGCCCAGCGCACTGATGGCGGTGGCGACAAAACGGTCCATCGAGAGGGCGCCGTCCAGGGTCTTCTGCAAAGTGGTCGATTCGTAAACGCGCGCCCCGGGGTCGAGACCATGGATTGCGGCGCGGGCAGCGCGGTCGAGCGCGGCCGGGTCGCCCGCGGTTTCCACCAGCAGAGTGATGTCGTCCGATACCGCCTGGGCGTATGGGAGAAAGATGAACGGCTGCGGCTGCTCGTGCAAGTCAATCGAAGGGCCGTCCTCGGCTATGCCGACAACCTGGCGCAGTTGGCCATCGATGCGAAGCCAGTTGCCGAGCGCGTCGCGGTTGCCGAACACAGTGCGGGCAAACGTTTGCGATACCACCACCGCCAGCGGCGCGCCCGCGCCATCCCGGCTGTCGATGCTCCGCCCGGCCACCACGCGCGTGCCCATCAGTCGAAAGTAGTTGCCGCCGACGTTGTTGAGGAACACGCCCATCGGCGCCATCCCCGGTATCTCGACCCGCGCCGTGAGCCCGCCGCCGGAACCGCTCAGCGGAAGCCGCCGCGCGTAGGTGGCCCCGCGCACGCCGGGCAGCGCGGCCAGCCGCTCACTCGCCTGGTCGCACCAGCCAGCGCGCGGAATGGGAAGCTTCGGGATTACCGACAACGCCAGCAACTTCTTGTGGGGATCCATGCCGGGCCGGATTTCGGTGGCGTGGTGCAGGCTGGTGAGGAACAATACCGCGACGCCGAACAGCGCCACGCTCACCGCGATTTGCGATATGACCAGCCCTTTCTGCTGCCAGCCGCGCCGCCGCATCGTTACGCCCTGAGTCTGCTTCAATACGTCGGAGATGTTGAGCCGCACCGCGTGGAGCGCGGGCCAGACGCCGGAAACCACGACGGCGAGGAGGAGCGCACCGGCCGAAAATGCCAGCACGCGGTAATCCAGCCGGATACCGTAATCGGTAGTGGGGTCGATCGCGCTGGCGAACTGGGTGACCTTCTCGATCAGAGTCTGCGCCAGCAACAGGCCCAAACCGGCGCCCGCCAGGCTGAGCAGAACGGTTTCCATCAACAGTTGGCGCGCCACCCGCCAGCCGCCCCCGCCCAGCGCGATCCGCACGCCCAATTCCTTGCGGCGCGCCTCGCCCTGCGCCAGCCGCAACTGGGCCACGTTGGCGCAAGCCACGAACAGGACCAATCCGAATACGGCCAGCATCCCGCCGCCGAATATCACGTCGTTCAGCCAGGGCCGCGCGAAGCACTCGAGCGCCGTTCCCGCAGCGCCGCGCGGCGCCTGCTTGTGCTTGCCCGAACCACGTATGGCGGCGTCGAGTTCCGCCTCTGCCCGCGCCGCGGTCAGTGGAGCGCGGAAGCGGGCCGCGATTTCGAACTGGCCGTCGCGGGACTGCTCCTCGTCCCTGATGCCCAGCGTGTGGAACCAGGCATCCGCGCTTACCCAGACGCCGATCAGAAGGCCTCGCGCGAGACCGGTGAACGCCTCCGGCATCACGCCCGTTACCAGGAATGCTTTGTGATTGAGCAAGACGGTCTTGCCGACGATGTGCGGGTCGCTCGAAAAACGCGTTTGCCACAGCCGGTAACCCAACACGGTCTCCGGCCTTCCCGCGGCCTCACCCAGCGATGCGCGGCCCAGCGCAGCCCGCACACCCACCACTTGAAAGTAGTTGGGCGAGGCGGGTTGGATGATCACGAGCTGGCTGTTATCGTCCGAGCCCACCTCGACGCCGCGGCGCTGCGAAGCCACAAGCTGCGCCCGGCCTTCCAGCGCCTTGGCCATATCGAGGTAATCCGGCCAGCCGTACATCATGAAGTTGCCGTCGTCGCCGCGCGAAGTCACCCACCACAGGTCCTGCGGTTTCTCCACCGGCAGGGGCCGCAAGAGGGCGGCATCGCCCACGGCGAACAGACCGGTAGTCAAGCCGATCCCCAGAGCAATCGAGAGCACGGCCAACGCCGTGGCGCCAGGATTCTTCGCGAGCAGACGAAGAGCCAGCCGCAGGTCGCGGATCCATTCGGTGGGTGACATAAACCGAAATCAAATGCAATTCAAAGGCCAGGGCTGGCTTAGTAGAATCAACAGCGTTTCAGATTTGATTGTCTGGAATGCGCACTATCTGTCCGGTTCTGGGAAAGGATTTCCCTGAAACCGACGTAGAGCAAACCGAGAGGCCAGTCGCAGCCCACTTAAATCCAGTACTACTCACTCAAGTCGTGGCGCTGGCTGTCAAGCCTGCTGAGCCGAGAGTCATCTCGGCTTTTCTTGCCATTATTGAAGTGAACAGCACTGAGTGGCGCTTCAGCCGCTGGCCGCCACGCGATCGCCTATGCGAACTAGCTCCAGAGCAACATGCGCGACAATCTGCGCATTAGGCGCGCTACCGGATGAGGTGCCTCAACCGAGCGGCGTAACCGGCCGATGGCAAGCGCTAGCCAGACCAGGCCGCAAGCGAACCAGATGAGGCCCGTCGCGTACCGCCCAATGGCAAACCAGACCAGGGACACGACCAGTGCAATGACGGCAGTTATCAAGTTCAACCGGCTCAATTTCATCTGGTCCTTCCAGGCTCATTCTACGCTCCATTAGCGCAGCCGCCAGCGCAGCGGCTTTCCGGCTTCGCTCCGGCCTGCCAGCTCAATCGCTCCGTCGGCGGCTTTGGCCGGAGTCACGCTGACTCCGTTGACTTCCGCATGAGACAGCCGGGCGGCTTGTTCGGCGGGCAGCCACACGGCGATCTTCCATGCGCCGGCTTGCGATGGTTGATACCAGCCCTCGTAGGAACCCCCGGCCGATTTGATGACGCCGACCAGTGGTGATTCGAACCGGTACGATTCCACCGGCAAGCCGGGCCGCAGCTCGATGCCGCTTTCCGTGAACTCGATCCCGAGCAGCTTGGCCGCGGAATAGAGCGAGCAGGCGTGAGAATGCAGGTTGAGCACCGGAAAATCCGTGTAATGCAAGTAGAGGTTGTCGACCGTCGCGCCGGGGCGCTTGCTGAGTGTGGAGTTATAAGTGTCGGGGCCGCTCAACACACCGTACCAGATGCCGGGATAGTTCTCGGCGTGGCAGGCCAGCGAGTTCTTCTTCCACTCATCCCAGGCCATGGCGGGATCGTGCCGCGCCAGCGCCCAGACCAGCGTCTGATTGAGCGAAGGCCAGATGCCGCCGCTGACCGAGGTCCCCGCCTCCCATGGGCCACCCTTGGGAGCGTCAGGCCCTTGATTCATCTGCACGGCGCCGATGGGCGATGGGCGGCGCAGCAGTTCGTCCATGGTGCGCACCAGCTCGTGGCTTTGCTCGGGCGTGGTCACTCCCGCGAGCAGCGCCCAGGGCTGCGGCTCCAGCCACAGCGTGCTTTCTCCCACCCATCCCAGCGTGGGACCGAGCCAGGCGCGTCGCAGCCATTTACCAGTCCACTGTTGGGCCGCCGCGGCACGGTGCGCGTCCGCGCTTTTGCGTGCGCTCGCCGCCAGGTCTCGGTCGCCGGCATAGGTGAGCAGGCGCGCATATAGATCGAAAACCCAGGCCGCCATCGCCGAGTTCAGTACGCTCTCGCCCTGTGCGACGCATTCCGCGAAAGCTCGTTGCGCCCACACACTGAGCAGGCCATCGTTCCAATCGTCATTGAGCATACGCATCACGCCGTGCGCGCCCACGCCCACGCCGTCAACCTCATGCCGGTAGCACCGCTCCAGCAGCTTGCGCACACGCTCTTTCCCGGCGGTGGGTCCGTAAAGCGGCCAAGTGGGAATTTCCTGGTCGAGGAACTTGAGGTCGCGGGAAGCCAGCACATATTCGCTGGCCGTCCACAGCAGCCACAGCGGCAGGTCGCTCGCGTTATCGGTGACCATGGGACCCACTGCGCCGTGACCGACGATGGCGTATGGAATGGACCCATCCGGGCGAACCTCTTTCAGCGTGTAGCGCAGAACCGTCTTGACGATTTCGGGATCGCTGAACAGGAAGGGCAGGCAATGCTGCAGCGGGTCGCGCGCCGCGCCCTGAAATCCCATCACGTATTGATAAATGCCGTTCTGGTTGAGGATGTGCTCGTGGAAGTAGTCGTCATAAGTCAGGCTGCTGCGGAGGCAATAGTGATTCCAGATCGTCTCGCGCTCCACCCACGGGTCGGAGCCGACGCTGAAACGCATCCCCTTCTTTTTCCATTCGGCGCTCGAATCCTTCCAGGTGGTGGCGGCGCGCGCGCGGTATTTCGCAGCCAGCGAATCGAGCTCGAAGCCGGCCGGCAAGTAACCATAGAGGAAATACAGCGTGCTCTGCTGCCCGGGATCGATGTGGATCGCGCGTTCCAATAACAGCGCGCCTTCCGGACCGTTCGATGCCAGATCTCCATCCAAGGTCAGGCCGATACCATCCGGCTTCACCGCGCCGCCCGATCCGAAGAACGCTTTTCCATTGGCGCTGAGGCTGGTGTACGGAGCGTCGAGCGAAATCAGGAAAGTGGCGGGAGGGTTCAGGTCGTCGTAACTAGCCTCGGGCACGGTATCCGGAATCGCTCCCAGAAACGAATTCGGATGAGCGGCCAGGTTCACCTTCACCCGCTGCCACGCGGCTTCTTCCTGCGGCGCGCGCCCGGGAAAGTACTTGACTTCCATCAAGCCGTGGCCGCCCTGAAATTCCGGATAGCTGTGGGTGAAGCGCTGGCCGAAGCGGCGGCGCAGATCCACCGGCCTGCCGAAGCCGCCCATTTGCTCCACGAACGGCCGGAAGGAAAATTCATAAACCAGCGTGCCCCAATATTCGATCCATCGCAAAAAGGCCGGCGCAGCGCCGTGATTAGTGATGGTCACCTGCGAGAGCAGAACCGGATCGTCGCCGAACGGCGCGCAGATCACTTGATCGACGCTGTAATTGCCCCGCGCCACGCGCTTGCGCAGATAGCCGGCGCCAAAGACGCGGTCGAAGCTCGCGCCGCTTTCCGGATACAGCGTGCTCAGCGTTTCCTTGCCGTCGGTGAGATAGCCGAAGCCGCCGGCGAACTGGTTCATCTCCGGCACGTAGTCGTTCAGAAACTTGGGCGCGCCTTCATCCTGGCGGACGCGTACGTGGCCGTAGTTGGAGACGATGGCGATGATGCGGTCGTTGCCCACCTGGTGCACATGGTCGGTAGCCGACAGGATGCCGGGAGTCACCGGGCTGACCGCCTGCGGATCGCTGGTCTGGTCGCAGGTGTAATGAAACGCCGGCAGCCCGAATTCGTCCTGCACCCATTCGCCAAAATGCCCCGAGCCATAAGGCTTGGTGTTCGAGGCGCCGGTCTGCCCGCCTGCCAGCGCCGAAATCGCGCCCGGCCCTGCCAAAGCCCACCCGGTGGAAGTCATCACGAAACGTCTGCGATCCATCGCCATAATTCCCTCGCTATCATTCCGACGTGGCGCACGCACTCGTGCGTGCCGCGTCGGCACTCGTGCCGACGCCTGGCGCCTCGGGCCCAAAGGTGTCGAGAAGAGTCTCGACACGGCACGCACGAGTGCGTGCGCCACGTCGGCGCCAGGATTTGGCATGGTTATTTCCCGAAAGGCCCTTACAGCCCTCGCGTGCCGTTTTCGAGGAAGGCGCGCAGGCGGTGGCTGCGGCTGGGATGGCGCAGTTTTCGCAGAGCTTTGGCTTCGATCTGGCGTATGCGCTCGCGCGTCACGGCGAAATTCTGGCCGACTTCCTCGAGCGTGTGCTCGCTGCCGTCCTCCAGGCCAAAGCGCATTTTGATGATCTTCTCTTCGCGCGGCGTGAGCGTCTTCAGGACCTGCGCCGTCTGCTCGCGCAGATTCAGGTTGATCACGGCATCGGAGGGCGAGATGCCGTTCTGATCGACGATGAAATCGCCCAGGTGCGACTCTTCTTCCTCGCCAATCGGCGTTTCGAGCGATATCGGCTCCTGCGCCACGCGCAACACTTTGCGGACTTTCGACACCGGCAGTTGCAGCCGCTTGGCCAGCTCTTCGTTGGTGGGTTCGCGCCCCAGCTCCTGCACCATCTGGCGCGAGGTGCGAATCAGCTTGTTGATGGTCTCGATCATGTGCACCGGAATGCGGATGGTGCGCGCCTGATCGGCGATAGCGCGGGTGATGGCCTGCCGCACCCACCAGGTGGCGTAGGTCGAGAACTTGTAGCCGCGCCGGTATTCGAACTTATCCACCGCTTTCATCAGCCCGATGTTGCCTTCCTGGATGAGATCCAGAAACTGCAGGCCACGGTTGGTATAGCGCTTGGCGATCGAGACCACCAGGCGCAGGTTGGCTTCGATCAGTTCCTTTTTGGCGGCTTCGGCTTCCTGATGGCTCTTGGTGATGATCTCGAGGGTGCGGCGCAGCTCCGCCGCCGGCGCCCCGTACTGCTCCTCGAGCTGCTGTAATTGTTGGGCGAAGCTTCGCTGCTCCTTGCGTAGTTCCTTCACTCCCGCGGCGCGGGCTCCGGGCCAGGTCTCGAGCCGCCGCTGCACGCGGGCGATCTCGCGCTCCACCGGCTTCATCTCTTCCACCGCGGCGCGGATGCAATCGATCAGGTGGCGGATCACCGGGCTTTGCAAGCGGACCGCCCGCACCTGGCGCGATACCCGCACCATGAGGCGCGCCAACTCCCACAATTGGCGGCGATACTGTTTGGGCTTCAAGGCGCGCGGAGTGGCCTGCAACTTCTGCCTGCACTGCATGGTCTTGCGGTACTGGCGCGCGATTTCCTCGGTGGAGCGCACAAATTCGTCGCGCTTTTCCTCCACCAGTTCGTCGGTGAGGATGGGTTCGGCGATCTGCACCACGTCACGCGCCGAGATCGTGTCGCGCGCCATCTCTTCGCCCATGCCGATGATTTCCTGAATTGCCAGCGGCGCGCGCGCCAGCGATTTCAAGACCGTGTTCTGCCCGCGCTCGATGCGGCGCGCGATTTCCACTTCGCCTTCGCGGGTGAGCAGCGGGACAGTGCCCATTTCGCGCAAATACATGCGCACCGGGTCGTTGATCTTCTCGCCGACGCCGGCGGGCAATTCGAGGTCGATGACCTCCTCGCCCTCTTCCAGCTTTTTATCGAAATCCTTGGGCTCTTCCAGGATTTCGATGCCGGCCACATCGAGGCCGGCCAGAACGTCCTCGAGCTCAGCGCCGACGCCCATATCTCCGGGCAGAACTTCGCTGACCTCGTCGTACAAGACGTAGCCCTTCTCCTTGCCCATCTGTACGAGCCGCTGCAATCCCTCGAACTTATCGTCCAGCGCCACTGAGCCCCGCACTCCCGGCGTTTCCAGCGAGTCCAACACATTGTACCCCACGGCGCGGACGTCCTTGGGTGGGGCATGCTTTAGCTTGCCCCCCAAAAACCGCCGTCCCTACGCCGCCCCTTCGCCGACTCGCAGCCGATCAACCGCGGCCGCGCGCCGCCCGATCGCTTCCCTCCAACTCCGCCGCCAGGCGCAATGCCTCTTCCCAATTGCCGCCACGCTCCGCTTCCCGAATGCGAGCTTTGATCTGGTCGCGGAGGCCGCGCTCCTGGCTGCGCCGAATGCTTTCCATCGCCGCCGCCACCGCGCCTGGCGTAACTTCCGGCTCGCCCTCAAGCACCGCTTCGGCGAGCAAATTCTGGTCGGCTTCCTCCAGACGGGCGTGCAGATTCTCGAAACTCAACCGCCCGCCCGCGGACACCAGCGACAACGCCGCCTGAAATACACGGCGGGACGCGAAGCCGGCGACCGCATCCGATTGCTGTAACTGGCCGACGATTTCCTTGCCAACATCCTCATCGGCCAGAATCGCATTCAGCAGTAGCCGCTCGTCGTGCCGTAGCGCGATTTTCGGCCGCTCCATCGGCTTCTCCTGGCGGCTCGCCGCGGTCTTGCGGAAACTGTCCAGCACCATCCCTTGCGGCACGCCAATGTACGACGCCAGGTCGTTGGCGATGGCGCTGCGCTGCAACGGGTCGGTTACCTTTTCCACCGCCGGCAGCAGCGCGTTCAGCACCGCTACAACGCCTTCGCTCGAACGCACGTCGTGTTTAGCGCGCGCGCGGTCGGCCAGCCAGTAGAAGTAACCCTTGGCCTCGTCGAGCCGCTGCTGGTAGGCCGCTGCGCCGCGGTCCCGGCAATACTCGTCCGGGTCGAGGCCGCCATCGAGCTCCACGATCCGCACCTGCATGCCCTCTTCGAGCAACAGCCCGATCGAGCGTTCGGCGGCGTTCGCGCCCGGCGCGTCGGGATCGAAGTTCACGGCGATGCGCGCCGAGTGCCGCTTCATCGCCTGCACCTGCGGCGCCGTCAGCGACGTGCCGCAGCTCGCCACCACGTTGGCGACGCCCGCCGCCGTGACCCCGATCGCATCCATGTAGCCTTCCACCAGGATGACCCGGTCCTGCTTGCGGATGGTCTCTTTGGCACGGTGCAGGTTGTACAGCACCTGGCTCTTCTTGTAAATCGCCGTCTCCGGCGAATTCAGATACTTCGGCGTGTCGTCGGCGGCCAGCGCGCGTCCGCCAAAACCGATGACTTTCCCCGATTCGTTGTGGATGGGAAACATCAGGCGGTTGCGGAAGCGGTCGTAGAAACTGCCGTCGTCGCGCTTGCCCACCAGGCCGGATTGCTCCATCTGCGCGCTCGGGAAATTGCGCTTGCCGAACATGCGGACCAGCGCCTGGCCGGAGCGCTCCGCGTACCCCAGGCCGAACTGCGCGATGGTCTCCGGCGTCACGCCGCGCCGCGCCAGGTACGCCCGCGCCGTCTCACCCGCAGCGCTCTCCAGGTTGGCGCGGAAAGCCTCCTGCGCCATTTCGTGCATCTCGAAAGCGGAGCCGCGCTGCCGCGAATCTTCGTCGGAATACTGCGAGCGCTTGGGCAGCGGAATGCCGTAACGTTCGGCCAGTTGCTTGAGCGCCTCCCAGAAACTGAGGCCCTCCTTCTCCATGACGAACTTGACCACGTCGCCGCCGGCACCGCAGGAGAAGCATTTGTAAAACTGGTGCACCACGTGAACCGTGAAGGAGGGCGTCTTTTCGTTGTGGAAGGGGCACAGTCCCATATAGCGGCTGGGCCCGGACTTGCGCAACTTCACGTACTCGCCCACCACGTCTTCGATGCGCACCTGCGATTTGAGCTGATCGACGAAGTCCATGGAGGCCTGCGTGTATTATCCCGCAGCGCCTTACCGGCCGGCGATGGCGCCCGTGCGGACCGGCGGTCACCGTCGCCATTCTCCGGAGACTGTCTGAAACATTGCTGGTACAATTGATACGGAGTCAGGCCGTGACCGATCGCGTAGAGATCAATGCAGACGTCATGCAGGGTAAGCCCGTGATTCGCGGAACGCGGATACCCGTGGAGCTTGTGCTGCGTAAGCTCGCTGAGGGTGCGACGACCGAAGATCTTCTGGACGCATATCCCCGTTTAGCGGCGGATGACATTCGGGCAGCGCTGGCCTACGCAGCCGACACCATCGCGCACGAAACCGTCACGGCGCTCAGCTCCCAGTAAAGTCCGGCCGATGCGATTCCTCGCCGATGAATGCTGCGATTTCGCGGCGGTTCGGGCCCTCCGCGCTCACGGTCATGATGTGCTGGCTGTGAGCGAATTTCAGCACCGCTCGGTGGACAAAGAGGTGCTGGATCTTGCGCTGGCCGAGGACCGAATACTCCTGACCGAAGATAAGGACTTCGGCTGGCACGTATTCGCCGGACGCATGGATTCACCCGGTGTGATCCTGATCCGATTCCCGGCGTCCGCGCGGCGCCTGCTCGCCGGCGCAATTCTGAAGCTGGTGAACGAACATGCTCTGCAACTGGCGGGGGCCTTCGTAGTCTTGCGGCCCGGGGAGGTCAGGATCAGTTCCGGTCCTCATCACAGCTAATCAGTTCAGTCGTATTGCCTTAGGCAAACCTCGTGTTGCGCTTGCCCGAATCCGCTACAATTAAGTGGAACAAAGGAGGCCAGAAATGCAGCCGGTAATGACTGCGGGCATTTCAATTGAACATCTTCTTCTCTTTGCCGCGATCTTCGTGGTGCTATTCGGCGGCAAGAAGGTAGGGGAGTTCGGCAAAGGCTTGGGCGAAGGGATTCGCAACTTCAGGACGGCCATGAAGGAAGACAAACCGAAGGACGGCGAATCCCCCAAGGAGCCAGACAAAATCGAGGCGAAGTAGCAATCCGGCTTCCTCGCGGCCGCCGGCAAGCTCGGACGGCGCGCTCCACCAGTTTCGCTTCACGCAACAAAAAACCCCGCAGGCTCAACCGAGCCGGCGGGGTTTCTTGCTTTTCCGGATAGAACTCGCTGCCTATTTCTTCTTCGGCGGAACGATCGAGTCCTTGGCGGCCTTGGCCACGCGGAACTTCACGACCTTCTTGGCCGGAATCTTGATGGTTTCGCCCGTAGCCGGGTTGCGGCCCAAGCGGGCCTTGCGATCCACGCGCACCAACCGGCCGATACCGGGCAGCACGAAAACGCCATTCTTCTTTACTTCGCTGATTGCCGTGGCGGCCAGTCCTTCCAGGATGTCCTTCGCCACCTTGTTGGTGACCTGACCGTGCGCGGCGAGCGCCTTCACCAGTTGCGTCTGGGTCAATCTTGTCGTCGCCATATTTCTCCTTTGATTCTCCCGTTTTTTGGATGTGCCGCGCGCCGGGCTTTTGGGCTTCCGAGCAGCGCCACATCATTCCATCGAACATTACCGAGGCCCGACGTTTTTGCCGAACGCCAAGCCGGATCGATAACAATCATAAGGGAACGCCATGGCGATGTAAAGAAGAATTGCGCCAAAAACCCCGATTTTTCGAGGTTTTTTGCGTAATGTGGTGCTCAAAGGCCCGTTTTAGGCGGTTTCGGTGAAGCCAGCACCGGGAATCCACCGCAGTTCGCCACGCCCGTACACTGGGCCAGCCTTGTTTTTAAGTACCCGAAAGCGCACAGCCCCGGTTCCCGCCGGCTCCAGCGCGATGCGCACTGCGGCGTAAAGCTTCAGCGACGGACCGCCGGCGCTGGTGTCCGCATCCCCGCCACCTTCCATCCGGGAGCGCGTCTGGTTCAGAAATACCAGAGCGACGCCGCTCCTGGCGACGGCCACGGCCAGTTTTTGCAGTCCGGAAGCGAGCACCCGGCCGTGCAGTCCCGGTCCGCTGCTCCCAATCGCCGCATCCAGTTCGACCGCCGGAACCAGCGCCGCAGCCGGGTCCACGATCAACAGGCTGACGGCTTGCGAGGCGGCCAGCTTCGCCGCCATCTCGAAGGCCTCCTCGGCCGATTCGGGCATCACTACCACGAGGCGGTCAAGCGCTACTCCCAAGCTCGCGGCGTAGGCCGGATCGAACGTCCGGTCGGCATCGATCCAGGCTGCGCCGGCTCCGCTCGATTGCGCGCGGCGCACCATTTGTAATGCCAGCGTGGTCTTGCCGCTTCCGCTCGCACCGAAGATTTCGGCGATGGCTCCCAGCGGCAGGCCGCCTGTGCCGAGCGCCGCGTCGAGCCGGGCCAAACCGGTGGGGATGATGGTTGCAGGATGGAATAGAACTCCATCCTCGAGCCGGGCCAGCTTGCGAAGAATCGCGCGTTGCCGTTCCCGCTCAGTCATCGAAAGAACCATGGCCACGGATGAACACAGACAAACACGGATAAAAACCAAGAGCCTTATCGGTGTTCATCGGTGGCTCGAATTGGAGTGAGCCAACCAGCCGACGCAGTTACTTCCGCGCCGGAACGGGCTTCGCTCCCGCCGGTTGCGGCATCGGCGAGGGCGCGCCCTCGGCCCCTTCCGTCTTGACCAGCCCCAACAGCTTCCGCAGCTCGCTATCGATCGCCAGCCGGATATCTGCGTTGTCCTTCAGGAACTGGCGCGCGGTTTCCCTGCCCTGGCCGATGCGCTCGCCCTTGTAGCTGAACCAGGAGCCGCTCTTTTCCACCACGTTCTGCGCCACGCCCAAGTCGAGCAGGTCGCCTTCCTTCGAAACGCCTTCTCCGTAAATGATGTCGAATTCGGCTTCGCGGAACGGCGAGGCAACTTTATTCTTCACCACCTTGACCTTGGTGCGATTGCCGACCACGACATCGCCGTCCTTGATGGCTGCGATGCGGCGGATGTCCAGCCGGATGGATGCGTAGAACTTCAGCGCCCTGCCACCAGTGGTGGTTTCCGGATTGCCGAACATCACGCCGATCTTTTCGCGGATCTGGTTGATGAACACCAGGCAGGTGCGCGACTTGCTCACCGAGCCCGTCAGCTTGCGCAGCGCCTGCGACATCAGCCGCGCCTGCACGCCCATGTGGCTGTCGCCCATCTCGCCCTCTAGCTCGGATTTGGGCACCAGTGCCGCCACCGAATCCACCACCAGGACGTCGATCTGCCCGGAGCTGACCAGGTGCGACGTGATCTCCAGCGCCTGCTCGCCCCAGTCCGGCTGCGATACCAGCAGGTTGTCCACATCCACGCCGAGCTTCTTCGCATAGGCCGGGTCGAGCGCGTGCTCGACGTCGATGAAAGCCGCGATGCCGCCCTTCTTCTGCGCTTCGGCGACGATCTGCAGCGCGATGGTGGTCTTGCCCGACGATTCCGGTCCGAAGATCTCGCAGATGCGGCCGCGCGGAACGCCGCCAACACCCAAGGCCGAGTCCAGCGAAATCGAACCCGTCGAAATCACCGAGACCGGTACGATCGCGTCCTTCGACCCCAGCCGCAGAATCGAGCCCTTGCCAAACTGCTTCTCGATCTGGGAGAGTGCAAGGTCTAAGGCGCGTGCGCGCTCTTTTTCGTCCATATTGGATGACGCTCCTGGATGGGGTGAATGCTCATTGTAGCAGCCCCAACAGACGGTAGTGCCGCTCGCGCGCCCCGGTTCTCAGACGTTTTCCCGCGCCGTATAATTGGACCGGAGGTGCCTCATGACGCGCCGTGTTTTCGCCGCGTTGCCGCTTTCCGCTTTCCTGCTCGCGGCAGGTCCCAAGAAGACCACTGCGGCCGCCAAGGGCGAGAACGAAGATCTGATCCTGACCGCGACCCTGTACATAGACCCGCAGGAGATCAAGCAACTGGTCGGTTCGGACCTGGAGGGCCACTTCTTCGTCGCCGAGGTTAAAGTCGAGCCGAAGTACGGCAAGGAGATCGCCGTGGACCCCGACGATTTCGTGCTTTGGACCAACAAGGACGGCGAGCACACCCAGCCCTACGAAGCCAGTCAGGTGGCCGGCAAGAACATCATGACCATCACGCCAGCCAAAGGGACACCGCAGGACGGCGGTTTGCAAACCGGACCGACGTACGGCGGCATGCCCGTCCCCGTTGGCGGACCGATGGGGTATCCTTCGAACGGCGTCGGAGTGGGCACCGGCGGCTCGGGCGGAGTCGACACCAACAAGGCCACCGTGCATGTCACGTCCGATGAGCAGGACAACCCATTAGAGAAAGCCCTCGACGCAAAGATGCTGCCGCGCAAGAAGACCGAGCAGCCCGTCTCCGGCCTGCTCTGCTTCCCGATGGAAAAGCAAAAAATGAAAGACCTGGAGCTGCGCTACGGCAGCAAGGAAAACCGGATAACGCTGCGGTTTAAGTAAAGGCGCCTGGAGCGCCCTTCCTGGCGGATTCGGCGAAGCGCGTCCCAACCTCGACAGGCGTCTCACTGGCACATGCCAGATATGCCAGATCTTATCGGCTGACATTAGATTGAACCTGCGATCGAACTCTTACCGCCTCAATTCCCCTAAGAGCCAGGCGCGGGCCAACTTCCAGTCCCGCATGACGGTTTCGGGGGAAACGCCGACAACCTCGGCCGCCTCCTTCACGTCGAGTCCCGCGAAGAAGCGCAATTCCACGATGCGCGCCTTCCGGGGGTCGATTTCAGCGAGTTCATTCAGCGCCTCGTCGAGTGCGATGAGTTCCCGTGACTGCTTCGAGGACAGATCGACGGCCTTCTCCAGATCGATCACTTCCGGCATCGGCCCGCGCTTCGCCGCAGAACGCCGGCGCGCGCGATCCAGCAGGATTCGCCGCATCATGGTGGCCGAGACGGCAAAGAAATGCGCACGATGCTGCCAATCCAACTGATCGACATCGACGAGGCGCAGATAGACCTCCTGCACAAGGTCCACCGCCTGCAGCGACATTCCCGGACGCTCGTTTTGCAGAAAATGGCCGGCCAGGCGGCATAGTTCGTGGTGCACTCGTGGCACCAGCGCGGTCAAGGCCTGCCGATCGCCGCCGGCCCACGCACGAAGAAGCTCTGTCGTTTCCGGTCGCGACGGATCCGCCATAAACTCCCCTCCGCCAGATTATATGCCCACGGGAGGAAAGCCGATACCGGGCGCCGCCGGTCCACCAAAAGAAATCTTTTCCTCGATGACAGTTTTTCCCGCCGGATTGCGCCTTTGGAGGTGTACGCAAACGACGAGTCATGAATTTGCAGTTTGCGTTACAGGAGGAGAAATCGTCATGAACGCGAAACGCCGGGTAATCACCACAACTCTAAGCGCAGCGATTGCGGGGATGCTGTTCATTCCCGCGGCAAGCGCGTGCGGCTATCCAACACAGCCGCAAAGTTCCCTCACCACTCAGCAACTGCGGCTGGATCCGCAGAATCCCCTGGAGGCAGTTTCCTCCGCAGGTCTCGCTCGCGACCAGAGCGCCGCATCGCACGGCAGCAGCGTGTCGATCGTAGGGATGTGGAACATCCAGTTTATTTCCATGGGCAACACAATGCACACTCCAGGCATTCCGGACGGAGCCCAGATCGACTTTGGATATGGCCAGTGGCACAGCGACGGAACTGAATTCTTCAATTCAGGCGGCCGCGCCCCGGCCACGCAGAATTTTTGTCTGGGGGTCTGGCAGCAAACCGGGCGCTACACTTACGTGCTCAACCATTTTGCCCTGAGTTACGACGCCACAACGGGACTTTTGAACGGCAAGGTCAACATCACTGAAACCGTTACTCTGTCACCTGGCGGGACCAAGTACAGCGGCACGTTTACGATTACTGTGTTCGATACCAACGGAAACCAGGTCGACCGCCTGATCGGCCAGATTACTGGCGACCGGATCACGGTGGACACGACGACGCCCTGAGACGGGGCAGATCGGACGGGATATACGAATCGCGGCAGGGGCGGCGCGGCGAAAGCCCAACCGCCTTCCGCATCAACGGCGTTATTCCGGAAATCGGCCGGCGCCGCGTTCGCTGGAGCGCGGCGCGTCATAATACGGAGATGGCGCGGTTACCCGAATGAGCATTACTCCGGAACGCTGGAAGGAAATCGAGGAACTATACCATGCCTCCGTGGACCAAGCGCCGGAGAGACGAGACTCGCTTCTGGCGAAAACGAGTCCCGAAGTTCGCGAGATCGTTCAGCGGTTATTATCACAGGAACATACGGGCATCCTGGACCGGCCGGCCTGGGAGGCCGAAACGGAGTTGCTCACACCATCGCCCGCCATCGGGCCCGGGTCGAGCCTGGGGCCTTATTGCATTGAAGCCAGCGTGGGCACCGGAGGCATGGGAGAGGTTTTCCGCGCGTCGGACACCCGTCTTGCGCGGAAGGTGGCAATCAAGGCCATCCGCGCCGGCCGCTCATCGGCGGGGCTTGAGTTGCGGTTCCTCGGCGAGGCGCGCGCCGCTTCGGCGCTCAACCATCCCAACATTATTACCATTTACGATGTCGGCACTTTGGAAGGACAGCCGTACATTGTTATGGAGTGGATCGAGGGCCAGACGCTGCGCCAGAAGCTGGCGCAGGGCCCTCTATCCATACCGGAGGTTCTCGGGATCGCCTCGCAAATTTTAGACGCACTGGCTGCGGCGCACGAAAGCGGGATCATACACCGGGACTTGAAGCCCGAGAACATTATGGTGAATGCGAGCGGCCGGATCAAGGTACTTGACTTTGGCATCGCCAAGCGCATGGCAATCCCGGAGAATCCAACTCTTGAGTTCATTCCAGGGAATACCTTCGGTTTCGTAGTGGGCACACCTGGGTATATGTCGCCGGAGCAGGCCCGGGGCGAGCAGCTTGATTTTCGCTCCGACCACTTTTCATTCGGCGCGGTGGTCTACGAGCTAGCGGCCGGACGGCGGGCATTCGCGGGTAAATCGAACGCGGAGGTGCAGGCGGCGATCCTGCTGCACCAGCCCGAACCGTTGACGAGCCTGAACCCGCAGGCTCCGGCGCCGCTTCAGTGGGTGGTGGAACGTTGTCTCAGGAAGGCTCCGCGCGATCGCTTCGAAACGACGGAGGAATTGCAGCGTGAGTTCTCCGCAATCGTCACGCGAGCCGGCCAGCTTGTGGCCTCCCCGCCCGTCAACAACATCCCAACACCGCGATCCGCCTTGATCGGCCGCGAAGCGGAGCTTTCCCGATTGCGCGACCTGGTGGCCGATCCGGATCTCCGCATCCTGACCCTGACCGGCGCGGGAGGCATTGGCAAGACCAGGCTGGCAGTGGAACTCGGGCGTCAGGTTGCGGATCGCTTTACCGGAGGCGCTTGTTTCGTGCAACTCGAAAAGGTGAGCGATGCGAGTCTTGTGCCATCCGAGGTGGCTCTGGCTTTAGGCGTCGCTCAGTGGCCGGGCGCCGACCCGGAAGCGGCCATTGCGAATCATTTAAGGCAGCTCGCGGGGCCGGTGTTGCTGGTGCTGGATAATTTCGAGCACGTGCTGGAAGCCGCCGTTTTCGTGGCTCGTATGGCTTCGGACCGCCTGAAGGTGGTGGTGACCAGCCGGGCGGCTCTGCGGGTTTCCGGAGAGTACGAGATTGCCGTTCCTGCGCTGAATTCCGGCTATGGCGCGGGGCGCGAGGAGATGGCGCGCTCCCCGGCAGTCAGATTATTTCTCGAACGAGCCACGGGCCTGCGCGGTTCCACGATGGACTCGGAGCAACTGGGAATCGTGTCGGCGATCTGCAACCGGCTGGATGGCCTGCCGCTAGCGATCGAACTGGCGGCGGCCCGCACCAGGCTGTTTCCGCTGAAGACGCTGCAGGCGCGTCTGGACGATCCTCTGGCGGTGCTGGTTGGCGGTCCGCGGGATTTACCGCAGCGGCAGCACACGCTCCGGGCGACCATCGACTGGAGTTACAACCTGCTCGATGCGGAGCACCGGAAGCTGTTCCGCCGTATGGCCGTATTTGTCGGCGGCGCCACCGTCGAAGCGATCGAGGCAGTCTGCGACACTCGCCAGGATTTGAAGGCCCATCTGTGGGACGCGCTGGAACTGCTGGCCGACAACAGCTTAATTCGCCGCATTGACTTCGACGAAACGGAGCCGCGATTCGCGCTGCTCGAAACCATGCGGGAGTATGGCCTGGAGCAATTGGCCGCCGCGAATGAAGAGCATTATACGCGCAAAGCGCACGCGGCCTATTGCCTGGTCTCCGCGGAAGAGGAGGCCCCTGCCATGCGTCGCGAGCGCACCGGAAAGCATCGATTCGACGCGGACCTCGGAAACTTTCGCGCTGCTCTCGATTGGCTCGCGACGAATGGTGAGGTGGAGTGGGGATTGCGGCTGGTGATGGCGTTAGGGGTATACTTCTTCTCGCGCCGTCTCCACACCGAAGGGCTGGACCGCCTCTCGCGGCTGCTCGCACTTCCGGGCGTGGAACGCTTTCCGCGCCTGCGCAACTATGGCAAGTTCTGGCAGGCCGACTTCGCTCTCGAGGGGTTCAATTCCGATCTCAGCGGCTATTTCGAGGCATGGAAGCTCTTCGAAGAAACCAATGACCGGCAGGGCATGTTCCGCGCCGCACATCGTTTGGGTTACACCCTTAGATTCACCGATATGGCGGAATCCCAACGATGGTCGGAGCGAGCCGTGGAACTGGCGCGGGAAACTGGCCATCCGGCCATGCTCGCGGGCGCCCTCAGCAACCTCGCTGACGTCGTGAAGACCGGCGACCGCACGTACGCGCGAGCGCTGTATGTGGAGGCGATGCGTCTATTCGAGTCGTCGGGTGACGAAGAGAATGCGATCTGGTCTCTCAGCCATCAGGCCGATCTCTACCGGGAAGAGGGAAACGAGACTCAGGCCCGTTCGCTCCATCAGGATGCCCTGAGAAGGTTCCGACAACTGGGCCTTTCGCACGGCGTTGCGTCGTGCTTACACGATCTGGCGGCCCTGGATGCCGCCGGCGGGCGGCTCGCGGAGGCGCGGCGTTTATACCAGGAATCCTTGCGCCTTTATGGACCGGAGAACCCGGCCGATCTTCCCCGAGGCCTGGAGTCGCTGGCTGACGTGGCGATCCAATGCGGGCAACCGGAACGCGCGCTGGCGCTGGCCGGAGCGGCAGCCGCGATTCGGAAGCGATTTCACGCCCGCACGACGAATCCGGCGCGGCGCGCCGAGGTTGAAAAGAAGATCGATTTTGCCCGTAAGAACGCCGGAGCGGAAGCCGCCGCGCTCTGGATGAAGGGCTGGAATATGAGCCTCGATGAAATTATCGAGTACGCGGTCGAAGGTGGAGACGATACATGAGCGAATTCTCAAGAGGTATCAGAGGCGCGGTGGTTCGGCCGGAGGATGCGGAATACGAATCTGCGCGCCGCGTGTACAACGCCGATATCGATCGAAGACCTCTGTTGATTGTTCAGTGCGCCGGCGCCGCGGATGTCGTTCACTGCGTGAATTACGCGCGAGAGAACAAGCTCCTCATAGCGGTTCGAGGCGGCGGCCACAGCGCTCCGGGATTCGGCACATGCGACGGCGGCCTGGTCATCGATTTGTCGCGGATGAAAAACGTTCGAGTGGACCCGGAGCGCCGCACTGCGGAGGTGGAAGGCGGTTGCACGTGGGGCGATGTAGACCGCGCCACCCATCCGTTCGGGCTGGCCACTCCCGGCGGCATCATCTCCACCACGGGAGTGGGAGGCCTTACCACCGGCGGCGGATTTGGGTACCTCTCGCGCCGTTACGGACTCGCCTGCGATAACCTGATTTCCGCTGACATCGTGACGGCAGATGGGCAGATCCGCACGGCGAATGCCGATCGGAACGCAGATCTTTTCTGGGCCATCCGCGGCGGCGGCGGCAACTTCGGAATCGCTGTCTCCCTTGAGTTTCGTCTACACCCGGTTACTCAGCTTTACGCCGGTCCCATTTTGTATCCACTGGAGCAGGCCGCCGGGGTCCTGCGGTTATTCCGCGACTTCATGCGTGACGCTCCGCGCGAGGTGAACGCTTTCTTTGCATTCTTGATTGTGCCTCCCGGCCCACCATTCCCAGAGTCCCTGCATGGGAAGACGGTCTGCGCGATCATGTGCGCGTGCACCGGTGATGTTGGGAAGGCCGAGATTGTCACGAAGCCGTTGCGAGAGTTCGGGCCTCCACTGCTGGCCTTGCCCCATCCGATGCCCTACCCATTTCTCCAGTCGCTTTTCGATGGTCTGCTGCCGCCCGGGCTGCATCACTACTGGAAAGCGGACTTCATGCGCGAATTGACCGATGAAGCCATCGCCGAACACGTCAAATTCGGGCCGCGCATTCCGACCGTCAACTCCGCCGTCCATACTTACGCGATGGATGGCGCCGTCCAGGATGTTGGCGCGAACGAAACCGCGTTCGCTTACCGCGACGTGAGGTTTGTCCACATTATCGCTGCCGTCACTCCCGATCCGGCTACCTTACCCCTCTATCGCGACTGGACGCAGCAGTACTGGGCGGCGCTGCACCCTTATTCGGCGGGAGGCGCTTACGTCAATTTCCTGATGGAAGAGGGCGAGCAGCGCATCGCATCGAGCTATCTGGGAAATCGAGAGCGGCTCGCGGCGATCAAGGCGAAGTACGATCCTCTGAACATCTTCAGAGTGAATCAGAACATTCAGCCAGCGAAGTAATGTCGATCACGTTTCAGCGCTGGCCGGGTCCATCAAGAGTCGGACGGCGGAGACGCGGTTAGCCGGAATTCCGCAGCGCGTGGCGTGCTCCCGAATGATCTCCGCATTCGGCGCCCAATATACGCAATAGACTTTGTTATCGGTTACGTAACTATGGAGCCATTGGATTTCGGGGCCCAAGTCACGAAGAACGCTCAACGATTTCTGCGCGGCGCCCCGAACCTGCTCAGCAGTCATGTCACCCGCCCCCGGGATCTCGCGCTCGATGACGAATTTCGGCATGCGGCTATCGTATCACGCCGGCCTCCCGGCACTCTGACTGCAGATCGCGTCGGGATCGGATTACCCGCCTGCCCGCTACCGGAGGGCGCTGGACGTGAAGATCAGAGAAGGCGGCCAAGAGATGCCTCCAGACAAAGATCTGCACTTCGAAGGATCAAAAGTCGGCGGCTTGTGATACGCTAACCGGAATCCGGGAGTCAAATGGAAATCCCGGCTCAGAATCAATACCGAGGAGGATACATGCCATCCAGACTCACCAACCTATTAAAAGCCCTAACGTGGAACGATTTCCCCCGTGCTAACAGACCGGAACCAGCCCCCAACGCGACGGCGCACGGGGCGCAGATCGGTGTGGAGATTGTAAACCAGGGCCTCGGGCTCGACCATCCGGCAGGCGGAGGAGTCCACATCCGCGACAGTATCCACGTGGATATCCGGTACCGGCGCGACCAGAGTTGGGTCGCCAGTTGGGTTTTCAACCGGCCGCAGCCCTACCAGGACGGGCTGCTGGCGCACGAGCAGGGACATTACAATCTTGTGGCGCTGTTGGGGCGGGATTTTTTTCTAGCGCTGATGCGGCTGAAAGCCACCACTTACCCGAATGCCGCCGCAGCCCAGGCCGATCTGACTGCGGCCTCGACGGCGACGCCCAGCAAAGCCCAGGCTGTGCAAGACCGCTACGACGCTGCAACGCAGAACGGCACCAATGCGACGCAGCAGGCCCGCTGGCTGGGATTCATCACCACGGCATTCACGATGCCCCTGTCTCCGCCGCAAACCGCGGCCGACGGGGTATCGATCAAGGTGCCGATTCTGGCGGTGCTGGCGCAGAATGGAATTGTGATTTAGGAAGCCCCTCGACTTACCGGTTCCGCGAAGTCTTTAGTGACATAATGAGTGTCTCATGGCAGCCAGGAAGCCCTTCACTCCATTAGCTTGGGTCGGCTCCATCACCGCCATCTTCTCGCTAATCGCGGGAATCTACGCGGGTTGGGCCTTCCTCTCCGGCCAACTGGAAAGGCGCCGCGCCACGGATCGCTTGCTTGCCGACGAAGCGCTGCAACTCCATGCTTCCGACTACGAGTCAGCCTGGAGAACTCTCGCACAGGCTGCCACTGTCGGCGGGAGTTCCGCGCGCGTCCAGCAGGCCCAGGAAGACGTTGCCATCGAGTGGCTCGATAACATCCGCATCTCGGGCGACCGGACGTTTGCCTCGATCACCGAAAAGCTCGAACCCGTCCTGATCCGCGGCGCGGCATCGGCGAAGTCGCCCCAGCGCCAGGCCGACTTGCTGGCGCACCTGGGCTGGTCGTATTTTCTGCGCGGCCGCGAATTGTCCGGCCCCGATCCCGAGTCTGCCTATCGCGACGCCCTCCGGAAGGATCCCGCCAACCCCTACGCGCACGCCATGTGGGGCCACTGGATTCTCTGGAATCACCAGGAATTTGCGAAGGCGACTGAACACTTCGCCGCCGCGCTCGCCACGCCACGGCCCGGCCTGCGCCCTTACATCCGATCCATGCAATTAAGTGCGCTCAATAACGAGGACACCTCCGAGGCCCACGTGGAGTTTATTCGCGTTGTCAACGATATCCGCAAGGAGCACGGCGATCTGGACCCGCACTGGCCCCATGACATCCTGAACATGTACTGGGCGCACATCGTTCCACCTGATGAAGACAAGGCTGCTTTCTTGAGCGCCGTGCCGCCGCTCGATCACCTGGACACCTTTGATTGGCTGCTTCGACGGGCCGGCCCCGGCGAACCGGACGCCCTCACGCACGATTACATTCGCAGCGCTCTGTTGGAAGCCGCGGGCCGTCGCGCCGAAGCTCTCGCCGGCTACCGCGCTGTCCAATCCCGCTTCGGCCCCAACAGCGGCGGCACTCTCGTGGATGGCACCCGTAGAGCCATCGTCCGCCTTACCGCTACCAGATAGTTCCAATGTGGCGGGTGGCGAGATGCTGCAACACATCGGAGATCCGCCTCCGGTAGTCTTTGCGCAGCGGAGTGAGCCAGTCGTCGTAGAGCGCAGGCAGGAGGCCGTCCTCATCGAGCTGCGCCGCGACCGGACGGCCGGGAGGTCGCATTTTGCCCTCGCCGAGAATCGGTTACGATAGAGCGCGGAGGCAGAACTAATGGAATTGAATCGCAGGGATTTCATCGTGCTGCCGGGCGTCGCTCTGGCGGCCTCGTCCCTGGCAGCCGCGCCGCCGGTGCCATGGCAGCGGAAGATCCGCCGCGTCGGCCAGACCAACATGACCGAGCACGACCCAGCCGTCTTGAATGTCGAGCAGTGGGCGGACTACTGGGCCAGCCTGAAGGTGGATGCCGTTCTGGTGAGCGTCACCGGGATCCTGGCGTTTTATCAAACCAAGGTGCCATTCCACCGGAAGGGCAAGTTCCTCGGGGAGCGCGATTTCTTCGGCGACTGCTGCGCCGCCGCTAAGAAACGCGGCATACATGTGATCGCGCGTATGAGTCCGGACCTGAATTGGGAAGACGCGGTTCAGGCCCATCCGGAGTGGTTCCAGCGCGATGCCGAAGGCAACGCCGTGCATCACACCGAGGATCCCAGACTCTTCCGCACCTGCATGTTCACCACATATATGACCGATTACATGCCGGCCATTATGCGGGAGATCAACTCGCTGTACGACGTGGATGGTTTGTACACCAACGCATGGCCGCCGCTGGGCGCCTTGCCAGTGTGCTATTGCGATCAGTGCCGTCGCCTGCCGCAGCCGGGGACTCTGGCCTACTGGGACAAATTCAACCAGCGCACGGTCTACTTGTGGAAGCTCTACGATTCCATCGCCAAGGAGAAAAATCCAGCCAGTTTTTACTTCGCTAATCTCGGCGGCGGCATCCGCTCCACGGCCAACCTGGTGCAACTCGGAGAAATCTGCGAGTGGTTTCAGTGCGACAACCAGGGCCGCGGCGCAGACGACACGCCGATCTGGGGATGTGCGCTGCAGGGCCGGGTCTGCAATGCCGTGCAAAAGGGCAAAATGGCGACCAACGTGACAGGCGCGTGGTCCACCGGGCGCCCCCGTTGGCGCAACGTCTACAAGTCGCAGCAGGAAGAACAGATGTGGTTTGACCAGACGCTGGCCTCGGGAATGGTGCCGTATCACCACATCATCGGCGGCGAGAACGGTATGGGCGAGGACCGCCGCTGGCTGGAGCCGGCGCATAAGTATTTCGACTGGATGGCCAGGCACGACGCCCACTTCGTCAACAAACGCTCGATCGCGAATCTGGGCGTGGTGATGGGCCAGCGGACCAACCTATTCTATAAACCGCCACGCGGCGCGACCATGCCGCAGTATATGGACGGCATGTACTACGCCCTGCTGGAAGGCCGCTTTCTCTTCGATTTCGTGCACGAAGAGAAAATGGCGCCGGAGGATCTGCAAAAGTACTCCGCACTGCTGCTTCCCAACACGGCCCTGCTCAGCGATGGGCAGTGCCGGCAATTGCGCGCTTATGTAGACGGCGGAGGCTCGCTGTTGGCCACCTTCGAGACCAGCATGTTTAACGAGCACAACGAACGCCGCGCCGACTTCGGCCTGGCGGACGTCTTCGGCATCCATAAGGCGGGCGAGATCGTCGGCACCAACGGCAACGCGTACCTGGCGCGCATCGAAAAGCAGCACGCCATTCTCAACGGCTTCACCAATACGCACTGGATCCCGGGCGCGGAAAACCGCGTGCCCCTGGCGCCGGTCCCGGAGCCGATTCTGAGCGTGGTTCCCGGCTTCGTCGCGTACCCGCCGGAGCTATCCTATCCGTTACAAGACCGGACCGACGAACCGGCGGTGGTCGTGCGAGAAAAGGGGAAGAGCCGGCTGATCTACTTCCCGGGCGACATCGAACGGACCATGTGGCAGTCCGGACATACCGACCTGGCGCGGCTCCTGCAAAATTCCATTCGTTGGGTCGCCGGCGCAAATCCGCCGGTGACCATCGAGGGCGAGGGCGTAATCGAAGCGTTCGCCTGGGAAACCGAGGCCGGGTTCGCCGTTCATATCCTGAACTATACGAATCCGGCCATGCACCGCGGCTGGATTCGCAGTTTCTTTCCGATCGGCGAGCAAAGGGTACGCATGGATCTGCCGGCCGGCCGCCGCGTCACACGCGTGGAATTGCTGCGCGCGGAAAAGACCGTGCCTTTCCGGCAGACCGGCGGGACCGTGCAGTTTGCGATTCCCGAAGTGGCGGATTACGAGGTTGCCGCGCTGTACTCAGCGTAGGGTGCCACCCCGCCGACATACAATCTGGATATGAACCGCCGCGGCTTTTTCAAGGCTACTGCCGGTAGCGCTCTACTGACAAACCAGGCATCCCGCGCACGGGCTGCCTCCGACATGGGGCCGGAGATACTCGATTACGGAAAACCCGTTTTCAATTTGTACAAGTTCTTCGACGCCCCCGTCAAGATCGCGTCCATCGAATTACTGCAAGCCCACAACCAGTTTTTTCTGCGCACGCGGTCGTCCGATGGTGCCGAAGGAGTTATTCAAACCAAAGACATCGTAGACTACATCCAGATTTTGGCCCACCGCGTCATGCCGCACTTCCTCGGCAAGGACGCCCGCGATCTGGAACACCTGGTGGACGAAGTCTATGTGGCAAACTCCAACTATAAGCTGGCCGGGCAGGAGTTCTGGTGCCCGGTGGCATACATCGAGCAAAGCCTGTTCGATTTGATGGGGAAGGCGCTGAAGAAACCCGCGGGCGAGCTGATGGGAGGTGTGCTGCGGAAGGAGATCCCGGTCTATCTTTCGGGATCGGGACGCGACACCACCGCCGAGGAAGAAGTCGAGGTATACGTGCGCGAGGTGGAGCGGACCGGGGCCAAGGCCGTGAAGTTCAAAATCGGGGGCCGTATGAGCGATAACCGCGACGCCTACCCCGAGCGTACCGATAAGTTGTTGGAATTGGCCCATCGAAAACTCGCCGGCAAGGTGACGTTGATGGCCGATGCCAATGGTTCTTACGACGCGAAAAACGCGATCGAGCTCGGCAAACGGTTGCAGGAGATGAAGTACCTGTGGTTTGAAGAGCCGTGCCCCTGGGAGGAACTGAGCGAGACCAAGAAGGTGGCCGACGCTCTGGATATGAAAGTGGCGTTTGGCGAACAGGACTCCAGTCTGTGGCTGTTCCAGTGGATGATCGACAACAAGGTTATGGACGTAGTGCAGCCCGATTTGAACTATAACGGCGGCTTCATCCGCGCGGCCCGGGTGGCGCGGATGGCACGCAAGGTGAATATGTGGATCTGCCCCCATGACACGCAGACGGGCGCCGCTACCGTGAATATTCTGCAATTCGCGGCGACCACGCCAAATATCGGGCCATGGATGGAGTACGTGTCGCGTAAGACGCCCAAGAAGGAATCGTGGTACTCACCTAACTTCGACATCAAGGACGGCGTGATTCCAGTTCCGCCCGGACCGGGCATGGGACTGGAATTCGACCCGGATTTCCTGAAGAATGCCGCGGTGGTAAAGCTCGCGTAAGGAGGCGTGGGGAGCGTTGTACAATGTGAAAAGTACTTTTAGGAGCAAAGGACAATGTTTCGCAGATCCAGATTCCATCTCCCTTTACGCCGCGATCCAATGGGGGCCGTGACATGACCTCTAAAGTGAGCCTGGGAAGTCCCGCGAGTGGGTTCCTTGGCCCTCTACGCATAGCGGCCCTGCTTGCGGTGCTGGCTGGCGCGGTGGGCTCGGTCGGTTTGATGCTCCATGCAGGTCGTCATAATGATTCCCGATTCCTGCTGGCACTTTTCGCGCTCTGGGTGCTCTCGCCGTTCATGGCCCTCCTATTGGCCAACGTGGTTTCGAAGCGTTGGTCGGTTCATACCCGAGTGGCGCTCTATACTGTGATGCTGGTTCTCACGCTGGGCTCTTTGGCCGCCTACGGAGATGTTGCCTTGGGGCCCCCCAGGGCGAAGACCGCTGCCGTATTCGTCGTTGTTCCCCCAGCGTCATGGCTGCTGATTGCAATAGTTGTCCCGATAGCCGCGCTAATATCCAGCAGGCGGTCACGTCGGGTGAAAGATCGATCAGCCTGAACTGCGTGATTTCCGCCCCTCATGATTCCACCGCTCCGTCCATCAAGAAGCGTAAAATAGAGCAAGGAAACTGCCATGGACGTCACATTACCAGCGGACCTGAGAAGGCAGGTCGAGCAAGAACTCGCTAGCGGCCGCTATCAGGGCCCCGACGAACTGTTCGAACAGGCTGTCAGGCACTTCCTAGACGAGCGTCAGCGTGCCCAACGGCGGCTCGATGCGCTCCGCAGAATAGGCCAGGCAGCCGACCAGGCGGGCCTTTATGAGCGCGCGTCGATTCCCAGCCAGGAATGACTGACGCACCGCTCGTCGTCCTCGACGCTTGCGTCCTCGCCAATTTCTCCCTGATGCGCTCCTGCGGCTGGCGGGACCACCGCGCCTCTTTGAGCCGAGATGGTCGGAGGAGATCATTTGGGAGACCATCCACACCCTGGAGTCGAAGCTTGGATGGCCGGGTCCTCTGGCCGCTCACTTTGAAGCTGAGTTACGAACTCACTTCAGTGAGGCATGGATCAGCGGCTACGACCGGCTGATTCCCCGGATGACGAACGATGAAAAGGATCGCCACGTAGCAGCGGCCGCACTCCACAGCGGAGCGGCGATCATTGTGACCTTCAATCTTCGACACTTCGGGCGAGAGCATCTGGAACCATGGGGCATCGCCGCGTTACACCCGCAGTCGTTTCTGATCGAGGTCTTCCGGCAGGAGCAAGCCCTGGTTATGGCGAAGCTGAATCAGCAGGCTGCCGACCGCGGCCGTAGCATACCTCAACTCCTCGACATCCTCAGAGGGACCGTGCCCGACTTCACCGCGCTCGTTTCCGGCACAATCTCACGGGAATAGCGTCGTCGCGGCTTCCCTCCCCCTGCCGCACGCTAAAATGATCGCTTCCAACAGGGGGACTCATGCTTTACAGGAGGGCGCCGAAGACCGGAGACGAGTTGTCCATCCTCGGATTCGGTTGCATGCGCCTGGCGCAGAAGGACGGGCGGATCGACGAAGCAAGGGCGACTCGCCAGATCCGGCACGCGATCGACTGCGGCGTCAATTATATCGACACGGCCTGGCCCTACCATGCGGGCGAAAGCGAGCCCTTTGTCGGGCGCGTCCTGGCGGACGGATACCGCGAGCGGGTGAGACTCGCCACCAAGCTGCCGGCCTGGCTCGTCAAGAACCGCGCCGACATGGACCGCTTTCTTAACGCACAGCTCGAGAAGCTGAACACCTCTCGCATCGATTACTACCTAGTCCACTCGCTCAATGGAGGCTCCTGGGATCGGATCGCGGCGCTCGGCGTGGCCGAATTTCTCGATCGTGCCCAGGCTGACGGACGCATCGCGAATGCCGGCTTCTCCTATCACGGATTGCGGGAAGATTTCCCGCGCGTTGCCGGCGCCTACCCCTGGTCATTTTGCCAGATTCAATACAACTATCTCGACGAGCAGTTGCAGGCCGGCACCGAGGGGCTGCTCGACGCCGCTCGCAAGGGCCTCGCCGTAATCGTCATGGAGCCGCTGCGTGGAGGCACGCTGGCCGCTGCGCCGCCGCCGGCCATCGACGCCCTTTGGCGCGAGGCCGAACTGCGCCGCACCCCTGCCGAATGGGCTCTGCGGTGGGTCTGGAACCACCCGGAAGTGACCGTGGTTTTATCGGGAATGAACGATGAGGCCCAGGTGGAAGAGAACCTGCGGATCGCCGCCGATGCGTTCCCCGGATCGCTCACGCCCGCCGAAGTGGGCCTGGTGGAAAGCGTGGGCCGGAAATATCGCGAAATCATGAAGGTCGGCTGCACCGGCTGCGGCTACTGCCAGCCATGCCCGTCCGGCGTGGACGTCCCCGGCTGCTTCGACGCCTTCAACGCTTTCCACACCTTCGGCAAGACGCGCGAGGCCAGATTCCAGTACGTGCTGCGAGCGAGCGGCATCCTGTCCGGCCACCCCGGCTATGCTTCCCTCTGCTCGCAATGCGGGGACTGCCTGGATAAATGCCCGCAGAGCCTCGCCATTCCCGATCTGCTGGAGCAGGTTGTCGCACAGTTCGAAGGCGACGGACTGAAGGATGTCGAGGCGATGGTCCGCGGCATGTTCCAGAACTGAGACTAAACGGGCACCGGCTGGCAGAGCTCAATCACACCCCAGGGCTGTCGCCGGATCGATTTTCGTGGCTTTCTCGCGGGCAGCAGGCCGGCGACGAGCGCGATCGCGACGATGGCGATTCGCCGCGGCCCCGGAGCCCATGGGCCCCGTGGCTCCAGGGGAGGAATCCCGGCACAGCCCGGAAACGTTCCGCTTGGTCACCGGGTTGCCAAACCTGATCATTTTCGCTTGAGCTTTGGCGCCTCGGTAATGGGGTGCACGTAGATGTACCCATGCGTCTGAGCTGCTTTGACCTTGCGGTCTAGCATCCCCTTGAATGTGAGCAGACCCTCAACCAGCAGGACTAGGTCCTCGCCGTCCACAAAAACAGTTCGGATCGCTTTTCCTACGGTAAGACTCTCGACAACATTTTCGCTAAAGCCATGGACTGAAACGAACACTCCGCGCCCATACATTTTTCCCTCGACCTTCGCAGCAAATTGATAAACAGGCTCGTTAGACGCCTCCTTTTCCTGCCATTTTGCCTCCAGAAGATAGTGTTCGCCATCGAACTTAAGGGCGCCGTCTATTTGCTCGCCCATCACTTTGAACGGCTCAGTAACCTCCAGAGCCGAGAGCTTTGCTAGTTCGAGGAGGATCTCCTCGAGTGCGTAGCCACGGCGCTGTCGGTCTCCCTCATTCGAATGCAGCGCCAAATATTGGTCGCGGAGTTGGGCTAGCGTCACCTTAGGCTGCTGGCTGGCGGCCTCGGTCGAGATTCGACGATCGCGTTCCTCCTGGATTTTGGCATCGCGGATCTCCCTCAGTTGACGAAGATGCTCAAGATTCTTTTCGGCAGACTCACGGCTGAGCTTCTTGAGGTCATCGAAATAGTAGGGGTCGAACTGTGACCACTGCAGCAACGACTGCAACATCGCTCGGAACTCTCCCAGCCCTCCATCCGGTCTTAATGTCAGGCGATTGAATACCCCGTCCACGATTGCTGCGCGGGACAGCTGCGCATAGTCGCTCGCAGATGGAAGATCCGTTGGGCTACAACCGTGATCCGACAGAAACGCGACAACGTCCTTCTTGGGCCACAATAGCGACAGGATGCAGCTTTTCATGCAGCCCTTTATGTCCGAGGGAAAGTTCATTTGGGATATCCGCCGTGATATCTTGTCAATCCGTCTGTCGCACTATTATCGACTCCAAGCTATCGGGCGAATTTGTCAAAACGGAACATCATTGTCCGTGATATTCTCGCTGAAAGTCGGCGGAGCTCGCCGCGTCCTTTGGGGCCGGGGGCTGGGTATTCTGATACCCTCGTCAGTCCGCTCCGCGTCTATGTTCTCCACGAGCGGTGTAAGAAGGTCCCGGACCTCAATTAAGCGACGCTGTGCCTCGGTATCCCCGTTCACGTCTGGGTGATGCACTTTGCTGAGGGCCCGAAAGCCCTGGGCGACGATCTGAACTGCGAATTCCTTAACCGTGGGGATGTGCCTCTTAGCGCGCCCACCTGAGGCACGACGGGCCAGTTCCTCGTGAACGGCGACGGTTATGAGGAGCGACTCGGCCTCTGACAGGTCATACCTCGTCGCTTCAAGAGGAAATCGCTTGGCCAACTCGGCCAGGACGCTGTCCGGAAGTTCCGGAATTTGGTGTCCCGAGAACTCGCCGTAAGCTATCGTGATTGGCACCATGGCCGACGCACGCCATTGTACCGCCCCGCACGAAAACGTGGACATCCTCTGCCGGCGCGGTTCTTAGAGGAGCCTTCCCGCTTCTGCCCGGGTGGTCCCCCTCTCGTCGCAGGTTGAATGTCACCAAAATGGCGGCGAACATCACATTATGGACTTCCCGCTTACGCGGGGAGCGGGCCAAAGGCCGATTTCAGTGCTGGCTCTTGCCGTTGGAGTGCTCGGCAGTGATCGCGCGGATCAGTGCGTCAAGGTTGTCTTCGAGGCGGGTTGTACGCGCGCTGGCCGCGTCTACGTATTGGCCGATGGATTCCGTGAGGGTCGCGAGTCTCTCGTTGGTGTTCGTTTGGACTTGGATCACAGCCTTGAGGGCTTGCTGGATTTCTAGCCAACCGTTTTCGATCCGCTCCAGGCGCTCTTCCGTGGTCATTGGTTCTCTGTCCCTTTTGGGTGCGTCTGCTTTGAGTTTAGCTCACATCCTGGCGCCGGCCGCCGGCTCCATCGCGGGTGTCTCCATCACGGTACCCTAGGCCACTTGACGATATCGCGCCCACCCGCCGCGCCTGCCGCCTACCGCAGCGTCACAATCGTCGCGCCCCAGCCGCCGGCCTCGGCGGGAGCATCTCTGAAATCGGCCACGAAATCGGTGCGGGCCAGGATGGCGCGAACCGTTTCGCGCTGCACGCCGATGCCTCGGCCATGAATGATGCGCACGAAGCGAAAGCCGCTCTGTCGCGCCTGATAGAGGTACTCTTCGACCACCGGTTTGACGTCGCGCGGCGGCACGCTGTGAAGGTCGAACACGTCAGTGATGGGGATCGGGATGGGCTCGTCGCCGTCCATAAAAACCTGCCGGGAACGTCACCAAATAAAAACGCCCAGCCGGGGATGCCGGCCGGGCGTTGGATTCGCCGTTTTCGCGCGCACCTGATATTAAGCGACCTGCTGTGACCGGTACTGGCTCACGATCGCTTCCATCTGATCCTTTAAACGGAGTTTCAGCTTCTTCAGGCGGCTTTCTTCCAACTGCTCATCGTTGGTGAGATGAGAAAGTGCTTCCAGGTCGTCCAGCTTCCTTGCAAACTCTGAGTGCTGGCTGGCGAGCCTGCGAAACTCGTCGTGCGTATCCATCAGATGCGCTTTCAACTGCTCCAGTGCGTTCCGTTCCATATGGGGCAATTCCTCCCAAGTGATGCCGCGCCGAGTCATGGTGCGGAAAGGCTCGGTGGGTAATCTCTTGCGTGTTGTGGTAAAGGACGGCATACCGTCTACACGCAACCTTAACATGAATGAAACTTCATGACAATAGCCGCTTCGGGGGGGCTTTCATAGTAGCCCGGACGACGCGTAACCTGCTGAAATCCAAGTGACTTATAGCACATTTGGGCGTCCTGATTCGATTCCCGGACTTCCAGGTAAAAAGTACCGTGATAGTCCTGGAACAATACCCTTAGAAGCTCTCGCGCGATTCCCCGGCGGCGAAAATCTGGGACCACGGCGAGGTTCAGGATCTCAAACTCCCGGTCGGCGACCGGCCGTGCCGCGACGAAACCCACCACGCCGGCGCCGGCCGTGGCCACCAGCAGGAGCTGCGCCAGGTAATCTTCCGGCTTCCACTGCGCGGCCTCGGGGCTGGCGGCCTGGATTTCCGCGATGGCGACCAAATCTTCCGCGCGGCCGCGGCGGATTGCTGGCATATTTATGTATTATGCGCAGTTTGCCGGTTCTGTTGTTCCTTCTGGCGCAGCCTTTTTGGGAGGCCAAACCGCCGGAGAAGTGGTCGGAAGCCGAGATCGATGCCATGCGCCATTCCAGTCCGTGGGTGCAAACCGTGGGACCGGCGCCGAACCTTCTGGTCTGGCTGGCCACTGCCGAACCGGTAGAGGAAGCCGAGGCGGAAGCGCGCTTGCGCACTCGGCACACCGAAAAAGAGCCCGATCCGGATTATGCCGCCTACGTCACCGGGAACCGCGAGAGCTCTTTCGTACTGGCGATCGCGTACCCGACCCTCAAGGATCTCGGACGCGCGGAGGAGGACCGGCGCATGGAGCAGGAGTGCCAGATGATCGTGGGGCGGAGAACGTATTCGATCATCGGCCACTTTCCGCCGACGCCATCGGACCCTGTGCTGCGGCTGGTATTCCCGCGCGTGGTGAAACCGGCCGACAAAACGATCACGTTCCGCCTGTACCTGGCCGGGCTGAATTTTCCCGAGCGGGAGCTGGAATTCCGGGTGAAGGACCTGCTCTACCACGGCAAGCTGGCGATGTGAGGAGAGGGACCCGGGCACAGAGCGCGGCGGTGGCCTTTGCCGGGCCGGAGCCTTACGATCCGCGGTCACATCAACGCAGGCAAGTTGGACCGGTCAGCTCAGGTAATTGAACAAGGTCGACTTGGGCGCCTGGGCCTCGGCTTGAAAGGCGGCCTGGAGCTGGGTATTGGCTTGCGCCAGCAACATCGCGTCGCTGGTCACGTCGGCGTCCTGGATGCTGCCAACCTGAGTTTGCAGTTCGGTGTCGCGCGAGCTCGAGTAGGTGGTGGCGCTTTGGATGCGGTCCTCAACCACCCCGTAAAAGGACTGCATGTCGTTCAGATGAGTGGACGCCTGTTGCAGATCGTTCAACGCGCTCTCGACGCCCGCTGTGCTGTTGCTCTGCAAGGCGGTGTTGAGATTGTTGAGGGCGGCAAAAACATTGTCGGCCGCGGGCGTACCATTGGCGTTCTGGCCGCCGAAGATAGTCTGCGCGGTTTGCGAGCCCGCAAAGGAGCCACCGGCCGGATCCTGAATCTGCTGGGTCGCGCCGGTGGTCAGGAGTTGATCGACGCCTTGCGGCGCGGCGAGGTCCAACTGATAGTAGGGGCTCTCCGGCTGATCGCCGCTAAAAATGTATTGACCTTGCACTTGGGTTTGGCTGTAGTTCACCATTTGCGACAGCATCCCCTGGACCTGCAGGGCGAGGCTGCTGTCAGTGTTCTCCCCGGTGAGGGAATTAGCCGCCTGGGTAGCGATTTGGATGGCGGAATCGATCACTTGGATGGCCCCGCCGATGGCGCTATCGGCCGCCGACGCCACCGAATTAGCCATCGTCAGGTTGCTCCCAATCTGTGTGTTGAGTTGCTGATCGGCACGCAATTGGAGCAAGTCATCGATCTGGGCGGGGTCATCTGCGGGGGCGCTGATCTTCAGCCCCGATGTGATCTGCTGGGTGGCCGTGGTAATCTGCTGCTCGACGGCGTTCACTCCGGCGAGAAATGATTGCGCGGATGGACTGAGGTTGCTGATGGTCATGGTGCCTCCTAATTACGCTGTCCCCGGCTCGAGAATGTTGATCGTGTCTTGCATCAACTGGTTCAGGACGGTGAGCATTTCGGCGTTGGCCTCGTAAGACCGCTGGTACTCGACGAGCGTCGCGGCCTGCTGGTCCAGATTCACACCGGATTGCTGCTGGCGGAGGTTCTGCGCCTGCGTAAGCGCCGATTGCGCCACCTGCTGGTCTTCTGTCGCCTGGTTCAGCAGGTTCCCGGTCTGAGTCGCCATATCCCCAAAGGCTGCTGTGTAGCTCTGCCCATCGATCTGATCGGCGCTGGACTGCGGATTCTCGAGCTGGGCGAGCGCCAATGGAATGCCGTTCGAGACCTCGGGCGGGCCCGGGGCGATCGCCGCTAGCTGGCTGGGCGTGATGGTGGAACTGACCGAGAGGCTCGCCGCCTCGTTGGTGGCATTGGTTGTGTCGTAGGTAAATAGCGGCACGCCGGGCACCGCCGGCGTGGCGCCGTCCGCGGAAGCGTCGGAAATGTTGCCCGAAGTGAGTATCCCGTTCACCGTGTCCGCGAACTGCTGCGCCATCGTATTGAGGCTGCCCGCCTGGGTACCATCGCCCATGTACGGGGGCAAAACCGTGTTGCGGAAGTTGAGCAAAGCGCCCAGTTGGCCGCCCGTGATGTCGCTCGTGATGTCAGTGCCGTCAGCGGCTTTGATTTGCGCCAGCGGAGGCGCGTTCTGAATCGTGGAATTATCCGGCTGATACAAGTCGAAGCTCAGGGAATACTGCTGGCCGCCGACCAGCAGCGGGGTCTCGCCGCCGAGCATAACCGTGTACGTTCCGTCAGGCTGTTCGGTGGCGCTGACGGGGATGTACTGCGACAGGTTCTCGATCGCGGAGTTAATCTGGGCATCCAGTCCCGAGTCGTTTCCATTGTTCCCCATGACCAGCGTGTTGAGCTGCTGCAACTGCCCCACCAGTGTATTCACCTGAGTCACGGTCTGCTGCAATTGTTGGTTCGCCGTAGTGGCGGCACTGGTCAGTCCGGAGGCTGTCGTCTGGAAGGCCTCGGCCAGATTGCCGGCCGACGTCAGCACGTTCTGCCGCGCAGTGCCATCGGAGGGCGTTTGTCCCCACGCCGAGAAGCTCTGGTACAGGCTGCTCAGCGCCGTGGAAATGCCGCTCGCGCCGGTGACGTCGAACATCGACTGCAGGCTGGTCAGGCTGTTGACGCTCTCGGTGGACCCGCCCAGGGCCGTTTGCTGATTGCGCACAGCTTGCTCCGCGTACTGGTCGCGCGAACTGACCACGGGCCCGGCTGCGACACCGCCTATAGCGCCCTGGCTGATGTCCTCGCGCATAGCCACCAGAGTCTGCGTTTGGCTGGCGTAACCGGGGGTGGAGGCGTTGGAAACGTTGGCCGAGGTGACCGCGATCGCCTGCTCGAATGCGTTGATGGCGCCCGCCTGAACATAAAGAGAGGATATGAGGCTGGGCATCCCGGTTTACCCTTCCAGCGAGATCCGCCGTAGGCCCGGCATGGGGGCGGCTTCGCCCCGCGAAGAGTACCCACCGCTCATGGCGGAAAGGATTCGCAGCCAGCCCGCGTGATAGCGAGAAGCGCTGGATAGCAGGCGCGTGGCACGGCGAATCGCGGCTTGGAGCCGCGAGGCCTCTATCCTGGCGGCTGCACCAGCCGATTTCCAATCCCATGCGGCTCGGCCCCGCCGCAGCGCCTCGGCTGCCCGCTCCAGCGCCCCCTCGCAATAACTCAGAGCTTCCGGCGATGCCAGAACTAGCGACCGGCACGCGCCCTCCACCTCGACGCGCACTGCCGCCAGCCCGCTGGCCGCGTCCACCGGCATGATTACTTATCCCCTAGAGCGTGGGCGATCATCGTCCGGCTGGTGGTCGCAGAATCCGCCCGGTAGGCGCCGCTTTGATACTGTGCGGCCAGCGCTTGCACCTTGCTGGCGCGATTGGTGTTGAACGTGGACATGGCCCGCGCCAAGCTGCCCAACGTATTGGAAAACTCCACCTGATCTCCGCTGCCTGCCTGCGTAGCGCCGCCGCTACCGGCTGTTGTGCTGGCGCGCTGAGTCTCCTGCGTGCGCCCGGATTCGACCGGCGACCCGCTGTTCAAGTTTCGATCGACAACCTTCATAGCCGTTAGCTTTCCTCTGCCACATGTCATATCGGCGAGATCGGGCAAAGGCTTTAGCCAGAACGAGCAGTTAGTTTGGATGGATCCTAAAGTTCCGGTGGATTCCGCCGATTGCTTGGAGTAACCAGCTATGAACGCTACGAAGGTCCTGTGGATTCGCGGCAACCAGGATAGACCGGCGGCAGAGTATTGCGCCCGGGCTGCGCCCTGGACGGTTGAGTACCTGGACGCGGCAACAGGAATAGATCACCTCGCCCGGCAGGACTACGGGGTGATTGTGTTGGATTTTCCAATACCCGACTGGACCCCCGCCGACCTGGTCGAGCAGGTCCGGCGTCTGGCGCCCGGGGCCCCTGTGCTGGTCCGGGATCCGTCGGCCACGCTCAATGATGCTGTGCGGCTGGCGCGTCTCGGTATCCATCGGTTTCTGGTGGCGCCAGGAGAGGAACTCCAACAAATCGAACAGGCTCTCGATCACCGCCGCACTCACGATATCGCTCAGCTCGCGTCGCGAACCGGCTCGGAAGACTGGGAGCGTCTGCTGGTGGGAGACAGCCGCGCCATGCGCCAGGTGGGCAACCTGATCCGGCTGGTCGGCGCCCGCCGGGCCACCGTGCTGATTACCGGCGAAACCGGCACCGGCAAGGAGCTGGCGGCGCGCGCCTTGCACCTGGCTGGGCCTCGCCGCCAAGGGCCTTGGGTAGCGGTGAACTGTAGCGCGCTGCCGGAGAATCTCTTGGAAGCCGAGTTGTTCGGCCATGTGCGCGGCGCGTTCACCGGCGCGGTGCAGAGCCGCCTGGGCCGATTCGAGCAGGCGCAGGGAGGGACCTTGTTTCTGGACGAAATCGGCGAACTGCCCTTGGAACTCCAGGCCAAATTACTGCGGGTGCTGCAAGAGCGGGAGTTCCAGCGGCTGGGAAGCTCGGAAACGATTCGTTCCGACGCGCGCGTGATCGCCGCCAGCAATAGCGATCTGGTGCGGCGAATCGAACAAGGCCGGTTCCGCGAGGACCTGTTCTATCGGCTCAACGTGGTGCCGATACGGATGCCCGCACTCCGCCAGCGGCCGGGCGACGTGCCGGCGCTGGCGCGCCACTTTGTGGAGAAGATCTGCCACCAGGAAGAGATTCCGCTTAAGACGATCGAGCCGGCGGCTGCGGATTGGCTGTCCGCCCAGAGTTGGCCGGGCAACGTCCGGCAACTGGAGAACGCTATCGAAATGGCCGTGGCGCTGAGCGGTGACCGCGACTTGCTGGTTCCCGGCGATTTTCCGTCCCCGTTCCAGGATCGGGCGGCGATTTCCGTTCGGTCCAGCGACACACCGCTGGTGCCGGTGCCGGACGACGGCCTGGACTATGAGCGGACGGTCGCCCTGATCGAGCGCAGCATACTCGAGCAGGCCCTGCACAAGACGGGCGGCAACAAGAAAGCCGCAGCCGACATGCTGCGCCTGAAACGCACCACGCTGTCGGCCAAAGTGCGCAGCCTGGAACCGGCGGCGTGCAATTGACGAAGGATGCGCTCTACAAATAGCCAACCTAGATGGCGGGTTTCGGGAGCGCCCTATTGGACGGCGCAGAGCAGAACAAGTCCGAGCCGGCGACTGCGCGACTACAAGGCGCCCTTGCGGTACGCTTTAGGGGCGATGGCCGTGCTATCGGTTGATGAATTCGCCCTACTGAATTTCTTTGGGACCATCCCATCTCAAAGTGACGACGATGTCCCTTGGGTTTACAACGACTCAGCGTATGAGGTGGCCAGCGGCGATGTCCAGCTATCTTTTGCCTTAGCCCCCGCTGACAGAGATGTGAGGATGATTCTCCGGGTAGGCGGCATCCCGTTGTATGAGCTGAATGCGGTGGGCGTTGAAGACGTCAAGATTCACAACGATAAGGGGCGCCAATCCCTGGAGGTGGTAGTCTCCCAGCGGCAGTCTGTTTGGCTCAGAATCACCCCCGCAATCTCGATCAACGAGAGCATCGGTCCTACGTAACGTGTGGGGACCAAAAACGCCCGTTCTGCGGAAGTGGGCAGCCGGACACCCTGTTTATGGGGATGCGCCGATTTATGGGGATGCGCCGAGCCGCCCCGCCCCTCACACCCACCAGGCAGCGGCGGGCTGCTGGCGCATGACGAGGCCGTTCAGCAGCTCGGCGGCCTTGGTAAGACCTTCTTCGGGCGAGAGCAGGCTGTCCTCGTGCTCGATTGAGAGCACGTAGTCGTAGCCGAACATGCGCAGGGTGGACGCGAACTCTTTCCACCAGCCGGCATCGTGACCGTAACCGCAGGTGCGGAAGATCCAGGCGCGATGGCGCTCGTCGGCGTAGGACTTGGTGTCGAGCACGCCGGTGAGCGGCAGGTTGCGGTCGTAAATCTGCGTGTCCTTGGCGTGCACGTGGAAGATACAATCGCCCAGCACGCGGATGGCGGCGATGGGGTCGATCGACTGCCAGAACATGTGGCTGGGATCGAGATTGCAGCCGATGGCGGGTCCGGCGATCGAGCGCAGCTTGAGCATCGTCTCCGGACTGTAAACCACAAAGCCGGGGTGCATTTCGATGGCGATCTTGACGCCATGATCGGCGGCGAATTGGGCCCGCTTGATCCAATAGGGCGCCACCACTTTCTCCCACTGCCATTTGAGGATCTCCAGGTAGTCGGGAGGCCAGGGGCAGGTGACCCAGTTGGGCCACTTGGCCTTGGGCGAGTCGCCCGGGCAGCCGCTGAAATCCACTACCACCGGGACGCCCAGCTTTTCCGCCAGGCGGATGGTCTTGCTGCTGACATCCTGATCGTGCCGGGCGCGCGCCGAATCGGGGTGTAATGGGTTGCCATGGCAGCTCAGCGCGCTGATCGAGAAGCCGTGATCGGCGAACTTCTGCTTGAATTCACGGAGTTCGCCCGCGTTGGAAAGCATGCTCAGCTTGCAATGCGGATCGCCGGGGTAGTTGCCAGTACCCAGCTCCACGGTATCGATATTCAGGCTTTTGAGTTTCTTGAGAACGTCTTCGAGCGACAGTTGCGACAACAGGGGTGTGAATACGCCGACTCTCACGGTATGTCTCCTTACCTCGCGAAAAACCATCCACAGAATATCACGGGGACGAGTTGTGGGGGATCTGCCCGGCGCCGGCACGCCCACCGCTCTATTGGAGTTGAGGTTTTCGACCGATCATCCACTTACGGAAATGTTATTCATCACGATGATTCTTTCGGTGCTGAGCGCACAGGGCGTGGATCGTGCCCCGCCGGCCGTGGTAGCCGCGCTTCGAGCAGGTTCAGGCTGCTTCTCGACGGTCGCGGTGACGAACCTCAGCGGGCGCGAACTGGCAGCCGAGATTCAGGCACGGCTGGAGACCGGCGCGCTGACGCCCTTGGAGCTTGTCGAGCCGGCAAGCGGAGCGCGGCCCAGAAGCGAACCACGCCGCGAACCCCGTGGAGAACCGCGTGGCGATCCCGCAGCCGCCGCAATCGATCGCTCGGAGCGGTCGTCGATCCTGCTTGATCTGGAGGGCTTACCGTTCGCGCCGCACGAGCGCAGGAGCTTTCTTCTTGGCGGTCAGCGGGAGGCCGGGGACGCATGGGTGGGCGTGTGGGAGGCTGATCCACCCGGCACACTGCCGGCGTTGGCGGTCGAAGGATCGATCGAGTGCCTCGCCGGCGATCGACTGGGTACGATTCCCCGTCCTGCCGCGCTGGCCATGCGAAATCCGTGGTTTAACGGACGGGTGGCGGATCTTGCCGGCGCGGTGATGGCCCTAGTCAACGCTTCGGCCCAGGCGGCCCGCGCGGACCTGTGTTACTCGGCAGGCAACCTGTATTTCGTTCCGGCAGAGATGCCGGATAAGCGCCTGGCGCGGTTATGTTCCTGGTCGGAGGAGGTGGCCATTCCGCCGTTCGGCAGCCGAGAATTCACCATGGAACGCGAAGGCTCCACTGAATTCGCGGTGCACACGCGAGGCGAATCCATCGTGCTGCTGCTGTTGCGGCCGGTGGCCGCGGGCTTACGCGTCTACCGCGTGGATTCGACCATCCAATTCGGCAGCGAGGTTCCGCCGGATCCTCCCGGTAGGTAGCGAATGGTCCCACACAGTATTCGAAGCATGAAAGTGACGCCCAGCCTTGTCGTCTCGCTCATGCGCTAGCCTCTCGTCGCACGGGCTATAGGGGCTGGGCATGCCTTCCAGGACGCACTCGTTCGTGACGTGCGCAAAAGTCCGCCTTCGCGCTCCACTGCCGGCCGGAATCGCCGCACGGCAGCGGGCATTCTTAAGCTACTGGCCAAACGCCGCCTGCACCGCGGGGGAAATCTTATCGGCGTGAGCCACCAGCATCGTCACTTGCCAGCGTTGCGTATCCGATAACGCGTCCGCAAAAGCGGGCATTCCGGAAAGCCGAATGCCGTGTGTCAGCTTCCAGTAGGTGACGCCTTCCGGATCGTCGGTCACCATATCTTCCTTTTCGAATAGCTGAGGCGGCGAGGGGAACATCCCTTTCGAGATTGCCGTGCGCACCTGTCCCGGAGCACCATGGCAAAATGAGCAGTGCTGCTGTTTGTATGCATTCACCCCGGCCAGCATACTGCTATCGTCGAACGGGAGCGGATCCTTCAGATCCGCTGCGTTCCCAATACTCGCGCGCAACGCCATCTTGGCAACCGTCTTTTCCAGTGGCAAAGGCGGCGCGGCAGTTGCCATGGAAACCCCGCCGCCATGTACGAACAGGTAACCGCCCACCACAAACATCAAGATGGTTATGACGACACCGAGAATAAATCCGCGCAAGGGTCACGACCTTTCCGGTTTACCTGAAGTTTCGCTTTGGCAGCCGTTTTCGACCGAGGTCTCTCTAAGTTCGACGAGGTTGCCTTTTGCGCTTTGACTTGCAGCTCGTTCACCATCTGCTACACGTTTGGAATCGTAGACATCACCAGTTAGTGTGAAGACCTCATTCTTGACAGTGTATTTCACGCGATCTGTCTCCCTGTACCACATGGTTGTCTCCTAGATAGCCTCAGAGCCGCCGGGTGGAAGGCTTTAATCCCCAGGACTCGATTTGCAAGAGTGGCCTGCGCCGTTTCACTTCGCCGGGACAAGCCATAGGGCAGCGGGCGCTACCCGCGCCAACGAGAATAGCCCCAGCCCCCGCCGCCGAGTACAAACAACACCAAAAGAACAATCAAAATAGTCATCATATTCTTGTCTCTTCCTTCGTCAGTGCGAGGCAGTGCAGGTGGAAGGCCAAAGCCGAATGTGTGCAAACACAAGGTAAATCGTCCGGGGCTCCTGGAAGTTGTGATGTGCAAATCCTGCCTTCCATCAGGCAAGAAGTGCTGTGAATGCCCCCGGTAAAAGAGCCGAAGACACGGCGGAGCGCCATTGACGTGTGGCAGGGGCTAAGCCGTGAGGTGTGTACCGCCAATTGGGTGCTGGATTGCAATGAGGTCGGCAGGCCCCGTCTAGCAGGGCGGGGATGGCTGTGTTCAGCGGCCAGTTCTGAAAAGAAAAGAGGAGACAACAGATGAAACCAGGTACGAAGGATCAGATCCAAGGCAACGTTCATGAGCTGAAAGGCAAAGTCAAAGAGACCGCCGGGCAAGTCACGAACAATCCCAACTTGGCAGCCGAAGGCCAAAACGAGAAACTCGCCGGCACCATTCAAAAGAAAGTCGGCCAGGTTGAAAAGGTATTCGAGAAGTAAATGGGCCAGTCACCGGGCAGCGCAAGTTGTCTTGATTGAGGAGGCGCTCAGTTGTGGCATTGAGCGTCCGGTAACTCATAGGGATGGATCATGTCCGGTCGTCCCGCGACGAGCTAACATTTAAAGAATAGGAAGACCCATGATTTTGATATTAATTATCATTTTGCTGGTGGTTTTAGGCGGTGGCGGCGGGTATTATGGTCATAGCCGCTGGGGCTACGGCGGGGGCGCGGGCATAGGGCTGGGCACCATATTAGTGATTCTCCTATGCGCCTACCTGCTGGGCGCTTTCCGTTGAGGCTGCGCCCCGCACTCGCGACCATTCTGTTTTTCAAGCGAGGTCTTCGATCTCAAAGCGAAGCGCGTCACAGCGCCCAGCGCCCCTGGTGCGGAGCTATCATCGATACAGGGTGAACTTTCGGCTGGAAGCGCTGTGGGCGATATGCCGCGTGCTGCTTGACAAGTAGGTGGAATTCACCTAGTCTTAAGTTAGTGACTGGACACTTCCGCCCAATCTACAGTTGATCTGAACTAAGTCAGCTCAACTGGGTCCACTTCTTAGCCTAACCATTTCGGGAAGGGTTAACTGTGTTTTCCAGTTTCATTTCCACTCATTCGACGGGCGCGATACCTTTGTGCACCTTGATGATTTGCCTTGCCGCATTGGGCAGGCTCTGGACAGAATGGAAATCCGATCCGCTACGCGCCGAGTTGCAGAATCCCGGCCGCGAGTCGGCAGAAGACTTTTATTACTGAAGGAAAGCCGGAGCATATGGCAGTTCTGACGTATCAATCGGGCGAATCGTGGCCTCATCGAATCCTCTCGTGGATTTACCCGGCTCGCGAATGGGCAGGCGTGCAGCCGGTGGATGAACCGGAACCCGGCGTTAAGCGTGCAAACAAGACCGGGCCTACCCAACGGAAACCCGCAAGTCTTCGGGCAGGAGAAGCCAAATAGTGCCTTTCGAAAATCATGGAAACCGGCCTTTCACCACGACGTCGGTCGACAAGAATGCGCCGGCGGCATCGGGCGTGTACGGGCTCTCGAATGCGCGCCAATGGATCTTTGTGGGCGAGACCGCCAACATACAAGCCGAGCTGCGCAAACATCTCCAGTATCCGAATGAAGTACTGCGGGAGCACACTGCGTCCGGCTACACATTCGAGCTGAGCCCCGCGGAATACCGCGTCGAACGCCAACACCAGCTCGTCTCCGAGCTTGCGCCTGTAGGGAACCGGTCGCATGCGCAGGTCGCGAGGGCCAGGTCCTGATCGGGCACCGGATTCGTAGCCGTTAGCGCTTGCCGGCGCTTTTCGGCAAACCCACTACCGCTCGGTACCCTCCCCGGCAGACGGCTCCGCCCGCAGGTCTGCTACGATAAAAAACTCTGGCATCGATGCTGCGATTTGAAACCGCCGGCGAGTCCCACGGCGAATGGCTGGTGGCCACGCTCACCGGACTCCCGGCGGGCATCCCTATTTCCCTCGACGCGGTCAATCGCGAGCTTTGGCGCCGCCAGCAGGGCTACGGCCGCGGCGGCCGCATGAAGATCGAGACCGATCGCGCCGAAATTGTCGCCGGCGTGCGCCATTCGCACACCATCGGCTCCCCCATCGCCATTCTGATTCGCAATCGCGATTGGGAAAACTGGACGCACGCGCTTCCGGTTGAGGATGTCGCCGGCGCGAAAGACCAGCGCAAACCCCTAACCCGTCCGCGTCCCGGCCACGCCGACCTGGCCGGCGCCGTCAAGTACAACTTCCATGACGCACGCTACATCCTGGAGCGCGCCAGTGCCCGCGAAACCGCCGCCCGCGTCGCGGTGGGCGCTATCGCCAAGGCTCTGCTCGGTGAATTCGGCATCACCGTGCTCAGCCACGTCATCGCCGTCGGCCGCGTGCGCCTCGAGCGCGCCGTGGAATTCAGCGAGTTGGTCGAACTGAGCCGCCGCGACAGCGTCTTGCTCGGCTGCGTCGACGCCGCCGTCGAGGCCCACATGAAGGAAGAAGTCGATGAAGCCTACCGCACCGGCGATACGGTTGGCGGTGTCTTCGAGGTGGTGGCCCGCGGCGTCCCTATCGGCCTGGGCTCGCACGTCACCTGGGATTCGCGCCTGGATGGCCGCCTCGCTCAAGCCATCGTTTCCATCCAGGCGGTCAAGGGCGTCGAAATCGGATTCGCTGCCGCCGGCGCCGCCAGCTTCGGCTCCCAGGTGCAGGACACCATTCATTATGACCGCGCAGGCCGCGTCTTCACCCGCGGCGCCAACCGCGCCGGCGGCCTGGAGGGCGGCATCACCAACGGCCAGGACGTGCTGGTGCGCGGCCTGCTCAAGCCCATTTCGACCTTGCGCCGGCCGCTCGAATCGGTGGATTTGACGACCCGCGAGCCCGCCCTTGCCGCTTACGAACGCTCCGACGTGGCCGTCGTGCCCGCTGCCGGCGTCATCGGCGAGGCTATGGTGGCGCTGGTTCTGGCACAGGCCTTTCTGGAGAAATTTGGCGGCGACTCGCTCGACGAAACCCGCCGCAATTATCAAGGCTACCTCGATCAGGTGCGAAACTACTAGAGATGGCGACGTTATCGACAACAAACGGCAAGCTGGTAGGGCATGCTTTAGCTTGCCCAAATACTCAATTACTTGTAATCCTCTCTTGAATCGAAATATGGTTTACCCGATAGTCAAATTCGGCGATCCGGTGCTCGAGCTCGAAGCGGAAACCGTGACCGAGTTCGATACGCCGGACCTCAATCAATTCCTGGCGGACATGTTCGAGTCGATGTACGCGGCCAAGGGCGTCGGCCTGGCCGCGCCGCAGATCGGCTTTTCCCGGAAGATCTCCGTCATCGATGTCTCGAACGGCCAACGCCCGGAGGATAAGCTCGTCCTCATCAACCCCACCATCGTCAAGGTCGAAGGCAAGCAGGTGGGCGAAGAAGGCTGCCTCAGCGTTCCCGGTTTCCGCGAGCAGGTGCGCCGCGCCAAGCGCGTCACCATCCGCGCGCAGAATTCGAAGAGCGAGCCGTTTGAGATGACCGGCGAGGACCTGCTGGCGCGCGCCTTCCTGCACGAGACCGATCACCTCTACGGCCGGCTCTACATCTCCCACATCAGCGCGCTCAAGCGCGATCTTCTCAAGCGCAAGATTCGCAAGCTGCAGCGCGCCGGCGAGTGGGACTGAGCCGCCGGTATGCGCCTGGCCTTCCTCGGCACCCCCGCCTTCGCCGTGCCCACGCTGGAGCGGTTGGTCGAGCGCGGCCACCAGGTGCTCACCGCCGTCACTCAGCCCGACCGCCCCAAAGGACGCGGCCAGGCGCTGGCGCCGCCGCCGGTGAAAGAAGCCGCCCTGCGCCTCGGCGTCCCCGTCTATCAGCCGGAACGCGTTAAACGGCTGGAATCGGTGGAATACCTGCGGAGCCTCGCGCCGGAAGCCATGGTCGTCGTGGGCTACGGCCAGATCATTCCGCAATCGATTATCGATATTCCGCCGCTGGGTATTCTCAACGTACACGCTTCGCTGTTGCCGAAATACCGCGGCGCAGGCCCCATCCAATGGACCATTGTCAACGGAGAAACCGTCACCGGCGTCACCATCATGCGCATCGATGCCGGCCTCGATACCGGTCCGATGCTGCTCAAATCCGAAACCGCCATCGGCGCCGATGAGACCGCACCGGACCTTGGCCGACGCCTGTCCATGATGGGCGCGGACCTGCTGGTCGAAGCCATCGACGCGTTCGCGGCCGGCCGTGGCGCGCTCCAACCGCAGCCCCAGGACAACGCGCAAGCCACTCATGCGCCCATGTTGAAAAAAGAAGACGGCCGCATCGATTGGAGCCGCCCCGCCGATCGGATTCACAACCAGGTGCGCGGCATGCAGCCCTGGCCCGGCGCTTACTCGAGCTTTCGCGGCGGCGCGCTGCACGTGTGGCGCGCGCGCCCAACCGAAGCCGGCGCCGGCCATCCGCCAGGCGCGCTAGTTCGCATCAAGCCCCTGCTGGTTGCCTGCGGCGCGGGAGCGCTCGAACTGATCGAGGTGCAGATGGAAGGCCGCAAGCGCATGCCCGCCGCGGATTTCGCTAATGGGCAGCGATTAGTCGAAAATGAAATCTTAGGGTCCGTCAGGATATAACCATGCCAAATCAAGGCGAACGACGTGGCGCACGGACTCATGCGTGCCGTGTCGAGACTCTTCTCGACACCTCTTTTTTCCGGGGCGCCTGGCGTCGACATGGGTGCCGACGCGGCACGCATGAGTGCGTGCGCCACGTCGGAATGGTAAGTTCATTTCTTGACGACCCGTTAGGAGAGGTGTCTGCTTGAATCTGCCCTTGGGATACGCTTATTCGGCCGTCTATGCCGGCATACGGCAAGCAGAGCGCGACGATCTGGCGCTGATCGTCACCGGTCTCGACGCCAGCGCCGCCGCCGTGTTCACACGCAACCGCGTGCAGGCGGCGCCGGTCGGGCTGTGCCGCCGCCATCTGGCGTTGTCGAAGGGCCGCGTCGGCGCCATTCTGATGAATGCCGGCAACGCCAATTGCGCCACGCGCACGGGCGACGCCGTGGCGCTCGACACCGCGCGCGCCACCGCCAAAATTCTCAAGCTGCCGGTGGCGCAGGTGCTCACCGCATCCACCGGCGTGATCGGCGTGGAAATGGACGGCGCCAAAATCATGGCCGCCCTGCCGCGCCTGGTCGAAGGCCTCTCGCCCGCCCGCTTCGAAGATGCTGCTCGCGCCATCATGACCACCGACCTGGTTTCGAAAACCGCCTTCGCCGAAGCCCACCTGCGGCGCGGTAGTGTCCGCGTGGCCGGCATGACCAAAGGCTCCGGCATGATTCAGCCGAATATGGCCACCACACTCGGCTTCGTGATGACCGACGCCGAGCTTCCCGCGGCGGCCTTGCGCGTCATCCTCAAGCGCGCGGTTGAAGCCAGCTACCACCGGCTGTCGGTGGATGGCGACACCTCCACCAACGACACGCTCGTGCTGCTTGCCAACGGAGCTTCCGGCGTCCGTCCCGAAGCCAAGGAACTCGCCCGCGTGGAAGAGAAAATCACCGGCGTCATGGAGCACTTGGCGCAGGCCATCGCGCGCGATGGCGAGGGCGCTAAGAAGTTCGTCACCATCGAAGTCTCTGGCGCACCCAGCGACGATGCCGCCGCGCGCCTGGCACGCGCCATCGCCAATTCGCCGCTGGTCAAAACCGCCATCGCCGGCTCCGACCCGAATTGGGGCCGCGTTCTTTCCGCCGCCGGCAACGCCGGTGTGGTCTTCGATCCCGGCAAAACCGATATCTGGATGCAAGGCGTCGCTGTCTGCCGCGGCGGCCTGGCCGCGCCATTTTCCGAAGCCGAACTGAAACAGAAGTTGGATGCGCCGGAATGTCACATCCGCTTTTCGCTGCGCGGCAAAGCCAAAGGCGAGGCCCGCTTCTGGACCTGCGACCTCACCCACGGCTACATCCACATCAATGCCAGTTACAGGACGTGACATGCTGAACGTGTTGCGCGCGCTTTTGTTGATCGCATTGGCATGGCCGGCCGCCGCGCAGAGCGGCCCGGTGGACCAGCAACAAGCCGCGCGCGACCTGGTTTCGAACGCCGCGCAAGCGCTGGCCGAACGCCGCGCCGCCGGCTTTCTCGAAGCCCTGGATACGCCGCTGGCCGCGCAACTGCGCAAGCCGGTCGAAGCCCTGCTGCGCTCTTACGACGTCAAGCCGGCGCTGGAGTTCGTCTCCGCAACCGAAGACAACCGCGGTGTCGCACTCGGCATGGACTGGAAGCTGGACCTGGCGGCGCGCGAAGGCTTGCGCAGCATTACCCATCGCCAAAGGCGCGTATCGTGCCGCGTGGAACCGCGCGATGGCGCGCTGCGCATCGTCGCCTTCGGGGACAGTCCCGATGGCGCTCCTGGCGCACCCGGCCTTTTCTCGCCGCCCGATGTGGACGGCGCCTGGGACCTCTTGCAATCCGCCGCTCGCGCGCTCAGCCAGCCGGACACTCCGGCCGCCGGCTTCCTGGCCGCCTTCGATTCCAAACTGCCCGGTTACGAGGCGCTGCGCAACGGCGCGGAAGCGCTGGCCGCCCAAGGCGAGGTCGACTCGACCATCGGTCTCACCACCGACGAAGGCACCGACACCGCGCGCACGCTCGAAGTCGATTGGACCCTCGAAGTAGTCAACGCCGAAACCGGTATCCGCATCCTGCAGCGCGAGGCGCAGCTCACCTTCAAAATCGAGCGTAGAGGCAAACGCTGGCTGATCGTCTCCGTCGCCCCGCTGGATTTCTTCACGAAGTAGCCGCACGAGGCAAATCGGAAGAGACCACGCAGTTCAGGCTGTTTGTTCAATGCGCCAGACGGCCCAGTAGCCAATTACTAAAGAGGTTTGCGGGTTCGGCGCCTTTGCATTACCGTGGTAATATTAGGCATGGCAATCGCTCACTCGAAGCTCACGGCGCAGGGGCAAATATCGGTGCCCGCCGGTGTTCGTCAAAGGCTTGGCGTCGGCCCTGGCTCGGTCCTGGAGTGGGACGAGGATGGACAAAACATCGTCGTGCGGCGGTCGGCCCGGTTCTCTTCCGAGGATATCCATCGTGCGCTGTTCCCCAAGCAGGCGCCGGAACCGCGGACGGTCGACGACATGAAACGGGGTATCCGGCAGCGCATCCGGAATCGTCATGCGCGCGGTTGACACCAATGTTCTGGTTCGGCTGATTACGCGAGACGATCTTCGTCAAGCCAACTCCGCCGACCGCTTCGCCGAAAAGGGCGCCTGGGTATCCGTCCTCGCGCTGGCCGAAGCCACCTGGGTCCTCGCCACGGTCTATGAGTTCAGCGCCGCCGACCTTGCCACCGCGCTCGGGATGCTGCTGAACCACAAGGATCTGACACTCGAGGATTCCGACGTCGTGGCGGCTGCGCTGGATCTCTTTCGTTTGCGGCCCACGCTGGGTTTTTCCGATTGCCTGATGCTGCACCTTGCGCGCAAGGCCGGGCATTTGCCCTTCGGCACGTTTGATCGTGCGCTCGCCAGGACCGCGGGAGCACAAAAGCTGTGAAGCGTTCGAAACGACGCCAGAGCCCCCCAACTGGGCCGCCGCGCGCACAGGCTGGGGTGGATCATAATAGGGTTTCCAGCGATTGGCGGCAACCACCCTTTTGTTGTTAGGAGTTCTGACGGTGACACCAGACGAAGTCCGGCGGCGGGTGGAGGAAATTGGCATCATTCCGGCCATTCGCGTTTCGTCTTCCGACGATGCTTTATTCGCGGCGGAGGCGGTCTCGAACGGGGGCATCCCGATCGTCGAGGTGACCATGACGGTGCCCGGCGCGCTGGAGGTGGTAGCCGAGCTGGCGCGCCAGCATCCGCAATTGATCGTGGGAGCGGGGACGGTGCTTGATCTCGAAACGGCGCGCCGCTGTCTGGACGCGGGAGCGCGCTTCCTGACCAGTCCCGGCCTGGATCTGAGCGTGGTGGAATTCGGCCGCGCCGAGAAATTGGCGGTATGGCCGGGCGTGCTCACGCCTTCCGAGGTGATGGCCGCGCGCAAGGCCGGCTGCGAGTTGGTCAAGGTATTCCCGTGCGCGCAGGTCGGCGGGCCCAAGTATATCCACGCCCTCATGCGGCCGTTTCCGGACATCGGGTTCATCGCCTCCGGAGGCGTCACGCAGACCACCGCCGTCGAGTTCATCCTCGCGGGCGCGGCAGCGCTGGGCATTGGCAGCGAGCTGATCCCGCCGGAATCGATCGAGCACCGCCATCCGGACCGCATCCGCGAGCTGGCGCGCCGCTTCCTGGGCATGGTGCGCACGGCGCGCGAACAATTGGCGGAAGCCGAGGAGTAAGAGCGTGTCGGGGAGTATCCAGGCCAATCGGCGGCAACCGCTCGATTGAAAATCATGCCGCGCGGCGGCAAGAAAAGCCGGTAGAGTCGAGGGCGGGCGCAGGTGCTGACGTGGAGCGCCAGTCCCGTCTCCCGGCCTCGCTCATCAAACCGGACGTGCGGATTTCCCGCAGTGCGGATTTCCCGCACCTATTTCGGGGTTTGGTGTCGTTAACAAGTCAAGTTGTCCGGTTTTAATAATTAGTGATCTGTCCGCTTTGTGAAACAAAGCGATGCGGCCTTTAGGCCGCCGCCTTGTGGGTTTTGGGTTTGGCCTTTGCTTTGGTTTTGC